>Ga0078972_1000051_pt1 | contig 436077 bp, 355 predicted proteins | sample YelNatPaOPGAMG01_FD_67568 | JGI IMG/M metagenome (GOLD analysis project Ga0078972, IMG submission 67568) | Hot spring thermophilic microbial communities from Obsidian Pool, Yellowstone National Park, USA - OP-RAMG-01 (SPADES assembly) (version 2) | ecosystem: Environmental > Aquatic > Thermal... | reverse complement strand
TTATGCGCTAGATTCATTCCGCTGACACCGCAAACCGTGAACCGCAGGAACCAGGCCAGCGCCGGCTGCACAAGCCCGCCGGCCGGCTCCTCGCGGGTCTTGGTCCTCCGTGGTTTCCTCTCGCCCCATTTATACAGAACTGCCTATAGAATTCTTGATGTTTTGATAACAATGAGAGACCAACTCTTCAAGGATTTGCGGCAGGCTGTATTCCATTTTCCAGCCGGGGAAATGCTTGTGGATCTTATCGAGATCTGTAATGTAGCAAATGTGGTCTCCTTTGCGCGCGTTCGGTTCGTATCGGCACTCAAGACTGAACCCCATTTGATTGAGCGCTTCAATGGTCTCTAGAATGGATATGCTGTTCCTTCTGCCTCCGCCGAGGTTGTACACTTCACCGCATCGGGGTGAGGCGAAGAACTCGAGGAAAAGGGCCGCCACATCGCGGGCATGAATCTGATCCCGCACCTGTTTTCCTTTGTAACCGTAAATCGTGTAAGGGCGGCCCGCCACGGCGCACTGGACGATGTAGGCGAGATAGCCATGCAACTCCACGGCAGCGTGCTGGGGGCCCGTAAGGCAGCCGCCCCGGAAAACCCCGACCGGCATCCCAAAGTACCGCCCGAATTCTTGGCAAAGCACGTCCGCTGCGAGCTTGGAAGCGCCGAAAAGAGAGTGGAGGCATTGGTCCACCGGCATCGCTTCGTCGATGCCTTGCCGCCCGTCAGCATAGTCATAGCGCTTATCCAGCTCCACCAGGGGAACAAGGTTGGGCCGGTCGCCGTATACCTTATTAGTGCTGGTGAAACAGAAGGGCGCTTCAGGGCAATGGTCACGCACCGCCACGAGCAGGTTTAACGTGCCTACTGCATTCACGTCAAAATCATCGTAGGGAATGGAGCTCGCTCTGTCATGCGAAGGTTGTGCAGCTGCGTGCACGATAAAATTCGGGCGCTCACAACGAATGAGTTCCCGCACTGCCGCTCGGTCGCGGATGTCAAGGTCAATGTGACGGTAGGAAGAGAAGTTACCTCTCAGGTGTTCCACCACGCTGCGCGTTGAACCCGCGGGGCCAAAGAACTTGCGCCGCATGTCGTTGTCGATACCGAGCACCGACCAGCCTTGTGAGCAGAGCAGACTTGCACACGCCGATCCGATTAATCCTCCCGAGCCTGTGATTAACGCTTTCATTTTCTTCACCTGAAACCTTGCCGGGCCGCTGCGCCTGGTTTTCTGGATGAAAGTCCCCGCTGTGTCAGTTCATCTGGCGCGGCTTTCGATGCTGTGCAGCCTGGGCCTTGCCCTGAGCAATTGCTTGGCACATCGCTTGGCCAAACGCGAATGGAGTATGCCGGCTCCCCGCACGGAGGCAGTTCTGCCGCCACGAAGACCTTTCCCCTCCCTGCCGTGTGAGCCTGTCGAGCGCCTTTGCGATCTCACCAGGGTCGCTGCTCTCAATGACCAGCCCCAGTCCATGTCTATAAACCTGAGAACCGATCGCGCCCTCGGCGCAGCCCAGCACTGGAAGTCCGGCTTGAGCCGCCTCCCACAGGAAACTGCTTGAGTTCAAGTGCCCTTCGTACTTCAGCCAGGCCGCATCGGCCGCCGAAAGCACGGCAGCGAGTGTTTCCTCCGAATACACTCCGCCATGCAGGAATAGACGTCCCTGCCGAAAAAGTGAACGAGCTGGATCTCGCTCGAATATTTTCGACGAGGCCTCGTCGGGAGGACCAAGCAATCCTGCACAAATGTCGAGCGGGCAATGTGGATCGGCAAGAGTCATCATAAGTGAATTCAAGCCCTTACGGCCGTCTAAAATGCCCGCCAGGACAACCATTCTTGCCGTTTCTGGCCAGCCCAGCGCACGCCTGGCGGCCAAGCGGTCCATTAGCCTGGGCGCCTGACCCACGTCAGGCACATACCGGACCTTCCCCCTCGATGGACCTCCTATGCCGTTGTACCGTTGCGCCAGAGCCTCGACCACCGTGCAAACCGCCGCCACGGAGTCATCTGCGATGAACTTCTCAAACGCCCACTGCTGGAGACGGGCGCCATGCATTCCAGCAGCCGTTAGCGGGCCCTTACCCCAGATGAATCGCAAGCCCAGGATGACGGTTACGATAGGAACGTTCGTCAGTGGAGCGCCGAAAATCGCGCTCGGCACGTACCAGTAGTCGCCGTCCATCACGAACGCCGCTTCATACCGGTCTAGTCCAGCGACCTGCCGCCAGGCTTTTCGCAATGCACCCCACGTCTCTATTTTCGAATGGATCCAACTGCTCAAGCCCACGACTCGACGATGTGGAAATGGGAAATCGATCACCCTTCCACCCGTTCCCTCCACAGTTTCCCGGATGGCGAATCCCAACGGGTGCTCCAGTTCGCGCGGGGGTGTCACCAGATCGATGCGCCAATTTAGATTTGCACCGGCGTCCGCGATGGCCTTGACGTAGACGGGTTGATGTTTGCCAGGACCACAAGCAGGCGCGATCATCAAAAGTCTCATCGGTTGCACAGCGCCTTCCCCTTACTTCCCCGCCTGTGGCCATGCTGCCTCACGGACGAATAACCCATCCACCTGCATTAGCCAGATATCCGAAGGATCACGAAAACCTCTCTCAATCCACGCCGGGCGGAAGCCTGCCGCAACCAACATCCGCCATACCTCCGGCAATAGCGCTTGGCCGTTGTACATTTCGGTAAGGCCGAGCTCTATCTCCACCGCAACCGTCCTATTGAGCGTCTCGGACGCTCCAAGCAGCACCTCCCGCTCATACCCCTGCGTGTCGATCTTCAAGTATGGGCGCTCATGTACCAGCTCAAGCTCTCGTATCACCGCGTCCAACGTGCGGATTGCTACCGGCCGCTTGGCCACTACGGCTGAGGACTCGTTCACTCGAATTGCTGCGTCCAACGGGCTTCAGGAAACTGCTATTGACTGATCCTTTCGTGACAAAGAGCTCCGCCTGCCCATCCTGAGAACCAAGACCTATGTTCAGACATATGTGGTTCTCTGCGGCGTTCTTGGCCAGCTCAGCGTAGGCCTCGGGATGTGGCTCGAATGAAACCACTGTGCCGACGAAACCGTCGCCGAGCACTTCCGCCGCCCACTGCCCAACATTGGCACCCACGTCGAGCAGAAGTTTCAAGCCACAACGCCGAATGACAGCCATTCTTTTTGAGCGCAGCGTATTCACTTTACGGGTCACATGAAACCCGGCTGCCCAGGCCACCTTTTCGAGCACTGCGGTGGCCTTCTTCCCCGCAAAACACCTAGACAAATCGAAAGAACCCATGCCTTTTCACGAGCCCAAGGACGTCTTCGTTAACCGTGGCAATCTCCATGCTGTGTAGACGGCGATGGAAACGCACAGCCCTAGCCACACGCCTGTCCCGCCCCACAACGGGACAAGTACGGGCGCAAGAAGAGCGAAGCCTGCCGAACGGGTGAATTCCATTGTGGCCCCCTCCCTAAGCTTCCCAACTCCAAGCGCAAAGACAAAATGCAAGTACTCCCAGATCGCCAGCAGCAAATAAACGCCAGCCCACATGCGCAGGTCCGGCCCGAGTTCGACTCTTCTGCCCAGCCACACGTTCGCCGCCTGCTCGCCCCAAATCGCCATCGAAACACCGAGAACCAGACCCGCTACGACCGCGGCGCGCCTCGACCTTCTAAGTTGAACGCGGACCCACTCTGCGTCGCCCCTGGCCGTAGCCTCCGCGGCCGTTCCCCAGAAGGGCTGCACAGCGCCTGCCAGAAAAGAAAGCGGGAGGAGCACCATCTGCACGCTTACGGCAAACGCCGCGCTCTCGGCCGCGGGGCGGCTGCGCGCCATCAAATAGACAGGCCACTGATACACCAGAAGATAAGAAAAGGCCGCCGCCAGATACCGGAAACCATCACTGGCGAGCTCGAGGCTCTGCCTAATGTGGTAGCGGCCCCAGGCGTTGAATAGATAGGGCCGTCGTGCGGCGAGGAGCCATCCGTTCAATAACGTCGCCGCCAGTGGCACTCCAGTGAATAACGCCACAAAAACCGGCAACCCGGCCCGGGCGCGTGCAGCCGACAGCAAGCCCCCGCACAGCGCCGCATTGCCGGCTGCCCCGATCAAATATGTAACGTGCAGCTCCTGATAGGCCTGTCTGAGGCTACCCACCAGCGTGAACGGCAGCGACACTAAGGTCACGGCGCACGCCAATAGAAGCGCCTCCCTCAACCCGCCGACGTTGGTCCGCGCAGCCTCCCCCAAGAGGACTGGCAAAGGGATCATCAACCCGGCCGGTATGGCCAGGGCTAATGCGACAATGCAAATCGAAGCCAGGGGCAACAGCCCCGCTATGAAGAGGTTAGCCTCTTTGGTCCTGTCACCGACAGCCGAGGCTCGGGCGAGAGGCGTAACCAGTGAACCCCCGATGCCAAGATTCAGGGCACCCAAAACGGATACTGTGCTGGTCACCGCCGCATATGCGGCATAGCCGTCCTGGCCGAGAGTGCGGTAGACCGCCGGCACGGCGACAAGCTGTGCGCCGAACGTTCCCACCTTGGAAGCAAGAGACGTGAGCCATGCTAGCTGCGTCCGGCGCTCGAGGCGCCGCCGCGCCGCGGCGTGCGGCGCATGGTCCAGTTCAACTAGCTTCGCTGGGCTGGATGCAGCGGCCGGCCCTGTCATACTCGTCGCGTCATTCGAGGTTTAAGGTCTGCAATGTGGGTAGACATATCAAGCTGGCCGATTGCGGCGCGACCAACAGCCACCCACTCCTGAAGGTTGCGGGCGGCCAACGCCTGGTTACGAAGTGTCCGCAATACAGCATTGGCGTGCTTCAGCTTTGACAACTCCGCTCCGGCGCCAAGATTGCACAACCCAGTCTGCGGGTTAAATGCGTCGAAGACGACGTATGGGCGTCGTGTCCAGAGGCGAGTGCGAAGGCGGGCGCACTCTACGTCGTGAACCACTATTGGGGGCGTTGGCCGGGCACAGAAAAGCGCGCCCAAGGTTTGCCTTCGTTGGATATCATTTGCGGAGTCGTCTACGAGAATGAGGTCGAATTCATCAATCGCCAGACTGGTTCCTCCAAACCGCAGCCAGTCCGCCACTGAGGAAGCGCCCTCTACCATCCGTGGTTGCCAGCGTGGATCGCTGCGGACCATTGCGCCAACCCGCTCCAGCCATTCGGGGTCTGTTTCAACCGATACAAGATGCTCAAGAGATGGAAAACTATGGACGTCAAGAAACGTCAGCGTGCTGTAGACGCCACAGCCCAGTTCCAGGACGCGCCTGGGCTTGAGACACGTAGCGAGGATTAGGAGCACGGGCACGTGGGACCCGTATGGGTCCAGGCATCTCGGAGCGGGTCTTATCAAGAGGTTGTCCCACACCCATCGAATAGCTGACCGGCACGGTGACAACATGCCTTTCCGTCTCCTTCGTTCAACGGCAAGCCGGGTCAGCATCCGAGAGCTCTTTCCCCGGACGCCGTTGAAGAGCTCCGTTTCACTTTGGCGGGCACGCCGGCAACCAACGCCCCAGGTGGGACATCCTCCCTTACCACAGCACCAGCCGCCACGATTGATCCCCTACCGATCCGAACGCCGGGAAGGATGACCGCACCGGCACCAATCCACACGTTGTCTTCGATGTGGACCGGCAGAAAAACGTTTTTGTCGCGGAAAGGGCTGACTCGGGGGTCATGAGTGACAGAAGTGATCACCGTAGCCAAGTTTCCCGGGGCGAACCTTCCAGTATCCACGCAGGAGGCTCATCCTCATTCCACTGATCCAATTGTCCCGAAGCAGCAAGCCAGTGACGCAACCTAAGTTTACAAACAGTGCTTTTGCTAGGCGCCGCCCAAGCCGTTTCACGTTCATACACAAATGATACTCAGACTTTCCATTCGAAGTCCCTCATCAGTTGAATGTACGCCGGCCAAGGCCCTCTCAACCCACAATCGTTTGGCCGCTTCCTTCCCCTTCTCCCCCAATTCCGTTTGGAGGAACAGCCGACCGGGTGGGGTAGGGCGTCAGGCATTCCAGCCGGCCCCTCCCTCCTTATGCTTATGTCCGCCCTTGCGCTCAACGCTCATGAGGCACTACGCGGCGCGATCACTCCCCTGAGCCGCGCTGGTAGTGGTAATAGGGCCTGTAGTAATAGCCGCGGTGATAGCCGTAATAGCCGCCGCTCGAGGCCTTCGGGTCCCAATCGTTCAAGACCGTCCCCACAATCACCGTCCCGTCCTCGGCCAGCTTCTGCGCCGCCGCCTGGGCCATCTCCCTGGTGGTCTGCCTGGAGCGCACCACCAGCACCACGCCGTCGCTCAGGCGCCCCGCCACGCGGGCGTCCGGCATGGTCAGCATGGGCGGCGTGTCGATCAGCACCGCATCGAACTCCTCCCTGGCCTTGGCCAGAAACTCGGCAAACCTGGGCGAATAGAGCAGGTTGGCGGCGCTGCCGGCCGCCTGCTTGCCGGCCGGGGCGACAAAGAGCCCGGGATGGCTGGTCTCGACGATGGCGCCTTCCCGCCCCTCCGGCGGGGTCTCGCCGCTCAGCAGGTCCCCCAACCCGTAGTCGTTGGGCACATCGAAGATCTCATGCAGCCTCGGCTTCCGCAAATCGGCGTCCACGAGCAGCACCCGCCGGTGGATCTCCGCCAGCGCCAGCCCCAGGTTGCTCACCATGCTGGTCTTCCCTTCCCGCGGATTAGGACTGGTGAAGACCAGCACCTTGGGCGCGTGGCCGTTCTTGCTGGAAAACAGAATCGAGGTGAGCGTCGCCCGGAAGCTCTCCGCCAAGAGCGCTCCGCTGCGGTTGGCGGTGGCCAGCTCCACCTCGAGGCCGGTTTTTCCCTCCGGGCGTTTTCCGCCCTCCTCTTTGCCGCGGCGATGCCGGTAGTAGCCTAGAAGCCCGCTATGCCGGTGCGCGCAGGGGATGACGCCCAGCTCTGGCGCGTCAAGCCACAGCGAGACCTCTCCTGGCGCCTGAATCGTCCGGTCCGCGCGCTCCCGGATCAGCACGAAGCCGACCCCGAGCATCAGGCCCAGCATCAGGCCCAGGGCCGAGTTCAAGGGATAGTTGGGCTTGTAGGGGAAGTGCGGCGGCTTGGCCTTGTCCACGACGCGCACGTTGGAGGCCTGCATGGCCGAGGCGATGCCGTACTCTTTCACCCGCTGGAGCATGGCCTCGTACAGCGAGCGCTGGGTATCGACCTCACGCTTCAGGATGTTGTAGTGGACGGCCCGGGCGGCCTGGTCGCTAACCACCTTGGATTGCGCCTCATAGTCGCGCGCCAGCAGCCGCTCGCGCCGCTCGGCCGCTTCGAATTCATTGCGGATGCGCTCGAGCACGTTGCGCCGCTGCCGCTCGAACGAGTTTTCAAGAGCCGTTATTTGCGCCTGCACCTTGCGGACTTTGGGATGCGAAGCCGTAAGCGTGGTCTCCAGCTCGGCCAGCTCGCGCCGTAGGTCGGTCAGCCGGGAGCTCTGCGAAGCCAGAGTCGAATCCTCAAGAATCTCAGGCAGGGTTTCCGGCGGGGCCGCCCGCGCCTGCTCGTAACGCGCCTGCTTGGCCACCCGGTCGGCCTGAGCTTTGGAAAGTTCCTCTTGCAACTGGCGCAGCTTTTCCTCGGCGACGTTGTCCTTTTCCGCAGTGAACATCAGTCCCGCCGTACGGGCGTAGCGTTGCAATTCGTCCTCGGCTCGCTCGAGCTTGATTTTCAGTTCCTGTAGCTGGCGGGTCAACCACTCGCCGGTCTTCTGCGTCGTCTCCCAGCGGACCTCCAGGTTTTGCTCTATGAATTCAGCCGCCAGCACGTTGAGGAATTTGGCAGCGGCCTCAGGATCCGTCGAGTCGAACTTGACCTCCACCAGGCGAGTCTGCGGCAAAACCTGAGCCTTCAGGTTGCCAAGCGCCCGGCTGACCCGTGCTTGCGGCCCCGGTTCGGCCGGGGGCTTGAGTCCCAAGGCTTCGCGCCAGGCGGAAACCCGGCCCCGGCCGCCGGCTTCCTCGGCTGCCTGTTCATTCCCTACTTTGGACAGTACCCGTTCGACCAGGGCTTCGCTTTGAAGGATCCTGACCTGGGTGCGTATATCGAGCTCCGGCGAGCCGGCTGGAGCTTCGGTGGGCTCTAGTTGCCGCCGGTTCAGCACGTTTTCGTTCAGATTCAGGATCTCTAGCGTCATCTTCGCCTGGTAGACCGGCGTCTGCGGCAGTGAAAACAAGATCGCCGCCGCCACCCCGCTCAGGGCGAAAAGGGCCAGTGTACCTTTGTGGCGCTTCAGTATGCGCCAGTAATCGAGCAGCGTGGGGCCTTCCGGCTCGGCGCCGGTCTCGGGGGCCGGAACCTCGACATACTCATAGCGCACCGGAAGCCGGGCTTCTTCGGGCTTGCCGGGTTCAGGCAGTTGTTTCATGGGGAATCACCTCTGATGCACGATCGGCTCTTGTTTTCAGCGTCTCCAGATGACGACTCCTGTGCCGATCTGGATGGCCGCTTCTACGGCACGCAGCGTCGCCGCTTTGGCCGCGCTGGCAGGGATGAACAGAATGTCCTGGGCCTGAAGCGGCACGTCGGGCGCTTTGCCTTCGAGGATCTTTTTGACGTTGACCGCGATTTCAACTCTCTGGCCGCCTTCGGCCGGCTGGCGAAGAATTTTGGCCGCCTGCGGGGCCGATACCCGATCCAAACCCTCGGCCAGGGCCAGCGCCTGTAGCACCGTGAGCTGTTCCTTCTCCTTGAGCGCGAAGCCGCCCGAGCGCTTGACCTGGCCGATGACGTAGACTAGGTCGGCGCGGGGCACGGAGATCACGTCATAGGGCCGGATCTCAATGTTTCCCTGCGGGTTGCGCGCCTCCATGATCGAATTAAGCTCAACCTCCGCGATGCTGAACCGGCCGGTTTCGTCGTCCCGGGCGCCGGCGAGCGGGATGCGCCCATACTCCAGGCGGCGCGTAATTGTGACCGTATAGCCGGCATCCGGGGCCAGCCCGCCCGCCAGCGACAGCATCTCAATGAGCGTCTTGCGACCTTCAAGCTGATGGACTCCCGGCTGCTTTACGGCGCCGATGACCGACACCGGCTGACTGCGGTATTGGGTGACGGAAACCGCCACCTGCGGCTCCTGTATGTATTCCTTGAGGCGGCTGGTAAGCTCCGCGCTAAGCTGGTCCACGGTGAGACCGCCGGCCTTAAGTCGGCCCACCAGCGGCAGGCGGATGTAGCCGCTCAGGTCTATGCGCACAGGCTTTTCGGCGATCTCCTCGGCCTCCAGCGCCCGTATCACCAGCTCATCGCCTGGTCCGAGCAGATAGGAACCCTCCGGCCCGGTCTGCGCAAAAGCCGAAAAAATCAAGCAAATTAAAGCAGTTACCGCCCAGCGCATGGCTGCACCTCAGGCAGACTGGCGGGCCACGCTGGCGAGCGCGTCAATTGCCCGGCCAAGCCGCCGTATTTCGCCCTCAAGCTGTGCGATCCGTTCATGCACAGGTTGCCCGCCGTTTTCGCGTTCCAGATACTCCATCAGCGCCGTTCTGGCCAGATCCGATGTGCTATGCGCCCCCTTAGCTATGGCCAGCCGTACCAGCGCCTCGTATTCGTCCTCGCTCAAGCGCACATTGAGAAGCCGTCTTCTGACTTTTAGCACTGACATGGATGTTCCCCGTCTTGGCTTTTTGGAAGGATTTAGAGCCCGGCGGCATGCTTTCGGACGGAGCCGGCCGGCTCAACCCAAGCGCAATCGATTTCCACACATACCGACCGTTTCAGCATTTCCACCGACACGATCAACCTGTGCTGCTTTTTGATGTTCAGCAGGAATCCCTCAACTCCGGCTAGCGGCCCGTAGGTAATCCGAATGCGCTGGCCGGCCTCCAGATACGGCCAGGGCATGGCCGGCAATTTGGATTCGACAATCGCCCGTACCGCCGCAATTTCCTCCTCCGGCACGGGCTGAGGCGTACCTCCCACACCCACAATGGCCCGCACGTAGGGCGTGGTTAGAATGGGTAGCGTCCTTTGCCCCTCGGCCAACCGACTGAAAAAATAGCCGGGAAACAAAGCCTGCTCCAAAACCTTTATGCGATCGGACCACTGCCGCCGCACTTTGTATAGGGGCAGAAAAACCTCATATCCCTTGTTTTGGAGCAAGCTGGCGGCCATTTTTTCGAGCCGAGTTTTTGTTTCGATCGCGTACCAGCGTAAGCCGTTGGTTTGGCTCATTATTGGATTTTTAGGAAACTTGACGAAGAAACAAAAAGATACGCTGCCGCCGTAAAACTCCCACGGCCTACCCCCACCGGGCTACTACCGTAGATGTATTACTTAGTAAGACATTCACCTGCTTTTGTCAATAGTTTTTTGGTCTACTCGGAAATTTTTTTTGATTATTTCAAATAACCTGATACAAATGTAGGATTTTTCACCTTTAGTTAGCAGCGTAGGACTACACCTATGTAAGAATTTTCTTACAAGCACTTAAATTTTCTAGCGCATCCTTAACTGTAATGTTATTTTCGGCCGATGCGTCGGCCCCCCGCCAAAAAGACAAAACATCTTGGTTTCCGCGGCCCTCGCTGGGCACAATCACTATTTACGGAAAAAGTCTTTGCCGCAGCGCTATGGGATCAGTTTCTCGTTGAGGGCGAAACGAACCAGCTCGGCGTTGTTTCTAAGCCCCAGCTTTTTCAACACTCTACGTCGATAAGTACTGACCGTTTTGGGGCTGAGCTCCATTTTTTCGGCGATCTCGCTCACGGTCAGCCCTGCCCCCAGCTCCCTCAGCACCGCCATTTCGCGTAGGCTGAGGCTTTCATGCGCCGGCCTGCGAGATCCTCCGGCGGCTTGCTCTGCCAGGAAGACCGCCAGGCTGGGGCTCACATATTTCTTTCTTTTGGCCACTATTCTCAAGGCGTCGGCAAGCTCTTCATCCAGTCTGTCCTTGGTTAAATAACCGTCAGCGCCGGCTTTAAAAGCATGCATGGCAAAGGGTTTCTCTGGATGAATGCTGAAGCAAAGAACGCTGGTTTTGTAACGGCCTTTTATCTCTTTCAGCAGTTCCAAACCATCCACATCCGGCAAGCTGATGTCTAAGATCAGCAAATCCCAAGTCCTTTCGGAAAGTTTCCGGCGGGTCTCCGCTCCGTCGCCCGCCTCACCGATGTGCCAGCCAGGAAGCTCCTGTTGGACTATCAGTTTCAGACCGCGCCTGACGATAGGATGGTCATCTACTATGAGTATTGCCTTATGTTTTTCCGGAACTGCTTGCTCGATTCCCACAAAGTAAGACTATCACGATAAAGCTAATTCGTCGAGTTCAGATGGGCGTATTTTAGGCATTCGCAAGGTTGCGATGGTCCCCTTGCCCGGCTTAGTGAAAAAACGCAGTCGGCCGCCACAAAGCTCGGCGCTCTCTTGCATTCCGACTAAGCCCAATGTTCGAATAGTTTTTTCAAGATCGCTTTGAAACCCAATTCCATTATCTTTAACGATAAGTATTACTTTAGATTTTCGTTCGCGAAGCCGAACCCAGACCGTATCGGCGTGCGCGTGGCGGGCGATGTTGGTGAGCAGTTCCTGAAAAATGCGAAATAGCTCACGGGCTTGAGCTCGGGCTATTTCAGGTTCCCCCACAGGCAGGCGCAACTTGCAAGATATGCCCGTATTTTCTTCAAACCGTTGGACTTGGCAGCGAATCGCCTGAATAAGTTGCATGTGATCCAAGGCGCTGGGCCGCAGCTCGACTGAGAGCCGTTGCACGAACCTTATGCCGTCGCCAATATGGCGGCTGATGATTTTAACTCGTTCCTCCAATTCCTCTCTGCAAGGGCAGTCTTGCATGTGCCCGCTCTTGAGCAGTTTTAGCTCCAGCAATATCCCGGTCAGCATCTGCCCTAGTTCGTCGTGGATCGAGCGGGCAATCGAGAGACGCTCGCTCTTGCGGGCCTCAACGGCATATTCGGCAAATTTCTGAATTCTCCGGTTGGCCTCCTCCAGCTCGGCAATGGCTTGCTTCCGCTCGGTTACATCCAGCAAGATTCCCATAGCCGCACTCGGTCGGCCCGCTTCGTCCCGCAAATAAAAAGCGCCGACGTCCACCCAGACCGTTCCTCCGTCCTTGCGGAGCATGCGAACTTCCGTGCGTAATATTGGCAGCCGGCCTTCGCGAACCGGGGTAGCGGCCCGGTTAAACTGCTCAAAGTCTTCGGGGCTAATCAGTTCATGAATCGTCATTCCCACCAGCTCTCCGGCCCGGTATCCCAGGATTTCGTGCATCTTTGGATTAGCCCGCCGGACGACGCGGTCCATGCCGGACATGATCATACCGACCGGTGCGCCTTCAAAAATGCTTCCAAGCAGGGCATCAGCAGAGGCGGCGACTTCCTGGGCTTGTTTGCGGTCGGTAATGTCCTGCCAGTGCAGAAGCAGTCCGCCGATGTGCTCATCACCATCAAGGTTGGTCACCGTCCCGGCTACCCAACGCCAGCCGCCGTCCCTGGTACGCAGGCGGCTTTCGAAACTTGAGCAGGCACCGGGCCGAGCCGCGACCTCATTAAGCGCGGCGCGCAGCGGCTCGACTTGTTCGGCCGGCAGGTACTCAAACAGGGATTTTCCCTCTAGTTCGCCCGCCCGGTATCCGAACCATTCTTGCGAGCCGGACCAGTCTTCAAGCAGCCGGCCTTGCGCATCTATAACCACAATCTTTACCGGGCAATGCCTGAGCATTGCGCGGAATTTCTTTTCAATGCCGTCACCCATCACTGCCATTCAGTTGCACTCCCAACGCCGGCCGGGGACCTGGCGCCTTCGGGTTCAAGTCGAACATCGTCGATCCAGACCGTTCCGGCCAGTTTGTTGTCGAATTTCAGTGTTGGCTCACGAAAGACTTCAACCGCAAGCAGACGGGTAGACGCCGGAACCTCGAATTCTGTTTCAACTCGCGCCCAATCCTGCGTTCCCCGCAAGCTTGCTGTGCGTGCCTCCAGCCGCGCCCGCGACTCACAATCATAGACACGCAGCGCCACACCTTGGTCCGTGGTCAGGTTGTCGGTTTTCACATATGCGCTCAGCCGGAAACGGCCCGCTCTGGCCGGCGTAAGTTGTGAAAAATGCCTGTAGTTTATGTTTTCCTCTCCCGCGAACCGGATGCGTAACGACCAGCCTCCTTGTTTAAAAATCGTGCTATCGCGGGTGAGTTCAACTCCGCGCACTTTGGTTTCCTTCCAATCGAAGGGCGAAGGCGCCGGTTCGCGCTCAAAACCCGGATTGAAAATAAAATTGCTTTTTAAGTAACCTGGGTCCCGATCGCCGGCATAGTCGCGCCAGATGCGGGCCGCCTCCAGGGGGTTACCGTTTCCAATCAGAAGCTGTGCGTAGGCGCCGGCCAGCGCATCGTCCAGAAAGCCACGTTCTGCCAGCCACTTCCAGAGGCGGCCGGCCGCAGCAATGTTCTTAGTTTTTATAACATGCGAAAAATAAGACTGTGCAGCGCGTGCTCCGGGCGGCAATCCTTGCTCAAGAATAACATCCGGCGGCAGGTCCATCAGATCATAGTAACTGAAGATTAGACTGTCGTACGCAGGAGTAAGACTTAGTATTAGTGACATTAGTCGGAGAGTATCTTTGGTTTCACCAAGGCGAAGGTAAAAACCGGCAGCCCGCAACAGGGTCTGGGGGGTTCCGGGGCCTGCTTGTTCAACACGGCGAAAGCATTCCTTGGCCTCGGAAACTTTGCCTGCCGCCAGTAGCGCATCGCCCAGATCCGCCCATCGGTAAGGCGAAGCGGGATTATTCCGGATCAGTTGCTTGTAAAGCGCCAGCGCCGCCGCCCGGTCCCGGGGTTTCTCGGAAAGCAGGAGCCCCTTGGCGCGGGTGAGCGCCTGCGATTCAGGGCAAAGCTTCCAGCGGCAGGCTAAATCAGGATTGAGCCAATTCAGCAGGAGAGCGCCCGCAGCAACTCCGGCTGACAGCAAGCCCGCAATCAGCGCAAATGCCCGACCCACCTGGCTGATTATGCGGCAGCTCTGCTTGAATTTCAACGGCGAACGAAGCTGAATGCAGCTTGGCAGTGCAATGAGCAAACAGCGGGCGTATAGTAGTTTGGATGATTTGTTTCCGTCTTTGCCGCAACCTGGAAGGTTTACTCAGGAGGAAAAATGAAACTGCTTAGAATTACCCTAGCGATAATAGCCGTTCTGGTGTTCGCCTTAAGTGCGCAACAGGCGCCCCCGGCGCCCGGAGCGCCCAAGGCCGAAGCAGGAGGTCCGCCTCGCCCGCCTCGCTCGGCCGAAGTGGCGCCGGACGGGCGCGTAACCTTCCGGCTTTCCGCCCCAAAAGCAGCGGAAGTCGTAGTGAACGGTGACTGGCCGGGCGGCCGCGGTGTCGCCATGACGAAAGATGCCGCCGGCTTGTGGTCTGTGACCGTAGGGCCGCTGAGTTCGGAGATATGGACATACACCTATTCGGTGGATGGCCTGACCATGCTTGATCCGGGCAACCCCAACGTGATCCGTGACGGTGTGCGCTACCTGAACTCAGTGTTGGTCCCCGGACCTGCTTCGGCTTTCTACGCGGCGAGCTCGGCGCCGCACGGCACGGTGGCTGCGGTTTGGTATCCCTCGACGGCGCTGAAGGCCTCCCGCCGGATGCTGGTTTATACGCCCCCCGGTTACGAGGAAAGCAAAGACCGCTACCCGGTGATGTATCTGTTTCATGGAGGGGGCGGAGATGAGCAGGCCTGGGTTGAGTTGGGGCGCGCCAACGTGATCTTGGACAATCTGATCGCACAAGGCAAAGCACGCCCGATGATTGTGGTGATGCCGAATGCCAACTGGAACGAGCCATCAGTCCCGGATGTCGGCTCGCCCCGCTCGGCGGCGGCCGGCGCCCCTGGCGGCGGACAAAATTACGAGAGGGCCGAGCAGGAGATCGTTGGCGACATCGTTCGGTTCATCGAGCAGCGCTATCGCGTGCTGCCGGGACGGGAGAACCGCGCCATTGCCGGTTTGTCGATGGGCGGAGGCATTTCAATCAACGTCGGTCTGAAACGGCTGGATACCTTCGCCTGGGTGGCCCAGTTCAGCTCCGGCATGTTCGGCGGCGTAAGCGGGTACGCACCGTTCGATATTGATAAGATTTCGCCGGGCTTTTACAAGGATCCTGCGGCTACCAATAAGAGACTTCGGCTGCTTTACTTCTCATGCGGTGAGGAAGATCCGCGGCTGCCTTTCCAGACGAAGGTGGTCGAGCAGATGAGAAGCCACCAGATTGCGCTGACCTTCAAGACCTTTCCCGGCGCTCACGAATGGCGGGTGTGGCGAAGCTCGCTGGCCGATCTGGCGCCGCTGCTATTTAAATAAGATGCGTCATTAGGGGGGAGCTCCGGCTATACGCTGGAGCTCCCTTTTCTACTCTGTGCGCCGGCAAAACCTGAGCTCAGGCTGTGCGAAGCACAACTGAGACTATGGCCACCGGAGGTAGTTCAAATTGCAAGCGGGAAGCCTCGACTGTGACCGGATGATCACGCGGCACAAGCACGTCGGGATTCTTAAACGTATTGCACGCGTTGAAATCCGGATGGTAAAGGATTTGTCCTTTGCCTGAAAGTAGCTTCGCACCGGCAATGCCGCAGTTGACCTTGAGCTGGACGTCTTCTCTGGGGTTTACAAAGGTGGCGACCAGCTCGCCCTCGCCCTTGGAGGCTGAAACCGAGAGCGCCAGCGGCGAAGGGTCGCCGGTGTAGGCGCGAACCGCAATCTTGCCCCGATGGGGCTTCTGCATCAGGAAAGCATAATAAGTGGAGGTGCGGATGCAGTCGTTGCCGTGGGCCAGGATCACCGACTGGAGAACGTTTACGGTTTGCGCGATGTTGCACATGTAGAGCTTGTCGGCTTGGCGGTGGAAAACATTCAGGCCCAAAGCGCCGGCGACGGCGGTACGCATGGTGCTTTGCATCCAAAGGCGTCCGAATTGTTTCTCTTCAGCAGGGTCCATGGCGTCCCAGATGCCCCACTCGTCAACGATCAGGCCCCAACGCCGGCCGGGGTCGAAAGTATCCATAAGGGCGCGCTGTTCTACGATGGCCCGTTCAAGACTGGCGAATGTGGCCAGTTGCTCGCGGAGCTGGCTCGCATTAAATTTGGTCGGCAAAACCGGCCCGCGAATATAGAAATGCATGGCATAGCCGCTGGTTGGTCCTCCGGGCGCAGGTCCACGTCCGGGCGCTGGTCCACCGCGGGCTGCCGGCATGCTTGAGAAGAATCTCTTGGTCCAGTCCAGGTTGTTGCTGCTGGGTCCGCAGGCTACGGGGAACGGTCGCGTGTCGCCCATAGGCCGAACGTAAGTGGCAAACCTGCGGTAGTGGGCCGCATACTCTTCGGCGGTCATGTTGCCTCCGCAGCCCCAGTTTTCGTTCCCGATGCCCCAGTAGCGGACGCGAAAAGGCTCAGGCGAGCCGTTGGCGGCGCGCTCATCGGCAAGCGAGCTGCCCGAGGGGAAGTTGCAGTATTCGACCCAGTCGCGCAATTCCTGGGGGGTCCCGCTGCCGACGTTGCCGGCGATGTAGGGTTCGGCGCCGATCAGGCGGCACAGTCCGATGAACTCGTGAGTGCCAAAGCTATTGTCCTCGACGTAGTTGCCCCAGTGGATGTTCACGATCTTTGGACGCTTTTCGACCGGGCCGATGCCGTCACGCCAGTGGTAATCGTCGGCAAAACAACCGCCCGGCCAGCGCAGCACGACCAGGCCCAGTTCCCGGAGCCACTCGACCGCTTGGCGGCGGTAGCCGTTAATGTTGGGAATCGATGAATTCTTGCCGACCCAGAGGCCGCCATAGATGCAGCTTCCCAAGTGTTCGGCAAAGGACGCATGCAACTCGGGATTAATTCGACCGATTTCGGAGGCAGCCTGGATTTCTACGCTTTGCGTATGGGTTTCGGCAGCGGAGCCCTTCCGTGCGGTAATGATGCCGGCGACGGCCGCGCCGGCGCATTGAGCAAAACGTCTGCGGTTCAGCGTGCGCATGAATCCTCCTGGCGAAGTGTGATCAGACGAGCGGATTATATGCCCGCGCTGGCGCCCGATGCAATGGCATCCGATTCAGTGTCGTTGCGACATGGGAAATTGACCTCCGGGCAAAGTACAAAAATTCTCCAAAAAATGAGGCGAGCGCTTAAAGAATCGAACCAGACACTGATGCTGACGGCAAAAGGTGGGTGCAATTGAAAGTATTTCACGAGGTACGTAAAGGTCACCTGCGGCAACGGCGGGTCGCCGCGAAGCTGGTCTTAACGTGTTGTGGGTGAAGAAGCTGGCGGCACGGTTGCAGTAGGTGGGGGACCTGGCGGTGGTACACGGGCAGAAAAGCGAGGCTTAAATCGCCGGATTGCCGCTGAGCTGAACATCAGGCGCTGGCGCGGCTGCGGGAGTACCACCGGGATTACGGGCCGCCGCCCATAACTTCAGTCGCCCTTCGGGCTCCCTCCATATATGGGCGACCCATGGGAAGGAGAACTTTCTGTTTTGCGTTAACATCATACACGGTACCGAACAAACCTGACAAAGTTTGTCTGCGGCTGTAACTAACTGTATCAGCTTATACAGCAGGATGAGAGGATATGCCACGAAGAAATTTTCCGTTGTCAAAGGTGTATGGCTTGCTGGAGCCGGGGCCGGTAGTGCTGCTGTCAACCTATGGGCGCGGGCGTGCCAACGTGATGGCGCAGTCCTGGCACACCATGCTGGAGTTTGAGCCCCCGCTGGTGGGGGCTGTGGTTAGCAACCGAAACTACACCTTCGGTCTATTGAAGTCCAGCCGGGAATGCGTCATCAACATTCCGACCGTAGAACTGGCCGAAAAAGTGGCGGCCTGCGGAAACTGTTCCGGGCGCGATGTGGACAAATTCGCGCTAACAGGCCTTACGCCGCTGGCTGCCTCCGAGGTGTGCGCCCCGCTCATTGCCGAGTGCTACGCCAATCTGGAGTGCCGCCTGGCGGACACGCGGATGGTGAACAGGTACTGCCTGTTCGTTCTGGAAATCATCAAAGCTTGGATTGAGCCGACCAGAAAGAACCCACGCACCGTCCACCACTTAGGGCGGGGCCGGTTCATGGCCTCCGGCCGAGTTTTCAGACTGCCTTCACGTGTGGAATAATAATGCGGGCTCACATGAAATTGTGATGTCCAATAGCTTGTGTAAAAACCTTTCCTCTCCAGGCACATGGTGCCCCACCCTGGCTGCGGTTGTTTAGCCCTGTTGGTATGGGTGAGCTGCGCAATGACTGCACGTTCAATCATGGCCGGCGCGGCGATCCGAACTCGGAGCGTCCTCTTCACGTGTCAACCTCTGCGGATGTTGGTTCTCCGAGCGCAGGTTATCTAGAACTTCTCCATTGGCGGATTCAGACGCATCTTTGGCGGCGGTTTCGATGCTTCGGATGCGCCGGTAGCGCTGGCAAGAGATGGCAACCAGACCTGCGTTTGGGCGACGGCGTGGCGCTTGCAGTAGTCTCGGAAATCCACGTCTGCCGGTCCTTCCGGCTCACAACGGTTTTCGCTTTGCGGCCTGGCGCGCTGTCTAGCCCTGTCAATATATACCCAGGCCCGTTCGAAAGTGTCTATAAGGGTGCGGAGAGCACTGTTTAGATTCCCATGGCCTTCACCTGTTCCGGGAAATTGGTGCCGAAGATTCGATCGCAGTCCCGCGACTGGTAACGCAGTGCGGCGCCCCACGGGAGGTTAGCTCGTAGAAACCCGGCTGAGCATTCCGCCGCAGCTTTGACGTGATTCTCTACGACGGTCCGCCAAGTCCGCACCGGCGGTCTCCGGTGGCGGGCTGTGCACTTGATCCGCGCACCAGGATCGCCACCGTGATTCCAGCCGGTCCTGAAACTGATCCTCTATTTGGAAGGCTAAACCAACGCGGCACGCAGCGCTTGCTCCGAGAGTATTGACCAGCGTGGGTGCCGAGGGCCTTACCGCGAGCCAACCGGAGAAAGTCCGGTCGGCCGGCGATACGGATGGATTCGCGGAACAATGCCTCTTACTGTTGGAGCCCGAAGGGTCGCGCATCCCGACAACCGAGGCCAAGTTGCGCACCGTGTCGATACAGTTCAGCAGCGAACAGGTGGCCAAGAGAGTTGAGGAGGCGCTGGCGGCTGCGCTTGCCCCGCTCTGACGCGCTAAGAAGTCGATGCGCGGAGGTTCGAGACACAACGAGGATCTTCAGGGTTGTCGGAACACTCGGATGCCGGCGTGGTCGTACACCAGTCGGTACTTTTCCAACACCCGGCGAATATGCATCGCCGCCTGAGGGTTGACCTTCGTGATATCCACGAAGTTGTTGTCATAGATGTCGTCCACTACGATACAGCCTGCCTGCCGGTGCGTGAAGTACCCAAGATAGGGATCATCCAGCAGCCGGTTGGGGTCGCGCACGTCGAAGTAGAACTGAATACTGCCGACGATGAGCGGCACATCGGCGCAGGACGATTGGAGAAACCGGGCGGCGGGTGCGTAGCGCTTCTGGTACGTGTTCTGCCAGCATCGGAGTAGAGTGCCGCCAGACTGCAGGCCGAGCATAATCACCAACGCTGAGGCCGCAATCCAACGCCCTGCGACGCTCCTTTGCCACATCCATACCAGGGTCGAAGCCAACAACATTGCGAGCAGCGGGAGGGTGTGGACCAGATAGAGCGTATACTTGAGACCGTCCATAAAAGCCAGCGTCAGGGAAACAACAGCGAAAAGTACTAGAAGCAGCTTCACACCGGCTAGTCGCCTCACTGAAGGCACAATCGATGCAACCAGCAACCCTGCGACATACTCAGCCAAAATCAGGGACTTTAAGAAGATGGGGCCAGTGTGGCCTGGCTCATGGCCGCCCAAACCAAAACCCGTAGCGTAGCGCTCCGTGATCTCGCGCCACAACGCCATGAAGGGTGAGCGGAGACCGCTGGTACGCCCCCCCACCATAAGATTGGCCGAAAATTGCGCTACGAAGTCCGCAGGGGCCTTGAGGACGTAGAGACCATAGCTCACTCCTCCCACCAAATAGGGAAGAGCGGAATAAGCCAAGTGCCGCAGGCGGAGACGGCCGCGGTCGAACCAGAGCATCATGACCACAAGCCCGGCGAAATACAGGAGTCCGTTGGGATGGCAGAGGCCGCTAAGAGTCACCAAAGCGTGCGCGCACAAAAGCGCCAAGTTCAGACTCTTCTCGCGCAACTTAACATAGCAGGTCCATCCTGCCAGCCCCAAAGCCGCGCACATCATGTCTGGTCGGCCCATAGATGCCTGGTTTACCACCGCGTAGTCGGTGGCAACTATCAAGGTGCCCAGCAGCGCAACTGACTGATTCCCGCTCAGCCGCAGTAGAAACCAAAAGCAGCAGAGGACCGCCAACAGACCATAGGCGATAGACATAGAGCGCTGGGAGAACAGGCTGAAGCCGAAGAGCTTGTACCAGCCCGCCTGACTCACCATCGTCAGCGGCATGATCCAAAAGGTATGCCGCGAGATGCCCTGGAAGCCAACGGAGTTTTCCTCGGGCAGCATCAAAGTTCCCATGGAACCATTGGTCGCCAGATTGTAGCTAGCGGATGCTAGGTGTCCCTCGTCGCTCCAGGGACGCTTGGTCAGGGCGCTGGCAACCGATAGCACCACAAACGCAGCAATCGTAAATGCTAACGCACCCTTCACATGCCAACTGGCCCATCTCCGGCCCAAGTAAGTGTTAGACTCGTCCATGCTCATTGGCTTACTCCCGCGGACAGCTTACTGCGATTGCTTGGATCCTCCGACACGTGCGTTCCGAGCTCGTCCCGAAGCTCGCTACTCATTCCAACGAAATCCTTGACATCCCGGCGGTCCACCCGGGGCCATGCGGCGTATCAAGTTCCGACCGTTGGGCGCATGATGGAGCAGACCGGCAGTCCAATCGGCCGCCATCAACAAGAGAATCCAGTACAACGGATACGGGTAGCGTGGGTCAGCCTGTATCAGATGGTACGCCAGCGGATAACAGACCCACACCAGCGTTACCCACCAGGCAATCAACGCTCGTTTCCGCCATGCCTGCACCAACCCCAGGAAGGCCGGAAACACCGCACCCCCAAAGCTGAGTCCTAGCACCCGGCGTCTTGCCGGCGGGAACCAGAATCTCACCATCCGGCCAGCCGTGAGTGAGGCGAAGCGCGTTGGATTGTACTGAATCCAAGTCACAGCTTCCACCAGTTTCGCTCGGTTGTATGTAAGTTCGCCCACAGTGACCAGGCGCCGCCGCTCGCCATCCGAGGCGAACGGGTGCGGGATTCGGCCCGGTTGGACCACGTTTCCGCTTGGTTAACTGCCGCCCGCGCGTTGTTGGAAACGGCAAGCCCAGGGCCAAGGTTGCTCCGAGTCCAGGTGAACCCGCTGAGTTGAACGTAATTGCGGGCGATCCGGAGGCCAACGGCGAGTGCCACGCCGCAATAGCCCACCAGAATCGCCACGGGCGACGCAGGGCCTCTTCCCGCCCGGCCTGCACGCGCCTCCGCCCTGTTTAGGCGACCGTTTCCAACCTCTGTGCGCACCACAGTTGCCTGGCCGGCTACCCTGCGCGTATTGCCGAACACTCAATCACGATACCTCGGATAAGTGACGGCCCGCAATGTCTGCGGGCACCTCGTCGCCGGGAATCTCAAGCAGCTTGTGTAAAAAACCCTGGGGGCTGCGGTTGCGCCATCCTAAATTAAGCCTATGAAAGATCGAGTAGATGATGCGGCCGACGCTGGCCACCTTGACGAAACACACCATCGGCCAGGTACGCCACCGGACCTAAACGAAGGCCCTCTCGGTCACGTTCGTCGTCCATAACTGTCGCTACAAATGCTTTGGAAAACTGAAAAGGCTCGGTACTCCGGCGGATCCCGCTCCAGTTACCGGACCATGCGGTGGTACTTCAACCGCCTGCGTTATTGAAAGCGCTGAATGGCGGCCCAGGCCGCCGGGCGGTTCGGCGCCAATTAGATGGCGCGGGCCTCGTTCTTCACGGCAACATATGATTACCGAATGCTACGCCAATCTGAGTGCCGCCTGGCGGACACGCGGATGGTGAACAGGTACTGTCTGTTCGTCCTGGAAATCATCAAAGCTTGGATTGACCCGACCAGAAAGAACCCACGCACCGTCCTCCACTTAGGGCGGGGCCGGTTCACGGCCTCCGGCCGAGTTTTCAAACTGCCTTCCATATGAAATGAAATTTTGGTCCGCGCGAACAAATTTTACTTTACCGAATCAGCAGTATAATAATTGCACTCAATGCATTTTAATGCCGGTTTTGAATCCGGTGTTAGCTTTGTGGTTCACAAATCCATGCGGCTTGCCTGGCGCCACAACAGGTTATTAATTGCACCTGGGAGGAGGCCAATATGAAAATTCCGGGATTTTGTTTGCTGGGGTTGTGCTGTATGGCAATGTATATGCTCGGCGCACCCAGAGTCGGAGTCACGCATTCTCTAATCAAGGTGAGGCCGGACACGCTGCCGCCCGAGCGTGCCTCTGCCAGTCTCTCCGCCGCCCGAAACGAGTTTGAAGCCTTCCAAATTGTCATTCACGGGGGCGAATCGGGAGTCAAAAGCGTATCGGCGAGGGTCACCGACCTTACGGGTCCGAGTGGGGCAAAGATTCCGTCAACAGAAATTATGCTCTATCGAGTTGGTTTTTATAATGTCACAAAGCCGTCCAATCGGGAAGGCGCGACAGGTTTATGGCCGGATCCCCTCATCCCGGCAGTAGACGCCTATTATCGCGAACAACGCAATGCCTTCCCTTTTGACGTTCCGGCCGGCGAAAGCCGCTCAATTTGGGTAGAGGTTTTCGTGCCCCCTAAAACCGCACCCGGCATGTACCAAGGAGTAATAACACTGCTTCCAAACAGCCTTCCGGTTACCTCGGTGCCGGTGAATCTACAAGTGTACAATTTCACCCTTCCGTCTACTGCAACTTTGAAGTCGCTCTTTGTTATTGGCTATGACGTATGCATCAGCCACCTGGGCTCATATAACGCTTGCGGCGAGGATGGAATGGCCGCTTATATAGCTATGTACAGCCGCGCAGCACTTGACCACAGGATCAGCATCGCCAGCACATACGGAGCTTTCGATGAGTCTAACTGGTCCTTTTTCGATGAATACTTCGGCCCGCAATTAAACGGCCGGGCCCGAACGCGACTAAGCGGAGCGCGCCTGACCACCCTAATATTCAACGAGAACAATCCCGCCAAAATCAAAGTCTGGCGTGATCACTTTGCACGTAGGGGCTGGCTTGACCGCTTGGTTCACTACACCTGGGACGAGCCCAAAACAGATGCCGATTTCAACGCCATACCCGAAAACGCGGCGCCGGCAAGGAGGGCCGGGGTTCGTACTCTGGTAACAACTGACATCCAGAACATAGAAAAATATAAGTTATCGGAAGTAATAGATATAGCAGTGCCTATTATTAACTACATGCACGAATACAACGGGACAAATCAAAGGGTACTATACGATAAGTTTTTGATGCTAAGCCCGACAAAAGAGGTGTGGATGTATCAATCCTGCATGTCTCACGGCTGCACACCTACTGATGATCCTGCATTCCAAGGCTGGCCGTCTTATGTCATAGATATCCCAGCAATCAACAATCGGGCAATGGAGTGGTTCTCATTCATTTATCAGGTTACCGGAGAGTTGTACTATCAAATGAGTCACAAGCTAGCCACCGCGTGGGAAAACCAGTGGGATTTTGATGGGAATGGCGATGGAACTTTGTTTTATCCGGGTAAACCTGATTATATTGGCGGCCGAAACCATATTCCGATTGAATCTATAAGGCTGAAAATGATTCGTGAGGGTATGGAAGACTATGAATACCTAAACTTACTTTGCGAGCTCGGCGAGTGCGAGACTGCCCGAACCACGGCCAGGTCTCTTTTCCAAGCTCCCTGGCAAGTAACCGGCACAGGTCCTGAGGCCCTGCTGACGGCAAGAGCTGAACTGGCCGGAAAAATCGAACAAGTTCTGCGCCGACGCGCCGCTCCGGCTCTGGATGCTAGCGCCCTGGTTAATGCAGCCAGCTACCAGACGACGGTTAGTCCGGGCTCAATCGCTGCCCTGTTCGGAAGGGATCTCGGGCCCCAAACCACGATTGCGAGTGGAGCTTTTTTGCCCCGGCGGCTGGGCGGAACAAGTGTTGAATTTGATGGAATTCCGGCTCCGCTTTTTTTCGTCTCTCCAACCCAGATCAACCTCCAAGTGCCCTGGGAGCTGGAGGGGAGGCAAGCTTCGACGATAGCGGTGACGGCGGCTGGAGGACTTGAGAGTGAGCCGCAAGAAGTAGTCTTTACTAAATTTTCACCAGGAATTTTCACTATGGACGCAACCGGCTCAGGACAAGGAGCAGTGGTTGACGCCGTTACCGGTGAGTTGGCGGCTCCGCCGGACAGCGTTCCAGGGTACCCTTGCGCCCCGGTCCGGCAGGGTAACAATGTATTGATCTTTGCCACTGGTCTGGGGCCGGTTGATCCCCCATTAGGCACAGGAGTGGCTGGATTGTCTGACCCTTTATCATGCGTTTCAAATGAACCAAAAGTTTTGATCGGAAGCCATCCGGCCGCAGTGATTTGGGCAGGTATAGCGCCCAATTTTGTGGGCTTGTGGCAAATTAACGTTGCTCAGCTACCTGCAATCACAGGCAACGCCGTGCCAGTCGAAATAAGTGTTAACGGCATCAAATCAAACTCGGTAACTATTGCCGTCTCCTCGCAGCAGGAAGGAACCACTCAATAGCCCACCGGCCTGGTGAGCTGTCGAAATTCATCTAAGCAAGAAATGTGGTTGCGAAATCAGCGTAATACCTGATTTTCATAGCGCAGCCATTTTTCGAAAACCAGCAGGAACCAGAGCTCCAGAGGCGCTTCGGTGCGGGATGCGGCCAGCAGACGGGCGACGCCCCTAGCGTTGATCCAGCCCTCTCGGGCGGCCAGCGAGTCATCGAAGGCCTCTTCGGCCTGCTTTCTTAGCGGACCCGCCAGCCAGCGCGCAACCGGAATCGTAAATCCGCGTTTGCGGCCCCGCGCCAATCGGTCGCTTATTCGCCGCCGCGCCAGAGCCCTCAATATCGCCTTAAGCTCGCCGCCACGCAGGCGCAACCGGGGCGGCAGCGAGGCGGCAAACTCCCACAAGTCCTGATCCAGGAAAGGAGACCGCGCTTCGACCGCATAGTGCATAGCGCCGCCATCCACCTTGGTCATGTATTCTCCGACAAAACGTAGGCGCCGGTCGTATTCCAGAAAGCCCGGCACCAGGCGGCGGGCCGATGCGAGGGAATCTTCAACAGGGGGATCGGGCGACGGCAAACCAGCCAACCGCGGGCCCAGTAAACCGGCGGCGCGGTAAAAGCCCAGCCGGTCTTGAAGGCGTTGCCAGCCGGCCAGTCCCCGCCCAGCCAGTTCCAACAATGTCCCCGCACGGCGCAGCGGGCCGGCCGAACGGCGCAACACAGCGGCTGCGCGTCGGACCAGCGGCTGTGACGCTTCCGGCAGCACACGGGCCAGGTTTTCAGCCAGCAGGCAGGCGCGATGTTCAGGATAACCAAGGAAAACGTCGTCACCGCCGTCCCCGGTCAGCAGCACAACGGCTTCGCGCCGACCGGCTTCGGCCACCTGGAGCATACCCAAAGCGGAAGCGCACCCAAAGGGTTCTGAATATGCTTCTACCAGAACATCCAGATCCGGCGGTACGGAGCCGTCCATCTGAATAATCTTGTGCCGAATGCCCAGCTCAAAGGCTGTGGCCCGGGCATCTTCGGTCTCATCGCTTGGATCCGTTCCAGTGCTGACCGTAAGAGCGGTCAGGCCGGACCCTAACCGCCGCACCGCCCAGCAAACCAGCCCGGAATCGATACCGCCTGAAAGTAGGGCGGCCACAGGGACGTCGGCTTCAAGCCGCCGGGCGACCGCCTGGAGCAACAAACGTTCAGTCTCCTCAACCGCTTCCTCAAAAGAAATTGAAACGGGGTCATCGCCCGAAGGCGGTTCCCAATACTCAAACAGGCGGCATTCACTGTTGCGCCACTCCAGCAGATGGGCGGCGGGTAACTTGCGCACTCCCGACCAGATAGATCGCTCATCGGCGACGTATCCTCGCTGCAGATAGTCCAATACCGCTTTCGGATCAACTTCGGGGGCCAATCCGGCGCGTCGCAGCGCACGGGCAGTGGAGGCAAATGCAATTCCACCGGGAGTTTCAACGTACAGAAGCGGCTTTACGCCTAATCGATCACGCGCCAGCCAGAGCGTGCGTTCAGCTTCGTCCCATAGCGCAAAAGCAAACATGCCCCGCAATCGCTCGAGCAGACCGCGGATCCCCCAGCGCCGGTAGCCGTAAAGCAACACCTCGGTGTCGCTACGGCTGCGGAAAGCGAAGCCCTCGTCTTCAAGTTGCCGCCGCAAGGAACGGAAGTTGTAAATTGCACCGTTGAAGACAACGCCGATCGTCCCGTCCGGAGTAACCATGGGCTGAATGCCGGCTGGGCTAAGGTCGAATATGGCCAGCCGCCTGTGGCCGAGCGTAGCCTGCGGCCACTCATAAAAACCCTCGGCATCCGGACCGCGTCGGGCCAAGGCCGGCAACATGGCGCGTACGGCATCCGCTCTCTTATCGGAGGATTCAGAACCGGCAAAGCCGGCAATGCCACACATCACAGGCGCCCCTTAAGTGCAGCGGACGATCCGCACATTATTGCGCTTTGCCTCCCTCTCGCAGGATGTTGCGGGCCTGGCCTACAGCCTGAGCTATGCCCAGAGCCATATAATGAGGCCCACTGTAACCAAGCGACAAAAAGAAAGCCCCGGTGAAAAGCGAGATCATTTGGGCTTTTACCCAAAAGGCGGCCCACTCCATCTCTTCGGCTTCAGGCGTGGCAGGCATGAATCCAGAAGGAAAGCGCCTGACATTGCGAAAACCTGTGTAAATGACACCCAGAAAAAGCAGGAGCGCCGGAATGCCAGCTTCACTTGAAAGTTGGGTAAAGGCATTATGCGTAGGTTGCTGGGGAATGTTGCGGCCGGTCTGTTCTTTGAATTCCAGCCAGCGCTGGAGACCGAAGTTGCCTGGGCCAACCCCGACCAGCGGCTGTTCCAAGGTGGTCGTGATGCTGTCTTTAAGAAGAGCCCTTCGTGCTTCCGCCGAGCCTACATCGCCCAGCAGGTATTCATACTCTTTTACGGTTAAACCCTCGGCCTTTTCCAGATTTGGTTCAAACAATGTCGTCAACCGGGCCTTGAGATAGGCCGAGCCGAACATGAAGAACAAGCCCACCCCGGCTGCTGAAGCCAAAACCAGCTTGATCTTTCCAAGCAGCGGCATTTTTAAGAAAGAGACAACAATAAGCATGGCCAGGGCCACCATGGAGCCGCGGGATCCGGTTTTTACCAAAACCACCAAAACCGGGATCTGGGCGACCAGGAAAGCCAGGCGTGTCACGGGCCACCTGGAAAAACGAGCCGAATACCAAATGAGCGGCAAACCTGCCAGCATGGCCATGCCCAGCTCATTGGGGTCCCCGTAACTGCCGAAGGGCATGACCAGGCGCGGCGCGGTCTTATCTCCGAAAATCAAAACAATTATGGAAGTAAAAACTGCGAAGAAGCCGCACCATTGAATCAAGCGCCTGACAAGGTGCGGCGTGCCGGCAAAGGCAGAAATCCCCAAAAAAACCGCGAAAGAATAGGTAAGCGCCTGAACGGCCAGCAGGCTGTTATAGCGCCAGATGCTGAACAGGCTGGCAAACCCGCACCAGCCAAGCAGCATTAGAAACAGCAAGGAACATGGGTAACGCAGAGCCTCAAACAGACGCCCGGAAAGCAGGAGCGCCAAGCATAGCACCAAGAAAGTAATCATCGGGATGCGAAATCCCGCTAAGACATATTCAAAGAACCGCGTCCGAAGTATGAAAAGCTCGAAAATAAGGATGGCGAACCCGAAGCCAAGAGCAATCGACCGAGGCTGCTCCTGAGCCGGCTGAGGACTCGGCACGCTCGCGGGGAAGGCCGGTCGCGGCTGCGTGGATATGTCCGGTCTTTGGGACGGGCGAATCATCAACCAGTTCCGTTATTTATTGAGGATACGACGAAAATCGCTCCGCTGTGGCCGCCTCAACCGGCCGGATCCGAGCGATCCCTTTCCGGCAGCAAAACCGCTCGGGCAACGGCGGGAGTTCAGCTTTTTGGAACCGCAGTGATTTAGCCCTAAATAATTCATTGTAGTCATCATATGAGCACTAATATGCCGCTAACAAGGGCGTATAAATAATAAGAGATACGAATGACTGAAACCATAGCCCTGAAATGGCGGGGTGTTTACTCATTTTTGTTTTGTACCCCTCCCATACAGGTCTCACCTCCTTTCCCCCTAACGGTTGCCAGAGAACAGTTGGGTGCTGCCGCTGATGACAACCGGCCTGACGGCGCCGTCCCGGCCGACCCAGGCGCACCAGGCGCCCTGATGGCAGACAGAGGGAAGAACGCCGTTTCGGCCGAGTTCCACCCTCAGATTTGTATTTTTGAAAAACAGGCGAACAGCTTCCTGCACCGCTTTTTCATCCGGCCAGTTGTAACCTATTACGTCCAGTCCTAGATGGCCATATGGACCGTAGTGCCGGCCTGAGAGACTTCCCGCTTCCGGAATCAGGCCGATAACGGCTGCTTCGGCTTGGCTAAGGCTAGAAGGAAGGCTGCTAAGGATGGTATAGGCGCATTCCCCGCAATTCTTTACCCTATAGTTGCGAAGCGTCAAAGCAGAAACTGCTTGAGCCAGCCACAAAACCAAGACGCCGGCAAGCAGGTATTTTCCTTTTTCACCTAATAAGGTTTGTCCGGCCACTCGGGCTAATTCGACAAACGCCGGAGCAAGCAGTGCGAGCGGCAGGTAAAGGTAGGTTTCCGAAGGAAAGGTGGAGAACCACAGTGTCGGCTGCATACTGAGCAAGGCAGCTCCGCTCAGCAGAACCACCATGTCACAATTGATGAGTTTCTGCCAGCCTCGACGGAATAAACCGTACACCACAAGAACAAATGCCGCCAAAGCGGCCGCCGCCAGGGGAGCAGCAAGTTTCCAAAAGACCGCTGAAGTCAGCATTGCCCGCGACGGCAAAGCTATTCCCAGCCAATCGTGCAGCAGAATGGGATCGACGGGCAAAAGCAATCCCGCAACCGACGCTATTGAGTTGCGTATGACCGCTGCGATGGGAGCAAGAGCCGCAGATCGCCCTTCCGGAACATAAAGCGAATGCAACAGAAAGTATGCTCCGACCACCAATAGTGCGCCGCCCCAAAAAAGCAGCAAGTTGTTTGTGCCGCCGGCAAGTCTCTCGCCTTTAAACCTCCACCACATGATCCAAAACCCGAAGACCGGGAGAAGCATCAAAGCCGGCTCGTAAAGGAAAAGCCCGGCCCCCAAAAGCAGCACAGCAACCGCCGGCCAGATAACGCGCGGGTCCCGGCGCATACGGCATAGGCACAACAAACCTCCCAGAAAAGCTGCATGGGCGGTGGTGTTTGTGCACACAGCCAGCGCAAGTGTCTGGTTGGTCATCGGGTGAAAGCCGAACAGCGCAGCGGCGGATATGGCCGCCCCCCGTCCCGCCCCCAGACTTCGCGAAAGAAAATAGACAAGCATTACATTCAGCAAGTGAAATAAAAGGTTTCGCAAGCGAAAAGCCCAAGGGGCGCCGTCTGCCATCAAAGTTGAAAAAAGAACCAAGGCGTGGTTCAAGGGTCGGTACTTAAAACCGTCGAAATGGGAACGAGTAATAAGTGTGGCCGGATCAGCAGCGTTAACATACTTTGCGCGGTATACCTCCATGAAATCGTCGTGACCACAAAAAAAAGAATTAACAAAAGGAAGGTATATTGCGGCAATAGCTAAAGTTATAATGCAAATAATCAGAGCTGTACTTCGAGTGGCAAGAATGCCACTGCTTGTTCTTGCCCGCCGTTCAGTCATGTTTTTTCAACGAGTCACCCGCTTCTTTGATCATCTGCTCAAAAGACTACGATAAAGTTCAATCCAGGCGTCGCGGACGACCGGCCCGCTGTAGGCCTGAAGCGATTGATAAGCGGCGCGCGCCAGTCTCGCCGCTAATCCTTCTTCTTCCAGCAGGCGCAGCGCCGCACGCGCCAGGGCTTCGTCATCGCCGGGCGGAACGAGCAGAGCCGTCTGGCCGTCTTGCGCAATATGAGGTATCCCGCCGGCGGAGGTTGCCACGACCGGCAGGCCGGAGGCGAAACACTCCAGAAGCGATCCTGGAAAGCAGTCGTATATTGGGCTGGTGAGATATATGTCATGCGCATCATACAGCGCCGGGACTTGGCTGGGCGGCACGGTCCCGACGAAGCGGCAATTTTTCAAGCCGAGTCGACCGGCATACTCCTCAAGCTGCAAGCGAAGCGGCCCGTCGTGAGCTACAGTGAGACTGGCCTCAGGATAACGTTGCTGAATGCGGCTGAAGGCCCGCAGGGTGCAGCCGACGTCATATAGCGGCTCCAGCCCACGGTTATGCAGGAATACCGGGCGCGGGCGGCTGCGCTCGCGGTAACGGAAGTTGGACGTGTCGGCGATGTTCGGTATCTGGAGCGCACCGATGCGGTAGCGCGCAAATACTTCAACCAGATATGCACTGGGAGTCACCACACGGTCCATGCGGCGTATAGTAGCGACGGCCAGCGGAGAACGCGCCAAATGATCCGCACACTGGCCGTCACGGTAATTAAGAATTACCTTTTTTCCCGCAAGCCGAGCCAGGGCAAACGCCGGCAAGCTCCACAGCGCATAGGACCAATAAGAAGCCGTAAATACGTGCAGTAGATCATAGTGGCGAATGCGCCAGGCCATCCGCAGGCAATAAGCCGCCAGGTTTACTAAAGTTCTAACGTACTTGATCCGTTGCAGCAGGCTCCAAGGCAGCGGCAAGCGCGGGTTTATCGGATGCAGATCGACCGACACTTCACCGCTCGACGGCAGCCACTCAAGCAACCTCTGAGCTTGCACGGCCTGTCCCCCGACGATCTCCAGAGTCGGCGCCACCAGCATGACCCGAATCTTTTTTCGCCCAGCTTGCATCTCAGACGACCTCTGCTGGTAGATTTGAAGTTGCGCCCCAAACGAGCGCAGCAAACTCAAAGCCATGCAAATACATCACGGCCCGCTTTCCGATGTTGAAAGATACATAGAAAGTCACAAGCAGGAAACGCTCGAGGATAGACGGGCACAATATGAAGGCTACATGAAGGCCTTGCGCAAGTTTTACCCCATAACCGCGGAAACGCGGATCCTCGAAGTCGGCACCGGCTGTGGGTGGTTTCCTATACAGTGCACACTGGACGGCCTGGACTGCACGGGTCTTGAAATCAGCCCGCAACTTATTGAATTCGCCAAGGAATTGGGCGCCCGCTACGGCGTCGAGCCAAAGATCATGCTTGGCAACCTTGAGGATGCTGATCTGGGACAAGAAGCCTGGGACATAATTGTGGCCTCCAACGTTTTCGAACACGTGGAGCACTGGCGGCAGGGAATCGAGAGGATTTACCGGGCCTTGAAACCGGGCGGAGTGCTGTACTTCGAATCCACCAACAAGTTCAGTCTCACCTCGGGCGAATATCCGCCCCTGCCGGTTTACGGCTGGCTGCCCGACAGATTGCGGTACGCTCTGCGGCGCAAGGTTCACGGCGAGGACATCATGAAACTGGGAATTGACTTTCATCAGTTCCGCCACGGCCAGCTTCGGCATGCATTCGCTCAAGCGGGTTTCCGTCACATTTATGATCGCATTGAAATAACCGAGCAAGAATGGGTCAGTTCGCGATTCAGGCGCATAGTAGTGCGGCTGGCCAAACGCTCGCGCCTCATCAAGCATCTGGCTTTGACTTTCGCCGACGCTACCCGCTTCATTTGCATCAAATAACTTTGCAATTAGCCGCCGGGCCGGGCCGGACATCGGATCTGCCTGCCATTGAGGCAGGGCTTCAGGGCGTCAGCCACCAATGCAGCGAACCGGCTTGAGCCTTTATCGGTGAAGTGCACGAAATCGGCGAAAAATTCGGGCCCGGCGGGCATTTTTTGGGCGGCATCGACCAGTGGAATTCGTTGCTCAGCAGCAACTTCCCGCATTATTCGGTTCAGGGTCCGCTCCGAGTTCAGCAAGCCATCTGTAGTCAACATGGGATAGAATTTCCGCCAGGCGAGCAGAGAGTCGCGTTCCTCAGCTCGCACAGAACCTCCGAAGCGGTTGGCGTGAGTCACAAGCAAAGGTTGGATGCCATGTGCCTTCAGGGTTTCGAGCATCTTTTCAAGATCACGGCGAAAACGCACGCAAAGTTCAGGGGGGACATCGTCCAGCAACTGTGAAAATTGGCGGGCGGCTCTTTCGGTCTGCCATTCACGGATCCGAGTTTGCAGCCAAAGCGGAAGGGTGCGCTTCAACAACGACTCCACTCGCCCCTGGATGCGCCATGTCCAAAATCTCTTGGGAGGCGGGGTGGGGTGCTCAGGCAGGTAAGGCACCCATAGGTAATGAACCAGGCTGGGATAGATGATGGCTGCCGATGGGTTGGTGAGCGCAATCCGCTCTTGCAAACGGCGCAGGCTGGCAGGCAGGGTTTCCCCCGCCAGAGCAGTATTTACAACTTCGTAAAGCGTCCCGGAAGAGCCGGTAGCATGGTTCAACAAACGTTCCAGTTGCCTCGGCCATTCCATGTCCTCGGACTCGTACTGACCGAAGGTTTCCGATGAGCCTATCACCAGAATTCGAACCGATCCAGGTGTAAGATCCGGGCCGCGAAACCCCAGGCTGTTCATTTTCCATTTTCCAAAGCGAGCGCCGGGTTTGCCTTTCTGGCCCAGGGCATCATGCTCATAGATCACTGAGATATCCCAGGGACCGAAAAACGGGGCCCCCTGGGTAAGCGAATCATCCAGCCGGGCGCATAACTCAAGGGTAATAATGACCAGCGCCGCCCAAAACGCTCCCAAGACGATATGACGCAACATTTCCTAAAGTATCTCAGAATTGAAAATAAATGAAAGATTGCGGCATGCCGCCGCGGAAAAGCACGCAATAAAGAAAAACCGAATACACAACGACCCTTACTTCAGCGGGCAGATGCGGCCAATCAAGGAAATGCAGCTTGCCGGTCAAATACTGGAAAACCTGCACCACAATGAGCGGCAAAGCATAAGGCAAAAGCTGCTGAGCCAGCGTCCAATCCACCTGCCAGGGGCGAAAAAGACTGGCGGTCATCCCGAAGATTTGGGTGAAGCTCCTGGCTCTAAACAACAACCAGCCATAGCAGGTGAGCTGGAAAAACAAGATCATTCTCAACAGAAAGCTGATCCGGCGCCCCCACACGCCAGGCCAATCGAAAATCCTCCATGCCGGCTCGAGTAATCGATGCACAACCAGCAGCAATCCATGGTAAAAGCCCCACAGCAGAAAATTCCACGCGGCGCCGTGCCAGAAACCTCCGATAACCATTGTCAGCATCAGATTGCGGTAGGTTGCCATCCTTGAGCCGCGGTTGCCGCCGAGCGGAATATACAGGTAATCCCGCAACCAGCTTGACAAACTGATGTGCCACCTTTTCCAGAAGTCCGAAGGATTGGTCGCAAGGTAAGGTAGATTGAAATTGAGCACAAATTCAAAGCCCATAAGTTTCGCCGAACCGCGTGCAATGTCGGTGTAGCCTGAAAAATCACAGTAGATCTGTACTGCGAAAGCGTACACTGCAATCATGGTTTGCCAGCCATCCGGCGAGACGAGATTAAACATCCTGTCGGCAACCGGCGAAACATTATCGGCAATAAAAACTTTCTTGAAGTAGCCCCAGGCGATAAGATGAATTCCTTCAATAATCTGTTCCCGGGTCACCTGACGAGGTTTCATCACCTGGGGGATGAGGCTGGCGGCACGCTGGATGGGTCCGGCCACCAAATGCGGGAAATAGAGCACAGCCAATAAAAAATCAAAGAAACTGTTGGTAGGGTGGAAATGTCCTCGGTAAACATCAATCGTATAACTTAAAGCCTGGAATGTATAAAAAGATATGCCGATCGGAAGTACAATTTCAAGCGTTGTAAGTCGCGGATGGAAGCCTAGTCCTGCGGCAAGCGCCTGGAAATTTTCATAGAAAAAATTGAAATACTTGAAAAAGCCCAATAAACTGAGATTGGTCACCACACTCAGCACAACATAGGGCCGGCGTTTTTCCCGCGGTGCGCCGGCAACTCCGAGCGCTTCCATACGCTTGGCGCACCAATAGTCGATGGAGGTGGAGGCCAGCAGAGGAAACAAAAACCGCCAGTCCCAAGCTGCATAGAACACGCAACTGGCCACTAGCAAGAACCGGTTCTGCCACTTATGAGGAAGCTGGTAATAAACCAGCAAGACCACCGGCAGAAAAATGACAAACTCAAGCGAATTAAAGAGCAATCAGATCAGCCCCTTCCAGCGGTACCAAAAAATCTTTGAGGTCTCACCTGCCAGCAAGAAGAACAGATCCCAGCGCTGGGTCAATCGAGCTGCCCTTTTAATCGCATCCGGCACCGGAGACGGCACAACCTCCAGGCCCTGCTTGTGAAAAACGGCCGCGGCTCGCCGCATGTGGTAATCACTAGACATAAGAATCAGTTTGCCAGTTTCCCCGGCCAGCAGACGCCGGGCCTGTTGAGCGTTCTCATAGGTTGAGGTCGACTCGTCTTCCGTCACGACTACGGCCGACGGGATTCCATGCGCGATCAGAAACATACGCATGGGCTCGGATACTCCTTTGCCAAGAATGAGCACCCGCCGATATGGATGGGCACGCCAAGCCAGCAGCGCATAGTAGCAGCGGAGGTAACTGGAGTAGCCCAAAATGCCAGGCCCCATAAGGTCAGCGCCGGGCAGAATCAGGATATCGCCCCGCGGCGAATGCCAGGGTCCGGCCAGCCACACCGCCCACCAGGATACCAATGGAGTAAAAGTAACGACAACCGTAAACAGCCCGGCGGCAACCAAAACAGCCGCAATTATTCGCATGGTGCGCAAACTTTCAAAAACCTACTAATGTAACGTCCGGACGGCCTCACGGCAAACACCTCAGGTCCGCTCGCTGCCGGAGGGTTCTTTGATCCGGGCTTCGGTGACCACCCACAAGCGCTGAGGCGGAACAAACCACACTTGCAGCGCCAGCAGGGCTGCCGCCATCATCGTAAGAAAAGTCCAGCCCGGAGCGGTGAGCCGCTTGAGCATGAAATGTTCCGGCACCAGGGGATCGGCCGCCGCCAGCAGATAGCCGGCGGCTTGTGCGGCAAGCGCCACCGAGCGCCATGCTTCAGGCAACCGGAGGCTGCCGGCAAAAAGCATAATCAAAAGAAACGGCAGCGCCAGACGCCCCAGCTTGTAGGAGACATAATCCAGCCAGAGGCGATTGCGCGTACCGAGAAGTTGCGGATAATAACGCAGGAGCTGATAATTTCCGGCCAACGTGCGGACCTTGCGCCGGAACTCACTGCGTAGGCTGGTGGGATAGTCCCAGGCGATTGCTTCCGGCTCAACCACCAGGCGGAAGCCATGGAAAAAAGCATTCATGGGAAGAAAGACATCATCCAGCAAAACTTCCTCAGGCAGCGGTCGAACCAGCGAGCGGCGCATGGCGTAGAATGGGCCGGTGGCGCCGAACATGGAATCAATTTGCGACAGGCTGCGGCGGATCCAACTCTCGAAACGCCAGTAGACGCCGATGGCAGCTTCCGCTGAGTTGTCCCCTTGCATGATGCGCAGTTCACCGCTGGCGGCGCCTACTTCGGGATCGGCAAAACAGGCCACCAAACGCCGCAAGCTAGCCGGCTCGAGAGGTTGTCTTACGTCGGTGAAAACCACGATTTCACCTGAGACCAGTTGAAGGGCTGCGTTCAAGGCCGCCGGCTTGCCGCGCGCAGGGCGGCGCAGCAGTCGTACGCCGCGGGCGGAAAAAGACTCGGCGACCGACTCGGTGGCGTCGGTGGAACCATCGCTTACGACCAGGACTTCCAAAAGATTCGCCGGATAGTCCAGCGCCAGAACGCTCTCCAACTTTCGGCCAAGATAGGCTGCGCCGTTGCGCACAGGGATAATTACGCTTACTGTGGGGAAGATCTCGGATTTGCGCACAGAGCGTGGACGCCGTCGAGCGCGCCAGGCCAGCCAGAGCGGCCAGCCCACAAGCACCCACAGCAACAACAATGCCGCAGCCACAAACAAACCCATGCGTTACATTATGCCCGCTAAACTAAAGGAATGTGCGGCATTGCCGGCTTTGTGGCGCTGGCGGGCGGACAGGCGGCGCGCCAGGTTGTGGAGCGGATGACCTCGCTACTCCACCACCGGGGGCCGGATGACGAAGGATTCCTCATAGAACCACCGCATGTTTATCTAGGACATCGGCGGCTGAGCATCGTGGATTTAAAATGCGGCCGTCAACCTATGTCGAACGAAGACGGCTCACTGTGGATCATTTATAACGGCGAAATCTTCAACCACGCCGAAATAAGGCCGGCGCTTGAACGAGCCGGGCACCGCTACCGGAGCCGTTCGGATACCGAAACCATTTTGCACGCCTACGAGGAATACGGCCCCGGCTGCCTGGAGCTTTTCCGGGGGATGTACGCCTTTGTGATCTGGGACCGGCGTAACCAGACGCTGTTTGCCGCCCGCGACCGGGTTGGGAAAAAGCCTTTTTACTACTATTGGGACGGCCGGTTGTTTGCCTTCGCCAGCGAGATCAAAGCCTTGCTGACGCATCCCGACATACAGGCAAAGCCGGAACCGGCAGCGCTGCCTGAATACCTTTCGTTCGGCTACCTGAGCGGCGAACAAACCATGTTCCGTGGAATCCGCAAACTGATGCCGGGCCACCACATGAGTTTGCGGCTTAGGGATGGAAACCTGGAACTCTCCCGGCCCGAGCAATACTGGGACATTCCGGAGGCCGCCGGAGAAGAAGCAAAAGACGAGCGGGAATGGATCAGCCGGCTACGCCATGGACTGGAAGAGACCGTGCGGCTGCGCTTGATGGCCGACGTTCCGCTGGGCGCTTTTCTGAGCGGAGGACTTGACTCAAGCCTGGTTACGGCACTGGTGTGCCGCCTGAGGCCAGGCCCAGTTGAAACATTCAGCGTTGGCTACCGGGAGCGTGCCTTCAGCGAGCTGGGCTACGCCGCCGAGGTCAGCCGGTATCTGGGAACCGTGCACCGGGAGGTTGTGATCGACGCCGAAGAGTTTTTCGGCGAGCTGCCGCACCTGATTTGGCACGAAGACGAGCCGATCTGCTGGCCCTCAAGCGTGTCTTTGTACTTCGTTTCCAGGCTGGCTTCCGAGCACGTAAAAGTAGTGCTCACCGGAGAGGGAGGAGACGAACTTTTTGCCGGCTATGAACGCTATCGCTGGACGCTCTGGAACCTGCGGGCCAACAACTTGTATCAGCGACTTCCCGGCTTCCTAAGGCGTCGGATACGGAACTGGATTGAATCAAGCCGCCTGCTGAAGGCGGACTTGCGCCGCAAGCTGGGCCACACATTTCTGGGGCGCGAGCCGCGGCTGGAGTCGCTCTATCTGGACAACTTCTACGGCGCGTTCTCACAAACAGAACTGGAGTCGGTGCTGAAGATGTCGGCAGGCGGCGCTTACGAGAATTTTTTGCACTACTGGAACCGGCGGGACGGCACGGCTCTGGCGCGGATGCTGTACGCAGATCAAAAAACCTACCTGGTGGAACTGCTCATGAAGCAGGACCAGATGAGCATGGCCACCTCGATTGAGAGCCGCGTGCCGCTGCTGGACCACCATCTGTTGGCATTAAGCTGGTGCCTGCCGGACCGGCTGAAAATACGCGGCGCCGAGCAAAAGTATGCATTGAAACGAGCGGCCGAAGGTCTTCTGCCGGAGCGGATAATTTACCGAAAGAAAATGGGATTTCCGACGCCGCTGCGAGCGTGGCTGCGCGCGCCGCAAGCCGGCAGCTATCTGGAAAGCCTGATGGATCGCGAGGCTTTCGTTGCCGAGTATCTGGACCATGCCTACATACGGACTTTGGCTGAGGAGCACCGCCGTGGAAGAATAGACGCAACCGACCGACTGTGGAGATTGCTGAATCTGGAGTTGTGGGGCAGGATTTTCTTCCGCGGCGAATCCGGAAAGATCGAGGCGCAGCCTGAAGGGTTCGGCCAGACATCATGAGATTGCTTTGGATTAAGACCGATTTTCTGCATCCGACCACTCGCGGGGGCCAGATACGCACCCTAGAAATTCTAAAAAGACTTAGCCGCCGGCATGAGGTGCATTATCTAGCCTGTACGGACCGTCCCGATTCGGAAGGGCCGCAACGGGCGGGCGAATATTCGGCGGCGCATTACGCCATTGTGTGGAAGGAAGTTCCTAAGCGCTCTTTGCGTTTCATCGGACAACTGGCCAAGGGGCTTCGCTCGGAGCTGCCCGTGGCGGTGGCGCGATGGCGTTCGGAGGCGGTAAGGCGGAAAGCGGCAGAGTTGCTTGAAAAGGTTGCCTTCGATGCCGTGGTTTGCGATTTTCTCTTCCCGGCGATAAACATCGAGGGGCTTTCAAAATGTGTGCTGTTTGAACACAATGTCGAAACAATAATCTGGGAGCGCCGGGCGGCGACGGCGAAAACTGCGCCGGTGCGCTGGTACCTGTTGCAGCAGGCTCGACTGATGCACCACTTTGAACAGCAGGTTTGCCGCACAGTGCGCGGCGTAATCGCGGTGAGCGAGCTGGACGCACAGCAAATACGAACACGTTTCGGGGTGGACCGCGTGGAGTGGCTGCCAACGGGTGTGGATACAGAGTTCTACCGCAGACCCAACCAATCCGTTGAACACCGGGCCGACTTGGTGTTTGTCGGCTCGATGGACTGGGCGCCGAATGTCGACGCGGTGGAGTGGTTTATCGGCGAGATCTGGCCGCTGATTTTGAAACGGAGACCCCAGACCAAGTTGGCTGTTGTCGGGCGCAGGCCGCCGCCCCGCGTGCTGGCGCTCGGTGAACGAGCGAAGGGCGTGACGGTTACCGGGACGGTGGAAGATGTGCGGCCTTGGCTGCACGGGAGCACGGCGGCGGTAGTGCCGCTCCGGGTAGGCAGCGGGACCCGACTGAAAATCTACGAAGCCATGGCGGCCGGGCTGCCGGTTATTTCGACCACCGTCGGCGCTGAAGGGCTGGAGGTTACCGACGGAGAAAACATTCGCCTGGCAGATACGGCGGAAACCTTCGCCGCCGCATGTATAGAAATTTTGGAATCGCCCCAGGAGGCGGAAAGACTTAGCCGTCAGGCGCTCCGCCATGTTAACGAGCGTTGCGGATGGCAAGTTGTAGTAGAGCGGTTTGAGATGCTGCTCCAGCAGTTTAATGCATAAGAGTCACAAGCCGTGGTTCTCGGTTTTTTCCCTAAGAATGAGCAGTTTGTAGAAGCGGAGAGGCTCGGGCGTCACGGGCAGGTGTTATTGCTTAGAGCGGGAGTCGAAAGATGCGACAACGATTGCTGATCATTTCGGCGCCGGCTTTGGCAATAATTCTGGCGTTGAGCATAGCTGCGGGGCAGACTCGGGTGAATCTGGCCAAGCAAGGCACGAACGCAGACTTCAGCGGATACACGCTGACCCGCCCCTTTCAGGTCGGGACCCAGTTGCCGGCTAGTTGCACTACCGGCCAAGCGTTCTTCAAGTCGGACAATCCTGCGGGAAGAAACTTGTATGTCTGCACCGCAGGTGGAACTTGGGTAGAACAGGCAGCCGGAACCGCCAACGGAACAAACGTAGGAACCGGCGTGGGGATTTTCGCCGGACTGAGCGAGGGCGTGATGCAATTTCGCAAGCTGAATCCGTTGAGTTCGCGGATAAGCATTACTTTGGATGAAGCCGGCCAGAAAGTGGACCTGGACGTGGCTGAGTCGGGGTTCAATCTGGCGAATATGAGCGGCCAACTTGCGGCATCGCAGCTGGCCTCGCGGAACGGAAACAGCAGCACGGTGCAGATGTTCGGCGGCGGATATTTCGAAGCCGGCGACTGCGTACAGTTTGACGCATCCGGCAACGTAGTCTCGGCAGGAGGCGCCTGCGGGGAGATTGGCGTCTCAGTCGGAACCGGTCTGGTGCAAAGCGGGGGGCAAGTCAGCCTGGATACGGCGCTGGTCCCCTACGGCCAGCGAGTTTCGGCCGTTCTCTCCAACTGGAATTCAGGCGCGGATACAATTCCGGCCCAGTCGTGCCTGGAGCAAACCATCGCCGCCAGCGGGGCTGCGCTGGGCGACGCCGTGGCGCCGCAATGGCCGGTGGAATTGCCCGCCTCGCTGGTGGGCATGATGCGCATCAGCGCCGCCAGCACTCTGGCCGTCCGGCTGTGCAATCCGACTGCCAATGCTGTTACAATCCCGGACGGATTACAGTTTGGGGCGATGATTGTTCGAAACTTCCAGTAACTGTTTGAGGAGCATGATAATGAATTACCGGGGGAAACTGGGTATCGGCGGTGCGGTTTTGCTGCTGGCCTTCGGCGTCCGGCCCGAAGCCGGCGCGGTTACAATTACAACGCCGCCCAAAGTGGACGGAATAACACCGACCACGGCGCGCATTGTATGGGCGACCGATGTGCCCAGCTCGACGCTGATTAAGTACGGGCCCACGCCCGCGCTGGAGTATTCGGTCAACGGCGGCAACCAGTCTTCAAGCGTCATCGTGCACGGGTGGTTTTTAGGCGGGTTGCAGCCGGATACCGATTATTACTTCCAAGTCTGTTCTACAGCCGACAGCCAGCAGGCGTGCAGTGCCACTCAGACCTTCCGTACGCTGCCCCGCCCGGAAAGGTGGCCGGAAGAGCCCCTGCTGCCCCAGCAGGAGGTTGACACAAAATACCCGCTACAGACCGGCAACGTGCTTCAGGTGGGAGCTGACTGCAATGATCCTGAGACGGGATTGATGGCGCGCTGGAACCAGGCGCAATGGGGCGACACAATAACCATTCCGCCGGGCACGCAGTGTATCGGCCATTACGTTTTTACGGCCAAGACGCCGGACACCCAGACGCCGCACCGCTGGATAGTGATTCGCACCGCAGCAAATGATAACGAGCTGCCGCCTGAGGGAACGCGCATCACCCCCGAATATAAGCAGGTCATGGCGACGATAGCCAGCAACCAACCCCGCTTTTCAGATCAGGCTTTAAGCGAAGGCGACGCCAATTGCATGGCCGGGGATTACCGGTGGAACACGAATGATTCGCGGCCATTCAAGCTGTGGAAATGCGTAAACGGTCCGACCAGAGCTATCACGCAAGTGAGCGGTAACAATGTGAGTCCGATTGTAGTGACCATGCCCGGGCACGGCTACAGCAGCGGGAACTGGGTGCGAATCAGCGGAGTGACAGGCAACACGGCAGCCAACGGCACCTGGTCAATTACGGTTCAGGATTCCGACACCTTCACCTTGAATTACCCTTGGAGCAGCTGGGTCGCCACGCGAGGCAACGGGGATTACACCGGCGGAGGCGAAGCAGGACGAAACCGTTGGACGCCGGTACCATACCAGAGCGGCGCGACTCTTCCATCCACTTGTACGCCCGGCGAGTGGTTCGTAAAGGATGGGACCCAGGACCTCAGGAAATACCGGGCTTACTGGTGCCTGGCGCCCAATAGCTGGACACAGGTGGCGCTGGAGTACTCGATCGGCTCTTTCTCGCAGCAGGCAGCCATCGATCTGACGCAAAGCGAGGTGAGTTACGTGCGTTTCGTAGGTCTGGAAATAACCTCCATCAGGCCGCCGGAAGACCCCTTGCACGAGCAGTACGGGGCAAACCGCTCGCTCTACATGTTTGAAGCCTTATTTTCAGCGGGGATGAGGAATCACCACATAATTTTGGACCGCTGCTACATCCACCCTCAGATTGAGACCGCCGGCACCGCCAACGGAGTTCAGACAGCCGGGGCGCACTTCGCCATTGTGGATAGCTATCTGGACGAAATGACGCGATACGGTGGCAACGAACCGGATTCAAATGCCGGTGAGGCCCAGGCAGTCTATTTCACCGTGGGCCCCGGGCCTTTCAAGTTGGAGAATAACTATTTTCAAGGCCCGGGCATCACGGTTTTCATGCAGGACGAAAATTCTTTCAATCTGCCCGATGCCTGGCTCCCGAGCGATATAACAATCCGGAGAAACCACTTCCGCTGGGACCCGAAGTGGCGCTACGATCCAGACGACCCAGTATCCATCAAGAAACTGGGAGTTATTCCACGTCACCTGCTGGAATTCAAGATCGGCCAAAGAATTCTGATCGAAGGCAACATATTTGAGAACACCTGGACCAAAATAAACAATGCGGCGGCCATAATGCTTTCACCGCGACTTACAGGTTCAATACGCGGGAGAGGTCAGATATCAGGAAATCGGTTTACATGCTACTACAACAAACCTTACTATGAGTTTGATCCTTGCGATAGCGTAGTAGTGGGCGAATGGGTGGCGATCAATAGCGGGGACGCACCCTCACTACGAGGCCTGTATCAAGTATCAGCCAAGATCAATTCCACCAGCTTCGAGCTGGCGGGCATGAGCGGCTCAAGCAGCGACGCTTATTTCATGCGGGTGCAGGGGGATTACACCATCCGCGACGTTACCATCCGAAAAAATGTGTTCCGCAATGTCGCCAACGGCATCTGGGTCATGGGACGTACGGACTATAACTTGGTTAATAAGACTTTTCAGCGGCTGAAAATCGAGGGGAACCTGTTCGAATCCGTCAGCTTCTTGGGCGACAAGCAACCTGCCGTTTCTTCATTTCCCAACGGTTTCGGCGGCGGGCACACGCTCCGAGTGGATCTGGGCATGGAATCGGTCATTTTCATGCATAACACCACAACGATGCCCGGCATCTACAGCTTGGGGATAGGCGACCTTGGTTCAAACGCCGCCCTCAAGTATGAGAACAACATAGTGTTCATGGGAAACGTGAACGGCCAGGATGCTATCGGCCGGACTGGAGTCTATTTCGGCCAGGCGGCTCTGGACGTTGGTTTCCGTGAAGGTTCGCAACCGAGCTGGTCCTACCGAAAGAACGTAATAGCTCGCGCAGGTCCACTGCCTACCAGCCCGCCCTATGGTCCTTATCCGGCAGGCAACCTGCACCATGACCTGAGCCAGGAACCGTTTCCGTTTGTGAACGCGGCGGAAAAAGATTTCCGGCTGACGCGCTACCGCCGGGGAGACAATTGCTTCGGCCAGCCGGGCGACTGTACGACAACCGGGGCCGACATGGGTGCTGACATTAACGCCTTAAATGAGGCCCTGGGCGGTGTGCAACAAGCCCGCATCACAACGACCGGTTCGGAGGAAATTGGAGTGGCCTTTCTGGCCCCCAATCCGGAACTGTCCTGCGGAGTGGAATATATAGCTCCAGGCAGCAGCCAAGCTACGCGCATTCCGGCGGCCGCCGACGGAAGACTGAGACGCGCGACGATTTCGGGACTTGCTCCGGGAACCACATATCAGGTGAGGGTGCTGTGCGGCACAGTTGAACAACTGCGTCCGACCAGAACTGCTTCTGTGGGTGGATCGGCCGCACTGGCGATCAAGCTGACTCCGCCCACCGGGCTGAATGTGGTGAGCGCGAGACTGCTGGCCGGCCTGAATCCCCAGCAGTTGACGGAAGCCGATTCGGCGCCCTGTTCTGCGGGCTGCACCCTGACCGCCACCGGGCAAGCGGGGAAGGTGCTTTATTTCCGCTATGAATACACTCTGGCCAACGGGCAGAAGCACCAAAGCGGACTGAATTCAAAAGTACCGTAAGAACATACGTGCGCCTGCCGTCCACCCGCAGTAAGAAATTACAGAATCTTCCCTGCGCCGGTTGCACCGCTAGCGGGGACGGCATTTGTGAGCGCCGGCCGGGCGGCTTGAGCCGCTTCCAAATCAGCCATGAAATTTTATTTGCGCTTGTTGTCCGATAGCGATGAGCGAACGGTTATGACCTTGGGCGAAGCCCGCTGTCGCGGCCGTTTCGTGTGATTTCTACGAATCGTGCAGGTAAGTAATCAGTAAGCCGGCAGCCAGCCCAGGGTGTTGCCGCTTTATTGCTCTTCGTACGGCAGCACGGATATGAATTCGCCGCAAACGCGATAAGCGCCTTCGTCAAGTTCGGCGGGCTCCAGATCCCAGGCTTCAAATTCGGGATTTAGCGGCTCCAGCCGTATACGCTCATGGCGCCAACCATCAGGCGAAACAACTTTCCGGCTGGAGTAACGTTTAATGGTGAATTCGCCGCCAGTGGCTGATGCCGCGCGGTTCTGAATGAGGAGCAGCTTGCCTTGCCGGGAGCCGACCACGGTGTGGCGGAAGATGCAAAGGCTGCCGTCAGGGATCAACGGTTCCATGGAGCGGCCCACGACACGCGCCACGAACATGTCGGCATTGAGCCGGAGCCCCTCGGGCACATGAATCCAGTCCAGCGGTTCGACTTCCATATCCTCCCCGAAACGTGTAGCGGCAGCCCGCAACGAATAGAGCGGCAGATGGGTGACAAAGGGAACCACCTCCGCCCGCGAGGCGCTTTCGCCTGACACCAAAGTGCGGTAAAGCCGATCCAGGGCTTTTGGAAAATCGCTCACGGCAATTGATTCCCGCGGTCCCAGACGGAGCACATTAGAAAGCGAATCCTCCAGCGCCGCCAGAAGTTTTTCCCCGCCCAGCTCGGAGGCTTGCCGGGTCAAGTCATCTTCCAGAGCGCTAAAGACCTCTACCTCGTCCGCATCAACGATATCCCGCCAGTCGGAGCGAAAACGGAGAAACAGACGGTCAGAGTCGGCATCAAGGAGCAGCACGCCGACATTTACCGGCGAACGGCCGGGCCAAACAAGCTCCACCACCAAGTATTGAGCCTTGCGTGCCCGCAGCGCCAGAGTAGTCATTCTTAAGACATTATCGGATGAAAAGGGAAGGTGGTTAAGGGGCTGAGGGATAGTAACCTTCCCGGTGGCGGATTTTTACGGTCGGGGGCAGGCCTGCAACCTCTACACGTATCCGGCGATAAGTCCGGCTCACGTCTCCGCCGGTGTCGGGAACGTAACGGAGGATGTACTGGGTGGTGACTTCGCCAGCCAGAGCTGCGACGGAATTAAAGATGCTTTTCGCGATGGCCGCAGCATACTGGCCAGTGCCTACGCGATAGGCGTAATTACCCTCGTCGGAAGGCTGAGAAAGGAATCCGGAAACGTCGGTGTAGATTTGTTGGAGCGGGTACTCGATCCGGCCGCCGGTGGCCTCGCAAAGGCGCCTAAGGTTGGCGTCACCCTCCGAATGATAGCCAAAAGCCACCGTGCTCATGGCGTAAATCGTAACCAGATTGCGCTGGGCCAGCTCGAGGACTTCCTCCAGGGTCTTGCTGCTGGCCGAATCATGACCGTCGCCGATTATAATGATGACGCGACGAGGTTGAATGGGCTCGCCCTGGACCAGACTGCGTCGGGTGCAGGCCATATAAATGGCGTCAAAAAGAGCCGCGCCGCCGCCGGGCTTAAGCTTACGGATGCGATCGGCTATGGCTTCCGAGTCATGGGTGGTGTTGACCAGCAGCTCGGCTTCATTGGCGTATCCGATCAGGTAGCCGGCAAACCGCCGGTCACCCGGCAAGAGATTGTAGACCAGCTCCATGGCCGCTTCCTGAAAACGCTGCCAGTGCAAACGGTTGGTATTGCTCATATCGAGCAGGAAGCCGACCACGACGGGCTGATTGCGCTCGCGGGAAAAGTAGACGATTTTCTGTGGCCGCCCCTCATCGAAAATTCGAAAATCGGAAGCCTCCAAATTGCTTATGAAACGGTCCTTTTCGTCGGTCACCGTAACCGGCACTATAACTTCATTGACCTGAACGCGCAGGGTTGTTTCCTGATTCAGAGTGGTAGGCTCTTGAGCCGACAAGCAAAAAACTAGAAGCAAGCCGATTGCGGCAGATATCCGCATCGCAAAGAAACCCTACAGCGATTATAGCGAAGCCAGGCGTCCGCTCAGCGTTCAACCCGGCCAGAGCCGCCCTTTTTAAGCAATGCGTTCACTTCTTCCAGGGTGATGAGATTGAAATCGCCGTAGATGGAATGCTTTAAACAGGAGGCCGCCACAGCAAACTCCAGCGCCTCGCGCGGCGACCCCAGAGCCAGCAAGCCGTAGATCAAGGCCCCGGCGAATGCGTCGCCGCCGCCCACGCGATCAACAATGTGGGTTATATCGTAGCGGCGGCTGACCAGGAAACTTTGCCGGTCATGGAGGCACGCCGACCAGCCGTTATGCGAGGCGCTGAAAGATTCACGCAAGGTGATGGCCATGATCTTCAGGTTCGGGTACTGCTCCAAAACGCGTTCGGCCAGCTTCTGGTACTGGGAGACATCCAGCTTGCCGGATTCAACGTCAACTTCCGCCTGGATGCCGAGCGCCTGCTGGCAGTCTTCTTCGTTGGCGATGCCCACATCGACCTGGCGAAAAAGCTCGGGCATTACCTGGCGGGCGGTCTTTCCATACTTCCAGAGATTCCTGCGAAAGTTTAGATCGCACGAAACTGTCAGTCCCATCCCCCGCGCAGTGTGTACGGCTTCCAGAGCCAGATCCGCAGCGCCTTGGCTGAGGGCCGGAGTTATGCCGGTCACATGAAACCAGCCGGCGCCCTCAAACGGTTTGGACCAGTCGATGTCTCCGGGCTTGGCGCGGGCAATGGCGCTATGCTCGCGGTCATAAATAACCTTGGATGGACGCTGGTTGGCCCCCGGCTCGACAAAATATATTCCAAAGCGTCCCGGAGCGCGAACGACGAAAGAAGGATCTACATTGAAACGCCGCAATTCTCGGATAAAAGCCTCGGTGATGGGGTTGTCCGGAAGAACCGTTACATAACGAGCCGGCCAGCCAAAGGCAGCCACGGAAACCGCCACGTTGGCTTCCCCGCCCCCGAATGTCGCTATAAATCGCGGCGACTGAAGCAGCCTTTCAAAGCCTGGCGGGGTCAGGCGAAGCATAATTTCCCCAAAAGTTACGACAGCTTTGCGCACGGCTCAAGCTCCTTCACGATGTTTATTAAAACTATCTACTTAGCCGGCACAGCCACAGCTTCAACCGCAAAACTGACATCCAGCGCCGGCAAGCCGACGCAGGGGATGACGGCTATGGTTGGGAGTTTTTCTTCCGCCAAAAAATCGGAGACCGCCCGCACCGCCTGCCGTCCTATGCCTCGAGAGAGCACAAAGTGCTTCAAAGCAACGGCCTGCTTCAAAGAGCTGTGGTGCTGCGCCAAAGTACGCTCCAACCTCTGGAATGCCAGTTTAGCATCTTTTTCTTCCAGGCCAAAAGCAAGCTGTGCGCCGGTAAGAATCACCTGAGGGGAAGACACCAGGACCAAATCTGAGCCTGCCTCAAGCTGCCGCGGTTGCGCCGTGCGAATGGCTCGCCAACCATTTTCAGCCGCAATTTCACTGTTCAGCCTGAGCACCGCTTCGCAGGCGACCGAAGATCTATAGGGCGCCCGTTCCGGCTGAACCAGATTGAGAACCGCTGCGGGAAACTCCGCCGCCAAGACGCTTCGAACATCCCAGACATCATCCAGGGAACTGAGATAACAGGTGAGGGCGAGCGCGTCTCGGCCGCCGAGGCCTGCGCCGGACAAAGCCGATTTGATTTCCGGCAGCAATCGACGCACGAGCGGAAGCATGCGGGAGGTCAAAGCATTCTGCTCAGCGGCAAAAGCGGCGCTCCAGGCCAGTCCGGAGGGGTTGAGCCGACGCCGGGAGAGGGCGGCGGCTTCCAGCACGACTTGAACGCCTGCGCCGGGCAGAGCGCCGACCTGAACGGTGGTGACGGCCGGCAGGGGTTGCCGGCGTTCGGTGAAGGTTTCACTTACGATGGCAGCCACACGGCGGCTGTCACCGCTGCCGGCAACGAAAGCTCGTATTTTCACAATAGATGCCTGCCCGGCTTGAGCCAGCAGGGCTCGCAGCGCGTCGCGGATCTGCTGGGAAAGTAACCCACGGGCGTAAGTAGGGGAGACCAGGAAAGAAAGTCGGGCCGTGTCAACCGCCACCGCCAGAGGCGGCTCTTGCGGCAGTTCCAAGACTTGAGTAGGCAGTTCCTCTTCTTTTTTTTGTTTGGGAGATTGTTTTTGAGACAAGAGGGTGTGAGCGGCGGTAGCTACCAGTGTGACACAGACCGCGAGCCTCAAAACCGGGCGCATGGGGTTGTGAGACGATTTTACCAAAGCCAGGCGCGTAGGGCTGATGGGATTGGCTTGTAAGGAGCAATCCATTATGGTATGGTGCATAAAGCGGTTATATGTCAATTCCGCAGCCATATTTGGATCATGGATCCTCGGTTCCGCTTTATCGCCAGCTTTACAATCAGATAAAGGAATGGATTGAGAGCGGGCGTCTGAAGTCTGGCGAGCGTCTGCCATCCACTCGTGAAATGGCTGGCCTACTTGGACTAAATAGAGCTACCATAGCCGCTGCTTATGCGCTGCTTGAGTCTGAAAACCTGATCCAAGGCCAAGTCGGCCGGGGGAGTTTTGTTTTGCGGGCGGCACCTGCGAGCCAGGCGGCATTCGATTGGGATGAGTTTTTTGAGGAATCCGAGAGGCTACCCGCCCCGCTTGGCATGGCGACGAACGCAGCCATAAGTTTTGCGAGCTCGAGTCCGGCTGCCCCGCTTTTCCCCCTGGATGAAGTACGGCAATGCTGCCGAGAGGTGCTGGAAGGTTCTCAGGCGCAGGTGATTCTTCAGTTGGGATCGCCGGCAGGCTACGGACCGCTGCGGGAGTATCTGCTTGAAGTCGGACGGCGTGAAGGCACGGTGCAGTCTCAGGACGATGTCCTCATCACCAACGGAGTGCAGCAGGGACTGGACCTGGTGCAGCGCCTGCTGGTGCGAGCCGGAGACACTGTGCTGCTGGAGGATCCTATTTATCCTGGCATAAAACATCTGCTGGCGCGGGCCGGGGCCCGTCTGATAGGCGTGCCGGTGGGGCCGGTGGGCATGGATGTGGAGCTGGCCGCAGAGGTGTTAGAGCGCGAGAAGCCTCGGCTGATGGTGGTAACGCCTAATTTTCATAATCCCACTGGGGCCACGCTGCCGGTTGAAGCAAGGCAGGCTTTGCTGGCAGCCGCCGAGCAGGCAGGCACGGTAGTAGTAGAAAACGACAGTTACGGCGAGTTGCGCTACAGCGGCGAGCCGGCGGCGTCGCTCAAGCAAATGGACGCCTGGGGCGGCGTAATACTGCTCCGAAGCTTCTCAAAGATTGCCTTCCCCGGCCTGCGGGTGGGATGGCTGACGGCCCGCCGGACGCTGGTCGCACGGTTGGCCGAAACCAAGCAGCTTACAGATCTGCACACGGATCAACTGGCGCAGGCGGTGTTGCTGCGATTTGCCGAGAGCGGGCGACTCGAGGCTCATCGCGCGCGGGTGCGGGCGGCGGGGACCGAGAGGCTGGCGGCGGTGCTGGAGGCGTGCGCTCGGAACTTGCCGGCCGGATCACGCCACAGCCGCCCGCAAGGCGGCATGAACCTATGGGTGAAGTTGCCCCCGCCGCTGGACTCGGCGGAATTGCTGGGAAAAGCCGAGCAACGGGGCGTGACTTATCTGCCGGGAAAAATCTTCGAAGTAACGCATCATGATCCCGGCGGGTTGAGGCTGAGTTTTGCCAGTTTGCCTCCTGACAAAATCCGTCAGGGGGTGGCTGTACTGGGTGATTTGTTCGCCGAAGAGCTGGAGCGGCTTCGGGCGCAGAAGCGTCCGGCGCCTGCTCCGGCCATAGTGTGAGTGAAATCGGGAGGTGAAAATGTTTTTTGACGAGAGTTTCAAGGTGAAGGTTGGGCTGGCGGAGATGCTCAAGGGTGGGGTCATCATGGATGTGACCAACGCCGAGCAAGCTGTGATAGCCGAGCGCGCGGGCGCGGCGGCAGTGATGGCGCTGGAGCGCGTGCCGGCCGATATACGCAAGGAAGGCGGCGTAGCGCGCATGGCGCCCGTGCGCAAAATACGGGAGATCATGCAAGCAGTAAGCATCCCCGTCATGGCCAAGGCGCGGATAGGGCATTTCATGGAAGCCCGGATTCTGGAGGCTTTGGAAGTAGATTACATTGACGAGAGCGAAGTGCTGACGCCGGCCGACGAAGAGCACCACATCGACAAACGCGCCTTCAAGGTTCCTTTCGTATGCGGAGCGCGCAATCTGGGCGAAGCCCTGCGCCGCATAGCCGAGGGCGCAGCCATGATACGGACCAAAGGCGAAGCCGGCTCGGGGAACATAGTCGAAGCGGTGCGCCACATGCGCACGATTCAAAAAGAGATTAAGCAGCTCACCGTGCTGGGCAAAGAGGAGCTGGTGGCTGAGGCCAAGCGCCTGCAAGCTCCGCTGGAACTGGTTCAGTATGTGGCCGAGCATGGAAAGCTGCCGGTGCCGAATTTCTCGGCCGGAGGCGTGGCAACGCCGGCTGATGCGGCGCTGGTAATGCAATTGGGCGCCGAGGCGGTGTTTGTCGGATCCGGCATTTTCAAGAGCGAAGATCCGGAGGCGCGGGCACGGGCGATTGTCAAGGCCGTAACCTACTACAACGATCCGGTGAAGCTGCTGGAAGCCAGCGAGGAACTGGGCATGGGCATGCCGGGACTGGACGTGAGCAAGCTTCAGGAATCCGAACTGCTACAGACGCGCGGCTGGTGATGGAGCGACCGAAGGTAGGAGTGCTGGCGCTACAAGGGGATTTTGAAGCGCACTGCCGGACGCTGGAGCTGGCCGGAGCGCGGGCCGTGGAAGTACGATCCCTGCGGGAACTGGATGGAATCGCGGGCCTGATAATTCCGGGCGGCGAGAGCACCACCATGCTCAAGCTGCTTAAAGACGAAAATCTGCTGGAGCCACTGCGGGAGTTCGGCGCGCGCAAGTCGATATTTGGAACCTGCGCCGGGGCCATACTTCTGGCTGCGCGCGTCACCAATCCGCCGCAGGAAAGCCTGGGGCTAATGGATATGGAGGTGCAGCGCAACGCCTACGGGCGGCAGGTACACAGCCACATCGCCCGGCTGGAGGATTTCCAGGGGGCGCCACTCGAGGCGGTTTTCATACGCGCTCCGATCATACGGCAGACGGGACCGCAGGTCAGGGTGCTAGCGCGCTACGGCGGCAGCCCGGTGCTGGTTGAGCAGGGACTGCATCTGGCCGCGACGTTTCATCCCGAGCTAACCGAAGACACGCGCGTACACAAGCTTTTTTTGGAGAAGATCGGCCAATGAAACGCGTTTTATTTGTTTGCCTGGGCAATTCCTGCCGGAGCCAGATGGCGGAGGCTTTTGCCCGCAGGCTATGCTTCGACGTAATGGAAGCGGCCAGCGCCGGATTGATGCCGGCTTCAATCATAGCGCCGCCGGTTCATGAAGTGATGGCCGAAAAGGGAATCGAACTCGGGGAGCATTTTCCGAAACCACTGAAGTGGATGAAGCCGGCCGACTTTGACCTGATCGTAAACATGAGCGGATTCCCGCTGACCGAAGTGGGCGCGACGCCGGTGGTGGAGTGGACGGTGGAAGATCCGATCGGCGGCAATTTGAAAAAGTTCCGCCGGGTGCGAGATCAGATTGAAGAGCATGTGCTTAAGCTGGCTGCACGGTTTCGCAACGGGGCTTAGCATTAACTCATCGCTACGCCCAGCCGCCGTATGGCGGCGCCGCAACTATTTCGGGCCCGGACGACGGCCAGAACATACTATCAAACACGCTCTCCAATGGCAGCCTTAACACGTTTTTTTCGTGGGGTTGGCGGCTTCACGCTGCGATTGGTGAGCTCCGTGCGGAGAAAGGAGTAGGAGCCAATCACGGTCGTTCCACCGCCGTTGATTCAGACGGATCGATGAGCCGGTATTCAATTTTGCGAACGGCGCCGGTGGTAGACCAACTGGCGATGCCGAGGGGTTTAGACAGCTCGATATCGCCAGGGCGAAGTCCGATATAGCGGCCTTGAATGTCGGCGTCAACAGCCAGGTCGTCGTCGATCCAGGCCGTGATGCGTCCCGGCACTACGCGCAGCCGCAGCCGGTAGTAGCGTCCCTTTTCAAACTGCCAGAAAGTGGTGGTGTCGTTTTCGGACGCATCCATTCCGTCCAGGCTGGAGAGGCCCACCAGGTTGCCGCCCCAGCCGCCCACGACCCAGGTGCAAAAGGAGTCGCCGACCGGAAAGGTGAGTGAGGCAAAAAAGTCGCTGCCCTCGAGCCGCGCCGCCTCCATGCGTATTTCATAGTTCATGTTCGGGAAGGGACGGGTGTAGGTGATGCCGGTCATGTAGCCCTGATGGAGAATGATGGCTCCGTTTTCGAGGCTGACTTTGCCGCGCGCCGGAAAGGGCGTCTCGCGCCAGCCGTCGAGGGTCTTTCCATCGAAAAGCGGCTGCCACTGGCCGGCTTTGGCTTCCGCCTTTTTCTCGCCGGGATTCATGGCAAGCGCCTGCGCCAAGAAAGCAAGCACGTCGGCGTCCTCTTCAAGGCGCATGGAGGTGGGCTTTCCGACGCCGTGTCCGGCTGAGCTGCCGATGCGGATCAGGATGGGGGCGGCGCCTTTTTGCGCGTTCTGCAAGGCGGCGGCGTACTTGTAGCTGTGCGCCGGAACCACACGGTCGTCATGATCGGCGGTGAGGATAAGGGTCGGCGGATAGCTCGCGTCCTCCCGTATGTTATGTAAGGGCGAGTAGCGGTACAAAACGCGAAAGTCCTCGGGATCGTCGGGCGAGCCGTAATCGGAGACCCAGGCTGCCCCGATGGTGAACTTATGGAAGCGCAGCATGTCCATAACACCCACCCAGGGCACGGCAGCGCCGAATAGGTCCGGGCGTTGGTTCAAGACTGCTCCAATGAGAAGGCCGCCGTTGCTGCGGCCCTCGATAGCCAGCTTGGCGGGCGAAGTGTAGCGCTCGGCGATGAGCCACTCGGCGGCGGCGATGAAGTCGTCAAAGACGTTCTGCTTGTTGTGGAGGCGGCCGGCATTGTGCCACTGTTCGCCATATTCGCCACCGCCGCGCAGATTGGCTACGGCCAGCATGCCACCCATTTCAAGAAAGCCAAGAAAGCGCGGGTTGAAGTCCGGGGTAACGGTGATATCGAAGCCGCCGTAGCCGTACAGTAGCGCGGGATTGGAGCCGTCGCGCTTCAAGTCGGCGCGGTGAACCAAAAACATGGGAATGCGCGTACCGTCCTTGCTCGTATAGAAAACCTGGCGCACCTGAAAACCGGAGGCGTCAAAAGGCTGCCGCAACTCGAGCCAGGGCCGGCAAGCGACGCCGTCGCATTCATAAACGGCCTGAGGCGTGGTGAAGGAAACTACGGTAAAGAAACGGCCGGAGTTGACGGCCGGCGTTATGGTGGCGAACTCTGGCAGCGGGATCTGCCGGTCGATTGAGCCGTCGAGCGAGCGCTCACGCACCAGGCCGGTGGCGTCCTTGAGGTACTGTAGCGTCAGCCGGTCGCCGTCGAGTACGGCACGCTCCAGGCGGTGCTGGGTTTGTGGAACGATCTCACGCCACTGGTTGCGGGCGGGCTGAGCGAGATCGATCGCAACCACGCGGCCGCGGGGAGCATTATCGGTGGTTAACACATAAAAGGTGTCGCCGCGGTTACCGAGGAAGGTTTGGGCGGCGTAGAACTCCGAAATAAGCTCGTGCGTGCGGCCGTCGCCGGCCTTGAGATCCTGATAGAAAAGCAGCGTGTGGGTGAGGGTGCCCTTCTCGACCGTTATCACCAAGTAGCGGCCGTCGTCGGTGACTTTGGCGTTGAAAAGCCAGTCGGGATGATCGGGACGTTCGTAGATGAGGCGATCTTCGGCCTGGGATGTGCCCAAGCGGTGGAAATAGAGTTTGTGATGCTGATTGGCGGCCGTCAGGGCATTTCCTGCGGGCTGCGGGAAGCGGGCATAGTAAAAGCCCTCGCTGCCGGCCGCCCACGCCGGCTGGGTGAACTTGACCCACTCGAGGCGGTCCGCCAAGTCGCGGCCCGTGTCGACCTCGCGCACCCGCAGGGTACGCCAGTCGGAGCCGGCTTGGGCCAGGCCGTAGACCAGAAGCTTGCCGTCTGGACTGGGCTCCCAGACGGGGACTGAAACCGTACCGTCGGCGGAAAGCCGGTTGGCGTCGAGCACCACGCGCGGTTCCTCGCGCCCCTGGCGCATGTAGAGCACGGGCTGGTTTTCAAGGCCGGTTTGCTTGAGGAAGAACACGCGGTCGCCGCGCACGATGACGTCGGGCGGAGTACGGTCGAAGTTCCACAGGCGGCGCATGCGCGCGATTATGGCCTCGCGGCCGGGTACGCCGGCAAACCAGGCGCGGGTGTAGGCGCGCTGGGCCTCGACCCAAGCCCGAGTTTTGGGAGAGTCAAGATCCTCAAGCCAGCGGTAAGGATCGGCAACTTTGACGCCGTGGTAATCGTCGACTTGATCGATGCGCTCGGAGACGGGATAAGCAGCCATAAGGAAGGCCAAGGCGAAGCTCAACATAGCTGTCTAATATTGTCTCAAGGCGCAAGCGGCCGTGCGGTGAGGTATGATGGCGCCTCGGAGAACCGGTATGGGTTGGAGAATTTTTTTATTGCTCGTGCTGATTGCCGTCTACACTGCGGCGCAAGCGCCCGAGGGCGCCAAGCGCCCCGGCGAAGATTGGGTGCAGATTTTTAACGGACGGGATTTAACCGGCTGGCGCGTGGTGGGTCGCGAACAGTGGACGGTGCTAGAAGGCGGCGTGCTCCAGGGCAAGTCGGTCACAAAGCAGTACGGCTATCTGGAAACGGAGCGGGATTACCGGGACTTTACGCTTTCGCTGCGCTTTAAGTGCGTCGGCGGCGGCAATAGCGGTATCTATTTCCACACTCGCTTCAAGCCGGGCACCGTCGACGTCAGCCAGGGAGCGCAGTTTGAGATCGACTGCAACATCAACCGTCACACGGGAGGAGTCTATGACGTCGAGCGGCAGTGGCTGGTATGGCCTGCGCCGGAAAACGAAACCGTAGTGCGGCCCGGCGAGTGGAACGAAATGACGGTGACCGTGCTGGGCAACCGTTACATTTCACGGCTCAACGGCGTATTAATGGTCGATTTCACCGATCCGCGCGCGCGCCCGCGGGAGGGAAGCATCGCCTTGCAGTTGCACTCGGGGGGCGAGGGCCACATGTTGTTCAAAGACATATGGATAAGGGTCCCTGGGAGCTGGAATAAGTGATTTTTCTAAAAACCAGGTCATAGCCGCACAAAATAGGGGTATAATCAACTCAACAAACAAGAATCGATATCCGATTTAGTCTTTGAGGGAGGGAAACGAAATGCAAGCCATGCTCAGAGAGGGAAACGAAATGCAAGCCATGCTCAGAAAGGTGAGGATGCTTGTCTTTGCCGCCTTGACGAGTTTGCTGGCTGTAACGGTTTCTGCGCAGGTCATAGACCACAAGGCGTACCAAGAACGCCCGATCCAACTCGGCACAAGCGGCGGAAACATCAACGATCGGAGCAAAAGCTTCTGCTGTGGCGGCACATTGGGTTCGCTGCTTAAGATAGGCAACGCAAGCTACATTTTGAGCAATAATCACGTACTGGCGCGCACCAACCAAGGCAAACCCGGAGAATTGATCATCCAGCCCGGCTTAATTGATCAAACACCGGTCTGTTATCAGGATACAAACGACGCCGTGGCTGCCCTGTATCAGTTTGTACCAATTTCTTTTGATAAAAAGACGACGAACAAAGTGGATGCCGCCATTGCCTTGCCAAAAGCCGGGGCAGTGGCAAGCGACGGGAGCATTCTGGAGATCGGCTCGCCTTCGAGCCGTGTCGTTGACCCGACTCCCGGCATGCTGGTGAAAAAAAGCGGGCGCACGACGGGCCTCACCTACGGCCAAGTGCAAGCCGTAGGGGTGACCATTGACGTTCAATACCAACTCGGCTGCGGAACGGGCAAAACCGTGACTGCTCGTTTTGTTGATCAATTTGCCGTATCGCCCTCCGGCTTCAGCGCAGGCGGAGACTCCGGGTCGCTGATTGTGACAGCCGATAATAATAACCCCGTAGGGCTGCTGTTCGCCGGCAGCAAGACGCTGACCTTCGCCAATAAGATGAGCGACGTCATAGCCGCGTTCAATGGGATTAGCAGCGCCTCTCTGAGCGTTCAGCAGAGTGCGCAGGCCGGCCGAGCTGGTGAGGTCGAGCTGCGGGTGGAGCACGCACGCCGGGTGAAAGAACGCTATCGCGACTTTTTGGAGGGACTGCCGGAGGCGCTGGGACACGGCGTGGGCCGCTCGCGTTCAAACCCGGAAGAGCCCGCCATACAGGTGTACGTACGGAAGGGCGCAGAGCAAGCCCGGCGCATGGCGCTGCCCTCGCTTGAAGGTGTCCCGGTGGAAATCATCGAAACCGGCGAAATCTACGCCCTGCCCGGCTGCACCCCTTGCGGAGTCAAAGCCATAAAGAGCTGCCGTTAGGCAATCTGCGTACTAAGAAAAATGTTTCGTGCGGCGTTTGTTGCCGCCTTGGCGGCGCTTTTTATTTTCGGCGTTTGCGTCCGTTCGCAAAATGGAGCGGATTCAAAAACAGAAATGGAAAGCCTGATTCGTCAGGCCACGGAAGTAAAAGATCGCCACCTGCGAGAGATTTTCAAGCTGCCGGCGGTCGTAGGCGCAGGTGTCGGGCTCTCCCCCAATCATCCCGGCAAGGCGGTGATTCAGATTTTTGTAAGCCGGAAGCTGGGTGCAAAGCAGTTGCGTCAATTCCCGAAGGCCCTGGAAGGAATACCGGTGGAAATTCAACTATCAGGGCCGGTAAAGGCCCTGCCTGGAAAAACCGAATCGCAACCTGGGCCAAAAAGTGGAAATAAAAAATAGAGCAGGTCGCCCGGGCCGGTTGGGAAAGGCGGCCTGGCAGGTCCCAGAATTTTCCGACTAAATTTTCGGCGGATAGACGCCGTTGGCCGTATAGGCGATGGTGCCAAAACCTTTGACGAATTTGTGCATGCGTTCCCGTTTAGTGCCATCGCCACCGGTCTGGACGACTTTGTAGTCGTAGCTATTCGGGTCGGCGATGATCTCGTTCAAAGCTTCATAAAGATTGAGCAGCAAATAGTTCTCCAGGTTCACCATGAAGTGGCCCGGAAACAGATAATCAAATTCGTCCATTCTGGCTATTAATCTCTTCAAGCAATCGCGGTAGGTGGTGAGATTGGCGTGTTGGCCGTTAGGCCGGCCGGGTGAAGGGCCGGGGCCGCAGCCGGTTACGTCGCTGCACACGTCGTCGCCGGCAAACAAATAGCGGCTCTTTTTGTCCAGAAACATGGAGTGTCCGGGCGTGTGGCCCGCCGTCCACACCAGTTCAACGTTGTAGTCGCCGCCCAGATTGAAGACGTGGCCGTCTTTGACCGGGATGAGCTGATAGTCTTTATACACGGGCAGATCCCGCCGGTCGAAATCCAGCCAGATATTTTTACCGTCTCGGTCGAACAGATAATCCCAGGCGCCGGGCTTACAGCGATCACGAATGGCTTCGTAATCATACTCGTGGCAATACACCGTGTCGAAGCGACAGTTGCCGAGCACGTGATCGGGTCCGATGTGGGTATTAGCCACAATGAGAGGCATGCCGCCGGTGATGCGGTCAACAAGGCCTTTCATGTCGCCCAGGCCGAAGGCCGTATCGATGAGCATAGCCTTTTGAGGGCCGATGATAAGCCACATCCACACGTCGCCCGCCCCGTCGCAGTTCTGATTGAATAAGCCATAAAGATTGTCGTAGAACTGATAGACCTCGACGTAGGGATTGACGTCGTAGACCTTGAGGGTCTTATTGCCCTCACGGAGCATCTTCATGTACGCCCAACTTATCTGGTTTTGAGGCGCGCCCCATTGAATTCGCTTGGCTTTGGAAGCGCCGTTAATCGGCCACATTTGTCCTTTCATTTCCGCCTCCTGTCTATTGGCAAATTCATGCCTTCCTGTAGGTGTAGCCGATCACACTGAAGCCCTTGATGAATTTGAAATAGCGCACTGTCGGTTCGGTTGCGCCTTTGGCCCACCGCTCTATCTTGTAATCGTAAGCTTCGGGATTGGCCAAAATCTCATCCAGCGCTTCCAGTATGTTGGGCAGCAGGTTGTTTTCGATGTTGACCATGAAGTGGCAGGGGAACAGGTAGTCGAATTCATCCATGCGGTCGATCTGCCGCTTCACGTTTTCCCGATAAACCTTGAGCAGGGTGTTTTCTCCGTGCGGACCGGGGCGCGGGACGTTGACCGAGCCGCATCCGGAAACATCGCTGCATATGTTGTCGCCGGTAAACAATATGCGATTTTCCTTATCCAGATAAGCCGCGTGCCCGGCCGAGTGGCCGCCGGTGAACATTAGTTCAACTTCGTGGCCGCCTCCCAGGTCGAACTTATAGCCGTCTTTGACGCCCACGATCTCGTATTTTCGGAACTTAGGCAGATCGTTCCGGTCGAACTCCAGCCAGATGTTATCACCGAAGTCGTCAAACAGGTAATCCCACATGTGCTCGTGCTGCGCCTGAAGGTACGGCGCCAGATACTCGTGGCAGTAAACGCGATCAAAACGGCAGTTTCCGTAAGCGTGATCGTAGTGTTCGTGAGTGTTGGCGACGAGGATGGGCTTGCCGCCGGTAAGCTGATCGACCAGTCCCTTTATGTCGCCCAGCCCGTAAGCCGTGTCAATGAGCATGGCTCGCTCCGGACCGTTAATCAGCCACATCCAAACGTCGCCCATGCCGTCGCAGTTTTCGGTGAACAGGCCGAAGACGGTGTCGCGAAACTGATAGACCTCGACGTAGGGGTTGATGGGATATATTTTCTTGGTCTTGTTGTGCTCGCGGAGTTCTTTCATGTAGGCCCAACTGATCTGGTTCTGGGGGGTATCGAACTTTATTCTTCGCGACTTCAGTTCAGACTTGATGGGCCACATCTGCTTGCTGCGGCCCGGTCCCACCGGATACGGGAACGAGTCGGCCGCACGTTTGGTTTCTTTGACGGGCGCCGCCGCAGTTGACAAGGCGGTTCCGGCTGACGGAATCGCAGTGGAAAGTCCCAAGCCGGCCAGCCCGGCGCCGACATTTTGAAAGAAATGCCTCCTATTTGTGCTCATATAAGTATCCTCGCGGTTTTGATTTTTCATTGAGAGTCGCCGATATTCAGTGAAGGTATTTTTCGTACCACGCGAATATCAGCTTCCATCCTTCAACCGCCGCAGCGGGGCGGTAGTCCGGGCGATCTACCGCAAAGAAGGAGTGTCCGGCGTTTTCAAAGGTATGGAATTCGTAGGTTTTGCCCCACTTCTTAAGTTCGGCTTCGGTTTTGGCTACATGCTCGGGCGAAGGACGCTTGTCCTGTTTGCCAAACAGACCCAGCAGGGGGCAGCTCAGGTTTTTTGTGTAATCGAGCGGATCAACCGGCTGGCGGGGAGTGAGGCCTTCGGAACCGGCGCCCACGCCGCCGCCGTAGCAGTCAACGGCAGCGTCGATTCCCTTGAGCGTACAGGCGGCAAGGTAAACCTGGCGGCCGCCTGAACAGTACCCGATTATGCCAACCTTCCCGTTCAGATAGGGCAGTGATCGCAGGTAGCGTATGGCGCCTTCGACGTCGCCCATGGTGCGATCGTCAGGCATTCCGCCGGCTTCGCGCACGCTGGCGCTGTTAGCCTCAGGCGATCCTTTACCTTCGCGGAAGTGAAGATCCGGGCAGATGCCCACATAACCGTGATGGGCGAACTTGCGGGTGATCTCCATAGTCGCCTCATCCCAGCCGGGCATGTGATGAATTACCACGACGCCGGGATAAGATCCGGGCGCAGTGGGGCGCGCCAGGTAGGCGTCGATCATATCGCCCTGGTGGCCGCGCATTTGTATGACCTCGGCCAGCATGGAGCGGTAACGGGGCGCCGCAGTTGCGGCCGCAGACTGGCTGGCGGAAACGGCCGCCATACCTCCGATTGCGCTTGCTGCGCCTCCGGCGAGGATTTCTCTCCGGCTGACTTCTTTTGTCTCCCCATTAAAAGGACCCATAGGGACACCTCCGTCTTCAGCCGGGCGCCAACGACCTTGTCCGGGCGCATGTCGCAAGGGCCCGCAGAGTATTCAGTTCCTAAGGATAGCTACGCGCAGGCGAGCCAGTCAAACCAAGCCAAGCAGCAATGCCGATCTGCGCGCGCAGAAAACGGTTCTCAGTCCGAAGCTGTGTGTGCCGCCGCAGCAAAGGTCCAGCCGGCGGCATAAGGGCGCCTTTGGGCGAAGTTCAAGTTTTAGGGAACAGTGCGGCTCAATTCGCCGCCGGCGCTACAGTTTACTGATTTTCTTCACGCAGAAACTCGTAGCGTTCCAAGGTGGCGGCTATCAGACGGCGCCCGCCCTCTTCGGCGCCGTTGGTTTCCAGGCGCACGACCTTGCCCAAGCAGCGCAGATTCACCGATCCGCCGTTGATTGAGTGGGTTGGAAAGGTAATGATGTATTCGATGGGCTCGCCCACCTCAGCTTCCAGCTCGGAATAAAACAATACTCCTCCGGCGCTGACGTTCTTCGTCTCGCCCGGGCTGGAAACCGGTTGAAAGGACTTCCGAACAACCGTCAGCGGCAATTTTAAGTCAAATCGCTTGGTTTTGCGTTGTTCGATCACGCGTCCTATACCATTTCTAGTGCTTTCATCTGTCTAGGTCAAGCACCAACATAAAAACTAAAGTCCAAAAAGTAATGGTACGGACACCGCCCTTTTGAAACAGCAGGTGATGCTAAAATCAAAATCCAATTGCTTTGCGAAAAATCCTGCGCATCTTTGTAGGCCTCGGATTGGTTTTGCTCGGAATCGTTGGGCTGATTCTGCCAGTTATGCCGGGCTGGATATTTCTGATTCCAGGATTAATCATCCTGGCGGAACACTTCCCGCCCGTCCGGCGTCTGGTGGATTGGGCGAAAGCCAAAGCCGAGGCTGCCCGGAATAGGTCTTGATTGTCGCGCAGTCTCATCATCTATTCTGCGATAACTTTCGTAGTGCGAGAGCACTTCCTGTCGGCGCAGGCTCACCAGCCCAACACGTGCAGAAACCCTGTACCATAGCTGCTTCGGCAGCCAGACCTCATCGCCGGCTGGTTCCTGTTCCAAGCGGACTCGCCCCCCTTTGTGGATGCGTAGCAGAATCCAGCCGAAGGTGAAGGTTTCAAGCAGCTCCGCCTCGAGTCGCACCCAGTGCAGGCTTTGCTTGTCGATCCACAGTCGCCCTTCAATTTGCGTAAGCAGCCGGGCGTAACGTTCCCTGGGGCTGTAGCCGGGCTTGGGGTGCGCTTCGATCACATAGCAGTTGCGCCGGTTGACGGTCTCGTCGCCCGCCAGGCGGAAAACGAAGGCTTCAGGAATTTCCTCAAGCGCTTTGAGGTAGCGCTGGCGCCGTTTCAAGTAATCCGGCAGACGGATTTTGCGGGTTCGGGTGATAACCTCCAGGGGCCGCCCGTCGTCGTCAAGCCGGCGGGTTTCGGTGATCTCAGCGAACTCGTACAAGGCAGGGTGTTCATATTGAGCCCGTTCATGCTCGAGTGCGCGCCGGACAATTTGCGAAGGGTCAAGGGATGTTTGCGCCTGTCCCGAAGAAACAAAAAAGAGCAGGACCGTTAAAAACAACCTCCAAGATAGTCTGTTTTTTTGGTCCTTACCCATAGCCGGGCGGCGCCCCTAAACTTGTTCAGTCATGGCCGGCAGCAACAAGCAAGCTTGCAGACTTGCCCAGCCAATCAAGTTTATTATCGCCTGCCCGGGTGCCGTAAATATTCAGCGGGCTTGAAGCGACCGGCGCCGGGGCGGCTAACCGTCCAGCTCAATTTCAGGATGTTGCATGCCGCCGTAGGGATAAACCGCTACGCGCACACTCGCTCCCTTGTGACGTTCCATCAGAATCCGGATCACATCCTCCCACTTGGAGGCGAAGTGCGTGGCGTGCGAGTAATTGTTCATGAAGGTGCGGTTCAGGTACTGCGAGTAGACGATGAGCCCGGTGCCTCTGGGCAAGGCTGCCGCCAGCCGCTTGGCGGTCATCTCATAATAACTTGCCCCGCTGCGGTTGGCTGTGCGGTTGTTCAAGAAGTGTATCGGGTCAAGCGTCAGCGGATGCTGCACGATGAGCACGCCGGTGCCGCCGTCGCGCACCGTGTTGTTGATCCAGCGCTGAGCGTGAAAAGCCTGGGCATTCTGCGGGTAGGCGTTGCTGACCACTATGTCGGCATCCTTGAGGGCGGGCGTGCAGTAGGTTTTGGCTGCTACGCGTACAATATCATGGTGCGCATCGACGATGTCCCCCGAACGGACGTCGATGGGGCGCAGCTTCTGGTCGTACATGAGCTGAACGCTGAAATCCACCTTCGCCATGCGCGCCGCCTCAATCATATCCCGGCGCATCTCGTTCTTGAAAACCCGTACGGGTCCCGCCGTCTTGGTTTGCCGGAGCAACACGTTGTGGTTGTACTCGATCGTTTCGATGTGAGAAAGCCCCGGCAGTACGGCCTTGGCGCCGCCGCCGTAGCCGGCGTCGTAGTGGACCTTAATGCCACTGAGCGTAACCTTCAAATCGGCCGCCAGGAAATGTTGGTTCACCGCCACTTTGGTCCCGAAACTGGTCGTGCCGAGCTCCTTGCAGCCGTAGAAGCAGGCGTGGTTGAGCCAGGCGTAACGATTGGCCGCTTCCTTGCCGATTTTCTTTTCAACTTCCGTATGGGTCATAGGGCGGTGGGTGGCAAAAGAGCCTATAAAAAGAATGTTCTCATCCTTAATTCCGGCGGCTTTCAGCTCCTCTAAAACCCAGGGCACGATTTCGTAGGTGGGCGTCGCGCGGGTGAGATCATCAAAGGTGATGGCCACAGTCTTCTTGCCTGCGGCAATTTCGCGCAACGGGGCGGCGCCTACAGGCTTGGACATTTTGGCAGCCAACTGTTGCGGCGTAAGCACAGGGGCTCCGTAACCCCTCATGTTCATGACGTTGACTTCCCAGTCGGCCGGGAAATCCAACCTTTCATCCAAATTGCCGGCAAATTCGTGGGTGGGAATGACTACGGATTTGGCGGAACCCTTAAGGGCCGCCACTTGAGTCGGCTGATAAGGAGCGGCTGCGGTCGCCGTTCCGATCAAGGGCACAAAACCTGCCCCCTTTAGGAATGATCTACGATCAATTCTTGACATAAGACTGCCTCCTCCGGCAGGCGGCGTTGTCCCCGCTCGCCTCCTGCCTGTGCTCAAGAATATACCTTAGGCCGCTGTGCAAAGTACGCGCTTAGGCCGTTGAAGGATTATAACGCTAAAACAACCGGCCGTCAGCCGCAGGCATGCCAGCAGAAGAGGCAGTCATAAAAACCAAATTATGCAGAAACTGTTGCAATGCCCAAAGCGCTGCGGGCCTGCGAAGCCACCTTTTGGATATTCTCCTCAGTGACCTGGCTTTCGCCCTTCACCATGCCCAGGTCAGTGACACGAATATGTATAAAGTCGGTAAAACCGGCTTGCTCCATTACTTTTTTTGAGCAATCCGTATCGCACCCGTCAATTGCCACTATCAAAAGGGACTTTTTAATATTGCTCAGTATAGTATCCACACCTCCGCCAACGCCGGCCAGGCAGGACATCTTGGCCGAGCCCTCGCGGCTCAACAATCGCGCGGCTCGATCTCCGATCTCAGCGGTATCACTTGCCCCTGAGCAACAAACGACTACATTCGGAGCGCTACCGCAACCACAGGATGCTTTCGAACGAATCTTCACGGCTTTCTAAATCCTCCATTTTGAAATTTCAGTTATTCACCGGAACTTTTCTGCGCCGCCGGCGCGGCCTGGCGTTGCGCCTCCGAGATAAGCCTGCGCAGCGTGGCGCGGAATTCCTCCATGGGAGGGAAGCTGATTGCTTCTGAGGGACATATTTTGGCGCACGCATCGCAGCCAACAACGCAGTTATACGGACGGTTTACTTCAGGCACGCCCAACGCTTCATTCCAGTCAAACACATCGTTTTTGCAAAAATCTATGCACTCACGGTCGTGAATGCAAGCGTCATAATTGATGGTCGGAAACCACGGGATCTTTTCCCGCGGGACTTTGAGGTCTGCCATGGCGTTCGCCTTCTCATTTGGCCTCGGCGGAAGCCTCCGAGCAGGTACACCCGCCGGCGATTCCCTCCGAGGTGAGTTCCTTGCCGGCGTCCCGCTGGAGCAGCTCTTCCACCTTTTGGCGCACGCGTTCAACAACGCCCTCGTTGTCGGTCATGCGTATATCAATGGGAACGAAGCGTTCCGGCGGAAAACCGACTTGCCGCATTATTTTTCGAAAAAGCTTATCCTGCGCCGCAGGAGAGCACGCTGCGCTAAGAATATAAGTTTCCTGATCGGCGCTCTTCAGCAGATCCGCAAGCATTTGATTGCCGCCTTGCCCGCAGGTCTGCGGGTGAAGTCCGCAATATTCGACGTCTATTTCGCTCTCCACTTGAAAGGGGAGAGTATTGAAGTCTGTGTTCTTGAAGGAATCACAAAGACCCTTACAATTGCACATCAATACTTTGATCTTCATAACAAACCTCATTTCTCCGCTGAAGCGGTTTGAATTTCAGTTCCAGTGCCGGCCGGGCAACAGCTTCCCCTCAGGGCTGCGGCCCGCATCTGATCGTCATGAAAAATCGGCTGCTGCCGCAAGATCTCCTCCAAACAAGGCCGGAGCGCAGCCAGCACGCCATTGTCCTGCGCTATTGAATACTGGACTCGCATACCTTGCCGCCGGTCAATCGCCAACCCGGTATTTCGTAAATACGCCAGATGCCGCGACAACAACCATTGGGGGAGCCCCAGAATCGCCTCCAGCTCGCACACACAGTAGGGCTGCTCAAAAAGCAGATTGAGGATGCGCAAGCGGCTGGGATCGGCCAGTGCCCGGAAAAACCTATGCAATTCCATTTGCGTATATGAGCCTCTACGCATATGCTATAATCCATTATTGATTTTGTCAACTACGCAAAAACCAGGAGGAGGTTTGCATGGATTTGCAGATTCTTGGGCCAGGCTGCGCCAATTGCAAGAAACTCGCTGAAAATGCCGAGGCGGCAGCCAAGGAATTGGGAATTCAGTATGAGATTTTTAAAGTTTCAGACCTGGCGGCTATAACCGGATTCGGCATCCGCAGAATGCCGGCGCTTATTGCTGACGGGAAAATCCTGGTGGAAGGTCGAGTACCCAGTGTAGATGAGCTAATGTCGCTGCTGGCTCAGCGCATGGCTTGATGGGATTGACCATCGGCTGCGCTTTTCAGCCGTTGAAGCTGGGCAGTAGGTAGGCCCAGCAAAAATAACACCCGATTAGTATGAAAACGGCGGCCGTCACCCGTCTGGTCCATTTCTCAAACTCTGCCACACGGTGAAAAGCTTGTGCGGCGCGCTGAGCTCCTCCTGCGAGCAGAACGGCGAATATGCAAACCGGGATGGCGGTGCCTATACCGTATAGTGCGGGCATCAGGAACTTAGAGCTGTGGGCTATGGAGAGCGGGATCAGACTGCCGAAGAACAGCGCCGCTGAAACCGGGCAAAAAGAAAGCGCAAAGAGCATGCCGAGCAACCCTGCTCCGAGCAAACCGCCGCCGGCCAGCCGATTTTCAAGCTTCTCGCTGCGGAAAAAGGAGGGAATTCCGAGTGGAATCACATCCAGCAGGAACAGTCCCACCAGAATCAGTACGGGGCCCAGCAACCGGTTCATGTTCATTTGCAGCCAGAATGAAAGGCCGCCTGAGGCGAAGATGCTCGAAATCAAAAGCGCGGCGAGCAGCACATAGGTCAGCGTACGGCCGGCAGCGTAAGCCAGGCCGGTCCAGAGCACGAGCCGCGAGGAGCGCAGGCGCCGTCCGATGAAGGAGACGGCTACTATGTTGGTCGCCAGCGGACACGGACTAATCGAGGTTAAAATGCCCAGCCACACCGATGAGAGGATAGCGGCTCCGAGCGTATCCATCAGTCTTTGAGAAAATCTTTTACGTTATTTTGAACGTATTTTATGAACTCGTTCTTGTAGCGGACCAGGGTCCAAACCTTGTCGAGATTCCGCCAGCCGCGCTGCCGTCCCTCACGCATCTTAACCAAAACCAGTGAGCTTGAAACTAAATTGAAATCGCGCACAAAATGCCGGTTTTCCCGCAATTCCACGTTGACCGGAAGCCACTGGATTACTCCTTCCCGAAGCTGCTGGGAAAAGCCGTTCTCGATGGCTTCCTTGGCGTAGCGCTCGATAGCCAGGCAGGTACCGCAGCGATGCGTAATGTGAAAATAATACGCAATGACTTTTGCCTGGGATCCCGGCTGGGGCGCAGCAGGCTGTGCGAGCGGCGCGCCAATGACTGCGATTAGCGCCGCTGCAATCAGAAGAATCCTCATTCGAATTTCCTCTGACTGATAGTGTATAAATTTGAGAGGGAAAAGTTCTTGAGCCATGCCGGAAGAAAAACGCAGTTTATCGGGCGAGGGAGCAGCCGCCGGGCGAATCAACCGCCGGAATTGGATTGAAGCAGCCGCACTGGCGCTCGGCTGCGCGGTTATGGCTGCACCCCAAGCCCCACCCTCTCCGGAGCCGCTGCCGCCTAATGAAAGGCGCAAAAGCCCCAGTCTTACGGTCAGTACCACCGACGGCCGGACCGTAGAGGCATCTAACCAGCCGGGCAAGGTCGTGCTGGTTGACGTGATGATGACTACCTGTCCCAGTTGCAAGATGGCTTCCGAGAGCATTCAACGACTCTACCGAGAATTCGGCGACAAGGGGTTTTTGCCGGTTGCGATCGCCATTGATCCTCAGGCGGAAAACGTGCTGCCGCTTTATAAGAATCTCTACGGACTGACCTTTCCGGTGGGAATTGTTCCGCGCCAGCAGGTGCTGAACTTTCTCTCCCACCCGGCGGACAAGCCCTTATTGGTCCCTACGCTTGTTCTTATAGATAAACGGGGCCGCATCGGGACTACCCAGGTAGGTTGGATCGGTGAAACGGAACTTCGTTCCCTCATAACAAAGTTACTGGCTGAATAAGTTGAGTTTGCCGAACTAGCCTACATTACTAAGTAACGTAGCATTTGGTCAGGAAATGGTGACGGCGCCAGCCGGGCGTTCAAGATCGCTTATTTTCGCGCGCATGAAGACTGGAGCGCCGCCGGCCGGCGAGCGAATGTAACCGCTTGCCCAGCCGCTATGGCCGGCTCCGCCCTTAGGTCCGTAAAGATGCAGCGGCGCAGCGTACTCGGTGCAGACTTCAGGGCTGGTTCGGAAGCAACCAAGGCTGCCCTAAATGTGCAGCTCCAAGATGTCGCCGTCTTCGACTACGTGGTCCCGCTCCACCATCTTAGGCGGGATGGAGCCGTCCAGCGTGCGGTAAAGCCAAGCGAATTTTAACTTCTCGGCAAAATCTTTGTGCACAAGGCGCGCAGCGTCGACCACAGTTTGCCCCCGCCTCACCACATACGGCGCGCCCAGGTCGCCTTTTTGCCCCGGTTTTTTCGTGTAGACCCGGACCAAGCCCAGCAGATCGAAAACCTCGCGGCGGAACCGGTCCAGGTTGCGCCCCTCCAGGGCAGAAATGGCTAACATTCTGTAGCGGCCGCCAAAAAGCTCGGCCAGCACCGCTAAGTTGTCCTCAGCACCTGGCAGATCGATCTTATTGCCTACCAGCAGAGGGGGGCGCTCCAGGCGCTTCTCCGCCAGATAACGCTCAATGTATTCGATTTCCTCAAGAAGATCGGGACTAGCCAGGTCCACCACCAGCACCGCGGCGTTGGCCCCTCTTATCAATTGCGGCAGCCACGGCTCGGTGAACTCCGGGGCCAGCGGCGGCAGATCCACAAGCTGAATCCGAACGTCCTCGTAGGTCATCATGCCGGGGACCGGCAGCCTGGTGGTGAACGGGTATTCGGCCACCTCCGGGCGCGCATGGGTCAGCGCCGCCACCAGTTGCGACTTTCCGGCGTTGGGAGGCCCGAGCAACACCACCTGCCCGGCGCCTTCGCGCTCAACATAATAGAAGGGGGTTGAGCGTGCAGTTCCTTTTTTCTGGGATTCCTTGCGCTCCTGACTCAGACGGCGCTTGATATCCGCCTGGAGTTTTTCCGTGCCCTTGTGTTTGGGCACGGTGGCCAGCATGCGCTCGAGCGCGGCGATCCGTTCACGCGGAGTGCGAGCGTTTCTGTATTCCTGCTCGGCATCCAGGTACTCGGGCGTAAGGTTGGCCGGCATAGCTCCCGCCAACACAGCATAGCGCCGCCGGAGAGACTGCTGCACGGTGGATAATATTTAAGATGCAGCGCTATGGCTTGATCCTAATGTTGCTCGCGGCGGTAGGCTGCGGGCGGCAATCGCCGCTTACGGTTAAGGACTCAGAGGAGGCGCCTGCGCAGGCCAATGCCGGTCCGGTAAAAATCACGCACTTTTACGCTGGAGCAGCGGAAATCACCGAAAATGAAACCGTCGGCTTTTGTTACGGAGTCGAAAACGCCCGCTCGGTGCGTCTGGAGCCGCCGGTTGAGCAGTTGAAGCCGGGCTACAACCGCTGCTTCCATTTGACTCCGACAAAAACCACCGAGTACAAGCTGACAGCCGAGGGTTTCGACGGCAGCACAGCCACGGCTTCGGTAACCGTTAAGGTGAAGCCTCTGCCCCGCCCGGCTGCCTCGGCTCCGAACACCATCCAGGGGTTATTCACCTTGATTTTCGCCAGCGCCCCGGAGGTTTCGCGCGGCGAGGCCGTTACGCTATGCTATGGTGCGCCGACCGCAATCCGTATAACCATGGACCCGCCGCTGGAGAACCTTAAGCCTGCCAGCCGTTTTTGTTTCCAGGTTCGGCCGGAGACGACCACCACCTACCGCTTCACGGCCACCGCGCCGGACAACCACATCGATACGGCTGAGCTAACGGTAAAAGTGCGATAGAAAGCGGCCGCCGATGTCTGCGCGAACTGTATACAGCCTGCTTGAGGCGACTGCGGAAGAGCTGGGCTCAGCGCCGGCGCTGATGCAGCCTGTCGGCGGCGGCCGGCGCCCGAGCTACCGCCGGTACTCCTGGATCGAATTCCGGGATGCCGTACGCGAACTGGCCGTAGCGCTGGCCGGGGCAGGCATTGGCAAAGGCGACGTGGTGGCGATTGCTTCAGAAACCCGCGCCGAGCTGTACCTGGCGGATTTCGCCATCATGGCGCGCGGCGCAGTATCCGCCGTCCTCTATACAAGCTACGACGCCAGGGACCTGGTTGCGACTTTGCGAGCCTGCTCGGCGCGCGCGGTTTTTGCTGAAGACCGAGCGATGAGGGAGCGGCTGCTAGAGGCGGGCGCGGGAGAGCTAGACCTACAATGGTTTCTGCTTTTGGGAGGCGATGAAGATGAAACGGTCCCGACGCTTGAGCGGCTGCGCGAGCGCGGCCGAAACGAGATCAAGCGCAATCCCGCGCTTTGGCTCTCGCTCTCGGAGCAGGTGGCCCAGGAAGATCCGGCTATTCTGTATCTGACCTCCGGAGCTACGGGGGAGCCCAAAATGGCGCTGGTGGCGCACCGCGCGGTCGTAGCCAACGCCGACTTGGGACCGAGCGTGCTAGGGGCCGGTCCCAATGACGTCACCATAGCCTTTCTTCCCTCAGCCCATATCCTCCAGCGGGTGGTGATGGAGATGCTGATGGTGCGCTGCGGCGTTCAGATTTGGTTTTCCGAAAGTCTGCTTAAGCTGCCGCAGGAGCTGGCGTCGATAGAGCCGACCATGCTCATAGCGCCGCCGCGGCTATGGGAGCGGGTCTACAAGACGGTCACTCTGGAAGTAAAAAAACGGCCCCAGGCGCTACAGAAGCTGATCTATCTGGCGCTCGGCGCAGGGTCGCGAGCCGCCGAGCTGAGGGCTGCGGGCAAACCCGTGCCGGCCTGGCTGAGGCGCACGGATAAGCTGGCAAAAGCCTTGGTCTTCCGCCGCCTGCGCCACCGTTTCGGCCGCCGGCTGCGTTTTGCCGCCACCGGAGCGGCGCCGCTCGGAACGGACCTGGCTCGTTTCTACCTGGCCATAGGGGTGCCGCTGCATGAAGGCTTCGGACTGACCGAAGGCGGTATCGTTATTCTCAACCCGCTTGGCCGACAGAAACCAGGCAGCATAGGCCGCCCGTTGCCGGGTGTCGAGGTCCGACTGGCTTCCGACGGCGAGCTGCTAGTGCGCTCGCCCTACGGCTTTATCGGCTACTTCCGGGACCCGGCGGCAACGGCCGCCGTCCTCGATGCCGAGGGATGGCTGCATACGGGCGACTTGTGCCGGCAGGACGAAGACGGTTACCTCTACATAACCGGCCGCAAAAAGGAGGTTGTCGTCACCTCCGCCGGGCGCAAGATTTTTCCCCAACTGGTGGAAAATCTCTTCCGAACCGAACCAGTCATCAGCCAGGTTTTCCTGGTCGGCGATCGGTTGCCCTATCCGGCGGCTTTGATCACGATAAATCCGGCCGGGGCGCTGTCGCTGGCGGGCATGGAAGCATACCGCGACCGGCCACTGGCCGAGATCGCCCACGCGCCGGCGGTGGCGACCGAGGTCGAACGGGCGGTGGCGCGGGTCAACGCCCGCCTGCCGGAGTTCGACCGCATCCGCCGCTACCGCATATTGGAACGGGAGTTCACCATAGAAGATGGGGAGCTTACGGCCACCCTGAAGCAGCGCCGGATGCGCATTCAAGAAAATTTCCGTTCGATAATCGATGAGTTGTACCGCGACTGAGTCCGGCATTTCTGGGGGAGCCCGGGGCCGGTGCGGCCTTTGCAGACTCCAGCCGATGCAGACGGATCAAAGTTTACGCACCACAAGTTGATAAGGCACAAGAGATTTCGCTCGGCGTAGGCAGAAGGAAACCGAGACGGCCGATCATGCTCGATCTTTACAACCCTCAAGCCCGCGGCTTCGACTAGTCCCGCCAGCTCCGGTTCGTTGTGGCAGAAACACAATCGACACCTCGCGCACCGCCCAGAAACGGCCGGCCGGCGTATCAAAGCAAACTGACAGGTTGCAGACGCAAAGACTCATGGCAGCGGTCCGGAGGCTCGCAGACGGGCCAAATCCAACTTGAGAAAAGGATCTACATGGACGCCGGCAATGCCGCGGCGGTAAGCATAAAAATACCACTCATGGTAAAGCGGCACGAAAGGTTTTTCCTGCGCCAAAAGATCCAGCAGGCGGTTGAACCGGCGCCCTGCGGCAACCTCGGTGGACGCAGAAACAGCCTAATCGAAAAGATCATCGACAAGCGGCAAGGCGAAATGTGTCGTGTTGCTACCTCCGCGCGCTGGCAGCCCCCGGCCGTAGGCCAGGCGTCTGGCAAGCAGCTCGGGGGTTCCCATAGGCGCCGACAGCAGATATAGAGTCAGGTCGAATCGACCGGCGTCGGTGGCAAACTGCCACGCTCCGGCTTCAACCGACTCCACCCCTTGCTTACGGAAGTAATCCGCCAGATAATCAGCCAAGTACCAGTAGCTCCAGGCGCCTGCGTCACTGTGGTTGAGCAGCAGGACTACAGGCGCGCAATACATTGGACGAGCTGCCGCCGTGCCTCGCTGTCGCGCACAGCACCGACGGCGAATCTTTTCCGGTTCCAACGATAGGCCTTTTCCACCAAAAAGTCATTTGCGGGCACACCTGCGCCCTGGAGGATCTTTTCAACGATTTTCTTGCGGTATATCAAACGGTTAAAAGCCTCGCGGGAGGCTCTACTGGCAAACGGCCGCCTGGCGTTATTAAACAGCAGATAATGCGTGATGGCCACATCGCTGGACTCAATCACGATCTCCGGCCGGTTGCGCAGCAGATCCAAATGTACCGGAGGCACGCCGCCATGATGCACGATCATGTCTATATCGCCGCGAATGTGCGCCATGATCCGCACCACGGGATTGGTAATGATGCGAAACTCAACTTCATCGAAAAACGACCGGCCACCATGGATCGATGATCTCCGGACCACGCACCAGTTGAACACTAACCGGCAGGTCGACAACGTTGGTCTCGGTACGGGTTGCCGTAACAACCGTAATGAATCCCAAGAGAGATCTTCGCCGCCTGCTTTTCAGTTTTCTCAACTTTTTCCTCTGGCTCCCGGGGCGGCTGGGCCTCACCGGATTGGGTCTGGCTCCAAGCGGCCGTCGCAAAAACAACAGCCAACAGCATGAACAGACGATTCAAATGCAACATGCACCTTGCTAAACGTATTACGAAATTTTTACTCGTAATACTACATATTGAAAGGGGCAACTTGCATATAAAAAAATCGCTCAGCTCAGTTCGGCGATCGTAATTCGGCGGCGCGAGTCGCTCAAATGTTCCAAGCGGATCTCAATGCGCTCGGGCGGCCAAAGGCGCGGGAACCGCTCGCCCCACTCAACCAGCAGCACCGCCTCGGCCGCCAGCAGATCGTCCAGCCCCAGCGCCAGCGCCTCGGCGGCGGTCTCAATGCGGTAAAGATCGACGTGATAGGCCCGGCGTGCGCCGGCGAACTCGTGAATAAGCGTGAAGGTGGGACTGGTCACCTCCTCCGGCGAGGCTACGCTCAGTCCGGCGAGAATCCCTTTGGCCAGCGTGGTTTTGCCGGCGCCCAGCTCGCCTATCAACAGAACCACTGCCGGGGGCTTCAGGTTGCGGCCCAGTTGCTCTCCGAGGGCAATAGTTTCTTCCTCAGAAGCGGTTTCAAGCGCGCGCACACTCACTAGTCGCCTCCGGAAGAAAACGCAGCAGGTCTGTCGCTATCAGGCCTTGCTCGCCCATGACTTTTGCGCCCAGCTCACCGGCCCGGCCATGCAGGTAAACCGCCGCTGTGACGGCTTCCTCCATGCGCTGCGGGCACTGCGCCAGCCAGCCCGCGATCAAACCGGTCAGGATGTCGCCGCTGCCCGCCGTCGCCATGGCCGGCGTGCCCGTGGGATTGACCGTCACCCGACCGTCGGCAAAAGCTATGAGCGTGCGCTGGCCCTTGAGAACGACCGTCGCACGGCGCTCGGCGGCCAGACGGCGCGCAGCCGCCAGGCGGTCGCCTTGAACTTCGGCCGTGCTCACCCCAAGCAGGCGGCCCATTTCGCCGGGGTGTGGCGTGAGGATGAGATTCTTTCCACTGAAATCCGAGCCGGCCAGCGCGTTGAGGCCGTCGGCGTCGACGACCACCCATTGCTCAAGCTTCAAGACAAGGCGGCGCACCAGGGCAACCGTGTCCGGCTCGGTTCCAAGTCCGGGCCCCACGGCCACAACATCCTTGCCGCGGACAAGCGAGCCGAGCAAGCCGCTCTCAAGAGCCTCCAGGGAGATGCCGCCCGCGGCGGTTTCCGGCAGCGGTTCGGTCATAAGCTCCGGCGCATGCGAAGCTATGGCCTGTACGGCCGAGGCGGCCGAGGCTACCGTCACCAGACCGGCGCCCGCACGTAAAGCCGCCAACCCCGCCATGGCGGCGGCGCCGGGCTTGGAACGCGAACCGCCGATGACGAGGACATGGCCGAAATCGCCTTTATGCGCATTGCGAGGCCGAGGCGCGAGCAGTTCGGCGAACATAGACGGCTCGGCCAGGGCCAACATGACGGCCGGATCGTGTTCGTAGAGCGACGCCGGGCTGCCGATCTGCCCGACGTGCAGTTCACCGGCCAGCTCGCAAGCCGGCGCCAACACCAGGCAGGGCTTGGGGGCCGTAAAGGTAACCGTGAGGTCAGCCCGCACGGCTTCGCCGGGCACGGCGCCGCTGTCGCTTATCAAACCTGAGGGGAGATCCACGGCCACTACTTTGGCCTGTAGAAAGCCGCTGTTGATTCGGCGTATCCACTCCTGCGCTTCGCCTGCCGCCGGCCCTTTCAGCCCCGTGCCAAGCAGAGCATCCACCACAATGTCGGCCCGGCTCATCTCAGGTGTGATCTCCCGCCGGATGGGACAACCGCAAGCCGCCAGCATCCGGTAGTTTGCGGCCGCATCTCCTTCCAGCACGCCGGGATCGGCCAGCAGCGCGACCTCCAGCGCCGGCGGCCGGAAGCGCGTAAGAAGTTGGCGCGCCACAACCATGCCGTCGCCGCCGTTGTTGCCCTTGCCGCATAAAATCGCAAAACGCCGCCTGGCCAGATCGCCGAAACATGCCGCCATCACTTCCACCACCCGACAGCCGGCGTTCTCCATCAAAATCAGGCCCGGAATGCCGAGCTCCATGGTGCGGCGGTCGAGTTGGCGCATCTGCTCCGCAGTAAGAACTTTCATAAAAAGGCTCCCAGACGATTTTCGCTAGATTCTGCGCGCAATCAGCATAGTCATGTCATCGGGCGGTTCGGGCAACGCCGTCCATTGCTCGACGGCAGCATAAACCGCGTCCAAAATCTCAGCCAGGGCGGCGTTCCGGTTGCGCACCAATATATCGATCAGGCGCTCTTCGCCGAACATTTCTCCGTATTCGTTCTCCGGCTCGGTCAGCCCGTCGGTAAAGCAGGCAAACAGGTCCCCCTGCTCCAGCTCAATGGAATCCTCGCCATAATCGACCCTCGGGAAAGCCCCAACCACGGTCCCGCTGGTCTTTAAGCGCATAGCTCGCCCACCTCGGATCAGGACCGGCGGCAAGTGCCCCGCATTGGTGTAGGTCAGGCGGCTGGTCGCAGGATCCCATACCGCAAAATAAAAAGTTGCGTACTTTTCGGCCGAAGTATTGGCGTAAAGCTGCTGGTTGAGGTGCCCAACCAGCCGCGCGGCGCCCAGCCCATTGACCTTCTGGGCTGCGCCGCCCGTTTCCATACACGCGCTGACGTAAGTTCTAAGAGACGACTGTATGGAGGCCATCAGCAGCGCTGCGCTGATTCCCTTGCCCGCCACATCGGCCAAAGCCATCGCCAACCGGCACCCGTCCAGGGCCAGGTAGTCGTAATAATCCCCGGAAACCATGCGCGCGGGGCGACAGCGCGCCAGCAACTCCAGTCCCTCGACCTGGGGAATGCACCTCGGGTAGAGCTGGTTCTGGACTTCACGGGCGATTTCCAGCTCCGAACGCAACCGTTGCTGCTCCTTTTCGACCCTCAGCAGGCGGTTCAAGTTGGCTGTCATCTCATTGAAGGAGCGGCTAAGCTCGGCCAACTGATCGTTTCCCCGTACCTCAATGCGGGTCTCAAGGTCGCCCTGGGTAACGCGGCGAGTGCCTTCATAAAGGTTGTGCACGGCAGCGGTTATGGTGCGAGTCAGCGAGACTCCGGTTACGAGCGCCACCAGTTCGAAGACCAGGAAAAGAATGCCTACCACCAGCAGCGCGGTGGATAGATACCCTTGAAAGACATCCACGCGCCGGCTGAAAAGCGTTTGTAAAACGGCCGAGGGGCGGCTGGTCACAACCAGCGGGTAAGGATGTGGGTGGCGGGGATCTTCCCAACTAACGGCGTTCAGCAGACCGAACCAGGTGACCTCAAAATCGAACCAGTTGGCCGGAGGCGGAGCAGGTGCATGCCGTTCGGCGGGAGGCTGCGCCTGGGTGCGCCCGGTGGGGCTTGGCCGAGCGCCGTCAACCGGAAAACGCAGCAACGAGACGGCACCTAAACGCGGCGCCAAGTTGTTGAGCAATTCAACACCAGCCGGGGCCAAAGCGAACGCTTCGGCCGATCCGGAGCCAACCCGGGCGAAAATGTACGGCCGGCCGTCGCGCATGATAAGACCGGACTCCTCAGGGGCGGCAAATTCAGGTGGCAGCATTGATGAATTTTGCGGGTAGCGCCATTCCCCCCGATCCCTTACATATAGCTCCACTCCCCCGGGAAACCGTGCGGCCAGCGATTCAGCCAGCCAGCTCATACGTTCGGCCCGCTGAGCCCGCGGATATGAAAGCATCTCGCGCGCCCTAACCAAAAGCCCTTCGGTACGTTCTTCAAGCTCGCTGGTAATCAGGTAGACCGCCACTTGACCCGTGATGAGATAGCAAGAGATAGCCGCCAGCAGCAGGATCAGAGCTACCGGAACCACCGCTATGAGCACGTAAGCTACGATCAGGCGGTTGCGCAAGCGCCAGAGCAATGCCCGTACGCCCCGGCGCAGATGCTTAAGGACGACCAGCAAGCCGGCCAGCGTGGCCACGATTCCCGACAGCGTGCGCCAAGAGCCGGTTAAGGGCAGCCATGTAAGGACCACAAACGCCACCAAGGCCAGAGCAAACAGTTTTTCCGGCCACCTCAGCCACCGGCACATGCACTTAAGCCGCTCGAGCGTCACCATGCTGTTCCACCGAGGCATTGTAGCATCCGCCGGCCTGAGGCCTGTTCTTTAAGACTAATGTCCTGCCGGGTAAGTTCCGATAATTCAAGCAGACGCATGTTGCGGCATTGCCGCGTGCGGTCCGAATTGGAGAAGAAGACTCTATGACGATCGGCAAGAAACTTTTTTCTTTGCAAGCAGTGATGATAGCCACGCTGGTGATTGTGGTGGCGACTTCCTGGGTAACGATTAATGACCTTGGAAATCTGCTCATTGAGGTGATAATGGGGAGCGGCCGAGCAGTTGAATTGAGCCAGGCCATAGGCAAGAGCATTTATGAAATGCAATCTGCCGCCCGCGGCGCTCAGCTTAGCCAGGTTAATGACGACAGCTCGTCGCTTACGAAGAATACGGACAAATTCGACAATGCCCGCAACCGTCTGTCGCAGCAGTTTGAGGAAATCCAACCACTGCTTACGAGTGACCAAGGCAAGGCCGCATTACGTGAACTTCAGCAGGGTCTTGCCGCATGGGAGCCGCTCCACCGCCAGTACCTGGACTACGCCCGCAACAAGCAGTTCGCCGAAGCCCACAAGCTGATGATCGAAAGCATCTACCCCATTCTGGACCGCATGGAAAATGCAATAAATAGGATTTCCGAAGAGCAGCGCAGCTTACTTACCGCTTCGACCGAAAGGGGAGCAGCCAGGATTTCTTTTGACCGGTGGCTGTCGATCGGGATGGTGTTGGTCACCTTCATAGTCGGAGCAATCGCCGTCTACAGCATACGGCGCATAAACGCCGAACTACGGCGTTTCACAGCGGAGATTTCCGAAGGCGCCGAGCAGGTGGCTTCCGCCAGCGGACAGGTGGCCTCAGCCTCGCAAGCCTTGGCGCAAGCCTCAAGCGAACAAGCCGCCTCGCTTGAGGAAACCTCGGCCTCAACCGAGGAAATCACCTCCATGACCCGCAAGAATAGCGAAAGCGCCCAAGCCGTGGCACATCTGACCAGCGAGGTCGACCAGCGGGTGGGCGAAGCCAATCGCAGCCTGAAAGAAATGATCGCTTCGATGAAGGAAATTAACGCCGCCAGCGACAAAATTTCCCGCATCATAAAAGTCATTGACGAGATCGCATTTCAAACCAACATTCTGGCGCTCAATGCCGCCGTTGAAGCCGCCCGGGCGGGCGAAGCCGGACTGGGATTCGCCGTGGTGGCCGACGAAGTGCGCAATCTGGCGCAACGCTCCGCACAAGCCGCCAAAGATACCGCCGCAATGATTGAGGAGTCAATTGCCCGCTCCAGCGAGGGCAGCAACAAATTGAACCAGGTGGCGCAAGCCATTACCGCCATCACCGAAAGCGCCGCCAAAGTGAAGACTTTGGCCGATGAAGTCAACCTGGGCAGCCAGGAACAGGCTCGCGGCATGGAGCAGATTGCTCAAGCCGTCGCGCAAATGGAACAGGTCACTCAGAAAACAGCAGCGCACGCCGAAGAAAGCGCTTCGGCCAGCCAGCAACTCAGCGCGCAGGCGCAAACCATGCGCAGCATAGCCATGAGCCTGCGTTCGATGATCGACGGCGCCGACGCCATCGCCGGCGAGTTGGAGAGCCGTAAACCTGCCGCGAGCAGCCGCCCGGCGTCCGCTGCCGCTCAAACTGGAAGCGGACAGAACCTGGTTTCAAAAGGAATCGCCGCCCTACAGTCAGCAGTCGGAAAATCGCGCAAGCCTGCCATGGCTCAGCCGGAACCGGCAAAAGTTCACCGGGCCAGCCGCGACGAATTCCCGTTGGATGAAGAGGAGTTCAAAGAGTTCTAAAAAGGGAGAAGTCAGCGCCGCGCGGCGGCTTTTCTCAAAGCATTAGCCGCTGCAAGTTGCAGACCAGAACCGCTCTGGGGCCGGCCTCCCGGCCCCCTTTTTTATTTGCAATTAGAAATCCTGCAAATCTCAGCCCTAGGCAACCGGAAGCCGATCTCTATATCCGTGATTTGGCAATGGCCGGAGTCTCCTGCTCGGCTTCGGGCAACGTCTCAGCCGGCTCAAGGTAGTACTTGGTGAGACCTTCACGCAGAATGCGCATCGCAGTTTCCGGATCATCAGCGTAGTCAAACAGGCGTAGGTCCTGTTCGGAAATCATCCCGTGCCTTACAAGAGCCTGGAAATTCAACACTTCATTCCAGAAAGACTTACCATAGAGGACGATAATGATTTTCTTTGCCAATTTTTCAGTTTGCGCCAGAGTTAGCAGTTCGGTCAGCTCATCCAAAGTGCCGAAGCCCCCGGGAAAAACGACCAGTGCCTTGGCCAGGTAAGCAAACCAGAACTTACGCATGAAAAAGTAGTGAAACTCAAAGGAGAGTTCCGGCGTGACCCACGGATTAGGCCACTGTTCATAAGGCAGGCCTATGTTCAAGCCAATCGATTTTCCGTTGGCGTCTTGAGCGCCACGGTTGGCCGCCTCCATGATGCCTGGGCCGCCACCCGTACACACCACGAAACGGCGGCTGGAATTCTCCAGGCTGTTTGACCACTCGGTCACCATGCGCGCCAGGGTGCGCGCGTCGCGGTAATAGCGGCCAAGAGGACCGTCTTCAGTCAGCCGGGCCGAGCCGAAGAAGACCACGGTGTCGCGGATTTTGTGCTTGCGGAAATGCGCCAAAGGCTCCAGATATTCGGAAAGTATGCGCAGCGGGCGGGCGTCGGCGCTATCCAGGAAAGCTTCGTTCTTATAGGCCTTCGGACGGCGGTTAGGGTTGAAATTTCGTTCGCTCATGACTCGGTTTTCTCCGGCTGCTCGCCGATTTTTCTCCTCAATTCTCTCATCGTCTTTAAGATCTCAGGAAGTTTTGGAAATGCGGCTACCGCCCGCCGCCAAAGCGCCGCATCGAAGGCAGGCGAACCCGCGATTACAGCACCGGCCTCGACGTCTCCTCCAACGCCGCTCTGAGCATAGACTACGGCGTTGTCGCCAATGGTCAGGTGTCCGGAAACGCCGACCTGCCCAGCTAACAACACATTTCGCCCGAGCACCGAGCTGCCGGCCAAGCCCACCTGTGCGCAAAGAATATTGTCCTCCCCCACCACGCAGGCATGACCAATCTGCACCAGGCTGTCGATTTTCGCTCCCCGCTTAACGCGGGTTTCACCCACGGTAGCGCGGTCCACCGAAGTGAGCGATTGGATTTCGACGTCGTCCTCAATTACAGTGATACCGCTCTGGACGATCTTATAATGCGTCCCGTCGGCGCGTCGAGCAAAACCGAAACCGTCGCCGCCCACCACTACGCCGTTTTGCAGGGTGACGCGGTTGCCGATCCGGCAATATTCGCGCACCACGGCATGCGCGTGAGCGCAGAAGTCGTCGCCGATCCTGACACCGGCATAGATCACCACATGCGGATACAGCCGCGCATTCCGCCCGATGATTACATCCTCGCCTATGACGACATACGGCCCTACGTAGGCGCCTTCGCCGATTTTTGCAGAGGGCGCAATCGAGGCCGTGGGGTGGATGCCGGGCTCGGGTTGAGGCGGCTTGTAGAACAGCTCCAGCGCGCGGGCAAAGTCGAGGTAAGGATTCTGTGAAATCAGACTGGCGATGGGATGATCTTTGATCGGCTCGGCCGTCAGTATGGCTGCCGCATGCGTGTTCCTGATTTTATGGGCATACTTGGGATTGGCCAGGAATGTCAGCTCGGTGGGCCCGGCTTGCTCCATGCCGGCCACACCGGTGATTTCTATCTCGCCATCGCCCATCAGACGGCAGCCTAACCGTTCGGCAATTTCTCTCAGCTTCATAGCCCCAGGGTAACGCAGCTGCGGCCCGGGTGAAGCGTTCCGGCGATATGCGAAAATATTTTAATAATATGCGCACAGCCCTCATAATCTACGTGTGTTATGCGCTGGCTGGCGTCCTGGGGATAGAAGGTCAGAGCTCCACCCCCGCAAGTGAGCTGGAGAAGGCGCGGGAGGTCTTCATCACTCGGAGCCGGGAATTGGGTATACGTGCAGACAGCCCGCGCGCCGTCCGAACTAACAGCACAACCGCGGCCCGCTGGCGCGGCAGGCTTTACGAAAACCTGCGCAACGATTACTTTGATGCTATGCCTCACGAAATCCGGCAAGGAGGGGGCAAAGAATCTATTTTGCGGCGGCATCAATTCGGCTTTAATCTGACTGGGCCGCTAGTCATTCCCCATCTATATCATGGCGGGCGCCGTACTTTCGCTTCTGCATCCTATGAGGGCGTCCGTGACAAAACGTCTCGGAGTTTCCTTCAAACCATTCCCACGCTGCCTGAAAGATCCGGTGACTTCTCGTCGCTCCTGGACCAGTCCGGTAACCTGCTTCCGATCTTCGATCCACTCACCACGCGGAGCAACCCAAATTTCAATCCTTCCCAGCCGGTTTCGCCAGACAATCTGGAATACCTCAGGGACCCTTTTCCGGATAATCGCATTCCGCCGAACCGGCTGGATCCGGTTGCAAAGGCGCTGATGAAATACTACCCGGAGCCGAATGCCGCCATAGGCCCTTTCTTCCAGAACAATTATTTCGTGGCCGATCCGGAAACCAACAACGCCGACGGTCTACTGCTGAAGCTGGATCATAATCTGAGCGAGCGCAACCGGCTGGCTTTCGAGGCGTCTTTCAGCAATGGCCTGGAAAGCCCCGCGCGGCGGCTGCTCTCTCCGGCCAACCCGGGTATGCCCTCTAGGGAATTTATAAGCCGGCGCGGGAGTTTCGGCCATTCGTTCGCCAAAAGCCCCGGCACAGTCATTCAATGGCGCTTCGTCGCTGATACGGACATTTCAACCAGCGGTGAAAAGGGCAATCCGGACTACGCCGGCAAGGTGGGATTGCACGGCGCGGGCAGCGAAGCTTTTCCTGCGTTCCGATTTGAGCCTTATGTTCAGATGGGACGGCTTTCTCCCCGCAGCCGCAGCGCACGCACTGTATATACCTGGGAGGGCGGCTACAATCTTCGACGCGATCGCCACAGCCTCCAGTTCACCTTTCAGCACCGTTTTGAGCAGCTAAACGTAATCTCCTCCCGCTATCCGTCCGGAAGCTTTCGTTTCGGCAGCGGTTTGACCAGCCTTCCGGGCATAGTGAACACCGGACACTCCTTTGCAAGTTTTATGCTGGGATTGGCCGAGTACGCCGAAAAGACCTATGTCGTCGCACCATCATATTTCCGGCGACATCGCGGTTTTTTTTCATTCCGCGAACAGTATGAAGCAGCACGCGGCCTGACTTTTACCGTGAGCCTTCAATTAGCCCACTTCGGGCCGAGAACCGAAAAGTACAACCGCCAGTCCACCATAGACCTTTCCCTAATTAATCCCGCCAATGGGCGTCCCGGGGCCATGATCGTGGCCGGCACCGCCGGTCGGGGACGGGCCTTCCAGCCCCATTTTGTGAAGCTACAGCCGTCAGTGGGCATAGCCTGGAACCCAGGCGGAAACCCCAAGCTGGTTCTGCGGGCTGAATATAGCCGTGGCTATGAAAGCGGTTTCCTTCGGCCGACTCAATTCGCCACTCAGGCATTCAATGCCTCTCCTTCATACATTTCATCCAACGTCCAGCTTGAGCCAGCACTGAAGCTAGCAGATGGAGTGCCTCCCTTGGGGCGACCGCTTCCCGATCTTCGTCCTGATGCGCTTAACGATCAAGTGGCGGACCTGGTGGATGCCAGCAACCGGCAACCCACCTACCAGGAACTGGAGCTTTTGATCCAGCGCCAGCTTCCCTTTTCCGTACAGCTTTCGGCGGGATTCACCTTATCGGGTGGCAAGAACATTCTTCTAGGCTCAGAAGTCGCCAAACCTAACTCCATCCCCATATCGGCTCTGGCCTTTCGCGACCAGCTTAATGACGAAGCATTCAACCGCTCGCTGCGCCCCTACCCACAATTTAAGGACTTCGAGGTCGGCTGGTCGTATCCGCTGGGCAGGCAGCAGCGCAAATCGGGCTTCATCGGCATTGAAACCCGGGCAACTGCCGGTTTGAGCATAAACGCTCGCTACGAAATCATACGGCAGTATGACGATTACTCAGGGCGCACCGGACGCCAGGACTATTACGACCGCCGCAGTGAATGGTTTCTCACTGCGTTCCTGCCGCCACAACGATTCACCCTAAGCTACATGTACGAACTCCCATTTGGTCCAGGCAAGTCCATGCTGAGATTCTCCGACTGGCGGCGCCGTCTGGTAGAAGGATGGGCCATTAGTGGATCGACGTTTGTCGCCGGCGGCGATCCAATTATGCTGCGGCCGCAATACAATAACACAGGGGGCGTGGTGGCCGGTTTAAGGGTGAATGTAGTTCCCGGCGTGGATCCGCACGTCCCCAATCCGGGACCCCGGCTCTGGTTCAACCCGGCCGCCTTCGAGCATCCGGAAGATTTCACCATCGGAAACGGTCCACGCACACATCCGACGTTGCGCAACCCAATCAACCAGAACCACGATCTTTCGATAACCAAACGTTTTCCTCTGGCTGCGGAAACTTCTCTGGAACTAAACGCCGTCGCCCTGAACTTTCTGAACCATGCCAATTGGAACGACCCTGACGCGGTGATCGGTACGGCCACTGCGCCTAACGTGAATGCAGGCCGCATTATCGGAAGCCGCGGAGGGCGGATAATGCAGATAGGGCTGAGGTTTAGTTTCTGATGCAGCGCTCATTAATAATCTTCGCGATATTGATTGCCGCAGCGTTCAGCGGCCGGTGCGACACAAGCCGGCGCATACATGCCTCCTTTTGGGTGGAGCCGGCTGCGGACGAAAATGGGACGGCAGTTTCGCTGGAGGCTTTATCCGCATATGTAAACGGGTCTAAAGCTGAGACGGGCAGATTACTGAGCCCGGGCGATGAGCTGGTGGTGCTGATTGTGATGGACGTCACAGGCGATCTGGCTCTGGCCTCTCGGGCCAAAGAAGCGGTGATCGCCTGGGTGGCCCAATTGCCTCCCAAAGTTTGGGTGGGATTGCTGCGGGCTCAGGACGGGCTGCGAGTAATTCTGGATCCGACTCCCGATCGTGAAGCGCTTATATCGGCCATAAAGTCTTTGCCAGTCAACGGTCGCGCGGGACTGCTGGACAGTCTGCCTACGGCTGCCGCCCTGGGTGACGCAATGCGCACCAAAGCCGCGGTCAGGACAGCCGTGTTTTTAATTACCGACAGCGACATACACAACTACCGAGAGGATTTCACCAATCCGGTAATCAACGAAAGCGACCGGCGGGATATGAGCCGCCGCTTCCCCGACATGCTTATCCGAGAGCGCATATCGAAACTGGAGAAAGCGCTCAGCTCGACTCAGACCCCGGTCTTCCTGGTGCATTTAAATTACCGAACGGATCAGTTGAATGAGGCCTATCAGATGGGGCTGATGCGGCTGGCGGCGCTACTGGGCGGAAGCAGCGTCTTTTGCCGGTCAATCACAGAGATCAGTCCGGCCATTTCGAGGATGTTTGATACAATCCAGTCTCACTACAGCCTTGAAATAATCGTTCCGGAGAATTCCGCGCCGGCGATTAACCTCACTCTTTACGGAGGAGACCTGTCCCTGCGCTATCGGAACAATTATGTGAATTAAACGGACAGGCTTCACCCTTCACCGTACTTATCGCGGCACTCTTCCGAGCAGAAGTAAATAGTTTTTCCTCGCACCTCTTTGGTGACGCTGGCAGAGGGAGCAACATAAATGCCGCAAACCGGATCGCGCTTTAGTTGTTCGGAACCCTCACGCTGCCCTCTTGCCGAGGTCCGGTCTCGCTCACCGCTGAGTCCGGCCAGGTTTGAGACGGCCCGAGTGAAGCCGCCGATTACCATACGCAGAAATGTAATAAGAATGATGGCTAGAAGGAGATATAGAACAACTCTAATCATGACGGCGGGGCGCCCGTTGAGAGCGCCCCGGAATGATTCTAACTCTTACTTCTTTTTCTTTGTCTGTGTCTGTTTCTTTGCGTCAGGATTTACGTACTGGGTTTCGATGGCGGTTTCAAGAGACGCCAGAATGTCTTTGGCCTGCTGAGCGTTAGCGCCGTTGGGGTCAAGCTTCAGGTAGGTCAGCAAGGCTTCCCTGGTGCCATCTGGAGGCATGATTTTGCCATCCGGCCCTATCTGCGCCTTGCCCAAAAGGTAAAGGCCGTACTGGAAATGCGCGGGAGCATAATCCGGACTGACTGAAATTGCTTTCTTGAAAGCTTCGCCGGCAGCCTCGGTTTGACCCGTATTCATAAGAGCGGCCCCCAGGTTGTAGTAATACTTACCGGAGTTCTGCGGGTCCAGTTGCGCCGCGCGTTCCAGCTCAGCTCTGGCTTCATCCAGGCGCTTGGCCCTAGCCAGTACGAGAGCATAGTTGTTGTGATAGGCGGCATCGTCGGGCTTTAGCTCCAGGGCCTTCTGGTAAGCCTCAATGGACTTGTTCAACAGGTCCGCCTGCTCCTGGCCGGTTTTCTGCTGAGCCAGCTCGGAATACGCCTCGGCTAGCTGCCCCCAAACCGCATTTTGCTTCGGATCGATCTCTGCGGCTTTAGCGAATTGTTCGGCGGCCACCTGGAACTGTTTTACCTTCATGGCTTCCATGCCCGCGTTGAACGCATCGCTCAAGGCTTTGTTCCTAGCCAGTTGCGCAGCTCGATCCTTTACTGCCCTTTCCAGCTGTTCGCGCTGCTCGGCAGAAAGCCCGCGCATCTGCTCTTCGGTCAACTGGCCGGCAGCTAACGCCTCTTTCTGCTTCTTGCGAGCTGCAAGGTCAAAATCGACCGCCAGCGGCTCACCCAAGGGAACACTCACATTCTCCACTGTATCGACCACCTGCCCGCCGATTTCAACGGAAATGGTATAACGGGTGGCCCGTCCGGCAGGCAAACCAGCATGGAAGTACTCGCCACGCCGGTTGGTCTTGGTTTCATAGTTGCCTTTAATGTCGGTTCGAACAATTTTCACTACGGCATTCTGTACCGGCTTTCCGTCTTCGCCAATGACTTTGCCGGTAATTGAGCCCATCTGGGCCCAGGCGGCGGCATTGCCAAGCAAGAAGGCAATAGCACACAACAAAACTCTGAGAACATTTCTGCTCATATTAGGAGGTCTCCACTGTAAGGATACTACAAAGCGCCCCCCGGATGAGATGCAAAATTCCGGGCCGCCGGCCGCGGCGCCGGAGCCCGCGCGCCACAAATCAGAGATGCGCATCCAGCATTTTCTGGACTTCGCTTTTCGGGATAGCCCCAACCCGCTGATCAACCACCCGGCCACCCTTGAACAACAACAGCGTTGGTATGCCCCGGATGCCGTAGCGCGTAGCAGTGAGTCCGTTCTCATCCACGTTGAGCTTACCGACTTTCACCCGCCCGGAGTAATCGGCCGCTACCGCATCAATAGTGGGCGCCATCATGCGGCAGGGGCCACACCATTCAGCCCAGAAATCCACCAGTACGGGGACATCGGAATTGATCACTTCCGCTTCGAAAGTCGCGTCAGTAAAAGTAAGTGTATTAGCACCAGCCATTACGTTTCTCCATTTCCAGTAGTTAATGATGTTCTATCACGGCTTCAGGATTCAGACAGAAGCCTTCTATATAGCGTCGCGTATTCCCCGGCGGAACGCCGCCAGGAAAAATCCTTGCTCATTCCGTTCAGCATCAATCGCCGCCATAGGGCCGGTTTTTTAAAAGTAGCCAGAGCTTCGCGGAGAGATCCGAGCAGAGCTTCGGGACTGTAGCCGGTGAATTTAAAACCGGTCGTTTGGTCGACGGTATCATCCAGACCGCCTGTGGCGCGGACCACCGGCACGGTTCCGTAGCGCATGCTGTAAATCTGGTTTAATCCGCACGGCTCGTACCGGCTGGGCATGAGGAAAATGTCGCTGCCGGCTTCGATTTTATGAGCCAGAACGTTGTCGTAGGCTATTTTTACTGCTATTTTGTCAGGGCGGCGCGCCGCCAGAGAGCGGAATAGCTCTTCGTAGCGCGCTTCTCCGGCCCCCAACGCAACCAGTGTCAGGTTCTCAGAGGCTATAGCGTCGGCTGCGCCCTCCAGCAAGTCGAAGCCTTTCTGGCTTACAAAGCGGGAAACGATGCCCACCAGCGGTCGCTCAAAGGCCTGCGGCGGAAACCCAAATTCATCAAGCAGGTCGCGCTTGCACCGAAGCTTGCCAGCCAGATCCGCCGCCGAATAGTTCGCAGCGATGTACGGGTCGGTTTCCGGATTCCATTCCCCGTAATCCACACCGTTCAGTATGCCTGTAAGCGAATCTCTTCTTGCGCGCAGCAGCCCGTCCAGCCCGAAGCCGTATTCCGGAGTCTGAATCTCCTCGGCATATTTGCGGCTAACGGTATTGATGGCGTCGCTGAATACTATGCCTCCCTTGAGCAGATTCACATTTCCGTAGAACTCGAGCATTTCCGGATTGAAAAGCTCCTCGCCTAGACCGAGTTGCGCCAGTGCGCCGGCCGGAAAAATGCCCTGGTAGCCAAGGTTGTGAATCGTAAGCAGAATCCGTGTACCCAAAAATGTCGGGTCGCTGGCCAATTGCGTCTTCAGGTAGACCGGCACCAGCGACGCCTGCCAGTCGTGGCAGTGAAAGATCCGCGGCCGAAACAATCTCCGCGCCACAACCAGCGCGGCTCGAGACAACACCGCAAAACGCAGATGGTTGTCCTCAAAATCGCCTGCCTCGCCGTGGTAGACGCCTTTACGGCCGAAAAGAGGGGGACAATCAACCAAGTAGTAGGGAACGTCGCCTACGGCCGCCAGATCCAACCGGACATCGAAGGAGCGTCGGCCCAGCCATACTTTGAAAGGTCCATATACCGGCTGAGCGCCACCGGCGGAGCCCTCCTTATATTTGGGCAGCACCACGGCGCACCGTACGCCTTGCTCGGCAAGCGCAGCCGGCAGCGAGCCGAGCACATCGGCCAGACCGCCGGTTTTTATGAAGGGCGTCGCTTCACTGGCCACCATCAAGACATCGGGCATGGCGCTATTATTTTGATTCTGAACGTAGCAACAGGTGACACACAAGCGCCGGAGATTCGTATTTTCTTGCCGGCGCTCGGTTAATAATTATGTGATTGTCATCGGAGCTGCCGAGGCCCACCAGAACTGCTCAGGTCTGCTAAACTCCATGCAAAGACCTTGTAGGCCGGTTTTGCTCGCCGCAAGCAGCGGAAAATGCTGATCTCGCTGTTTGGGCGTCCGGCTGCTGAAACAGCAGCGTGACGCTATGTTTTGGCTGATAGCATTACTCTACCTTCTTACGCCTGAGGCGCCTGGCGAGCAGCCTCCGGCCCGACGCGACACCATCGTTGTCACCGGAACCTACGAACCAATCAAGCTGGCCGAGATTGACCGCACCGTGAACTTCATCGACACGACCGGATTATATTTGTTGTCCGGCCACATTTTGGAAATCCTAGCGCTCGATCCCTCACTTGATGTGCGCGAGCGGGCGCCGGGCGGCGTACAGGCCGATCTGTCGATCCGCGGCGGCACATTCGGGCAGACCCTAATACTACTGAACGGCCTACGGCTGAATGATCCTCAAACCGGCCATCATAATCTTGACCTACCTCTGCCCCTAGAAAGCGTTTCGCGCGTCGAGGTGCTGAAAGGCGCCGGATCAACTCTATACGGATCCGACGCCGTCGGCGGCGCCGTAAATCTGATCACCGAAGCGCCGCAAGCAGCGGAAGCGCGGTTGGGTGCGGCCTTCGGAAGCTTCGGCACGAACCAGCAACGTGCGGTTCTGGCTACCGCCGGAGTCCGCTGGGCCGGGCGGTTGGCCGCGGCCAGAGATTTCTCCTCCGGCTTCAGTCCCAACCGAGACTACCGTAACCTGTCTCTGGCTGCGGAAGCCTACGGCAAGACTAGAGCCGGCAGCAGTTCTCTGCTGCTGGGACATGCCGACCGTCCTTTTGGCGCAGAAAAGTTCTACGGAAACTACCCCTCCTGGGAACGCACCCGGACCTGGTTCGCATCTTTGCGGCAGTCGTTCGGCTCCCAAACGCAAGCGGCCTTCGGCTTCCGCCGCCATACCGATTTGTTTTACCTTTACCGTTATCGCCCGGAGCTATATACCAACCGTCACAGAACCTCCGGCTATCAGCTTTCCCTGCGCCGGACGCAGCCGCTGGGTAAGAATACGCGTTTGTACAGCGGGCTGGAGGGCACGCGCGATTCCATACGCAGCACCAATCTCGGCACACACGAGCGCTCGGCGGCGGCCGGCTACCTGGCTTTGGATATTCGGGCGCTTGGCCGCTTTTCGCTGAATGCCGGCCTGCGCCAGCAACTCCATACGGGCCGCCACCGGGTCTTAAGTCCAAGCCTGGCAGTCGGAGTCTGGGTAAGCCGGCATCTGAAATTGAAAGCCTCCGCCGGCCACGCTTTCCGCCTGCCCTCATTCACAGATCTTTACTACCGGGATCCAGCCACGCACGGAAACCCTTACCTAAAGCCTGAGAAGGCCTGGAGTTATGAAGCTTCGGCCGAGTGGCATGGGGATAAGCATCTGACAGGATCGCTGACCGTCTTTGAGCGCCGTGAAACCGACGGCATCGATTACATGCGGGGGCCGGAAGACAGCTTCTGGCAGGCGGCCAACATTCAGCGACTGCGCTTTACGGGACTCGAAGCGGCTTTGCTGTTCCGCTTAAGAAACGGGCAACAATTGAGCCTCGCAACAACCCACTTGCGCGGCGCCCAAAAGGCCCTCAATGGAATGCTCTCGCGCTACGTTTTCAACTACCCGGAACACAACGCAACCCTGGGATGGCATGCGCTACTGCCGGGCGGATATGCCGCCCGCCTCACCAGCAGCGTCACCAAGCGACCGGGACGGGATGCTTACTCGCTGACAAACATTCGCCTAGCCCGCACCCGCGGTCGTTGGAGGCCGTTCCTGCATTTGAGCAACCTGACCGGTGCACATTACGAGGAGATTATTAACGTACCAATGCCGGGGCGGGCCATTCTGGGAGGCCTGGAGTGGGTTGTGGCCGGCAGAATCTGACTAAGTTAAACTCTAGGTTGGTGGCGGGAAGGCGGAGGTTGAGTTTTCTGGGGCTGGCGGTGTTGGCGGCTGTAACTGCCAGACAGGCAAGCGCCGCGGAAATGGGTCAACTGGACGCAAGCCCGACGCTGTTCGCCGTTATGGCGGCCATCAATGCGGCCGGCTACGACGCCGATCTGGAAAGTCCCTCGAACCACCCCCTGCGCGATGCGGTCCGGCGCGAGCTCGCCCGCCGTAACATTCCCTGCCTGGACGAACTGAAGAAATTTTTCGAGCTGCACCGGAAATCTGACTGGTCTGCGGAACTCGCCCAATATATCTCTTTTGGTTTGGTGGCCGGAGACCCGCCGGATTTCAAGTTCCGCCTGCGGCGGAACGAACTGCCACCGGACGTGCTTGCGCTGGCCGGATTTCAACCGCTATTGGCGCGTTTTTACAAGGAAGCCGGCATCGAAGAACTTTGGCGAAAAGCGCAGCCTGATCTGGACGCCGCCATAGCCCGCTATCACGGTCCTGTGACGCGCGCCGTCACCGAGGTGAGCGCCTATCTGCGCGCAGAGGCGGGAGGTTATTCCGGTTGGCGATTTCAGGTTTTTGTCGAACTGCTGGCGGCGCCCAATCAGATTCATACCCGCAGCTATGGTAACGAGTATTTCGTGGTGGTGACGCCATCACCGGAGCCACAGATTTTTGACGTGCGGCACGCCTACCTGCACTATCTGGTGGATCCTATCGTGACGCGGTATTCCGAAGACGTCATGAAGAAAAAAGCCGTAGGCGATTACGCGCTGGGGGCCCCGTTTTTGGACGAGGCGTACAAAGAAGATTTCCTGCTGCTGGCGGGCGAATGCCTTATCAAGGCCATCGAAAGTCGGCTGGAGCCGGGACCGGCGGCAGCCAAGCAGGCGCTGGTGGATCGGGCGCTCTCGCAGGGCTATGTATTGACCCCGCATTTTGCCGAGCAACTAGTCAAGTACGAAGCCCAGGACGCCGCCATGCGTTTCTACTTTCCGCAATTGATTGCCTCAATAGATTTCCGCAAGGAAGAGCGGCGGCTGTCGGCGCTGGAGTTTTCAAACGAGCGGCCCGTGCGCAAGGCCAAACCTGCGCCCCAACCAAAAGCGCCCCAGCGCTCGCCGGAAGAAGAACTGCTCGAACAGGCTGAGGCTCACTACGCGGAAAAGCGCTACGCTCAAGCCAGGGAGCTGTACTTAAAGGTTCTCGAAACGGAAGCGCCCCGTCCCTTGCAGGCGCAGGCATATTACGGGCTGGCTCGCATAGCCGCTCTTGAAAAGAATCCGGAGCTTGCTGAGAAGCTCTTCTTGCAGACTCTTGAATCCTCACCCGATCCGCAGATTGCCGCCTGGACGCACGTCTTCCTCGGAAGGTTGGCCGACCTGGCCGGCGAGCGGGAGAAGGCGGAGGAACATTACCGGGCGGCGGTCTCCCTTCCGGGCGCATCGGAGGCGGCGCGCAAGGCGGCCGCTCAAGGAATCCAGGAGGGTTTTCGCAGACCGCAGTAACCCCAAGTTCAAAAAATAATGCGCTACACTCGTAGTAGGCACAACCTTAGAAGGAGTAATCGATGAAGCATCGAATCATTATGCCGGCGGCTCTGGTATTCGCTTTGGCCGCCGGAATGCTCCTGGGAACATCTCAGGAGTTGTCAGCATCCCAAGCCAAACCACAGGGTCAGCAGCCAGCGCAGACCCCAGCCGCGCCGGCCGGATCCCCGGTCGCCCCGCAGCCCAAAGTCAAGTCGCAAAAAGAAGCTCAAGCGGTAATGGCCATAATCAACGCCCAGGACCCGGATGCCAGGATCAAGGCCTGCAATGAGCTGGTACAGAAGTTCGCCGACAGTGAATTCAAGCCTTTGGCCTTATTCTTTGCCGCGGTTTCATACCAGCAGAAAAATGACATGGATCGGATGATAGTCTACGCCGAGCGCACTCTTGAGGCCGATCCCAATCATTACCAGGCCATGCTCATGCTGGCCGGCGCCATCGCCCAGCGCACCCGCGAGTTTGACCTGGACCGGGAGGAGAAACTGAAGGTCGCCGAGGGCTACGCCAACAAAGCGCTTGAAATCCTGAAGACGGCGCCCCGTCCGAATCCAGGCATAACCGACGAGCAGTGGGCAATGGCCAAGAAGGACTTCGAGGCACAGGCGCACGAGGCGTTTGCTCTGGCGGCTCTGGCGCGCAATCAGCCCGACAAAGCCGTGGAGGAGTTCAAGCTGACACTGGCCAGCGCCAGTGAGCCGGATCCTTCGACGATGGTGCGTCTGGCTGCGGCCTACACCAAGGGCAACAAGTTCGACGAAGCCATTTCAACGCTAGACAAAGTGCTGGCCATGGCTAACCTGCACCCCCAAGTCCGCAATGTGGCTCAAGCTGAGCGCCAGCGGGCAGTGCAACTTAAGGCCAAGGCAGCCGAAGAAGCCGCTAAGTAAGGTTTCAACCGGCGCCGCCCGGGTTCATCATGCAGGACGCGGAGCGGGAAGCATTCCAGATCGCAATTGGTTATAGGTTTCGCGATCCAACGCTCCTGCTTCGCGCCTTGACCCACAAGTCATACTCCCACGAGCACCATGCCTCCGCCGGCGGCCTCGAAGAGCCGGCGAACGAACAATTGGAGTTTCTGGGCGACGCCGTATTGGGCTTACTTGTAAGCGAGGTCCTCTTTGCCCACTACCCTCAATTAAACGAAGGGCAGCTCTCAAAGCTTAAAGCTCACCTGGTAAGCGCCACCCGCTTGGTCGAAGTAGCTAGGGCTTTGAATCTGGGCGAGCATCTGCGTCTGGGGCGCGGCGAACAAATGAGCGGAGGGCGGGAAAAGAAAGCGTTGCTCTCCGATGCCGTAGAGGCGTTGCTGGCCGCCATTTACCTGGACGGTGGGCTGGAGGCCGCCCGGGCTTTTGTGGTGAAAAACGTTTTCGGCGGATCGCCTGATAACCTGGAGCCCGCCGCTGACATTGCCCTCCTTAACTTCAAGAGCGCCCTACAGGAGTACGCGCACGCGCATGGTCTTCCGGCACCCCGCTACGTGGTGGTAGGCACCACCGGACCGGAGCACGCCAAGACTTTCATCGTGGAGGCTCGCCTGGGGCAAGACCTTGCAATGCAAGCTGAAGCGCCAAGTAAGAAGGCTGCAGGCCAGAGGGCTGCTGAACTTTTGCTAGAAAAATTGACTGCGGTCAACCCAAGATCTTGAGAATTTCCGACAGTTCCGCACGAATCTGCTCAAGCATGGAATCGTCGGCCGCAAAGAGACTGCCCTGTTCCGGTCGGCGCGCGCTGCGCTTGACCGCTTTAGCGGCCGGGTTTCGAAGCATGCGGCGCGCCCCCTCTATGGTGAATTTCTTCTCGTAAAGCAGGTGCTTGATTTGCAGAAATAACTCCACATCCTTACGGCGGTAGCGGCGGTGGCCGCGCCCGGTTTTCCGCGGCGACACAGCGGGAAATTCAGATTCCCAAAACCGCAGCACGTGAGGCGGCACGCCCACCATCCGGCTAACCTCACCAATGCGGAAAAATAATTTCTCCGGAATTTGCGGCGCTTCAATCTCCAGCAAGTTATCACCCATCACAACCACAGGAACACCCGCCATCGTAAGGTAACAGTATGTTTGAGTCAACTCCATCGCGGGGCATTCCGTCAGCTAGAATGGATCGAAGATTCTGTCACTAGATTCCGCCTATGGCATCTCCAGATAAGACGAGCGACGTCGAGCTGGCCCGCAGGTTAATGGCCGGGGACCTGTCGGCCTTCGAAGAGTTCGCCACCGGCTTGCACGCCCGGCTGCTTCAGTACAGCCTGTTGGTCTGCGGGCAGCGGGAGGACGCCGAAGAAGTGGCGCAGGAAACTTTGCTCAAAGTTTTCGAGAACATCAACCAGTTGCGCGAGCCGGAAAACGTGCGCGCTTGGATTTTCCGAATAGCCCGCAACGCCTGCCTAATGAAGCGGCGCAAGAGCGTTTTCGCGCCCGCGCAGGAGCTTTCTCTGGACGAACTGGCGCCGGCGGGCTGGCACTCGGACGGCGAGCGTAAGATTGAGATCGCCGACTGGTCGAAACTGCCGGAAGCGGAACTGTTGCGTTCGGAGTTGCGGCAGGTGCTCGAGCAAGCCATACGGGACCTTCCGGAAATATACAAGACCGTACTGTTGCTTCGCGATATAGAAGGTCTTTCGACCGAGGAAACCGCTCGGGTTCTGGAGGTCAGCGAAGATGTGGTGAAAACGCGGCTCCACCGCGCCCGCCTGGCTGTTCGCAAGACTTTGGATGCATATTTGCGCTCGCATGCCAACTGATTGAAGAAACGCCCATGACCGTGCCCGAGGCCCACAACCCCGCCGAATGCAAGGAAATATTCGAGCGGTTATCCGAGTACATAGACGGTGAACTCACCCCCGAAGAGCGCCTTAAGCTTGAAGAGCACATCTGCGGGTGCCCTTCCTGTCTTAAGTTCATTGAAAGCCTGAAGAAGACAGTCGACTTATGTCGTGAGCTTGGCGCCGGTCGCCCCGCGCCGCCCCTACCGGATGAATTCAAGAAAAGCCTGCTCGAAATTTGCCGTCAAGCCCTGAAAAAAGACCAGTAGCGCTGGGCAGCGGCATTGGAATCCCCCTTTAGAAAATATCTTTGTCATCCGCCAAGCGTGGCTCAGACTTGTGACCACGGTCACTGCTTGAAGGCGCCGCATACACCTAAGCTGGAAGGTGGCATCTGAGCCTCGTAAGCCGTTCGTCAAGGCGCCGCCAGATTACAGCCAGGCTTTGCGTCTGAGTTTTCAGGCGGTATTCCTCCTGCTAAACCTGTGGATCGGCGTGGAGTTTTACCTTTTTGTGAGGCATTATGAAACCGGCGGCCGAACCGTCTTTGTGGAGCGCCCTCCGGGAGTCGAAGGGTGGCTGCCGATAGCCTCACTGATGAACCTGAAAGCCTGGTGCTCTACCGGGCAGCTTCCGGAAATCCATCCGGCGGGCGTGGTTCTGCTGGCCGTGTTCCTGGCTATTTCCTGGCTTTGGCGCAAAGCGTTTTGTAGCTGGCTCTGCCCGATCGGAACAATTTCGGAATGGTTGTGGAAAGCCGGAAGGCGTTTTTTCAAGCGCAACCTGCGCCTGCCCCATGCCCTGGATATAGCTTTGCGCAGCTTGAAGTACGTTCTGCTCGGCTTGTTCCTATATGTAATCCTACCGATGAGCGCCGCCGACATACGAGCTTTTCTGGACGGCCCCTACGGCATTATCGCCGACGTGAAAATGCTGAACTTTTTCCGCTACCTAAGCCTGACGGCGGCCGTCACGCTGGCTGTGCTGACGGCGCTGTCGCTTGTGGTGAAAAATTTTTGGTGCCGCTATCTGTGCCCTTACGGAGCGCTGCTAGGGCTGCTCTCCCGCTTCAGCCCGATACGCATCCGGCGCGATCCGGAAACCTGTATTGACTGCGCCAAGTGCGCCCGGTCCTGCCCATCGCTGTTGCCGGTAGACCGGCTGATCACGGTCAGATCTCCTGAATGCACCGGTTGTCTGGAGTGTGTCGCCGTTTGCCCGGCCCAGGGCGCGCTCTGGCTTTCCTTACCACGCGGCAGGCGTTTGCCCGCATGGACCATGGCGGCGGGAATTGCCCTGTTGTTTGTTGGCGCAGTAGCAATGGCGCAGTGGCGCGGGCACTGGAAAACCAATCTTCCAAGCGAGGTTTACCGCGAGCTGATCCCGCGGGCCCACGAATTCACCCATCCCTGATCGAACCAAGCTAACATGTGGTCAGGTAATGCAGTGGAGGATTCTAAGCCTGGCGCTGGCGCTCGGGATGGCGGCAGGGGCGGCCGAGCTGAAACTGGAACTGCGCGGGGAAATCGTCCCTCCCAGGGAGTTCGTTCAGGTTAGCCTGGAGGGCGCGACCTCAACGTATGTATCGCGGACCTTAACCGACTCGCGGGGACGGTTTCGTTTCCGCAATCTGGCGCCAGGCCCGTATACGCTCAGAATCTTCATCCCCGGCCTCACCCAGTTGATGCGGACCGTGGAAATCAGCCCCAGCCTGGCCGATAAGGACCGCCGGATAAGCGTAACCGTGCCCTATGATCCTGAAGCGCCGGACAAGCAAGCCCAGCAGTCGACTCACACGATTTCGGCGCGCCAGCTCAGCCTGCCCTCGGCCGCCGTGCGTGAGTATCGGGAAGCCCTCAACCTGCTGGAGCGCCACCAAGTTGAAGAAGCCATTCGGCGCCTGGAGCGCGCCGTACAGCTTGCTCCCCGCTTTATCGAAGCCTGGAATCATCTGGGCACGATCGCCTACCAACAACGCCGTTTTGAGGATGCCGAGAAATTTTTCCGTACAGCACTGGAACACGAACCCGGCTCTTATACTCCGACTGTGAATCTGGGAGGGGTGTTGATCACCGTCGGCCGGTACGAAGAAGCTCTGCCGTACAATTTGTACGCAGTCCAAAAAGATCCGCGGGACGCTCTGGCTCAAGCTCAGCTTGGGAAAAACTATCTGAGGCTGGGAAAGCTGGATCCGGCGTTCCAGCATCTAAGTGAAGCTAAACGACTCGACCCCGATCATTTTTCTTTTCCCCAATTGAGCCTCGCCGAGATTCACCTGCGCCGCGGAGACCCCGTCCAAGCTGCGGCTGAATTTGAAGACTTTCTAAAGCGGCACCCCGACTCCGTTCAGGCTGCGACCGTCCGCGAATATCTGAAAAAAATAAAAACCCAGTAAAAAATTTGTCCTTAGTCTGCGACTTTTGCGTGGATTCTGCATCAAAACGGCTGAAGAAGGGAAAAGAGAGGTATTCACCATGCCTCAGATTTACATAATCGATGAGAATCCAACTTCCAGGAAAAGCCTGGAGGAACGCCTTCGCCGTGAAGGTTTTCCAGTGGTTGCCGTGGCATCCCTAGAACAACTGGCCCCACCCAATGGACAAAGCGCCGCAGCGCGCCCGCTCAAGCTGCGGGAATTAGAGAGGCTGGCGATAGAAGAAGCACTGCGGCAGACAAACGGCAACCGCACCCATGCGGCCCGTCTGCTTGGAATTAGCTTACGTAAGCTACAGTACCGTTTGAAAGAATACGGTTTGAATCTGCCGACGCCCTCACAAGCCGCGCGACGTGAGTCCTGGCCGACGAATAGTCCGGCCGGATCGCACTAAAAGTCGATGCGCAAGGCCATTTGAGCGCTGCGGCCAGGCGCGGCTGAATTAGCTGTCCCCAGACCGGCAACAGGACGCAATACGCCTCCGGTAGCCGTATAAGCTACGGTATTTAATCCGGTGGCAAATCTGGAGTTCAGAAGATTGTAAACCTCAAAAATCAGCTTTGCGGAGGCTTTTTCAGTTACCCGGAGGGTACGCGCCAGACGCATGCTGGCGGTGTAGCCAGCTTCGCCCCGCAGGGTGTTAGGTCCCTGCAAAGGAAATCTGGACCAGCCTCCGGAGCCATTAAGCGAGGTGGTGTAGAGGAGGTTTATTCCGGAAAACTGTTGGCCGTTGACGAGCACAAGCGGAGTTGCAGGCAATGCCGAGGCCGCCACAAACGTTCCGGAATGTTCCCACCCTTCGAGTAAACGTTGCGCCGGATTCGAAGCGCCGCCGGATAGGCTAGGCCGCCAGAACCAGCTGAGCACCAGGCGGTGACGCTGGTCGAAGTTGGCGTTTCCACGGTCGAGGTTAGTCTTGCCGTGCTCCATGCTTAAGGGCACATTGGGAATCGCCCAGGGCCCGCTAACGTTGTCAATGGCGTGCGAAAAGGTGTAGGAGCCGTTTACCGTCAAATCCTGGCCCAGGCGCACGTCAAACCGCGCCACTAGCGCGTTGTAGGAGGAAAGCCCCTGGTTGGCGACTTCGTAGACGCGCCCATAGGCCGTGCTGGAGCGTGCCAGCCACACATAGGTCGTATAGGATCCGGCTGAATTGCCGGCCGCATCCAGAATGGTGTAGGTCCGAAAGGTTGTCGGGTCGGTCAGGTTGACGTTTTTCAGGGTCCAAAGCCTACGGCCGGGGCTGCCAAGGTAACTCAGCGAAACGGATGATCGGCGGCCCAATCTTTGCTCAATTGAAAGAGTGCTCTGCACCGTGAATGGGTTACGGAATTTGTTCACGGTATAAACCACATCCTTGGTGCCAGCCGGAGCCACGCTGTAGGAAGTGAAAACCTTCGGGAAATACGGCGCGGCGGTGTAGGTGCGGTTGACCGTTATGGGAGTCTGTTCTTTTGCGCTGCCAAGCAGCAGTGCGTCCACCAGTTCATTGGGCTGTGGAGCATAGTAAAAACTACCACCAAAACGCACTACGGTATCATCACGCAAGCGGTAGACCGCACCCAAAATCGGCGATCCGTCAATGTTAGGCGACGGCAGGCGGCCTGCTCGCCAGAAGGCCGTATCGGAGTAACGGGATTGCGGCAACACCGGTTTTTCCCAGCGCAGGCCGTAGGTTACGGAAAGCCGGGGCAAGAGCCGCCATGCATCTTGAAAGTAGGCGGCAAATTCTTTGTTTGTAAACTTGCGGTCGGCCGTTCCAAAGCGCTGTGTAAACAGCGTATAGTTACGGACTCCACCCGCCAGATCCAGGGCAAAATCCGTAAGCGTCGAATAGTAATAGGTACCGTTTGCATCGTTGATTTCATTAATACGAACCGGACTGGTGTGCCAACTGACGCCCAACTTGATGGTATGTGAGCCGATGTTGGCCGTGATCTGATCCCCATATTGCTTGCGCTCAACATCCCAAATGCTCCGCCCGTAGGGCTGTCCGGAGCCTAGCCAGGCGCCGGCCAGATTGATCCTCAAAGACCCGGTTGAAAGTCCGGTTTCTCCCGGTTTCGCCGTAAACCGGTCGCGGTAAAGGCCGAGGCCTAATTCGTTGATCGCAAATGGGCCCAAACCTGTCGTCCAGCCGAATCTGACCAAAGAATTTTGCAAAGCGTGTGGTCCTTGCCCCAGCATCCCGCCGTTCTCGGCTACTTGACCGGCTCCCATTCCGTCCGGCCAGCGCCAGCGGCTAAAGCCGAGGGCAAGATTGAGGTCCCCCCAGCGTTCATCCCGGTAGTCAAGCCTGGCAAAACCTGAGGAGGAAAATTGCGCCCTGGGCAGAATCACATCCATCTGCTTTTCAATGAAGGCGGCTGCCGAGTTGCACTTGTCCGTCCCCGCAGTGCAGTTGGCGCGAAGCAGTCCGCCCGCGCCCACAAGTAGCGGGCTTGAAATGCGGTTCATAGCTTGAGCATGTCCCAGATTGCCCTCAAGGTTAACGAAATAGAAAAGGTGATCCTTGCTCAACGGACCCGATACGCTGGCCCCGGGCTGATGCCGCCAGCCGAGCAATTTTCTGCCGCCGGAAAAACGCTCCGCAGCCACGAGGCTGCTATTGCGGAAAAAGTCGTAAACTTCGCCGTGGACATAGTTACTGCCCGTACGGGTGGCGAAATTCAGCAAGCCTCCCATGGCGTTGTTTACTCCCGCCGCATATCCGCTTGAGACAACCTGAACTTCTTTAACCGCAGCGGGCGGAACTCCCAGCGCCACCCCCGGCAGCGCGGTTTGCGCCAGCGGACTAGTCAGCAAGCCATCCATCGCCGCTGGGTATGGCACGGCTTGTCCCCGAAAAACGACACGCTCGTTTCGCCGGTCCAGTGAAGCCGCAGTGCCCAACAATGCTACGTCCTGCCAAAGCCTGTCACGCAGCGGCAAGCGGTCGGGGTGCCAGGAAGAAGCGATTGCCGCCGAGGCATGGTTGAGCGGCTCCAGCGTCACGGTATGCCAGTTTTCACCTTCAGAAGAAGCGGCTTCCTTTAAGCCTATTTCCACATGCAAGGTTTGCCCAACAGGGACTTCAAGATCATCCACGCTCAGCGATTCAAAACCTTTGCGCGAGACATCCAGGCGATAACCGGAGGCCGGAGGCAAGCCGGAAACTTCAAAGACGCCGTCAATCGTGGTGTAGATTGTTCGGCTCAAACCTATGGATTGATTTGTGATAACCACCATGGCGTCGGGGAGCCCTTCATCGTAAGGGTCGCGAACCACCCCGGCGATTACGCCTGAGCCTGCCGCCGTTTGCGCCGGCGCGAACGATGGTAAAAGGAGAATGAACAGCGTGAGCAAACACACCTTGCGCATTTTAAAACCTCACTGTTAAAACCTCTAACCACCCTTTGACGAGATTGTTCGAAAGGGGGTTTCGTTTGGACCACCCGGGGTCCGAAATGAAGTCATTGATTTAACAACAATTTTAATTTAATCCGAGGCGAAAGCCCAGCAAAGCCCTTAAGGTGGTTCTTTGAAAATCACCGCCGCCGGCATCAGTATTTATGATTATGCCGCGCACGGAGGCAGCCTTCACGCAGTCTGCGCAGACGCCCGTAAATCGCCAGCAGCGCATTCCAGCTCAACAAGACGCGGGCCGGTGCGCACCGGCGGCCCTTACCTGCGAGCGGTTGCGGCGGCGCGTACCGTCGTGCGGCCTTCCTGAAGGCCGTCGCTTGTGGCAACTATGCTGATGGTGCCCGGTTTGCCGTCGAGCGATCGAATGATGAGCAGCGCCAGCCCGTTAAATGCCTTACGGTAATCCGCCTGGAACGGTTCGGTAGTAGCGGCATTGCCATTGTCGACGGCCGCAATCCGAGCCGGGCCTGAAATGCTGAAATGTACAAGGTTTTCGGCCAGCGGACACAGGTTGCCGTCTTTGTCCTCGATGCGAACGGTTACAAACGCCAGATCCGCTCCCTCAGCCCGGATCACGGTCCGATCAGGGATCAGAACTACCCGTGCGGCGGGCCCGGCCGTACGCACTTGCTTGGAAGCCGCCTGCTTTCCGTTTTTATATCCGACCACCTGCAAAACGCCCGGCTCATAGGGAACCTGCCACATGAGGCGGTATTTGCTTGGGTATTTTTGATCGGGACTTTCGTTGCGGTTGACGGGGATGACCACCGGCTCGCTGAAGCGTTTCTTGCGTCCTAGCGAGCGCCCATTTAGGAACAGCTCCGCCTCATCACAATTGGTATAAACCATCACCGGCACCGGCTTGCCCTCCAGGCCTGCCCAGTTCCAGTGAGGCAGCAGGTGGACCATCGGGGCCGTGGTCCATACGCTTTGGTAGAGATAATAGCGGTCCTTGGGGAATCCCGCCAGATCGACGATGCCGAAATAGGAGCTGCGGCTGGGCCAGTTGTCGACTTCTCCGCGCCGTGCGGGGCCGTAGGGCGTGGGTTCGCCCAGATAATCAAAACCGGTCCAGACGAATTCGCCGAGCAGGTTCGGATGCTTTTCCTGCATCTCGAACTCGACGTCCGGCGAAGTGGCCCACATGGGCGCGATGATGTCGTAGCTGGTGACCTGAAGCGAAGGATGCCGCTGATAGCGCTCAAGCGGCAAATGGTATACCCCTCGACTGCTGACGGTGGAGCTGGTTTCGGATCCGTAGATGATCCAATCCGGGTATTCCTTCATGAACTTCTCGTAAAACCACGGCTTGTAGTTAAATCCTTTAATGTCGAGCGCCTGAGCAAAGCCGTTTTGCGAGGCTTCAACCGGATAGTCAAGTGCGGCTGTAGCCGGACGCGTCGGATCCTCCTGGTGGCAGATTTCAACTAAGCGCCGCGCCATCTGCCCGCCCTCGGGCCGCCGTTGCTCGGGGATCTCGTTGCCGATGCTCCACATAATGATGCTGGGATGGTTGCGATCGCGGCGGATCATATCGCGCAGGTCGGTCTCGCCCCATTGATCCCAGTATTTGGCATAGCCGTTGGGCACTTTGGGGACCTTCCACATATCGAAGGCTTCGTCCATGACCAGAAAGCCCAACCGGTCGGTGAGTTCAAGCAACTCCGGCGCGGGCGGATTGTGGCTGGTACGGATGGCGTTGACTCCCATGCCGCGCAGGATTTCAAGCTGGCGCTCCAGCGCCCGGCGGTTAACAGCCGTCCCAAGCGCTCCTAGATCGTGATGCATACACACGCCGCGCAGCTTAACCGGCCGCCCATTCAGCAAGAAACCACGATCCCGGCTGAATTCTATGGTGCGTATACCGAAGGGAGTAACATAGCGGTCGATGACGCGGCCGCCGCTTAACAACTCACTTACAACTTCATAGAGATACGGACGCTCGATGTCCCACCGCTGAGGTTTTTGAACTTCTAAACTCGATGTGACCGTTTCCGTGCCGGCGGCAGCCAGCGTGACTCCGGCTTCCGTGCGGCTGACCACACGGCCGGAGGCATCCCAAATGCTAGTTCGAAGAGTGACCTTGGCCGGTGTGGTTGCCCGATTGCGCAGCTCGGTGCGAACTGCAACCATGGCGCGGGCATCGCTCACCTGGGGCGTGGTGACATAGGTTCCCCATTGCGCCACATGCTGCGGTCCGGTCATGGTAAGCCAGACGTTACGGTAGATTCCTGCACCGGGATACCAGCGCGAAGATTGGTCCTCAGGCGCCAGGCGTACGGCCAGCACGTTGGGCGAACTCCCAAAATTCAAATGCGGGGTTAGATCAAATGCAAAGCTTATATAGCCGTAGGGGCGCTCGCCCAGATAGTGGCCGTTCAGCCAGACCCGGGCATTGGACATAGCGCCGTCAAACTCAATGGTGAAGTACCGCCCGCGGACGGATTCCGGCAATCGGAAAGTTTTTCTGTACCAGGCCACCCCATGGAAGGGTAATGCGCCCGAACTGGTGGTGTACTTACGGTCGAAGGGCCCCTCAATCGCCCAATCGTGCGGCAGATCCAGCCGCCGCCAGGAGGAATCATCAAAATCCGCCTTCTCGGCTCCGGGTGAATCGCCTTTGCTGAAGCGCCAGTCCGCATTGAAAGAAACACGTCGCTCCCTGCCTGCCTCAACGGTGCTTTGGCACAAGGCCTTGCGCGGCGCAGGCAAGAGCAAAATCGCTAACGCAACCGCCAAATATGGGAAATAAGACTTAACTTTGTACATGGGAGCCGCTCCTGGCTAGCCAAGATATCACACCACATATGCGCTGAGATCCTTCTCAAATGCAATAATCGTAAGTAAGCCTCAACCTCGCCCATGCAGTTCGCTCTACGGATAAACGACCTTAGAAAAAGCTACGGTCCGGTCATAGCCGTGGACGGCATCCGGCTGGAGGTTGCCTACGGAGAGTGTTTCGGCCTGCTGGGGCCAAACGGCGCCGGCAAGACCACGACTCTGGAGATATGCGAAGGGCTGACCGAACCGGATGCAGGCGAGGTCGAGGTGCTGGGCCTGAACTGGCGTAGTGACGCACCGGTGTTGCGCCGGCGGCTGGGCATTCAACTTCAGGAAACCCAGCTTTCCGAAAAACTCACCGTCCGGGAGACGGTCCGTCTGTTCCGCAGCTTTTATCCCCGCGGCTTGACTGCGGACCAGGCCATAGAACTGGTCCAACTCAGTGAAAAACGTTCCGCGCGCGTCGGTAAGCTCTCAGGCGGACAGAAGCAGCGGCTGGCGCTGGCTTGCGCTCTGGTCGGCGATCCGGAGCTGCTATTTTTGGACGAGCCGACCACCGGGCTGGATCCGCATGCACGGCGGCAAATTTGGGAGCTGGTCGACAATTTCAAACGCTCGGGCCGCACCATCGTGCTGACCACCCACTACATGGAGGAAGCCGAACGCTTGGCCGACCGCGTGGCCATCATGGACCACGGGCGAATCATCGCTCTGGGTACTCCTCGCGAACTGGTGGCCTCGATTGGTGTCGAACACTTGGTCGAGTTCTCAACTTCGCGGCCTATGGAGGAAGCGGAGCTGGCTGCAATCGGCAAACTGGAAGGAGTTCGGCGCTTGGCTTCAGCCAACGGAAACGTGAGCCTGGAGGTTGTCGAGCTACATCGCACGGTGCCGCAATTGCTTGAGCATTTGCGCAGGCGGCAGATTCAGTTGACCGAGCTGCGCACCCATTCGGCGACGCTCGAAGACGTTTTCGTGGCTCTTACGGGGAGACGGCTGCGCGATGAGTGAAGCAACAATTACACACGCACAAAGAAGACGGCGCTTAGTCGAGCACTCCCTGTTCCAGCTCACATTGGTGCGATTTCTTGAATTCATACGCGAGCCAGAGTCAGTCTTCTGGGTGTTCGTTTTCCCGTTATTGCTGGCCGCAGGCTTGGGTATTGCTTTCCGCAACCGCCCGGCTGAGGTGTTGCCGGTTGGCGCAATATCCCAAGATGTGGCCGCCGCCCTAAGTCGCGAGTCGCAACTTTCAGTGCTTCTGCTTTCTCCGGAGGAAGCAGAACGACAACTGCGAGCCGGGCGGCTGGCCTTAATCGTACGGCGTGCTCCGGACGGCAGCGTGATCTTCGAGTATGACGATACAAATCCCGATGGCCGCGTGGCGCGCCTGCTCGCCGACGATGCAGTTCAACGCGCAGCCGGACGAAAAGACCCGGTGGCGCGGAGCGATCTCAGGGTGCGCGAGCCGGGTTCGCGTTATATCGACTTCCTTATTCCGGGTTTGCTGGGAATGAATTTGATGGGCAGCGGAATCTGGGGCATAGGTTTCGCCATCGTGGACGCCCGCCGTAAGAAACTCCTTAAGCGCCTAATCGCCAGTCCCATGCCGCGCTACCAGTATCTTCTGTCCTTTCTGCTGTCGCGCCTGGCGATTCTGGTGGTTGAAGTGGGCGCGCTGGTCGGATTCGGCGTAGCGGCATTCGGCGTTCCGGTGCGTGGTTCTCTGGCCTCACTGGCCTTGCTTTGCGTCACAGGCTCGCTTACCTTCACCGCCCTGGGCTTGCTCATTGCCTGCCGGGCTCAAACCATAGAAGCCGCTTCGGGCTGGATGAACGTGGTGATGATGCCCATGTGGATTCTTTCAGGTGTGTTCTTCTCGGCCGACCGGTTTCCGGCGGCTTTTCAGCCTGCCATACAAGCCTTACCCCTGACCGCAGTTATTGACGCGCTGCGCGCTCACATGCTGGAGGGCACCGCACTTGCCCAATTAGCTCCGGAACTTGGTGTGATGACTTTTTGGATGGTGGCATGCTTCGCTCTGGCGCTGAAATTTTTCCGCTGGAAGTAGCGACAGAGCGGCTATAGCCGCATCCTGCGAAAAACTGCTGTTCCGCCACCCCAGTGAAGGCGACGGCGAGGATTACATTGGCCGCGTCCTTCTAGCCCTGCTGTTTCACCAGGCCCAACTGCGCCGCGACGCGCTTCCAGGCTGCGGCTGTCAGCTTTGATCCCATTGGCTTTCCAGCAGCCGGGCGTATTCACCGGAGGCGTATAGCTCAAAGTCGAACTCCGTGCGGCTGGCTGGCGTAACACAGACGGTTTCAATCCGACACCGATAAAGAGAATCGGTAAATCGGTGATGATGGCGCAGAAAAAAGTCCGAAAGCCACTCACGTTCGGGCACATCTGCGAAGATGGCATGAAGACCCAGAGCCCGGCGGAAAATGGCCGGATAATCCACCACACCCCAGCGTTTCAGCTTTTCCCTGACTCCGTCAGGAGCATCTTCGATAAGCAGGATGGCGAAGCTTTCCGAGCCAAATCCTCTGCCCCGGAGTTGCTCGTCATGCTCGACGATTTCCATGCACTGTTCCAGCCACCGCATGACATCCTTGCCCAGGTAGTAGAGCATACGGACTTCCTGGTAACGGCCGTCGAGCAAACGCCGGGTAAGCTCCTCGCGAGCCAATCCCTCGCCGGGCAACAAGCCGTGCAAAATCAAGCTGGCCCGTGCACTGAGACTAAGGCGCTCCGGCCCGCTGGCGTCAGAGAATGGGTGCAAAATTAGCGGGGGCAGCTTTCGCCCACATCCGGTTCCGGATGAGCTTTGATTCATCAGCTTAATTGACTATATCGGCAAAAAACTGTCATTTGACTAGCGGGACGGACGCAGCAGGCGTGGTTTCTTAGGGTTTTCGATGAGCCTTTGAGCTATGTCGCGCACCAGCTCGATCAGACGTGCTGAAGCCTCCGCATCAAGCCGGTCCCAGGTGTCTTGTGGAGTGTGGTAATCGGCGTGGTGCCCTGTATAAAAGAACAAGACCGGTACGCTCTTTGCCAGAAAAGAAAACTGGTCGCTTGAGCCGTAACCGCTTGAATCGGAGTAATCCAGCTTCAGCCCAAAGCGGCGTCCGGCGGCGTCAACCAGCTCCCGAAAACCGGAGCCCGTCGCAATTCCGCCCATGTAAACGGTGTTCTCACGCATGCGCCCGACCATATCGAGATTAATCATGGCGACGGCTTTTGAAAGCGGCAGAACCGGGTTCTCTGCATAGAAATTAGACCCCAGAAGGCCGATTTCCTCAGCGGCGAAAGCAATAAACAGAATACCCCGGCGGGGTCGCAGTTGTCCGGAAAACCACCGCGCCAGCTCCAGGAGCACGGCGACGCCGCTGGCGTTATCGTCCGCTCCGGGATGAACTAAGCCCTTGCCGGAAGCCGACATTGAGAATTGTTCGCCCAAACCGATGTGATCGTAATGCGCGCCGATGATCAAATATTCGTCGGTTGCGCCTTCCAGATAACCCATAACGTTGTCCACCATTGCGGTTTGCTGGTTCACTTCAACGGTTAGATCCACTTGCAGGCGCTCCGGCAAGGCGAAGGAACGCGGGCGGAGATCACGGTCAATGTCTTTAATGATCTGTTCAAGCGAGCGGCCGGCCAAGCGCAGCCAGCCCTCGACGACAGCGGCTGAAACTTCGACGAAAAGGATGCCGTGGTTGGCCGCTCCGGCCAGCGGCGTAAACTCGCCTAGAGCCGTTTCGCTGGGATGATTAGGCTTGTCGGCGACAAATAGAACGCCCAGTGCGCCATGTCGGCGGGCATTGAGCGCTTTGGCTTCAAGTTGCCCATGCAGCGTGTAAACCCGCCCGCTGAAGATGCTGTTTTCATCAAACTCCTGCGGCTCATGGCGTAAAACTACGACCAGCTTGCCGCGCACGTCCAGGGTCCGGTAATCGTCATAGCCGTACTCCGGTGCGGTGATCCCGTAGCCGGCAAACACCACCTGGCCGGTGGCATGCCCGGATGCTGAAAAGCTCAGCGGGCGAAAATCTTCATCAAGCTTCAGGCTGGTCCAGCGGCTGCCGTCGTTGTAAGCGGCGCGATTATTCTCACCGAGGGAGGCGTGCGCGGTTATCGGGAACGCCTGCCGGAAAGCAGCGCCGGGAGGCGGCCGGAGCCCGTAGGATTTAAATTGCTGTTCAATATAATCCGCCGCCAGGGCAAGCTCAGGGCGGCCGGCCGCGCGGCCTTGCATCTGCTCCGCAGTGAGGACCTTGACATGTTCGATGAAACGCCCGGCGGCGCCGTCCTGCGCCGCGCCTGCCAGCGCCGCCCAAAGCAGCAGCCAGAGTTTTGCTTTTCGGAAAAGCACAGCCCCGCCTTACCGTCCAAGCAGCGGCGAGGGAAGCGAAACTTCGCAGCAGTTTGTATCGCCGGCGTTCTTTGCTGTCTTCTGATACTCAATCTCGCTATCAATGATCGAGCGAAGCTGCTCCCATCCGATCTGGGCGACGATGCGCCGGCCGTTGATGAACAGCGTCGGCGTGGAGTTCAACTGAAGCGACCGGGCCAGTTCAACCGATAGCATGACCTCGCCTTCCATCATTCTTGAATCCAGGCAGCGATTAAGCTGTAGCAGGTCGGCGCCGGCCGTTTCGGCAAAGCCCAAAACCTTTTCTTTCAGGTTGGACGGGGTGATCTCCGCCTGATGTTCAAATATCCAGTCATGAAAGCGCCAGAAAAGTTCGGGACTTTGCTGGTTGAAGCAGCGCCCGGCCAGGGCGGCATCTTTGGCCCAAGGGTGGATTTGCTCCAGAGGAAATTCCTGCAAATAAAGCCGGACCTGTTTGGGATAAGTTTTGAGCAAATTGTCTTTTAAAATCCGCGCCATCTCCCGGCAGTAGGGGCACTGAAAATCGGTGAACAAAACCAGCACCACCGGAGCGCCGGGCGTCCCCAGGCTAGGCCCGTTTAGTGAGGCCAGCTTGTCGAGTTCGGATTTGAACGGATTTTGTTCAAGGTCATACATTGCGCCGCGGATGATTTTTTTGCCATCTGCGGAAACAAAAAACGTTTGTTCCAGGCTGGCTCCGCCGGCTGAAGCCAACACCGTGACTTCGCGTAGCCCTTTAACGGCCGACAACCTCGGTTCGCCTATCTCCACCTTTATGTCCGGACCCCAGGCAAACAGGTGCCGGACATAGATTTCAAAAGTTGTTTTGTCGAAATTGCTTTCTGACCCAGGAGCGTCCTGCCCTACTGCCACAGCGCAGAAAATTACGCCTGCCGCCAAAAGGCGCACACACCAAGTTCGCATAGTTCCATAATAGCGGGCCGCTCAGAGCACCGGCCCAGCGCGCCATGGAACAAATTCCCGGTGGCCCAGCCGCTCAGCCGCGGTGCGCTCGCCTGAAGCAACCCTGAGTAGGGCTTCGTAGATTTCGCGTCCCACCTGTTCAAGCGTGCTTGCGCCGTCGGCGATCAGGCCGGCATTGATGTCCATGTTTTCGCGCATGGCGCGGAATAAAGCGCTGTTGGTGGCGATCTTCAGAACCGGTATGGTCGGAAAACCTATGGCGCTGCCTCGACCCGTGGTAAACGCAATCAAATTGACTCCGCCGGCGGCCAGCCCTGCCAGCGAAACCGGATCGTAGCCGGGCGTGTTCATGAAGACCAGTCCTCGCGAGCTTATGCGCTCGGCGTAGTCCACAACGTCGCTGAGCGCCGCCCGGCCGCCTTTGGCCGCCGCACCCAGCGACTTTTCGACTATGTTCGATAGCCCGCCGGCTTCGTTGCCAGCCGAAGGGTTGTCGTCCAGGGTGCCGCCGAAAAGCCCGACGTATGCCTTGTAGTCTTCAATGAAGCCGATGAGCCTTTCCGCCACCTGGCGCGAGGCGGCGCGCTTTACCAGCAGGTGCTCGGCTCCATAGATTTCAGGAGTCTCGGCCAGCACCGAAGTTCCCCCGGCCGCCACCAACAGATCCGACGCCACTCCGAGCGCCGGGTTGGCGGTTATGCCGCTGAAGCTGTCCGAACCCCCGCAGTTAAGGCCGAGCACCAGCGCCGAGGCCGGGGCCGGCGTGCGCCTGCATCCTTCCGCCTCTTCAATAAAACCTTCGGCCAGTCGGACCGCTTCTTCAACCGTACCCCGCGTGCCGCCCGACGTCTGTATTTCAAGCGCCGCCATGCGGCAGCCGCGCGCCGGCAATTCCGCATAGCCGGCAACCTGATTAACCTCACAGCCGACGCCGATCAATATTGAGGCAAAAACATTCGGGTGGTCCATTACTCCGGCCAGCGTGCGGCGCAACAGTTCGCCGTCGCGCCCGCGCACTCCGGCGCAACCATGTTCGTGAGGAAAGGCGGCCACCCCGTCGATCCACCGCGGCAGCGTCCGGCCTTCGAAGCGGCGCGCCGCCTGCTCCACGACATGGGCCGCGCAATTGGAAGCCGCCACCACGGCGATGTAGTTGCGTGTGCCGACGCGCCCATCGGGGCGCGCATAGCCTTCAAACACCGGCCGCGGATCAGGCGGCGGCGGTGCAGAAGGCTCGCCCGCGGGCCATTCGTATTCCTTCACCGGGTCATCGAACCCCAGATTGTGGCGGTGCACATGCTCGCCGGCCTCGATTAGCCGCCGGGCCCGTCCCAACGGTTGCCCGTAGCGCAATACGAATGTTCCCGCCTCGATTGTCATGAGCGCCATCTTGTGGCCCGCCGGTATGTGATCGCGCACTGTAAGGTCGCGGTTGCCGACCCTTACCAGGCGGCCGGGCGAAAGCGGCACCCGCGCTATGGCTACGTTATCGAGCGGATCCAAATGAATAAGGCTGTTCTCTCCAGATGCGACCGGATTAATTTCAAACAAAGCATCACCTCAGAAGGACCGTTTCGGTCAGTTGTTCTCCTAAATGAACATGCAGTTTTTTCCCGACCGGATGGACCCACAGGCCGCTGCCGTCGCGGGGCACCGGTATTTGCTCGGGACCGTCAACCACAACCACATTCTGCCGGTTTTCGGCCGCCGGCAAAAATTTCCCAATGTGTATGTGGGGATGGCACTGGGTACGCATCTTATCCCCGTTGAACGCGAGTCCCCATTGATCGCCCCAAAGTTCCCGTGCTTTCCGAATGGCGGCCCGCCAGAGTTCAAGCCTCTCGGCGGGCGTCATATCGGCCAGCGTGTGAAGGTCGCGGCGAACCGCCCTAGGCAGCGCCAACCAGCGGTTGGGCTTGTTTGGGTTGGCGTCTTTAAGGAAAAAGACAGGCTCGCCGGCCGGCTGCTTCAAGACTTCCCGCGTCAGGCTGCACTGGCGGGCTTCCAGCGTCGCCGGCTCATCCGGATCGCAAAGGCAACCAGGGATTTCGGCCCCGAGCGGCGCCAGCGCCAAAACCAAAAACAAGCAAACCCTTCCACCCGCCACGTTCACTGCGGCCATTATACTTAATAAGTGCCGCGGGTTACATTGCGCTGGGCCGCCCTAGGCCTGGCGGTTTACTTTCTTTATTTCTTCGGCTTGACGGCGGTAGGACTGCTCGGCCCGGATGAGCCGCGTTATGCCTCAATCGGTCGGGAAATGGCGCATTCGGGCGACTGGATTACGCCGCGGCTGTGGGGCTCGCCGTGGTTTGAAAAGTCCCCTCTGCTTTACTGGATGATAGCGGCCGGCGTTAAACTGGGGCTCGGCCCGGAGCTCGCCCCCCGTCTGCCGGTGGCGCTCGCAAGCGTTCTGTTTCTGTGTTTTTTCCAACACATTTTGAAGCTGGAATTCGGCCCCCGCCCGGCTTGGTTCGCCACCGGCATACTGGGCACTTCCGCCCTTTGGGTGGCTTTCAGCCAGGTCGCCGTAACCGACCTGCCGCTGAGCGTTACATATTCCGCCGCAATGCTGCTGGCGCTCAGGTGGCGAACGACCGGAGATAAGCGGCTGGCGGACGCCTCGGCCCTACTGCTTGGTGCGGCGGTGTTGGCCAAAGGGCTGGTGCCGCTGGCTTTGGCTGCGCCGCTCATCGTGCTGGCCGGCAAAAGGCGGCGGGAGTGGTTTCGCCCCACTCCCTTTATTTTGTTCTGTCTGGTTGCGGTCCCCTGGTACGCTTTGATGGCCTTTCAATACGGAGAAGTTTTCATAAACGAGTTCTTTGGGCGCCACCATTTTGACCGCTTCACAAGCGGCGTAACGCTCCACGCCCGGCCTTTCTGGTTCTACCTGCCTGTACTGGTAGCCGGACTGTTCCCCTGGAGTCCGCTGCTGGGGTTGCTTTTTAAGCGGCGCTTGTATAACGATCGCCGCAAGCGGTTCCTGCTCATCTGGGCGGTCTATGGTTTGGTGTTTTTCTCGCTTTCTTCGGGAAAACTGCCGGGTTACCTTTTGCCCCTTTTCCCCGCCCTGGCGGCGCTGCTGGGGCTGGCGCTGGCCGAGGCAGAAAACGCCCGGCTCGCCTTGGCCGGCTGCGCTTTGCTTATGGTCTTGGTTCCGGTGGCGGCCGGAACTTTTCCGCAGGCCTTCGCCGTGGGGCTATCCCGAGCGGGCTTTGCCGGCTGGAACTGGCCCTGGGCTGCGGTCGGCCTGGCCACCGCCGCGGCGGTCTACGTTACGGGTAACTCGCGGCGCTGTTTTTCAGTAATAACACTATTGATATTGACTATTTTTTCGGTAGTTTACTTAAAAATAACTATGTACCAACAGCTTGACCGCCTGGCTTCCGCACGCCGGCTTGTTAAATATGTATCAGGCCGGCAGAATGAGACGTGTATTGACAACCTACATCGTAACTTACGGTACAGCTTGAACTATTACCTGGCAACGGCGCTGCCGGATTGCTCCGCCGCGCCGCGGCCCCACCGCATCCGGCAAACTCCCGGCGCTCTGCCTGCGGTAATTAATTCGGAAGATGGCGCTTAAACACCCGGAACCCGACTGGGCCGATCGGAAACCAAAAGTCCAGTTCTGGAAGAAACTCAGCCAGGCGCCGGCATTGATGTTTTCGCCGGCAGGCCGGTTCATACTGAGCCGCGCGCTTCTTCATTATTGTTGGCCCATAAGCTCCCGGGGCGCTGCCGCCTACCGAAGGTTACGCCTTTGCAATACAGCTTTCATCGCAGTCGTCGGAAGCTTTGGAAAAACAACCGCGACGCGCGCCATTACCGTCGCTGTCGGCCTTCCATTAGGCAGGGACATCAGCAATAACGCCATGGGCAGGCTGCCAATGAAAATATTTCGGGTTTCTCCGCATGCGCAGGTAGCGGTCTTCGAGATCGGCATCGAACGCCCCGGCCAAATGCGGCCGGTGGCTCGCCTGCTTAAACCCCGTGTAGCCGTAGTTATGTCCATTGGCAGTGAACACAACCGCTCGCTGGGTACGCTCGAAAACACGCGCCGCGAAAAGGCGGAAATGGTTAAAGCGCTTCCCGAAGACGGAGTAGCAATTCTTAACGGGGACGATGAAAACGTTCTCTGGATGGCCGGCCAGACCCGGGCGCGGGTGGTCACCTTCGGCTTCGGCGAAGCCAATATGATCAGAGCCGGCGGTTACCGGCTCAACTGGCCCCATGGAAGCCGTTTTCACATTTTCGTTGACGGCATCGAAAGAGAATGTTCTTGGGGACTGCTAGGGCGGCCCAGCGTCTATGCTGCACTGGCGGCGACAGCCGTCGGTCGCGAACTCGGCATAAGCGTTGAAAAGTCCTTAGAACGGCTCGAACAACTACCGCCGACGCCGGATCGTCTTCAGCTTCTGCATCTTGCAGGAGGCATCTCGATCATCTCCGACGCCTACAAGTCGCCTGAGGAGACTATTCATGCGGCTCTTGAAGTACTCGCCGAAGTCCCGGCCAAACGCAAGATCGTTGTGTTGGGAAGAATTAATGAACCCCGGCATCCCATCCGGGAAAAATATAGAAATGTAGCGGCCAAAGCCGCCGCAATTGCAGATCTATTTCTGTTGGTTGACAGCTTCAAAGAATTCAAGGCCGGCTTGAACGCCGCAGGAGTTAAGCAGGAGGTCAGGGTCCACTGTAAGGGGCCGCCCGAAGCAATCGACTTCTTACGCCGGGAGCTAAAGGACGGCGACGTAGTGCTGGTCAAAGGTCGTTCTGACCAGCGGCTGGAACGAGTTTCTATGGCGCTTGCCGGAGAACGCATTAACTGCCGCCGAAACCTCTGCCCCACGTCGCGTATCTCGTGTAGAGATTGCCCGCTGTGCTGATGCGTCTAAGCCGCTACGCCCAAAATCAGCGATGCACTGCGTGGAATTGCCGAGCCGGGCGCGCGGCAACAGCTCGCGGCCGCTCCCTCAAGTTGCAGCGCCCTTAATGTTTTGGCGCATTTCGCCCCGATCTGGAAACGGCTGAAGCCCCCCGCTTGACGGCGGAAATCATACCTGTGCATACTGAAATCGTGTTGCAACTGAGTTTCAGAAGACGCCGGCGTCACCGTCATGGCTGGGGCTTGAAACATCCCGCCACTCTCGCCGATCTTAACCCCGGCGAAAAAGGCGTTGTGGCGAGCATCGAGCTGCCTCCCCCCGAGGCAGCGCGTCTGATGGAGCTTGGCTTTATTCCGGGCACCCAGGTTGAGGCCGCCGGCTGCGCTCCGGGAGGCGATCCGCTGATTTTCCGGGTCGACGGCGCCGAAATCGCTCTGCGCGCCGCCACCGCTGCGCAGCTTAAGATTCGCGCCCACGAGGGCGTAACGGGAGATGGGGCATGAGCGGTTGTGGGGGATGCCACCCTGCGCCGCAGACCTCGCGACATGCCTCCACCAAGCGGCCTCGCACAGTGGCTATCGTCGGCCCGCCCAATTCGGGTAAATCCACGCTGTTCAACCGTCTGACCGGACTGCGCCAAAAGGTGGCTAATTTCCCCGGCGTCACTGTCGAGCACCGTCTGGGGCGGATCGATCTGGCCGACGACCATCAAATCTGCCTGGTCGACCTGCCGGGGATCTACAGCCTGGCGGCGCGCTCGGAGGATGAACGCATAACGCGCGACGTGCTGGCCGGACAAATGGAAGGCATCCCGCGCCCCGATGCCATCGTGCTGGTGCTGGACTCAACCAATTTGGCGCGACATCTTTGCCTGGCAGCGCCCGTGCTGGCGCTGGGCATCCCGACCCTGATCGTACTGAATATGGCGGATGAACTCCGCGAGCGGGGCGGCGTGGTCGACACCGATGCCCTGGCGCACCAGCTTGGCGCGCCCGTGATTCTGGTTAGCGCCGTTCGGGGTGAGGGGCTGGATACGGTTTATGAGTTTTTCACCGGAGCGGTGGCCGTTCCTTCACCCAACGATCTGCCGGCCGTGCACGACCTGCCGCATTGCCGCCAGTGGGCCTGCGAGGTGGGATTGCGGGCCAGCTACCGCCCGCCGGCGCCGCCCGTTTGGACGCGGCGGCTGGATGCCCTGTTCCTGCACCCCGTAGCCGGACCGCTGGTGCTGGCGCTGGTAGTAATGCTTGTTTTCCAGGCTATGTTCACCGCCGCCCGCCCGCTGATGGACGGGATCCGCTTCTTGGTGCACAGCTCGGGCCTATGGCTGGCAGGCGCGCTTCCGGACTCCGCCTTCCGCTCGCTGCTGATTGAAGGAATCTGGGACGGCGTCGGTTCGGTTTTGGTCTTCCTGCCTCAGATCCTGTTGCTGTTCCTTTTGCTGGGGATATTGGAGGATTCGGGTTATTTGGCCCGGGCCGCCGTAATCGCCGATCGCACCATGGCCCGCGTCGGACTCCAGGGCAAGAGCCTGATTCCGTTGCTTTCCGCCTATGCCTGCGCCGTACCGGCCGTACTGGCGGCGCGCACCATCGAAAACAAGCGCGACCGGATCGCCACAATCCTGGTTGCGCCGTTTATGACCTGCTCGGCGCGCCTGCCCGTCTATACGCTGATTATTGCGGCTTTCCTTCCGGAAAAACCGCTGCTGGGCGGTTTGCTGGGCACCCGCGCCGCGGCCTTGATCAGTCTTTACGTGCTGGGCTTTCTGGCGGCAGTCGCCACTGCTCGGCTGCTAAAATCATCGATTCTGAAAAGCGAGTCGGCGCCCTTTGCTCTGGAACTTCCTCCCTACCGTTGGCCTACTGCCGCCTCGCTCGGCCTGAGGTTGGTTGACCGCACTAAAATTTTCTTCCGCCGCGCGGGAACGGTCATTCTGGCGGCAGCCGTAATACTCTGGACCCTCGCCCACCTGCCTCTGATCGATGGAAAAGTTCCCCCGCTTGAGCAAAGCCTGGTAGGCACATTGGGCCGGACCATTGAACCGCTGATTGAACCGCTTGGCTTCAACTGGAAGATCGGCGTGGGCCTGATCAGCTCGCTGGCCGCCCGCGAAGTGATAATCAGCACCTTGGGCACCATCTACGGCATGGAGCAAGGTGTCGAACAGTCACGCCTGGAATTTGCTCTGCGGCAAGAACTAAAACCCGGCGGCGCCGTCGCCCTGCTGGTGTTTTTCGCCTTTGCCATGCAGTGCATTTCCACCATCGCCGTCACCCGGCGCGAAACCGGAGGCTGGCGCTGGCCGCTTTTGCAATTCGCCTACATGGGGTTTTTGGCCTACGCCGGCGCTTTTGTGGCTAACCGCGCCGTCAACTGGCTGCTTTAGTTGAAATGCAGCTCTGTTTGGACGGCGGTTCCTGCCTTAGCCCGACACACACAGAGCCGCATCGGCCGGTCTGTTACCGACCATTATCCACGACTGCTTCATCACGGGTTCGCCCCTCAATAGGCGCCGCGGCGCGCAATGACCGCCTTGACCGTGCGAGCCAGAATATAAATGTCCAGCCACACCGACCAGTTGCGAATGTAGTAAGCATCCAACGCCTTCTGGGCATCCAGATCTCCGTCACTGCGCGTCGTTACCTGCCACAAGCCGGTAAGACCGGGAGACACCCTGGCTCTTAAGCGGCGGAAATCCGCATCGAACTGCGCCAGGTGGTAATCGGGCAGAGGTCGCGGCCCAACCAAGCTCATTTCGCCTTTAAGCACATTCCAAAGCTGGGGAAGTTCGTCCAGGCTGGTGCGGCGCAGTAGCCAGCCCACCACCGGCAGCAGTCGCGGGTCGTTTTTAAGTTTGAAATGCCTTTCCCACTCCCGGCGGGCCTCCGGATTCTTTTCCAGGTGTTCGCGGAGCATGCGCTCGGCGTCAACATGCATGGTACGCAGCTTCCAGACCAGTATCGGGCGGCCCTGCTCCCCCGCCCGCAGTTGACGGAAAAACACCGGGCCGCGGCTTGATAGCTTGATCCACAAGCCAGCGGCGCCGACAATTAATAATGCCGGCAGCGCCGCCGCCAGCGTCAGAGCCATATCCAGGCTGCGTTTTAAGAACCGGTTGAACGGTATCAACAGGTTCTGGCGTATTTCCAGCCCCAGCTCGCCGCCCAAATCGCGCGGCGAAACCCAAAGGCTAGCCATACCGAAAAGATCAGGAATTACAATCATGTGGCTGAAACTCGATTCCAGCCTGTCCAGAACCTGAAGCAACTGGCGGCGCGAAAGATTGGGCATCGCCACCAGCACATGGCGTATGCCCAGCCGCCCGGCCAGCTCCGGCGCCAGATCGAGTGAGCCGGCCACAGGCACCCCGCTCACCTGCTCCTGTTCGCACTCTTCATCAAGGATGGCCACCGGCTTCAGCCCCAGGCCGGGAGTTTCGCAAAGCCGGCCCACCAGGCGGCGTGCCGGCTCGCCCGCACCCAGAACCAGCACCGGCACTCCCCACCACGCGCGCCGGGAGCAAAGATTACGTACCGCCGCCCGAAACAGCGGCCCCAAGATCACGGCCAGCATCCACATCACGAGCATTACGCCCCGGCTGATCACCGTGTCGCGAGTAAGAAAAATAAAGGCGGCGCCGGCCAAGCACACCACCGTCGCACCACAGGCCAGCTCGCGCAATTCTTCAACCGGGCTCAAACCCGCTCCCGGATAAAGGCCCAACCACGCATAAGCGGCCACAAATAACAGAGGCGTCGGCCAAAGCGAAAGATAATCATTTATCTGTACAGCCGGGTTCAAACGGCTCCACAGCGCTACGGCCAGCACCCCGGCCGCAAGCACGGCCAGCGCATCGGCGCACATAAAAAGGCCGGCGGTCAGATTGCGGCTGGCTCGCCGCCGACCCGAGAGCACCGCCCAGCGGCTCTCCGCCAAAGTTTGTGTTATCGTCCCCATACGACCGGCAAGCGCAACTTAGGCGCTCCTCCTTTTTTGCTACGGATTACTCCGGGAGCCGTCCGCCCTCGCAGCTCCATCCCTCAGCGACTCAGGCCGGCCCCAAAGTTTAGGCAGAGGCCGGGTTCATTCGGCCCGCAAAGCGCCAGCTCAGCCACTGGCGCAAAAACAGCACCGCGAATCTCGGATTGTGTTTTAAATAGCGCCGCCACAACCGCCGCGGTTCGCTCGCCAGGCGAAACGCCCACTCCAAGCCGTGTTCGCGCATCCAGCGCGGGGCCTGCGGCTTAGTGCCCGCCAAAAAATCAAACGCCGCCCCCACCCCGACCATCACCGCCGGGATGCGTCCGCGATGCGCTTCCATCCAGCGCTCCTGCTTGGGCGTGCTAAGCCCGATAAACAACAGGCGCGTCCCGGACTCTTGTATTTGCCGCGTAACCTGCGCGTCTTCCTCCGGCGTCAGTGGGCGAAAAGGCGGGGCAAAACAGAATTTGATTTCCAGTGCGGGAAATTCACGCCTCAGGCGGGCCAGCAATTTCTCTAAAACTTCCTCGGTCGCCCCGTAAAAACCAACCGGGAGGGATTTCCGCTCAGCCGCAGCCAGCAGCTCCGGCGTCAGCTCCGGGCCGTAAACGCGCGTAGCGCCGGCCGCTCCCAGCCAGCGCAGCCCCCAAACCAGGGGCATTCCGTCCGGCGTAACCAGATCGGCCTGGTTCATGATTCTTTTGAAATCGGGATCATCGTGCGCCTCCATGACGTTGTTGACGCTGGCGACGCATACATAGCGCGTTTCGCCTTTCTCCGCCCAGGAACTTATAAGTTCAGAAGCAGCCCTATAATTTGTACGGTCTACTCTTACTCCCAGAATATGCCTCGAAATTATTTTCTCCCCGTGCATGGTAATACTTTTACATCAGATACGGTTTAGTAAAATGGTTCCCGGAATAGATACAAAGCCCGGTGCAGCGATTTCGCCATTGCGGATTCGTACCCCAGCCAGGCCAACCAGCGCGAATGAAACGTCAACCAGCCGGGCCAGTCGGTCCACTGGCGCCGCAACTCAAACCGCGCCCGCTTGAATTTCCGGTAATCCGTGTTGAACTGTATGTGCTGCCAGGCGGCGGCGCCGCGCCGCCGGCTGTAGTAAACCAAGTGGCCGACCCTCCGCCAGTCCATTCCCACCAGTTCCGCCATGACCCGGTCGGCGGCGTACAGGTCATCGGCGCCCAGCAGCCAGTCCAGCTTGACCGGCTCGCCCCGCATGGGCCCGTTACGGTTCAATCCGTACTTGCCGTCCATGATCACCAGCGCAGGCGGAAGAGCCCGGTTGACGGCGTAAATAACAGCGTTGAAATATGGATGCAGTTTCAGCCGTTCGGCAGGGTCCTGGATGACGCCCCACTGGTTTTTAATGGCGCCGCTCAGCACCGTGTTGGCGTGCACCTTGGGCACGGGCATGGTTATGAATAGATCGGTCTCCTCAACGAGCAATCGCGGCAGCGGCACCTTCAACCGGCGTAGCCCACAACTTACTTCAATTAGTCGCGAGGGTTGATAGGAAAGATTCACCAGCCGGGCGCCATATTCAGCCGCCATATCGGCCAGTCCCGTAACCCGGAAAACCTCATTCATTGAGAAGCGGTTGTAGCCGCCGCTATCGGCTTCGCATATGGTCACTCGGCAGCCGACCTCGCTCAACCGCGCCACCAGCGCCCGAACCGCCTCCGGATTGGTCATCACCCCGGGCCGGTATTCAGGGAACGTGAGGTTCGGCTTGATTGCAACCCGCAAGCCGGAACGTAACTGGCCCGGAAATGTTATGTAGTCCAAAGCTCCGGCTATCGCCTGTTCATAACCATCAGACAAATCCGCCAGGAAGATCTTTGGCATCCGTATTGCCTCCTCCGCTAAAATCGGAGGATTTCGCCGTAAAGATCAGTGATTCGCTTGTAAAAAGTCTCGAACTCAAAATGACGGAGAAAACGCTCCCGCCCGCGCCGCCCCATTTCGCGACGCAGCGCCTCGTTAGCCAGCAGTTGTTCCACTCGCGCCGCCAGCTCCGCCGGATTGTCCGGCTCGACCAGAAAACCGGTTTCTCCATCGACGATTTGCTCCACGGTGCCCCCCAACCGGGTCCCCACCACCGGCTTACCCATGGCCATGGATTCGATCACCACCCCGCCGAACGGCTCCGGCAACGAGCCCGGCAATACCGCCACGTCCAGGGCGGCATAGGCCGCCTTGATGTCTTCGACATCTCCGGTGAATACCACCCGCTCGCTTATGCCTAGCTCCGCAGCAATCCGCTTGAGCTCCTCTAGGTGCGCTTCATTTCCCGGATACGGACTCCCAATCAGCAGAAAACGCGCCGCGGGGAAACGCCCGGCAAGCATTGAGGCGGCCTTCAGAAAAACTTCTTGGCCTTTGCGGCGCAGCTTGAGGCGACCGATTACCGCCACCAGCGGCCCCCCATCCAATCCAAAGCGCCGTTTGAAATCGGCCACGCGCGCCGGGCTGACGCCATCAAATTCCGTCCGCGGGAACCCGTTATGAATGACCCGCACCCGGCCGGCGCCCTCGCCGCCAAACTGCCTGGCAACGGCTTCCGACACCGCGACAATCCGATCGGACAAGCCGAGCATCACCCGCCGCCACAACGGCCAAAGCCTCGGAAACTCGGCGAAGCTTTCGCGGATATGCCAGAGGTGCCGGCATTTGGCCAGCCGCGCCGCCAAAGGCGTTGAAAGGATCAGCGCCGTATTGGTATGCACCAACTCCACCCGGCGCCGCCGAATGAATGCCGCCAGCCGGAACAGGTGCGCCGTGAGCCGTCCGGCCGTCTGCGCCATGCCGCGAATATTGAAATTCCGCCGGTCTACGGCCGCCAGCTCGGGCCGGATGTAAACTTCCACGCCTGCTCGCTCAAGTTCCGCCTCAAGCGGCCCGCTCCCCGGCAACACAGCCATCACTGTGTGGCCGTCTCGCGCCAGCCGCCCCGCCAAGCGCAACAGCGAACGGCTGGCCCCATACAAATCAGCTACGCTATGTCCAAAAAGAATCGTCACTGCTTGTGGTGATCGGCCGGCTGCTTTGGCTTGAATCTCAATGCTGCGGCCGGAAACACTTCAAGAATTTACACGGCTTATGACCGGCAGGAATTTTCCGCTGGGGGATTCCGGAATTCGTTCAGTAAGCTCCACTTCAACCTGGCACGGCTCGCCGATGACTGCTCCAAGATCACTACCGAGCGCCGAACCGAGCGCCGTCGCCGCCTCAGAAGGCGCGCCTGGTTCAGTTTCCAGTTTCAGCCGGAACTGATTGACCTGCCGCTGCTCCAGTTGAAAGCGCTTCACATAGCCTGGATTGCGCACCACACCCAAAAGGTGGATCACATACAGCGGCGAAACATAGTCGCCCGCTCGCGTTCGCAAGGCTTCGACCGTGCGGCCTTCAACCCGCTCCAAAAGCGGGAAAGAGCAACCGCAGGAGCAACGGCCGGCCGCCAGCGCACCCAAATCGCCTATTTCATAGCGGATCATAGGAAACGAATAATTCTCCAGCAGCGTCACCAGGATTCGGCCTAGCTGGCCCGGCTGCGCCGGCTTTCCCCGCTCATCGACCACCTCCAGATGAACAAAGGGCGCATATATGTGCATGCCGCCCTCGGAGCACTCGCAGGCCATTTCGGCGCATTCCCGGCTGCCGTATTTGTTGTGCACGCGCGCTTGAAATACTTCGCCTATGAGTTTGCGAGCAGCGGGAGTAAGCGTACCCGCGCAGCACATGACGCTTTCAAGCGGCTTCACCTTCAGACCGCAGCGTTTGGCAAAACGCGCCAGCGCTTCGGCGCAATCGGCATAGGCCATCATGTGCCGCGCCTTATCGCGCCCCATGAAGTCCAGATACTCCTGCATCCGCTGCTCATCCATGCGGAAAGCATTGAGCTGCCTCTCTCCGGCGAGCAGGCGCGTCAGCCGGCCCACATACGAATCTCCGGCTTGCATTATGTCCTGAAGCGATCCCCACAGCTTGAAATATGGGGTGCCGAACGGAAAACCGCACAACTCTTGCGAAAAGGCACGCGCGGCGCGGCCGCAATCGCGCAAGCGAGCGTCATGAATGACTGTGGTAGGCTGTCCCGTGCTGCCGCCGGTTCTTACTTCCGTCCAGCCATAAGCTGCCGGGCGCCGGCGGCTCTGATACTGCGCCCGCAGCTCCGGCGTCATCAATTCCAAGAAATTCTCACGCACCTTAGCTTTGGTCAACACCGGGAAATCCTCCAAGCGGGCGCAATCCCCGGCCAGCCCCAAGGCCCGGTAATACGGGATGCGCGCGGTCGCCCATTTTAAAAGCTCCTGGAGTTTTTTCCGGCTTACAGCCGCCACCGCCTCCGGCGGCGCAGCCGCCATGCGGCGTAACTCCGCCAGTCGCCGCCCGGCGCGAGAACCGATCAGAGCCTGGAGTTGGAAGTAGCCAAATTCCCGCAATTTACGCATGCCGCCACCTCTTTTTCCTGCCAGATTTCCTCCCAGCCCGGAGCCGGACGGAAACGCCTCCGCTCGGGCAATTGATCAATTCCTGTAAATTTCAACCCGTTCCAGTCAACTCTAATTTGCTCAGGCCCAAATTCCTCTCGTGATGGGTCATGCAAACCACGGTAACGGGCAAGCTGACGAATTCTGCGCCAGTCAAAGCCCATCCAGGCGGCTAGCAGTAAATCAACCGCCACCGGGTCCGGGGAAGCCATCACCAGATCCGCTTCGACCGGTAAAGGCTGCAAGGGACCGTTGCCCTCGCCCGCCACCAGGGCATCCACCAAACAGAAGCATACCCGCTGAGGGACCGCCGCCAGCCGCCCGCCTTCGCGCGGTGCATAGCGGATGATATTATTCAGGTCATAAATCATTCGCCAGACGGTATCATTGCCCGGCCAAGCGCCGCCGGCCTGATAGAAATTCCGATTCTGGTTGTCCGGGGTGAACTCAGTCTCAATTCGCCAGAGCCTGCGCAGCAGTTGCCAAAACCGCCTGCCTACTTCAAAAGCCAGCGGCGATTTTTTCTGCCACCGCTCTCGGCAGCGCGTCTGAAGCTTGACCAGGGCCGGAGTCGAAGGGCAAAATTCATCGCCGCCAGTAGCCGGCGAACCAATCCTAAAATGCGCCAGCCCACTCTTGTCTCCGGTTATTCCAACTATGTTCTTAAGCGCTCCGGTGATTCCGGCCAGCCGGTGAGTTTTGGCTTTGGCCAAGTTGATCACCAGGTCCGCCTCAAGGGCGCTGGCGGCGATCAGATAGCGGTGCCAGCCCGGCCGGTGATATTGCGCCGTGTGCTGCGGCTGATAATCACTTATTCGAAACGAATTGCTTGCCGCACAGATCTCGTCAAGAAAACTCTCTTGTCCTAATATCACCTCACGATAGCCCCGCGGATCGCCTTCAGCTTCTCCAATCGGAGTTAAAAAGCCGTTTACATTCTTGAAACGCTCCCGCCGCAAGTCCGCAAAGCGTATCTTCTCCCTAATCGAACGCCGGGAGTATTTTTCGATCAGTTGGTCAACACCGCTCTGCCGGCAAAGAAGATCAAAATCACAATCCTGTACGGGTGCATCGGCTACAGTGATCGTTTCTAGGCCGGGATACCGGATTAGGCAGGCTTCAATTGCGGCTTCAATTAATCGGGGCGAGCTCACCAGCGCCCGGATAGGAAAACGCGGATCGACTTGATGCCGCACCCAGTTGGGTTTAATCAGAACATTTCGGAAGCAGCCCTCCGGCAGGCATTCGGCTACAAACTTCACCAAGTCGCGCCGGCTGGCGTCCGCCAGCACCCGGCACCAGGGAGCCTTTTCAAACGCCATTTCCGCCCTCCGGTGCGCCCCGCAGCAAGCTGAGGCCGAAAGTCTTGCCTGCTTTATTCCCCGCTCTGATCCTCAGACCGCCGGAGATTTGCGAACTCGACAGCCATTCCTCAAAAGCCCGGTGGCCTTCAATGTCATCGCAAACTACCACCGCGCCGGGCTTTAAGTGAGGCGCGATGGTCTCCAGCTCCCATTTGACCGTGCGGTAAGTATGCAGGCTGTCATGCACAAACATATCGACGCCTCCGGCCTGCGCCGCCACAGCGCGCAGCCGGCTGCGGCTGGAGCCGATCTCCAGGCGCCACCGCCCTCGCAGCCGTTCAGGGACCGCCAGGCCCACTTCCTTTGAAACGTCAGCGCCTAGCGGCGGCAGATCGATGCTCAGCAGTCGCCCGCCTCCATTTACCTCCAGGGCCTGCAAAAGATAAGCGCTGGTGACCCCGTAGCCAACCCCGGTTTCAATAACCACTTCCGCCTGCCTGGCCCGGCACAGCAGGTAACAGCAGCGCGCCAGCCAGAGGTCCGCGCAATAGTCCAGCGGGATCGCCGCCGCCGGGCCGACCTCGCGCAACCTCCGAGCGACCTCCAACTCCAAGGCCGTCAACGCCGGTTCATTCATGCAGGCTACAGCATTGAAACCGAAAGTGCGCTCCACCCAGTTGACGGCTTCACCGAATTCAACCGCAGCGACATTCACTCCATTCCGCGCCGTTGCAGCCAGACGCGCTTCCACCAGCACCGCGACCCGGGCGAAAAATTCTCGAGGGTTAACCGGCAGCATCCCGGCTAGCGATAGCATCTTGTCCAATTTCCGCCCCACGGTTTCAGCCCCTCGCCGCACGCCCCGCCCAGCGTGCTTGTGCGTGCATCACTTTGACCAGAATCAACCCCGGCAAGACCGCCTGAGGCACTTCCCAATAGTTTTCTTGGAACGCCAGCAGCACAATGAAAAAAATCATGGCGGCGACCGAAAACGACAGCAACCCCAGCCGAATATCCTTTGAACGCCGCGGCAGGCGCACCAGTGCAACAACAATGACCACTGCCGCCGCCAGCAGACCCAGCGCCCCGAACTCTGTATAGACGCTCAACCAGCCGAAAAACGGCTTTTGCGATGATCCGTAGTAGCGGTAGTTGGCGTTAGCGATCCAAAGCTCAAAGAGAAACTCACGCATCGGGGCGGGGATGGCGTTGCGGATCAGCGGTCCGTAATCCCTGGGCGCGCGCGGGGATCCGGCGAAATAACCGGTGTTTATCAAGGCTGCCCGGCTTGAAAACTGCCCCGGTCCGACGCCCACAACCGGCATATACGGATAGCTCTCCGGCATGGCTTCAGCCACACGCTCTAGAATCAGCCTGCGCGGGCTTGAGCCTTCCCGAAACTGTTCCACAATGTCGCGCAATGTCGCCAGATTACCCGGCAGCAACAGCAACACCAAAACAGGCGTAGCCAGTCCCACGGCTATTATCGGCACTACGGCACGCGAAAACGGCAGTCGCGGCCGTACCCACATGTACGCCAACAACATCGCTAGGACCAAAAATATGAGTTGGTGCACGACGCTGGCCATCACCAGAGCCACCGCTCCCAGTACCACCGCCAGCGCATAACCCCGCCTCCAGCGCGCCAAGGGAACCAGCGCCAACACCATCAAGGTCAGACCAGCGCCGTACATCGGGTTGGCGAAAGCGCCGTCACCATAGAAGTAAGGGAAAATCGTGCCTTGAACCAGGTCACCGTTGGCTCCGTCAAACGAACCGCTGGTCCAATAACCGTAAATCGCCTGCACTATGCCGAAGGCCGCCTCCACCAGCACCACATTGCGGGTCAGGTCGGTCATTCGGCCGAGCAGCTCCGGTTTTAAAAAATGCTTCGCAGGGAAGACCCAGATGACAGCCAGCGAGCTATAAGTCACCATCGCCACCAGGGCACTTGAAAGCACGAACACCTCGTTCCAGGCCAGATGAGCCGCCACCACCAGCGAGGCGGCAACCGCCAGCAACAGCACGCGCACCAGCACCACGCCTGAGCGGCCGGCCACAATCACCCAGAAGATGGCTATAGCCGGAGCAGCATACGCCGCCCACTTAAACGGCGACCAGCATAAAAGCAACACCCCAACATAGGCCGTAAGATACGCCCATTCCCGGCGGCTTAGACTCGCAGCCGCCTCCGTCGGGTTCGCACCGGCGTGCGCCGCCTTCAGTTGTTGAGAAAACGCTATATCAGCAGCCCCGGCCGACATGGCCAACCACCTCGGCATCGGCTCCCTGGCTAGGCCGCGCACCTAACAAAGCATGAAACGGATCCGCTCGGCGCCATGCGAGCTGAACGCCAATTGCAGCCAGCAGGAGCAACTCCACGCTGAGCGAGCCCCATGCCATCCCCTGCGTTCCCCAGCGAGCTGCCAGCCACGGAAACATCCATAAATTGGTCAGTCCGGCGCACACGACAGCACCCAGATAGGCCCGGTCCATCCGCAGCGCCAGCATCCATTGCAAGCCCAACAGATTGTTCAGCGCATTGGCCAAAGGTATGAACGCCAGGATTTTCAGAATGCCGGCAGATTCCATATACTGCGCTCCCAGAATCAACTTCACCAGCGGGCCTGCACCAAAATAGAGCACCGCGCTTAGCAGCAGGTTATGCAACAACATCGCCGTCCCCGCCCGGCAGGCAAACCTAGCCCCGCGCCTGTGGTCTTCTTCAACAAGCAGGACCAAGCGTGGGTAAAAAGCCTGATTCATCGGGTGCAGGCTGTTCACCGCAGCTCGGCAGATCCGATCGGCGCCGAAGAACAGGCCCACCTCTCGCGCCCCAACCGAGAATGCAGCCAGCACCGGGTTCAAAGCCGAAATCAGCAGGGTGGCGCCTTTACTCAAAAACAGCGTCCATCCCCCGTGCAACCCGTCCCAAATATCAGCCGGCTTTGCAAAACGAAGTGGGATCTGCATTGAAACTAACCCCCAGCCGGCTACTGCTCCGCTACAAGCCAGCACTCCTTGAATAGTTAGCGCCTTCCAATTGTCCCCTGGTGATCTCACTAATAAAAAGACGCCGCCTACGCCGATCATCCGGCTCAGGATGTCTATGGTGACCATCCGCGCCAGCCGTTCGGTTCCCTGGAAATACCAAATTGGGCTCAACCCCAAGCCCAGGCCATAGAGAAACGCCCCCGGCAACAAGGCCGCTGCCTGGCGAAAGGGCCCGAATGCAGCCGTTAGCAAAAACAGAACCGCCAGGGCGGCAGCCCCCATCGCTAGTTGCGCGCCCAACATCCCCGAAACCAACGCCGCCAGCTCCTTTCGGTCGTTGCGCCGCAGCGCCACCTCACGCACGCCTGCTAGCTGAAATCCGTATTCGACCAGCATTTGAACTCCCCGGCCGCAAGCCTCGGCAAAGGCGTACACCCCCCAACCTTGCGGGCCAAGCACCCGGGCCAGATACGGAACCAGCACGAGCGGGCAGACATAGTTCACCAGGCGCAGGCCGTAGAGTGAAGCCAGCATTCCCGGCAGCCGGCTGTCAACAATCCTGGCGAGCACGTTCAGCCGCGGGCTGCGCTTGATATTTATGCCTGCCGCCGGCATCCTCACTGACAGGGCGCCTGCCCCAGCGGGCTTGCCACTGTGCTGGCGAAGCCGTAGTAAATCCAAAGATTGCTGCCTGATTCGTACCACCAGACGGCCCCACCCCAGTCCCGTCCAACCACGTAGAACCGCCCGTAGACGGCCGCCAGTGAGGCATCCTGCAAATAGCCGCCGATTGAAACCGCTGTCTGCCAGCCGCCGCCGGCGCCTGTGCCGAGCGCCCGAACCGCCAGTGGCGCAGTGCTGGTGTTCAGCAGGAAATATATGACCCCCTCGCCTGCCGCCAGCGACGGATCGGTGCGCAGGTTCGACGCTCCTTGCGTCCAGCCGCCCCAGCTTGAGGAGACCACCCGCGCCGCCCACAACCGATTGTCGGTCGTACGTACGCCTACGTAGGCCGCCTGATCTGAGCCAATGGTAATGGCAGGCTTGCCTGCGGCGGCGACCCCGCCGGGCTTGCCGCCTGAGGCCCAGCCCTGGAACCCGGCTGAGGGCGAGTAACACCCGCTCCAGACCACTCCGGAGCCGTCAATGCCTGCTATGTAAATCGTGCCGTCGGCAGCTACCGCAGCCACCGGATCGGAGCTAAACGCGCCCCCCAGAGCCCGCCATCCTCCGGTAAAACCGGTTGATGGGTGGTAGCGGTTGATCCAGTAAGCCTGAGAAGAATCCCTGGCGATCACGAAAGCTCCGCCGTCGGAGCTCGCCACCACCGCCGGGTTGCCCACCAGCGGTGCTCCCCCATAGGCCCAGCCGTTCCAGCTCTCTAGATCGTTGCGGAACAAATTCAGCCATATTTGATTGGCCGAGGTGCGAACGGCCACGTAAGTATCGCCTGCGGCGTTCTGAGCCACGGCGACATCGCTGGCGATGTAACCCCCGGCATTGCGCTGCCTGGCGTCCGCGTAAGAAAACAGCCGCACGCTGCCGTCGGAGGCGCGGAAGCCGGCCGTCGGAACGTTGTCCGTCAGCCGGGCTACTATGGCGCTATAGCCGCCGGCATTAGAACTCTGATAAGCCCGCTTTACCGGGAAATCCAGCGAAAGCGACTGGCCGGCCAGCCAGAGGTTCCCTCCCCGGTCGGCGGCGAGCGCATAAAAGGCCTCGCTGTCGCTGCCGCCCAGGTAGCTGCACATCTCCAGACTCTGCCCGCTCGGGGCAAACCTGGCCAGCAGGCCGTCATAGCCGCCGCTTTTGGCAGATTGCACGGCTTTTTTCACAGGCAAGTTGGCCGATGAAGTATATCCGGCTACGGCCGGCGCCCGCGATGAGTTAACGGCCAATCCATAGAGGTAATCATCGCTGCTGCCGCCAAAATAGGTGCTGAAAATGCAGCTCGTCGCAGCGGAGTTCAACTTGACCAGGAAGCCATCCAGAATTCCTCCGCCGTGGCTGCTCTGAAAAGCGTTCGTAACCGGAAAATCCTTCGAGCTGGTAATACCGGCAACATAGACGTTGCCGTCGGCGTCCAGCGCCAAGGCCGTCGCCGCTTCAGGCGCGCCGGCCTTTCCCCCGCTGCCACCCAAGTAGGTGCTTTTTAGCAAGCTGCGCCCGTCGGAGGAAAGCCGCGTAAGAAACGCATCCTGAGCGCCGCCCAAGCTTGCCTTCAACGCACTGACGGTCGGGAAATTCGACGAGCCGGTGGCGCCGGCGACCCAGACGGCCCCCGAAGAATCCAGCGCCAGCGCCGCCGCGCTGTCATCGCCGGATCCACCCAAATAAGTGCTCCACAGCAGAGCACTCGAAGAGCCGTTTAACTTGGCGACAAAGGCATCCTGGCGGCCGGCGTTTGAGCTTCGGTAACCGGAAAGGACCGGAAAATTCGTGGAGTAGGTGTCCCCGGCTACATAAACATTGCCCGAACCGTCCACAGCTACGGCGTAGGCCACATCATTGCCGGCACCCCCGAGAAAAGTGCTAAAGAGCAGGCTGCTGCCCGTCGGGTTTAACTTTGCAATAAAAGCGTCACGCCCTCCGCTGAGCGTGCGTTGCCAGGCGCCGCCGGTGGTCGGGAAATTCGCCGAATAAGTCCAGCCGGCAATTATTATATTGCCCGAGCCGTCCAGGGCCAGAGCAAACAGGCGGTCATCGGAGCTGCCGCCGAAATAAGTGCAGAAAACCAGCGCATTGCCTTCGGGTTTGAGCTTACAGACAAAGGCGTCGACGCCCCCGCCGCTGGCGGCTTGATAGGGTGAAGTCGTTGGAAAAGTAGCCGAATCAGTGTAGCCCCCAACATAGACGTTGCCTGCGCCGTCTACGGCCAGCCCCCGGGCTGTCTCCAAGCCCGTACCGCCCAGGTATGTGCTGAACGACAGCACCGGATCAATTACAAGCGGGAGTTCACGGTCATATTCACCAACTCTAAATCCGACCGTTCCATCTTCAAAGACGATGAATCCACCGGCGACTTCTTTGCGGCCGCCGCTTGTGTCCTGATAGATGTAAGGCGGCTGCTGGCGAAGCCGGATTTCATCTGCTTCGACCACCAGCCCGCCTTCTTTATCTAAATAGGGTCGAGCTGCCCCCGGATAGCGCCATCGAATCCGGCTCGCATCGGCGCCCGGATGAATAATAAATTCAGATTTAAGCCCGAACTGGCCGGTTCGATAGGCCAGATCTACACCCGGATAAAGTTCAGAACACTCAAGGGCAGCATAAACCGGCGCCCCGGCCCTCCAGCGGGCCGGATCGGAACCGTAAAAGGTGTTGATCACGCCGGCCAGCCTCTCGCTCCCCTCCAGCCGCGCGCCACGGCGAGTGTCAAGGAATTCCTGCGCCAGGCGCCGCGGGCCGTTTTCAAAAACCAGCCGCCCGGCCTCCAACGCCACCGCCGTTGCGCCGTGGCGCAACATAAAGGCGGGCTGGCGGGCAGGCTCGCCAATTTCGGAAAAAAACATCGGCAGCCGGGCAGCCCCGATCTCGAGCGCACAAATCCCGGCCGCTGCAATCAACCGAAGTAACTTCCAACAAGGAAAATTCCCGCGGAGGTGTGCCTGCATTTTCCACTCCTCAGCCCATAGTTCGGGTGTTCGGGCTTGAAACTTTAGGATTGAAGACTAATGGGAACTAAGTCAGATTAGGAATGATTTTTAGGGTGATAATATTTCCCGTAATAACTATAGTAGTAGTAGCTGTCACTAAGCTCTTTATGCACTTCGTTGAGGACCACGCCGACCACCGTCGCCCGCAAGCGGTTTAGAGCCGACAGCACGCTGGCCACAGCCTTCCGGCTGGTTTCTCCGGCGCGCGTGATGACGACCACACCGTCAACCACCGCCGCCATTTGCAGAGGTTCGGCAAAGCCCAATAGCGGCGGAGCATCCAGAATCACCAGATCATATTGCAATGCCGCCTCATCCAACAGTTGCTCTAGACCGCGACCTATCAAGTCGGCCGCCCGCCGGCTGGGCGGTCCGGCCGGTAAGACATCCAGATCGGGGATGTGCGGAATATTTATGACCGCCTGCTGCCAAGGCAAGTCGCTAACGAGAATGTTTGACAGACCTGTGGACCCCGGCAGATCAAAACGCCGGTGCACGCTAGGCCGCCGAAGGTCACAATCGATCAGAAGCGTTCGGTGTCCCTGTTCAGCGTGAGCCACGGCCAGGTGCGCAGCCACTGTGGATTTGCCCTCGCCGGGCGAAGCGCTGGTCACCAGCAGCGAGCGCAGGCGGCGGTCAAAGTCAGCCAGCAGGATCGAGTTGCGCAACGTCCGTATAGCCTCGTCGTAGCCGGTCAAAACCCGGTCTCGATTGCCGTTGGTCGGCACCAGCGCCGTCGTTGAAGCGGCCGCCGGAATCGGCCCGAGCCGTCCCCGCCAGGGCTTTACCACAGGCAGGGTCCCGACCACCTCGGTTCGGAGAACCCGCGCCACCTGCTCCGGATCGCGCAGCGTGTTGTCCAGCACGTCGCTTAGCACCGCCATGCCGACTGCAATCAGAGTGGAGAAAAGAAAAGCCAGCAGCACGTTGAGCTTCATGTTAGGAAACACCGGTTTGACCGCAGGTCGTGCCGGGTCAGCAATCCGGATTGAGCTGTTCTGAAAGCTGGCATTAATGCCGGCTTCCTTGATCTTGCGCACCAACTCTTCGTAGAGCGCTTTGTCGGCTTCGGCTTCACGCTTGAGAGCCTGATACTCGAAAGATCGGGCGTTGAGGTTGTCGAATTCGGCTTTGGTCTCCTGAACGGCTTTTTGCAGCATGCTTTCGCGGCGCAGCGCCTCTTGATACTCGATTTCGACGCGGCGTTTTATATCCTGGGTCGTCTCGGCCAGCAGGCGCTTGACTTCGTTCAGTTGGGCCTGCGCCTTTTTGTATTCCGGATGATTGCTGCCGAAATGCGTGCGCACTTCGGCAAATTTCTGCTCAGCCTCGTCGCGGCGCTCCACCAGCCGGCGCAGCGATTCGCCCTGGCTTGACACCAGCGCCGCTTCGATCGATCCCGCCTGCATCGACTGGTAGGCTGACTCCTTGCGAACCCTGTCGGCCTGGGCGTTGGTGTATTCCGTATTCAGTTGCAGCAGGCGCGAAGAAAGAATATTGGTCCGCTCTTCCGGGTTAATGACGTTAAGCTCTTTTTCAAACTGCGCCAGGGCGGCGCTGGAGCGCTCCATTTTGGCCTTCAGTTCCTCAAGCTGCTTCTCCATGAAGGCCGACAGGCTGGCCGAGGAGCGGAAACGTATGTTGTAGGTGTGCTCCAGATAGGACGCTGCGATGGCGTTGGCCACAGCCGCCGCCAGTTGCGGATCGGTATTGCGATAGCTGATAAGCAAAAGATATGTGTTCGGCGGCCGGCTCACCTTAAGTCGCTTTAGCACCATGGGCGCATCCGGCGAATAGGGCTTGCCCGGCTCAGCGCCCGCCAGCTCGCCCGGCCGGTCGCGCAGCCCGAATTTCTCAACCACAGGGCGCAGCACCGAATCGGATTGAATCAATTTCACCTGAGTAGCCAGAAACTGATCGGCGTCGTTGCTGACAGTGCGCAGGGCCTCCTGACCTATGACTCCGGTCGGCGTCTGGCGGTCAATATCCACCGTGGCGGTCGACTCATAGACCGGCGTCAGCCGGCTGCTCACGATAATGGTCGCCGCCACCGAGGCCGCCACAAACGCCAGGATGCGCCAGCGGTGGCGTTTCAATATCCAGAGGTAATGTGAAAGCGGGAGGGCCGGCTCTTCCTGAACCGGCTCGGGAAAAACCACAGGCTGCGGGATAGAAACCGAATACGTTTCGCTCACCGCAGGAAGATTGCGATCAAGCTTTTGCTCTGCCATTTTCTCGCTTCCTAGCGCGCTAGCGCCGCCAAATCAGGATGCCGGAGGCGGTCGAGGCGCCGAATCCGGCAATTCTTTCCAGCGCGTTTACCGTAATCCTTCGCCCGGTATTGTCCGGAATGTAAAAAATATCGTTGGGCAACAGCGGAACATCCGGCGACTTGCGTTTGAGGATTTTTGCCAACTCAATCGGAATTTCGCGGCGGCTGCCCGCAGCCTCGTCCGGGCGGTAAATGTAAGCCGTCTTCGAGGCAAAAGAAGCCAGGCCTTCGGCCAGCGCCAATACCTGGAGTACGCTTATCTCCGAACCATTCCTCACCGGAAAGGCGCCCGGCTTGCGCACGGAGCCCACCACAAAAACCCGTCCTACTTCCGGCACCCGAATTTCCTCCCCGCCTGTCAGTTTCAAATTCATCTCCGGGTCGGCTTCATCGATCAGCGCTTTCACCGGAATGCGCTGCACCAGAGTTTCCGCTTCGCCAGCGGCGCCCGTCGTAACCGTGCTAACCAGGATCTCCGGACCGGCGTCGGGAGTCAGGCCGCCGGCGCGCGTCAGGGCATCCAGCAAGGTCAAAGGTCCATCCGCCTGAAAGGTTATGGGATTGCGCACCGCTCCGGCCACGCTAATCGGCCGGCTGTGATACTCGGCAACGGTCACCGTCACTACCGGATCAACCAGAATCTGCTCCTCGCGCAGCGCCTCAGCAATCGCCACTTCCAATTCGGCCGGCAGAAATCCCTGGGCTTTAATGCGCCGCTGCAACATAGGCAGGCGCAGGGTTCCGTCCTGCCCCACCCGTACGGTGCGCGTCAGCTCAGGCGAATCGTAAACGGCCACGGCCACCAGATCGTTCGGCCCGATCCGCTGGGCTGGAAGGTTGGGCCCCGCCTCCAGGCGCACCTGGGCCCCCAGCCGGCAGACAGCCGCAACCAGCATCACGATCATGACTATGCGTTTCATAGCGCCCACCAACCTTCGATCCGAAATAGGCTGCCAGTTCATTTTTCACCACCCTCAAGCAACCGCAAAAGCTGCACCACCCGACATTCAAGCTCCGTGACTTGATGCCCGATCAAAGCCAGGCGCCCGCCGAGCGCAGCCACCTGCCGTTCTTCGCTCATCGCAGAGCGCAGCACGGAGATCCTGGCGAAATCGGAAATACTGCGAGCTCCATAGTTGGCGCAGGCAGCGCGCAAAACAGCGTATTCCTCCTCATTCACCCGGAAATTAACCAGTCGCGTGCGCGGCCTAAAAACGGGCATAGGCCACCTCCTTAGACCCACTCCAGGCAAATCCGGAGCGATCCATAATAGGCGCCGGGTACACTCTGGCAACCATATCCCGGTCCACTTCCACCGCCACCGAGCGTTGCAGCAGCTCAATACTAACCACCACCCGCCAGCCGTCCTTTATCTGGAGCAAAACACCTTCAATGCCAGCCAGTGGACCGTGTTCAATCCTCACCCGATCCCCTGCCCTCAGAAAAGGCCAAGGACTCAAAGGCAAACCGCTTGCGACGGTGATCCGCACTGATTCGATCTCGGTCTCCGGTATCGGCGCCGGCTGATGGCCAAATCCGACCACCGAAGTGATACCGGGCGTCGACAGCACCACCGCTCGCGATTCCCTTGTAAAACGGCAGAAAACATAACCTGGAAATAGAGGCAGTTGCAGCTCTTTCATCCGGTCGGACCAGCGCCGCCGGGCACGATACAGCGGAAGAAAAACCTCCAGACCGCGCACCTGCAACGCCGCGGCGACAGCTTTATCGTGATTCGGTTTAACTGTCACCGCAAACCAGGGCGCTTTGCTTTCAATCGATTGCATCTTGGACAGCTCCATTGAACTGGTCGATCTTTCGCGGCCACCCTCAGCGGCTGATGGTGCCTTTCTGTTCATTCTGTTTGATCTTCCAGTAGACAACCGCTCCGGCCCCAGCGCCGCCAATTACCACGCCTGCAATGGCTGCCTTGGCGCCGGCCGACATTCCCGGTTGGGGCGCCGGCGGGGCAGCCGGGGGCACTGCTCCGGGTTTGGCCGGCACAGCCCCGGCCGCCTCCGGCGCAGGACAACTTCCGGCTACCCGGCGCAGGCGCCTGACGAAAACTACTTCTTGGGCTCCTTCGAGTGGTTTTTCGCCTTCCAGGGCGACGGCCGTAACTTCAACCATACGGCCTACCTGTTGAGCCAACCCCGTTCCACGAATTTCTTCGACCACTCCCGTTAGCGGGTCGCGCAACAGGAAGCGCCCATCGCGCCGCTCGACGCAGCCGGTCATCTCAAAAGGCACCTGGGCGCCGGTTTCCTTTTGCGGCTGAAATTCTAACGCTCTCCCGGGCTTTAGAATCGCTACTACCGTGCCGTCGGCAACCGAAACCCGCAGCGCACCATCCAGAGCCAGCGCTTGCAGCTTCCCGTCCCCGACCAGCGCAACTCGGACTCCGGCGTGCGGTCCAACCGGCGTCAAGCGCAAGCCCAGGGCTTCAAAGCTGTAATTCGGAGAACCTTCCATCTCTGCCCGCCCTCTTTCTAAAAGGAAATGGTCTCGGAATACCCGGCCCCGGCTGGCTGCGGCAAGCGCCACCCGGCTAGCTCTGGTCAGCTCGACTTCTGAGTCGTAGGCCATGGTTTCCAGCGTGGCGCCTTCAAACAATGTGGCGTGGCCCTCCACTTGGTGAGTGTCCACACGGAAGCTGCCCGAACAAGTGGCAAAGCCAATCGTTGAACCAGCGAGGTGATGGGACGAAATAGCCGAAAAAACGCACAGCGCAACCGCTAGGCGGTGCATCAAAACACCCTCCTATTAGAAACTTGCGCGTGCGGTTTTGTTGGCTCATATTACACAGCCCGGCCAGTTGAGTCAAGCTTTGGATCTCATTTAGTGGCCGATACATAGAGCCTTCCTTCAGGCAAAGCTCACGCTTTCTCAGTCCCAATCCTCAAAATTTCTACACCCCTACACGGCTCGCGCCACCACTGCCTCCCTGTGCTTCCAGCTCAGGATGTTTTACGAACCGTATACGGGGTAAGTTTTCGCTCCAACCCTAACATCGGAGTTTTCCAGGGGAACTTTATATCGCCGAGATCGCCGGGGCCAGACAGGCTGGGCCCAAAGTATTGCTTTAATTAACAAAACGTTACAGGCAATCAACCTTCAAAATAGATGAGAGCTGCGAAACCACAAGTGCATGCCCTGCGGACTCCAACCCAGGTCTAAGCCGGCCAGGATCCTTTGCCCCAATTTGAAACGCACGCCGAAACCGGCCGAGTAACGCAGTTTGCCCAGACGGATCTGGCCGGGCCGGCTAAAAACCCGGCCGGAGTCCACAAAGCCGACCAGTTGCAGCATCTGGCGCACCCGCAACCGGTATTCCAAATTGAGCGCAACGGCGTTCTCGTCACGAAAACGGGTGGGATCAAAGCCGCGCACCTCGCCGCCGCCTACGGAGGGTTGCAAATAGAACGGCACCCGCCGCCCAGGTGATTTTCTTGAAAACCAAGCCTGCGCTCGAACGGCGATTGTGTCGCGCTGGCTAAAAGGTGAAGCAAAGTGGCGCAGGTCCAGCTCGTAGCGACTAAAGCTGTAGAGAGCAAGATCCGGGTGATGAATCCGGCTTCTGCGGAAACCGAAATAGCCGCCCCGGCGAGGATCTTCAGTATCGTCACGGCGGTCAGCCTTCAGGAAAACTCCCCAGTGCCGGTAATCGGGTTGCCGTTCAAGCCCGGCTATGGAGTCGGATTTGAACAATGCAAGAGTGTCCGGCCAGCGGCCGTCCCTTCCCGGTCCGACATTTACATATGTCTTTCCCAAATCAAATCCCGCCTGTAGCCAAGATAAAGGCCGAACCCCTAACTGGGCCTGCCAGCCAATATCTTCCAGGCGGAAATTACTGCGCCGTACCGTGAGCGAGGCCGGCCCCAGTCCCCAGAAATCCTCTTCCGGATAGTTTCTATAGCGCATGCCAAAGTTTGCAAAAAACCAGCCTCCGAGCAATCGGGGCATCTCGAAGCCGGCTTCAAGATGTTCATACCGTTTGGCCGAACCGATAGCTCGGAGGCGAAAATCCAGGCCCGAAAGCGCAAGAGCCGGCCGGCGGTATTCAACGCCGAGCGCCAGGCCTGATCCGGCCGGAAGGCCGCCCAGAATAGGGCTGAACTCGCTCTGGGCGCAAACGAGCAAGGGAAAGTAAAAGTAAAAGACGGCCAGCGCGCACAGTTTCTTCATTTTCCGCTCCGGGCCCGGATTGCGAAAACCCGGAATGTTCCGCAGCGTTCATTGTGCCGCAACACGCGGCTTTGTCGCGAGTGGGCGGCTTTGGCAGCCGCCGGGCAGCCGGCATCGCGCCACAGAGATTAGACCCATGCCGTAGCATCGTGGCCGCGCCGCGCGTGAGATCTGCGAGGGCGAGCCGGGCAGGCGGTTGCAGTCGTTCGCGGCGCAAGAGCGTATGCGGCATCGTCAATTCTGCGTGAATTTCCGGGTTTTCACCGCTCCCGGCGCCCGAAGAGTCAGGGCTGCGCACCTCGCCCGCTCCGCTGAAAACCACATTCCGCATTCAGTCACCGGGAAACGGGGGCTAAGGCAAAGACGAAGCTTCGACGATTTCTACGTAATCAATAGCGGCGCTTTCAGCGTCATCGGGGAAACCTTCGATGCGAATCTCGTCGCCGGGCCGCAGCGGCAAGGCCGTAGTTTGGCGGCGCGTCGAGGAATGGGCGTTAATTCCGCGGGTGGGCAGCATATCGCGCGCCTCCCAAGCATCCACAGGCTGTCCGTTCAAGGTGACCCGATAGCTGGCGGCGCCGCCGTTCTGGTCAAAGTACTGAGTGCGGACGACAAACCACCCCGGCGGCCCGTCATAGCGGAAACTAGCCGCACAGCGCTGCGTACCGGCGGGGCACTGGACGGCTTGGCTGCCGGAAGCGGCTTCAAAAGGCCGGACGTCGATCACTTGGTATCCTTCTAGCGCCATGGATTCGGCTTCTCGGCGGCCGGGATAGCGACCCACGCGGCCTTTGGCGTCGGGGATGCCGGAGGTTTTTAAGAACCATGTGGTCACCGCATCACGCCAGACCTGCGCGTGTCCGGCCTGATACTCCAAGCGGGCCAGCACCTCTTTATAGCGCTGCTCGTCGATCAGGCCGGCGAGCGATTTCCACTTCTGAACATAGTTTTCGGCAGTGGCGGCGCCCTCGTAATGCGCGTCGTAGATGTGCTGAATCACTGTTTTGCCGGAATGCAGAACATGGGTATACGGTACGTGGTGCATCCACAACAGCAAGTCGTCGGGACACGTTTCCTGAGACTCGTAAATTTCGGCCACAGGCGGGCGATACTGGCCGATGAAGCCGGTGCCCGTTGAAACCGTACGGTTCATGCCGACGCCCTTCTCGTCGGCGCGGTGCCACTGCCCCCAGCCGTTGCGCTCGGAAGCTTCAACGGCCGGCCCGTAATGATTGCCGGTGATTTCGGTAAGCGTCTGCATGCCCAGGTTGCCGGTGTAGTTCTCGTAGGCGCGCCAGGATTCAAGCTGCATCTCGGTGACGGTCAGAACGACGCGCGGATTGTGGCCGAAGGTGAGGCGGGTCCACTCTTCGGCGATCTGGCGCGAGCTGAGGTCCGGGTTCCAGGCCAGGCGGCCGAATCCGTAGAGATTGGCCTGGCTCATCAGATGGCCGAACCAGTTCAGGCCCATCCCGGCGTTGGAGACTCCCACGAAACCTCCGGTAGGCCGCCCGAAAACTTTGCCAGCCACCAAAGCCTTGACGGGAGTTCCCGCGCCCCGCGCATGCATGTCAAAATCCAGGGTCTCCTTCCACATAGGCACCAGGAAGACCATGTGCCGCGCCTGGCCGAAATATTCCTGGGTGATTTGCAGCTCTATGGCCTGATTGGTCTTTTCCAGAGCGCCAAACAGAGGGGAGGCCGGTTCACGCACCTGGAAGTCGATCGGCCCGTTTTTGATCTGTATGACTACGTTGTCTTCAAACTTCCCGTCAAGGGGAGCGAAATTGTCGTAAGCGGCCCGGGCGCGATCATTCTTAAGATTGCGCCAGTCCATCTTATGGTCGTAGACAAAGCCGCGGTAGAAGATCAGGCCTCCGTGCGGCTTCAGCGGCCGGGCGATAACATTGGCGGCATCGGCGTGAGTCCGCCCGTAGGCAGAGGGGCCGAGGCGGCCTTCGGAGTCGGCCTTCAAGACGAAACCTGCGAAATCGGGGATGGCTTTGTATATAGCTGCGACGCGGTCCGCCCAGAACTTGGCCACACGGGCGTCGAGGGGATCGAAAGTGTCGAGCCCTCCGATGCGTCTTGGGCTGCTGAAGTCGATTGAGACGGAAATCCGCACGCCCCAAGGCCGGAGTTCATCGGCGATGCGCGCCAGTTGGGGGAGAAACTCATCGGTGATGACTCGCGGGTCGGCGTTGACGTTGTTGACCGTGCAGCCGTTGATGCCCAAAGAAGCCAGCAGGCGGCCGTAGTCCCGCACCCGGCCGAGATCGGCGCGCACTCGGTCATTCTCAAAGAAAATGGAAGGCCCCCCGTAGCCGCGCTCGATGCTGCCATTGAGGTTATCCCAGTGATTGACCCAGCGCACGGGCGCGTACGGGATCTCCTTCTCATCCAAGCCGGAGATGGGGTGCAAGAGGGCGATCTTGCGCAGCAGCGCGAAGGTCCCATACAGCACGCCCCGGGGGTTGGCGGCGGTGATCACCAGCAACGAACGGCCGGCGAGCGTGACGGACTTCAACCAGAAAGCGTCTTCGGGCAGATCGCCGGCGAGCTTCAGCTCCGGGGCAGCGCGGTTCAGCTCGGCGAGGACGCCCAAGACAATCGCATCCTCTGTAGGAAGCTTCTTCTCCATGCGCAAGGTCCTTCCCAGCATGCCCCGGAGGCCGCGCACGAGCTCCTCGTGGGCGGAGCTGATGACCGGCGAGTCGCCCAAGGCGACCACAATGGCGGGAAGCGCGCTGTAATATAGCCGCAAGGCGGCTTCATCAAGCGGAGCATAGCGCAGCCAGGCCTCATACCCCGTTTCACCAAGCGCGCCGCAGGGCAACACTGTGACGGCCAGAATGACGGCGGCAAAGAAAGCTCGCATAAGGCACCTTCCGAAAGCTTCGCCGGGTCTGGGACCAGGCGCCGCTCGAGCTCGTTCACGCTCAACCAAAATTGTGCTGTTTTGTGATTTCATTGTCAAAAGGCCATGACCAGGTACCGGTGGTTGATCCTTACTTTGTTATTCCTGATCACGACCAAGAACTACCTGGATCGTATCGTGTTTTCGGTGCTGATCCCGGTAATCCGCGACGACCTTGACGTTTCGACCGAACAATACTCCTACATCACCGCCGCTTTTCAGCTTGCCTACACGGTGGGATTCCTTTTTATGGGAAAGTTGATCGACCGCTTGGGGACACGGCTCGGCTACGCCGTTTCAATCGTGTGGTGGTCGACAGCCGCCTGCCTGCATGCGCTGGCCTGGACGGCTTTTCAAATGGGACTGTGGCGCGCCATATTGGGGTTGGGTGAGGCCGGCAATTTCCCCGCTGCAATCAAAGCCGTAGCCGAGTGGTTCCCGAAGAAGGACCGGGCCTTTGCGACAGGCGTTTTCAATGCCGGCTCGAACGTGGCCTCAATGATCGGACCGCCGGTTTTCGTGTGGATTGCGGCAAAATACGGGTGGCGCGAATGTTTCCTGATTACGGGAGCGGTGAGCTTCATCCTTCTGGCGGCGTGGTGGGTCGCTTATCGGCTGCCGGAGCACCATCCGCGGGTGAATGCCCAAGAGCTGGCCTACATCAAGTCGGACGCAGATGAGGCCGCTGCTCCCGCCATAGGCTGGTTGGCGGCCCTGCGCTACAAGGAGACGTGGGGCTTTGCCCTCGGCAAATTCTTCACCGATCCGGTGTGGTGGTTTTACCTGGTGTGGCTGCCGCCGTATCTGTACGACGTGCGGAAGTTCAATCTGACCGAGGTAGCCTGGGCACTGCCGGTCTTCTACCTGATGGCAGACGTCGGCAGCGTGGGCGGCGGGTGGCTGTCGGGATTCCTCATGCGGCGCGGCTGGCCGAACTACAAGGCGCGCAAGACGGCCATGGGGATTTGCGCCGGCCTTATGCCGATTGCGGCCCTATCCGTGCTGACCCCCAACTCGGCGCTGGCCATCGCGCTGATCAGCCTCGCCACCGCCTCGCACCAAGGCTGGTCGGCCAATCTGTTTACGACCACCTCGGATGTCTTCCCCAAGCAGGCGGTGGCCTCTGTGACCGGAATTGGGGGCTGGGCCGGCGGGGTGGGCAGCGTCTTTTTTTCCGCCTTGCTGCCGGGCTACGTGGTGGCGCACTTCGGCTACACGCCGGTCTTTCTCGGGATGGGGTTGTTTCATCTGACTGCTTTCGCGATTGTGCACAAGCTGCTTGGGCGCATGCAGCCGGTGCGGGCAGCCGGCTGAGGCGCGCAGCCCAGAATGATCTTTAAATCCAGACGCGGCTGAACGAAAGGAGGGCAAACCGGCAATGATGAGCATGATTCAAACAGGGCGAATCCGGAAATGCAGCGTGGCGGCGGCCACCGCTGCGGTTCTGTTAGCAGGCGGGGCCTTGACGGCTCAGAAAAAAAGCGGCGGAAAAGATCTGCCTCCTGTGGTCGAGCTGACTACGCAGCAGGATCACGAAAGGACGATGAAGTTGCTGGGGATCAGCTCGCTGCGGCCGGGGGTCAACGGCTCAAATCCGCAAGCGCCTAATTACGCCAACTACGACGAGTCAAAGGCCAACCCGTTCCCGGAGCTGCCGGATCCGCTGACGTTAAAAAACGGACGGAAGGTCACCACGCCCGCGATGTGGTGGAAGCAGCGGCGGCCGGAGATCATGGAGGACTTCGACCGTGAGGTGTACGGACGGACTCCGAAGCAAACTCCCAAAGTGAAGTGGGAGGTGGTGAGCCGGACCGAAGAAATGAACGGTGACGTGCCGGTGATCACTAAGCGGCTGGTGGGACACGTGGACAATTCGTTCTATCCATATATCACCGTCGACATTCTGATGTCGCTAAGCACGCCGGCCAAGGCGAAGGGACCCGTGCCGGTGATCTTGGAGCTAGGATTCCCGCCTGGATTCGGCCGTGGCGGGCCGGCCGGAATGCCAGGAATCGCGCCGGCTCCCGAAGGCGCCGGCCGTACGGCGGCGGGACTAGAAAGCGCTCCGGGCGGCGCAGGCGCGGCGGCAAGAGCACAGGCAGCCCCACCTGCTGCGCGCGGCATGTTCGGCGGCGGGCCGAGCTGGCAGCAGCAAGTTCTGGCCAAAGGTTGGGGTTACGCCATTCTGAGTCCGAATAGCGTGCAGGCAGACAACGGATCGGGTTTGACCAAGGGAATAATCGGGCTGGTGAACCTTGGGCAGCCGCGCAAGCTAGACGACTGGGGAGCATTGAAGGCCTGGGCTTGGGGAGCAAGCCGCGCCCTGGATTATTTCGAAACGGACAAAGCCGTCGACGCCAGGCAAGTGGGTATTGAAGGCATGTCGCGTTACGGGAAGGCGGCGCTGGTCGCCATGGCTTACGACCAGCGTTTCGCCATCGCCTTTGTGGCTTCCTCCGGTGAGGGCGGCGCCAAGCTGCACCGGCGGAATTTCGGGGAGCTGGTCGAGAACGTGGCCGCACCCAACGAGTATCACTGGATGGCAGGCAACTTCTTAAAATACGCGGGCCCGCGGAACTGGAACGATCTTCCGGTTGATTCGCACGAGCTGATCGCCCTGTGCGCGCCCAGGCCGGTCTTCATCAGCGCCGGAGCAACCAACGGCGATGGATGGGTGGATGCAAAGGGCCAGTTCCTGGCCGCAGTTGGTGCAGGACCAGTGTACCGATTGTTGGGGAAGAAAGATCTGGGAACGACCGAGTTTCCCCCGATTGAGACGGCGCTGCTGGACGGCGATCTGGCCTTCCGCCAGCACTCGGGGGGACACACGGCCGCCCCCAACTGGCCGTATTTCATAAAGTTTGCCGAACGCTACCTAAAGGTGCGGGGCGCGCGCTGAGGGGGCCGGCTCAAGCCGGACCGGACGCCGCCGGGCGAGTTCCGGCCGCTGCCTCAATTAGAGCCCGAATGTTTTCAGGCGGCATGCCGGGGCTGACGCCGCCGCCCACCGACAGAATGAAATTCCGGCCTCCGGCGGCTCGGATGAGCCGGGCGGCGGCCTCCCGGACCTGTTCGGGCGTGCCGCGGACGCCCAGCTCGAGCGGGGCGACATTGCCCATCAGGCAGATCTGATCGCCGAGCTTCCCGCGCGCCTCCTCCAGGCTGATGTTGTGGCTCCAGTTCAGGACGTCGAAGCCCGCGGCGGCCAGCTCCGAGAGGAAGGGCCGGATGTTGGCGTCGTTGTGATAGATCTTGATCCAGGTTTCCGGAAATGCGCCGCAAATGCGCTGAAGGTAGGGCTGAGCGAATTCCAAGTACATGCGCTTGGAGAGCAAGCCGGGGATGTCGTCAAGCAGCAGAAATCCCTGGACCTCGGCGCCGATGGTCTCGGCCTGGGCTTCCAGCCAGCCGATGACAGTCGTCGTGGCGAAGTCCAGCAGGCGATGGACGCCTTCGGGATCCTCGGTCAAATCCATCATGAATTGGGTTACGCCGCGCAGGAAAGAAGCAAGGCAGAGTGGTCCGCGAGCGGCAACCAGGGGCACAACGTAGCCGGATTTCCGGATTTGCGGCAACTGGAGGCGGTACAAATGCAGGGCCAGCGCCATCAGCCCGTCACTGCCGGGATTGACGGGCGGCCACTCCGTCACATCGGAGAGCCGCTTCAACATGGGGGTCTGGGCGGGAGTCTGGTCCGGGAAGAAATGGATGCGGTTGCCGAGGGCGGACGGCTCGATGGCCATGCCGTATTCCACCCACCAGGAGGGCAGCGGTATGACCTCGGGGAACTCGCGCGTAAAGCGGAGGTTCACTTGAAACCAGCATTCCGGATCCAGGTAGTAGTCGAGGTGGCTGACGCCTGCATAGCCGGGCAGCCAGGGGCTGTCGATGATGAGCGCCACAGGTGTACGGGGCAACGCCTCACCTCGCGCCGCTCGCTTGAATGTGTCCCACTGTTCGGGACGCATAATATTCCCAAATTACGACAGCCCCAGACTGCTCATTTGTCTAGGCGATGGAGAAAGTCCTTCCCCGGTGAGCGCCTACCAGGATCTGGAAAAGCCTGTGTGCGATCAACTCATGCAGCGTGAGCAGCTCGCGATTGGCGCGCACGATGGCGTCCACATCGCGCGGATCAGCCACTCCGCCTCCGGCTTTAAGAGCCGCCGTAGCCTCCCGGATGACCGGATCCTCGATGACTTCGCCCGCCATCTCCCACAATGTGATGAAGCGGTCCACAGCCGACGGGAAGCTGACCTTGAACACCCCGGCGGGGCTGGTGGTTCGCGGCGGTTTGAAATCCAGGTTGAAGGGGCCGTTGTAGCCGTGGCTGCGCAGTAGGACCAGAACATTGAGCCAGTCCAGCGGATTGACCAGACCGACGCCGATGTCGACGTCGTGCTTGAGGCGGTAGCCGTCGTTGATATCGAAGTGGAAGAGCTTGCCCGCCAGCAGAGCCCGGGCCAGAGCCGCGCGCGGCGCGGCGCCCCACATCAGCTCATGCAGGTACTCGGGGTTCAGTCCGACCATCTCCGGATGGGTCAGCAACCCGGAGGCGATGAATGCCAGCATGGCGTCACTGGTGGGGAGCAGGATTTCGGCTTGAGGTTCAAAGGGCTTGGCCTCCAAGCAGTGCTTCAGGGTGGGCCGCCCTTTGCGCGCAGCCACCTGGATGTCGTGTTCGCAGGCTGCGTTCAGGGCTTCGGCATACCAGCGCAGAGTCTGGGTTTCCTCGATGGCGCCTTGAACCTGATAGCCAAGCGAACCGGGCCAGTAGACGGCGAAAGAAGCGCCGAGTTCGTGGCCGATCTCGACGGTGTTCGAGAGGCGGAACTTGGCGTACTCCCGGACTTCGGGCGCCTCGGCGGCCGGCCCGGCGGCCCACACGGCATGGTGGAACGTTTCGGTTGTCACCATGGAACATTGCATGCCGTTTTTCTTCAAGGCCTCTTTGATCTGCGAAACAATTTCCCATTGCCGCCCTGTTCCCAGAGCTTCGGTAGGAATTACATCGGTGTCGTGCGTCGTCCAATAGCCGATGCCGATCTCGGCATAGTTGCGAATGACCTCTTCGAAGGAAACCGGCGGGCGGGTCGGAGCGTGAAATAAGGCCTGCCCTTCGTAAGCCGCGGCCCACTGGGGCCCGGAAATGAAGTATTTTCGGCGAGTTTCGGGGCTATAGGAGCCGCCGCAAGCCTGGATGAGCCGTGAAACAAGTGCCTGTTGATCTGCCTCTGCTTTCATTCCTTTTTCCTCCACACAATACAATGCAGCATATCACGAGACCGAAATTCGGCTGAGGCCACCCGAGCGCTGGCACTTATTACTTACTTATAAGTTGACTTGGAGAAAATCCCCACACTTTTTAAACCGAGTTTCCGCCGATCCGACTTAAACCCCCGGCAGAAAATCTACATGGATGAAAAATGCAGCTTAGCGCGCCTTCTCCTGGAAGAATACCAAAGCAACGCCGTCGCGAAACCGGGGCGGCGCATCCGGCGGAAAACCGGCCCCCAAAGGCATGACGCCGACATAGTTGGACTTCAAGCCAAACCGGTCGATAAGAACGCGCCGGACCAAGCGGGCGCGATCCCGGCTGCGCAAGTACTGTTCGGTTTCTTCGCCCTGGCCCCAATAACCCTCAACGATCAGCAGGGTATTAGGCGCCTGCGCCAGATAGGGAGCCAGCTCGGCGCCCAACCGCTTCACTCCGCTTTCGGCAATAATCTCCCGTCCGGTTTTATCGAGCGAGAACAACTCATCCGATGCGAGCCAGGCGCGGCGCCGTTCCCGGTCGGGTGCCAGCCGCCCGCGGCGGTAGTCCTCCAGACTGATCGCATCAAGATCGAAGAAACCACGCCGGTTGAAATAGCCGCGGAATAACCAGTTGCGCTTGAGCGCCTCCATATTCTCAGCCAAGTCGGTTACAGCTTCTCGCGCCCCGTCCAGTGTTTCTCGAAGCTGGTCAAGCAAGCCCTGCTCGTCCTGGCCAGGCGGCCGTATGGCCGCCAGCACGTCCACCAAACGCGCGGTGGCCTGCTCAACATTGCCGGCGGTCTTCTCAAAGGTTGCGCCGAGCCGGCGCGATTCGATATCGCCGGTTATTCGTTTCAGATCATCGGATATATTGCGCACATTGGCCACGGTGGCCTCCAGATGTTGGGCGATTTCCTCCATGCGGTAATAGAGGCGGTCGTCCTTGAGGAGTTTACCGGCCACTCCTTCCCCGCGCTGAACGCCTTCTAGAATCGAGTCGACTTCGTTAATGACGCGGCGGCTGGCAACCAGCACCTGTTGCGCTTCAGTGTTCACATTTGCGACCAGCTTCTGAGTTTCATCACCCACGCCGGCCATTACGTCAACCGCATTGATGACACGCTGCTGAACTCCGTCCACAGCGCCGTTTACGCGCACGACCACGTCGGCCACCTGCTGGATAACCGCAGCCACTTCGATCGGCTCGCGGCTTGGCAAAACGCTGCCGGCCGCAATAGGCGCCCCCTGCGGAGTCCCCGCTTCAACCTGTAACACTTTGCTTCCCACCAGGCCTTCGACCTGTATGGTGGCCACCGAGTCGGACCGCAACATGGGCTGGAAGCGAGCCAGTACGCGGAAGCGGACCCGGAATTTACCATCCGGGCGCTCCGGGACTGCGATCCAGAGGACCTCGCCTGCATCCATGCCGGACACCATGACTTTGGAGCCGGCCTTCAATCCGCCTAGGCGGGCAAACTGCGTCTCAAGCTCCAGGCTTTCGGCAAATAGCAAGCGGCGGTTTCCGATCCAAAACAAACCCAGGGCGAATAGCAGAAAGCCTCCCGCCACAAACAGACCTGTAAGCATTCTCTGTTTTTGAGACATGGTTCACATGGCTCCTTCCGATTTCATGAATTCTTGCACCAGTGCATGCGGGCTCGAGGCCAGTTCGTCGGCCGTGCCGCGCGCCAGGATCCGCCCCTGCTCGAGTAACGCCAACTGGTCTCCGATGCGGCGGGCGCTGGGGATGTTGTGAGTTACTACGACCATCGTGACGCCGTCGGCGAGCTTAAGGTCGAGCAATAACTCGTCGATCTCGCGCGAGGTCACCGGGTCCAGCCCGCTGGAGGGCTCGTCGGCCAGCAGAATAGGCGGATCGAGCGCCAGCGCGCGGGCCAAACCCACGCGTTTCCGCATACCCCCGGAAATCTCCGCAGGCATCCTGGCTTCGATGCCTTCCAGCCCGACCCGGCGCAGTTTTTCGGCTACGCGATCGCGAATTTCGCTCTCGCTGAGCCGCATGTGGCGGCGGAGCGGGAAAGCTACGTTTTCGCCGACCGAAAGAAAGTCAAAAAGCGCCGAATACTGAAACAGAAACCCGATGCTGCGGCGCACGCGAGCCAGATCCGGCGGCTCCAGATGAGTGATCTCTTGGCCGTTGATATAGATTTGACCGGAATCGGGCCGTATCAGTCCGACCAGTTGTTTGATCAGCACGCTTTTGCCGGTGCCGCTGCGGCCAAGCACGCAGAGGGCTTGGCCCGGTTCGACCTCGAAACTGACCCGGTCCAGCACGCACAAGCGACCGAAGGATTTGGAAACCTCATGAAATCGAATAGCGGCCTGCATGCTCACCCCCGCGCGGCGGGAAAAAGAAAGAAGATGGCTTTCACTAGCACGACGTTGGTGACGATCAGCAAAATCGAGGAGATTACGACGCTGCGCGTCGAAGCCTGCCCGACGCCGGCCGTACCGCCCGTGGTGTTGTAACCAAGGTAGGAGGAAACCGACCCGATGATGAAGCCGAACACGCAGGTTTTAAGCGTCGCCGGCAAGTAATCGGTGAAATCGACAATCGACCAGGCCCGCTCCCAATAGAGCGTAAACGACATCCCGCTGACGGCGGTTTCGGCCAGATACCCGCCGGCTATGCCCATGAAATTCATGATCGTAGTTAAAAGCGGCATTACCAGCACGCAAGCCGCTACGCGCGTCACCACCAGATACTTGAAGGAATCCACAGCCAGTGTCTCCAGGGCGTCGATCTGCTCGGTAACACGCATGGCGCCCAGCTCAGCGCCTATGCCTGCACCGACGCGTCCGGCAAAAAGCAAGCCGGTGACGAGCGGGCCGGTTTCCTTGAACAGAGCCAGCGCCAGCCCGGCAGGGATCATGGCCTCGGCGCCAAAGCGCTCAAGCGATGAGCGCGTGTGCATGGACATGACCGCGCCCACGGCCAACCCGGCCGCCGCAATCAGCGGCAGCGAGCGCCAGCCGAACTCGAAAACCTGCCGGGCGATTTCGGCCGGCTCGCGAGGTGCGCGGAAGGCCTCCCGCAGAATACGGCCGGCGAAGATCGCCAGATCCCCCGTCCAGAGCAAGAAGGACTGCAATTGCTGCCACATGACTGCCATCCGCCTAGATTCTTTCACGATCCGGCCGGCCGGGTCTAATCGCGGCCGCTGTTTTGCGCTCGCGCAACGGAACTTTCCGAACGCGCGGACGTATAAAAAGTGTGGGCCGCCCGCAGGGCGGCCGGAGGCAGGCCCGGATGGCAAACAATGGAAGAAACCGAAAAAACCGCAACCGGTGGTTCTGGATTTGGAGCATAGTAATTCTGGTCGTGCTGGCAGGCGCTTTCGCCGCGCTCAAGGCCTCTTTTCGTTCCAACCACAAGATTGATCCCGGCAAACTCGCCGAAGTGACCCGCGGCACCGTCACGCGTTCGGTGGTGGCCACCGGCAAAATACAGCCTCGCTCGAAGGTCGACGTCAAATCCAAAGCCAGCGGTATTGTCGAGCGCATCTTAGTCGATTACGGAGACTACGTGCGGCAGGGGCAGGTTCTGGTGGAGCTGGATAAAGAGGAACTGCGCGCCAGGGTGCGCGAAGCGCGGGCTCTGCTGATGGCCGCCGAGGCCGCCGAACAGGCGGCCCAAGCCGCTTGCGAGCGCAACCAGGTTGAAGCCGAGGGCCCGGATATTCCTTTCCTTAAATCGGCAATGGAAAGAGCCCGCAGCCTGCATACGGGCGGGTTGATTGCGCGTTCCGTGCTGGAAGACGCCGAAAAAGCCTACCAACTGGCGCTGAATAAACAAATGGTGGCGTTGCGCAACGTGGCGGTGACCCGCGCCGAATGGGCCCGGTCCAAGGCGCAAGTGGCGCAAGCTCAGGCGGCATTGGAACGAGCCGAACAGGACCTGCGCAATTCAACGATTGTCAGCCCTATGGACGGGCTGGTGCTTAGCCGCAACGTCGAGGTGGGCGACGCCGTAAGCTCAATCCTGGTGCTGGGTTCACAGGCCACGCTGCTGATGACGCTCGGCGATATCAGCGACGTTTATGTGCTGGGGAAGGTCGACCAGGCCGATATCGGCAAGATTTATCTGGGCCAGCCGGCCCGTATTGTGGTCGAGTCCTTCCGGGATAAGAAGTTCAACGGCAAGGTCACCAAGATCGCACCGCTCGGAGTTGAGAAAGACAACGTAACTTCATTTGAAGTGCGGGTCTCGATCGACAACCCCGGCCAAACGCTCAAGGCCAACATGAGCGCCAACGCCGAGATTCTTTTGGAGGAGAAAACCGGGGTGCTGGTGATTCCCGAAAGCGCAGTGCTTTACGAAAAGGACCGCAAGCCATATGTTGAAGTACCGGATTCAACCTCCGAGAGCGGGCGGCGGAAGGTCCCGGTCGTTTTGGGGATTTCCGACGGCATCCGCGCCGAGCTTGTTTCCGGTTTGAAGCTAGGCGACAAAGTGATTCTGCAATAGTAGCAGGGGAGGCAGTATTGCGCTGCGCCGGCAATGCTGCGGCCAAGTGGCGCAGCCTGTCTTGACCGTCAAATTGACTGTCAGCTTCTTTTTTCTCAGCTTCTGAAGCCTATATGCGCCCATTCTTGACTTCCATTTTTCCGGCATTGTGCTAACTTCAGTTGGAATACGAGCGTCTTTTGCATTCCGGCTGGTATCAGGAGTACAGGTTTTCTTTTGGGAGGTCAACGTGAAAGTGTGGCTTCATCGAGCGATTCTGCCGGCGGCTATGGCGGCCCTTTTACCGGTCACACCCGTTAGCGCAGCGGTTGTCATTAAGAACCTACAAGTCGAATACAGAACGACCCCTATCGGTATCGACGTTGCTCAACCGCGGTTCAGTTGGCAGATGGCGGCTACGGCAGGCGAACGCGGCCAATCCCAAATCGCCTACCAAATACAGGTGCGCGACCCCAAAGGCGCTGTGGTTTGGGACAGCCGGCGTGTTGAAAGCCCTGAATCCCTGCACATACGCTACCAGGGCAGCCCGCTTCAGGCGGCCACCCGCTACAACTGGACCGTAACCGTGTGGACGCGGGCAGGAGCGCGGCTTAACGCCGGCTCCTGGTTTGAAACCGGTCTGATGGACCCCAGCCCGAATTCAAAGGCCTGGGGCGGCGCTCAATGGATCGGCGGAGGAAACGAAGATCTGGTGCTTTATTCGCACTACCTGACTATTTTTGACGCTAAATACACGGTTGCCATAGCGCCGGGCAGCAGCCGCGCCAGCTTCATCTACGGGGCCAACGACTCACGTCTGATGGACCGATTCAAAAACATCTATCAGATTGAAAACGGCCGGGATCAGAGCTACATCAAACTTGAACTCGATATTTCAGCCGTCGATGGCTCCCCCGGCGGACGGGCCAAACTCAACGTCTATCGAGTTGGCTATGCTCCCACCGATACACCCTCAAAGCCGCTACGCAGCTTCGAGATTTCAACCGATATCATCAATAACGCCAACAAGAACGCCGAGCACACCATCGAATTCTCAAGCGCCTTTGGCCAGATCCGCCTTTCTATCGACGGTAAAACCCAGTTTGCACCTGCTGCGGCAGCAGCTCAACCCGCCGCCCAACCCGCACCCGGCGCAGGACCCGGCCGCGGCCCGGGCGCTGCAAATGCGGTCAACCTGAACCCGGTTGGATCAGGCGGCAACTACATTCCGTTCGGGATGCTCTGCGACATGGGGTTCTCGGTCGATCCAGGCCAGAATGCAACTTTCCGGGAAGTCATTATTAGGAACAACCGAGCGCCCAATAACATTTTGTTCCGAGAAGATCTCTCGGCCACACCTTATCGGGGAATCTATGCGGATTTGGTCGGACCCAATACGGGGTTTTCGGTTGCAGGCGGCCGTTATGTTCTAAGCGGCGGCGCAAAGGGCGTCTTCCTGGTGCGCAACCCCAGCCGAAACTCGACGCCTATGCTGCGAACCACGTTCAAACTTGCCGAAAAACCGATCGCCAGCGCACGGCTCTACGCTACGGCTCGCGGCGTCTATGAAATGTATATAAACGGCCGGCGCGTCGGGGACGCCTACTTTACGCCGGATCTGACCCAGTACAACATCACCCACATGTATCAGACCTACGATGTCACCGATCTGATTAAGGCCGGCGCAAACGCCATGGGCGCCATGTTGGGCGAGGGCTGGTGGAGCGGGCAGTTGAGCTTCGGCACGGTCTGGAATCACTTCGGCGACCGGCAGTCGCTGCTAGCCAAGCTGGTCGTCACTTATAAGGACGGGACTTCGGAAACGGTGGTGACCAATGACCGCACCTGGAAGTATTTCGGCAACGGTCCCGTAATTTACGGGAGTTTTCACTTAGGCGAAATCTACGACGCTACGCGGGAGGCCGAAATAGAGGGCTGGTCGACAGCCGCCTACGACGACAGCAAATGGAAACAGGCGGTTGTGGTGCCGCTTGAAGGCACAACGTTTTCCGGCGTCGAAAGCGGTCCGGGCGGCGCGACTAGCCCCTTTAGCTTCGAGAAGCTGTCGCTGGTCGGGCAGATCGGCAACAGCCCTGGCGTATTCAAAATACTGACGGCTAAGAGCGTCAAGGAAGTCCGTCCAGGTGTGTTTGTTTACGACATGGGACAGAACATTGTGGGCGTTCCGCGCATCACCATCGCCGACGGGCGTGAGGGCCGCAAAATCACGCTGCGCTACTCGGAGATGCTCTATCCGGACCTGCCTGAGTCCGGCAAAAACGTGGGCATGATCATGACCGAAAACTACCGCGCCGCCTTGAGCCAGGATGTCTATACGATGAAGGCAGGCCGGCAGGTCTATCAGCCTAGGTTCACTTTCCATGGCTACCAGTACATCGAAATCACCGGCATAGAAAAACCCCTGCCGCTTGAAGCGGTCGAGGGCGTGGTGATCAGTTCGATACGCGAGTTGAGCTCCGACTACCGAACATCGAACGAGAAGGTCAACAAATTATGGTCGAACTTGGTCTGGTCCAACATCGACAATTTCCTGTCCATACCCACCGATTGCCCGCAGCGCAATGAGCGGATGGGTTGGTCGGGCGACATCAATGTCTTCTCGCGAACGGCTACCTATGTTTCCAACGCGGATCAATTCCTAACCCGCCATATGCGGGCAATGCGCGACGTACAGACTCCGGCCGGACGTTTTACCGACGTCGCTCCGATCGGCGGAGGTTTCGGGGGCATTCTGTGGGGAAGCGCGGGGATCGTCGTCCCCTGGGAAGTTTACATGCAATATAGGGATGTAGGACTGCTGGAGCAACACTACCCGGCGATGGCAGCCTACATGAACTACCTGGAAACCACCATTGATCCGAAAACAGGCTTCATCGCGGACGCTCAACTGGGCGACTGGCTCGGTCCCCAGAACAACGCCCTGGGGTCGCAATATCTGGCCGTGGCCTATCATGTCTATTGCCTGGACATCATGTCCAGGGTGGCCGAAATCCTAGGCAAGAAGGACGAGGCAGCGCGTTTCCGAGATCAGTACAACAAGCGCAAGGCATACTTCAACTCGACTTTTGTAAGCCCCGAAAAGAAGGCGCTGGGCGTGGTCGGCCCCGGACGCGGCGGATTCGGCGGCGGAGGCGGCGCCCCCGGGCCGGGACGGGGGACCGCGGCCGCGGCTCAAGCTCCGCAGTTCCGTGTGGCCGATACGCAGACCGCCTATGCCGTAGGGCTGGCCCTGGGGGTGTTCAACGACGAGAACCGGCCCTACATGATCAAGAATTTGGCCGATGCCGTCGCGCGCGAAAACCCCGACGATCAGGGCGTCATGCGCCCGAAGTACTCGCTGATGACCGGCTTCATCGGAACCGCCTGGATCAGCAAGGCGCTTTCCGATAGCGGCTTGAGCGAACTGGCTTACCGGCAGTTGCAAAACAACCAGTATCCGTCCTGGCTCTATCCGATCGAGCAAGGCGCTACCACCATTTGGGAGCGGTTGAACGGCTATACGGTTGAAAACGGATTCGGCGGCAACAACAGCATGAATTCTTTTAATCATTATTCGTTCGGCGCGGTCGGCCAGTGGATGATGGCTTACTCGCTCGGCATCCAGCGGGATGATCCCGGCTTCAGGAAGTTCATCCTTCAGCCTGAACCCGATCCAACCGGAATGATGAGCTGGGCGGAGGGTTATTACGACTCAATGTACGGCCGGATCGAAAGCGCCTGGAAGGTGGATGGGAAGGTCCTGACCTACCGGGCTACGGTGCCCGCTAATACTACCGCCACGCTCTACCTGCCGACCAGCGACCCGGACTCCGTAAGGGAAGGCGGCCGGGATGCACAAAAGGCCGCCGGCGTCTCATTTGTCAGGTACGAGAATGGCAAAGCTGTGTATACGCTTACTTCCGGCAGCTACGTATTCACGGCCGCGCGCTGACAGCCGGCAAGACAACCGCAGCCGAGCGAGCACGACCGCTCCGCTGCGCTTCATCTTAAATTGAACGGTTGTACAAGTGTTTTTCGGCGGGGCGACTTAGCCCCGCTTCTGCCCGGCCGCGCCGCAAGTGTATAATGAAACGTTCCACCATCCATTCCCCAGGAGCAACAGGAAGACATTCATGGCAACGAAACGTATCGGAATACTGACCGGCGGGGGCGACGTCCCCGGCTTGAACGCAGTGATTAAAGGCGTTGTTTACCGCGGCAGCGAAATGGGTGTCGAAGTAACCGGCATCCGCCGCGGCTGGGAAGGCCTCACGCATGTGAACCTTGAGGACCCAATGAGCCGGGCTCGCTACATCCTGCCCCTGAACCGCGCTAACACCCGCACCATCGACCGCACCGGAGGAACCTTCCTTCACACCAGCCGCACCAATCCGGCCAAGATGAAGGAATTGCCAGATTTCCTAAAGGGCAAGGATTTTCCGGTCTCCGAGAGCACCAAGAAAGGCGTCACCTCCAAGGTCTACGACATGACTTCCCAGGTGCTGAAGAATCTGGAGTCTCTCCAGATTGATCATCTGGTAGCCATCGGAGGCGACGACACCCTTAGCTATGCCGCCCGCCTGGATAAGGAGGGCTTCCCGGTCATCTGCATCCCCAAGACCATGGACAATGACGTGCGCAATACCGAGTACTGCATTGGCTTTTCCACGGCCATAACCCGGGCGGTAGACGCCATCGAGCGGCAGCGCACGACGGTCGGCTCGCACGAGCGGGTCGGAATTTTCCGCGTCTTCGGCCGGGATGCCGGCCACACGGCGCTTTACACCGCCTATGTCACCGGCATACGCTGCTGCATACCCGAGTTCAAGGTAAACCTGGAGAAGCTCATCGATCTGATTATCGAGGAAAAGAGGAACAACCCCAGCAACTACGCGCTGGTGATTCTTTCCGAAGGCGCCGAATGGGAAGGCTACACGGTCAAGGAATACGGCGAGCCCGACGCTTACGGCCACCGCAAGAAGATGAGCGTGGGTGAGGATTTGAGCGACGAGATCAAACGGCGCACGCGCGAGGAGACCGTGGTCAGCGACCTGACCTACGACCTGCGCGGCGGCAGTCCCGACTTCGTCGACAAGCTGGTGGCCACCACCTTCGCCAACATGGCGCTAGACGCCATCATCGAAGGCAAGCATGGACTGATGACCTCCATTGTGAACGGATGCTTCGCCCTATCGCCCATTCCCGACCCCAAGCTCGGCCCGCGCAAAGTGGATGTCGCCACCATGTACAACACCGAGCGCTACATGCCGCGCTACGACGCCAAGCTGGGCTACCCCATCTTTTTGGCCCGCGCCTGAAAGCGAGCGGGGCGCTCGCCCCGCTCGCCTCATAGTAACCTGTAAATAATGAACACCGCGCACGGAGAAGCGCTCCCCTTCCAAGAGATAGTTGAAGCGGAAGGACACCTGATCGACTCTCAGGTGATGGAGCAAATCTTCGACAAGGTTGTAGCCTGCCAGGGCCGCTTCGAGGTCGAGCAATTTCGCATCGGCCGCACCAATGAGGAACCCTCCTACCTGCGCCTGAAAGTCGAAGCTCCCAGCCAGGAGCAAATGCAGTTGATGTTGCAGCAGTTGATGGACCTGGGCTGCGCTCCGGTGGATGCTTCCGACGCCGAGCTGGAAACGGTCGCGCGGGACCGCTGCGCACCGGAAAGATTCTACTCGACTACCAACCACCGCACGTTTGTGCGCCATCGGGGCCAGTGGATTGAAGTCGAACGGCAGCGCATGGACGCTTTGATCGTGCTCGAGGGCGGGCGCGCCTTCTGCCGCCGCTTGCGCGATCTTAAGGCCGGCGACCGCGTGGTGGTCGGCATGCGCGGCATTCGGGTTGTGCCTGAAGCCAAGGAACGTGACCGCCTGGCCTTCGCGTTTATGGCCAACGGCATCTCTTCCGAGCGCCAAGTGGAGACTGCCGTGCGCCAGACGGCCGCGCTGATCCGTCAAACCCTCGAGGCGGGACGCAAGGTAGTGGTCGTGGCCGGTCCGGTGGTAGTCCACACGGGGGGCGCGCCTGCGTTGGCGGCAATGATCCGAGGCGGTTTCGTGCAGGCGCTGCTGAGCGGCAACGCCCTGGGCGTGCATGACATCGAAGCGGCGCTTTTCGGCACTTCGCTAGGAGTACGGCTGAGCGACGGGCGTCAGGCCGAACACGGCCACCGCAACCACATGCGGGCTATCAACGCGATCTACCATTGCGGAGGCATACGCCAAGCGGTGGAGTCCGGACGTCTCGCCAGCGGGATTCTTTACGAGTGCGTCCGGGCAAACGTACCTTTTGTTCTGGCCGGAAGCCTGCGCGATGACGGGCCGCTGCCTGAGACCATCACCGACATGATCCAAGCTCAGGACGCCTACGCCGCCCATCTGGAAGGCGCCGGCTTGGTGCTGGCGGCGGGCTCTATGCTGCATTCGATCGCCGTGGGCAACATGCTTCCGAGCTGGGTTCGCCTGGTGTGCGTGGACATCAACCCGGCCGTCGTAACCAAGGTGAGCGACCGCGGAACAGGCCAGGTTTTGGGCGTGGTGACCGACGTCGGTCTTTTCCTGTGCCAGCTCGCCAGAGTCTTGATTCCATCATGAACAAAGCATATACGGAAGAACATGCCCGCGCGGGCCTGAATGCGCCTTTACCCAAACTGGAAACTTTCCCCAACCAGTTTCCGGACTATGAAATTGAAATCGTCATTCCAGAGTTCACTTCGGTCTGTCCCAAGACGGGCCTGCCGGATTTCGGTAAGATTACAATACGTTACATTCCGGACAAGTATTGTGTCGAACTGAAATCGCTCAAAATGTACGAGCTTGGCTACCGCAACCTGGGGATTTTCTACGAAAACGTGGTGAATCGTTTCCTGCGTGATTTTGTGGCCGCGGTCAAGCCGGTTTCAGTAACCGTCACCGGCGAGTTCAACCCGCGGGGCGGTATTTATTCCAAAGTTACGGCCAGTTGGAGCCGCAAGAAAAAAGTTGCCCGGCGCTGATTCATACGACAATTTAAAGGCTGAAGAGCTCGCCGAGCTGGCGCGCCAGATTCGCGAGCGCGTGCGCGCCCGCCATCCGGAGGGTATGGTGGGAAACCTGGTGTTGCCGGACCTGATGCCCGTGGTGCGAGCCCGGGATGCCGCCGAGGGCAAGGTCGCCGCCATAGGCACGGTTAACCCACGACCGCCCGGTCTGGTTAACAACCTCATCCAATTTGTCAAAAAGACCGTTGCGCGACTGCTTGACTGGCACGTGCGCGAGCAGGTGGAATTCAACCGCGCCGTAATCAACGCCATCGAGGCGGTTTTGGGAGCACTCGATGAAAACAACCGGGCGCTGGCGCGGTTGGCGCAGATGCAAACGGATGTTGGCCGCCATTGGGCCGAATGGCGCCAGGAATGGGAGAAGAAGCTGGCCGCTAATGAAGTGCAGTTTCTCCGCAGCGTCGCCGATCTGGAGGGCGCCTTCCAGCATCGCGTCTCGCTCATGGAAGCCAATTTCCGGGATTTGACCCGGACGCAACATAAAGACTTCACGCTGGCGCTTGAAAAAGCCACAATCGACATACAGAAGCGGCTCTGGAGTGATCTGGAAAAAGTTCGAGCCGACTATGAGCGCCTCATTAATTCCGAACTGCGGCTGCTCCGGCAGCGCTCGGCGTTACCGGCGCTGCTGAGGCCTCATGAAGGCGCCTCAGCCGCCGCGGCGCCTGCCACAAGCGATGGCGGCATAGACTTTCTATGGTTTGCCGAGCGCTTCCGCGGCACAGAAGAGTCCGTGCGCGAGCGCCAGCGCTTCTATCTTCCCTTCTTCAAGGATTGCCGCCAGGTGCTGGATCTTGGCTGCGGGCGGGGAGAGTTTCTTGAATTGCTCGGAGAAGCCGGCATCCCGGCGCGGGGCGTGGACTCAAGCGAAGAGTGCGCAGCCTGGTGCCGCAGCAAAGGACTTGACGTGGTCTGCCAGGATCTGTTTGAGCATTTGCGATCGGTTCCAGATGGCTCGCTCGACGGCATCAGCGCTTTTCAACTGATCGAACACTTGCCTCCCCACCGCTTGCCGGAGCTGATACGACTGGCAGCATCCAAGCTGTGCCGGGGCGGGCTGCTTGCCATTGAAACGCCCAATCCCGAGTGCCTGGCGGCTTTGGCCATGTATTTTTATCTGGATCCCACTCACCAGCGCCCGGTGCCGGCTGAGCTGACGCGGTTCTATATGGAGGAATGCGGCTTCGGCGACATCGAAGTGCACCGTCTCTCACCGGCGTTGGAATTCGCCCCAAGCCTGGCTGCGCTGCCCGAAGATTTCAGGAAAGACTTCTTCGGCGGTCTTGATTACGCAATAATAGGCCGAAAACTTCAGTCAAGTTACTAAGTAACTTACTAAATTAACTCCCCGACGTCCGGCCGGAAACGTCCGTCCTGCCACTCCGACCACATTTCAACGGCCTGGACCGCAAAGATGGTCGATACCGGGTTGGCGAATGGCATCAGCCGGCCGGCCTTTTTGCCGAAGCTGAAAGCTCCATCCAGGCGGGCGTCAGGCGAATTCATCTGAAATGAATGCAGTTCCGCGGCCTCCTCAGCCGCGGCGGCTTCATCCAGCGTCGCCACCCCCAAGGCTGCAGCGTAAAGCCGGAGGCGCAACAGTTGCGCATAAACATCGGACCGAACGAACACCGGCCGTATCTGCCGCAGCAGCTCGGAAACACGCCGGATTCCGGCCTCCAGCACCTGGGCGCAATCCGGCCGGCCTACGGCGGACAACAACCCTTCCAAGAAATAGCAGTAGGCATGCAGGCGGTCCATAAGCCGCTCCCGATCGGGCGCTTCGTCGAGAAATACGCTATGATTTCGCAGCAACACTCTGAGCAGATCGTCGAACAGTTCCTCACGGCAATCGCTGCACCCCGCCTGCGCCAGTTCACTCCAGGCCATGGCTGCCTTAAGCTGATAACAGCCGGGGCGTTCGGACCAACCTCGGCCTCCGTTCATCGGGCGCTTGTCGGGGAGCAGGATAATCGGATGAAAAGGCAAAGAGTTGCCGAAGTCACGCTGCATGGAGCGAGCGCATAGTACCGCCAGCTCGAAGAACTCCCGTTTTCGGGTCGCCCGCCAGAGGCTGAGCAAGCCGCGGCTTATGATGCCCAAGTCGAAAAAGTAAACCTTCTCGGCGCCCGGTTCAAACGGCATAGTGGCGCACTCTTCGAGCCAGGCTTCACGGCTGAGGAACCAGCCGGTCTGAACGGCGGCCTCCATGCAGGCACGCTCGCCGGTTTTTTTAAAAAGATAGACCAGTCCGGCTGCGGCATAACCGGTTATCTCGTTTGAGACCGGGCGAAATTGCTGCCGATCCGCCTGATAAAAGCGCGAGACCCCTCCCGACGGCTTCTGTATCCCGCTTTGAAGCAACCACATCGAAGCCCGGCGCGTCACAAGGGAATGTTCAGACATGTCGAAAGCTGCTCATTTTAGCACCGATCGGGAACCGGACCTGGAGGAGGCGGATTTGAGAATTGTTATACTAGAAAAGCTGTAAATCCTGAGCTAATGATGAAGTTCTTTGCGGTCTTACTTTTAGCCGCCAATTCAACTTTTGCCGCCACCTTCACCACAGGACAGGCCGCCAGGTTGGTAATTGGCCAGAAAACCTTTACTGAACAGGCCGAAGGCGCCAGCGACACGGTGCTCGGCGGCGTGGGCGGCGTAGCTTACGGCGGTGACATGCTGGTGGTAAGCGACGCCAACCGCGTAGCCGCAGAACCGATTAACCATCGAGTACTCATATATAAGGGATTATCCTCAATGCTGCCGAAGCCGACCGATCCGCTGGAGTACACCCAGCGCTGCCCGGTGTGCGTAGGCAAGGCTTCGCTGGTACTCGGCCAGCCCAATTTTGAGGAAACCGCCTACTCGACGCCACCCTCGGCAACCACTTTGCGCACACCGACCGGCGTCGCCACCGACGGCCGGATTCTGGCCGTGGCCGATACCGACAACAACCGTGTGCTGATCTGGCTCTCGATTCCCTCCAACAACCAGGCGCCGGCAGATGTGGTGCTGGGACAACCGGATTTTAAGACCGTAGCCGTGGTTAACCCGCCGACGGCCAGCTCCTTGCGCGGCCCCCAGGGCGTCTGGATCCAGGACGGACGGCTCTTTGTCGCCGATACCTTCAACAACCGGGTGCTCATCTGGAACTCCATTCCGACCACTAACGGCAAGGCTGCCGACGTCGTGATCGGTCAAAAAGACTTTAACGTCGCCGTCCAAATTGACCTGACGCAAACTACTTTGAACCCAAAAGCGGATACCCTGCTGAGTCCGGTCTCGGTCACCTCGGACGGCCAGCGCATGTACGTAGCCGATCTCGGTCACAACCGGGTTCTGATCTGGAACTCAATCCCGACTACTAACGGCCAGCCGGCCGACGTCGTGCTTGGACAACCCGACATGACCAGCGCGGTCGCCAACAATAGTTCAAAACTATGCGCTTCAACCGGCACAGACAAGGACGGAAACCCAACCTACCCCGCGCTTTGCGGGGCCACGATGGACTTCCCGCGCTTTGCGCTTTCCGACGGGAAATGGCTATTCGTCGCCGATGGAGGCAATGACCGGATCCTGGTGTATTATTCGGTGCCCACTCAAAACGGCACCCCGGCCGACGTTGTCCTTGGGCAACCGAAAGACACGCTTAATCTGGGTTCGGATGCCGCCTACCAGTGGCGCGTGGCCAGCGCGGATTCGCTGCGCACGCCGACCTCACTCGCCTGGGACGGGCTGAATCTGTTCATCGCCGATTCTTTCAACCGGCGGGTAATGGTTTTCACCCTGGCCGAACCCAATCTGCCGTATACCGCCGTCCGCAACGCCGCCAGCCGCTTCATTTATGCAACCGGTAGCGTCACCTTTTCAGGTTCAATGCAATTGAACGACGAGGTGACGATCAAGATCGGGGAAAAGGAATACAAATACAAGATCACGGACACTGACACTCTTGAAACCGTAACTCAAAAGTTTGTGGACCTCATAAATGAGGGGGACGGCGATCCGCTGGTTTATGCTTTGCCGAATCTGAATATTGCGACAGTAATTTTGACTGCCCGTGAAGCGGGCGAAGCCGGCGATAGCATAACCCTGTCGGCCTCAGTGGCGGCTGCAAGCAGCGACAAAAACCCGATGATCGCCGTCACAACCAGCGGAGCTAATTTGTCCGGCGGCAAAGACGCCGCGAAGATAGCTCCCGGTTCTTTGGTGACTATTCTGGGCGAAAACCTTTCGGAATTCACGGCCGCCGCGCCGGCTGACGCAAATCCCCTCCCCCGCGAACTGGCCGGAGTGGAGGTTTATTTCGACGGCATTAAAGCCCCGCTGCTGTTCGTCTCCCCGACCCAAATCAATGCCCAATTACCTTTTGACGTTAGCGATTCGACCAGCGTGAACGCTTTTGTTCGGGTGCGATGGAGCGACGGGCGCGTAACCGTCACCAATCCTGTTGCTGTACCCGTAGTGGGCGAAAACCCAGGCATCTTTGCCTTCGACGGGGTGGAACCACGCCGCGCCGTGGCTTACCACTACAGCGACCGCGCTACCGGAACGGTTTCAATCGACGGCACCGCCGCAGCCGGAGACGTTTGCACCATCACCATTGAGGATCGCACTTACACTTACGTGGTTCAGGCCGGCGATACGCTTACCAGCATCCGGGATGCCTTCGTACGCATGATCAATCAGGATCCGAAGGTGGAGGCTTTCCCCTCCAGCATCTGGACCCGCGTACGGTTGCGTGCCCGCGTGCCTGGTCCGGAGGGCAACAACATAAAATTCTCCGCCAATGTCCCGGAAGGCTCCTCCGTGGTGATGACGGCCTTCAATCAGACTCTATGCTGCGCCAACGAAGCCGGCAGCCTGGTCACCGAGGATAACCCGGCGATGCCGGGGGAAACCATTGTCATCTTTGCCACCGGTCTCGGACTCATAAAACCGGAGCAGGCCAATGCCATGGTACGTACCGGCTACACCTATGAAGGCCCGGCCTTCAACGAGCCTCGGGAGTTCGTCTCATCCATGGCCGGAGGCAAAACCGCCAATGTGCTGGCCTGCGGGATGAAGCCGGGCGCAATCGGGATTTACGAGGTGCATCTGGAACTGAACTCGGCCCAGCCGACCAATCCTATGACGCAGTTGACTATCTCCCAGTCGGACAAAGTAAGCAACATAGTAACTATACCGGTCTATAATCCGACTGAAACAGACTAAGCCCAAGCCTATTTTAGGGGTTCGTAAGGACGGAAACCCTCCGATTGCATAATTCGCCGGGCCAAACCGGCAGTCTCCGGAGCGACATAGAAGAAAGCTCCCACCCGGACGCGGCGAAAAATGAATCCCCCCACGTACTCATCGGCTTCCACCAGATAGTCCACGCCCGCCGCCGTCAGCACTCCTTCCAAGGTCTGAGCTTCCGAAAGCTTACGGGCTATGTAGACCAGCTCAACGTCCCGGTCACCGAAAAACGATTCGTCCCGGCGCACCTCACCCTCCCCGCACCCGGGCGGCGAAAGCTTCGTAAGCTCCCGGCGCGTGCTTGTTCATCCACTTTATGAAGGCAAGCGCAACCTTTTCCAGATTGGCGTACAGAAGCGGGTTACGGAATTCCTCGCGCAGCTTCGGAAGCAATTCCTTAATCCTCTCATATACCAGCAGCAGTTCTCCCCCGCTCTGAAAGAACAGTTCTTGATTCAACACGCCGCTGGTGATGAAAGAAGCCGCCATCTCCCAGTAGCTCACCACCATACGGTAGTAGGCATTCTCCTCCGAGCCGGGCGGGCACAAAGCCGCCAACTCTTCCGGCGTCGAAGCTTTAAAGTTCTTGGCGAACCACTCGCGAGCTGCACGCAACTTAGCCTCACGGCGCAGTTCGTACAGGCGCAAAATAAGGTTTACGTCATCAAAGGTAGCTTGCACTTCCATGCCAACAGGTTAACAGAAGGCCACGGTTCCATTCAGCCCTAAAACCTGCACGAATAACCTTAAAAAGCGGCGGTTCAGGTCGGAACGCTCCACGTAAGCCACCTGCTCCGCTATCATCGTTATATAGATGGCTATTAATATCGGTCTGGACATCGGTGCGATTAGCCTGAAGCTGGCGGCCATAGGCAAGCGCGAAGACCGCCCGCTTCTGGAAAACCTCTGCGCCCAAAAGCCGACTTTCCGCTTTCACCCCTGGGCGCCCGGCAGTCCGGGTGGCGATTTACCCCTGGTAATCTCGGAGTACCGCCGCATATTGGGCAGCCCCATACAGTCTACTTTCGATCTGCTACAGGAGTTCTACGAAGCGGTTCCCGAGCGTCACATAGAGGGCATACGCGTAACCGGCTCGGGCAGCCGGACTATCGCCAAGATTCTGGGAATCTATTTTGAAAACGAATTCAAAGCCATTGCCCGGATGATCAGCACCTTCTACCCCGAGGTGCGGACGGTCTTTGAAATCGGCGGCGAAAGCTCCAAATATCTGCGCCTAGAACCCCAGCCCGAACAGGGGCAGGCAGCTTCGATAGTGGACTACGACCGCAGCGGCGAGTGCGCCGCCGGCACGGGTTCCTTCCTCGACCAGCAAGCTTTGCGTATGGACTACTCCATTGAGGAAGTGGGCTCGATCGTATGCACCGCCAAGTGCGCCGCCCGCATAGCCGGCCGTTGCTCGGTGTTCGCCAAATCCGATATGATCCACGCGCAACAGAAAGGCTACACGCCGCCGGAGATCCTGCGCGGATTGTGCGACGCCGTGGCGCGTAATTTTAAAAGCAGCATAGTAAAAGGCCGCAAGGTGACGCCGCCAGTGGCGCTGATAGGCGGAGTGGCACTGAACACCGGGGTTACCACGGCCCTGCGCGAAGCCTTCGGTTTGACCGAGGACCAGCTTTTCGTCCCCGACCTTTATGCTTGGTGCGGAGCCGTCGGCGCGGCCATGCTTGAAGCCGTCGAGCGCCGCAAGCGCAACTTCCGCGACATACACCGGCTTAACCAACACGAATCGGAAACCCGCGTGCAGGACGTGCCGCCGCTTTCGATGGAAAACGTCGTGCTGTTGCGCGAAAGCACGCCAAAATATGTCCCGCCGCCCGGCGCCCAACCTATTCCGGCTTACCTCGGCATCGACATCGGTTCGGTTTCGACCAACCTGGTGGCCATGGACGAGTTCGGCCGCGTCATACACGACGTTTATTTGCGCACGGCCGGCCGGCCGGTCGAAGCCGTCCAGCAGGGATTGCGCGAGATCGAGCGGGAATGGGGTCACCGCCTGGTAATCCAGGGCGTAGGCACCACCGGAAGCGGCCGCGAGCTCATAGCCGAGCTGGTGGGCGCCGATGTGGTCAACGACGAAATCACGGCCCATAAGACCGGGGCGCTGCACATCAGCGCCACTCAGGGTGCGCCTCCCGTCGACACCATCTTTGAAATCGGCGGCCAGGACTCCAAATTTATTTCAATTGAAAACGGCGTGGTCGTGGACTTCGCCATGAATGAAGCCTGCGCCGCAGGCACCGGCTCCTTCCTTGAGGAGCAGGCCGAAAAACTGGGCATAAGCATCAAAGGCGAATTCGCCCGCTTGGCGCTCAGTGCGCCGGCGCCTACCCGGCTGGGCGAGCGCTGCACGGTCTTCATGGAGCGTGATGTGACCGGCTGGCTGCACAAGGGCGAAAGCGTGCCCAATCTGGTAGCCGGGCTGGCCTACTCGATTGCGTTGAACTATCTGAACCGGGTGGTGCGCGGACGCCGGATCGGCGACCAGATCTACTTCCAGGGCGGGACCGCATACAACGACGCGGTAGCGGCCGCCTTCGCCTGTTTGCTCGGCAAGAAGATCACCGTACCGCCATATAACGGCGTTATGGGCGCGGTCGGCATGGCGCTGATAGCGCGGCAGTGGAAACAGGCTACCGGCGGCGCGACCAAATTCCGCGGCTACGACCTTTCGCGCTTGCAGATGAGCACGCGCGATTTCGTCTGTAAGGCCTGCTCCAACTACTGCGACATCAAGGAATTCACCATTGAAGGCCAGAAAAGCTACTGGGGCGACAAATGCTCGGACCGTTTCCGCAAGCCGTCGGTCACCGGACGCAAGCCGGTCATCGAGGATCTTTTCGCCTATCGTGACATGGTGCTCAACCAGATAATGGCTGCTCATCCGGCAAACAGCGGCGCACGTTTCCGCATCGGATTGCCGCGGGCCATGTCCGTTATCGAGCGGGTTCCCTTCTGGTACACCTACTTCGCCGAGCTGGGCTTTGAGCCGGCGCTTTCGCCCAACACGGACCATCAAATCGCCTCCGAGGGCGTTGAGCTGGCGCTGGCGCAGCCCTGCTATCCGATCCAGGTGGCCCACGGTCATGTGCTGGCTCTGCTCAAACAAGGCGTGGATTACATAGTATTGCCGAATGTGCTGGATTACGAATCCAGCGACACTTATGGTTGCACGGCGCATCTGTGCCCCTGGAACCAGACGCTGCCCTGGGTGTTGCGGAGCGCTCCGAAGCTGGACGAGCACCAGCATATGTATCTGATCCCGACCTTGCATTTCCAACTGGGACGCGAGACCGTCAAGCGCGGTATGGCGGAGGCGGTTCAGAAACTGGGCGTTTCACGCCGCGCCAGCGACCGGGCGGTTGATGCGGCTTACGCCGCACAGCGGGAATTTCAGCAGAGTTTGTTGGAAGCCGGCCGCCGCGCCCTGGCAGTGCTCGAACAGACCGGCGAGCCCGGCCTGATTCTGGTCGGCCGCAGCTATAACATTTATGATCGGAACGTCAACTGCGACATCCCGCGTAAGCTGCGCCACCGCTACGGAGCCAACGTGATCCCCCTAGATTTCCTGGTCAGCGGACGGGAAGATGTCGGGGACTTGCATCCCAACATGTATTGGAGCTCGGGCCAGAAAATTCTGGCGGCGGCGCGTCTGGCCGCGCAACATCGCAATCTGCATCTGATATACATTTCCAATTTCAAATGCGGTCCGGATTCCTATATAAAGCATTTCACTCGCGAAGCGGCCGGCGCTCCGTTCCTGGTTCTTCAGTTTGACGGGCACGGCAACGATGCCGGTTACATGACGCGTTGCGAAGCATACCTGGACAGCAAAGGGATTCTACGATGCTATCAATCGGGGCAGGAAGTAACCTCCTTGGCGGCCGGCGTCCACTAGACGGCAAGAAGGTTTACATCCCGCCCATGGCCTACGGCAGCGCCCGGGCTTTTGCGGCGGCCTTCCGAGCCATCGGCGTGGATGCCGACATCGTGCCGCCTTCCGACGAACGCACGCGCGAACTCGGAGCGCGCTACACCTCGGGCGACGAGTGCTATCCGGCCAAGGTGACCGTGGGTGATTTCATGAAACTGCTGGAGCGGCCCGACATAGACCCCGCGCGCATTCTGTTTTTTATGCCCACGGCCGATGGTCCCTGCCGTTTCGGCCAGTACGCTCCCTACCTGCGGCGGGTGCTGGACGCCAACGGATATTCAGCAGTCGGCATTTTGTCTCCAACCAGTGAAAATGCCTATGGAGGCTTAGGTGAGTTGGCCCGCGCCTTCGTGCGTACCGGCTGGCGCGCGCTTCTTGCCGGCGACATCCTGCAAAAGCTGTTGCTGCGCTACCGGCCGTACGAGGTGGTCAAGGGTGCGGCCGACGCGCTCTACGAAGAATGTCTGGATGATCTGTGCTCCACCATAGAGCAGTCCTCCGTGGTGCCGCCCATCCAGCTAAGAGCCATTCGCGAAAGCCTGGTCCGCAGCCGCGACCGCTTTCGCCGGCTTCCCATCCACCGCGATCCGTCGACTCCGCTCATCGGAGTAGTAGGCGAAATTTTCTGCCGCCTGCACACCTTCTCCAACGAGGACCTGGTGCGGCGCCTTGAAGAGTACGGCGGCGAAGCCTGGTTGAGCGACATCGCCGAATGGGTCTGGTACACCAACGCTGAAACCTTCCGCAAGCTGCGGCTCTACGGCAGGCTTATTTCCAAGGACGGACTGGTTGCCTGGATCCGCAACTATGTCCAGCGCCGTGACGAACACACGTTGCTTGAGCCTTTCCGCGAGGAATTCGCCGGTTTCGAGGAGCCTGAAATACACGAGCTGCTCGAGCTGGCGCGCCCCTATCTGCCGCAGGACGGCGCCATGGGCGAAATGGTGCTCAACGTCGGCAAGGCCATCTACCTTACCCGCAAGGGCGCCGACGGCATCATCGACATCAGCCCGTTCACCTGCATGAACGGGATTGTCAGCGAAGCCATTTACCCGCGCATAAGCCGTGACCTGGGGGGCATTCCCATCCGCAATTTCTACTTCGACGGCACGCAGTCGGATCTGGACCGCGACCTGGGCGTGTTCCTGGAGCTGGCGCGCAGCTATCAGCGCCGAAAAAAGTTCAAGCGAAATTGATTCAACCTAAACTGTTTGTAGTGACGCCGGTCGTTTCTCCAGGTGTGAAAAAAGCGGGCTTACTTCAACCTCGATAGTTCGTGAACTGCTTCAACAAAATCTCCGCGCACCAGGCAGCCGCGCGGCTTACGACTTCTTCAGCACATTTGCCGTCGACTTTCGGGCGTATTTCGCTACAGAGCACGCTGCCCCAGGTTCCGACGAAACGGTCGTTGATCTCGAGCATCAGCTTGCCCGCCAGTTGCGGCTTGGCGGCCAGCGTCGCCCGCGTGCGACCGCAAACGCTGCCGATGGCCAAGCCACAGCCGGTAAACGCGCCGCAACTGGCGTTGCGCGTGCGCGTGGCCGCTCCGGAAAGCGGCGCTGCTGCCATCACAACCATTTCGTCTTTGGGTACGAACGGCACGCTGTCCTGAATCGCCATCAGCGACGTCTGCGAGCATCCCCCGTACTGCGCATGATACTCGCGCCCGAGCGAACGCGCTTTTTCAATAATGGCCTGACCCTGCCCGCCGATTTCGATTTTGTCGGACTCACTCAAGGCCTTGGGCGGGGCAGGTTGCTGAGAGCGAGCGCAGTCGAGCGCGCACAGCCCCACCACGCCACAACCCGTTACGATATGCAGAAAATTACGCCTTACCGGATCATGATCATTCATGCCGTTTAGCTTACTACGATCGCACGGCCGACTTCAGCGGTAGCGGTACAGCGTCACACGCTGAACGGTGTTGGGGCGTATGGAAAGGATTTCCCCCTGCCCGGTGTCATCTCCGCCGAGTTGTCTCACCACCCGCCAGCGGCCGTCCACAAAACGGCCTACCTGAACGTCTCCCAGCCCCACGCGCGGCGGACCCGGCGTCGCCGCCGTAATGTCTATGCGAAGCCCGTTTGTGGCCGCCATAAAAAACTCATCCGAGCCGGAAGCAATCACCAGAAGTACAGCTTCGTTGGAACCCGCTGAGCCTCCGGGCTGCGGCTGGCCGGCGGGCGTCGTCGCCCGTGCCGGAGCACCCGGCAGCGCGGGCTGAGGCGCAATGGGCGCGCGCCGAGCCCCAAGGTAGTGCAGCTCCAGCGTGTATCCACCCAGAGTGATTTTCTGCGGCGGATCCCCTTCGTTCATCCTGATCACGATCATTGAGTCCTTGCCCTGGTGCGCCAGGATCATGGGCGATAGATCCGCCAGCAGCCGATAAGCGGCCGCCAGAGGCGTATCCGCCCCGGCCGTGCGCTCGATGGCGAAAGGTGAATAGCCGAACGCCCCGTAACGGCCGATGGCGATAAAAGCATTGGCGGCGTTCATACCGGTTTCAGGGATGAACAACGGGTTGTTGTTGCGTATCCAGCGCCGGCAGGTTTCCTCAAATTGAGGAATGTAGATGTCCGGGGCAAAGAAATCGCAGGCGGGCGCGCCCGCGCGCCATACATCATGAACCTGGGGCAAAGGCCCGCCGCTCGGGTAGGTGCCCGGCCAGGCCATATTAGGCTGCTGGAGCCAGGCGTTGACGAACATAGGAATCGGATACTCGGCTTTACCTTCCTCGATGACTTTGTTTATGTAGCGAGCAAAGTGCCAGGCCATGAAGATTTCATCCACCGGCCAGTGCAGCCGCTGCCAAGCTGTGGCGTGTTCCTCTGGACTCATTGGAGGACTAGTGGTCTGGATGGGAATCTGAACATCCGGCGGCAGTCCCGGACCGAAGACCTCTTCCCAGGTTCCGGACGTACGGTAGCCGCGGGCAGCCCAGACCTCGCGAAATTCGGGAATGAGTCGGTCTTTGTTTTTTACCAGATAATCCATGAGTTCTCTGGGGACCTGACCGGCAAACGCCCGGTTGGCGGCTTCCGAGCGGTCGCGAGTGTCGCGCAAGATGCCGACCTCGTTTTCAACTTGCATCATGAGCACCGTGTGCTGCCGCCCATCGATTTCGCGCAGGTGGCGCATCAGTGCGCGGAAGGCACGGGCGTCGGCGTCACGCGTGGCTTCGCTAAAAGGACTGAGCAGCTCGAGACTGTCGCCGTTGCGCAATCGTATGCGAGGGAAGCGTTTGAAGTCGCGCTTCACCCAGTAGGGCGCATAGCTGGAGAGCCCGTTCTTCCAGCTTCCAAACCAAAGGAAAACCAACTTAAGGTTGTGTCGGCGGGCGGCCTCGATCAAGCCGTCCACCAGCTCGAAATCGAATTTGCCTTCCTCCGGTTCAAGCTGAGCCCAGGAAAGCGCCACCAGCACACAGTTCAGATTTGCCTCGGCCAGACGCGGCCAGATCGGCTGCACGTTTTCAAGCGAGGTTGCGGTATTGTTGCCAAGCTCTCCGGCCAGCGCCAGGAAAGGCCGGCCATCCACGATGAGCCGGGTGGTGCCTCCCTGCCTCTCCAGCCGGGGAATGCCGTCGGATGCGAGAGAGCAATCGGATGCCGCCAGACATAATAGGAAAACCGCTGCGGCCGACAGTGCGTTACAACTCCGTATAATAAGTCCTCCTTCCAGAGTGCTCGCCTGTTAAAGCAAGTTTATTCTATCGCTTCGCGGTCATCTGTCAAGTGGCGGCTTCTCCTATGTCGGCTCCATTCACGAGGGATTCCCCTATGCGCAGGCGATCAGCAGCAGAGGATACAACGCGTTCGTACTGAGCTACCGGGTCAGGCCAGGTGCGGCCGTTGCCATCGAAGATTTGACCGCCACTTCGGCCAACTACTTCACCGGTTCCGCACGCGCCGATGCCTTTTTCCATGCCAGCGCCCCGGCTCGGGTTTCAGGCGCCCGGGTCGCGTTCGAGGCCGGCGCGCGGGCGGCGTGGCACACCCACCCATTAGGGCAAACCCTAATTGTGAGGGCGAAGATGGGCCGATCCCTAAGTCCGGAGTTCAAGATCATCGAGCGTTTGACTCGGCACATGGCTTTCGCTTAACAAATTCATATGATTTGCCAGAGTTTGTAAATCGCAATACACCCTTGGTATGAGTTGAAGAGCCAATTTTCGCTCCCTCGCACTGCCGCAGGTTAACACGCAGTTCGCACGCAACTGCACAACCGGCTGCGCTTTAGAGAATTCCGCATCTTCTACCTGCTCGGCAAATCAGGCCTGCCGCGCCAACCTATTCCCCACCCCAAGCAGGTTCAATTCCAGCTTCGCGGCTACCGTTTCCGCGGTTGGCTTTGCATGCTGCACGAAGCACCTTCAAACTTCTCCCACTGTTTTGCCCTTAGCCTCAGTGTCTTGCTAGCATCTTCAGACTCTCGCCTTGGAAAGTGCGCCTTTTTATTTACCCATAAGGGAATTTCCCATTTTGCGCAACAAGAGAAGACTACCCCTCGGCAAAGGTAGGTCGGTGCTGATACACTGGTCCAGACCAGAAAACTGGAAGGGCATGACCCGAACAAGGAGGAAGATGTATGCAAAAGAGAGTTATCCTTTATTCATCAATTTTCGTGCTGGCTCTGGCGATCGTTCTCACCGCCGGCCAGTTGATCGCGCAGGCGCCAGCTCGCGGTCAGGCTGGACAGCCGTCGGCGACGCAGGCGCAAGGGCCAGGTCCCGGGTTGGGAGCGCAAGCCGGCCCAGGTCGGGGTGGACCTGCGCGAGGACCAACGGTTGATCCGCCTGCACCCAAAAAACATGTTCTGATTTTGGCGTTCACCGAAGGATTTCATCACGGCTCCACCACCGATGGCGTTGGCATGATCTGGCAACTGGGCCAGGAGAGCGGGCTTTTCGATACCGAAATCCGAACCGACGGCAAATGGGTGACGAAAGGTTCAGCAGGAGGTGGTGAAGCGCGCAATTTGGACTGGTTTAACGCCATTGTGGCCGTAAACACCACTGGTAACTGGCCGCTTAATGACCAGCAGAAGAAGGATTTCATTTCGGCCATCCGGGACGACGGCAAAGGATTTGTCGCTGTCCACGCAGCGCTGGACTGCAATCACAATAATGTTTGGCCGGAGTTCACCGAAATGATCGGCGGCGAGTTCGCTGCGCACCCGTGGTTCACCTTCTGGGCGCCGGTCATTATTGAGGATCCGTCGTTCCCGGCCATGAAGCACTTTGGCTCCACGCGGATGGTTTTCTATGACGAGATGTATGTTCCACGCGCCGAGAACTGGTCGCGTTCCAAGGTCAATGTGCTCATGAGGTTGGACGAGAGCAAGCTCCCGCCGCCCGGTCCGCAGGAACCCTATGCCAGCCTTTCCGGCATCGGGGCAATGATGAGCGGCGCAGGCGCGGAAGCCATGAAGAAAATGGCCACACGCGGACTTCGCGAGGATCAGGATTACGCGCTGGCCTGGGCCAAGATGTACGGCAAGGGTCGCGTGTTTTATTCGAGCTTGGGACACACCAAGGCGGCTTTTCAGAATCCGGATGTTAGAAAAATGTATCTGGAGGCGATAAAGTGGGTGCTGGGGTTTACCGAGGGGAGTACGGCTCCGCACCCGAAAGTCAACTGATTTATTGGTCCGTACGGACTTTGCTTACAAAAAAAGCCGGCAGGCTGACATTGTTCAGCCTGCCGTTTTTTGTCAGCGCTTACTGCCTGCGACCTTGCCCAATTTGCTGCTGCTTAATTCAGAATTTTTTTAACCAGGGGGCTAAACAAACGCGCGGTTTTCGGCGAACGTTGGGGTTGATGACCCCTTCGGGTGAGGGCAACCTGCTCCGACGGCTGGAGCAGCTGGGCGGGAGAACCGGTTGCTCCGGCAGCAGTTGCAGCGTGCCTTGGAAGTGAATGAACGCCTGAAGCAGGAACACGCGCGCCTGAGGCAGGAGATCGAGCGCCCGCGGCGGCAACTGAAATAGGCCCTGCGGGCCGCCAAGCGGCAGGCGGCGCCGTTCTCCCTTGGGCGGCCCAAACCTAATCCGAAACCGCCCGGGCGCAAGGCGGGCGGGGAGTATGGCCGGCACCACTGTCGGCCGCTTCCCCGCCGGGTAGACGAGCGCATCGCGGTCCCCCTGCCGGCGCGCTGTCCCGGCTGTGGGGGCCCGGCGGCATTCGAGCGCACCGAGCCCCAGTATCAGGAAGACATCCTCCGCCACACCATGGTGCGGCGCTTTGACGTGGCGGTAGGACGCTGCTGCCAGTGTGGCCGCCGGGTACAAGGACGGCACCGCTTGCAGACCTCCGATGCCCTGGGGGGCGGCGCAGGTGCAACTGGGGCCGGAGGCGCTGGGGCTAGCCGCACAGTTGAACAAACAGATGGGGCTGTCGCTGGGGCACCCCGTCCAGGTGCTGAAGCTGGGCTTTGGTCGTCAGGCCTGCCGCGCGGGGATCTACGGGGCCTTAGCACGGAGGGCCCCCAACGTAGAACCCACTTAACAGGAACTCATTCGCGCGGTGCGCGTTTAGCCGGCGCACCACAGAAGGATCTTAAAGTTTCGCGGACCTTGCAAGCTTGCAAAAGAACTTCCGGCTGACTGGTGAGCGCGGGAGGAATCGAACCTCCAACCTACTGATTAAGAGTCAGTTGCTCTGCCAGTTGAGCTACGCGCCCGCCTTTTCAATGCGAGTTTAGCACACTCCGATCAGTGGGGACAAATTCCACCGCCCTACTGCCCGGGCGAATCCCCTCCTGCCGCGCCCCGTGATAGACTGTGCCTTCGGGCAGTGAGCTACCGCACCCTCATCCGGCTTCGCCGTCTGTCTCAGATCCTATTCCTAGCGCTTTTCCTATATTTGCTCTTAAAAACCGAAGCGCCCCAGTCCCTGCGCATTGCAGCCGGAGATATACGACTCCCTTACCCCGTCAGTATCTTCCTGGAAGCAGACCCGCTAGTAGCCCTCGTCAATGCCTTATCCAGCGGCGCATTATATAAAGGCCTGCTATGGAGCTTAGTAATCATACTGCCAACCCTGTTGCTCGGACGCTTCTTTTGCGGATGGATTTGCCCGCTGGGCACCCTAAACCACTGGGTCAGTTCGTGGCGTTCACAAAGAAAGCGCGGCCTGCGCCGCATCGAATCCAACCGCTATAAGAGCTGGCAACGTTTGAAATACTACCTGCTGGCGGCCGTTCTGGCGGCTGCGCTGGTAGGCAGTGGGCTGGCCGGCTGGCTTGATCCCATCTGCCTGACTTTTCGTTCGCTGGCCCTAGCCGTACACCCCACCGCCAGTTACGCCGCCAATGCCGTAGTCGAGTCGCTGCAAGCAAGCAGGAACCGGATCATATATTTCATATCCATCGCCCTGGACTTCCTGTTTCGCCAACTATTCGTCGGTTTCAAACAGCCGTACTTCCGGCAGGGTTTCTTACTGGGAATAATTTTCATAATCATCCTGGCGCTGAACCTGCGCATAACACGTTTCTGGTGCCGCGCCCTGTGTCCGCTGGGGGCGCTGCTTGGCTGGCTTTCGCGCTGGGCTATCTTCGGACTCGAAAAACAGCACGCGCAATGCGGCGATTGCAACCGCTGCCTGCTTGATTGTCAGGGCGGCGACGACCCGATTCCCGGGGCGCGCTGGCGCCAGTCCGAGTGCCACTTGTGCCTGAATTGCGCCGCAGGTTGTCCTGAGGCCGGACTCCGCTTCCGTTTTTTCCCTAACCGTTCTTCGACTGCCGCCGGAGCCAATCTGGAGCGCCGCCACCTCGTAGCCGGCCTGAGCGCCGGCTTGATCGCAGTGCCCCTGCTACGAGCTACACCCGGCCTGCGCGTCGAAAACGATCCCCGCCTGGTGCGGCCCCCTGGCGCACTGAGCGAAAAAGATTTTTTAGCGCGCTGCATACGCTGCGGCGAATGCATGAAGGTCTGCCCTAATAACGCCCTGCACCCGGCCTTAACCCAAGCAGGCCTGGAAGGGCTCTGGACGCCCGTTCTGATTCCCCGCATCGGCTACTGCGAGCCAAGCTGCACGCTGTGCGGTCAGGTTTGCCCCACAGGGGCGATTTGGGAGTTCTCCGCCGCAGAAAAAGGGTGGATCGGCGAGCAGAATGCAGGCGAGCAGCGTCCCATACGCATAGGAACGGCTTTCTTTGACCGCGGGCGCTGCCTGCCCTGGGCTATGGCTACCGAATGCATCGTATGTGAGGAGTGGTGTCCCACTTCGCCAAAAGCCATCTATCTCAGGCCGACCCAAGTGAGCGGGCCGGATGGAGTCGCACGGACGGTACGCCAGCCGTACGTTAATCCTGATCTGTGCGTAGGCTGCGGCGCATGCGAGTTCGCCTGCCCGGTTAAGGACCGCCCGGCAATATATGTGACCAGTATCTCGGAAAGCCGCTCGGAAACAAACCAGATCCGCCTGCCTGAACGCAGAACCGATCAACTCCCCGATGGCTGGCTTTCAACCCGGCCCCGGCGCACCTTCGACCCAGGCGGCCTGTATAAGTATATGGACGGCGCCGCCGAAAAGTACATTCAAGCCGGCGTGCGGCAACTAACAGTCGGTGAATACCAATACCTGCAACGCCTGGAAGTTACAGCCGAGATATATCTGATGTCTGATCCTGAGGGAGCCTCCGCAATCTACAACTCCGAACCTGAAACCGGTAGTCTCCCCCTGAAGGTAGGCGACGCCGGCCGGCTTTATGCTTCCAGCCTGGTTTTCCGGCGCGGCCCATATTTGGTCCGGCTAATCGCTTATCAAAGTGATCCGGAGGCCGGCCGGGCTTTGACGGAACTGGCGCGCTATTGGGATGCGCAACTGGCCCGCCGTTAGTCAGGGCAATTTCCCATCAAAAGAATTTGCCGTGAACCTGCACGATCGGAGTATACTGCGCCCATGAGCGTACTGGAATTATTCCGACTGGACGGAAAAATTGCGCTGGTGACCGGCTGCCGGCGCGGCATTGGGCGCGCGCTAGCCGTGGGGCTGGCCGAAGCCGGCGCCGACATAATCGGAGTGAGCACACAGCTGGAATCCTACGGCAGCGAGGTGGAAAAGGAAGTCTTGGCCGCTGGACGGCGCTTTTATGGATATCGTTGCGATCTTGCCGACCGGCGTGAGTTATATCAATTTATTGAAAAACTCAACAATAAGTTCGCAGCCATAGACATACTGGTCAACAACGCCGGAGCCATCCTGCGCAAACCCGCGGCCGAGTATCCGGATGAATATTGGGACCGCCTGCTGGGCCTCAACCTGACCTCGCCCTTCATTCTGGCGCGCGAACTCGGGCGGCGCATGCTCGAGCAGGGTTCGGGGAAAATCATTTTTCTGGCTTCAGTGCTTAGTTATCAGGGCGGGATTCTGGTGCCGGCCTACTCGGCATCAAAAGGCGGCATAGCCCAACTGGTCAAGGCTCTGGCCAACGAATGGGCCGGCCGGGGCGTAAACGTGAACGCCATAGCTCCGGGCTATATGGTGACCGACGCCACCGGTCCCCTGCGCGAAGATGCCGCCCGGCGCGAATCCATACTGGCGCGCATTCCGGCCGGGCGCTGGGGGACGCCGGACGATTTAAAAGGCGCGGTTGTATTTTTGGCTTCGCGGGCGTCCGATTACATGCACGGCGCCGTTTTGCTGGTCGACGGCGGCTGGCTAGCCCGCTAAACAAGAACGGGCGCGGCATCGGGTTTTCAGCTCAGGCGAAAAACAATCGGGTAACGGTGTTAACTAGCGCGTGAGCCACCATGGCCGCGCGTATGCTTCGCCCCTGCCAATAAGCCCGCCCGTAAAAAACACCCGCCACGGCCGCCACCAGCGCAAAACGCCAGTTTGGGAAATTCCTGAACGGCAGGTGTACCAGGCCGAAGACGGCGCTCGTAATAATCAGGCCGGCCGCCCGGCTGCCAAGCCACCGGCTCAAGCCCGGCTGCATCACTCCGCGGAAGAAGAACTCTTCTGAAAGCGCAACCACCCAGAGCATGCCCAGAAAAATGCCGATCACCAACACGGCTGTTTCGAAAAACTGCCCCTCGGGCGGACGGAAGCGAACTAGGCCCAACCCGAGCGCCAGCGGCAGTCCGATCGGCAGAAAGTAAAGAAAATGAAGCACGCCGACCACCCATTCTCGGCGGTTTGGCCAGAATCCTACGTTGATCCCCTCCAGGCGCCTGAACCAGAGCACGGCCAAAATCCCCGTGCGGATCCACATCAACTGCCCCAGAATCTCCAGCCGCAAGCGCGGTGCGGGCATGGGATAGAGCGCCTTGAAGCAGCCGCAAAGAACAACCGCAGCCATGAAGGCGAGAAACAGCGCATCCGTGCGACCCCGTGCAGGCAGACAGAGGTAACAGAACGAGGCCGCCCCTGCCAGCGAAGCTATCAGTCCCAGGGCTGCCGGATGAAACTCACCAGCCGCCACCGCGCAGAGGCTGTAGGGGACCAGCGCTCCAACCGTCAGAGCTGCGGCCAACACTGGCGGCCTCCAGCGCTCTGCTATCGCCTGGCGCATGGCCGGGAATCCTATGAGCAGGTAAAAGGGGGCTTCCCAGAGGAACGCAGCCAGTACCGGCGCCGCCAGCCGTCCCGGCAGCTCCAGACGGACGGCGTAGATTGCGCCCGCCGCCGACATGAGCAACCAGAGCAGGACAAGCGTCAACCAGAAACCGCGCAGGGAAATTCTCTCATGAGCCATCGGCCGGGAATCTTACATAGTACCCGACGGCCGGTAAAAACGCACGCCAACACACAAAAAGGCGGGCCTATAAAAGGCCCGCCCTCGGAGTTTAACTGGAAGAATTAGTAATCCATGTCGCCGCCATGGCCGCCGGGTACCGGCTCTTTCTTCTTCTCGGGAATCTCGCAAACCAGAGCTTCCGTAGTGAGCATAAGCCCGGCGATGGAGGCTGCGTTCTGAAGCGCCGTCCGAGCCACCTTGGTGGGGTCGATTACGCCGGCCTGCACCAGGTCCTCGAACTGCCCGGTCTCGGCATTGAAGCCGTAGTTGAGGTTGTCGCTGGCAAGCACTCTCTCAACCACCACGCCGCCTTCGTAACCGGCGTTCTGCGCGATCTGGCGCAGCGGCTCCTCGCAAGCCCGGCGGACAATATCCACACCGATCTGCTCATCGCCGCCGAGTTTGAGCCCCTTCAACGCCTGAGCTGCACGCAGCAGAGCGACGCCGCCGCCCGGCACAATGCCCTCCTCGACTGCGGCGCGGGTGGCGTGCAGAGCATCCTCGACGCGAGCCTTCTTCTCTTTCATCTCGGTCTCGGTGGCCGCGCCGACTTTAATCACGGCCACGCCGCCGGCCAGCTTGGCCAGGCGCTCCTGCAATTTCTCCCGGTCGTAATCCGAGGTGGTCTCTTCGATCTGAGCGCGGATCTGCTTTATGCGGCCTTCAATGGCTTTCTCAGTTCCGGCGCCCTCGACGATCGTGGTATTGTCCTTGTCGACCACCACGCGCTTGGCGCGGCCCAGGTCGTCCAGACGCACGCCCTCCAGCTTAATGCCGGTCTCCTCCATGATGGCCTTGCCGCCGGTCAGGATGGCGATGTCCTCCAGCATGGCCTTGCGGCGATCGCCAAAGCCCGGAGCCTTCACCGCGCAGGCGTTCAGCGTTCCGCGCAGCTTGTTCACCACCAAGGTCGCCAGGGCTTCGCCCTCCACCTCCTCGGCGATCACCAATAGCGGCTTGCCGCTGCGGGCGATCTGCTCGAGCAGGGGCAGCAAGTCTTTCATGTTGCTGATCTTCTTCTCGTGGATCAGAATGTAGGGATCCTCGAGCACGCACTCCATCCGCTCGGGATCGGTGATGAAGTAGGGCGAAAGATAACCACGGTCAAACTGCATGCCCTCGACCATCTCCGTGGTGGTCTCCATGGTCTTGGACTCTTCAACCGTGATCACGCCGTCTTTGCCGACTTTCTTCATCGCCTCGGCAATCCTCTCACCGATGGTCGTGTCGCCATTGGCCGAAATGGTGCCGACTTGGGCGATCTTCTCGTCGGAGACGACTTTCACCGACATTTTTTGAACTTCCTCGACGACCTTTTCAACGGCTTTGTCAATGCCACGCTTCAAGGCCATCGGGTTGGCGCCTGCGGCCACGCTTTTTACGCCCTCGCGGAAAATGGACTGCGCCAGGATAGTGGCCGTGGTGGTGCCATCGCCTGCCACGTCGCTGGTCTTGGAAGCCACCTCGCGCACCATCTGCGCGCCCATGTTCTCCATCGGGTCCTTCAGTTCGATCTCCTTGGCCACCGTCACGCCGTCCTTGGTGATGGTCGGGCCCCCGAACTTCTTCTCGAGCACCACATTGCGGCCCTTGGGCCCCAGCGTCACCTTGACTGCATCGGCTAGTTGATTTACGCCCCTCAGAATCGCCTGACGCGAATTCTCGCTGTAAACAATCATCTTTCCTGCCATACTCTTCGATCCTCCTGATCCCTATGAGCCTTGCCAGGCTACTTCTCGATTACGCCGAGGATCTCGTCCTCGCGGATGATCAGAAACTCCTCGCCGTCCATCTTGATCTCGCTACCGGCATACTTACCAAAAAGAACCCGATCGCCGACCTTGACGTCCAGCGGAATGAGCTTGCCGTCCTCCAGGCGTTTGCCCTGCCCCACCGCCATCACTTCGCCTTCCTGGGGCTTTTCCTTTGCGGTGTCGGGGATGATGATGCCACCCTGTACGGTTTCCTTCTCTTCAATTCGCTTGACCACTACCCGGTCATGCAGCGGACGAATCTTCATCGGCCATAACCTCCGTCGCTAGATGGGATTTGCTTTTCGAGGATGCCGGCCGAGCGCCGGCATCCAGATTATATTATTAGCACACTCAGTCAAGGAGTGACAAGTCGAGTCTTTATTTTATTGAAAATGAAGGCCTTATATTAAAGCTTAACTTTGGTATAAAATTGACTCAAGCTTTCTCGCAAGCTCTTGCACACGAAATGGCTTTTGCAGAAAAGGCGCGTCTTCATCAAGTACTCCGTGGTGCACGATGACGTTATCCGTATAACCCGAAATGAAAAGCACTTTTAGATTTGGCCGCATTTGCCGCAGCCTCTCCACCAGCACCTTGCCGTTCATCTCCGGCATGACCACGTCGGTTATAACCAGGTCGGGTTCTATTAAACCTTTCTCAACCATGGCCAGAGCCTCGATGGGACCTCTTGCCGCCTGCGCACGATAGCCCAGACGCCCTAAGACCTCGAGCATCAATTCCAAAAGTGGAGTTTCGTCTTCAACCACCAGTATTTTTTCACCGCGCCCCCTGGCGGCCGCCTCGCCTCGGGCGATGCCAGCAGCCGCAAAACTTTCTTCAGATTGGGGAAAGTAGATTTTAAAAGTCGTTCCGCGCCCCACCTCGGAATAAACACATATATTTCCGCCCGACTGCCGGACTATGCCATGAACCATAGCCAGCCCCAGCCCAGTCCCCTGGCCTCGGGGCTTGGTTGTAAAGAACGGATCAAAAATCTTCGACATTGTCTCGGCCGTCATGCCGCAGCCCGTGTCGCTTACTGCCAGCATTACGTAGCTGCCGGGCATGACACCTTCATGAGCCCGGGCATAGGCTTCATCAAGCTCTACGTTTGCGGTTTCCAGTAACAATTGCCCGCCCTGGGGCATGGCATCCCGGGCGTTAACTACAAGGTTGAGAATCACTTGTTCCACCTGTGTGGGGTCGACCAGCACCCTGGCCAGATCCGGCGTAAGCATCAGCCGAAGCTTGATATCTTCACCGATGATACGCCGGAGCATGTCTTCCATATCCCGCAACAGGCCGTTCAGGTCTACCACCTCAGGCTGTAGCGTCTGTTTTCGGCTGAGAGCAAGGAGCTTTTGGGTTAACAGCACCGACCGCCTTCCGGCTTCAATGATCCGGGTCACGTGCGCCCGCAGTGGATCGGCCGCATCCATCCTCTCGAACAATAACTCTGCATATCCGTTGATGATGCTGAGCATGTTGTTGAAGTCGTGCGCCACGCCGCCCGCCAGCCGCCCGACGGCCTCCATTTTCTGGGCCTGCAAATACTGGGCTTCAAGCCGCTTGTAATCTGTCCGGTCGGTGCCAACTTCAATTACGCTCGTGATGCGCCCGCCTTCACGAATGGGAAAAGCCCGAATTTCGATAATGCGGCCACTGGAAACTGTGATTGTCGCTTGTTGCGGCTCGCCGCTCTCAAACACTTTACGCACCGCACAATAGCTGCACGGCTCCTGTCGGTTGTAGCGCACTTCGTAACACTTTCGGCCGATGATCTCGGCCTCCTGCTTTTGCAGCCACTTTAGGTTGGCCCGGTTAACCCATAAGATTCTAGAATCATCGGAAATCAGCGTCAGGCTATCTTCAATGGCATCGGTGATCGCTTGAAACTGCGTCACCAGCTTGTGGTAAGCCTGCTCGGCCTCACGGGTGGCGGTAATATCCTCATATAAAATCTGATGGTGTTGCTCTCCGTTCCACTGGATAGGCCGGCGGAAGACCTTTAGCGCGCGTAGGCTCCCGTCTTTGCGCCGGATTTCGATTTCGTACTCGGACGGGCCAGGCTCGCCTTGCAGCCGCAAGGATTGCCGCTCGAGATAGGCTCTGTAGCTGGCGGGAGTGTAAAATCTGACCGGCGGCGTGACGCTGAGCTCTTCCAGGTTTTCGTAGCCGAACATCCTTAAATAGCTGGGATTGGCATAGAGCGTTCGATCGTCCAGCGTGACTATGCGCACGCCGATGGGGGACTCATCAAGAGTACGGTGAAAGTTCTCTTCGGCCCGGCGTAAATTTTCGTTCAGCCGGACAGAATCTGTGATGTCCCGCAAAACGTGGATCAAACTGCTCAGGCAACCGGACTCATCGAACACCGGATCGACGACATCTTCAAAAACCCTGCCATCGATTTCGAAAACATTGCTTTTTCTGACTCCGCTTTGGGCCGCCGACATGCCGGGGCATCCGGGAGGCGGCCCTGCCGTACCGTGCACAATCTCCCAGCACGGCCGGCCTTCGACTTCGGAAGCGGCGCGTTGCCAGAGCTTTTTGGCCGCCGCATTATGCTGAATAATCCTAAAGTCCTTGTCGGAAATCCATATCGGATTCTGAATCGAGTCGAATGTCCGCTGCCAGCGCTGCCCCAGCTCCAATATAGTTTCATCTTTTTGGCGCAGTTCCGTTACGTCAACTATAGTAATCACGCTCTGCTTGGTATCGGGGATAATGCGCCCATATATGACACAATCGCGCACCCGACCGGCTTTATCAACAAATTTCGCAACATAGCTGGACGGCGCCTTATCGGGATCCTCGCGCCGTAACTGGTGGTACTTCATCATCATTGGAAGGCTTTCAGGCGCGACGTAACCCATCCATTTAGTTCCAACCAACTCTTCCGAGCTGTATCCGGTTACTTGCAAACACTCACGGTTGGCCATTTGTATGGTCCCATCCGGACCAACTATCAGCGTGGCTGCCCCTGTGGTTTCGAAAATCGTCCTATGTTTTCGTTCGCAGTCCAGGCTAAACTGCTCACTGCGGCGGCGGATGCCCAAAAGCACCTGGAGTCTGGTTTGAAGCTCTTCCTCAGATACAGGATGGCGCAAAAAGTCGTCATAACCCAACTCGAGCCAGGGCTCGAAAGGCTCATCTTTTTTCTCTAGAATGATCAAAACCGGCAGGAACAACTGGGCTTCCCGCTTTATTTCAAGCAAGCGCTCGCCCATCTTCCGGGCGGAGGCTGCATCCACAATAAAGGCAACCGGCTTGCTCTCGCCGTGCGCGTCAAAACCGCAGGTTTCATAGCCCCACCGGGCCAGGTGGGCCGCCATGCTTTTCTCTGCTGAGGGATCGGCCAAAGCCAACCCTATAATTTGCTTTCCGTCTTCCATGCCTGCGTCCTGTAGCGAAGGTTCCTGATTTAATTCCTAAGCCATTGTACTCTAGATATTTATTTGTAAGTTAGTGCAAAATCAGCTCGGATCCTCTCGCTATCCTTATCGGAGGCGTTACATTGGTTGAGGTTTTTCGCGCCTCACTGCTGTCCAAACATAGCTGACCGCCCGCCGCCGACCCAATGAAAGCAAAGTCTTTGTTTGCCGCTTCAGGCTGATCGCTCGACTTAGACTTTTCTCCCACGCGTCCGTGTTTCGTGCAAGAGTGCCTCCCAGGGAATCGCCAGTTACTCGAACTTGCCAGCCCTCGGCTGTGGCAGCCCTTCGCACGGGTGATCGATCCAGCGCCCTAAGTCGCGGTAAACAAACCACTTTGCCGCAGTAGCGCCACCCAGCGGGACAGGCTCCAGCCCAAACGCGAGCGCAATTGCAGAAGCTTGATGGGCAGGCTGGAGATCAATGCGGTCCAAAGTTCGATCTCGAGCGCGTTGGCGCAGGTCCCCGAAGGTTTTCCCCCACAGCTTCCTCCGGTTCGATGAATTTGCTCTTAGCAGAAATCCTCTACCTAGCAGGACGGCTAAACCTTAAACTACTGTGCTGTTTTGGACACGAGCGATGTAATATATTGTTTGCCGGTGCGAATATGCTGAATCGAAGAGAGTTACTCAAAGCGGCCGCGCTGGCGCCAGCCGTATGGGAGCGGACCCTCGCCCAGGCGGAAGATCAAACGCTGCGCTTGCGCGCAGAGGCGCGCGGTTTGTTATTTGGGGCTGCGGCGGCTTGGCCGGTCCTCCGCGATGATCCCGACTACGCCAAGCACTTTGCCGCCGAATGCGGCATTCTGGTCCCGGAGAATGTGCTGAAGATGGGGCCGGTCCATCCGGAGCCGGAGAAATACAATTTCGAGCCGGCTGATTTCATGGCCGATTTTTGCGCCAAAAACCGTATGAAGATGCGCGGCCATACGCTGGTATGGCATAGCCAGGCATGGCCGTGGCTCAAGACGGTGGTTACCCCGCAGAACGCGCGTCGGCACCTGGAGGAGCACATCCGCACCGTGGCTGGACGCTACAAGGGCCGCATGCACTCCTGGGACGTGGTGAACGAGGCCATCAACCCCGCCGATGGTCGGGAGGACGGACTGCGGAAGACCGCCTGGTTGGAGATGCTCGGACCGGAATACCTGGAAATCGCTTTCCAGACCGCGCATGAAGCCGATCCGACGGCGATGTTGTGCTACAACGACTACGGCCTGGACTACGATACTCCGGAGCAGGAAGCGCGGCGCGCCGCCGTTTTGCGCCTGCTCCGGCGGCTCATCGAGCGGAAGGTGCCGCTGCACGCCCTCGGCACGCAGGCGCACTTGAGCGCGGCCAACCGGCAGAATATAAATCCGGAAACGCTGCACCGGTTCTTCGGCGAGGTCACGCAACTGGGGCTCAAGATACTGATTACCGAACTCGACGTGACCGACCAGGGCCTGCCAGAGGACATTGAGGCGCGGGACAAGGCCGTGGCGGAGGTCTACAGGACCTACCTGGGTGTTGCCGTCCGTGAGCCGGCGCTTATTGCCGTACTGACGTGGGGCCTGACCGACCGGTATACATGGCTTGCGAGGCGGAGCCCCCGTGAGGGGGGTACGCGCGTGCGTGTGCTGCCGCTCGATAGCGAATATCGCCGAAAGCCTGCGTGGTATGCCATAGCAGAGGCGCTCGACAGCCGCAAAGTGTAGTGAAAAGAGCGGACGGGCGAGCCCCCGGCCCTGGTCTTTGGACTTGCCTGCCCGCAGCGCTTGCATACCTGGGACATTCAACAGTCCTTCATTCAGGATTTGAAAAAAGACGGCTGCTCGGGCGAAGTCGTGCTCAAGCTGAAAGTCTGGATGCCTAGCCCGATCGGTATGCACGCGGTTTTGCCTATGCCGATCAGTTTCGCCAATGAAGAAAAGGGGCGCGCCGGACGGCTCCTGGCGGTGGGCAATGCGGATCTCCCCTACCAAAACCCTGTGACCGCGATCCAGAATCAACGTGTACCGGGGCAGGACAGTGGCATTTGCACGTTCGAGCGCCCGGCCGGGCCAAGTCACAGTTAGATTAACCTCACCGGGGCTGGCGGCCGGAGAGGGGTGCTGGACCGTGCAGCCTTAGCAGGAGACTGAAACAGGCAAGAAACAGCTTGCTGACGCGCGCGTGGTCGTGTCTCACTTAGTAAGCATGTCCCAGCAAGCGATTCTAGCGACGCAGATTTTTTCCGCAATAGGCGGCCATACTTCTCAAAAACACAGAATCCGGCCGCTTTACGGTCAAATCCGTGCAGTGCGAAGATTGAATGTGAGCTATCGTCACCCTTCGGGCCGCAAGTTGCGGGTCTGCGCCGTAAGTTATTTGAACACAGTGCCGCTGGTTTGGGGCATGCTCCACGGAGGCGAGCAGGGGCTGTTCGAGTTGGAGTTTGCTCTTCCCTCTGAATGCGCCGACCGGCTGGAGGCTGGCGCGGCAGATATCGGCATTGTCCCGATAGCCGAACTCCGCCGCCTTAACCTCTCAGTTATTCCTGGCGCCTGCATTGCCAGCCGCGGCGCCGTACGCAGTATTCTGCTGGTAAGTAAAGTTCCCCTGGTCGAGATTCGCACGCTGGCAGCCGACACCAGCTCTCGAACTTCCGTCCAACTGGCGCGGATTCTGCTGGAAGACGTTTACAACGTTCGGCCGCTGTTGATCCCTTTTCCTCCCAATCTACACGCCATGCTCGAGGCGGCCGACGCCGCCCTCATCATAGGCGACCCGGCGCTGCGCGTGGACATTGATCACTCGCCTTATCTCATCGTTGATCTGGGTGCCGAATGGACCGCCGCCACAGGTCTGCCTATGGTTTTCGCGGTCTGGGGCGCACGCGCCGGCTGTCTGCCCAACGGCATTGAGAAACCTTTCCTGGCCAGTTGCCGGTTCGGACTGGAGCACATTGATGAAATAGCCGAACGGGAGGCGGCGCCGCGCGGGCTCACACCGGACGCAGTGCGCAACTACTTTCGCGATAACGTCACGCTTGAGCTGGGTGAGGCTGAAAAACGCGGTCTGGATCTGTTCCTGCGGCGGCTGGTGGGACTTGTTAAGTTGAACCGATAGAGAGGAATTCGCTCATGCTTTCTCATGGGGAGGCCGTCGATCTTCTGGCCGGAGACGACCTGCTCGGTCTGGGCATGGCGGCCGATGCCCTCCGGCAGCGGCTTCATCCCGGAGGCGTCGTTAGTTACATCATCGACCGCAATATCAACTACACCAACATCTGTACAAGCGGCTGCGCATTTTGCGCCTTCTACCGTCCTGTGGGCCACCCGGAAGGATATGTCATTTCGCAAGAAAGCCTTTTCGCCAAAATCGAACAGACCCTGGCGCTAGGCGGAACGGGCATACTGATGCAGGGCGGCCTCCATCCCGATCTCTCAATCGAGTGGCACGAACAACTGCTGCGCTCGATCAAAAAGCGGTTCAACATCCACTTGCACTGTTACAGCGCGCCCGAGATTGTGCACATAGCTAAAATCAGCGGGTTGGACATAGCCGATACGATCGCCCGCCTGCGTGACGCCGGCCTGGATTCGATTCCCGGCGGAGGGGCGGAAATTCTGGATGACCGCGTGCGGGGCCGGGTTAGTCCGCTCAAATGCTCAACCGGCGAGTGGGTGGAGGTCCACCGCACGGCGCACCACCTCGGCCTGCGGACCACTGCCACCATGATGTTCGGCTGCGGCGAAACGCTCGAAGAGCGGGTCAACCATCTTGAAGTTATCCGGCGCATTCAGCAGGAAACTGGCGGATTCACCGCCTTTATACCCTGGACCTTCCAGCGCGAAAACACCGTGCTGGGCCGCACAATCAAACAAGAAGCCACTGCTGTTGAATATTTGAAAACCCTGGCGGTCTCTCGCCTTTATCTGGAGGAGATTCCCAACCTTCAGGCTTCCTGGGTGACGCAGGGGCTTAAGCTGTGCCAGGTAGCTCTGCGCTTCGGGGCCAACGACGTAGGCAGCATCATGATTGAAGAGAACGTGGTCGCCGCCGCGGGGGCGCATTTCCGCGCCACCGAAGAGGACCTCCGGCGGATTATCCGTGAGGCAGGTTTTACTCCGCACCGGCGCGATACCCTTTACCGTACATACTTTCTCGATTGATGTCGCTTGGCGAATTCTACACACCGCGCTGGCTGGCCGAACTTGTTCTGGAGGCCTCAAGCTACGACGGCTCCCCCGGCTTGCGCCTGTGCGATCCGGCTTGCGGCGAGGGCGTGTTTCTGGAGCTGGCCATTGGGCGAGCCCGCAGCCGCGGCGCAAGGCTTGAGCAGATCCTGGAATCCATACAGGGCTTTGAAATGAACCCGCAGGCCGCGGCTGCGGCGCGGCGGGCCTATCTAGCGGCCTTGGGACCGCTTGGCGCAGGTCTTGATGCGGAGCGGATTCCGGTCTTTTGCCGCAATTCGCTGCTTGATCCTCCCTGGAAAAACCATTTCGACTTTGTCGTCGGCAATCCTCCCTGGGTGCGCTGGGACTACCTGCCGGCCGGCTGGCGCACGGCCACGCTGCCGCTGTGGAAACATTACGGCCTGTTTTCTCTTTCCGGTTTTGAAGGACGCTTGGGCGGCGGCAAGAAGGACCTTTCCATGCTTTTCACTTATGTGGCCGCGGACCGGTATTTGAAGCCCGGCGGAGTGCTGGCTTTTGTGATCACGCTGGAGGTATTAAAGTCCAAAGGCGCAGGCGAAGGTTTCCGGCGTTTCCGGCTTGGCGCGGCAGGCGACCCGCTCGAGGTGGTGGCGGTGCATGATTTCATGAATTTGCGGCCTTTCCGCGACGCCGCCAACAAAACGGCCGTTCTGGTTCTGCGTAAGGGTTCGTGGACAAAATTCCCCGTGCCCTATTACGTTTGGGAACGAGGTACGGGCGGAGCGCTGCAAAGGTTTAGGCTTGAGGCCAGACCTTTAGGCGGCCCTCTCGGCCCCTGGCAAACGCTCAGCCGGATGGATGGCCGTCTTGCCATTCTGGCGGGAGAAAACCCCTACCGGCCTGTGATCGGCCTTAATGCCAACCCCTACGGGGTGTTCTGGCTGGAACTGGCCGGCGTGAGCGAGGCCGGGCTGGCGCGGGCGAGGAACCTGCCCGAACTGGGCAAGTTGGACATCCCCAAGCTCGAAGTCGAGCTGGAATCCGATTGCCTTTATCCGGCTCTGCGGGGTTCCGATATACAACGCTGGCGGGCCACGCCTTCACTCTATGTCTTGCTGGCGCAGGACCCCTTCAGGCGGCGCGGCGTGCCCTTAGATGAAATGCGCCGGCGCTTTCCAAAAACCCTGAACTATCTGGAGGGCTTCCGCCAGACGCTGGTTGAGCGCGCCCTCTACCGCAAATATCACCAACCCTCAGGCCAGCCGTTCTACAGCCAGTTCAACGCCGGCCCTTCGCTGCTGGCTCCATATAAGGTGGTCTGGCGGCGTCTGGGACGTGACCTTCTGGCGGCAGTTGTCGGCAGCCAATACGGTGGCGAGCTTGGCCCCCGGCTCATTTTGCCGCTTGAAACAACCACTTTCATTGGGACTGAGACGGCAGTCGAAGCTCATTACCTTTGCGCGATTTTGAATTCACCGCCGGTGCGCGCATTCATCCGCTCCGTCTCGCTGGCCGGCCGGGGGTTCGGCTCACCGGGCGCAATCAAGAACCTTTGTATCCCAAAGTTTGATTCGAGAAATCCAAGACACGCGGCCCTGGCCGAGCTCTCTGAACAAATGCAGGAAAACCCGCAAGCTGAAGCGGAAGCACATCTAGAAGAATTGGTCTGGGGCCTTTATGGCTGAAGCCTTTGTTCGGCCATGGCCATCCACTCTTCGGTCTCTTCCCACGAAAGCAAACCGGCCACTGAGCCGACGCGGCGGACCGAGAGCGCACCGACGGCGTTAGCGAAACGGGCGGCCTCTTCCAGCGGCAAACCGCGTTGCAGCGCAGCAATAAAACCTCCGGCAAAGCAGTCGCCGGCGCCGGTTGTGTCCACAACTTCAACCGGAAAGGCCTTTGTGAAGGACGGCTCCCCACCTGAATAGTGCATACACCCGCGGCTGCCTAGCTTGACCACCACTGTTTTGGCGCCCAGCTCATGTAGTCGGCGGGCAGCCTCAATGGCGTCGGAGAGCCCGGTAAGCATCTGGGCTTCCTCCTCGTTGACAAAAAGCAGATCGACATAGGGCAGGCAAGGCCCCAGGTCCTCCAGCCAGCGGCCTTGTGAATCCCAGGCCGCATCCAGAGACGTTCTGAGCCCCGCGGCTTTGGCCCGCCGCAGCGTTTCAGCCGCATGCGCCCTGAAGGCGGGCAAACCAAAGGGATTCGCCAGGTGGAAATGGGTAACGCCCCTTAAAAGGCGGGCGGTGAACTCAATCGGCTCCGGCAGAGCATGCAGGTTTACCCCGGGCTTGTGCAGAAAGAGCCGGTTGCCGTCGGATCTTACTAGCGAAATGGTGGTGGCCGAGGCGCCCCAGGCGCGCGTGATCGCTGAGGTGTCGACGCCGGCGCTGTGCAAGCCGGAAAGCATCTCATCGCCGTAGTTGTCGTCACCCACCACTGCAATAAGTCTAACCGGAGTGCCTAGCCGCGCCAGCGCATAGGAGGTATTGGCTCCGTTGCCGCCCATGCTCTGGCCGATGGTTTCCACCCAGGTTGTGGCTCCCCATGTCAGGCGGTCGACGGGGTGGACCAGCATGTCGAAAACCACGTTGCCAGCACACAGAACGCCGGCCGGAGTATTAATGCTCATGCTCATTGGGTTCACTCTAGTATACCCTTGAAAAAGCGCAAACCGACAGGCCAGCGCCCAAGCACGCGACGATCCACTTGATTGAATACGCCGCCGGCAAGCACTCCGCTTAAGTCTTCCGGATTGGGCTCCTTGTTTTCGGCCGCCAGCATCTGCTTCAGCAGGTTAGTCAATCCTTGCAACTGAAACGCCAAAGTTGAGGCGGCCTCAGGCGAGCGACAAGTGACGTCCAATTCTACAGACATGCCCGTAGCGCCCGCCGCCAACGACAGTTGCACCATCTCAGCGTCTTCCATAGCCTTTGCAAAAAGGCGCGTACCGACCGGCAGCGCAGCGGCGTCCCGCATTAGGGCCCCCGGCGTCTGAATCCAGATGAGCCGCTCGGGCGGCTTAAAACCCCGCCGGGAAGGATTGCGCTCTCCAACCATAGTGGCTATCCATTCGTTGGATCCAACACCCAGCGCCATCACTTCTTTAGTCAAAGGGAAAAATGAAATTTGCCTTTCCGCCGTGCTGCCCGGCATGCGGCAGTACGCATTACGACACGCACCGCGCTGGGCCTCAACATAGGATTTAAGGCGCGGCCAATCAAAGCGACCACGCAGTAGCATACAAGTCGTTCCGGGCCGGAACCACGCCAGGATATAATCCAAATCGCGCTGGTAATCGAATCCTGTCTCCAAAACAAACGCAGCGTATTCAGGTTCCTGATAGACCCGTGAGCTGTTCAGACCGGCCAGTAGCCCGGACTGGCGCAGCGCCGCTACGTCCACACCGACAATTAATCCCGGTTCAGAGGGCAGATGCTCGGCCAGTTCGGCGGCAGTCGACAGACGGCGCGCGCGAAACGATGCGATACCGGCGAGTATGCCGGCGCACACCGCTACGACCAGTCCCAAAACCACCAACGGCGGAAGACGGAACTTCACACTAAGGTAGCTTACACTGCCTCGGCGGCAACCGCCATCCGCTGCTGGCGCCAGATCGCCAGATACGGCTCCAGGCTGCGCATCATGGCCTCGAATTCAGGTATGGAAAGCGATTGTGCGCCGTCGCTAATAGCCTGTTCAGGCGCCGGATGAACCTCCACCATCACGCCGTCAGCGCCGATGGCTACGGCGGCACGCACCAGCGGCGGCACCAGCGAACGCCGGCCGGTGGCGTGACTCGGGTCCACAATCACGGGCAGGTGCGTAAGCTCGCCTAACACAGCCACAGCGGCCAAATCGCAGGTGTTGCGCGTAGCGGTCTCAAAGGTGCGGATTCCGCGCTCGCACAGAATAACATTGGGATTGCCGTGCGCCACAATATATTCGGCCGACATGAGCAACTCGCGAATGGTGGAGCTCATGCCCCTCTTGAGCAGAATCGGGCGCGTAGTGCGGCCGAGAGCCTTCAGGAGCGAAAAATTCTGCATGTTGCGGGCCCCGATCTGGAGCACATCGGCATATTCGGCTACCAGCTCGACGTCGCCGTCGCTGATAACTTCGGTGACGATGGCCAGGCCGGTGGCCTGCTTGGCTTTACGCAGCAATTTCAGTCCTTCCAGCTCCAGCCCCTGGAAATCATAAGGCGAGGTGCGCGGCTTGAAAGCGCCGCCGCGCAGCAGCCGCCCGCCCATGCGCGCTACGGCTTCGGCGGCCGTCAGAATCTGCTTTTCATTTTCTACTGAGCACGGTCCGGCAATGACAACGAAATCCTTGCCGCCGATCTCGGTTCCATTGACCCATACCCTGGTTTTTTCGGCGCGAAACTCGCGGCTAACAAACTTATATGGAGCAGAAATGCGCACGGCGCTTTCAACGCCCGGCATGGCCTCCAATTGTTCCAGGCAAGCGGTAACATCACCTATGCCCACCGCTCCGATGACTACCCTCTCGTCCCCCTGAATCGAATGGACCCGGTAGCCGAAATCCCGTATGCGCTGGCAAACGCGCTCGATTTGTTCCCTGGTGGCGTGCGGGGCCATTGAGATGATCATTCTTGAGCCTCCTTCCGGCGGTTTGACCATAAAATAAAAAACCCACCCCGGAGGGTGGGTTGGTTTTTATAATTGCTTTATTTTCAGTAAGTTCTACGCCAACGCCACCCTAACGGACCCGGGGCCGCCAGTAGCCCCGGTACGTAAAGATGAACCAGTTGGCGTAGCTGCTGAACATCTGAAATTGAATTATATCCGCGCACGGCCCGCCATGCAAGGTTTTTGTTGCAATCTCGCCGAACCACGTCTTCTTCCATCAGAGGCCGGCCGCGCCGGAGCACGCAATGTGATATGCTGCGACTGCTTGAGGTGAGATCAGGGTATGAAGCCCGCGCCGCTCGCTGTGGGCGGGTTCTGTGTATTTCTAAGTTAGATTTACGGAGAAATTCGCCGTGATAAATCGATTATTATTGCCGCTCATTATTGTTATTGCACTAACTTACCAACTGGAAGCAGCATCTTACTACACCGTTCGCCTGGACGATCCTCGTGCTGTATATCTTGGCCCGGGCGAAGGCGGGGCCGTGGGCGACGGAACGGCTGATGACACCGAAGCCATCCAGAAGGCCATCGACAGGGTTCAGGAAACAACCGGCCAAGGCATTGTTTTTTTGGCCGAAGGACGTTACAAGGTTTCCCGCACCATCAACATCTGGCCTGGAATTCGGGTCATCGGCTGGGGCGCACGCCGTCCGGTTTTGGTGCTGGCGGCGCGCACGCCCGGCTTTGAGGATCCCCAAAAAGAGAATTACGTCGTGTTTTTCGCCGGAGGACGCAGAGCCGCCGGCCCGGCAGGCTCAACTTCCGCTGCCGCCCGCCCGCCGGACGCCGGAGCAGGCACATTCTATTCAGCCATGAGCAACGTAGACATTGAGATCGGCGAGGACAACCCGAGCGCCGTCGGCGTGCGGGGCACCTACGCCCAGCACAGCTTCCTGGCGCACATGGACTTCCGCACCGGGAGCGGGTTGGCCGGCGTCCACGACACCGGCAATGTTATGGAAGACGTGCGCTTTTTCGGAGGCAACTACGGCATCTGGACCCGCATGCCGTCGCCAAGCTGGCAGTTCACGGCGGTCGACCTGTACTTCGAAGGTCAGCGCGAGGCGGCCATACGCCAGTCCACAGCCGGGGTAACACTGATACGGCCGTATTTCCGCAACGTCCCAACGGCCATCGCCATCGACGAAGGCTCACCAGAAAATCTCTGGGTGAAGGATGCGCGGCTTGAAGACATAACTGGTGCCGGTTTTCTGATTGCCGTCTATGGGACGCCGCGCAACCAGATCAATATGGAAAACGTGGTCTGCCGGCGGGTTCCGATTTTCGTTCGGTTTCGCCAGGGCGGCAAACAATTCCCCGCTCCTTCGGAGATATACGAAGTGAAAACTTTTTCGCACGGGTTGCACTATGCTGCGCTAGGCGCGCTGGGTGAGATTCGGGACATATTTGAGGCCGCCTCGCTGCAAGCAATGCCGGCGCCGCCGGAGTCTGATCTTTGGCCCTTGCCGCCGGCCGAAACCTGGGTCAACCTGCGCTCGCTCGGCGCCGCCGGAGACGGCAAAACCGACGACACCGAAGTTTTCCGCAAAGCTATAGCTATGCACCGGGCCATCTATTTGCCCTCCGGCTACTACGTCATCAGCGATACACTCACGCTGCGGCCGGATACCGTGCTCATAGGCCTGCATCCGAGCTCCACCCAGATCGATCTACTGGACTGCACACCTGCCTTTCAGGGAGTGGGTAACCCCAAGCCGATGATTGAGGCGCCCAAGGGTGGGACCAATATCATGATCGGAATCGGCGTCTACACCAACGGCATCAACCCCCGCGCGGTGGCCGTCAAATGGATGGCCGGAACACGTTCCTTGATTAACGATGTGCGTTTTTTGGGAGGGCACGGCACCCCGGCCATAGGCGGAGGACGCCTGGCGGTATACAACAACAACCGTACAGCCGACCCTGACATCAATCGCCGCTGGGACAGCCAATATCCGAGTTTGTGGGTGACCGAGGGAGGCGGCGGCACGTTCTTCGACATTTGGACGCCGAGCCCCTTCGCCCAGGCGGGAATGTTGATTTCCAACACCACCACCGAAGGCCGCATTTATCACATGTCAAGCGAGCATCACGTGCGCTACGAAGTCCAGATAAGAAACGCCGCCAATTGGAAGATTTACGCACTGCAAACCGAAGGCGAACGCGGCGAAAGCGGTTTTTCCTCGGCGCTAGAAATTGAAAACTCCCGCAACATCACCATCGCCAACACCCACATCTACCGGGTCATCAGCTCATTCCAGCCGTTCCCTTACGCCGTGCGCTTGTTCAATGCAAGCGACATACGCTTCCGCAACATGCATTGCTACAGCAACAGCAAGGTGGCTTTTGATTCAACCATTTTCGATCAGACCTACAACTACGAACTGCGCCAGCGGGAGTTCGCCTGGCTAACGGTCTCTGGCGAAGCACCCAAGACTGCGCCCCGGGCAAATTCGCCGGTTGTGGCGCCTGGTGCGAGGGTGGAGCGATTGGCTGGAGGTTTTTTCAATATTTCGGGCGGCGCAGCCCATCCTTCGGGTGATTTCTTTTTCGTCGACGCCCGCTGGCACCGGATTTATCGCTGGAGCGAAGCCCGCCGGCAACTTACATTGGTACGCGATAACCCCCTGGATCCGGTTAACCTGGCCATAGACAAGGCGGGAAACGTAATGGTTGTTTCATATGAAGGCAAAGGCACAGTCTACGCTTTCGATCCCGATTCACCCAGCCTGGAGATCAAGCTGATAGAACCGGTGCCTGCAACCGCGCGTCCCGGCTTGACCGCCTGGATTGCGGCAGGCGACTGGAGCCTGAACGGGAGCCCGGAACGCGGCCCGGCACGGCGCTCATTCCATTACCTTTCGTCCGACGGGACCGCCTATATTGCCGCGGACGAGAATTTCACCAGCGGCGCCACCAGTTGGGGCGTAAAAAGCGCCGATCTGCTGCGCGCCTTCGGACTGGCGCCAGTTGCGCCCGGGCAGCCGTTTTATTATCCGACCGAATGGCAAACTACCACCTTTGCCGGCGTGGTCGGCCCCGACGGCAATTTCACCGATTTTAAGACCTTTGTGAACCGTGGCGGCGAAAATGCCGCTGTGGATGCGGAGGGCAATGTCTACATTGCCGACGGGCAAATCTACGTTTACAACTCATCAGGCAAACTTATCGACACAATCGAAGTTCCGGAGCGCCCCCTGCAAGTGGTTTTCGGCGGCAAGGACCGGCAAACCTTGTACATCGCTGCACGCCATTCGCTCTACAGCCTTCGCATGAGGGTGAAAGGGCGCCAGTAGCCTGGACATTTAAGCCCAGCTTCAGCCGCGAGCCGGCGGTCGCAGCGTATGGGCTAAGTGGCCAGTAAAGCTGCGTATTAGGAAACGGCCAAGATCACCAGCAGCACGCCCTGGTTTGCGGCGGCCATACGCATGCAATACGGAAAAATACTCCTTGTATACATGCCCTCTTCCGCAGTAAAATCAAGCCGGCATAACCAGCGGAGTGCAGAAATCGCATGCAAGCGTTATGACCGAAAATTTACCTTACGGGAGGGAGACCATGTACGCATTCCGAAACATTTTGATTGGAGCCTGCCTTATCTCGCTCCTGATTATTCCGGCGTTGACGGCACAGCAGGCCGCTCCGGCGCCGGCACCGGCCAAGCCGCAGATACCCGGAATGGGCGGCCCGGCTTTTGTCTCGCCGGAGATTATGCCGAATCGTCAAGTCACGTTCAGGTTCTACGCTCCGAAGGCAAGTGAGGTGAGGGTCAACGGGGACTGGCCGGGAGGCATGGGCATCGCCATGACCAAAGACAGTGAGGGCATCTGGTCGGTGACGGTCGGTCCTCTGGCACCGGAGCTGTGGGGCTATACCTTCAGCGTGGACGGCGTGCGTACGCTTGATCCACGCAACCCCGACGTAAAGCGTGATGGGATGAGATATGACAACATCCTGCTGATCTCAGGGCCGGAATCAGCGTTGTACGAACTCAAAGATGTTCCTCATGGAACAGTGTCCATGGTGTGGTATCCGTCGCCCACTCTGAAGATGGCGGCGCGGCGCATGTACATCTACACTCCGCCGGGGTATGAGAATAGCAACACCCGTTACCCGGTGCTCTACCTTTTGCACGGCGGCGGCGGTGATGAAGACGCCTGGAACACACTCGGCCGCGCCAGCATGATCATGGACAATCTGATCGCGCAGGGCAAAGCCAAGCCTATGATCGTGGTAATGCCTAACGGCAACGCCAATCAGGTTGTTTCGCAAGGGTATGGGCTGGGCCGGCCTCCGGCTCGCGGTCCTATGCCTGCGGCGCCTGCCGCTCCCGGAGCGGCTCCCGCGCGCGCTCCGGTCCAAGCGCCTTATGAAGGCTCCTTCCCGCACAGCCTGGTCAAGGACATCATTCCTTACGTCGAGAAACACTATCGCGTCATTGCCAACAAAGACAACCGGGCGATTGCGGGCCTGTCAATGGGCGGCGGACACACGGTCTCGGCCACTAATAACAACCCCGGGGTGTTCGGCTACATAGGCGTATTCAGCGCGGGCATCCGCAACGTGGATGACAACGTCAAGAAGCAATTTGCGGCTCTTAAGGCGAGCGGCGTTAAGCTCTACTACGTCGGCTGCGGCGCCGAGGACAAGCTGGCGCTGGAGGGGTCCAAGCAACTTGTTGAGCTGCTGAAGTCGCAAGGCTTCAACTACAAGTACAACGAGACGCCGGGCGGGCACACCTGGTTCAACTGGCGCATTTACCTTAGCGACATGGCGCCGCTGTTGTTCCGGTAGCGGGAAGTCCGGAGTTTCTTCCGCACTCGGAACTGGTGAGCCGGGCGGGACTCGAACCCGCGACCCTCTGCTTAAAAGGCAGATGCTCTACCGCCTGAGCTACCGGCCCGCAATTATTGGGTGGGTTTAAATCGAGCATAGCACAGACGGCCGGAAACGTTATACTGCCCGTAGGGCCGCCGACGGCTCTTTAACGGCAGGCGGTGCTGTTTTTCCCATATGAGCATATGGTGTTGCGGTCAACCGGAGTTCCCCGGCTTGCGCTCCAGGTTGGACATCCATGAGATCAGGCGCCGGGCGGAATCTTTTAGGAAGAAGCTCAATGCCGTAAAACGCAGGCTGGAAAGCGCGGAGCTGCGGTGGTACCCCTACGACACGCTGCTGGTCTTCCCCGTGCTGGAGCGCCTGCTGGCGGGCGAGTTTTCATACCTGGTTGAGCTGGCCGGCGGCCGGCCTGTACTGGACATAGGCTGCGGCGACGGCGATATGGCTTTTCTGCTTGAAACTCTCGGCTGCCGCGTGGATGCTTTGGATTACTCCGGTGCAAATTACAACCAGATGCGCGGAGTGCGGGCTATAAAAAGCGCGCTCGGCTCATCGGTTGAAATCTACGACATCAACCTGGACGAGCAACCCCGCCTGCCACGCAGCGGCTATGGCCTTACTTTCTGCTTGGGTCTGCTCTATCACCTGAAAAATCCCTTCGGCCTTCTTGAAGCCCTGTCACGCTCGACAAAATATTGCCTGCTGAGTACGCGCATCGCTGAGCTGGCGCCTGATGGCAGGACCCGGCTCAAAGAGCTGCCCGTCGCCTACCTGCTCGATGAACTGGAAACAAATCAGGACCCAACCAACTTCTGGATCTTCTCGGAAGCCGGCTTAAGGCGAATCCTGAAGCGTGCCGGCTGGGAGATTTGCGCCTATCTGACCACCGGCTGCCAGGCAGGCTCCGACCCCTCACACCCGGATCGGGATCAGCGCGCCTTCTGCCTGCTGCGCAGTCCTAGCTTCGACCGCCCCTGGACGGTCACGCTGCTTGAGGGCTGGCATGCGCTTGAGGCCGGACATTTCCGCTGGACCGAAGGACGCTTCAGCGTGAAGCTGGAAACGGCCTCCGCCTGCCGTTGCAAAGAACTTACCTTCACCTTCTATCTACCCGAGGGCCGCGCGCCGGTGACCTTGCAGGCTCGAGTAAACGGCGTCGATCTAGCCCCGCAAAAGTTTGAAAAGGCGGGTGAATGCCTCTACCGGCAACCTGTTCCTGCCGATCTTAGCCCGCTACAATCTGCGGAAATAGAGTTCCGGCTCGATCGCCCGGCCGCGCCTTCTCCGGCTGACCCGCGTGAGCTGGGAGTTGTAGTTTCTTTCCATCGCGAAGGCTGCGTCGCGGGCGACGCCAATCTGCCGTTAGAGCTGTTATGAGCAGCCTGTGGCAGAATATTGGGCATGTTCGAACCGGTCATTCTGGTGGCCAGCGGCGACTCGCGCTTGTCGGCCAATCGCGCTTGTTGGCCCGCACAAAAGCAGGTGGAAGAAGCGGTCATGGCGGCCGTACGGCGCGAAGGCGGAGACGTCCGCCGCGGCCACCCCTATTTTTCCGATAAAGGCCACGGTTTTATCGACAGCCAGAAGTACGGACTGGAAGTTTTCCGGCAAATTTCGCCGCAATCCCCGTTGATGGTGGTCGAGGCCGTCTGGCAATACAGCCATCACGTGCTGCCCGGGTTGTGGACGCACTCCGGCCCGATTCTGACAGTCGCCAACTGGAGCGGCCAATGGCCGGGCCTGGTGGGCATGCTGAATCTGAACGGCTGCCTGGCCAAAGCGGGCATTCCCTACAGCACCTTGTGGAGCCGGGATTTCACGGACGAATATTTCTTGGCCGGCTTGCGCCGCTGGTTGCACGATGAACCGGTGACACACGACTCAAGCCATGTGCACCCGCTCAAAGACCTGCGCTTGCCGGGCGACCCCGAAAAAATCGGAGCGGAACTAGCCGATACGCTGCGGCGCGAGAAAGCCATCATGGGCGTTTTCGACGAGGGATGCATGGGAATGTACAACGCCATCATCCCCGATCATCTGCTCCACAACGTTGGGGTTTTCAAGGAACGCTTAAGCCAATCCGCTTTGTATGCCGAGATGTTGCGCACGCCGGATGATGAAGCTCGCCGCATTTACGGCTGGCTTAAGCAGAAAGGCATGCGCTTTATCATTGGGCGCGATCCGGAGACGGATCTGACTGAAGATCAGATTCTTACCCAGTGCAAGATGTACATCGCCGCCTTGCGCCTGGCTGACCGGTTCGGCTGTGATGTGATCGGCATTCAATACCAGCAGGGCTTGGCTGATCTTTGCCCCGCCTCAGATCTGGCCGAAGGGTTGCTCAACAACGTGGACCGCCCCCCGGTAGCCGATCCCTCCACCGGCCGCATTCTCTTCGAGAACCAAGCTCTGCCGCATTTCAACGAAGTTGATGAATGCGCCGGCCTGGATGCACTTGTAACCAACCGGCTCTGGCGGCGGCTGGGATTCGACCCTGAGACTACTTTACACGACGTTCGTTACGGTGAACCGTACAATTTGGACGGCCGCGAAGAATTCGTCTGGGTTTTCCAAATATCCGGCGGCGCACCGCCCAAACATTTCATCGGCGGATACGCCGGCGCCGCCAGCTACCGGCAGCCGCCCATGTACTTTCCGCTCGGCGGCGGTACGCTGTCAGGCGTGAGCAAACCGGGCGAGCTGGTTTGGAGCCGCATCTACGTTGAAGACGACCGTTTGAAAGCAGACCTCGGGCGGGCGCGCGCCCTGGCGTTGCCCCCGGAAGAAACCCGGCGTCGCCTCAGCCTGACCACGCCCGAGTGGCCCATCCTGCACGCCGTACTCTATGGTACGAGCCGCGAGCAGTTTATGGGACGTCACAAAGCAAACCACATTCAGGTAGCTTACGCGCCCGATGCGGAGGCCGCTAATCTGGCCCTGGCAGCCAAAGCTGCCATGTTCCGAGAAATGGAAATCGAGGTGTTTATCTGCGGCTCAGGCCACGGTCTCGTAAGCCAGCAGGCGACTACGGGTTGCGCCACAAATTAGGCAGAAACCTATAGTAGAGCAGGTGGCGCCAAGTGGACCAGTCGTGCCCGCCGTAGCCGCCTACGTAGTATTCATGTTTGATGTTGTGCTTGAGCAGCGCCTCGTGCAACGCCACGCAACGCGCACCGATCTGAGCCTTGGCTTCACCGGAGCCTTGCCCGACGAAAAGGTAGGCTACTTTTTTGTTCACCTCGGGATCGTTTAAAAAATAGCCGATGCTCTTTTCCGGCTCCATGTCGCCGGCGCTTAGTACGCCAAAGGACGCAAAAAGGTCAAGCGAACGGAAGCCGACGAACATGGTGTGGCGCCCGCCCATCGACAGCCCCGAAATCGCCCGCCCGCGCGCATCGCGCCGCACGCTGTAGTTGGCTTCTACCAGCGGGATGATGTGCTTGCGCAACTCGGCTTCAAAAAGATCGAAGGTAAGCTCGGTGTGCTTGGGGTGGCTGCGATGCAGCACCTGATTGTTGGGCACCACAATCACCATAGGCACGGCTTTGCCCTCGGCGAGCAGGTTGTCCATGATGAAATTTACGCGACCTTCATAGATCCAATTATGAGCCAGCTCGCCGCTGCCTCCGAGCAAATACAGAACCGGATAAGTTTTTGAACGGTCGTAGCCCGGCGGAGTGTAGACATACAGCTCCCGTTCGCCGCGGGTAACATCGGAGTGGTAAATATGCCTGCTCACCACGCCGTGCGGCACATTGCGGGCATCATAGTAAGAGGGTCCGTCGCCGTGCACCACCAGCAGGCTGAAAGGAGGCTGGTCGGCGAAACCCGCCAGCGTGTTGTTGGGATCGGCTATGCGCACGCCGTCAACAACCAAATAATAAACATATATATCGGGGCGGAGGGGCCCCACGGTAAGCGTCCATATGCCGTCTTCGCCCTTGGTGAAAGGGACCGGCTTGTTGTCAGAGTTAATCGCCGCCAGCACCGCTCCGGTGAGTTCCACGCGCTTAGCCTCAGGCGCTCTGAGCCGGAAGGTCACCGTACGGTCGTCGCGCACCTCAGGGGAGATGAGGCTGGCGCTGAAGGGAACCAGATTCTCAGTATTTTTCTGCGGGTTGTAATCCAGGTTGACATGCGCCTGCTGTGCAATGAGCAGGCCGGCCCCGAAAACAGCCGATATAGCCAAAAAAAAGACCTTTGCGGGCATTTTCATATACTTCCTCCCGGCCAGTCTAGCATGCACGCAACAGAAAATCGACGCCGGCAGACAACCGGGAGCAGCTTTACTAATGGACCGCAATTTCATACGCTATACTGCGAAATTCAAGCTCGGTAAGTGCGAGCGTTCAGCCTGATAGCGATGAGCCGGCTTGCTCTGGGCGGCCACCGCCGGGCAAAAGATTTCGGAGTTGAATAAGTGAGCCAGACGACGGCCTGGAACATACTGCGCGTGCCGGCCTCGAGCGCCAACCTGGGGCCCGGCTTCGACGCCCTGGGGATTGCCCTCGGCATATACCTTACCTGCCGCTTTCGCCCTAGCACTAAACTATCTATCCGCGCTCAAGGGCGGGACCGGGAACAGATCTCCACCGGCGAGGACAACCTTATCTGGCAAACGGCTCAGGCCGTGGCGCGGGATGTCCGCAGCGAACTGCCCCCGGTCGAGCTGATCATCGACAACGACATTCCGATCGGCAAGGGCCTGGGTTCGAGCGCCGCAGCGCTAACCGCCGGCGTGGTCATGGCTGATCGCCTGCTCGGGCTGAACTGGAAGCCCCTGCGCATACTGGATGAGGCAGCCCGCATAGAAGGCCATCCCGATAACGTCGCCGCCTGCGTGCTCGGATCGATCGTCGCCAGCGCGCTTGATTGCGGAGGCGTGGCCCGGGCTGTGCGCCTGGAAATGCCCAAGCGGTTCAATGTAGCCGTGGTGGTGCCGGATTTCCTGCTGCCGACCACCGAAGCCCGCGCCGTGCTCCCCGACCATTACTCCCGCGAGGATGCTGTGTTCAATGTACAGCGCTCGGCCCTGCTGATCGCCGCGCTGGCCACCGGGGCCGTGCACGCCTTTCCGGCGGCGCTGGAGGACCGGATTCATCAGCCCTACCGCCTGCGGCTGGTGCCGGGCCTGGAGGAAATTCTCCGTCTACGCGCACCCGGCCTGCTCGGTTGCGCCCTGAGCGGCGCAGGCCCTTCGGTGCTGGTTTTCTTCGAACGAGGCTACGAGGCGGTTTGCGATCTGGTAAGGCAGATTTTCCGCTTGCACGGACACGAATCTGAAGTGCTGGCGGCCGACATAGCCGAACACGGCTACGAGTGCACAACGCTGCCGGCCGAATGAGGCGACGCCGATTGGACCTGCCCAATGCCAGTTGGTTGCAATAGCGGAGTTTTGGAATATTCTTGCGCCTCAACCCAGCAGGCATGCCGAAGCGAGTTCACGGACGCCCACTAATGGCTTGGAGCCGGCTCAGCTTTCTTCAATGGCTTCAAGTATGGCCCGGATGGTCCCCGGCGCGTTTCCTTCCAGGCGGTTGTTTATAAAAATGAAAACCGGCGGGCCGGTTCTGGTGGCCCGCTCCACTAGCAGGCGCAAAGCGTTGCGCACACCGCTGTTGACCTCGCGGATTCGGTCGTAAGGTTCGAAAATCTTGACCGCCTGCTCATAGGATCGCCCGCGCGCCAGCAGCGCTCGGCAGACGGAAAAATCCGCCGTGAAGGCGCCTGGTATTGCGAATTGCTCGGACAGCTCCGGCATGCGCGTCCAGGCATTGAACACATGCGCTACGCCGTGCGCCCGCAGGCAGGCAAAATAGTCCGGAACAAGATATTCGGCATTTCGTATTTCAACCGCGTAGCGCCAGCCGCCGGGCAGCTTCTCCATAAACCGGTCCAGTTCTTCAAAAAACTTCCCTGCGCGTTCGTATGCTTGCTCGGAAAACGCGCCGAATTCGAAAATAAGCACAGCCACTTGGCGGCGGAAGTCCTCAAGCGGGCCCAAAAAAGCGTCCGCCAGCAGCGCAACGTCCAGAAAAGCCGGGTTCACCATGCCTGCTCTATCTCCGTAGCGCGCATGCCGTGGAAAGATTTTAACGGTGATTTGATCGGGAACCTTGAATGCGTAAAGCAGTTCCGGAGAAGCCGAGCTGAACAATTCTCGCCAGTAACCAGAGCTCGGAAACTGATAAAAAGAAAAATCTCCGCCCACGATCGGAAAGACCTCAGCATATTCGCTCAGACAGCGAGCCCGGAAAAGACGCTCGGAAAAACGGCCGCGCACCAGGTACCGCTCGCGCGTGTATATGTCGCCGATCCATCCTGGATATTTCCAGGAACTTGTGCCGAGCCAGGCGCCGCGAGCCGCCAGGCGGCGTAGTTTCTCGGCCAGCCGTTCACGTTCGCCGCCCTGGTGCATCTCAAACAATGTGGGAGTAGACATAGTTGTGCGTGCGCCACTAATTACAGTAGCAGTCCCGCCGCCATGCTGAATTTAGCTTGTCGTAGGGGGAATAAAATTTGCCAATATAGGAGAATTGGAGGGGTTGAGCATGAGCAAAATTCCGAAGTTGCTGGAAGAGTTCAGGCGCGGTCCTGAGCTCATTGCGGCAGCCTTGGCTGGGGCCAAGGCTGACGAGCTGGATTTTATCCCAGAGCCGGGAAAATGGAGCGTGAGGCAAATCCTGTGCCATCTGGCTGATGCGGAAATTGTGGCTGCGGCGCGCTTCCGCCGCTTGTTAGCCGAAGACGGGCCTACACTGAGGGCCTATGACCAGGACGTCTGGGCGCGTAACTTGGACTACGCCAACCGCAAGGTCTCCGAAGCCATGGAAACTTTCCGCCACATACGCGCCTGGACCTACGATCTTCTTTCCAGCCAACCGGAAGCAGCTTTCACCAGAACCGGCGTTTTGGACGGGCGCGGCAAGGTCAGCGTCGAAGACCTGCTTGCCATTTATGCCCGGCATGCCGAAAAACACGCCGAGCAGATCCGCAAGGTTCGACAAGCTTATAGGGACTCGAAATCCAGATGAAGAGACGGTTTTTCATTTTATTTTTACCGTTAGCGTTGCTGGCGGCGACAGGAGCCGGACGGTCCTGGTGGAGCCTGGTCGAAGAACTTTCGAGTGAAAAGTACGAAGGCCGGGCGACCGCAAGCGAAGGTTACAGAAAAGCAGCCGAATTTGTAGCCGGCCAGTTCGAACGTCTCCGCCTGAAGCCGGCGGCAACCGGAGGCTACCTGTTACCGGTGCGATTCCAGGTACGGCGCATTCGCGAGGCGGAATCCAGCCTCAAGCTAATACGCGGAGGCGTGCAGGAATGGCTCGAGTTGGGCGAGGACGCCTACTTCACCCTGAACATCGAGGCCGGGGGAACCCTTCGCGCGCCGGCAGTTTTCGTGGGCTACGGGCTGACCGTTCCCGAGCGGAACTACGACGATCTGGCGGGTCTCGATCTCAAAGGTAAGATTGCAGTGTTTCTGCGCGGCGGTCCGGCTTCGATTCCGGGCACCTTGCGGGCTCATTATCAGTCGGCCTCCGAGCGCACGGCTTTCCTACGGAAAGCTGGGGTCATCGGCACGGTTTCTATCCTTGATCCGAAGACCATGGACGTGCCCTGGCAACGGCTGCGACTCTTGCGACTGGAGCCGTTTTTTACGCTCGAGGACGTTTCGGCCGGCGAAAATGCCGGCCTAAAGCTGGCGGTAACCGTCAATCCAGACAAGGCCGAACGCTGGTTCACCGGCTCGGGGTATTCCTTTGAAGAGATCCTTAAACTGGCCGGGGAGGGCAGCTCGCTGCCTCGCTTTCCGCTGGCCTACGAAGTCCAAGCCGAGGTGGCCCTGGACCGCTCGACGGCTCAATGTTCAAACGTCGCCGCCGTCATCCCGGGACGCGACTCACGCTTGCGAAACGAATATGTTGTGCTTTCGGCTCACCTGGATCACTTGGGGATAAGCGAAAACGGGGGCAGCCGCACCTTGTTTCCTGGAGCCATGGACAACGCCGCCGGAGTAGCCAGCCTGCTTGAGGTCGCACGCCAGTTGCGGAGTGCGCCTCCGCGCCGATCAGTGCTTTTGGTGGCGCTTACAGGTGAAGAAAAAGGCTTGCTCGGCTCACGGCATTTTACGGCCAATCCGCCTGTCCCGCTGTCCTCGATAGTGGCCGATCTGAACCTGGACATGTTCCTGCCGATTCATGAGCTGCGCTGGCTGACGGTCTACGGATTGGAAGAATCAAGCTTGGGCCGCGATGCTGAGGCAGTTGCCCGTTCGCTAGGGATTAAAATACAAACTGACCCCCAACCGGAACGTAACATCTTCATCCGTAGCGACCAGTACAACTTCATACGGGCCGGCATCCCGGCGCTGTCGTTCCGTTTCGGTTTCGAGAAAGGTTCGCCGGAAGAACAGCTCCACCTGGACTGGCTGCGCAACCGCTACCACGGAGGCGCCGACGATGCCTCTCAGCCGGTCAACCTCGCGGCAGCCGCCAGATTCAACCGTTTTATAGCCGCGCTGGTCGCCCGGGTGGCCGACTCCGCCAGCCGCCCCGCCTGGAATCCGGAAAGCTTTTTCCGGCGCTTTGCGCGATGAAAGCGAGCCGGACGTGATACGGCTAACCTTTGAGTGCGAAAAACAGGAGGCCGAATTGCTCCTGGCCGCAGCCTATGAAGCCGGAACGCTCGGCGTGATTGAAGAAGACACGCCGGCCGGGCGCGGCCGGCTTCATGTTTTCTTAGACGAGTCCTCCAGCGATGGCGCTGATTTCCTGGCCGGTTGGCGGGCAAAGGCAATTTGTGAGGATCAAGTCGAAGTTTCTTCCGCCGTATGGCCCGATTGGAGTCCGCAACCGGTGGGCAAAAGGTTTTTTCTGGTCCCGCCGTGGCTCGATGCCGAAGCTCCCGAAGGCCGCCTGCGCCTCACGATGCCACCGGGCAGTGCGCCCGGCACCGGGCTACATCCGGCCACACAGCTAGCCCTGGAAGGACTCGAACGATGCCTAACGCCGCACGACAGAGTTTTGGATTTAGGCACGGGCTCGGGCATTCTGGCCGCCGGAGCAGGGCTGCTGGGCGCCGGAACGGTCTTCGCCTGCGACCTGGATACGGAGGTCCTCGCTCAGGCCAAGGCGTATCTGGGCACAGTACCGCTGTTTGCAGGTTCCTGCCGGGCGCTTAGGAATTCATGTGTGGATCTGGTTGTAGCGAATCTGAGTCAGTTCACGCTGGCGGCTGTCGCTGGTGAAATCGCACGCGTTCTGGCGCCCTCCGGCCGCGCTGTTATAAGCGGTTTCACCTGCGAACAAGCCGAATCTGTTCTGCGGAATTTTCCCATGCCGGCGGAGACCATTCTCACGCGCGACGGCTGGGCAGCAGCGATTTTGCGAAAGCCGGGCGGCAATGTCAGATAATTCAGAGAAAAATCGGCGGGGGAAAACGGTGCGGCGTTTGGCTCGACAACGGATAGGGCCGTACCTGCGGCGCGCATCATCCAGCCCAAGAATCGCCGGAAACATCCCAAGCACAAAAAGCCGCCCCAAGCCGACGGCGAGTCAGCTTGAGCCTGGAAGCTCAACTTAAAGAAGAGGGGGTGGTGCGAAATTCCCAGGTTTCAATCTTCATGGCCGCCAGATCGGTGTCGCTCCATACGATGTGACCCCTGGCGACCAGCTTCAATTGCCGCGAATCATTGAGCAACACCGGCCAGCTAATCTCTAAAATCACCGGCTTGCCATGTTCGAGCGGAGTTTCCGGCCGGAAAAGCACGCCCCGGCTGCTCATATTAACAGTAACGCCGGAACCCTTTAGTTCCGGCTTGACGCCCCGCACCCGGTAATGGAGCTGTCTTTCTATGGGAAATCTTCTTGCTTGTCTTCGTTCCTGGCTCACGCTCACTTCATGACTAGGATATTCTCACTGCTGAATTGAAGCATGAGAAATCAGAGCCGCAAAGTTCTATTACGGAGTGCTAGTACCGTCCCAACTCGGCGTGAAGGTGATAATTTAAAAGTGAATGGGGTGAAACGGCAGGGCGGCTGGAAACATCCCTGGGGAGGAATATGCGCTGGATTAAACTGCTGTTCGCACTATGGCTGGCCCTTAGCCTTTTTGCGCAGGACACGGAGACGCCCGGGCAGGTCTTCCGCGCCACGGTTAACGTAGTGGTGGCGCCGGTTACCGTCACCGACCGAGACGGCAACTATGTAACCGATCTGCAACCGAGCAATTTCCGCCTTTACGACAACGAGCAGATTCAAGACATCAAGGTGGATGTCTCCTACATACCCATCTCGCTGGTCGTAGCGGTGCAGGCCAACTGGGATATGGAAGCCGTGTTGCCGCGGCTGCAAAAGATCGGGCCCTTGTTCCAGCCGCTGGTTACGGGCGAGCAGGGCGAGGTGGCGGTGCTCTGCTTCGACCACCGCATACAGTTGTTGCAGGATTTCACCAACGACCCCGATTTGATTTCCCAGGCTTTCAAAAAACTTAAGCAGGGCAGCTCGAGCAGCCGGATGATCGACGCAGCCATCGAGGGCATACGCATGCTGGGACGACGGCCCGCCAACCGGCGACGCATACTGCTGCTTATAAGCGAAACCCGAGACCGGGGCAGTGAGAACCGCACCCGCGACGCGCTTACCCTGGCCCAGTTCCACAACGTGCTCACCTATACGGTCAACGTGAACCGGCTGATCACCACGTTGACATCTAAAGCGCAGCCGCCCCGTCCGGACCCCTACCCGGCCGGCGCGCGCCCGCTGCCGCCCAACGTGCCGCCCACGCCGGAGGCCACCCGTGCGACAGTGGCCGGTCCGGCCAACTCGGCCAACTTCGTTCCGGTGTTCGTGGAGATTTTCAGGCAAGTGAAGGCGATCTTCGTGGACAATCCGGCCGAATTGTTCACGGAATACACCGGCGGGCGGGAATATGCCTTCATCAGCCAGCACGATCTGGAGCGGGCTATTCAAAGCATTGGGCAAGAGCTGCACAGCCAATACCTGCTCAGCTACACCCCGAACAACAAAATGGAAGCGGGCTGGCACGACATTCGCGTAGAAGTTTTGAGCAGCACAGGCCGGCCGCGCCGCGATTTAAAGGTCCGCCAGCGGCCGGGCTACTGGATGGCTGCCGTGCCTGATTAGCCGCAGCGCTTCCTGGATTCTCAGCAATTGAACCGCACTCCGCCTTGTATGCCAGAATAAGCCCTGCCGGCGTGTACGTTGGGCCGATCCTCATAACGGAAAAACCTAATTCTTGGTTGAGGAGAATAGAAACGCTGCCGCCCCGGCCGGCCGCGGGCATTTTCATAGACCGTTTGCCACATGGGGCGGAAGGGTTCAAGCTGCGGCGCTTTCAAAGGCGAGCGCCGCAAAACTGACGACGCTAGCCTGATCGATGTTCCACTGATCGTATCCCAGCAAGCGCCCCCTTGCATCCGGCGCTATTCTCATGAAGGTATATAGCACCGAGGCGCCGCACCATTTGAGGCGGTCGCGGTCCAGGCGCATCATTTCCCAAAATCCATCGGCGTCGCCAGCCGCCACGCGTTCCAGATAGCGGCGGTCCTGCTCAGCAACCTCATTCATTAGCGCGCTGCCGGCGGATGCGTGAAACTGATCGCCGTAGCGAGCGCCCATATGAGCCAGATCGATACCCAGGACGAAAAACAAACGATCACCCTGCGCCGCCAGATCCTTTAAGGCAGACAAAAAGGCGGCCACTTCGGCGTCGTCTTCGGGAAGCCCGCCTTCCCACAAGCTGCGTCCGTAGGTTCCGCACAAAATCGGAAGCACCTTCACATCAGGGCCATAAATATGCTGGAGCAATAAAACCTGAAATTCGATTGAGTGCTCAACCGCGTGGCAGTAGTCTTCCATTACCACCGCGCCTGGAGCGCGCTCAGCCAGTTGTTGCGCCAGCTCAACGGCGGGGGTGGTCGCCCCGAGCGGGGTTTGGTAGGGCTTCATAGTGAGACCGAAACGGTCTGGCTGTCCGTAGTGCGAGGTTCCTAAGACCACGAAAGTGCGATCTTTCAGCCGTGCAGTCAGGCAGCCGTACGCCTTGCGGTAGCAGGAGCGCCCTCCTTGATAACTGACATGGGGAGCAGCAATGCCGATCAAATCATCTGTCCTTAACCCGGCTTCGGGTTCACCCACCAGATCGGCGAGGAAAGCCTGCAATTGGGCGGAGTCCTCCGGATAGGCCGAGCCGGCGTGCGAGGCGCGCCGTACGGAGGACTCGGCAAATTCACGTCGCCGTCGGCTGCGTAGCGCTTCGTAGTGTTCATCTTCAAGGAATCCAGCCTGGCTGAGACTGCTCAGCAGGTGCTCGCCCAGATCTCCGACTCGCAGATCTCCGGTCAGCTCGACCAGCTCTTTGCGCAGATCTAGTTCGGTCGCCTCGCCGTCGAAAAGCCGCAGGCAGGTAACCAGAAGAGGGGGTATGATCAGCGTCGTGTCCGAATAGCCCATAGAATCCCGGATCAACAAACCCGGACGATCGTTGAGCGGAGACGGCATGAATTCCAGGTCGGCCCGGAGCCTGGGAAGTTTGCGAGACATTCTAATTTCATCTTAACGGTCTACAATGGTGGCATGCGCCGGCTTCAGGCGGCAGCATATTTTGCCGTCTTGTCTTTATGCTTTGCCCAAACGCCGGAAAGGGCTCGCCTGCAACATCTCCTTATGGTCTCGGGCCGGGCCCAGCACAGCGGCTATACCGATCTGGTACGCTTCAACCAGCGGTGGTTCTTGGCCTTCCGTGAAGGGCGCTTCAATCGCTCGCCGGACGGCGCCATCCGCGTGCTCACCTCGAGCGACGGCGAAGTCTGGGTCCAGGCGGCCTATTTTGCCTTGCCGGGCGCCGATCTACGCTGCCCGCGCTTTAGCGTTACGCCAAACGGGCGATTGCTTGTTAGCGCCACAGTCGAGGGTGGCGAAACATCCGGCTCCGCCATCTGGATAACCGCCGACGGACGAAGTTGGGAACAGCCGGCACAAACCGCGCCGCCGGTCCTCCTGCTTTCGCGCTTTGCTTGGATTCACGGGCATGGATTCGCTCTGGCCGGGTCTCTTAATCCTGCGGGAAAGCTGAGAATCTATACCACCACCGGTGAAAAGTTCACCCCGCACGGTAATCCCATTGAAGCGCCGGGTAGACCTGCCGAATCATCCCTTCTAATCTTGGAAGACGGCTCCGCCTATTGCTTGCTATCGCGAGAAGGCGCGGAAAAGACGGTGCTGCTAGGCCGCTCGCGCAGTCCGTATCTGGCCTGGAGTTGGCAGGATCTGAAACAGATCTTGGCCACTCCCGCTCTGCTGAGATTGCCCGACGGGCGTCTGGTGGCGGCGGGCCGGGCTGTGGATGAAACCATCCGCACCTCGCTTTTCTGGCTCGATGCCGAGGCCGGCCGGCTCTCTGAATTCTTTGCCCTGCCCTCCAGCGGCGATACCGGCAGTCCCGGGCTGGTTTTCCATGACGGGCTGTTGTGGATCAGCTACAACTCCTCTCACGAAGGCAAAACCGCGGTTTATCTGGCTCGCGTCAAGCTTCCGCCGATTACTGACAACCGCCGCGGAGCCCGCAGCCTCACCTTTGGGAACTAGCCGCTGCCTTGTCAAATGCGAAACCGAATGCGGCCGCGGCAATTCCCTTGAGTTCTTCCCAGGAAAAGCCTATGCCGGCCGCCAGTTGGAACTCGCGCGTCAGCGTAGTTTTAAAAAGGGCCGGGTCGTCCGTGTTCAAGGTGACGGCAACGCCTGCTTCGTAGAGCCGCCGGAGCGGATGAGACTTCAAATCGGGCGTTACGCCCGTAGCCAGGTTGCTTGACAAGCAGATTTCAAGCGGTATGCGCCGATCGCTAAGATGCTTCACCAGTAAAGGATCCTCAATAGCCCGTATGCCGTGCCCAATGCGTTCGGCGCCCAGCGCGAGCGCTCCCCAGATCGAGGCGGGTCCCTCAGTCTCGCCTGCATGAGCCGCAAGGTGCAAGCCGCACCGCCGGGCGAACCGGAAAACCTCAGCGAACATTTCGGGCGGGGCCTGCTGCTCGTCGCCGCCAATGCTGAAGGCGACCACGCCGCCAGGCGCCAGTTCAGCCGCTGCCCTCGCCACCCGCCAGGCTTCCTCCGGACCCCATTGTCTTACTGCGTCGAAAATCCAGCGCACCTGAATCGGCCGGCCCAAACTCTCCCGGCGCAGAGCCTCGAAAATCGCTCTGAGGTCCTGTCCGCGACGCAGGATGACTCCGGCCGAAAGCGTTATTTCTGCATAACGTACGTTTTCGCCGATCAGTTTTTCGAGAAGCCTCCGCAAAGCCAGTGCGTAGTGTTCCGGCGATTGCAGCCGTTCGACCACCCATTTGTAGGTTTCCAGGAAACCCTGGAAATCCTCGAACCGGCAGCGCGCGCGTACTTTATCCTCCTCTAGATCCGGCGCAATTTCCCGAAGAGTTTGCGGAGAAATGGCGCCTTCCAAATGCAGGTGTAGCTCGGCTTTAGCGAGCGCCTGAAAACTGCCTTCGGGCGGCGGCTGATAAGGGATGGTCATAGCTGCCATAATAACTGCCATGACCAAGGCCGAGATTGAGGCCATAGCCGGAGGCTATCACGGCGACGCTTTCCGCATACTGGGGCCGCATAAGGTGCGCCATCGCAACAAACCCCCGAGCTGGGAGGTGCGCGCCTTCTTGCCTCAAGCCGCCGAAGCTTTCGTGTTGATCGACGGCGAAGCCTTCCCCATGCAACGCCGCGATCCCGCCGGTTTTTTCGTTGCCCAAATGGATGTGGAGCCGGTTGCTTACAAGCTGCGTGCTGTGCTCGCAGACGGCAGAACAACGGATTTTGACGACCCCTACCGCTTCCCGCTGCTTCTGAGCAATTTCGAGCTTCACCTGCACGCCGAGGGCACGCATTACGAGGCTTATAACACCCTTGGCGCGCACATTATGAGCATCGACGGCGTTGAGGGCGTGCGCTTCGCGGTTTGGGCGCCGGAGGCCGAGGTAGTTTCGGTCGTAGGCGACTTCAACGACTGGGATACGCGCCGCCATCCCATGCGCCGGCGCGAGGGGGGAGTCTGGGAAATCTTTATCCCCGGCGTCGAAGAAGGCGCGCGATACAAGTATTTCGTCCGATCAAAACACCTGGGCTACCGCGAGTTGAAGGCCGATCCTTACGCCTTTCGCGCGGAGTGCCCCCCGGCTTCGGGTTCAGTCGTTACGCGCTTGGATAAATACCAGTGGGGCGATCGCGAGTGGCTGGAAGCCAGAGCCAAACGAAACTTGCTGGCTGAACCGGTCTCCATCTATGAAGTCCACCTGGGGAGCTGGCTGCGCAGCGCGCAGGGCGAGTGGCTGAATTACCGCGAGCTTGCGCCCAGGCTGGTCGAATACGTCAAGCGCATGGGCTTTACGCACATCGAGCTGTTGCCGGTCATGGAGCATCCACTGACGGCTTCTTGGGGATATCAGATCACCGGTTATTTCGCTCCGACCGCCCGTTACGGCTCACCCGAAGATTTCATGTACTTCGTAGATTATTGCCACCGCAACGGTGTCGGAGTAATCGTCGACTGGGTACCGGCGCACTTTCCCAAAGATGCACATGGTCTGGGGTTTTTCGACGGCAGCGCGCTTTACGAGCATGCCGACCCGCGCAAAGGCGAACACAAAGACTGGGGAACGTTTATTTTCAACTACGGCCGCAATGAAGTACGCTGCTTTTTAATTTCAAGCGCCTTGTTTTGGCTCAATAAATATCACATCGACGGGTTGCGCGTGGATGCAGTTGCGAGCATGCTCTACCTGGACTATTCGCGTGAGCCCGGCCAGTGGATTCCCAACCAGTACGGCGGCAATGAGAATCTGGAAGCCATCGACTTTCTGCGGCGCTTCAACGAGCTGGCTCATCAGATACCCGGTACGGTAACCATCGCCGAGGAATCGACCGCGTTTCCCGGCGTCTCGCGGCCGGTCTACCTCGGCGGTCTGGGCTTCACCATGAAGTGGAACATGGGCTGGATGCACGACATGTTCGCATATTTCTCGTGCGATCCCATCTACCGTAAGTTCCACCATAAAAACATCACCTTCAGCCTGCTTTACGCTTTCTCTGAAAATTTCGTGCTGCCGGTCTCGCACGACGAGGTGGTGCACGGCAAGCGCAGTCTTATTTCAAAAATGCCCGGCGACGAATGGCAGCGCTTCGCCAACGTACGGGCTTTTCTGGCCTACATGTACGCGCACCCGGGAAAGAAACTGCTCTTTATGGGCTGCGAGATCGGCCAGTACGAAGAATGGAACTGCGAAGCGGAACTGCGCTGGGAACTCTTAGAGTTCGACTATCACCGCAAATTGCAGTCATTCGTGCGGGATCTGAATCGGCTGTACCGGAGGGAGCCGGCGCTTTACGAGGTTGATTTTCACCACTCCGGCTTTGAGTGGGTGGACTTCTCCGACGTCGATAATTCAGTAATAGCCTTTTTGCGCCGAGCCCGTGACCCTAAGAATTTTCTTTTGTTTTGCTGCAACTTCACACCCGTCCCCCGGACCGGTTACCGCTTCGGCGTCCCCGAGAGCGGATTTTATCGGGAGGTTTTCAACTCGGACAGCTCGCTGTATGGGGGAAGCAATTTGGGCAATGCCGGCGGCGTTCGGAGCGAACCTATTGAGGCGCACGGACGCCCCCACAGCATTTCCATCACCCTGCCGCCTTTGGCCGTAGTGGTTTTTCGTTGCGAAGGCGGAACCGTGCAAGGAGAAACTCCGAATGAGAAACAGCCGTAGAAAATTCAACAAGACCGCCCTGGCGGGGAGCCTGGGCTCGTTAGCTTTGTTCACCCAGGCCGGGCGAAGCGCCGCCTCAGCTCAACCCGGCGCGACTTCCCCGGCGCGTAATCCGCGCTACGGCCGCCTTGATGAGATACTCAAACAACCAGTCCTCAAAAAACAACTTTTCACTGCTCCCGTAATAATCGAAACGCTGGAGCTACTCCGCCTGAACGACAGCTTCCTGTGCCGGGTGCGCGCCCGCGACGGGGCCGAAGGAATCTCGGTCGCCCATAGCGGCATGAGCACATTGTTTCCCATTTTCCTTCGCAATCTTCAACCTTTTTTCCTCGGGAAGGACGCCCGCGAACTCGATCTAATACTGGAGAAGGTTTATATCTACAACTTCAACTTTCGCCTGAACGGCATGTCGCTCGGCCTTCCCCTGGCTACGATTGAGTTCGCCATCCTTGACATGCTGGGTCGCATTGCAGGCAAACCAGTGGGGGAGCTGATTGGAGAAATACACAACCCCGAGGTGGCGGTGTATGTGGCCACTGAATGGCGCGAGAAACCGGTAGAAGAATCGATTGAGCTCATCAAACAAGCCGTCGCCGAGTACCCTGAAGCCCGCGCCTTGAAGATTAAGGTCGGCGGACTGATGTTCATGACGACTGACATGTATGCCGAAGGACCTCCCGGCCGAACCGAGAAGATAATCCCGCTGGTGCGCAAGACGTTCGGCGACGACATGGCGCTGTATGCCGACGCCAACGGCTTCTATTCCGTGCCGGAGGCCATCCGCGTGGGACGCCTGCTTGAAGAGTACAACTACAGGTATTTTGAAGAACCGGTAATGTTCGACCATCTGGAGGAAATCAAGCAGGTCGCCGATGCACTTGATATTCCCATAGCTAACGGCGAGCAGGACTACAGCTTTTATGGATTCCGGTGGCTGCTGGCCAACGACGGGATTGAAATCGTCCAACCGGACAATTACTACTTCGGCGGGCTGATCCGCTCGATGAAGGTGGCGCGCATGGCGGCAGCTTTCGGCAAGAGCATAGTGCCGCACATGTCCGGGGGCGGACTCGGATTTCTCTATAACATCCACTTCGTCTCGGCCGTGCCGAACGCCGGCGAACATCACGAGTTTAAAGGATTGAGCACGAACGTCCGTTTCGAGTGCAAGACTTCGCCACTCAAGGTGACCAAAGGGAAGATAAAAGTCCCGACCGGACCGGGTTTCGGAGTCGATTTCGACCCCGACTGGGTTAAAAAACACCAGCCGGTTCGCTTGTAGTCGCGCCGGCCGTTTTGACAGCCTGCACTCCATTTACCGGCCGCTCAATTGGGGCTACAATGCTCCAAACGGCCTGCACAGAAGAAGACCGGGGTGAGCGGGCTTTTCGCCAGGCCGGAAGAATAAACAACGGGGAGGTTCATCGCAATATGCCATTCACCAGACGCAAATTTGCCGGCACGGCGGCAGTCGGCGCGTTAACTGGCCGTATGCTCCAATCTTTGGCTGCGGCCCAACGACGGGGATTAATGCAGGAGGGTCCGGACACGCCCAAAATTTGCCTGGGCGGCGCTCGGGATCCAGTGACTTTGCGGCGAGTCAAGCAGCTCGGCGTTAACTACATGATAGGCAACGCTGGATTTCCCATACCCTGGCAGGAATCAGCCATTCGTGCGGAGATTGAAAAATGCCGCGCCGCCGGAATCACGCTCGACAACCTGATGATTGACGGTTTTCCCAACACCATCTATGGGCGCCCCGGACGGGACGAAGAAATCGATAAGGTTATTCAATCCATACGGGCTGCGGGAAGAGCAGGCCTACCGGTTATCGAATACAACTTTTACGCACATCGGCTGACCGAAGGATATTTCGAAGAAACCGGACGGGCCGGACTCGGCCTTACGGGTTTTGATTACGAGAAGGTGAAGGATCTGCCGCCGCTGCCTGAGGTCGGAGCTTACAAACTCGAGCAGATGTGGAACAACATCACTTATTTTTTGAAGGCCGTCGTGCCTGAGGCGGAGAAGGCCGGCGTTCGGCTGGCGCTGCACCCTAATGATCCTCCGGCACCGCTCAGCCGGGGTTCCGAACAGATCATGGGAACCGTGGCTGGATGGAAGCGCCTGATTACGATTGTCGACAGCCCGGCCAACGGCATCACTTTTGATCCCGGCGTCACCGCGGAAATGGGAGAGGATCCCGTAGAGGTCTGCCGCTATTTCGCCAGCCGCAAGCGTATCAATCATATGCACTATCGCAACGTGCGGGTGATGAAACCTTATGAGCGCTACACCGAGGTCTCAATCGATGAAGGCGAAGTGGACATGTTCGAGGTTATGAAAGAAATCGTCCGCAACAAATATACAGGCACCATTTATCCGGAGCATCCTCGTCTGCACGATTACGACCGTGAATATGCCAAGCTGGCCAACCAACCGTTGCGCGGCTACCCAGGCGGCGGCGGTTACGTAGGCACGGCATTTTGCGTAGCTTATGCCCGGGCCATGCTTCAGGCTGCACTAGCGTCGGTCTGATCGATTAGGCCGGGCGCGTCTGCCGGCGTGCCGCTCCGCGGCGCCATCGAGGGAACCGGAGCAAAGCGATCTTCAAATATTTTCCTCGGTCGCGAGAAAGCGCCAAAGCAAAGGGGCTAAAGGTTGGCGTCCGGCTCCAGGCTGCGCCACAGGTACCAGCTGGCCACGGTGCGGTAGGGACGCCAGATCTCCCCCCGCCGCTCGACCTCGGCCGGCGCAGGCAAGGCATCGTAGTTGTACCACTTGCGCACCGCCGCGCGGATGCCCAGGTCGCCCGCCGGCAGTACGTCGTGCCGCCGCAAGGCAAAGATCAGGAACATGTGGGCGGTCCAGGCACCGACGCCTTTCAGACTGGTCAGCACGCGCATGGCTTCCTCGTCCGGCAAACGCCTGAGACCTTTTAAATCTAAGGTCCCCGCGAGCACTTTTCCGGCGAGGTCCCGCAAATAAGCAATCTTCTGCCGCGAAAGGCCCAGCTTGCGCATCCGGGCCGGAGGAAGGGCCAGCGCAGCCTCCGGCGTAAGCCGGCCGTTGCCGGCGGCTTCGATCAAACGGCCGAACATAGCCGCCGCCACTTTGCCGCTCAACTGCTGGTAAACAATCGCCTTGGCCAGAGCCTCAAAATCGGGCTCCAGATAACGAATGCGATAGGGGCCGTGCTTCTCTATGATTTCGCGCATCACCGGATCGGCGCGCTTCAGGGTTTCGATCGCTTCTTTCATAGGAAACGAGCTTGATTCAGCAGGCGTCCAACTGTATGTCATTGTATGCTTATGCGACTGACGGCCGCCATTCTGGGCGCTTGCCTGCTCAATGCGCAGCCGCCTGAAGAAATACCCACCATCAAGGTAGAAGTCAACGTCGTGAACGTGCTGGCGACGGTACGCGACAGCCGCGGAGCGCTGGTAAATTCGCTCACCCAGGATGACTTTCAAATACTGGAGGACGGCAGCCCCCAGGATATTCGATATTTCTCCCGCGAAACTGACTTACCGCTGACGCTCGGCCTGCTCGTGGATGTAAGCGCCAGCCAGCGGAATTTGCTTCAACTCGAGCGCCGCGCCGCTGAGCAGTTTTTTGACAGCGTATTGCGAAACCAGGATCTGGCCTTCATTATCAGCTTCGGCGCCGAAGTCGAGTTATTACAGGACTTAACTTCCTCCCGCGTGTTACTCAGTAAAGGGCTGGATCAGTTGCGGCTCAGCGCTCCCCCGCCCGCCCCAACCGGCAGCCCGGTGCCGACCGTCTACCAGCCCCGCGGAACAGTGCTGTTTGACGCAGTATATCTAGCCGCTACCGAGCGACTTCAGTCCGAAGTCGGACGCAAAGCTATTGTTCTAATCACCGACGGAGTCGACACCGGCAGCCGTAAGAAACTCGAAGACGCCATACGGGAGGCCCAAAAAGCCGACGCAATTATTTACAGCATTTACTATGTCGATCCGGAGGCCTACGGAGGACGGGGGTGGGGCGGCTTCGTCCCATCTAACGGCGACCTGAAGCGCATGTCTGAGCAGACAGGCGGGCGGCTGTTCGAAGTAAGCCGGCGGCTTAGCCTTGACGATATCTTTCGCCAGATCCAGGAGGAGCTGCGCAGCCAGTATTCACTGGGCTACATTTCCACAAACACGGCGCGCGACGGCTCCTACCGGCGCATTGAAGTCCGAGTTAAAAAGAAAGGTTATAAAGTGCAAGCCCGGAAGGGTTGCTACGCTCCTATGGGTTCTGGCGACTGAGCCGTTCGCGACGGCGCGCGAAGTAATCCTCAACCGCCGCCTCGAGCGGAGGCATCGGCTCCAGACCGAGGCTCTCCATTTTTGAATTCGACAAAGCTGAATATTTCGGCCGCCGGGCTTCAGTACGGTATTCTCGCTCGTTGGTCGGACGCAATTCCGGCTTCAGCCCCGCCACGCGGAAGATCAGGCGCGCGTAGTCGTACCAAGAAACGGGTGTTCCGCCGCCTATGTGAAACAGTCCGGAAATTCCACGCTCCACCAGATCCGCTGTTCTCTCCGCCAACCAGGGAGCATAGGTCGGCGAGGCCACGTGGTCTTCAACTACGCGAATCGGCTCGCCGCGCTCGGCCAACCTCAGCATCAGCTCGACGAAATTCCCACGAGCGGTCGTTAGTCCGCCCGGGCCGAACACACCCGAGGTGCGTATGATAAGCGGACTGTCCAGGTAGGCAGTTGCAAAATGTTCACCGGCCAGTTTTGATACGCCATATGCGCCGAGCGGGCGGGTTGGGTCTGTCTCCACATAGGGCCTGCCCGCCAAGCCGTCGAAGACATAGTCGGTCGAGTAATGCACCAGCCGCGCATCCACTTGACGACAGGCCAGAGCAATATTGCGCACGCCGATGGCATTAATCAAAAACGCAGCCAGCGGTTCCCGTTCAGCCACATCCACCTGGTTATAGGCCGCAGAGTTTATAACCACGGCAGGGTCGAGCGCTCCAATGGCCTCTTCCACCTGAAAGTGGTCCGCAATATCCAGAACATCCCGGTCCATGCCGGTGACGTAATCACCGCGCTGCTGAAAAACCCGCACTAGTTCTTGGCCTAGTTGACCGGCGCTTCCAATAACTAAGATTTTTCTTCGCATCAACTTAGTAGGATAACCCGCCCGGGGTGCAAACAGGAACCCGCCGCAGGCTGCTAGACGGCCGAGCCAACGAGCTTTTTACCGGCGTGCTCCAGCACGGTTTCAATGAAGCCCAATGCCGCCCGCGACAGGGCCTTATCCTTGCGGTAAACCAGTCCCACTTGACGGATCAGCGGTTCGGGCGCCAGGGAAACGGCAGCCAGCTTTCCGGCTGCTATTTCTTCCCGGCAATTAGTTTCGGCCACGAAGGAGATGCCCAGGCCGGCCATAACGAAGCGCTTAAGCATCTCGGTCGAATCCAGCTCCATTTTGATCTGGATGAGGTCTTCTACCAGCTCCAGCCAGGCGTCGAGCCGGCGGCGCGTCGTGCCGGTCTTGGGGAGAATGAGTGGAAACGGAACAACGTCCTTGGCGCTAACTGCATCCAGCCGCGCCAGCACGTGATCGGGCGGAGCGATTACTTTGATCTGATCCGAATGTATGCGCACGGCTTGAATCTTGCGCTCCTGCACCGGTAACTGGGTGAAGCCGAAATCGGCCTGATTTTCCAGGATGGCCTGAACGACGCGCCCGCCGTACTGGCGGTCCACCAGCAGTTGCACGTTGGGGAAACGCCGGGAATATTCCGAGAAAACCTGCGGTAGAACATACAGGCAGGTGGCTTCGTTAGCCGCAATCACCAGCGCGCCGCGCGGGACCCGCTCCAGCTCGTTTATGGCGTCCTGGGCGCGGCGGCGCAGCTCGAGGATCTGCTCGGCATACTCGGCAAAAATGCGGCCGGCGGGAGTGAGCGCAATACGCGTTCCCAGGCGCTCAAACAGCGTAGCGTTCAGCTCCTGCTCTAGTTGCCGCACCTGGGCGCTGATTGCCGGCTGAGTCCGGAAGCAGGTCTCGGCGGCTTTGGAGAAACTCTTGAGCCGTACAATCTCCAAAAAAGTATGGAGCTGATCCAGATCCATTCTGTCCTAATCTTGACATTTCCCGCCCCTTCCGCGCATTATCCGATTGATGGCGAAACTCAGGATTGCGATTTTTTCCGCCTTTTGCGGGCTACTGGCCGGCTGCGGGCAGAGGGCGCCGGAGCAGACTGCAAAACCCGAACCGGTACATGCGCCCGAGCTGTTCCATGTGGAGTTTGACACCTCCAAAGGCCGCTTCACGATTGAGGTTACACGCGCTTGGGCGCCGCGCGGTGCGGACCGTTTCTATGAACTTGTCACAAAAGGCCACTACGACGGAGCGCGTTTTTTTCGCGTCGTGCCGGGCTTTGTGGTGCAATTTGGACTCAAAGGCGATCCGGCTACAGATCGTTACTGGAGCCGCATGTACATACCTGACGATCCGGTGAAGCAGAACAACCGGCGCGGTCGCGTAGCGTTTGCAAAAGCGGGACCGGCCACCCGCACCACCCAGGTGTTCATCAACTTGCGCGACAACTACGGGCTGGACCAAATGGGATTTGCGCCCTTTGGAGAAGTGGTCAAAGGAATGGAGGTCGTCGACCAGCTCTACAAGGGATACGGCGAAGCGCCTGAGCAAAGCCGCATCATTGACGAAGGCAACGAGTATCTCCAGCGCAATTTTCCGCTTCTTGACTACATCCGCACGGCCCGCGTTCTGGAGTGAAACGGCGTCCGCAGATAGCCGCTCAGAATTTCAACCCGCGCCGCTCCAGAAGCGGCTCCACCGAAGGTTCCCGGCCGCGAAATTCAATGTACAGTTCCATCGGATCGGCCGAGCCTCCTTGCTCCAGCAACCGGCGGAAGGCGCGCGCCGTAGCCTGATCGAAAAGGCCCTTTTCCTTAAATGCCTGAAAGGCGTCGGCGTCCAGGACTTCGCTCCAAATGTAGCTATAGTAGCCCGCCGAATATCCGCCGGAAAAAATGTGCTGGAAGTAGGTGCTGCGGTAGCGCACGCCCACTTCGGGCAGCAGGCTTATCCGGGCCAAAGATTCTTTTTCAAAAGCCGCCGGGTCGACTTCGCGACCCGGGGCGAGCGTATGCCAGTCCATGTCCAAGAAACTGGCGGCCAGATACTCCATGGTGGCGAAACCCTGGTTGAATTTCTCCGACTCCTTCAATTTCCGGACCAGCTCCTGCGGAATCGGTTCGCCGGTGGCGTAGTGCCGGGCGTAAATGGCCAGCACTTCAGGCTCCATGGCCCAGTTTTCCATGATCTGCGAGGGCAGTTCGACGAAATCGCGCGGCGTCGAGGCAAGCGAACGGTAAGGGACGCGAGCCAAAAGCGAATGTAGCGCGTGGCCGAACTCATGGAACAGCGTTTCGACTTCTTCAGGTGAAAGCAACGCAGGCTGCCCACCTGAGGGGCGGGTGAAATTGCACACATTAACTACGATCGGTCGGACTTCTTTGCCGTCCTTGAAATACTGGCCTCGGTAGCGGCTGCTCCAGGCGCCGCTGCGCTTGCCCGGCCGGGGATGATAATCGGCCAGAAAAACTCCCAGGTGCGAGCCGTCCGCATCCAATACTTCGAAAGTCAATACCTCGGGGTGGTACTTGGGTAAGTCCTTACGCTCGACGAAACGCAAGCCGTACAGGCGGCGCGCCACCTCGAACGCTCCCTGGCGCACCTGCTCCAGCGGGAAGTAGGGGCGAAGGCGGTTCTCGTCTATATCGTAACGAGCGCGTTTGAGCTTCTCCGCGTAATATCGCCAGTCCCAGGCTTCAAGCTTAAAATCGCCGCCCTCCTCTCGAATGAGAGCTTGCAACGCTTCAGCCTCCTTGCGGGCTACCGCTGAAGTAGGCTTCCAGAGCCGGTCGAGGAACTCATAGACGCGCTCCGGATTCTTGGCCATGTTCTCTTCAAGCACAAAGTGAGCGTGCGTCCGGTAGCCGATCAGTTGCGCCCGCTCGGCGCGCAGAGCCGCGATGCGGGCCAGAATTTTCTTGTTGTCAAATTCGTTGCCGCGGTCGCAGCGCGCCAAATACGCTTCCAGCATGCGGCGGCGCAGCTCGCGGTTTTCCGAATAGGTGAGAAACGGCCACAGGCTGGGCGCGTGAAGCGTAAACACCCACTTGCCCGGTTCTCCGGCCTGGCGCGCGGCCTCCGCAGCGGCGGCAACGAGGTTCTCAGGCAGCCCGGCCAGGTCCGCGCGGTCGGAAACCACCAGGCGGAAGCTGTTCGTCTCGCGCAACAAGTTGTTTCCGAACTCGACGGTTAACTTAGAAAGTTCGCCGTTAATGGCACGCAGCCGTTCCTTCTGTTTTGCATCAAGGTTAGCCCCGCCGCGCAAGAAGGTTTTGTAGGTGTCCTCGAGCAGCCGTTGCTGAACTTTGGAAAGTTTCAGCCGCTTGCGCTCATCCCAAACCGCCCGCACCCGCTCGAAAAGTTTTATGTTGAGCAGGATGTCGTCGCGCGCCGCGGCCAGCATGGGCGCCGCCTGCCGCTCCACCTGCTGGAGCTGGTCGTTGGTCTCGGCGCTGGTGAGGTTGCTGAAGACCATCTGCACCCGCTCAAGCAACAGTCCGGCGGCATCCAGCGCTTCGATAGTGTTGGCGAAGGTCGGCGGCTCCGGATTTGCGATTATGGCCTCCACTTCGCGCCGCCTTTCGGCAATGGCCCGCTCGAAGGCCGGAAGAAAATGCTCGGCCCGGATCTCTGAAAATGGCGGCATGCCGAAGGGCGTGTTCCATTCGCGCAACAAAGGGTTGTCCGTAACGGAGGGCGCTTGCGCCGCAGGCAGCGCCGCAATATTTGCGAGATAAATGCACATCGTAAGGAAGGCGTATCTCATGCTGAATACCAAGATTAGCGGGGTTTCACGCCGCCGAGCAAGCCTAATGAAGATCGGATCTCACTTAATGTAAGGCAACGGTGAGGACGCGCTTCTGGGGCTGGTTAATAAGAAACCGATCTATTTTACTCAACGGAATTGGCGGGGACGACGGGGCTCGAACCCGCGACCTCCGACGTGACAGGCCGGCGTTCTAACCATCTGAACTACGTCCCCGCGCTCAGGAGGGTTTCAAAAACATGCTACCATGACGGCGCCGGACGTACAATGTGGTGGGGCGGACGCAGTCCTTGCTGCGCCTGCGCAATGACATTTTTGGGAGGGTTCAATGACGGCGCCCGACTCTAAACATGCTCTCGGCCGGCGGATTCTGTTGCGGCTAATCCTTCTGCTGGGCGTTTTCCTGCTAGGTTTCGTCCCACAGTACCGCGCGGCAAGTGAGGCTCGAAGGCAACTGGCGGACGCCAGGACAAAGCTGGCTGAGGTTGAGCGCCGGATGGACCTAGCCCAACTGCGCGACTTGATTGCTTTGGTTTATCTGGAAGTTTCACAGAAAAATTACGGTCTGGCCGCCCAGCGCTCGACGGCTTTTTTCGATAGAGTCGCAAAACTCGCCGCTTCGCACTCCGAGCCCGAATCAAGCAGCGCCCTGAAGCAGATCCTGGCTGCGCGCGATGGCGTTACGGCTGCCCTAGCCGCGGGCGACCCAGCCGTAACAAGCGAGATCCAGCGCCTGTTCAAAGCGGTTTTCAAAGTAACCGGCGGATAGTGTTCGCCGGCCGAGCCCAACTCATCAGCCGCAAAAGTTGGATCGGCGCTGAGTTGCGCTACCCTAGGAGCGATGAAGCAGGCTGAATTCCGCTTCTACGCCGAGCTGAACGATTTTCTGCCGGCAGAGCTGCGGGGCCGCAGCTTCACGGTAAACTTCGAAGGACGGCAATCCGTCAAACACCTGATCGAAGCGCTTGGCGCGCCTCACACCGAAGTGGATCTGATTTTGGTCAACGGATGTTCGGCGGACTTCACGCGAATTGTCGAGCATGGCGACCGCATAAGCGTTTATCCGGTTTTTGAGGCCTTCGATATCGCGCCGCTTTCGCGCGTGCGGCCCGAGCCGCTGCGTAGGCCGCGTTTCGCCGCCGACGCACACCTAGGACGTCTGGCCGCTTATCTGCGAATGGCAGGTTTCGACACGTTTTATCAACCGCAGCTCGACGACGAGCAACTAGCGCGCTTGGCTGCTTCAGAGCGGCGCATCGTGCTGACCCGAGACCGCGACCTGCTGAAGCGCCGCGCCGTCACCCATGGGCTCTATCTCAGAGAGTCCAACCCACGGGCCCAATTGAAAGAAGTTGTGGAACGCTTCCACCTGGAAAGGCGGCTGGCGCCCTTCACTCGCTGCCTGCGCTGCAACGGCCTGCTGGAGCCCATTTCCAAAGAAGAGGCGGCCGACGCCGTCCCGCCGCGAAGTTGGGAGGCAGCCGATGAATTCCGCCGCTGCCGACACTGCCGGCATATATACTGGAATGGCTCACATCTTCGACGAATGCGAAATCTACTGGCGCAGCTAATAGGGAGTCTTCAAGATGGAGTTCATTGATCTAATTGAGAAACGCCGCTCAATCCGAGCTTTTCTCCCCCGCCCGGTGGAGGAGGAAAAACTTCAGAGGATACTGGAGGCAATCAACGAGGCGCCCTCGGCCGGCAACCGCCAGGCTTACGAGGTCTTTCTGGTCCGAAAGCAACAGCAACGCGCCGCCCTTGCGGCTGCGGCTTTCGATCAGAACTTTATCCGTGACGCCCCGGTAGTATTGGTTTTCTGCGCGCACCCTGCACTATCGGAAGCCAGGTACGGCGAACGGGGCGCCAGACTCTACGCTCTGCAAGACGCCACCATCGCTTGCACCTACGCCATGCTGGCCATAGTTGATCAAGGGCTGGCTTCGGTCTGGGTGGGGGCCTTTAACGATGACGCAGTCTGGAAAGCCCTCGGCTCGCCTCAAGGCTTGCGTCCGGTGGCCATGCTCCCGATCGGATACCAAGCAGAAGAGCCCCGGCCCAAAACCAGGCGGCCGTTAAAAGATCTGATTCACGAGCTTTGAGCGGCAGCCAGGCTCTCCGGCGTAATAAAGCGCGCCTCGCTCCAGCCGGTCTGCTCGAAACGCCGGCTGTCCGGCGTCAAAACAATGTGGAAGCTGCCACGTTCGGCGGGCGGCGGGATCATTGCGCCGCTTTTGGCCGCAACAAGCCCCAGATATTTCAAAATCCGGTATACGTCGCCGGTAGCCGGAGCCGTAACGGCCAGCTCAGCCGTTACGAACCGGACTCTGGACTCACGAATGGCAAGGTGCCACACCAGATAAGCGCACAACTCAACCGCCCGCTCAAACCAGTCGGCTTCGCTCGCAGGCACGTCCAAATCCAGGAGGATTTCAACCAGCGGCTCTTCCTCACGGGCGAACTCGCGCACTTGTAGTTCACCGGTGTGAGCCGTAGCCTTCCAGTCCACGTGGCGCACGCTTTCAAAAAGCTCGTATGGGCGTATGCGGTAGAAATCATGACCACGCCCCCTATAATGAGCCTCCATCTCTCCGCTCAGCCTGAAAAGCAGATCTTCCACGACCGGTTGCGGGTTCATGCAGGGATAAACCAGAATTTCTTGCCTCAACGACACCTGCGCGCTGCGCTCAAAAAATCCGAAGGGGAAGCAGGTTGTGAACTCGAAGCCGTCCTCGCGGTGCAGCCCCCGGCGGGAAAACTCAATTTCCAAACCATGCGACAAGCTGGCTCGGCCGGCCAGTACCGGAAAATAGATCGGCCGGAATACGCTCTCGCCGATGCCCGCCAGCCGAACCGAGAAGGACGGCATCCAACGTTTGGTGTTGCGAACTTCTATGCGGGCAGGAAACTTGCGCCGCGCGGAAATGTGCTCCGGCAAACGCAAATCCAGCTCCAAGCCGGCCAGCGAAAGGTGTGCAATCAGGTTTGAGATCATTAGCGTCGCCAGCATCGACGCCGCCAGCAGAAACAGCAGATTATCGCCGGTAACCGTGGCGGCTACCGTCACGGCTAACAGCGCGCCGATAAACATCCAACCTGTCGAGGTTATTCGCCTAGGCATGCGGAAGCCGCAGGCGGCCGGCTGTTTCATCCAGAATCTGCCGGCGTGAACCGTACCGCCTGGACGCCATCCTCTCGGCAGCCATGCGCCCAGTTCTTTGCAGTGCGCGCCGCCACGTATCCAGGCTCAGCCAGTATTGAAACGCCGAGCGCGTGCGTTCGAGCTCACGCAAACGCTCATAACCGCCTGAGGCGGGAGGCACGGGTGGAGCGCCCTGCTCAGGCAGACGAAAAACCGACCATAGCACGCCTTCATCAGGGGATGTTGTTTGCTCCACCGGCTCCAGTCCGGCCAGCAAGCCGCACCGGGCCAGGGTCTTCGGCGTGAAATGAAACAGGTGCGCTCGGTGAAACCGGTGCGCGGGATGCCCGCACTTTGCCTCAAAGTTCGGCACCTCAACGGCCAAAAAACCTCCCGGTTTCAGCCAACCCGCCAAGCGTCGCAACGAATCAACCGGCGCCGGTATGTGCTCCAGCACATGAAACAGCGTGATGCCATCAAATTGAGCAGACGAGAAATTCTGTTCGCCTATAAGACCTATGTGAACCTCCAGCCCCAGCTCTTCGCGCGCATATGTCGCATAACCCAGATTGGGCTCAATGCCTATTACGCGGCAGCCCGCCGAACGCAACAAATAAAGAAACTCCCCGCCCCCGCAACCCGCGTCCAGTATGAATGCGCCCGGCACCAAGTACTTTCCGAGGCGCTCTATTCGCTCGGCAGCCAGCCGTGCCGCGCGCAACACATGATACGATCGCGGCTGGTAAGTTTTCTTGTAAAGCAGACGATAATTCTCGCGATAAAAGGCGGCCAAGGCTTCCGGATCGGGAAGCGGCTCGGTGCGCACCAGACCGCAATCCCGGCACACAACAGTCGTAAGCGGCGAGCCGTCCCGCGCCCGGCGGCTGATGATTACAGCTTTCCGGCAAGGGCAAAGCGGGCAGCTCGTAACAATCTCAGTTGAGGAACTCACCAGGAGCAGTATAGCCTACCGATGCTAAACTTTAGGTAGATGGGTTCAACCAAGCAAGAGAAGAAAAAGCAGCGCGAACCGCTGCCGCCGCTGAGGGTTTGGTTGCCGGCGGTGGTTGTGGGGTGGCTTGTGCCAGGCGGAGGTCATTTCTTTTTAAAACGCCATGGGCGGGGGCTATTGTTGTTTTTCGCCATAACCTCCACATTCCTCATCGGCATCATGCTGCGAGGCGTGCTTTTTCAGCCGCGCACCGGAGATTTGTTGACCACCATCATATACTGCGGGGGGTTCATTGGCGACCTAGCCTCCGGTCTGCTCTACCTGCTCACCATTTGGCTGGGATATAACCAGCCGGATGTCGCCGGCTTCATGCACGACTACGGCACAAAGTTTCTGGTGACGGCTGGTCTGCTGAACGTGCTGGCTATGGTCGACGCTTACGAAATTGCCGCTGGAAAGAAAACCTGATGCCCAAGATAAGTCTGTCTCACTTTGAAACCGCGCTACTGTTTGCGCTGTTTACATCTATAGTTCTGGGCGTGGTGACCAAAAACACCGATCGGGAACGCTTGCAATACGGTCTGAAAGCTTTTGCCTGGTTTATCTTTGCGCTTTTCCTAATCGGGTGGCTAATGCGGTTGGGCCACGGCTAGCCGAGACTGCATAAGGCTTTCGTACTGGCAAGATGAAGAAGTTTTACCTGGAAACTTTCGGATGCCAGATGAACGTGCACGACTCTGAAAAAGTCGCAGGCACGCTCATAGCCATGGGCTACCGGCAGGTTGAAAATCCAGACGAGGCGGACCTGATTCTCTACAACACATGCAGCGTTCGCGGAAAAGCCGAGCAGAAAGTCTATAGCCGCCTGGAGCAGTTCAAGCGCGATGCCGCCGCACGACTTTTCGGAGTACTCGGCTGTGTGGCACAGCAGGAGGGCGAACGAATCTTTGAGCGCGCTCCGCATGTCAATTTGGTCTGCGGCTCAGCCAGTTATATCCGGCTTCCGGAGTTGATCCGCTCACTCGAGAGAGGCGACCGCCGGGTCGTCGGGCTTGATCCGGCCGGCGATGAAACTTTTGAAACACCTTATACGCGGCGGGACAATCCTTATCGAGCTTACATCACCATAATAGAGGGCTGCGACAAGCGCTGCGCATATTGTGTGGTTCCGCTTACACGCGGTCGGGAGCGCAGCCGACCGGCACGGGACATATTGGAAGAGGCCCGCCGATTGGCCGACGAGGGCTATAGCGAAATTCAGCTTCTAGGCCAGAATGTAAACAGCTACCGCGATCCCGAATCGACCGCCTTCGGATTCCCGGAGCTCTTAGACAGGGTGGCTCGCATAAATGGATTGCGCCGCGTGCGGTTCGCCACTTCGCACCCGCGTGATTTCAGCCGCGCAATTGTCGAGGTAATAGATGCTCATCCGGTGTTGTGCAACCATGTGCACCTACCGGTGCAATCCGGTTCCAGCCGAGTTTTGGCGCGCATGCAACGGCAATACAGCCGTGAGGAATATCTGGAACGCATCCAATGGCTTCGCGCATCCCGACGGGATATTGCAATTTCCACCGACATTATTGTCGGATTCCCGGGCGAAACCGAAGCTGATTTCAAGGAAACAATGAGCCTGCTCGACCAGGTACGTTACGATTCAGTTTTCAGTTTTCGTTACAGCCCGCGGCCTAATACGGCGGCGCTGAGTCTGGACGGGCAGGTTCCTGAAGCCGAAGCCGCCCGGCGTTTGATTGAGCTGCAAGAGAAGCAGCGTTCCATCCAACTTGAGCGCAACTCGATGCTGGTCGGCTCAGTCCAAGAGGTCTTGGTCGAAGGTTTCAATCGCGTCACCGGCCAGTGGATGGCTCGGACTTCGCAAAATCGTGTTGTAAATTTTACCGCGCCCTCCGGCTGCGGGCAATTAGAGGGAAAATACGTACAGGCGCTGATAACCCGCGCCGGGCCAAACTCGCTGGCAGGCGAGCTGGCGACTGAGTCGGTCGATGAAAAGGGGGCGTGCTATGGAAGTTGAAATGAAAATTCGCGGCCTGATGATGGACCCGGTCAGCAACATGCCGATCGTCATCCTGCGCGATTTGAGCGGCAATACTGTTCTGCCAATCTGGGTAGGCATTTACGAGGCCAACGCCATAGCGCTGGAGATTGAAAAGGTCGCGACGCCCCGGCCTATGACGCACGACCTGATCCGCACCTTGCTGATGGGCCTCGAAGCTACAGTAAAGAAAGTCGTAGTCAGCGAACTCAAGGACGACACCTTCTATGCGGTGATCTGGTTGGAGCGCAACGGCCAACTTATCAGCATAGATTCTCGCCCGAGCGATGCGCTGGCCATTGCCTTGCGTGTGGATTGCCCGATCTTCGTGGATGAAACCGTTCTGGCCAGCTCCAAAGCCGCCGCTTCCGTATCGGAAAGGATCAACGACGAAGAACTGCGGCGCTGGCTGGAAGGCCTGGGGGACGAAGACCTGGGCCGCTACAAAATGTAAGATGGCGGCTTCGGTTTGGTTTCTCCGAAGCCGCTCTTATCGGCGTGTTCTGTATTCGCCGCGGAAGCTTACTTCTTTGCGGGAGCCGCCTTCTTTGCAGCCGGCGCTTTTTTGGCCGGGGAGGGAGTAGGCCAGCCACTTATCTGGTCTTTTTCCACTTCAAAGGTAAGCATGTAGGGGGAGGCTCGGAAGGCCACCGGGACGCCTTCAAACTCCAACTCGGTACCCTCCGGCGCAGATCCCGGCAAAGGCTCCTCAAGGATCTGGAGCGTTATGTCACCCGCAGGATCCTCCAGCGAGAGCACCAGCTCCTTCGGATTCTTGGGAGGCTTGGCCGCCACCAGCTTCGCCCGAAACTTCCGAACGCCACCGGCTCCGCCGGGCAACAGCGCGCCCTTCACATGGTTCTCAAAATAGCTGGCGCCTTCCGGTCCGGTAAGTTCGCCTTTGACTGACTTCCACAGCGCCAGCATCGGATTGGCCTTGCGGAATTCCTCTTCCTTCTGCAGGTCAAGTTCAGCCTTACTGGCAATCTTGAAGTCAGCGGGCGGGAAAACGGATTCCTGAGCCATCTTGCGTATTTCAGCCGCACCTTCATCGGACCCATGAAAGTTCGTATAGAGCTTGTTGATATAGGCTGCAATTTCTTTACGGGTCTGATCCGGAAGCGCTCCTTGCCCCGAGTAGTAGCCGGCCCTGAAGAAATGATACATGGCCGCCGAAGTCTTGTCTGGATTCTTTTGCGCAAGCATCACCGTTCCAAGCCAGTAGGAAACCTGCGCATTGGCCGGGTTGGCTTGCAAGCTGGCGGTAAACTCTTTCTCAGCCTCTTCATTCTGCTTGCGTTGCATGTGTATCCAGCCAAGCGACAGGTGCGCCAGGGCAGCCGTGTCGTTTGCTGCTTTCTTCCAGTCCGCTTCAGGAGTAGAAGCTGGCCGCTTGTCCGGCCCAAAGAACTCATTGAAATTATTCAGCAGCCCCCTGACCGCCTTTTCAGCCATGCCGAGCAGTTCAGGAGTCGGCTTAACAAGCCGCACAGTATTTACGGCCATGATGTACATGGCGCGCAGGTTTTTGGGATCCGCCGACAGAATCTCATTGCCCGTCTCCATCAGCCGATCTATCTGCCCGGCAGCTTGGTAGGCTTCCAGGAGCATTTGCAGGCGCTCCATGTTGAAATCGCTGTTGGGGTACTTCTGTTTCCAGGTGTTCAGTAATTCGATTTTTTTGGCATTATCAGTCGCTTTGCTGGCCGCTTCATACAAGTCGTATTCCGCCCGGTCCTTCCAGTTCTTTTGCGGCGCCTGTCCCCACACCGCAAAGACCGAAAACAGTACCGTGGCTGCAAGAATCAAGGTTCTTTTCATAATAGTAACCGGCACACTGGCCTCCTCATGTGCGATTTTGTACACCCTTCCGGCCCTCCGGTGCATGCGGCGGGCCATCGAGGCTGCTCTGCCTGAACTGCAACAGCGGAGTATATCCAATTGCGAAGCTCCCCGCAACCGCTTGGACGCTAAACATCAACGAAATGTTTCACCTTAGGCCTCAATCGGCCGCCTTGTGATAGAATCCCCGTTTTCATGCGCCTGCTTGACCTGGGGATAATTCTGGCATATTTGGCCGCCATCACCTGGTTTGGAGCCAGCTTTCGCCGCCGCCAGCGCAGCCTGAAAGATTATTTTCTCGGCGGCCGCACTGCGCCCTGGTGGGCCATTGCTCTTTCCATAGTCTCGGCGGAAACCAGCACGCTGACCATTATCGGTACCCCGGCGCTTTCCTTCGCCGGGAACCTGGGTTTCCTGCAAGTGGTTCTGGGATACCTGCTGGGACGCTTGCTCATCGCCTGGTTGTTGCTGCCGCACTATTTTCGCGGAGAAATCTTTACCGCCTATGAGCTTATAGGCAGGCGCTTCGGGGAGCGCTTGCGGCGTCTGGCAGCAGCAGTATTTCTGCTATTGCGCGCACTGGCCGAAGGGGTTCGCGTGTTCGCCATCTCGCTGGTGGTTTCAATCGTGCTCGAAACCGGCGAGTTTGCCTCTATTCTGCTGATTGTAGGCTTAACCCTCTTCTATACTTTCGAAGGCGGCATGACCGCCGTCATCTGGACAGATGTGGTGCAGATGTTCATCTACATCGCAGGCGGCTTGCTTAGCTTCTGGCTGCTGCTCGGCCATGTGCCGGGCGGATTGAGCGAGGTTCTTAAAACCGCCGGAGCAGCCGGAAAGTTGCAGATTTTCAACTTCACTTTGGCTTTGACGCCCGAGTTCTTTCGCCAAACCTACACTTTTTGGGCGGGCCTAGTCGGAGGCTGCTTTCTCACTACCGCCAGCCACGGAACCGAGCAGCTTCTGGTTCAACGTCTTCTGGCGGCGCGCAACCAGAAAGAGAGCCGTCTGGCGCTGCTGGCAAGCTGGGTGGTTATTGCTTTTCAATTCACACTTTTCCTTTTAATCGGTCTGGCGCTCTACGTATTCCATATGCGAATGAAGCTGCCGCCGCCGGCAGTAGCCGATCGGATCTATCCGGAATTCGTTTGGCAGTATCTGCCGCCGCCCGTCAGCGGGCTGGTTGTGGCCGCAATTCTGGCTGCGGCAATGAGCAACCTGAGCGCCGCTTTGAATGCACTAGCCTCCACCAGCATCATAGATTTCTACTTGCCTCTGACAGGCGCCCGCCGGAACTCGCAAGGCGAGGCTCATCAACTGAAAATGGCTCGTACCGTAACAATACTTTGGGGTGGAGTTCTGCTGGTCATTGGATATCTGGCGCGGCAGTGGGGCCCGGTCCTCGAAGCCGGGCTCTCGATTGCTTCAGTCATCTACGGGGGGCTGCTGGGGGTATTCCTGCTGGGGGTGCTCACGCGTCGGGTCGGCGAAAGGGCGGCCATCGCCGGAATGGTTGCCGGGCTCGCGGTCATGGCTTTGGTGCGCGCAAGCACAGCCGTCGCTTGGACCTGGTATGTGGTGATCGGTTCCTCCGTCACTTTCTGCACCGGCCTGGCTGCGTCGTTTTTGTTAGCGGAACGTAAGCATGTCTGAAAATTCACCTGGCAATTTAATACGTGTCCTGGGACCTTGGGCGGCCATTTCGCTGGTAGTCGGCACCATAATCGGAAGCGGCATTTTTCTTGTTCCAAGGGCCATGATCAATCACACCGGATCTGTGCCGATGGTGTTTCTGGCATGGATCGCCGGAGGCTTGCTAACTTTATGCGGCGCGTTGACTTATGCCGAGCTGGGGGCAGCCCTACCGCAGGCCGGAGGAGAGTTCGTTTACCTTAAGGAAGCTTATGGCCCTTTCTGGGGCTTTATTTATGGCTGGACAGAAATGTGGGTGGCCAAAAGCGGCTCAATCGCCGGCATGGCTACCGGCTTCGCTTATTACGCCGCCAATTTCTGGCCCCGGCTCGAGAGGATCTTCTTCACGCTCAATCTTCCGATCGGCCCCCGCGGCGGTCCCCTTGAGTTCAGCTACCAGCAATTGTTGGCCGTAGCCCTGATAATCTTTCTGGCAGCCGTAAACTATTCGGGGGTCAGGCTGGGTGGGGGGGTACAGATTGCTTTCACCGCAGCTAAATTGGGGCTGCTCTCAGCGATCATCATAATCGGACTGGGATCCGGCGCAGGCCATGCGGCTAATTGGGCCGGATCTGTTAATTCAGTAGGCGGAGTGGGCGGGTTTTTCGCCGCACTGGTGGCAGCCTTATGGGCCTATGACGGATGGAACAACCTCAGCATGGCGGCGGGTGAGGTCGCCCGGCCGCAGCGCAACTTGCCGCTGGCGCTCGTAGCCGGGTCCCTGATCGTAATGGTGGTCTATCTAGCGGCTTCTTTGGCTTACTTTTATGTGCTCCCGGCTGCTGAAGTAGCTCAAACTGACCGCGTAGCGGCAGAAATGATGAGGAGATTACTCGGAGCGCCGGGCGCGGCGGTGGTCAGCGCTGCCGCCATGATTTCGATTTTTGCGGCCCTGAACGGATCAATTCTGTCCGGGGCACGCATCCCATTTGCCATGGCGCAGAACGGCTGTTTTTTCAGAACCGCTGGCGGGATCCACCCTGCCTTCGGTACTCCAGGAACATCAATAGTAATGCTCACAGGCTGGGCGGCGCTTTTGGTCTTCAGCGGCCGTTATGAACAGCTATTTACCTATGTGATCTTTGCCAGTTGGATCCTCTATGGCATGTCAGCTGCCGCGGTCATCGTTTTGCGGCACCGCCTCCCTGATCTGGCTCGGCCTTACAAGACCACGGGATACCCAATTGTACCAGCGGCATTTATTTTAGGCTCCGCAGGGGTGGTGCTTTCTACCCTCATTCAATCGCCGCGGGAAGCAACTTTAGGTTTAGTACTTATCGCTTCCGGCGTACCCTTCTATTTTTACTGGAAAAACCGCACTATGTTGTAAGTATTTCTTTGAAAATCGGCAGGAGATTGCAATGAACCTGGCGAAAATTTTGGATGAATTACGCCTGGAGCGGGAGCAAATTGAAGAAGCCATAATCAGCCTGGAGCGGTTGGCGGCACACCGCAGCAAGCGACGCGGACGCCCGCCCAAGTGGCTGGCGGAGGCCAAAAAACGCGCCCGCAATCTTGCGGCACGCAACGAAGGGCAGACCAAATCAAACGTTGCCTGAAGCGCTTTTTTCAAAGCTTGCCGAAAGCAGCAAAATAAATTTCACCGTTATTTGCGCTAAAAATTCAACACAGGGCTGGACGCCTACAGCGGCTGCGAGCGGTTACGACCGCTCGCAGCATCATTTGCGGCAGCGAAATGCCGCCTTCTAGCGGCTGCCCTCCAGCGGCGTTTCCGGATCCATCAACGGCCAGCACACGGCGGCCAGCAGATAAGCCGCTACCATGCTGTAGATGGCGTAATCCCAATTCCCGGTCGCCCGCACCATGTAACCCATGGCTATGGGAGCGGTAAGCGAGCCGAAATTGCCGAACATATTCATCGAGCCGGAAAGCGTACCGGTGAATTTGCCGCCCACATCCATGCAGGTGCTCCAGGCGGTCGGCACCGTTAGGTCGGTGAAGAAAGCCACGCAACCCATGAGTAGGACTGCCGGCAGAATGGCCTCAGTTTTCATGTGGGCTATGACCAGCAGGCTTGCCGCAAGCATGCTGACGCCGCCGATCAGGCGCCGTGCGTTGCGATAACTGCCGATCCAACGCGCCAGCGGGGCGGTGAACATGCCTACGGAAAAAGATCCGGCAGCCGCAAAAAGCAGCGGGAAGATGGCCCAGCGAGCCGTCTCGCCCGGCTGGAGTCCCCGGCCCTCCATCAGGTAGGTGGGCCACCAGGTCAGGAAGAAGTAGAACGGGTAGGAAACCAGATACCACTGGGCCCAAATCAACCAGACCGTCCGCGAGCCGAGCAGTTTCGACCAGGGCACTTTGATTTTCTGGCCTCCGGCGACCGAACTTGTGTCACCGATCAAGGCCAGCTCAGCCGCGTTGACCTTCTTGTGCTCCCTGGGTGTGGGCTTGTAGTAGATGATGAAGAAAATCGCCCAAACGCCGCCGAGCAAGGCAAAAGCGCCAAAGGCGCGGCGCCAGCCAAGCAGGTTTATCAGGAACAACATCAGCGGCGGCGTGAACGCCCCGCCCAAACGGGCAAACGTCCACATCAAACCCTGAGCGCGCACTCGTTCATGCTTTGGCAGCCATATGGTGATGGCTTTGGTCAGATTGGGGAAACAGCCAGCCTCACCGGCGCCAAAAAGCAGTTGTACGACGATCAGCGAAGCCAGATTCCAGGTCAACCCGGTCGCCGCCAGACAGATCGACCACCAGACGACAGCAAAAACCAGCACCCTTTTGGGTCCGAATCGGTCCCCTAACCAGCCGCTGGGGCTGGCAAACAAGGCATAGGCCAGCGCAAAGGTGGCGAAAACATAACCCATCTGAACCTGGTCAAGGCCCAGATCACGGCGCACGCTGGGCGCTGCCATCGAAAGGCACACCCGGTCGACATAAGCTAGAACAGCCAGCAGAAGTGCAAATAAAACTACGACATAGCGAGCCCTAGTGGGACGCTGAGAGGGATCTATTCCTGGAATTATAGGGGTAACCATGTCGGTTATGACATCACAGCCACCAGGCACAGTGCAACCGTAACCAGCAGCGGGCGCTCCGGCGCTTCAACGCTTGCGGCGCTGCTCAAGCGGCGTCACCGGATCCATAAACGGCCAGGCCAGCGTGCCAAGCAGATATGCCGCCGCCACACTGTACAAACAATAGGTCCAGTTGTTGTTGGTGTAGCGCAGGATGTAGCCCATAGCAATGGGAGAGGCCAACGATCCGAAGTTGCCGAACATATTCATTGAACCGGAAAGCGTCCCGGCATATTTCCCGCCGACGTCCATGCAAGCCCCCCAAGCCCCAGGCGTCGTTACATCATGGAAAAATGTGGCAACGCCCAAAGCCAGCATGGCGAGCCAGGCTTCTTTGATTTGTATGTGCACCAAGACTAAAATGCCGGCGGTGAAAAATCCAATCATTCCCAGCAGGCGCCGGGCCAGGCTCACGCTGCCCGTCCACTCGGCCACTTTAGCCGAAAGCAAGCCGCTGACCAGCGACCCAGTGCCGGCAAACAGCAGCGGAAAAACCGCAAAACGCGAAGCTCTGACCGGATCCATGTGTAAGCCTTCCATAAGATAGGTGGGCAGCCAGGTCAGATAGAAATAGAACGGATAAGAAATCAGGAAATACTGTGCCCAGAGCATCCACACCGTCGGCGAGCTGATCAGCCGACCCCAGGGGACACGGGCATGGCCGACACTGATCTTCTCCGAACCCTCTAAAAGCGCCAGCTCGGCGGCGTTCACTCGCTTGTGCTCCCGCGGGTTGTCCTTGAAAAGCACGACGAAAAACACGCACCAGACCACGCCGAGCAGACCGAACAGCACAAAAGCCCAGCGCCAGCCGACCTGATTGATAACAAGGAGCATCAGAGGCGGCGTAAAGGCGCCGCCCCAGCGGGCGAAAGTCCACATGATTCCTTGCGCTTTGACGCGCTCACGCTGCGGGAGCCAGATGGTCATGGCCTTGGTTAGATTTGGAAAACAGCCGGCTTCGCCTGCGCCAAATAAGAAACGAATCACCACCATCGAAGTTAAATTCCAGGCTCTTCCGGTCAGGGCGGTAAAGGCAGACCACCATAGGACAATTCTGATTAAAACGCGCTTCGGTCCAAGCCAGTCACCCATCCAACCACCGGGGATTTCAAACAGGGCATAAGCCAGCGCAAAGGCCGAAAAAACATAACCCATCTCGACGGCGGTGAAATTCAAGTCCCTCCGTATGAAAGGCGCCGCCATCGAAATGCAGGCCCGGTCAATATAGGCCAGCACCGCCAGCGTAACCGAAAATAATATGACCCAGTATCGGACGCGTGTAGGTTTTTCCGTATTTGGATTATTAGGGCTTTGAGGATCGCTCATGCGGCACATAAGACCACACTGGCAGGCGCCACCGCAACCGCCGGGGGGCGTACAGCGCACTAAGGAGCCGGTTTCAGTTCATGATCCAGCCAGTCCAGATAGGCGCGAGAGCCATCCGTCACCGCCAGCGCCAACACCTCCGGAACTTCGTATGAGTGGTGGCGTTCAAGCTCCGCCCGCAACTGTTCGAACAGATCCCGGCGGCTCTTAATGAGGAGGAGCGTCTCAGAACCCTCTTCCAGCTGGCCGCGCCAGTGATAAATGCTTCGTACGGCTGTAATCAGATTTACGCAGGCCGCCAGCCGCTTCTCCATAACCCGACGCGCCAAGGCTTCGGCCTCCTCGAGCCCGGCACAAGTTGTTAGAACCAGTATTTTGTCGGTCATCGAACTTATTTAACCGAAATTAATGGACTCCGGCGCAGTTTCCGATTATAAATGGAATAGTACATGTCGTTACGCACGATCCTACGCACCGGAGCCATCCTAGCAGGAGGAGCTTTTCTGCTCTACACTTTCCTTGGCCCCCAGGGATTACCTGCGGCTCTGGAAAAACACCGGCAAATCCAGCAATTGCGCCTGGCCAATGCCGAGCTGAAAAAAGAAAACCAACTGCGGCGCAAGCAGATCCAGTCTTTTTCGGAGAACTCAACCGAGCGAGACCTTCGCCTGCGCGAGCAACTGCGATTGCTAAAGAAAGGCGAAACGATTTTTATCATCCAGGATCCGCGTCCGCCCGAGCGGAATCCGAGCCAGGGCGTCAATCGTTGAGCAGCCCTTCAAAAAGAACCGTGCTTAAATAACGCTCGCCGGAGTCTGGAAAGATAGCCACAATGGTCTTTCCCTCCATACCCGGCTCACGCGCCAGACGGACCGCCACGGCCGCCGCTGCTCCGCAGGAAATCCCCGAAAGGATTCCCTCTTCGCGAGCCAACCGCCGGGCCATCTCTATGGCTTCCTCATTGGTGACGGTCTCGACGCGGTCGACCAGCGCCAGATCCAACACCTCCGGAATGAATCCGGCCCCAATGCCTTGAATCTTGTGCGGGCCGGGCTTGAGGGGCTGCCCATTCAACCTCTGCGTAATCACGGGGCTGGCCGCCGGCTCGACCGCCACTGCAAGCAACGGTTTGCTGCGCACTTGCTTGAAATATCGAGCAATGCCGGTTATGGTTCCGCCCGTTCCGACGCCGCTGACCAGCACGTCAACTTTACCGCCGGTATCCTCCCAGATCTCTGGCCCGGTCGTCTTGAAATGAATTTCAGGATTGGCCGGATTCTTGAACTGCTGCAACAGCACATAGCGATGGGGCTCGGATGCGGCCAACTGCTCCGCCACCCTGACTGCCCCCGCCATGCCCGCCGCCGCCTCGGTCAGAATCAACCGCGCCCCAAAAGCCTTCAAAACTTTGCGCCGCTCAAGCGACATGCTTTCAGGCATGGTCAAAGTGATGGGATAGCCCCGTGCCGCTGCGACAAACGCCAGTGCAATCCCGGTGTTTCCACTGGTGGGCTCCACAATCTCTTTGCCCGGACCAAGCACTCCGCGCCGTTCGGCGTCCCACACCATAGATGCTCCGATGCGGCATTTAACCGAATAGCCGGGATTGCGGCCTTCTATCTTAGCCAGCACAGTAGCTTTAGCTCCATCGGTGACACGGTTAAGACGCACCAGCGGAGTGCGCCCAATGCTTAGCGAATTATCGTTGTAAACCACGGTTTCCCCCAGATTAGATTTCCCAGGTAAGTACAATTTCACTCTGTTGCTCCTGCCATTCACGCACCAATTCGGCGAAAGTGATTCTGCCGAGGACCCCGGACAAAGCCTCATCTACCTGCCGCCACAAGCCGGCCAGCGGGTCGGTCTTCGTACGGTGTGCGCGGTTCCGCCCACCGTCGCCCAGGTTCATGTGCCGTATCACTGCACCGACCGTGATTGTCTCCGGCGAGCGCGCCAGATAGTATCCCCCCTCAGCCCCACGTTTGGATTCAACAAATCCGCCTTGCTTCAAGTCCGTCAATATCAGCTCCAAAAACTTCTGCGGGATCTTCTGGCGGCGGGCAATGTCGGCAATCTTCACCGGCTGAGCCGGAGGCGCCAGACTCAGGTCAAACATCGCCCGGAGCGCATATTGAGTTTTCAGCGGTACGCGAAAATATTCCGGCACGCAATTCCCTTTTCTCAAGTATAGATTAGGTAATTATTTTTTGTTTGTCAAGGGAGCACGTTCACAAGCTCGTAAAAATTGTCATAGCCGTCGTAATGCGGCCGAAAATCTAGGCTTATAAGCAAAGCGGCTGCGGCTGTTGCAACCGAAGCACCGCTGAAGCCGATACGGCAAATATAATCAAACGGCAGCGCGGTTGGCGCAAGCCGTCACTCACCTGGCAAGGAGCAAGAATGTTCGATCCCTATTCAATAAAATCCGCAGCCGACCTTCCGGCCCAGCTTCCAGTGGTTGTTCTAAAGCAGAACAACCTTAACCTGAAAACAAAACAGCCTTTGTCATACAGTTTCAACTGGCTTAGGGAAGTTGCTCTAGGCGCCGTTAGCGGCGATGTCGGCTTAAAGATAGACACCGGTGTTGAGGTTTCTGCGGGCGCGGTTGTTAGCGGCAATATGCGCCAGGAGATTTCGCTTGACGATAAGGGCTGGTTGCGGCTTCAGGTATTCAAACAAGACAGTCGGGATTACGATTTCGCCGCTCGCCTGGCCGTAGGTGTGCGGCTTGAAACTCCTCTGCCCGAGCAACCCGACGAGCTAGTTGCGGCGCTCTTAGGAATGCACCGGGAACAAGTGCAAGAGCAGTGGACGAAACTGGGGCAGGCGGCTCGAGATACGGTGGCCGAGCTGGCGGCACTGTGGAAGATGATCGCTTCCGGTTCGAATCAGGCTCCCGCCGTTGAGAATTATCTCGGTTCGAACGACTGGCTGCGCCGCCGGCTGGAGGAAGCATTCGGTCCCATCCGGACCGAAGCTGATATAAGCCGGTTGCTGGATGGCCTTCGGACGTTGTTGAAGCTGCGGGAATCAATCTATGAAAAGGCGCTGACGGCTCTAGAGCGCAAGAAAGAGGCTGAAATCAGCTACCACTACCAAAGCTCGGAGCGGGAGACAGCGGTTTTGGATTGCTCCTATGCCTTCACGCCCGAGGGTTTGGAGGTTTACAGGCGCTCACTTGACGGCGACTACGGCTGGATTCTCAGTTCCTCGGATGCGCACACTGAGATCCGGCGCACCCTGCTTACGTGCGGGCTTGAAACAGAGGCCACAGTTGAACTGCACCTGCCATTGCTCGGACGCCAGCAGTGGAAACAAAGGCTGGAGAGCTTTGCCCGAATGGAGCCAAGCGTTGACAGCAGCGGGCGCATTTTGGTTTATTCAGTGGGCGCTTCGCAGCAGATAATCAGCCGCAACAATTATCAGAGCGTGCTGGCGCTGGCAGGCAGCCTCCGGGTGGGGCGAAGGGAATCCAGCGCCAACTTCACTCTTTCCTACTGGGACGAGCGACAGGCACCAGTGAGCCAGGCGGCGCGACTGCTGGCGCCGGTTTTGGCAGCTTATGAATTCAGTGAGCAAGCCGGGCGGTGGATTGAGAGCGCGTGCGCCGGCCGTACAGGCAATCTAAATGTACGCTTGGAATTGGCGGTCCCCGATTCTGCCGTCAGCGCCTGGCTACAGGCGCCAGGCGAGCGCGAGCCGGCATTTTTTGAAACCTACGCTCGTATATCGAAGGCCGTGCAAGCGGCGATGCGGCTGTGGCTGCCCTATGTTTATTTCAGCGATATTGAGCGCTATGAAACCTTGGATGCAGCTTTCCCCCTGGTGGTTTATCAGGCCAGCCCGCCTTTTAATCCCAAGCCAAAATATGATTTCTACTACGACGTGACCTCGGAGCGCTCCATGGCCTCGTTCTACCGAGCCAGCGCGCGCCGGCTTCCCGACGAACTGGCTCGTATAGAGCAGTTGCTGCTGGCGGCCGGAAGAACGCGTACAGCGGCATATTACAGCCCCGCCTGCGCGCGCTCCATTCTGGATTCAGTTCAGCGGAGGCCGCGACTGCTGCATTCCCTGCTGGTGGCCGACGCCGACCTGATTGAGGCGCTGGTAAAACTTGGCTGCCGCAGTTGTGAGCTGCGAATGCTTGCCGAAAAAGACCCGGCTTCGGCCGTGCGTGCGCTTTCACGCTTTGCCGCCGAGTTTGTCAAGGCATTTCACAGCAAACTGAAGCGCCTTTATGCAGGACGGGAGTTTCTGAGCCTAGGCGCAATGCTGCTCGTAGAAGCCACCCGTGCGCTCGGGGGCGCAGCTAGCACCGGCTGCGCCGCAAGCGCCGTCCTGCGCCTCAGTCTGCCGGAATCAGCCGGCGCGGCCGCGCTTACCCAAACCCTGGTCAACCAGATTCCGCCACCGCCAGAGCAAGCCAACTATGGTCAGCCTGCCAGGCCTTAGCCGCGGTTTTGGACGCCTTCGCTAGCGGCTGCGCTAGAACGGCAGAATCTCCTCCCGCACCGGATCAAAATTCAGGCGGCGCTTCTGGACATAGCTTATATTTCCGAGGTGTGAAGCTACGGCCGAGCGGTGCCCGACGAGCACGTCGCCGTTTGGCAGCTTGCGCGAGCGGACACACGCCAGGAAATTGTTCACGTGGTCGAGGGTAAAGTCTCCAGGCGGTGCCTTCACGACTGTCGGCTGCGTACCCCGACCGACCGGCTGAAATTCATAGCGCTGCCGGTCTATGTAAAGCCGCCCTTCGGTTCCGCAAAACTCGACTCCCGCGCCTGTAATACCCGGCACTAGGGTCGCCTCGAAGGTAGCCGTATATTTCCCGCCATATTCAAGCAGCACATTAATCGTGTCCGGGGCGGTTCGGCCATCTTTGTAGTAGTAGACTCCGCCTGCAGCCATGGCCGCAGTGGGAAGATCCTCGCCCAGGAACATGTGCACCACATCAATCCAGTGGGTGAAAAGGTCGGTTATCTGTCCTCCGCCGAAATCCAGGTAAGCCCGCCAGTTGAAAAATTGCTGGGGGTCGTATTCCCGCCAACGCACCGGTCCAAGGAAATGGGCCCAATCCAGATCGTCCGGTTTCTGCTGGAGATAACTCGGAGCCTTGCGCAGGTGGTAGCCGTTCCCATGCCACCAGGTGCGAACCAGCGTAATCTTACCTAAGCGGCCTTTGTCTATGTATTCGGCTTTGGCTTCCAGATAATGCGGGCCTGAGCGCTGCTGCATTCCAACTTGGAATATGCGGTTGCGAATGCGGGCAGCTTTGACGATGGGCTGGCCTTCCTCAATGGTGAGTGTCAGCGGCTTTTCACAATAAACATCCTTGTCGGCCGCCAGCGCATCCATCGCAATGGGATAGTGCCAGTGATCCGGGGTAGCAATGATGACCATCTGAACTTCTTTTAGATCAAGAAGTTTGCGATGATCTGAAAAAGCCTGAGCCTGCGGCGCCATCCTTCGCGTAACTTCGATTTGTCGTCCGTAGACGTCGCACAGGGCCACCACATCCACACTCGGGTCTTTCTGAAACAATGCCATGTCAGCGCGGCCACGATCCCCGCAGCCTATGACCCCTAGTCCGATACGATCATTGGCACCAAGAACGCGCGAGTAGGAGAGAGCCGTCATAGCCACGGCTCCGCCAGCTGAACGGAAAAACTCACGTCTGTCAAAAAGTACGCTTTGCATGTGCGAATCATACCCCTCCAGACACTATATACAATAGGAGGCCAAACTTGATACAAAGACACTTTAGACCGGCGCTATTGCCGGTGATTCTAGTCGCCTGCTGCCTGGCAGCGCAAACACCGGTAAAGTCTCAACCTCAGGCCCGCACGGCGTCAAGCAAGCCTGCTTTGAGCGATGCCGAACTGGAAAGAGCCATACGAGAGCGTTTCGCCCGTTCCAAAAGCGGCGCCGACAAATTCACCGTTCGGGTGCAAGGCGGAGTGGCCACAATCGAGGGACAGACTGATGTGGTGCAGCGCAAAGCCGCAGCCACCCGCATGGCCAAAGCCGCCGGGGCTAGAAAAGTCGTAAACAAAATCCAGGTCAATCCCGAATCCTCAGCAGCCGCCTCTAGGAACCTGGCGCAGGGCCGCCGCCGCGCCCAGGTTAAGCGCAGCGAAACAGAACGCTAACCGGAAGCGCGTGCTAGAATCGGACTGAATCCGCATATGATTTCCGCCAGCTCGAAGTTTTTTTTGTTATTGGCTTGTACTTACGGTCTGGTCTTTGCGCAATCGCAGCCGGCCGCCGAACCGAAAGCCGACCAGGCCGTGCTCCGGCTCCAAAAGGTCCTCACCATGGCGCCCGATGAGGTTGTGGCCACAGTAGACGGCAATAAAATCAGAGCGGCGGACATCCAGGTCATTCTGCGTTCGATGGCGCCCGCTGCGCAAGAAGCGGCCATGCGCGATCCGAAATCCTTCTTCGAGCAGTACGGCCTGATGCGGCGCCTTTCTGTGCTTGCGGAAAAAGCCGGACTGGACAAGCAAACACCAGTCCGCGAGCGGCTAGCCTACAACCGCATGCTGACTTTGGCCGAAGCGCAGCTTCAGGCTAAAGAAAGCGAAATCGTGGTTAGCCCGGAAGAGGTTCAGCAGTTTTACGAAAAGAATCAGGACATGTTCTCAACCGTCAGGGTGAAAGTCATCTACATACCCTTTTCACCGAATGCCGGCAGCCAGCCCGCCGGGCAGGGCAAGAAGATACTGAGCGAGGCGGAAGCCAAAGCTAAAGCGGAAAAGCTGTATCAAGAGCTTAAAGCCGGTGCGGATTTTGTCAAGCTGGTCCGAGAACATTCTGAAGATCAAACTTCGGCCGCCAAGGACGGCGACTTTGGTACGCTCCGCCGTAGTGATCGGCTACCGGAAGAGGTTAAGGCCGCCGTGTTCTCGCTAAAAGCCGGCCAGATCAGCGCGCCGGTCCGCCAGCCCAACGGATACTATATATTCCGGGCCGAAGAAAACGGCGTCGAGCCGCTCGAGCGGGTGCGGCAGCAGCTTACGACCGATTTACGCAACGCGCATTTCAACGAATGGGTGCAATCCACCCAGAAAAGCGTCGAAATCAAGATCGAAAACGAGGCGCTGGCTGTTGGCGCCGCCAAATAGACCGTGTGAAGCGGACTGCCTCTGAACGCACACTGACGGTGGATTTTCTTGACCGCCCGCGTGCCTGGCGGGGGAGACTCATTAGCGGGGAAGGCCCCGGCACGGAGGTCCGCGCAGGTTCCTTCCTGCGCAAACGGCACATTACCCTGGATTTGGAACTATTGGAATCTCCCGCTGCCCTGGCCCATATTGTTACACACGAGCTCTTTCATTTCGTCTGGCGGCGGCTGGGTAACCGTGCCCGGCGGAGCTGGGAAGATCTGCTGGCCAAGGAACTGCGTCAAGGGACGCCGGGTGAGCTGGGCTGGTCGTCCGAGTCAAGAAAACTGCGGCTTACTCGGGAGGATTGGCTCCGGCGCACTCGGCGCTGGCGCGAATACGCCTGCGAAAGCTTCTGTGACACCGCTGCCTGGCTGTACTGCCGGGGCACGAATGCCGGACGGGGTTTGCTCAACCGCGAAGCCAGGCGCGCCAGGCGTAAGTGGTTTTTCTCGTGCCGGGAGCTTAACCGTTGCTCAGTATAATTGAGAAAAGGAGTCGATCTTGCCCGTTAATCCCGGAGCGGCAGCCGTTTTATGTGTTTCATTTTGTCTGTTTTCTGTGGCTTGTTCTCATAGTTCGCAGCGCGGCGTTGAGCCCGAAACTGCGCCGTTAAAGCCCGCCGGCGAACGCCGTCCAGCGCCGAATTTCACGTTGAAAGACTCCGCTGGGCGTCCGGTTCAGTTATCCGACTATCGGGGAAAGGTCGTGCTACTAAACTTCTGGGCCACTTGGTGCGGCCCCTGCCAGATCGAAATTCCCTGGTTCATCGAGTTCGAAAAACGGCACAGAGATCAAGGATTTGCAGTTCTGGGCGTCTCCATGGACGAGGAAGGTTGGGAGGCGGTACGCCCCTTCGCCGAGCGCCTGGGTATAAATTACCGGATTTTACTGGGTACGGAAATCGTGGCCCAGCAATACGGCGGCGTGGACTCGCTGCCCACAACGTTTCTGATCGACCGCGAGGGACGGATAGCTGCGACGCACGTTGGGCTGACCGACCGGAAGGAGTTTGAAGATGGCATTCAAGTCTTGCTCGCAGGCCGCTAGGCTCATGGCGGCATTCCTGTTGCTGTCTTCGGCATGCATTATGAAAGGCCAGACCGGCGTTCAGGTTTTGACGGTCGCCGCGCCGCCGCGCATTAGCGGAGCGCGCAACTCAATTCTCGTTGCACCCGTCACGGTGCAGTTACGCAAGGGCTATCACGTCAACAGCAATACGCCCGAGGACGAGTATCTGATACCCTTGGCATTGAGCTGGGACGCCGCGCCGCTAGAACTGCAACAGATCATCTATCCGAAAGCCTCCAGGGCGAAGTTTTCTTTTTCCGAAAAGATGCTTTCGGTCTATGCCGGAACGTTTGACATCATCTCGCGCTTCCGGGTTCCGGCCGGCGCGCCGGCAGGTCCGCTGGTGATCTCTGGCAGATTGCGTTACCAAGCCTGCAACGACACGATGTGCCTGCCGCCGCGCAACGTGGAAGTGCGCCTGCCGGTGGAAATACGCCCCGACTGACATGCGCCGGTTGCTGATCCGGCCGGGCGCGATTGGGGACTTCATTGTTTCGCTTCCGGCCATGGAATTCCTCCGGACCAAGTACACGGAGATCTGGGCCGCAACGAAGAACCTGCCGCTGGCCCGCTTTGCCTGCCGCACCCGCTCGATTCTCGATACAGGTCTGGAACGCCTCGGGCTGCCCGGCGTGGAAGCGCCGCCGAAGCTCATCGAGGAGCTGGCGTCCTTTGATTCAATCATCTCCTGGTACGGGACGAACCGTCCTGAATTTCGCCGTGCAACAGAGGAGCTTGGCCTGCCTTTCAAATTCCTGGAAGCTTTGCCGCCAGACGATTGCAAGCTGCACGCGGCCGATTTTTACTTGCGCCAAGCAGGCGGATCGGGGCAAGCCGTACCGCACCTTCCCTGCCCGCCATCCAGCCGGGATTTCATCGCGATCCATCCATTTTCGGGAAGCCCTCGAAAAAACTGGCCGCTTGAAAACTACATTCAGCTCACCGAGCACCTCAAAAAGCTGGCTCCGGTAAGGTGGATTCTGGAGCCGGGCGCCGCTGCACCTCGAGGAGTGGAAGTCGAACCACCCACCGAAGACTTATACGAGCTGGCTTGCCGGTTGGCGCGGGCAAAGCTTTATATCGGCAACGATTCAGGCATCACGCACTTGGCGGCGGCTGCAGGCGCCCCGGTGGTGGCTCTGTTTGGGCCGACGGATCCGCGGCGGTGGGGGCCGCGCGGCGAGCGCGTGCGAATCCTCTCCGCAGGTAGCCTGGAATCTATTGAAACAGAACAGGTTATCGCGGCAGGCAAAGAACTATTACTATAGCGTATACTATTCGCTTTGGGGTGTAGTTAAAAATTCTGGGGGCGGTCATGGCTGCTGTTAAGCCCGTAGATATTCGCGAATCATCCCAAGCAACACTTGCCGGGCCGGATCCGGAAGCCGGCCTTGCCTTCAAAGCGCTTTATTACATGGCTCTGATGCGAGAAGTGGAAGACCGCATCGAGCGCAAACTTTATCGCCAGGGCAAAATCGTCGGCGGCGTTTACGTCGGCCGGGGCCAGGAAGCCATTTGCGTCGGGGCGGGATTGACGGCGCATCCCGACGACATTCTCTTCCCATGCCACCGCGATCTGGCTCTGTACTTCATACGCGGCGTTCACCCACGCCAGGTTTTCGCCCAGTACATGGGACGAGTAGGCGGGCTGACGCGCGGCAAAGACGGCAACATGCACATGGGCGACCTTAAGCTGAAAATAGTCGCCATCATCAGCGCGATGGCGGCCTCGGTCCCGGTGGCGGCCGGAGCTGCTCTGTCGCAGAAATATCGCGGGTTACCCAACGTCACTTATGTCTTTTTCGGCGATGGCGCCACCAGCCGCGGCGACTGGCACGAAGGCATTAACCTGGCCGCAGTGCAGAAGTTGCCCCTGGTGCTGGTTTGCAACAACAACATGTACGCCTACTCCACCCCGCTTGAAAAGCAGATGGCGTGCAAAAACGTAGCCGATCGCGGCCCTGGATACGGCATACCGGCCGAAATCGTGGACGGCAACGACGTCTTCGCCGTATATAACGCAGTTGGCCGCGCTGCGGCGCACGCACGGGCCGGGCTTGGTCCCTACATGGTCGAGTGCAAAACCTTTCGCATGACCGGACACGCCGCGCACGATGCCGCACTCTACGTACCAAAACACCTTTTTGAGGAATGGGCGAAGAAGGATCCCATCGACCGTTTGGAGGGCCTAATATTGAGCCGGGGTTGGGGCTCGCGCGAACAGATCGAGGAAATTCATCGGAACATACTGAAAGAAGTTGACGAAGCCGTGGAGTGGGCCGAAAACAGCCCGTACCCGGATCCCTCTGAACTGCTGGACAACGTCTATGACTCAGGCGTGAGGTGAGCCGTGGAGACGACCTATCTGGAAGCAATCCGCCAAGGCATCTGGGAGGAGATGGAGCGCGACCCGAATGTTTTCTTGCTGGGTGAGGACATTGGCGTATACGGCGGAGCATTCAAAATAACCGCGGGCATGCTGGATCACTTCGGCGAAAAGCGAGTCATAGACACGCCGATTTGCGAATCGGCGATCGTCGGCGCCGCGATCGGGGCCTCAATGTTCGGCTTGCGGCCCATCGCCGAAATGCAGTTTGCCGATTTCATCAGTTGCGCTTTCGATCAGGTGGTGAATTTCGCGGCAAAATGCCGGTACCGCTGGGGCGCAGCCATTCCTATCGTGGTGCGCGCGCCTTCGGGAGGAGGAGTTCGCGGAGGTCCTTTTCATTCGCAGAATCCTGAGGCGTGGTTCTTGCATGTGCCCGGCCTGAAAGTGGTTACGCCAGCTACGGCTTACGACGCCAAAGGACTGATCAAATCGGCGATTCGGGACAATGACCCCGTAATTTTCTTTGAACACAAAGCTCTATACCGGCGGATCAAAGAGGACCTGCCGGAGGAAGAATATACCGTCCCCATAGGAAAAGCCCGGGTTTTCCGCAGCGGCGATGACATCTCGATCATCACCTACGGCGCCATGGTTTATGTGGCCGAGGAGGCCGCCGATCAGCTTGCCCAGGAAGGCATCTCGGTTGAGATCATCGATCTAAGGACTATACTGCCAATCGATGAGGAAACCATACTAGCCAGCGTGCGAAAGACCTCTAAAGCAATACTGCTCCACGAGGATACCCTAACCGGCGGCGTAGGCGCCGAGCTGGCGGCCCGCATAGCCGAGCGGGCCTTCGAATACCTAGACGGCCCGGTGGTGCGTATCGCTGCCCCGGACACCCCCATCCCTTACAGCCCGCCGCTTGAGGACGCCTTCCTGCCGAGCGCACCCAAAGTTATCGAGAAAGCGCGTTGGCTCTATCATTACTGAGCTGCAGCTTCGCTTGTTCCGTGGCTGTTCTTTTCTCTAGCCCGTTGTGCGCTCCTTTCCACCAGGTCGCGTAAGTCCAGCAGGTGGCGCGGGCGCCACACGTCAGGAGACCAGCGAGACCCCTCGTCAAACTGAACTCCCAGAAAATATCCGATTTCGCGGAAAAGGCAGTAACGCACATTCCCCGAAAATTCTCCCTTTGGATGACAAATCCGGAGCGATGAATTAATTGGAACCGGATCATCCACCAGCAGACAGACCCCGCACAAGGATATGTCTTCAAGATTGGCGACCACGCGCCGCGAACGGCCCTGGCTGTCCTGGTAGAATACGGTCACCAGTTCCGAACACATCATCCGGGCGTTGGCCCGTCGTTCTTTCATATATCCTTCTATCGGCGCAGGCTGAGCCGGAACTTAGCGTACCACTTTCACTTAGGTAATTTGCACGACCGCCGTAACTAAATCTCACCGATATTTGGAGGAAATAAATATAAAGAGTGCTTGCCGGAGATTCCCCACTCAGCAGATGCGCGGCAGTTGTTCTCCGCTCAGCATGTCGAGCACGCGAGCCCCCCCGATGCGGCTTTCAAGCAGAACCTGGCCTCCGGCTCCTTCTTCGACGCGCCCAATGAGGCTGGCCCGTTCCGATCCGGGAAAAGCTCGCAGCAAGCGGAGCACCTGATCTGCTTCCGGTTCGGGTACAAAAACTACGAAACGGCCCTCGTTGGCTACATAAAGCGGGTCCAACCCGAGAACCTCGCAAGCCGCTTTCACGCCTTCGGAAACAGGAACGGCGGCTTCCCTGACGCGCATGACAACGCCACGCGTTGCGGCAATTTCATTCAGCGCCGAAGCCAGCCCGCCGCGCGTCAGGTCACGCAGGCAGTGTATTTCCAGGCCGGCCTCAAGCAGCGCCCGGACCGGCGCCCAAAGCGGCGCCGCATCACTTTCGATGGGTGTTTCGAACTCCAGACCTTCACGCACGGAGAGAACCGCAATGCCGTGGCGGCCGACATCGCCGCTCAGCACGATGGCGTCACCCGGCGCAACCGAAGCCGGACTGATTTTCAAGTGGGTCTCAACCCGGCCTATCCCGGCGGTGTTCACGTAGAGAAGGTCGCCCTTCCCCTTATCCACCACCTTGGTGTCGCCCGCCACCAGCTCAACGCCTACCCGCCGCGCCGCCCTTCCCATATCGGCCGCGACCCGCCGGAGCGTTTCCATGGGGCATCCTTCCTCCAAAATGAAGCCTGCACTCAGGTAAAGCGGACGCGCCCCGCACATGGCCAGATCGTTTACCGTCCCGTAAACCGCCAGCTCGCCGATCGATCCGCCGGGAAAAAACAAAGGGCGCACCACATAAGAATCCGTGGTCATGGCCAAACGCACGCCCGCCACTTCAACCACTGCGCCGTCATGCCTCGCCCCCAGCGGGAGATTGAAAAATTCCGGAAGGAAAATTTTCTCGATCAATTGGTGGCTGAGCCTGCCGCCCCCGCCATGCGCCAGCAGTACTCGATCCCAGCCCGCAGACGGCGCCGGGCAGCTCAAATCAAAACTTTTCATCGAGCATGTCTCCCGTAGAGATAATAGGCGGCACAGGCGCCCTCGCTTGAAACCATGGGAGCGCCTAGCGGATTCTCCGGCGTACACCGTAGGGCGAAAGCCGGGCACTCGTAAGGTTTCCTGATTCCCTGGAGGACCTGGCCGGCGATGCACTCGCCTGATTCTTCGACCTGATTGACCGCGGCGGCGAACTTCGCCAGGGCATCAAAGCGCCTATAAGGCTCGCGCAGGCGCAAACCGCTGGCCTCAATCGTGCCGATCCCGCGCCAGGCGCGCGGCGAAACTTCGAAGACTTCCAGAATAAGCTGCTGCGCCGGACGGTTGCCCTGGCGGCGCACCGCGCGGCTGTATTGATTTTCGACCTCGGCGCGGCCGCTTTCCAGTTGCGCAATCGCCATGTAAATGCCTTCCAGTATGTCGAGAGGCTCAAAGCCGGTGACGACAATCGGCACGCGGTAGCGGCGCGCAATCGGCTCATACTGCTCATAGCCCATGACGGTGCAGACGTGGCCCGCCGCCAGAAATGCTTGAACGCGACAGTTCTCCGAATTCAGGATCGCTTCCAGCGCCGGCGGCACCAGCACATGCGCCACCAGCATGGAGAAATTCTCCACTCCTTCCCGCGCCGCCTGCCAAACGGCCATGGCGTTAGCCGGAGCGGTGGTCTCAAAACCGACGGCAAAAAAGACCACCTGGCGGTGCGGATTTCGCCGGGCCAGTTTCAAGGCATCCAGCGGCGAGTAGACAATGCGCACGTCCGCTCCTTCGGCTTTGGCGTCAAACAGGCTCTTTTTCGAACCGGGCACCCGCAGCATATCGCCGAAAGAGCAGAAGATCACATCCGGTCGGAGAGCGAGCGCAACGGCGCTGTCAACCAACTCGAGCGGGGTAACGCAAACCGGACAACCCGGACCGTGAATGAGAGTAACCTCCGGCGGCAGCAAATCCTGAAGACCGCTCTTGACTATGGTGTGCGTCTGCCCCCCACAGACCTCCATAATTGTCCAGGGGCGCGTTGTGGTTTTACGGATGGCTTCCGAGAGACGCGCGGCAGCAGCCGGGTCGCGATATTCGTCGATGAACCTCACGGGCCGCTCTCCTGGTTCTGATCAAGTTCGGCCATTTCGCTCAATGCTTCAAAAATCTTCCGTGCTTCTTCCTCGTCGATCACGCTCAGCGAAAAGCCGACGTGAACCAGAACGTAATCCCCGACTTTGGCTTCGGGCGTGAAGGCCAGGCAAACTTCGCGCTGAACGCCGGCAAAGTCCACCTTGCCCCGCCTGGTTTCCGGAGGGTCTTCTTCAAATATGCTTACAACTCTGCCCGGCACCGCCAGACACATTTTGAATGCTCCTTATTTTGCCAGCCGGCCGGCCAGCACCGCCTGCCCCAAAGAGATGCCTCCGTCGTTGGGCGGCACCCGCTGGTGAGTAAAAACCCTAAAGCCCAAATTCTCAAGCAAGCGGGCGCTGCGCTCAACCAAATAGCTATTCTGAAAAACTCCTCCGCTTAAGACCACATTATTTACCTCAGAGCGGCGCGCCACCGACACTATCCAGCCAGCCAAGGCGTTATGAAAGCGCGCGGCGATGAGCGACTGGGGCGTTCCCTTTCGCAAATCTGCTTGTACCGCCTCGATCAACGGCGCCCAATCGGCCGCGCCGGCCTTCTCAATTAAAGGATAGCAATCGTCAGTAACGGTCGAGCCGATGGCTCGCTCAACCAGCATGGCAGCTTGTCCTTCGAAACGGTTTACCTGAGTTAACCCTATCAGCGAGGCCACCGCGTCGAACAGGCGTCCCACGCTAGTCGTCCAAGGCGAGTTGATGCCGCGCTCAAGCATTCGCACAATCACTGAAGATGACGCACCCGCCGTCACTGCCGCCGCGCCAAAACCCTCGTACAGCAACCCTGCCGCAGCGCGCCAGCATTCCCGGACCGCGGCTTCGCCGCCCGGCAACCGGAAGGGGCGCAGATGCGCGATGCGCTCAAATTCTCCGCCGCGCACCAGAAAAAACTCGCCTCCCCAAACCGATCCGTCCAGCCCATAGCCGGTGCCGTCCCAGGCTACGCCCAGGTAGTCGCCCTCAAGACCGTTTTCGGCGGCGCAGGCGGCTACATGAGCCTGATGGTGCTGTACCGAGACTACCGGCAATCCTGACGAGCGCGCCCAGTGGCTCGAAGCGTAATCCGGGTGAAGGTCCGCCGCCACCAATTCCGGTTTGAAGCGGTACAAACGACACAAGTCATCAATGGCTCGCTCAAACGCCCGGCGCGCTTCGGCTGTATCCAGATCCCCGACGTGCTGGCTGACGAAAACTTGGTTGCCAACGGCGATAGCCACCGTATTCTTCAGGTGTGCGCCTACAGCCAGCACCGGCGGGAGTTTTTTATCCAAACGGACGGGCAAGGGAGCGTAGCCGCGCGCCCGGCGCAAAACGCTTTCCCTGCCCCGGGCGAGCCGCACGACGCTGTCGTCACAGGGGCGCGCAATAGGGCGGTCGTGCAGCAGGAAAAGATCCGCAATATCGCGAAGGCGGGTGAGCGCTTCTTCGTTGTCAATAGCGATGGGTTCATCGCTGCGATTGCCACTGGTGGCGACAATGGGAAAATCCGCCTCCCTCATCAGTAGGTGGTGAAGCGGCGAGTAAGGCAGCATGACGCCCAAGTAGGGCGAAGAGCGCGCAACCGCCGGCGCCAGCTCCGTTGGTCCGGCGCGCGGGCGCAACAGTACGATGGGCGCGGCGGGCGAAGTGAGCAGCTTTTCCTCTTCGCCGCTCAGCTCGCAATAGCGGCGCACCATTTCGAGCGAAGCCATCATCAGCGCAAAAGGCTTTTCTTCGCGGCATTTCAGCTGGCGCAGCCGCATGACGGCCTCTTCTTTGCGGGCGTCAACCAGCAACTGAAAGCCGCCGATGCCTTTGAGCGCCACGATGCGCCCCCGGCGCAGAGCAGCCGCCGCCAGACTGATGGGTTCCCCTGCGGCGGGCGGCTCAACTGAAAGGCTCGGCCCGCAGGCCGGGCAGGCGTTAGGCTGAGCGTGGAAGCGCCGGTCCGCCGGGTTTTTGTATTCACGTTCACATTCCGCGCACAGCCGGAACTTACGCATGGTGGTGCGCGGCCGGTCGTAAGGCAAGTCGACAATGATGCTATAGCGAGGCCCGCAGTTGGTGCAGTTGATGAAGGGATATCTGTAACGGCGATCCGCGGGAGTGAGCAGTTCGGCCAAACATTGGGAGCAGGTGGCAAGATCCGGCAGCAGCGAAGCGGTCTTTTCAGAGGCCTCATCGCTGGCCCGGATTTCAAACCGGCTGTAGCCGGCGGGCGCCAGCAAGCTTACCTCACGGGCCAAAACAACAGCGGCTGGAGGTTTTTCCTCCTCCAGCCGCCCCAGAAAAGTGCGCAAAGCTTCGCGCCGGCCTTCGACCTCGACCACCAGACCGGAGCTCGAGTTCAGCACCCAGCCTGCCAGGCCGAGCTCGGTGGCTAAACGGAAGACAAAAGGACGGAAGCCCACGCCTTGTACGGCTCCGTTCAATATAAGGCGCAGGCGCTCCAGTCCAACCTCCCCTTTAAAGAACAACCTCAGCCTTCATGACCGGCTCATCCGGCACACTCTGGAACTTAAAACCAAGCTTTTCGCCGATGTGCCGCATGACGACGTTGTCCTGAAGAACATCTCCGACCACCCGGCTCAACTTCTCCTGGCGGGCGACGTCCAGCAACCGGCGAACCAGCTCCGTACCGAGACCATTGCCTTGATAATCATCGCTGATAAGCACGGCGAACTCACCATCGTTGGTCCCGTACAGTTTGCGCAGCCGGCCGACCCCAAGTATACGGCGTTCGCCGCCGGGTTCGCGGTATTCGGCCACTAGCGCCAATTCTCGGTCGTAATCATTGAAGCAGATGCGCACCAGCCGCTCGTGCGCCACGCGCTGGCTGAGCTTCAATGATTGCAGGTAGCGCAGATATACCGAACGTTCTGACAGGCTCTCGTGGAACTTGACCATGAGCGGTTCATCTTCGGGACGGATCGGGCGGATCAGCACGTCCAAGCCATTCTTCATCTTCCACTGCCATACGTACTGAGTCGGGTAGGGTCGTATGGCCAGTTTCGGCAGATCCTGCTCCTTAACGCCCGGCTCGTGCACCACAACGCGAGCATCCAGCGCAATGAGCCGCTCGGAGGAAGCCAGCATGGGGTTGATATCGATTTCCTTGATCCAGGGATGCTCCACCACGAGCCGGCTGAAACGCACCATGATTTGCTCGAGCAGAGCCAGGTCTACGGGCTTGCGGCCGCGCACACCTTTAAGAGCGGTGTAGATTTTGGTCTGCTCCATCATGCGGCGGGCCAGCGTGGTGGTCAGCGGAGGCAATCCCAAAGCGCGGTCTTTGAAGACCTCCACCAGTTGGCCGCCCATGCCGAACAGGATGACTGGCCCGAACTGGGGATCCAAGCTGCTGCCGATGATGATCTCATAACCTTCCAGCTTGATCATGGGCTGAACGGTGACCCCGAGGAAGTGTCCTTGGCCGGCTCGTTCGCGCACGGACGTTTCGATCTTGCCGAAGGCCTCGCGCACAGCCGCGGCGTCCTTCAAATTAAGCTGAACTCCGCCGACGTCGGTCTTGTGGGTGATGGTTTCACTGTGAAGCTTCAGCACGACCGGATAGCCGATCTCCTCGGCTGCGCGGACGGCCTCATCCGCCGTGGCGGCGATGCGAGTTACAACCGTCGGGATACGGTAGGCCGACAGGACTTCCTTGGACTCGTACTCGGTGAGAATAGTCCGGCCGCTCTTACGGACGCGCTCAATGATGGCAGCCACCTTGGCGGAGTCGATATCCTCATCGCCTGCAAAAGTAGGCGTTTCGTATATTCCGCGCAGGTTCTCGCTGTACTGCCAGGCGTAAGTGAACATGCGGGCGGCGTTATCGGGGTAAGAGAAGGTGGGGATACCTGCCTGATTGAGGATTCGTTCGCCGGCTGCAACTTCAGGTCCGCCCATCCAGCTCGCCAGCACCGGCTTGTCGCCCAGATGAGCATAGGGTTTAAGTTGCTCGGCGATCTGAGTGGGGTCGGTCATATCCTGGGGAGTCAAGATGACCAGCATACCGTCGCTGTTTTTGTCCTTAGCGGCGGTGGCAAGGGCTTTGGCGTAGCGATCGGGCGTGGCGTCCCCGATGATATCCACCGGATTGTTGTGGCTCCAGGTGGCCGGCAGGAAGCTGTTAAACTCCTCCATGGTTTCCTCGGAGAGCTCGGTCAGTTCCCCGCCGGAGAGGATAAGCGCGTCGGTGGCCAGCACCGCAGGCCCGCCGGCATTGGTCACTATGGTCAGCTTCGGCCCTTTGGGGCGCGGTTGCTTAGCCAGCACTTCGGCCATATAGAACAGGTCGGAGATCTGGTTCACCCGCAGCACGCCGCAGCGTTTGAAGGCGGCATCGAGCACGTCGTCCGAGCCGGTCATGGACCCGGTGTGTGAAGCCGCGGCTTTACCGCCTTGCGAGGTGCGCCCGGCCTTAATTACGATCACCGGCTTGTTGAGCGAAACCTCGCGCGCCGCCGAAAGGAAGCTGCGGGCATCGCCGATCGACTCCATGTATATCAGGATGCTCTTGGTGCGCGGATCGTCGCCCAGATAATAAATCAGGTCCCCCCAGCCGACATCGACCATAGCGCCGATCGACAAGAAGGCGCTGAAGCCCACCAGTTCTCGGAAGCTCCAGTCGAGCACGGCAGTACACAAAGCGCCGCTCTGGCTAATAAATCCCACCGATCCGGGGCGCGCCATGCCGCGGGCAAAGGTGGCGTTCAGCCCTGTAGGCGGGCTCATCACGCCCAAACAATTTGGGCCGATAACCCGGACGCCGCCTTTGCGGGCTTCTTCGAGAAGTTGACGTTCCAATTCGGCCCCCTGCGGACCAAGTTCCTTGAATCCGGCGGAAATGACGATGGCACCTTTGACGCCGGCTTCGCCGCACTCCCTTATGATGCCGGGGATGGTGGGCGCCGGAGTTATGATGACCGCCAGATCAACTTGGGCGGGTACGGCCCCAATATTCGGGTAGGCCTTTATGCCCAGCACGCTGGACCTTTTCAGATTGACCGGGAACACGGTTCCCCCAAAGGGCGTGCTGATAAGGTTCCACAGCACCGTGCGGCCGACGCTGCCTGGCGTCTCTGTTGCGCCAATTACGGCCACATTTTCGGGGGAAAAGAATACATCCAACGGTTGCGGTCTTTTGAGGATGGTTGTCTCTGCTTCCTGACCGAGTTTTTTGAATTTTTTCATTGCGCTCTATCCTTAAGTAGATGAGTTCAGGCACGGTTGGAGAGCCCGCCCTGCCGTTCCCTCGGGAATGAGTCATTGAGAAGACAGCACGGAACTTCCAACTTACAATTATCGCCTAATAGGAGCCTCTTGATGAGTCAGCCTTCCAGCCCGCCTCTTTTCGAGCGAACAGACTCCTAAGCCTGTCCAATGGCCCGACGCTATTTTATCGCCTGAAACAGATTGCTGTAATCGTCACTCCAAAGGCGGCGCCGGTTGCTCACTGCAACAGGCTGCCCAGCACCTCTAAAGACCGGCAGATTCAGCAGATTGCGGTCAGCGCTCACCAAAATCCAGGTGGCTTCGTGCGTGCGGGTCTCTTTGCGGCCGGGGCTGGTTACAGCCAATGCCTGGCGCCCCAGGGCCGCAGCCTGACCGGCCACCACTTCACGCAGATCAAGAAAACGGTTGGAAACGTGAAAAGCAAGCATCCCCTGCGGCTTTACATGTCTGAAATAGATCTCAAAAGCCTCTCTGGTAAGCAGATGTACGGGGATTGAATCACCGGCAAAGGCGTCAATTAACAGGACGTCGAACTGCTGCGGCGGCTCGGCGGCCAGCGACAAGCGCGCATCGCCCTCGACCAATTCAATCTTGGCCGGGCAGTCGCTTAAGTAAGTGAACTGGGTGCGGGCAAGACGTATAACCAGCGGATTCAGCTCATAAAACTTGAAAAAATCCCCGCGCCGCCCGTAGGCGGCCAGCGTGCCCGGTCCCAAGCCTACCACCCCGATGCGGCGGCTGCCGGCTGCTACATTCTCGATAGCCAAAGCGCCGCCGGACTCGGGGCCGTAATAGGTGGTCGCCAGCCGGCGGCGACCGGGCGCAAGCCACTGCGATCCATGGCTGATGTTGCCGTGAAACATGATCCTCGCCGCCTCATCCCCGCGCCCTTCGTCAACGACTTTCAGCGCACCGTAGAAATTCCGCGAGGCGAACCTGGCTCTGGCAAGCGGCGCATACACCTCACCTGCGGCGTACGCCACCAAAGCCAGCGTCAACGCCAGCCGCAGCATATCCTGACGCCGCCTTTGGCTCAGTAGCCAAACCAGCAGGGCGCAGCCGCCCAGGGCGAGCGGGTATTCAAAATAATCGCTGAAAAAGTGCGGAGCGCCGAGCGCCACAAAAGCACTGCCCAAAACGCCGCCTGCCGAGACCATCAGGTAGAAGGAAGTAAGAAAACGCGGGGCGGGCTTCAGACACGACAGTTCACCGTGGCAATACATGCAACATACAAAGAGCCCGCCGCACAGCGCGCCCACAATCAGCTCCAGGTTCCGGCCGGCACGCGAAATAAACCAAGCCAGCGTCAGCATGAACAGCGCCGGGGTGATCAGCCAACCGAACAACCGGCGGTGATAGCGGGGCGGATGAGCAAAGCTGAGTATGAAGCTGATTAGATAGAGGGCCAGCGGCGCAACCCATAGAAACGGGACCGGCGCCACGTCTTGAGTCAACAAATTAGTCACCGCCAGCAACAGCGCCGATGCGCAGCCAGCCAGCGCCAGCCACATCAGTCTGAGTCGCAGTCCCGGTCTTGCCTCAGCTTCACTTAACGCTTCGCCGCCGCTGCCGGCGCCGTTACGCCGCAAACCTGCCAACGCCAGAGCAGCGCACCACAAGGCGTAGAGCATATACCCGTAGGACCATCCCAAGGTCTGGTTATGCAAACTGAAGTTGGGTTCAATCAGCACCGGGTAACTCAGCAGCGCCGTCAGCGAGCCTGCGTTCGAATAAGCATACAACCGGTAGGGCAGCTCCCCACCGGCCAGGCGGGCATACCAGGACTGCAACAAAGGCGTCGAAGTGGAAAGCACGAAGAACGGCAGCCCGAGCAACGCCGCCAATCGAATAAGTACTCGAACGGTGGGATCCCCGCCTGCGGCCGAGTCGGCCCAGCCGGCGGCGGTAAAACGCAGCAGGAGCAAACTAACCGCGAGCAGGCAAAGATGCACCCAGACCTGTTTTTTGAAACTGAGCCGCTCGACCGACCAGTGACTGTAGAGGTAACCCAGCAACAGTAAGAGCTGAAAGAAAACCAAACAGGTGGCCCAGACTCCGGCCGAGCCTCCAAAGTGCGGCAAAAGCAGCTTGCCGGCCACCGGCTGCGCCAGAAAAAGCAGAAAAGCACTTAGTGTAGCGGCCGGGGTGAAAAAACGCATCCTGGTCTCAGTCGGGGTTATAGCCGTAGCCCGTGCGCAGGTTACTGTGGCTCCGGCTGTAGCCGAAGTAAATGCAAAGGCCTATGATCAGCCACAAGACCAGGCGCATCCAGTTCTCCCACCCCAACCCGTACATCATGGCGAAATTCACTACTATGCCCAGAATCGGGACCAGCGGCACCCAGGGCGTCCGGAATGGCCGCGGCAAATCCGGCTGGGTTCGGCGCATGATCATGATTCCGGTGCAAACGATGATGAAAGCGAACAGCGTGCCAATGCTGGTCATGTGGCCCACGACCGAGATCGGAGCAAAGGCCGAAAACAGGCTGACAAATACCATAAAAAGCAGGTTCGATCGCCACGGGGTGTGGTAGCGCGGGTGTATGTCTGAAAAAACCTTGGGCAGCAGCCCGTCGCGCGACATGGAGAAAAATACACGCGACTGCCCGAGCAGCATAACCAGAATCACCGAGGTAAATCCGGCAATAATCGCCAGCTTGATCAGCGGCTGAAGCCATTTGAAGGGCGTATAGGCAATGGCCACGGCCACCGGCGCAGCCACTCCTTTGAACTCTTTGTAGTTGGCCAGCCCGACCATCACCAGCGAGAAAGCCACATAAAGAAAGGTGCAGATCACCAGCGAACCGATGATGCCGATGGGCATGTCGCGCTGCGGGTTACGCGCCTCTTGAGCTGCGGTGGAAACGGCGTCAAAACCGATATAAGCAAAGAAGATCACTCCTGCCGCACGCAGAATTCCGCTCCAGCCGTACTCGCCGAAACGGCCTGTGTTTTCCGGAATGAAAGGAGTGTAGTTGGCGCCCTTCACATACCAGATACCCACGCCAATAAACACCAGCACCACCGCCACCTTTATGATCACGACTATGGCATTGACGCCGGCCGATTCCCGTATGCCGATCATCAGCAAAAGTGAAATTACACAGATAATGAACACCGCCGGCAGGTTAATCCACCCATGCACCAGCTCGCCGCTCGGCAACTGCACCGGCTGCCAAGGCGAAGCCACCAGATAAGGCGGCAGGTTGATGCCGATATCGCGCAGCAGGCTCACCACATACGCCGACCAGCTTATGGAAACCGTCGCCGCGCCCACGGCGTACTCCAGCACCAGATCCCATCCGATAATCCAGGCCAAAAACTCCCCCAAGGTGGCATAGGCGTAGGTATAGGCGCTGCCCGCGATGGGGATCATGGTGGCAAATTCGCTGTAGCAGAAACCGGCAAAGGCGCAACCGATAGCCGCCAGCACAAATGAGAGCGCAATGGCAGGCCCCGCATTCTCCGCCGCGGCGATGCCGGTTAGCGAGAACAGCCCCGCGCCGATGATTGCGCCAATGCCCAGCGCAATCAGGCTCATCGGTCCCAGCGTGCGCTTAAGCGTATGGGCACCGCCTTCAGACTCCTCGATGATGCGGCTCAGGGGCTTGGTGGCAAGCAAACTCATCCGGAAACCTCCTTGTCGGTATAGCACACTCAGGCCTTACGGTCCCGTTTCCACAACCGGTAGACCGGCACTCCTAAAAGAACCAGAATCAATCCGGGCCATGTATACATGGGCTTATAAATCAGAAGAAGCACTTCTATCAGCCCTGCGGCCAGAATATATAAAGCGGGCAAGACCGGATAGCCCAGCGCACGGTAGGGGCGCTCGGCCGAAGGCCGTCGCCGGCGCAACACAAACAAGCCGGCTATCGTCATTATATAGAACAGGAGGACAGCGAAGATTACGTAATCCAGCAGGTCGCTGTAGGTACCGCTCAGGGTCAACAGCGATGCCCAGATGCATTGCACGACCAGCGAAACGGCCGGCGTGCGATAGGTCGGATGGAGCCGGGCCACCGGGCTGAAGAATAATCCGTCGAGCGCCATGGCGTAGTAGACGCGCGCTCCGGCCAGCGCCATCCCGTTGATGCAGCCGAAGGTTGAAACCATTATGGCCGCGGCCATCAGCGGCACTGCTGCCGGCCCGAACAAGTAAGCCGCAGCCGCCGTAGCTACGCGATCCTCGGGCGCCGTTTGGATCGCCTCAAGCGGAAGCAGCTTCAAATAAACCAGGTTGGTAGCGATGTACAACAACGACACCAAGCCGACGCCTACGCCCAGCGCCAAAGGAACATCACGTCGCGGGTGCCGGACCTCGCCGGCCACAAAGGTCACGTTATTCCAAGCGTCGGAGGAAAACAGGGCGCCAACCATTGCCACCCCTACCAGCCGGACCGCGCCGAAGCCCCAGCTTGCCCCGCGCCAGAAGTCTCCGAAATTTGCTTGCGCGGCGCCCGGCGCGCCTTCGGCAAAAATCCCCAGCACCACCAAAGCCGCCAGCGCTCCGGTTTTGGCTACGGTGAAAACGTTCTGCACGGCCGCGCCGGTTCGTACGCCGCGGATGTTTACCCAACTGAGCAGCACCAGCACCGCAATGGCCAGAGTTTGCTGCGTGCTGATGCCGAATGCGCCCAAACGCACAACATACCGATCTCCGGAAATGGCCGGCCACAGCACCCCGGCGTACTTGGCAAAGGCGACTGCCACAGCGGCTATAGTCCCGGTCTGAATCACCAGAAACAAAGTCCAACCATAGAGAAATCCGCTCAGCGGGCCGAAGGCTTCGCGTAAATATACATACTGGCCGCCGGCTTGGGGCATCATGGCGGCCAGCTCACCATAGCTAAGCGCGGCGATTAGGGTAAGTACGGCCGTCACCACCCAGGTGAGTATCAGCAGGCCGGGGCTGGCCACCTGCCGGGCAATATCTGCCGATACCAAGAAAATGCCCGAACCGATCATCGAGCCCATGACAATGGTTGTGGCGTCCAGCAGGCGCAGGCCGGCGACCAGACCGGGCTTGCCCGGAATGACTTCAGCCATGGTAAATCGACATCATAGCGTGTATACCGCAGAGCAGGCAGAAGGCCGCAGTAAACTGGTTTAGAGGGAAAAGATTTGCACGGCCATCAACATGGCTCCTCGGCCGGACGAGTACTGAAATGGTCGTTCGGTGCGACGGTGGCTTTCGTCGCAGTCGAGATTCTGGCGGGAGTTCAAGCCGGCAGTCTGGCTTTGCTCTCCGATGCCGGCCATAACTTCACTGACGCTCTGGCTCTGTTGGTCGCCTGGTTCGGACTTTACCTCGAAAACAGGCCGGCCGATCATGTTCGCACCTACGGTTACCACCGGGCCGGAGTGCTGGCGGCTTTCGTCAATGCCATCGCTCTGATCGTACTGGCCGGATTTGTTTTCTTTGAAAGCTATAAGCGGCTGCTTGCTCCGCGCCGGGTTGAAGAAACGACCATGTTTGTGGTGGCGGGATTCGGCCTGACGCTCAACTTCGCCATCATGTGGGCCATGCGGCGTGACCAGAAGCACGATCTCAACATCCGCAGCGCCTATTTGCACATGCTCGGCGATGCGCTGGGTTCGATCGGAATACTGGCAGGCGCGGCGGCCATACGCTACACCGGCTGGCAGCGCATCGATCCTATGCTTTCGATCCTGATCGGTTTGCTGATCGTTTGGACCGCCTGGGAGGTCATACGCGAAGCATTGAACATATTGCTTGAGGGCCTACCCAAGGGGTTGACCTTGGAAGCGGTGGCCGAAGCCATGCGCGAAATCGAAGGCGTCCTTGACGTGCACCATCTGCACATTTGGAGCTTAGGTTCCAATACGCATGCGCTCAGTTGCCATGTGCGCATTCCGGACGTGCCGCCTTCGGAAAGCGAAGCCACGCTCAGGCGGCTGAACGCTATGCTCGCCGGGCGCTTCCATATCGAGCACACCACCCTGCAATTCGAACACGCCGACTGCGAACCTATAGGAATCGATTGCGTAATCCGCCCTAGAAATGAGCAGGCCGGGGACTCCGCAGAGAATCACAGCGCCTGCGATCCCGTGGATTGATTCTGAGTCGCCGAACCCTAAGCCCTACCTAAAAGATCCAAAAGTTTCTTTTCAAGCGTAGAGGCCGAACTGTCATCGGGGCTGACAGCCAGCACGGTGTCGTCGCCTGCCACCGTGCCGACCACCTCGGGCCAGTTCTCCCGGTCCAGGGCGGCAGCCAAAGGGGCGGCGTTGCCGGGAGGAGTTTTTAAGACCACCAAGTTGCCTGCCGCCCGCACGTCCTGAAGTACGGCAGCCGCTACTTCCGCGAGCCTGGGCTTGCCTTCAGTTGAGCCTATCTGCCGGTAGCCGGCCGGCGTCTTCACCAGCCCGAGTTCACGTATGTCCCGGGACAGCGTTACTTGAGTTGCGCGGATATTCATTTCGCGCAGAGCATCGGCCAACTCCTCTTGCGTGCGAATTGTGCGCTCACGGATGAGCCGGAGGATCTGTCCCTGGCGGAAACTCTTGTTCATGCCTGCATCAAGCTGAGGCGGCGGCCGGCTTCCTCAAGCGCCTGGGCCACCGCTTGCGGGCCGGTACCCCCGGCGATTTCGCGGGTTTTCAACCCTTCTGCGGGATTGAGCAAGCGCGCCATTTCAGCCTTAAAAGCCGGGTCGAACGCCGCCAGCTCCTCCGGAGTCCAATCGGCAGGCCGTTTTCCCGATCGGACGCTCTCCAGCACCAGCCGGCCCACCAGCCGGTGAGCTTGATGAAAAGGAACGCCTGCGCGCGCCAGCTCCTCGGCCAAATCCGTCGCCACCAGCCATCCGGTTTCAGCCGCGGCCGCCGCTTTCGCCGGGTCCAAGCGGACGGAGGCCGCCACCGTAGCCGCCATTTCGAGTGAAGCCAGAAGCTGATCAGCCGCCTCAAACAGCGGTTCCTTGTCCTCTTGCATGTCCCGGTTATAAGTAAGCGGGAGCCCCTTCATAGTGACAAACAATGAGGTGTAGCAAGCCAGCACGCGCCCGCACTTGCCGCGGATCAGCTCCAGCGAATCAGGGTTCTTTTTCTGCGGCATCAGGCTCGAACCGCTGGTGACTTCATCACCCAGCTCCAGCCATCCGAATTCTTCGCTTGAGTAAAGAATCCAATCCTCGGCCAGCCGGCTCAGGTGGAGCATGGTAAGCGAGGCCGCATGAAGGAAATCCAACACGAAGTCGCGGTCGGCCGCAACGTCCAGGCTATTGCGGGTAATGCCGTCAAAGCCCAGCTCTCGGGCGATTGCCTCACGGTCAATCGGGAAACCGCTTCCGGCGAGCGCCCCGGAGCCAAGCGGCATGAGGTTGGAGGCTCGCCGGGCCTGAGCGAGCCGCTCCCAGTCACGAGCGAACATTTCGAAATAGGCCAGCAGGTAGTGCGGCCACAGCACCGCCTGCGCCCGGCGAAGGTGGGTATAGCCGGGAATGATCGCATCCGGATAGCGGCGAGCAAGTTCAAGCAGCGCCGCTATCAGTTCGGCCAACCGGCGCTGCGCCTGGCCAGCGGATTCGCGCAGCCAGAGCCGCACATCGAGCGAGACCTGCTCGTTGCGGCTCCGGCCGGTGTGTATCTTGTCGGCCAGCACTCCAGTGCGCTCCTTCAGCTTGCGTATGACCAGCGTGTGTACATCCTCGTCAACAGCGCCTTCAAAAAAACCAGGCTGCCGCGCCTCTTCACGTATGGCTTCAAGGGCTTCGACGACTTGGTGACATTCGTCGGCAGTAAAAATTCCGGCGCGCTTCAAGGCCCGGGCCCAAGCTTGCGAGCCGAGTATGTCGGCTTCAATCAACCTGCGATCAAACGCCAGCGAGTTCGAGAAGCGCTCGAAAACCTCCGAGGACTCCTTTTCAAAACGCCCGCCCCAGAGCTTCATGGCCTCACTTTTTACCGCTAATCGTGGCGCGAATGCGAATGGGCAGGCCGATCAGGTTGATGAAACCCAGCGCATCCTTCTGGTCATAATCTGCGCCCATGGTGAAACTGGCGATGTCGAGCGAATAGAGCGAATTCGGCGAGCTGCGCCGCACCGGCTCCAGATTGCCTTTATAAAGGCGCAATGTCACCTCGCCGGTCAGCGGCCGGGCCGCCACCTCGAAAAACGCATCCAGCGCCTCGCGCAGCGGAGTAAACCAGAAACCGCTGTACACCAGATCGGCATAGTCGACCGCCAGCTTCTGCTTGTAATGGAGCAGGCTGCGGTCAAGCACCAGCGCCTCCAGCTCGCGCAGTGCAGCCAGAATCAGGGTGCCGCCGGGCGTTTCATAGCAGCCGCGCGACTTCATGCCCACGACTCGGTTCTCCACCAGATCGATCCGGCCGATGCCGTGCTCGCCGCCGATGCGGTTGAGCGTCTCAAGCAGACTGGCGCCGGAGACGAAATGCTGCCCGTTGACTGAAACCGGCCGCCCCGCCTCAAAGCCGATGGTTACTTCTTCCGGCCGGTCCGGCGCCGCCTTTGGATTCTTAGTAAGCATCCAAACATCCTCAGGCGCAGGGTTGGCCGGGTCCTCCAGCGCGCCGCCCTCGTGCGAGATGTGCCAGATGTTGCGGTCGCGGCTGTAGATTTTGGTCGTGGACGCAGCCACCGGAACCTTGCGGGAAGCGGCGTATTCCAGTGCGTCCTCGCGGCTCTTGATGTTCCACTCGCGCCAGGGCGCAATCACCTTAAGCTGAGGCGCCAGCGCCTTGTAAGTCAGCTCGAAGCGGACTTGGTCGTTGCCCTTGCCGGTGCAGCCGTGCGCCAGGGCATCACAACCAGTGCGCAGCGCCACCTCCACCTGGCGTTTGGCCAGAAGCGGCCGGGCAATCGAGGTGCCAAGCAGATATTTGTGCTCGTAGACCGCACCGGCACGGACCAGGCGCCACAAATACTCCGTCACAAACTCTTCTCGCAAGTCCTCTATGTAGACCTCGGAAGCACCCGTCTGGCGCGCCTTCTGTTCCAGTCCCGCCAGTTCCTCATCGCCCTGCCCGATGTTTCCACAAACGGCCACCACTTCGCAGCCGTAGTTCTCCTTTAGCCAGGGGATAATGATTGAAGTATCCAGCCCGCCCGAGTAAGCGAGCGCTACTTTTTTCGGTTTAGACATAAGTTCCTTTAACAAGCGGGCAATTGCCCTAAAGTATCATCAACAACAAAGCCTTCTGTGCGTGAAGTCGGTTTTCGGCCTGGTCGAAAACCACCGAGCGAGCCGATTCAATAACTTCGTCGGTGACTTCTTCACCGCGGCGCGCCGGCAGGCAGTGCATGAACAAAGCGCCGGGCGCAGCCCGCTCCATCAGTTGTGCGGTGACCTGGTAGGCTTCAAACGCTTTTTGCCGGGCCGTCTTCTGTCCTTCCTGCCCCATACTGGCCCAAACATCGGTGTACACGGCATCCGCCCCGGCTACGGCTTCCTCCGGAGAATTGGTTATGAGCACCGGCGCGCCGGTGCTACGGGCTTGCGCCACAACCTCCGCCTCCGGCTCATAACCGCGCGGCGAGGCCACCGCCACGCTCATGCCCTGACGCGTAGCGCTCAGCAATAGGGAATGCGCTACGTTGTTGCCGTCGCCGACATAGGCCAGCTTACGCCCTGCCAGCTCGCCCCAGCGCTCCTTCAAAGTGAGCAAGTCCGCCAGCGCCTGGCAGGGATGGTAAAGATCGCTCAGAGCATTGATGACAGGAATCCGTGACCAGCGCGCCAGCTCCTCTATCGTGCTTTGCAGATAGGTGCGGGCGACAATGCAATTTACCCAGCGCTCCAAGTTGCGCGCAACGTCTTTTACCGGCTCCCGCCCGCCGACGGGGCCTTCGGAAAAAATCGAATCTCCGCCCAGCTGCTTGATGGCCAGCTCAAAAGTAACTCGCGTGCGCAGCGAAGGTTTTTCGAACAACAACGCAAGGTAACGACCACTTAGCGCGGTTCTAAATGAGCCCGGATCACGCTTCACATGCACAGCCAGCTCCAGCAGGTCGGCAACTTCGCCCGCCGTCAAGTCCGGATCCTTGGTCAGGCTGCGCAGGCCGAGCTTGTGCAGAAAACCTTCGACTGTATTTTTATTCACCATAATGAATATTTACACACTCCAGCCCGGCCGGTCAAGCCGCTTGTCCGCAACCTCAGTTACACTTACAGGCAGTGAACCAGAGGCTACAGCATAGCGCTTCCCGGCTGGCGGAAGAAACCGCCGCCCTCACTGGGGTCCGTGAATGCCTGCGCTGGTTTACCTCTGAAAAAACTTGGATCTCAGACCAGCAGGTAAGGCTTTGCCGCATCCCGGCGCCGACTTTTTTTGAACAGGACCGGGCCCGATGGATGGCGGCGCGCTTTACAGAGCTGGGCTGTGAAGTGCGTCTGGACGGAGCCGGCAACGTATTGGCTTTTCCGCGCAAAGCCGCCGGCGAACCCTATGTTGTGCTTTCCGCGCACCTGGACACGGTGCTCGCCCCGCGCACTCCCGAGGACATTGTGGCAGAGGCCGGCGGCCGGTTGCGTGGGCCGGGCGTCTCCGACAACGGCGCCGGGCTGGCTGCCCTGCTGGCAGTGGCGGCCGCCTTGTGGGAATCACCGGCCATCCCGGATCTGCACAGCGGTTTGTTGCTGCTGGCTAACGTCGGCGAGGAAGGAGAGGGCAACCTGAGCGGGATGCGCTATTTCTGCCACGAATCGGCAGCCGGCCGCCTGTCTAAGGTTTTTGTGGTGCTGGACGGTCCGTCAACGGATCACATAACCATGACGGCCCTGGAAAGTCGCCGGTTCGAGGTGGTCTTCACCGGCAATGGCGGGCATAGTTGGAGCGACTTCGGCATGAGTAATCCGTTGCATGCCCTGATCCGTTCGATGTCGCTTTTCGTCGAAGGGGCGGCCGGGATCGACAGCGCCACAGGGCGGAACTCATTTAATGTCGGCGTGGTTGAAGGAGGCGCCAGCGTGAACGCCATCCCTTCGCTGGCCAGAGCCAAGGTTGACTTGCGTTCAGAAACCAGCGCCGGCGTCGCACAACTTGCAAAATGCTTGACCGCCGCCGTCGAACGAGGCGTCGAGCTGGAAAATGCGGCGGCCCGCATGGGGCGAGTTTCCGCCGAAACCCGTCTGATCGGATCACGTCCGGGGGGACGTTTAGCGGAGGACGCGCCAATTCTTCAGGCGCTCCTGGCGGTGGATTCCTACCTGGGATTGCGAGCGCGCCTGGACTGCGCCTCAACCGACGCCAACATCCCGCTTTCTATGGGGAAGCAAGCTGTTTCAATCGGCGCAGGCGGCGCAGGAGGCGGCGCGCACACTTCTGCGGAGTGGTATCATCCGGCCGGCCGCGATCTTGGCCTTAAACGCATTTTCTTAACTTTGGCCATGTTACTCAGGGATCCGGCGCTAACTCAGGAAACCTCATGAGAACGGACCACCGGTCCGATTTGCGAGCCGAGGCAGCGCTGGTGGCGGTAACGGCTATCTGGGGCGCAACTTTCGTCCTGGTCAAGCTGGCCCTGGCCAGTGCTTCCACGCTGCTGTTTTTAGCGCTGCGTTTCAGCTTGGCGGCACTGGCTCTAGGGTTATTTCTTGCGGGGCGTCTGACTGGTTTTCCCGCACCCAAGCGTTCGATTGCGGCAGGCTGCGCCGCCGGAGTCTGCCTTTTTCTCGGCTACTATCTGCAAACCGCCGGCTTGCGGCTGACCTCACCCTCCAAGTCCGCATTTTTGACAGCGCTGTCGGTGGTAATGGTACCTTTGCTGGCTTCAATCGTCTATAAAAATGCGCCTCGGATCCGTGAGGCCGCAGGAGCAATTGCAGCCGCCTGCGGATTGGCATTATTAACGCTAGAGCCGGGCAGCCTGCACTTGAATCGAGGCGACGCGCTGACGCTCGGCTGCGCATGGGCCTTTGCCGCGCATGTAGTCGTCGTGGGACACTTTGCAACAAGCGTGAGCATTGAGTTGCTCAGCCTAACCCAGGTGGCGGTGACGGCAGCCCTGGCGCTGGCCACCTTCTGGTGGGCGGAACCGGTTCACGTTCGCTGGACCGGTAGCCTACTGGCGGCTCTGGCGGTGACGGGACTGCTGGCGACCGCCCTGGCCTTCACGGTTCAGACCTGGGCTCAAAGCCGGACCACGGCCACGCGCACAGCCCTCATATTGGCGCTGGAACCGGTTTTCGCCTGGATTACGTCAGCGCTGGCTACGGGAGAAAGGCTCAGCCGGCGCAGTTTGCTAGGAGCCGCGCTGATACTTTTCGGAATCGTCATGAACGAATTGAAACCCGGCAACAGAAAAATACATCAATGAAAGAAGGAGTACTTTCGTCTGCCCTATAATTGAATCAAGACCTTGGGCTGGTAAGGAGGCGTTCAATGGAATTGCTGACCGGTTTGCGCAAGCAGAAGCTGTTTTCCTTTTCATTACTGCTGTTCACACTCTCAATAGGCATACTCATCGGCACACTGATAAAGACCGGGGTGGGCGCCCAATCCGGGGCCGTTGCGCCGGACGCTCGGCCGCTCACCATACCCGATCCGGTGCAACTGTCCACGGCGTTTTCAGAACTGGCCAGAAAGATAGAGCCTTCGGTGGTCAACATTACCACTGATTACATCCCGGAACGCCAGCAATCAGCCCAAAATCGCAGGCTGCCTCAAGTTCCCGAAGAAGGCGATGACTTTTTTGACTTTTTCCGCCGCTTTCAGATTCCTTTCGGCGATGAGCCTATGGAGCAGCGGCGCACGGGCACCGGCTCCGGCGTGATCGTCGACCCCAACGGCTATATCATCACAAACAACCATGTAGTAGACGGCGCCACACGCATCAAAGTGAAGCTGAACAAAGAGCCGCAGGAGTACATAGCCAAACTAATCGGAACCGACCGGGAGACCGATTTGGCGGTCATAAAGATTGATGCGCCCAAAAAGCTCACCGCGGCAAAGATCGGCAACTCCGACGCTGTTCAGGTGGGTGACTGGGCGATAGCCATCGGTTCTCCTTTTGGCCTGGAGGCCACGGTTACGGCGGGTATCATCAGCGCCAAGGAACGTGACCTGCCTGGCGCCGAGCAGTTTCAGCATTTTCTGCAAACTGACGCGGCTATCAATCCCGGCAACAGCGGTGGTCCGCTGCTGAACATAAACGGCGAAGTGATCGGCATCAATACCGCCATCATTACCTCAAGCCGCGGCTACCAGGGCTTGGGCTTCGCCTTGCCCGTAAACATGGCCGTGAAAGTCTACAACCAGATAATTAAGTCCGGACGGGTAACGCGCGGCTCGATCGGCATACAGCTCCAAAGCCAGGTCAATCCTGAACTGCTGAAGGCCTATGGCGCCGACAGCGGGGTGTTCGTGACCAGCGTGCGCCCCGGCAGTCCTGGCGAAAAAGCCGGCTTGAAGGAGGCTGACATCATCATCTCTCTAAACGGAAAGCCGGTCAAGAATAACAACGAATTCATCAATGCCATCGCCGACACGCCGGTGGGTTCCACCGTAACGCTCGGCATACTGCGCGATGGAAAGCGCATGGATCTGAAAGTAACCGTGGGCGACCGCAGCGAGATCTGGGCCGACAATCCGCAGATTGCCGGCAACCGGGGCGGGCAACCCGGTCAAGGTGAATCCGCAGGCATTCGTTTCGGCATTTCGGTTCGCGGACTGAGTGCGGCGGAGCGCTCAGAAATGGGCATCCCCGGCGGCGCCGGCGTGCTTGTCACCGCGGTTGAGCCGGCTTCTTTTGCCGAAGACATTGGCATTCAGCCAAACGACGTGCTTACCGAGATCAACCGTCATCCCATAAATTCCGTGGATGACATACGAAAAGTCCAGTCGACTTTGAAACCGGGTGCTCCGGTGGCTTTTCGGGTGCTGCGCCCGTCGATCGCTCCCGGCGCCAGGACCTCCCGGCAGCGCACCTGGACGCCGCTTTATTTGGCGGGCACTCTTCCCAACCAGTTTTAGGGGCCCGGAACTTGCTCCGCGCTGTAATAATTGTTCTATGCGGTCTGGCCCTGGCGGCGTCCGGGCAGACCGCTAAAACTTCGCAAAAGAAATCCGGTCCGGCTGCCGCCAAAACGCAACCAACCGCCCGGAAATCGCAAACCCCTTCGGCCGCTTCTAAGCCAGCCTCCCCCCACCCGAAAAGCACGGCTCAAGGCAAGAGCACACCTCCAAAAACCACCGCGAAAACCTCTTCGGCCGCCAAAAAGCAAACAACTTCAAAAGCCCGAACAACCACTGCAAAACGCCGAGCTGTCCGCCGTCCCACCGTGCAGCAACAGCCCACCAAGGAACGGTACGCTGAAATACAACAGGCTCTTATCGACCGAGGTTTTCTTGAGGGACCTGCTTCCGGCATCTGGGACAAGCAGTCGATTGAAGCTCTGAAACGCTTTCAGCAGAGCGAGCAACTGGAGCCAACCGGTAAAATCACCGCTCTTTCGCTTATCCGTCTGGGGCTTGGACCCAAGCGCAATGATGTTGCAAGCAACGGCGGCGGACTCCCGCCAACTGAAGCAGGAGTGAATCCATGATCATCGGGGTCCCTCGAGAAATAAAAGACCACGAAACCCGGATTGGACTGGTCCCGAGCGGAGTAAAGGCGCTCAGCGAGATGGGCCACCGGGTGCTGGTTGAAGCCGGGGCAGGCGTCGGCAGCTCCATCTCTGACCAGGAGTACATAGACGCCGGAGCCGAGCTGACGCCGTCGGCGGCCGAGGTCTGGAAGCAGGCCGACATAGTAGTAAAAGTAAAAGAGCCTCAGCCCGCCGAATACGACTATCTGCGGCCCGGCTTGATACTTTTTACCTATCTGCACCTTGCTCCGCTGCCGGAGCTAACATCGCAATTATTAAAAACAGAAGTAACCGCCATCGGATATGAAACTATAAGTGAAGCAAGCGGAGTTTTGCCCTTACTTACGCCCATGAGCGAAATTGCAGGCCGCCTATCGGTGCAAATCGGCGCGCATTATCTGGAAGCCCCCAGCGGAGGCCGCGGCGTGCTACTCGGCGGCGTTCCCGGAGTGGCCCCAGCCGAGGTGTTGGTGCTCGGAGGCGGCGTGGTCGGCCATCACGCCGCCAAGATCGCCTTCGGCATGGGGGCGCGGGTCACGGTTATCGACAAGAATCTCAACCGGCTGCGGGAAATCGACGACATTTTTCACAGCCAGGTGGTTACGCTCGCTTCCAATGCCTGGACCATACGCGAAGCTCTCCGGCAAGCCGATCTGGTTATCGGCGCGGTCCTGGTGCCCGGAGCGGCTGCCCCGAAGCTGGTGACCCGCGATATGGTTTCAGCCATGAAGCCCGGCGCAGTAGTGGTGGACGTAAGCATTGACCAGGGCGGATGCCTGGAGACTTCGCGCCCCACCTCGCACTCATCTCCTACTTATACGGTTGACGGCGTGCTGCACTATTGCGTGCCAAACATGCCGGCATTGGTGCCGCACACTTCTACTTTTGCTCTGACCAACGCAACTTTTCCTTATCTTCGCGAATTGGCCACTTTAGGACTGGAGCGCGCCCTAGCTCAGAACCCTGCCCTGCGCCGGGGCGTGAACACGCACTGCGGGCGCCTGACTCATGCCGGCGTAGCGGAAAGCCAGGGATTGCCATTCCATCCGATAGAATCGCTTATTCCGCCTGCCTGATTCGGCGCCGGTTCTGCTTGTAAAAAATCATTCATTAGCAAACCATCAGAACAAATTTTGCTTGCCTTGCCGGGCAGGGGCTGCCAGAATGAAGACTCGGCGCAGGTTAGCCTGTGCCGATCAGGAGGCTGAACAATGCAGCTAAGGGTTCTAGCCTTTGTGCTGGCAGGCGGAAAGGGAACCCGCCTTTACCCTCTGACCAAGGAACGGGCCAAGCCGGCTGTGCCCTTCGGGGGCCAGTACCGCATAATCGATTTCGTCCTCAGCAATTTGATCAATTCAGGCATCTATTCCATCTACGTCTTGATACAGTTCAAAAGCCAGTCGCTTTTGCAGCACCTGCGCGACGGCTGGCAGTTCAGCGGAATTCTGCAAGACCAGTTCATCATCCCCGTCCCGGCGCAGATGCGCACGCCGGGCGAAACCTGGTACCGCGGAACCGCCGACGCCATTTACCACAACCTGAACCTGATCGAGCAGAGCCGTCCGGACGTAGTGGCTATCTTCGGCGCCGATCACATTTACCGGATGAATATCCGCCAGATGATTCAGTTTCATCAGGAGCGCCAAGCTGAGGTAACCGTAGCCGCCATTCCCGTCGAAAAGCAATGGGCGGCCGAATTCGGAGTGCTCGAAACCGATTCGGCGGCCAGAATAACGGGCTTTTTTGAAAAGGATCCCGAAGCCCCAACCATACCCGGCAATCCCGAGCGCGTTTTTGCCTCCATGGGCAACTACATTTTCTCGACGCCGGTGCTGGTGCGGGAGCTTCTGGCTGACGCCGAAAACGACAAAAGCGGCCATGACTTCGGCAAAAACATATTGCCCGCGATGGTTGGCCGCTCGGCCATGTATGCCTACAACTTCCTGAACAACACCATACCGGGCGATCCGCCGGGCGCGGAACCCTACTGGCGCGATGTCGGGACCATAGATGCTTACTTTGACGCCAGCGCCGACGTGCGCGCCGTAGCGCCCGCGCTCAATCTCTACAACCCGCAATGGCCGCTGCGCACGGCGCGTTATGCCGACCCGCCGGCAAAATTCACCTTCGATGAGGACGGGCGGCGCGGCGAAGCCATTGACTCGGTGGTTTCCGGCGGCTGCATACTTTCAGGGGGAATGGTCCGCAGGTGCGTGCTAGGTAGGCATGTGCGGGTTCATGCCGGCGCAGTGCTTGAAGATTGCGTGGTGTTCGACAACTGCGACATCGGGCGCCGCTGCCGGATTCGCCGGACCATCCTGGATAAGAACGTAACCATACCACCGGATACGATCATCGGTTACGATCTGGAACAAGACCGCAAGAAATACTACGTCACCGAAAGCGGAATCGTGGTTGTGGAGGGTAGGCGCAGCCCTGTGCGGATATCAAGTTTGATTGTTTAAAATCCGCCTCAAGCAAACCGAAAACTAGGGCCGCGCCTGCTGATGACGGGGTGTTTGCGGAATCCTAAAACTGCTCAACCAGATAGTTTTCGATTCCGATGTCTTTGATCATGCCGAGCTGCGTCTCCAGCCAGTCGGCGTGCCCTTCCTCATCCTGCAACAGTTTTTTGAAAAGTTCCCTGCTTCCGTTGTCGCCGGCTTCGCCGCAAATACGCATGGCTTCGTTATAGGAGGCAACGGCCGCGGTTTCAAGCGCCAGATCATTTTCCAGTTGGGCTTTTACGCTCTCGCCGATGGTCAGCGGCAAGATTTCAGCCATATTCGGCTTGCCTTCAAGGAAAAGGATCCGTTCGACCAAAGCCTCGGCGTGCTTCATCTCATCAATGGATTGTTTTTTAATGTATTCGGCAAGCTTCTTATAGCCCCAGTTTTCGCACATCTCGGCGTGCACAAAGTACTGGTTTATGGCGGTGAGCTCCTCTTTCAGAGCTTTATTCAGGACCTGAATGACTTTTTCGTTGCCACGCATAGTTTATCTCCAAACAATATGATTCATTCTAGCACCCTCAGGCTTCAAGTTTTGATAAATTATTGAGGAAAATGGTTATTTTCGTCACCGGCGGGGCGGGCTTCATCGGCAGCCAGTTCATTCGCTCCTGGATTCAACAGCATCCTGAGGATGAACTGATTAACTTCGATAAACTAACCTATGCTGGAAATCTAGAAAATCTGGCCGCGGTCGAAAGCCATCCTTCATACCGGCTGGTGCGCGGCGACATCTGCAACCCGGAACAAGTCAGCCGGGCTCTGCCGGAGGGCTGCGAGGCGGTGGTGCACTTTGCCGCCGAATCTCACGTCGACCGCAGTATTATGAGCGCAGCCGAATTCGTTCAGACCAATGTGCTCGGCACGCAGGTTTTGCTGGATGTGGCGCGCTCTAAAGGCGTCCGACGATTTATTTACATCTCAACCGACGAGGTCGGCGGCAGCATCCCGGAAGGCCTGTTTTTCCGGGAGGACTCGCCCTTGGCCCCCAGCAGCCCCTATGCCGCCAGCAAAGCGGCCGGCGAGCATTTGGCGCGCGCAGCGGCGCACACCTTTGGAATGGACGTCATCATCACCCGAACCAGCAACAACTACGGCCCCTATCAGTTCCCGGAAAAACTGATCCCTTTGGCCATTTGCAACGCCCTGGAGGATCAGCCTATCCCGGTTTACGGCGACGGCCTTCAGGTGCGCGACTGGATCTATGTCGAAGACAACTGCCGCGCTCTCATTGAAGTGCTCAAGCGGGGCCGCGCCCGGGCAACCTATCACATCGGCGGCGGCTGTCAGATTCCCAATCTGGAACTTCTGAAAAAACTTCTGCACATTATGGGAAAACCGGAAAGTTTACTAACTCATGTCACCGACCGGCCGGGCCACGACCGCCGCTATGCCGTAGACTGTTCCTTGATCCGGAGCGAGCTGGGCTGGCAGCCGGAGGTGAGCCTGGAAGAAGGGTTGCGCCGGACGGTTGAGTGGTATCGCTCAAACCCCGGCTGGGTGGCCCGCACGCGCAGCGGTGAGTACCGAAGTTACTATGAGCGCCTCTACGGTGCGGCTCTAGGAAGAAAACCATGAGGCCGATTACGAAAATCACATTGCCGCGTTGCCCGAAGGGCTTGGGAAGCCTGATCAGCTCGCCTGATTCTCAGGACCTTATAGAAGGCGTAAGGATACAGCCGCTTTTACTTTACCCCGACGACCGGGGTTATTTCCTTGAAATCCTGCGAGCCGGGCAAGGTTTGGTGACGAATTTTCCGGCTACCATGCAAGTTTCAGCGGCCTACAACTTTCCGGGAACCATCAAAGCCTGGCACTATCACCTGCACCAAACCGATTGCTTTGCTCCTGTCGCCGGGCTGCTTCAAATAGCGCTGGTTGATTTGCGCAGGGGCTCGCCCACCTTCGGGCAACGCAATACAATCTACGCTGGCGCGCTGCGTCCCTGGCAGGTTTTGATTCCGCCCGGCGTGGGGCACGGCTACAAGGTCATCGGGCGAGAGCCGTCGGTGTTAGTCTATGCCACCAGCCGCTTCTACGATCCGGCCGACGAAGGCCGCCTGCCTTACGACCATCCCGGCATAAATTACGACTGGGAAATTCAGCACAAGTAGGCCGGCGCCGTGGAACAGCCCGTCCGGCCGCCGCGTCATTAGTGTGTGGATCTGATTTCGGTGCGTCTTTGCTGTGGCGTGTTGGCTGTTGGTTTGACGGTTTTCGCTCAGGATGCGCGCCAGATCATACTGCTTTCGGCCGAACGGGATCAGAACGACGTAGAGGTTCGCAAGAACTTCACCTACACGGTGCACACCGACCAGTTCGACGTCGACCAAGCAGGCCGCATGAGCCTGCTTGAAAGCGAGACTAAAGAAGTGCTGATCCTGTATGGACGCCCCTACGAACGACTGGTTGCCCGCAACGGCCGGCCGTTATCGCCGGCCGAGCAGCGCCGCGAGCAAGAGAAACTCGAGCGGGAATCAGCGCGGCGCCGACGGCAATCGGCTTCAGATCGAGCCAGGCGGGCGGAGCAGGAAAATGAAAACCTACGTCGTCAAAAAGAAATCCTGCGCGAAGTGGCCGACGCCTTTGACTTCCGGCTGCTGGGCGAAGAAAGCTTTAACGGCGCAGCAACCTGGGTGATTGCCGCCGAACCAAAACCAAACTACCATCCACGTTCCCGCCAGACCCGTATCCTACCCGCTTTGCGAGGCAAGGTTTGGATAACCCAACAGGATTACCGTTGGGTGAAGATCGAAGCCGAAGTGATCAGGACTATCAGTTTCGGCCTGTTTCTGGCGCGCCTGAATCCGGGGACCACCCTGAACTTCGAGCAACAACTGGTGGGCGGCGAAACCTGGATGCCGAGCAGCTTCTCAGCACGCGTTGCGGCCAGGGTGGCGCTGGTCAAAAAGTATGACCGGGCGATTCGCACGGTTTTTTACGACTACCGCCGGTTCAGCAGCGATTCGCGCGTGGTCTCTTTTGAAGAGAAGGCGGAAACTGACCCGTAAGGAGGGGCGGGCTGCACCGGGCATGATTCGGCAAACGCAGCGGCCGCAGTCCGACAGGCTTGCCGTCACATCAGCAAGCTGGTGCGTGAGCAAGAATGCCGTGGCAGCCCGGCAAGTGCCGGGGTGGTCTTGCGCCAACAGGCGCCACCCCGGCTCCAAATCGCTCCGCGGCGGCATTTCAGCAGACCGGTTGCCGGGCGAATACGCTTGACCTGCTGCCGTTACGCCAGCAGGCCAGGCATCCTTTTTAGCTGTGCGAGCGCAGCAGGGTTGGAATATCCGCACCCTTAGGGCAGTCGGGCCGGCAGTTCTATGGCTTTTGGGTAAACTGATTTCTAGGTTGGTAACCAGCATTTATGAGCTGGTTAATGTTTCCGCAGCAGTGATTGCGAGTTGAGAGCGAAGTGCGCGGGGTCCGCCCAAGCGCACGGAACAAGCGGCTGCAACCGCTGCCTCCGGTCGCGGCGAAGCCGCTTTCGTTTAGCATTCTGCCTTCTCGCCCCTACGGGTGGCCCCCACCCCTGTTGATGCTCAAAGCCTCGTATTTGCCCGCGACAAAGTGCTGAACATGCAGGTGGCAAGGTTTTGTAAGTTCCGGTGGTAAAGGAGTAAGCGTCTTATAAAAAGGGCAATTTTAGCCAGGCCGGCTGAGGTCAAAGAAAATCATGAAGTGGGTTCATCGCTGAGCGAGCGCAGCCTCCGCGCCGCCGCCTCCGGCGTAATATCGCGCTGCGGCATGGCCAGCAATTCATATCCGACCATGAACTTTCGAATAGTGGCCGAGCGCAGCAGCGGCGGCAGGAAGTGCGCGTGCAGATGCCACTCGGGATGGGGCTGGCCGTCGGAGGGCTGCTGGTGTACGCCGAAAGAGTAAGGAAACGGTACGCCGAACAGATTGTCATAGCGACGGGTGACGCGTCCCAGAATGTCGGCCAGATCGTCTCGCATCTGGCCGTCGAGCAAAGTAATTCCGGCCACATGGCGGCGGGCGACCACCATAACCTCAAACGGCCAGATGGCCCAAAATGGGGCCAGTGCGGTGAAGGAACTGTTTTCACATATAATGCGCTCGCCCGCCTCGCGCTCCTGCTCCAGATAATCGCAGAGCAGGCAGCGGCGCCGCGCCTCCAGGTATTCGCGCTGGCGCTGCTGCTCGCGCAGCACCTCGTTGGGGATGCTCGCAGTGGCCCATATTTGACAGTGCGGGTGAGGGTTGCTGCATCCCATCATCTCGCCCCGGTTTTCAAAGATCTGGACGTAGTTGATGAAAGGCAGTGCGCCAATCTCCTCCGCTTGCGCCGCCCATAAATCGACCACCGCCCTGACCTCCAGGCGGCTCATTCGAGCCAGCGTCAGGTCATGTCGCGGAGAAAAGCAGACCACGCGGCAAAGACCGGGCTCGGAGGCGGCCGCCAGCAATCCTTGGCCGGCGCTTGCGCCCACCGGCGTATCGGGCGTAAGCGCGGCGAAATCGTTATCGAACACGAATGTGGAAGTGTATTGCGGATTGCGTGCGCCACCGGCGCGAAGGTTGCCGGGACACAGATAGCAATCCGGTTCATACGGGGCGAGCTTTTTCGGCTCGCCCCGCTCAACTTGCCCTTGCCAAGGCCGTTCGGTGCGGTGCGGAGAAACCAGAACCCAATCGCCGGTGAGCTGGTTCAGACGCCGGTGGGGTTGATGCTCCAAATCCAGCATTAAGCGTCCCATCAGATGGAGAAAACCGCTCCCGTATCGGCGCTGGTGACAAACTGCGCGTAACGCCCCAACCAGCCACGCTTGACCTTTGGCTCAAACGGCGGCAAAGCCTCCAATCGCCGTTTAATTTCCTCCTCGCTCACCCGCAACTCGAGGCGGCGTTCACGCGCATTGATATAGATGCGGTCGCCAGGCCGGACCGCGGCAATCGGGCCGCGCGCGGCGGCTTCCGGCGCAACATGCCCGATGCACAACCCGCGCGTGCCGCCGGAAAAGCGCCCGTCGGTAATAAGCGCGGCGCGCGTGCCGGCGCCCGAAAGCGCAGAAGTCGGCGAGAGCATCTCCTGCATGCCCGGGCCTCCGCGCGGACCCTCATAACGAATCACGACCACGTCTCCATCTTTAACTTCGCCGCGCAGAATCCCCTCGAGCGCCTCCTCCTGGGATTCGTAAATCCGGGCCGGGCCTTCGAATTCCATCATCGAAGGATCCACTCCGGCGGTTTTTACGATCGAACCACGCGGGGCTAGGTTGCCGAACAGCACGGCCAGCCCTCCGGTCGCCGAAAAGGCCCGCTCCACAGGGCGTATGACGTCGCCGTCGGCGTCGCGCGAGCCTTCAACGTAATCGGCCAGCCGCCCGGCCACCGTGGGCACATTCAGATCAAGATACGGATTGCCGCTCCGTGCTATTTCTTTGAGAATTGTTCCGATGCCTCCGGCGGCGTGAACGTCTTCGACATGCACTTCCGGACGGCTGGGAGCTATTCGGCAAATGTTGGGCGTGCTGTCGCTGATGCGATTCAACCGGTCCAGGTCGTAGCCGACGCCGGCCGAATGCGCCAGCGCCAATCCGTGCAGCACGGTGTTGGTGGAGCCGCCCATGGCCACGTCCAGCACGAAGGCGTTGTCGAGGGATTTCTCGGTGACAATGTCCAGCGGCCGCAGGTTCCGCTCCATGCAGTTTTTGAGCGCACGAGCGGCTTGGCGCACCAGGTTCAGACGCGCAGGATTCAATGTGGTGCGCGTTCTGGCTGCATCCGCCCAGACCTCCGCCGTGATGGTGCCGTTGCCCGGCAGCGCCAACCCGATGGCTTCGGCCAGACAGTTCATTGAATTGGCCGTGAACATGCCAGCGCAACTGCCGCATCCCGGACAAGCCGATTCAGCCAGCTCGCGCAAACCCTGTTCGCTGAGCTTTCCAACACTGTAGCGGCCGACGCCTTCGAAGACCGAAATCAGATCGGATCCTCCTCGGCCAGCCAACATCGGGCCGCCGCTCACATAGACCGCCGGAATGTTCAGGCGCACCATCGCGTTCAGCATTCCGGGCACGATCTTGTCGCAATTGCCTATACCGATCCAGCCGTCGCAAGGATGAGCGCCGATGATCGATTCGATCTGATCCGTGATCAGCTCGCGCGAGGGCAGCGAATATTTCATGCCGAAATGGCCCATGGCGATTCCGTCGCAGATGGCCGCCCCCACATTCGTATACCAGACCAGAAATCCGAGTGATTCCAGCTCTTCCTTCAGCAAAGCGCCCAACTTGTCCAGATGGGCGTGGCCAGGAATCTGAGTCGTATAGGAGTTAACTATGGTGACGATCGGTTTGGAAAGATCGTCGAGTGAACGTATGAGTCCTTCCGCCTTCATCAGACTGGCGGCTGGAAGCATCTTGACGCCGTCCTTTAGGATGCGGCTGCCTCGTTTGCGAATATCTTCTATGCCCTGGTTCATGGATTCATTCTCGCAAAACCGGCAGGCTCGAAAGCAAGTTCACCCCGCAAGTATGAGGTAGAATGCTAAGCGCATGCGTCACTCGACATGTTGTAGCCGACGCAGTTTTTTGTCCCTTGCCGCAGCCGCCGCTTGCGGGGCGGCCCAAGATGAAGGCTTTGAGCCGCTCTTTGACGGCCGCTCGCTCAAGGGCTGGCGGGCGATCCCGCGCCTGCCCGTCCCGGCTTTTCCGGGCGCGGCTGCCCCCTCGCCCGACAGCCCGGCCTACCGGCGGGCGCTCACCAGCCGCGGTCGCTGGGTGGTTGAAAACGGCGCCATTATCGGGGGCCAGGATCCGCCGGGTTCGCGGCTGGGCGCTTACTTAATAACCGAAGAAACCTTCGGCGATTTCGAACTGATTGTTGAAGCCAATCCGGACTGGGCCACTGACAGCGGCATCATGGTCCGGGCAACATCATTGGGCGGACAAGGTTTTCAGGTTCACATGGACTACCGGATGCTCGGCTCAGTCGGAACCTTTTACGGCAACGGCATCGGTGAATGGCGCGCCCGTCATTACGCCTTCAACCCGCGCTTCGACCAGAACCGGCGCGTCATAGGCCTGCACCGGGAACTCGCTCCGGATGAGGAAATCCGCCGTCTGGCCTGGCATTCGGATCCCGAGGAATTCTTTCGCGTTTGGCGTTTCGGCGACTGGAATACTATTCGCATTCGCTGCGTCGGTGCTTACCCGCGCATAACGACCTGGGTGAACGGGTCTCGAATCGCCGAGCTGGATGCCGCCACGCTGCAAGCGCCCAACTATGATCGCGAAGCCGTGTATGGATTGCTGGGCCGGCGCGGCCATATAGCATTTGAGGTGCACGACAACCCGGACAGTCTATGGATGGGACTGGACCGCTGGCTGCCGGGCCATGTCTGCCGCTACCGCAACATACGCATCCGGCGGCTGGACTGATCAGTCTGCTACGTCTTGCTCGCAAACCAGCGTGCGGCGCTCCAGGCTGCTCCGGCGGGCTAGTTCCAGAATCTCCATAACACGACAGGCGGCGGCAGCCGTCACCGCTGGCTCAGCGCGCCCTCCGATGGCGTCGCGTATGTTTTCGTAGTAACGCCGGTAATCGCCGGCCAGCGTGGGGACAGTTTCCTGGCGCAGGGAATCGCCGTCACGAACCGAGAGCCGTCCCCAGTCCTGCGGCGGCTCCTCTCCCCAGTCAGACCCCTCGGGCATCTCTCCTGACCGCAGTCGGGCCTCCTGCGGGTCCAGACCGTACTTGATGTAGCTGCCCAACGTCCCTCGCACCAGGAAGCGATGCCCCGGCTCTGCTCCCAGCAAGGAGGCCCCTAGAAACACACGGAAATCTGCATAGTGGAGGATGACGTCAAAAGCATCATCTGCACGTGCGGCCTCCCGTTCTGTGCGCACATCAGCCGTGACGGCTTCGGGCATTCCAAATAAGACCAGCGCCTGATCTATCAGATGAGGGCCGATATCCCAAAGTAAACCTCCGCCCGGCTGATCGCTTTCGCGCCATGCGCCGGGGCGGGGCGACGGCCTCCAGCGATCGAAGCGGGAATCGAATCTCTTGATGCGCCCCAGCACACCTTCCGCAATCAACTTCCTAACCGTGAGGAAATCGCTGTCCCAGCGCCGATTCTGGTAAACCGAAAGCAAGCGCCCGGACCGAGCAGCTAAATTCACCAGCTCGCGCGCTTCGGCCGAGGTCACCGTGAAAGGCTTGTCCACGACGACATCCCGGCCCGCTTCCAGCGAGCGGCGAACCAGCTCATAGTGCGTTTGATTCGGCGTGGCAATAACTACCAGCCGGATCGCCGAGTCTTCCAGTAGTTCATCCAGGCTACGGACCACCTCGACATCCGGAAAGAGCTTCCGGGCGTTGTCGCTGTGCCGCTCGACGACTTTCTTTAGGCGAAGCCCCTGAACCGCGCGGATGAACGGAGCATGAAAAAAACGGCCAGCCGCCCCAAAACCCACCAAGCCGACATTGATCTCAAAGCTCATCGCACCCCCTGTGCGCCGTGATAGCTGGCGCGGATGCGTTCAATATCGGCGTGGTAGGCCTGAAGGGACTTAACTCGAACCTCCGGCGCCTGGCGCCGGGCTGCAATGCCTTTAGCCGCGGCCATGGCGCCGGCCAGGGTGGTTATATAAGGCACCTTGTACTTGATAGCGCTCTTGCGTATGTAGGAATCATCGTACTTACTTTGCTTGCCGGCCGGAGTATTTATGACAAGATTAATCCGCCGGTTCATAATAAGGTCCACTATGTTGGGCCGGCCTTCGTGAAGTTTGAGCACCTGCTCCGCCTTAATGCCATGCTGCGCCAGGCAGGCGGCTGTGCCTTCGGTAGCCAAAAGACTGAAGCCGAGCTCGGCGAACTGCCGCGCAACTTCAACCACCGCCGGGCGGTCCTTTTCGGCTACAGTGATGAGCACTGTCCCCTCCAGCGGCAGTGTTTGCTGCGTGGCTTCCTGTGCCTTGAAGAAAGCTTCGCCGAAAGAATCGGCTAGCCCGAGCACCTCACCGGTTGAGCGCATCTCCGGCCCCAGCACCGGATCAACCTCCGGAAACATGTTGAAGGGGAAGACGGCTTCTTTGACGCCGTAATGCGGAACCGGAGTCTCGCGCAGGCCGAGATCCGTCAGTTTCTTGCCCAGCATCAACTCGGTGGCGATGCGCGCCATTTGTATATTGCAGACTTTCGAAACCAGCGGCACCGTGCGGGAGGCCCGCGGGTTGGCTTCGAGCACCCACACCATGTCGTCGGCTATGGCGTACTGAATATTCATAAGTCCAACCACATGCAATTCAACGGCGATGCGCCGGGTGTAGTCGCGAATGGTTTCGATATGGCGGGCGGGAATGCTCACCGGCGGAATCACGCAGGCCGAATCGCCCGAGTGAATGCCCGCCAGTTCAATGTGCTCCATGACGGCGGGGATAAAAACGTCGGTTCCGTCGGAAATGGCGTCGGCTTCGGCCTCAATGGCGTTGACCAGAAATTTGTCGATCAAAATGGGGCGTTCAGGTGTAACGTCGACCGCTGCGGCCATATAGTGCCGCAGCATTTCCTCATCATAGACTACTTCCATACCGCGGCCGCCGAGCACGTAGCTCGGCCGCACCATGAGCGGATAACCGATCCGCTTGGCCACCTGGACAGCTTCCTCCACGCTCACCGCCATATCCGACGCCGGCATGGGGATTCCGAGCCGGGCCATCATCTTGCGGAACCTGTCACGGTCCTCAGCCAGATCGATTGTTTCGACTGAGGTGCCCAGAATCCGAACTCCAGCCGCCGCCAGCTCGCCGGCAATATTAAGGGGCGTCTGGCCGCCAAACTGTACGATCACTCCCATCGGCTTTTCTTTCTCGTAAATGCTAAGCACATCCTCGACGGTGAGCGGCTCAAAATACAGCTTGTCGGAAGTGTCGTAGTCGGTTGAAACCGTCTCGGGGTTGCAGTTCACCATGATGGATTCGTAGCCGGCGTCGCGGAGCGCAAAGGCGGCGTGCACGCAGCAGTAATCAAATTCTATTCCCTGGCCGATGCGGTTCGGCCCGCCGCCGAGCACCATGACCTTTTTGGGATTCGAGGTAGCCGAGGTCCGGTCCGGCGCATTGTAGGTTGAATAATAATAAGCCGCGTTTTCAACGCCGCTCACCGGCACCGCATCCCAGCCCTGCACGATGCCGAGCTGCTTGCGGCGTTCGCGGATTTCGCTCTCGCTCAAGCCCAGCAGTTTGGCCAGATAACGATCGGCAAAACCGTCGCGCTTGGCGCGCGCCAGCAGATCATCGGGCAGCATGCGGCCGCGGTGGCGCAAAATCTCCTCTTCCAGTTCGACGAGTTCGCGCATCTGCTCGATAAAGTAGGGCTTGATGTAGGTCTTCTCGTAAAGCTGCTCGACGGTGGCGCCCTTGCGCAGGGCTTCGTACATGATGAATTGGCGTTCGCTAGAGGGCTCGCGCAGCAAATCCATGAGTTCGGCGAGAGTCTTAGTATGGAAATCCTTGGCGAAGCCCAAGCCGTAGCGTCCGGTTTCCAGCGAGCGTATGGATTTTTGCAGAGCCTCCTTGTAAGTCTTGCCGATGCTCATGACTTCGCCGACGGCTCTCATCTGCGTTCCCAGCCGGTCCTGGGCGCCGCGGAATTTTTCAAAAGCCCAGCGAGCGAATTTAACGACCACATAGTCGCCCCAGGGTTCATACTTTTCGAGCGTTCCCCGCCGCCAGTAGGGGATCTCATCCAGAGTAAGCCCTGCCGCCAGTTTGCTCGATACCTGCGCAATGGGAAACCCGGTGGCCTTGGAGGCGAGCGCCGAGGAGCGCGAGGTGCGCGGATTGATTTCAATCACCACCACGCGGCCGGTTTTCGGGTCGTGCGCGAATTGAATGTTGGTACCGCCGATCACCTGTATCGCTTCGACGATGCGGTAGGACATCTGCTGGAGCTTGGCCTGTAGCTCAGGCGCAATCGTCAGCATGGGCGCCGTACAGAAAGAATCGCCGGTATGCACGCCCATGGCGTCGACATTTTCGATGAAACATACCGTGATCATCTGGTTCTTGGCGTCGCGCACGACCTCCAGCTCCAGCTCTTCCCAGCCCAGCACGGACTCCTCGACCAGAATCTGCCCGACCAAGCTTGCGGCGATGCCGCGCGCCGCCACCACCCGCAACTCCTCAACGTTATAGACCAGCCCGCCGCCGGTGCCGCCCAGCGTGTAAGCGGGACGAATAACCACCGGGTAGCCGAGCTCGGCCGCGATTCGCTCGGCTTGCTCAACGCTGAACGCCGGAGCGCTGCGCGGCATTTCGATTCCCAATCTGTTCATGGTCTCCTTAAACGCGATGCGGTCCTCACCGCGCTCGATGGCGTCGACCTGAACGCCTATAACCTTGACTCCATATCGTTCGAGCGCGCCCGCGCGGGCCAGCTCGGCGCACAAATTCAAACCGGTTTGCCCCCCAAGGTTGGGAAGCAGCGCGTCTGGCCGCTCGCGCTCGATGATGGCGATCATGCTTTGAAGATTGAGCGGCTCGATGTAGGTCACATCGGCCATGCCCGGATCGGTCATGATCGTAGCCGGATTGGAGTTGACCAGCACAATTTCGTAGCCGAGAGCCCGCAACGCCTTGCAGGCTTGGGTGCCGGAATAATCAAACTCACAGGCTTGGCCGATCACGATCGGGCCGGAGCCGATAATCATTACTTTGCGGATATCCGTGCGACGTGGCATCTGGAATCTTTCCGGTGACTAGGTAAACACTCCATTATCTAAAAAAAGTTCCAGTTCCGCCGATAAGGTGGTCTCGGCAGAGATCCGTCCGGCGGAAATTAGCCAATGCTGGTCCTTTTTGGGATCCTGATTGTACTGGCCGCAGTGCTGGGCGGTTTCGTCCTGGAGGGCGGCAACATCCTGGTGTTGCTCCAGCCGGCAGAACTGCTCATCATTCTGGGAGCAGCTTTGGGCATTGTGCTGGCCGCCAACCCCCGGACTTCGGTCATCAATATTCTCCGGGGCGTCTTCTCGATTCTTCGCCGCACGCCCTACACCCCAGCCTTCTACCGCTCGGCGCTCATGATGCTCTATGAACTCTTCAGCATCGGCCGCCGGCAGGGGATGGCCGCCCTGGAAACCCACATCGAAGATCCCGGCTCAAGTTCCGTTTTCCAGAAGTATCCTGAGGTGACGCAAGATGAAGGTGCACTAAGCTTCGTTTGCGATTCGCTGCGAATGCTGACCACCGGGGTAGCCCACTCAAGCGAGCTGGCGCAGTTGATGGATCAGGACATGGAAGTGCAAAGGCGGGAGCGGCATGCTCCAGTGAGTTCACTAGGCATGCTGGCTGACTCGCTGCCCGGCCTAGGAATTGTAGCGGCCGTGCTAGGCGTGGTCGTCACCATGCAGGCGCTCGGCAGCGCCCCGGAGGAGATCGGACAGCGTGTGGCGGCGGCACTGGTCGGAACATTTCTGGGTATCTTGCTGTGCTACGGCGTGGTCGGCCCGCTGGCCTCACACCTGGAGACGCGGAACGAAGCCCGAGCTTACTTCTTGCAGTGTCTGTTTGCCGGCATACATGCTTTTGCCCGCGGCTCCAGCCCGTTGCTTGCGGCTGAATTCGCCCGGCGAGCCATTCCCCTAGAATGGCGTCCATCATTTGAGGAGATGGAAACTACCTTCCGCCGCGAAGTGAAGTTGCCGCCGGCGCCCAACCAGGTTTTCCAAAATGTCGCCCAAGAGCACGCCGGTTGAAACTGCGCTCGGCCCTCGCCGTGCCGCGCGCCAACCCGTACGCCACCGCGGGGGCGCATGGAAGGTCGCCTACGCGGACTTTGTCACGGCGCTGATGGCCTTGTTCATCGTGCTCTGGCTGATGAACTCCAGCCGCCAGATACAGCAGGCGATCAGCGCTTATTTCCGTGATCCTAAGGCTTACTCGCGCATAGTCGCCCTGGCTTCCGGACACGATGAGGCGGCTCAGGGCGAGATGCTGATGGACCGCAACAATGCTCAAGCTCTGAAAGAAAGAATCGAGCAGGCCATACTCAACCAACCGGAGCTGGCCGAGCTGCGCGATCAGGTGCGGATCAGCCTGACCCCGGAAGGTTTGCGCATCGAGCTGATGGAGACCGAGCAAGGACTGTTCTTTGAAAGCGGGCGGCCTGAACCCAGCCCCAAAGGGCAACGCATGCTGGCGCTGCTCGCCCAGCAGTTGGGTAGGCTGCGCAACAGGCTGGTGATCGAAGGTCACACCGACGCCCGGCCCTACCGTTTCGGCGGCATCACGGGCTACACCAACTGGGAACTATCGGTTGACCGCGCCAACGCCGCCCGCCGCTTCATGCAGGATCACGGCGTAGATCCGGGGCAGGTCACGCAGGTGCGCGGCTTCGCCGACCGGCGCCTGCTGGAGCCCGCTGCGCCCAACGACAGCCGCAACCGCCGGGTCTCACTAGTCGTAGAATATGACCAACCTGCCGCAGCGGAACCGGAGCCGCAACCGCGTATCCCCGTTCTGCGCTGAATCAAAGCTGCACGCGCGAAAACAGGTACGTCCCAACCCCCAAAAGCAGCACCGTGATGGCCGACATCACCGCCAGATCGGTCGCCGGCCCGAAGTAGTAATTCCCGCCAAGGGCGCCACGCAGCCCGTCAACTCCGTAGGAGAGCGGATCGAACGAGGCGATTACTTGCATGGGACGGATCGTATGATGTAGCGGAAAAAGCGCCCCGGAAAGAAAAAATGTGGGCATCACCACAAAGCTCATCACCAGTTGAAAGCCCTGAAAATCCTCCAGCATCGAAGCCACCGCCGTGCCGAGCGCAGTGAACATTATGGCGATCAGCGACATGAACACGAACGCCAGGGGCCAAGCGCGCCAGCTCGCCGGACGAAAACCCACAGCCAGGCAGATGGCCACTACTATTCCGCCTTGAATAAGGGCTACCGTGGCGCCTCCCAGAGTCCGGCCGATCATTATCATGAGCCGCGGCACCGGCGCCACCAGGGTTTCTTTCAGAAAGCCGAACTGGCGGTCCCAGATCAAATCCACCCCGGTGAAAAGCGCGGTGAAAAGAATAGTCATACCAATGACTCCCGGCGCCAGAAATTGCAGATAATCGCCCTGTCCCGCCTGGCGGAAGACCGGCCCGAAGCCCAGACCGAAGCCGAGCAGAAACAACATGGGCTGACCGAGCGAGCCCACAATACGCGCACGCGAGCGCAGGTAACGCTTCAGTTGGCGTATCCAGAGAACATAAATGGCGTTCACGGCCGCCTCCTGGCCCACATACGGGCTATGGTACGCATCTGCTCAACGGTTGAGGCCTCCTCCTCGCGAATCGAGGTGCCGGTCAGCGCCAGGAAAGCCTGCTCGAGGCTCGACGTCCCGGTTTGTTGTTTTAACTGCTGGGGAGAGCCCTGAGCGACTATGCGGCCGTGATCGATAATGGCTATTCTCTGAGCTACGCGTTCGGCCTCCTCCATGTAATGCGTCGTCAGAAACACGGTAACCTTGTCGGTGCGGTTGAGCGCCAACACATGGGTCCAGAGCTGGTTGCGCGTTTGCGGATCCAACCCCAGAGTCGGCTCATCCAGGAAGAGGATTTTGGGGGTGTGCAGCAGGCCGCGGGCGATCTCTAGCCGTCGGCGCATTCCACCTGAGAAATTCTTTACGCGGTCGTGCCTTCGGTCCCAGAGCTCAAACAATTTCAGCAGTCGCTCGATGCCTTCGGCGCGCGCCTTCCCAGGCACGTTGTACAGCAGGCCATGAAAATCCATGTTCTCGTAAGCCGTAAGCTCGTCGTCCAGGCTTGGATCCTGAAAAACGATCCCGAAACGCTTGCGGACCTGATGGGGGTGGACCGCCGGGTCAAGTCCGTCTATTTCAAGCTTTCCCGAACTCGGGCGGAGCAGCGTGGTCAGCATCTTGATGGTGGTGGTTTTACCGGCGCCGTTCGGCCCGAGAAAAGCAAAAACTTCGCCTGCGGCAACCTCAAAAGAAATCTCCTTCACCGCCTCCAACTGGCCGAATTTTTTTGACAGCCTTTCGGCTCTGATGATTTTTGAATCAGGCATAACAGGTAAACACCCGGCTAAAACGGCTTACCTTGCTCAAACACGATGTCGACCGGAATGTTCAACCGGGACAACCGTTCCAGGTCGGCTTTGAGCATTGTAGATAAGACGCCCGCCTCTTTCACGAAAGTTGCGGCTGCGGCGTAATCGCCGTCGCCTTGGAGCCGCAGGATTCGGTTCACCAAGCTGATTATGGCAAGTTGCATTTTTACCTGATCCACGCGATAGCGCCCGTTTTCATCCCTGCGGAAGGCGCCCGCCTTCTCGAAGTAATTGAAATGGATCAGATTGGCCGTGCCATGAGCGCTGGCGGTGCCGAAGCGCACTGAGCGAAAAATTCCCGCTAGAAAAGTAACATAGTTATCTAGTAAGTCTGTGTCGCGGTAAGTTTCGTTTTCATGTAACTTAGTTATAAGATATAGTCCCAATATGTCAGCCTTGCTCTCCTCAATGGTTGAAGCCAGTTCTTTTAACGCTTCGCGCACGGTCTGACGGCCGCTTAAAATCTTCTTGATTCCTAAGCCGTGAGCCACCTCATGAAACAAGGTATTGGCGAAAAAGGCGTCGAAGTTGACGCGTGCCTGCTGATCCGCAGCTATCACTTCCTGGGCCAGCGGCAGGAGAATCTTTTCAAACTTGGCCCGCATTACGTTTCTTAGCTGAAGCCGGCGGGCGCCTTTGCGAAGTTGTATTTCCTCATCGTTGGGTAAATTAATGGCAATAGTTTTAGAGCCGGCATTGCAGTCGCCGGCAAAATACAGAGCGTCGTAAACATATATGTCTGATTCAGCGCCGGGTTTCTCGCGTTTGTACTCGGGGGGCACCGGTAGGCCCATCTGAAGCGACGGTAAAAGGCGCACGTAATGCGCCAACCGGCGGCTCCATTCCAGGTCCTTGACCAGGACGTATGCTTCGTAAGCCGCTTTATATCCGAACAGCCGGTCTTCATAGGTTTCAATCGGCCCGATCACTATATCCAGCTTGTTTTTCTTCATGTCGAGCCAGGCCAGGTCGCTCGCCTGGTAGTCGTCCGTCAGCAGCGCCTGCGCCCGGAGCTGCAAGTATTTGCGTAAACCCGGATCTTCGGCCAGCTTGGCGGCTTCACGCAGTTTCTCCGCAGCTATTTTCAATTGGCCGGCAAACGCTTTGTGGTAGGGCACGGGCACCAGACCCCCGCCCTCAGGGCGAATGACCAGAGTATATTGACTTTTAAGCTGTCTTGCGGCTTCGCGCGATACCGAAGCCGCCGATTCAAACTGCTCCCGGGTCATGTCCGCCGGATAGAAGTTCGCCCCCAAGGGTTTCGACCCATAACCAGGCACAAACGGACGGTTGCCGTCCAGCCGGTCCCAGGGGCCATAGTTGATCTCAGCGAAACGGCGAATCTCCGGATCCTGAATCTTGTCCAGAAGCAGCCGCTTGTCTCCATAAGCTTGCTGCCAGAAAAGCTCGTCCATTATCCGAGCGGCGTCAATAAGCAGCGGCGTCATCTGCCGTTCTTTGTCCGTCAATCCGGCGGGGTCTATCTCCAGCCTGAAAGAGGCATATTTTGAAAGAAGACTTTGCGTCACGTTCTCCTTCTTAACCTCCGGCGCGCGCCGGCACCCGGCCAGCAGTAACCCTACTGAAATCACTGCGGCAATTTTCAAACGCATGGCTCTTGAACGATTGTAGCCGCTTGAACCGGGCCACGCGAACAAAGCCCGACTTAAAGCGGAGCGAGGCCGTTTGTGGCGCTATAATCACCTGTGTCTAGGGGGCTTTAATGGACTCCGAGCTCCAGCCAAAACGAAGACTCTTGCCGGCAGCGGGTGTGGCGGCGCTGGCTGCCTCTCTGGCCATCGCCCAAGGATGGTTCACCCTGAGCGAGCAGGATGAAATAGAACTTGGCCGCCTAGCTGCCTTTGAGATTGAAAAGAGCCTCACTCTGCTCAATGACGAACCAACCGGAAATTACATAAATGAACTTGGCCAAGCGCTGGTGCGCGTCTCAGCGCGCAATAAAATCTCGTATACCTTCAAGCTGGTCGACAGCAGTGAGATTAACGCCTTCGCCCTGCCGGGCGGTTTCGTCTATGTGAATCGGGGGGTGATCGAAGCAGCCTCAAACGAAGATGAGCTGGCCGGCGTACTGGCGCACGAGATCGCACATATTGTCGCACGCCACGGCGCAGATCAAGCCGTGCGCTCCGGGTTGATCGGCGCCGGCCTGGGTGCGTTGGGCGGCCTGCTCGGCCGCGGAACCTCCTCCACCGTCAGCAAAATGGCTGCGGAAATGGTAGCCGCAGGAGTATTCATGCGCTTCAGCCGTCAGGCCGAGCGGGAGGCAGACCAGATCGGCGCCAGAATTCTTTCCGACGCCGGCTTCAATCCCCGGGCAATGATCAGCTTTTTCGATAAACTGGCTGCCTTGCAGAAAAACCAGCCGAATGCCGTACAGAAATTCTTCGCATCTCATCCCAGCCCTACCGAGCGGTCCGAGAATCTGAGTGCATTCCTAAGCACCTTGGTGCCGCGGCCTGCGAGCGAAGCGCGCCGGTACTATTTCACCCAAGCCCGAGAGCGCCTGGCGACGCTGCCTCGCGCCGAACAAGAAGCTGCCCGGCGCGCCGAAGCCGTACGAGCTGCGGCCGAGCCCCCCGCCGAGGCGGATCCGGATACGCTGGCGCGGAACCTGGCCCGCGACCGCGACATAGCTGCACGCTTCGCGCCGATTTTTCACCAGGCGCTGGGCCCTTCGCCGCGCTTTGACTACATAACCAATTTTGATTTCGACGGCGACTGGCGCGGTGACAACAACTGGAACAACGCCGCAGACCCAAGATTTCCTCTCCGGGCGTACATTTATTACGCGGTTTTCGAAACCCGCACGCACTTTTTCATCCACTACGCCGCCTTTCATCCCCGCGATTACAAGGGCGGCGAAAAGCGCGGCGCCTTGCTAAGCGAAGCCATACGCGCCGGCGTAAATCTGGGCGGACAGTACGACCCAACCGGACGCTCAAGCGAAGCCGTTCTGGCGCATGAAAACGACCTGGAGGGTGCACTGGTCGTAGCCGAAAAGGATGGCGAAGACCCGTTTCGAGCCCGATTGTTTCTTGTCGAAACACTGGCGCACAACGTTTATCTGAAGTACGCCCCGCCAACTAGCGGATTGAAAGGCGACAGCCTCATGGCGGAGGGAGTCAGACCGCGGCTGTTTGTCGAACCCAAAGGCCACGGCATCGAAGCCTGGCGCGACGACCAGTCCCAGCATGCACAGGCCGAAAACGGCTTTTTGGTTTACATCTTCGCCGCCCGGGCCGAGGATCCGGCCGGCGCCGCCAACCGGGCCGTCGACTACGAACTCATTCCAACTTATACAACCTTCTGGCAGCGGGCCGGCAAAGGCAAAAACGAAACCTACGGACTGGAGCACGACTACGGGGTGGTCACCGCGCGTTTCGCCCAGGGTTCGGAAGACGTTGAAAAACACATCCTTGTCGGAGTTAGGGGTTCGGCATTAAACGGGCTGGTAGGCGGCGCTTACATGGCTCGTCCGCCCTGGGGATGGTTTGAAGGTTCCGAACGGGACCGACCACTCGGCGAATGGTTCCTGCTGCCCGCAGAAACCGTACGGCGGCATTGGCGACTGCCGGAGACTTTTTCTACGGCCTATACATATCACCCTTTTTTTGGCCGGTTCCGCTGAGGCCAATCTTAGCTTTTTTCAACGCTTTTCGGCCACCAGGCGGGCGATCCGCTCCGGCCGCCAGGACCAGTCCGCCTCAGCGCGCACGTCCTCATAGCGTAAGATCCTGAAATCATTTAAAAATAAATGCAAAAGCTGATTGGGACGGGGCAGCCACGGCGCCGCAGCCTCGCTTCCGGATTCATCAAGCAGGCCCTCAAAAACAAGCACCCCGCCGGTCTTCAGCGATTCCTTGATGCGGCTTATATACGGTTCGCCCAGGGGCACCCAGGCATAGCTTAAGACCACTAAATCCCAGCGGGCGCGGCCAAAATCGAAATCCTCATGGCGAGCCACCACGGCTTCCAGTTTTAAGCCCTGACGGGCGGCCGCCTCACGGGCGGCGCGCACGCCTTCTTCGGAATAGTCGAATCCGGTCACCTGCCAGCCAAGCGAAGCCAAATACAAAGCGTTTCGCCCCTGCCCCATGTGTATGTCCAAGGCGCGCCCCGGCGGAAGACCGGCAACCGTCTCAACCAACAGGCGGTTAGGCTGGCTGTTGAAGCGCGGGCGGCCCGCGTAGGTGCGGTCGAAGAAAAGCCTGTGCAACTGGTTCTGGCGCTGCTTTGAAAGATTCTCTATAACTTCTGTAATTTCAGTTATTTCCGCGTCAGAAAGACGCCGCTCGCGGAGGTGTTCGCGGTAGGCCGAGCGGGTGTCGGTGAGCGAGATCGGCTGGGTGCGATACCACTCAAGGTAGTCTTGCCAGATGCGCTCTGGATCCGAGACGGCTGCAACCAGAGAACTGGAAACTATAAGGATACTGAGGTAGCGGGAGTACATGGTTGGGTTTGGCTTGATTATACGCCGTTTATGAAAATCTGCGAAGGGCCTTGAAGTTTTATAGACAGTTGCTTATAATACTTGATAGAGATTGACTCATATATGGATATCAACCGCTTTACAGAAAAGGCTCAACAGGCCATTCAGACCGCTCAAAGCAAGGCTACTCGCCTAAGCCATCAACAAATAGATGTCGAGCATCTGCTCTCGGCCCTGCTCGAACAAGATCAAGGCCTCGCTCCGGCCATCCTTTCTAAAGCCGGAATCAACCCCGAGCCGCTGGCCGAAAGGGTGAACCGGGAGCTCGAGCGTTTCCCCAGGGTCTCCGGCCCTGCCGGAGCTCCGCCGGACCAGCTTTATATCACCGGACGCTTGAACCGCCTTTTGGTTCAAGCCGAGGATGAAGCCAAGCGGCTGAAGGATGAATACATCTCGGTCGAGCATCTGCTGTTGGCCATGACCGAAGATGGCGGCGCTGCCGGCAGGCTGCTTAAGGAGTTCGGCGTTACGCGGGAACGGCTCATGCAGGCGCTGGCCGAAGTCCGGGGAAGCCAGCGCGTAACTTCGCCGACACCCGAGGCCACCTATCAAGCTCTGGAGCGCTATGGGCGCGACCTGACGAAATTGGCGGCTCAAGGAAAGCTTGATCCGGTCATCGGCCGTGACGACGAGATTCGCCGTGTCATTCAGGTGCTCAGCCGGCGCACCAAGAACAATCCGGTGCTCATAGGCGAGCCAGGGGTCGGCAAAACGGCCATTGTCGAGGGGCTGGCCCAGCGCATAGTGCGGGGCGACGTGCCTGAAGGTCTTAAGAACCGCCGCGTGGTGGCGCTCGACATGGGTGCGTTGATCGCAGGCGCCAAATACCGCGGGGAATTCGAAGAGCGGCTCAAAGCCGTACTGAAGGAAGTGCAGGCTTCCGAGGGCGAGATCATACTCTTCATCGACGAGTTGCACACGGTGGTGGGCGCCGGCAAAGCCGAAGGCGCCATGGACGCCGGCAACCTGCTCAAGCCCATGCTGGCGCGCGGCGAGCTCCACTGCATAGGCGCTACGACGCTCGATGAATACCGCAAGCATGTCGAAAAAGACGCTGCGCTGGAGCGCCGTTTCCAGCCTGTGCTGGTCGATCAGCCGAGCGTCGAAGACACAATCTCCATACTGCGCGGCTTGAAGGAGCGTTACGAGGTGCACCACGGCGTGCGCATCAAGGACAGCGCCTTGGTGGCGGCTGCGGTTTTATCCAACCGCTACATCAGCGACCGTTTCCTGCCGGACAAGGCGATTGATCTGGTTGATGAAGCCGCCGCGCGGCTGCGCACCGAGATCGACTCCATGCCGAGCGAGCTGGACGAACGACTGCGGCGGATAATGCAGCTTGAAATCGAACGCGAGGCGCTGCGCAAGGAGACCGATGCGGCCAGCCGCGAGCGCCTGGCGCGTCTGGAGCAGGAGCTGGCCGATCTGCGCAGCGAGGCCGACGCGCTTCAAGCCCAATGGCAGGCCGAAAAGGAGTCGCTCCAAAAGCTGCGTTCGTTGCGCGAGCAGATCGAGCAAACCCGCCACGCCATTGATATGGCCGAACGGCAATACGATTTGAACCGCGCCGCCGAGCTGAAGTACGGCAAGCTTACCTCGCTTGAGCGCGAGTTGCGTCAGGCCGAGGAAGCGCTCGCCGGCAAACCAGGCCAGACCCGCCTGCTCAAAGAGGAGGTTGACGAAGAGGATATCGCCGAAGTTGTCAGCCGCTGGACGCACATCCCGGTTTCAAAACTGCTGGAAGGCGAGCTTCAAAAACTGCTCCACCTGGAGGACGAACTGCACAAACGTGTTGTCGGGCAGGACGAAGCGGTGAAAGCCGTCGCCGAAGCCGTGTTGCGCGCCCGCTCCGGGCTGAAAGATCCCAACCGCCCGATTGGCAGCTTCATCTTCCTGGGGCCGACCGGCGTGGGCAAGACCGAGTTGGCCCGGGCGCTCGCCGAATTTCTCTTCGACGACGAGCGGGCCATGATCCGCATAGATATGTCCGAGTATCAGGAGAAACACACCGTGGCCCGGCTCATTGGCGCGCCTCCGGGTTATGTGGGCTATGAAGAAGGCGGGCAGTTGACCGAAGCCGTGCGCCGCCGGCCTTACTCGGTGATCCTTTTTGACGAAATCGAGAAGGCGCATCACGACGTCTTTAATGTGTTGCTGCAAATACTGGATGACGGCCGCCTGACCGACGGCCAGGGGCGAACCGTGGACTTCAAAAACACGATCGTCATCATGACCTCCAACGTGGGCAGCCACCGCATCCTCGGCTACCGGGGAGCTTTTGAAGGCTCCGACTATGAGCGCATGAAGGAGGCGGTGCTCGAGGAGCTCCGGCGCGGATTCCGGCCTGAGTTCCTGAACCGTGTGGACGAGATCATCGTGTTCCACTCGCTCACCGAAGAGCACTTGGAGAAGATCGTAGAAATACAACTTGAAAGGCTGCGCAGCCGCCTGGCTGAACGCCACATACGGTTACTGTTACAGCCGGAGGCCTTGCGCCATTTGGTACGGGTGGGCTATGACCCCAACTATGGAGCTCGCCCGCTTAAGCGCGCAATTCAAAAAGAAGTCGAAACGCCTCTGGCGCGTCTGATTCTGAAAGGCGAGGTGCCGGAGGGGGCGGAGGTCTCCGTCGGCCTGGATAGCCAGCGCGGAGAATTGAGCTTCGCGGTGGCCAGGGAGGTGGTTCATGAGTGACAACATAAGGTCCTTGCCGCTTCTGCCTCTTAAGAACAGCGTGCTGTTTCCGCATTTGCTGATGCCGCTGAGCGTGGGGCGTCCGGCCTCGCTGGCGGCGGTAGAGGCGGCCATGGCGACCGAAGAAAGAGAAATCGTCATTGTCGCCCAGCGCGACGCCTCGGTCGAAACGCCTGGTCTGGATGATCTCTACCAGGTGGGCACGCGCGCCGTCATCAAGCGCATGAACCGACCGGCCGAGGGCGCCATGGAGCTGATCGTGCTGGGAGTGGAGCGCGTCAACATCCTCCGGCTGGAAGAGACCACTCCATATTTGAAGGTCACCGTCCAGCCGGTGCCTTTGCCCGAGGACACCGGACCCGAGGTTGAAGCCCTGCACCACGAGGTCATAGAGCTGGCCACCAAGGCCCTGGCGATGGCCCAGCCGCAGGCGCCGCAGGAGCTGAGCCGGTTGCTGGTGGGCACCGACGATTCGCTGCGGCTGGCCTACATGGTGGCCTCGATGTTCGGATTGGAGGTCAGCAAGGAGCAGGCGCTGCTGGAGGCCCAAACTCGCGCCGACGCTTTGCGGCTGACCCACTCCTTCTTGGCGCATGAGATTCAGGTGCTCGAGCTGCGCAACAAGATAGCCTCCACGGCCCAGAGCGAGATGACCAAGGAGCAGCGCGAATACCTGCTGCGCCAGCAGTTGCGCGCCATACAGCAGGAGCTCGGCGAGAAGAACCCGGAGCAGGCCGAAGTCGAACTGCTCAAGGAACGCTTCTCCAAAATGGAACTCCCCGAGGAGGTCCGCAAGGAAGTAGAGCGCGAGCTGGCGCGCCTGGAACGCCTGCCTTCCAGCAGCCCGGATCATCATGTGACTCGGACCTGGCTTGAATTCGTGCTGGATCTTCCCTGGAATGTTGAAACCGAAGACGTACTAGACATTGCCCGGGCGCGGCAGGTGCTCGATGAGGACCATTTCAATTTGAAAGAAGTCAAAAGCCGCATCCTCGAGCACCTAGGAGTGCTGAAGCTGAACCCGGGCGCCAAAGCGCCTATATTGTGCTTTGTCGGTCCTCCTGGCACGGGAAAGACTTCGCTCGGGCAATCCATTGCCCGCGCCCTGGGGCGAAAGTTTGAGCGCATGAGCCTGGGCGGCATGCACGACGAGGCCGAACTGCGCGGCCACCGCCGCACTTATATCGGCGCCATGCCCGGCCGCATCATTCAGGCCCTGCGGCGCGCGGGGGCTAAAAACCCAGTGCTGATGCTGGACGAAGTCGATAAGCTGGGACGCGATTTCCGTGGCGATCCGGCTAGCGCCTTGCTCGAAATACTGGATCCGGAGCAAAACAAGACCTTCCGTGACAATTATCTGGATCTGCCATTCGACATCTCGAAAGTGCTGTTTATAACTACGGCCAACGCACTCGATACCATTCCGCAACCGCTGCTTGATCGCATGGAAGTGCTGCGGTTGTCCGGTTATAGTGAAGAGGAGAAGCTGGAGATCGCACGCAAGTATTTGATACCGCGGCAGATAAAAGAAGCCGGGCTTACGGCGGAGCAATGCCGTATTGGCGATGACGTAGTGCGGCGGATCGTGCAAGCCTATACGCGGGAAGCCGGACTACGGCAGCTTGAGCGCGCCATCGGCCGCGTGGCACGAAAAGTCGCCCTGCGCTTTGCCGAGGGCGCAACCGATCCGGTTACCGTCTCACCGGATGATCTGGCCGAAATGCTGGGACCGGAGCGGTTCTTCCCGGAGCAGATGCGCAAGAATCTACCCCCTGGGGTGGCCACTGGCCTGGCCTGGACCGAAACCGGCGGAGACGTGCTGTACATTGAAGCTACGCTGCTGCCCGAAGGCAAGGGCTTGACGCTTACGGGCCATTTGGGCGAGGTGATGCAAGAGTCGGCCAAAGCTGCTCAAAGCTACATTTGGTCGCATGCCGAGGAATACGGAATAGACCGCAGCGCCTTCAAGGACTGCGGCGTGCACATACACGTTCCGGCAGGCGCCATTCCCAAAGACGGGCCCTCGGCCGGGGTAACCATGGCTGTGGCTCTGACCTCGCTGTACACCAAGACGCCGGTTCGCGACGACACAGCCATGACCGGAGAGATCACGCTTACCGGTATGGTTCTGCCCGTGGGCGGCATCAAGGAGAAGGTTTTGGCGGCGCGGCGTGCCGGGCTCAAGCGGGTCATTCTGCCCAAACCCAATCAGAGCGATCTGCGCGAGCTGCCGGAACAGGTCCGGGCCGACATGGAATTCATTTTCGTCGAGCGCATCGAGCAGGTTTTCTCCGAGGCGCTCACGGCCCGGGAACTAAAGCCCAGTCCGGCTGCAGTGTAATGTCACAAGCGCGGAGGAAGTGCTAAGTTAAATTTTAAGGGGTTTTTGGATCATTGATTCGATGCGCCGGATGTGCGCATAATTAACAACTTCTTACGGAGCCTATATGAGCAGCGCGACCGTTCACTCTGAGGGCGCCGTAGCTAAAGCGCCCGCCACTCGTCACGTTCTCGAAGACATCCTCAATAAGCCTCTCACCTGGAAGATCCTTGGCCGGTTGACTGCGGGAAACGGCGCCTCGCCCTGTTTATTTGAGCGCTTGGCGGAGAACTACAACAATCCCGCCCTGCAAGGCTGGCAGAAGTGGAAGTGGCTGCCGGCGGAACTGCTTATCGATGCCGGGCTCCGCCTGGCCGGACTCGACAAGCGGGTCATGACCGACAAGCTCTTCCATCACCGCCCCACGGTGCGCGCGCTTACGCTCACGGCGCGCAGCATCGCCCGGTATGGGCTTACTGCTCCTCAGCGCTTCATCGCCCCGCTGATGGTGGTTTGGAACATCACTCAGGCTTGTAACCTGCGCTGCCGCCACTGTTACCAGAATTCCGGTGCGAAGCCTTTGCAATCGGAGTTAACGCTTGAAGAAAAATTGCACGCCGTAGACCAAATGGCGGTCGCCGGCGTGCCGTTTCTGGCCATTGCCGGAGGCGAGCCCCTTATCACGAACGATCTTTGGCCGGTCCTGGAACGGGCTAAGCACTGGGGCATTCATGTAACCATAGCCACCAACGGTACGTTGCTGACTCCGGAGCGGGTCGCGCGCCTGATGGAGCTGGGGGTGAAGTATGTTGAGGTGAGCATCGACAGCCTCAAGCCTGAGGAACACGACCGGTTCCGCGGGCAACCCGGCGCCTGGGAGCGCTCGATTCAGGGCATACGGAACAGCGTGGCGGCGGGCATGCGCACCGGGCTGGCTACTTGCTTTACGCGGCAAACGGTGGAGACGGTCGACGAAGTGGTAGAGTTCGCCATTTCGCTCGGCTGCCGCACCTTTTCGCACTTCAACTTCATACCGGTCGGCCGCGGTCGCGAGATGGTGGATGCCGACATTACTCCGCAACAGCGCGAATGGTTGCTAGAGCGGCTTACGGCTCACCTGCAATCAGGCCGGATCAACGTTATATCAACGGCGCCCCAGCTCGGCCGGGCTTGCGTGGTCTATGCGCCGCCGGAGGGCATATTTGCGACCGGCCATGCCGGCAGCGGGCAGGGCACAAAGACCATGGTGCTGTCACGATATATCGGCGGATGCGGTGCTGGCCGTTGCTACTGTGCGCTCCAACCAAACGGCGATGTGACGCCTTGCGTCTATATCTCCTCAATCAAGGTCGGCAACATCCGCGAGAAATCTTTTACAGAGATCTTTGAGTGCGACCTATTCAGCCTGCTGTCAAACCGTGAAGACCGCCTGCATCATTGCGCCGTATGCGGGTACAAGTCCTACTGCGGCGGTTGCCGGGCGCGCGCCCTGGCTTATACCGGCGACATACGGGCCGGCGATCCAGGCTGCGCTTTTAACCAGAGCCTGTGGGATGAGCTGAATGCCGAGGCGGCAACGGCGCTGCCGGTCCTAAACAACCTGGCCGCAAGGCAAGCCAGTTGAGAAGCCCGGATCTACACCTGTTCCAACGGAAGATGGCCGATGAGAGCCCACTGTTCGCTTGGCGTGTGCCGTAGGCAGCGCAGGCGATGCGGCCGGTAGGCTTGAGCGGAGGTTAGGGGTGTAAGTGAGGCCGGCCTGATCTGCTCGGCCACAAAGAAAGCGTTTACACCGGCGGCATCGGTTGCAACCAGCGAGTATCCTTTGCTGCGACCCAGTTTTTCCAGTGCGGCCAGCGAAGCGCCGTGATAGTAACCGCTCGGATGGGCCTTCGCGGCGCAAAAATCCTCGCTATAGGGCACCGTTACGGCCTGTTCGGGGCCGAAGGAGGCATTGTATTCGATCACTACCAGGCGGGGTCGCGTTTGCATGTAATCTCGCCAAAGCCAGTAATCCATTCCGTCCACATCGATCGAAAGCACCCCCAGCTCAGGACCGTCCATCAAGTGGTTGATGTTGCCTGGCGTCGCCTTCAGGCAGCGTACCTCGACCCGGTTCGTTCTGCCCTTAAGCATGCGCTCGGCCAGCTTCCTGGCCGCGGCCGCCCCCAGCGGATCGGCCTCCACCATAACCCCGTCCCAGCCAAGCACAAAAGCCAGTACGGCCGTATTGCACTCGCGGGCGTTCTCAATGCCGATTTCGAGGAAACGTTTGACCGGAGCGCCGATTTGTTTTAGCAACCGGAGCAGAATGCCGTCCTCGCCGTTTTGGGAAAAGATCTGAAACTCCGCCGGCGGCAAATCGGCAAACAAACTGCCGAATTCCGACGCCAGCACAATGCGGGCAAGCTGGGCGCGGCGGGCCTCAAGCTCATAGAGCCGGTCTTCCAAATGCGAGAGGTGATTGAGCTTGTTGAGTACCCCGGGCGGCGCCAGCCGCCGCAGCCATTTCCTATACCAGCGCATGAGCTCTCATGTTGACCAGTTTCTACTTTAACAACTGTGTAATCTGCCGGCGGAAGAAGAAATGCGTTATACTCCGGAGGCGGAACGAAGAGGCAATTGATGGCTTTACGGTTAGGCGACGACCTGGACGATTATTGTGTAAAGTGCAAGCGTATAACGAACCACTCGGTGGTTTCGCTGGTCGGTGGAGAGCCGGTCAAAGTCCGCTGCCGTTCCTGTTATAGCGACCACAACTATCTTCGATCGGAAATTCCGCCTGCCAAAAAGACAAATAAGAAATCAGGCGCCACAAAGAGCTGGGGCGTTGAAACTCCCGCGGCCGAAAAAGAGCGCCACTGAATTTAACCCTTCGAGAGTTCCTTGCGCAGTTCCTCTAGTACTCGCTCGCGCTCGGGCCCGTTTAGTCTCTCTTCAAGCAGCTTCAGCGCCAACCCTACCACGTCGCGGTGATGCAGACGGGCGCCCAGCCCTTCCTCGGCTGAAAGTTGCAGCCATAGTTCATGCAGGCGGTCAACATCTTCCGGCCATAGCCGGGGCGGGTGGGGCCCCAGGTTAACGTAAACCGACGGGCGGTCGGGACTAATTACTTCCAACGAAAACGGATGCCTCGGCTCAGGCAGCTTCTCCCAAGCCAGCCCTATCCTGCGCGCCAGCTCTTCGGAGCTCATCTTGGCCGAAACTCCGGTTACCAGACGCGAAGCTTTCAAGCGCGCGGCCGTCTGCACCATGGCGTCAAAGGGATCCACCGCGGGCACCACCAGCAGCTCAACCGTTTTGCCCGCCTTTTCCGCCATCGTGACCACCCGGCTGAAAAGCTCTTTTTCGTAGTCGCTGAAAATTTGCCGCTCGGCTAAGCCATACTCACCCGCTCCGGCTGTGATCGGACGCACGGTCATAACCACGATGTCATGTCGGCGCACATTTGTCTTATCCAGGACCCGCTGCAAGTGAAACATGCGGGTATAGTCGCGAACGGCAACCAGTACGCAGCCGGGCCGAGTGTGCACAGTGTCAGCACTCACTTCAGGCTGAAGCTCGAGATTGAACTCCTCGAGACCTTTGGCGCGGCCGGACCAGCGGTGGGCATTGACGCGCTCCGAAATGGTGAATACAGCAAACAGCAGCACGGTGAACGAGACGCCGTATACCGTAGCAATGCGTTTGGAAAACAGGTTGGCGACAGCCACCAAACCTAGTGTCAGCGTAATCAGAACCAGCCCGACCGGTATTTCGCGCCCTCCCAGCTTCAAATTGAGAGGGGTCTTGTATTCCTGGTCGTCCCGCATGCGCCTGAGCGCCAGCACCCCCAAGCCTTTTAGAAAAAAACTCCAAACCACGCCGAAAGCATATGCCTCGCCGAGCAGGTAGACGTCGCCACGGCTGGCGATGATGGTGGCGGCCTGCAATAAGGCGATGGTATTGATGATCCGTGAAGTCGTTCCGAATCGCCGGTGCGGCTTCCGGAACCAGCTCAGAAGGACCCCGTCCTCGGCCACCCGGTTAAGAATGCCGTTGGCGCCGATGAGCGAAGTGTTGACCGCGCCGGAAAGGATCAGCGCGCCGACCACCACGACAAATACGTGGAAGCCCAGCCTGAGCAGGTATGGACCGGCCAGATTCATAGCCAGCCCGCCGATCAGGTTGTCGTAGTAGAGGCGGCGGACATCATCGGGAATGATCATCACCGCAAACAGAGTGATGAGGCCGGTCGAAACCAAGGCGTAGCTGCAAACGATGTTAGCAGCGATTTTCAGGTTCTTCAGTTTCGGATAGGCGATCTCGCGGTAAACCTGCGCCAGCGTCTCAAATCCGCTCATGGCCAAAAGCGAGTGACCGAAAGCGATAATAATCGCAACCAGCGGAATCTGAGGCCAGAAGGTTCCTTTGAACCACCCCAGCGACTCGTCGGTGAAATGCAGGTTCGCGGGCACGGGTGCGGGCGGCAGCTCAACTTTATCCTTAAGCAGCAGCGTCACCGGGCACCATATCAGCAGCACGACAACCATTGCCGTGGTGATTTGGATTATGCGCAGTGCTTTAATGCTGGATTCCTGTATGCCCTTGACATTCGCCCACCAGAAATACGCAGTCACCGCCAACCCGAAAAGCATGGCGAAAATATTCGGGTTTACGTGCAGCCGCAGATGCGTCAGCTCGCCGATCTCATTGAATAGGCGGCCAAGATACTGTCCGGCGCTCACCGAGCTGATCGGTCCGGTCAGCACATAATCCACCACCAGAGCCGAAACAGACAGCTTGGCCATGAAAGGCCCCATGCTGTCGCGCACCACGACGTACACGCCGCCGCGAACAAACATGCTGCTGCTTTCCATGTAGATGGAGCGCACGGCGAAAGAAAAAAACATCACGCCAAGGACAAACCAAGGCGCCGCCTTGCCGATGGCCTGTTCGGCGATGCCGCCGACGTAGAACATCGTCGAAGCCAAGTCGCTCAAGACGATGGCCGCCGCACGCCAGAAAGAGATGAAGGAAAGCGCAACGGTGGTGGCGACTACGATTTTGGCGGTTTGCGCCGGTTGGACGGCATCATTCGACATAAGATTCTATTCTTAGCTTCACCAATCGCTTATTCTACGATTGTGATGGTCCCGGGTACCAGCGCCGCGCAACTGGCGCGCGAAATTGTGAAGAAATTGAAGGCGGCGGGCTTCCGCGCCTACCTGGTAGGCGGTTGTGTGCGCGATTTGTTGCTTGAGCGCACTCCCGTAGACTACGACGTAGCCACCAGCGCCCGCCCCGAGCAGATCCAGCGGCTGTTCCCGGATGCTTTGCCCGTCGGCAAGCACTTCGGCGTGCTGCTGGTACGTCGCGGCGGAGACGAAGTTGAAGTCGCAACTTTCCGAAGCGAGCACGGCTACCGCGACGGGCGCCATCCGGATAACGTCTCCTTCGAGACTGACCCGGCTCGCGACGCAGCACGCCGCGATTTCACCATAAATGCCCTGTTGTTCGACCCAGAAACAGGCGAAGTGCTTGATTATACGGGAGGACAAGCAGACCTCAAAGCGCGGCTGCTCAGGGCCATCGGGGATCCAGAAGCCCGTTTTCGCGAGGATCGACTGCGCATGCTGCGGGCAGTACGGCTGGCCTCAACCTTAGGCTTCGAAATCGACCCCCAAACGCTTGAAGCCGTCCGCCGGTATGCAAACCGGATCCACGAGGTAAGCCCTGAGCGGCGCCGTGATGAGCTGGTGCGCCTGCTCACCGGCGGCGGCGCCCGCCGGGGTGTTGAGTTGCTCGATCAATCCGGCCTGCTGGTGGAGGAGTTGCCGGAGGTGTCCGCCATGAAAGGCGTCGCCCAGCCGCCCGAATTCCACCCGGAGGGCGATGTATGGACGCATACGCTGCTCATGCTGGAACTGATGCAACAGCCGACGGCGACGCTGGCGTTTGGCGTGCTCCTGCACGACATAGGCAAACCGAAAACCTTCCGCCTGGAGGACCGCATACGCTTCAACGACCACGCCGCCGTCGGCGCGCGCATGGCCGCCGATATAATGCGACGGTTGCGCTTTTCCAACGATGAAATCCGAACCGTTTCGGCGCTGGTGGCCGAACACTTGCGATTCAAAGACGTTCAAAAAATGCGTGAGAGCACGTTGCGGCGGTTCCTCCGGGCACCCTACTTCGAGGAGCTGCTCGAGCTGCACCGGCTGGACTGCCTGGCCAGCCACGGCTGGCTCGACAACTACGAATTCGTGCGACGTAAGCAGCTCGAGCTGCCGCCCGAACAGTTGCGCCCGCTGCGCCTGATCACCGGAGACGATCTGATTGCCGCCGGCTACCCGCCCGGCCCGGATTTCCGCAAGATGCTCGACGCCGTCGAGGATGCCCAACTGGAAGGCGCCGTCAACAGCCGGGAGCAGGCCTTGGATCTGATCCGCCATCGGTTCGGTCCTCCCCGGCAATAAAGCCGCAGCCACCTCCGGCAATCCCTGTCACCATGCGTTCAACGTAGCTTTTTGCGTCGCGCAGCAGGCGCCTCAAACGAGTTCCGGCCGCCAAAATCCATAGGTTCTCGTATACCGACTGAGTCTGAGGTCATAGCAACTAAAGAACCTTTGGGTTTCTCGCTTACCGCAATGAATTAAGGCGAACTAAGAGAAAGCCCCTATAAGTGGTATGTGACAAGAGAAATAAGCAATAGTGGGATTTTTTGCAAAAAGATCTTGCAATGTGCGGAATTCTGTTTCATAATCGGCTGTGGTCCATAGTGGACCAAAGTGGTGCAAAGTGGCCGAAGCATTCAAATCTCAGCGCCCCACCCCGCCTCCCCGTGGAATTTTCCAGGCGCGGGTTGACGAAAAAGGTCGCCTGAAGCTCCCCTCCGAGCTTCGGGAATATGTGATCAGCTTCGGCGAAAGGAAAGTATTTATCACCAGCCTGGACTGCCGCACAGCTCGAATATATCCCAACGCCCTGTGGAATGACAATCAGATTTTCTTCGAGCAGTTCAGTGAGAACCCGGACGCCGCCGAGGATGTAGCCTTCATGGCGGACGATCTGGGCGGCGATTGCGAGATGGACGATCAGGGGCGTGTGCTGATTCCGCAGGAACTGAGGAGGCTGCTGGAGATAGAAGGTGAGCCGGTGTGGCTGCAATGTTTCCAAGGCGCAATCAATATTTACAACCGGTCGGTTTACGAGGAGCGCAAGCGGCGGGCGCTGGAGGGGCTATCGGAAAAGGTCCGGCTGCTCCGCCAGAAAGGGTTGAAGTGAGGCCGGATGCATTTCCCGGTAATGCGCGAAGAGGTGCTACGGCTGCTGGCGCCGCGGCCGGACGGCATCTATTTGGACGCAACCGCCGGACTGGGCGGACACACGATCGCAATTGCTGCCAGGTTGACTTCGGGGCTGGTCATAGCCTGCGATCGGGATGGCGAGTCGCTCGAGCTGGCCAAGCGGAACGCGGCCGGCTTCGAGGACCGCATAATTTTCCGGCGAGCGGCGTTCTCAGAATTGAGGACGGTTTTGAAGGAGTTGGGAATCGAGAAAGTGGATGGGCTTCTGGCCGATTTGGGCGCCAGCCGCTACCAGTTGACCGATCCGGAAAGAGGTTTTTCATTCTCGGCCGATGGGCCGCTGGACATGCGCATGGATCGGAGCCAGCGGCTGAGTGCGGCCGAGATCGTCAATACGAGTGCCGAAAAGGCGTTGGCCGATCTTCTTTTTCAGTTCGGCCAGGAAAGGAGGGCGCGGAGAATTGCAAGAGCAATCGTTCGGGCGCGGCCGATAACGAGCACACTGCATTTGGCCAGAGTAGTGGAGCAGGCCGCGCCCCGAACGGGTCGCCTGCATCCTGCCACCAAAACCTTCATGGCGCTGCGCATAGCCGTGAACCGCGAACTGGACGAGCTGGACCAGCTTTTGGCAGATGCGCCGGAGCTCACAAAACCTCATGGAATCATGGTCGTTATTTCGTTCATGTCACTGGAAGACACACGAGTCAAGCGAGCTTTTCAAGCCTTGGCGCGGGCCGGACGGGGCCGGATTCTGACCAAGCATGTTCTTCGGCCCTCCGAACAGGAAGTGCGGGCCAATTCGGCGTCGCGGAGCGCCCGGTTGAGGGCGCTTGAGATGTTGTAACTGGGGGTAACCGATGGCAACTCAACTAGATGCGCTGGCTAACAATTGGAGAGGACAGTCTTACGAGCAAGCAAGCAGGCAGAGGGACGCTTTGGCTAGGGCTGGTGATCAGTTTCGCCTGCCGCCTCTTCCCAACCAAGAAATTTACTTCTTCCGTAAGCGGATCGATAATTCGCGCGTGGTCCGCCGCGCAGATCCGGCCGTCAATGCTCGCTGCCGGCGGTTGATTGTCACGGTCACAGCGTTCACGCTGATGGTGGCCGGTCTGTCGGCGCCTAGACTTTACACAATTCTGGCCGGATATGAGATTGAGTCGCTGAAGGCGCAGCAGGAAAAGCTGCTGGCCGAGCGTGCCTCTCTCGATCTGGATGAAGCCCGACTGCTCAGCATGGGAAACCTTGAAGAGGTGGCCCGAACTGGGCAATATCTGGATCCTGACCCGCAGCAGGTTGTATTTCTGCCGCCTGCTCAGGGACATGGTACGGCGCTGGCCTATAACGTCAATTCCAAATAACCGGCTTATGGGGAGGCTTGGGGATGTTTGGCCGGCCAAATGGCGGAATGAACCGACGTGCTCAGGCTGTGGTGGTGCTGCTGGCGGCCTGGGCGGCGCTGATTTTTGGCCGGTTGATTCAGCTTCAGATTTTTAACCACCAGCTCTACCGAGATTTGGCCGAAAATCAGACCAGTTCCACGGATGAAATCCCGGCCGAACGGGGAGCCATCTATGACCGCGCGGGACAGGTGTTGGCGCTTAGCGTGCCGGTAGAATCCGTCTCCATAAACCCGCGCTTGGCACCTGAACCCTCGATAGCGGCCGGGATACTGGCGCCGATCCTGGAACTAGACCAGCAAGAGCTCGAAAAGAAACTGGCCGAGGCTGCCGCCCGCCGCAGGGGCTTTTTTTGGGTCAAACGCAAGATCAGCTTCGAACAGTCTGAGCGACTGCGGGGACTCAAGCTGGGCTGGATCGAATTTCACCGCGATACCCTGCGTGCTTATCCCAAAGGTACTCTGGCCGCACACGTAGTGGGCAGCGTCAATTTCGAGGGGCGCGGCAACGCCGGCATCGAACAGGGCCTTGACGGGGAGCTGCGCGGCACGCCGGGCGAAGCCCGAATCCTACGCGACGTTGTGCGCCGCACCGTCGAATCAAAGATCATGAAGCCGCCGCTGCCCGGAAAAAATATCACCCTAACCATCGACGAGCGCATTCAGTATGTTGCCGAAAAAGAGCTAGCCCGTGCCGTGGTCGAAAGCCGCAGCCTCACAGGCAGCGTGGTGGTGATGAACCCGAAAAACGGGGAGATCCTGGCTCTGGCCAGCTATCCCCAGTTTGATCCCAACCAGCCGCCCGCATCGGCCGAGGATTTAGAAAAGCGCGCCAACCATGCCGTTTCGGTTCCCTTCGAACCCGGTTCGGTTTTTAAAGTCGTTACGGTCGCGGCGGCTCTGGAGACCACCCGCCTGACTCCTGAAACCGTCATTAACTGCGGGAGCGGACGGATTAATCTTTTTGGAAGGATAATACGCGATCATCACCCTTACAGCTTCCTTCCGGTGGCCGACGTGCTGGCAAAAAGCAGCAACATCGGGGCTATCAACATTGCCCTCACCGTGGGCGAGAGAAAACTGTACGATTACGTGCGGCGCTTCGGTTTTGGCGAACCCACCGGGTTGCCGCTACCCGGAGAATCCGCCGGCAAGGTGCGCAACGTAGAAAACTGGGGCCGTACCTCCATAGGTTCAGTGGCCATGGGACACGAGCTAAGCGCCACCACGGTCCAACTGGCGCGAGCCGTCAGCGCGATCGCCAACGGAGGACTGCTGGTGCGGCCGAAGCTGATACTCCGCAAGCAGCGGCCTGGAGGCCGGCCTGAACAGGAGACAGCGCCGTCCCCGGTGCAGATACTGCATCCAGAAACAGCCATCACCATGCGCCGGCTGATGGAAGGCGTCGTGCTGCACGGCACCGGTACGCAAGCCCGGCTGCGCGGCTATACCGCAGGCGGCAAGACTGGCTCGGCCCAGATTTTTGATCAGACTTGCCGCTGCTACCGGCACATTTATAATTCGTCCTTCGCCGGATTTGCTCCCGTGCCGAATCCGGCGGTGGTTGTGGTAGTCACCATAAACGGCGCCTCGGTATTCGGCGGAGCTGTGGCCGCGCCGGTTTTCCGGGAAGTGGCCCAAGCTGCTCTTAGGTTCCTTGATATTCCCAGAGATCTTCCCGACCAACCTCCCCCCCGGGAAGATTCGCCGGTCGAATACGCCGACTTGGCGATCGCTGACCTAGGATCCCCGGCGGAACAGCCGCCGCCGGGGATCCCGGAGCCGCAGGCGACAGCCGCGCTCTGGGGACCGCGGGTCCCGGATTTTCGCGGCAAAACGATGCGCTCGGTCCTGGCCGAATCGGCGCGCCTGGGTTTGCCCGTGGAGGTCGCCGGCAGCGGGGTGGTACGAGCTCAATCGCCTGCGCCGGGCAGCGTACTGCCGGAGGGGGCTCGCGTAAAACTCCTGCTGGCGCGGTAGGCGGAATGAAAATTGGTGAAATATTTTCCGGAATTGATTTCAAGGTCGAGCATGCTGAGAATGCTACTCAGATCGAGGTCAGAGGTCTGGAGTACGACTCCCGGCGCGTCGAGCCGGGCTGCCTGTTTTTTGCTCTGCGCGGAGCAAAAACCGACGGGCGCCTGTACGCTGAAGACGCACTCAAGCGCGGCGCCGTGGCGGTGGCCGGCGACCAACCGGCTCCGGAAGGCTTCCCTGCCCCCTGGATCCTGGTCGAGGACGCCCGGCGCGCGCTGGCCGTGGCGTCGCGTAACTTTTTCAGCCGACCTGATGAAAGCCTAGTCACGGTCGGCATAACCGGAACCAATGGTAAAACCACAACTGCTTTCGTTCTGGATTCCATCTTTAACGCCGCGGGCAAAACAACCGCGCTTATCGGAACCATTGAGTACCGCATTCGGGGCGAAAAAAGATCCGCCCCCAACACCACCCCCGAGTCGCTCGACCTGTTTCGAATACTGGCAGAACTTGAGCAGGCCGGGGGTACACATGTCACAATGGAAGTATCCTCCCACGCTCTGGCGCTGGGAAGGGTGTTCGGCCTCCGGTTTCACACCGCCGTATTCACGAATCTGACCAGAGACCATCTGGACTTTCACGGAACGATGGAAGCGTATTTCGCCGCCAAGCAAATGCTGTTTGAAGGCTGCGGCGCGCCGCCGCCCGCCTGGGCCGCCGTCAATATGGATGATCCGGCCGGCCGCAGGCTGAAGCTGGCGCCCTCGACCCGCCTCCTGCGCTACGGAGTTGAAAGCCGGGCGGATGTGCGGGCGGAAAACATCTCCCTCGGGGCAGGCGGTCTTAAGTTCGAAATGTTCACGCCGGCCGGACGCGTAGCCGTGCGGTCCGCCTTGATCGGCTTGATCAATGTTTACAACTTGCTGGCAGCTTCATCGGCAGCGCTGGCCTGTGGATTTGACTTGGCGACAATATGTGCGGGCATTGAGCAATGTCGCAGTGTGGCCGGACGTTTTGAGCGCATCGACATGGGCCAACCGTTTTCAGTAGTCGTCGACTATGCGCATACCGACGATGCCTTGCGGAACCTGATTCGCGCCGCCCGCAGCCTGTCGCCTAATCGCGTCATCACGGTTTTTGGATGCGGAGGCGATCGCGACCGAACGAAACGCCCGTTGATGGGCGAGGCGGCGGCCGAAGGAAGCGACCTGGTGGTGTTAACTTCGGACAATCCGCGCTCAGAGGATCCATTGGCCATCATGAACGATGTCATGGTCGGGCTGCGCCGCTACGACGTGCCTTTGATAACCGAGCCGGACCGGCGCAAAGCCATAAGGCTGGCGCTTGAGGAGGCTCGGACTGGCGATCTGGTCCTGGTGGCCGGCAAAGGTCACGAAACTTATCAAATCCTGGCCGACCGAACCATTCCTTTCGACGACCGGGAGGTGGTCAGAGAAGTGCTGCGTGAGTTCGGCTACCGAAGGACGGAAAAATGAAAGCTGCCCTGGCCGAAATAAGACAAGCTTTGGGGCTGCCGCCGGGCAGCGAGCCCGGCCTCGTGGCGAGCGGCTGGAGCGTAGATACGCGCACGCTCGCGCCGGGCGATCTGTTCTTCGCTCTGCGCGGCCCCAACCATGACGGGCATCAGTTTGTGAAAGAAGCTTTCGACAAAGGAGCCGTGGCCGCCGTGGTGGAGCGCCCGGTGGAGGCTTCCGGTCCCGTGCTGGAAGTGCCGGATGTGCTGGCCGCTCTGCACCGGCTGGCCGGATGGGCGCGCGAGCACTGGCCGGGGCGCCTGGTCGCCGTGACCGGCAGCGCCGGAAAGACCACCACCAAAGAGATCATCGCCCGGCTGCTGGAGACCGCTCTGCGTGCGGGCAAATCGGCCGGCAATCTGAACAACCATATCGGCGTGCCACTTTCGCTGCTGCGCCTGCCGGAGAACGCCGAAGCCGCCGTAATTGAAATTGGAATGAATCATCCGGGCGAAATTCGTCAACTGGCGCGAATCGCCCGGCCTGATGTCGGTGTGGTAACCAATGTGGGGCACGCGCATCTGGAGTTCTTCAACTCCATTGAAGACGTGGCGCTGGCTAAACGTGAGCTGATCGAAGAGCTGCCGCCGGCGGGCGTCGCCGTACTGAATGCTGATGATCCGCTGGTAGCCGGATTCAGGCAGGTACACGTAGGGCGCACCGTGACTTTCGGACTAGGCACCGGCGCCGATGTCAGGGCAACGGAGGTCGAGCTCCGGCCGGACGGTGTGCGCTTCCGAGTAGCCGGGGTGCTCATGGAAACCCCGCTGGCCGGAGTTCACAACCTGCGCAATTTGCTGGCGGCGCTGGCGGCGGCAGGCGAGTTCGGGCTGCGGCCGGAACAATTGCGCGAAACCGTCGCCGGCTTATCGGCGGCCCCCATGCGCGGGCGGCGGCTGCAACACCGCGGGATTACGGTATTTGATGACTGCTACAACTCAAATCCGGAAGCCCTGGCCGCCATGCTCGAGTTGCTAGGCGCCGAACCGGCCGGTCGGCGGCTGGCTGTATTGGGCGAGATGCTCGAGCTGGGCGACGCTTCCGAACGCCTGCACCGGGAGGCCGGACGGCGCGCCGCCGCCTGCGGCGTGAACCTGCTGGTCGGCGTGCGGGGCGCAGCTCGACAGCTCGTAGAGGGCGCAATCGAAGCAGGATTGCCGGCCGGCAATGCGTTTTTTTTCGAAGATCCTCGCCAAGCGGGATTATTTATTGCCCAGGCGGCGCGCCCGGGCGACGCCGTTTTGTTTAAAGGATCGCGCGGCGCCAGGCTGGAACTGGCCCTGGAGGAGTTTCTTAAGGCGTAGTCGTCATGTTCTACTGGCTACTTTACGAACAGCTCTACCCGAACATCATTCCCTTCCCCCTGTTCCGGTACGTAACCTTCAGGACCGCCTTTGCCGGCTTGACCGCGCTTTTTCTCTGCTTTGCTCTCGGTCCCTGGACGATAAGGCGACTGCGCCAGTTGCAGATAGGCCAGCACATTCGGGAGGAAGGCCCGAAGACGCATTGGCACAAGGCCGGCACTCCCACCATGGGCGGAGTGCTGATTGTGATTTCAATCGTCATTCCATCGCTACTGTGGGCTAATCTGCGCAATCCATATCTTTGGGTGGCGCTGTTTGGGCTGACTAGTTTCGGCGCCATCGGCTTCTGGGACGACTATCTTAAAATCAAGCGGCGCCAAAACCTGGGCCTTACCGGACGCCGGAAATTCCTGCTTCAGGTGCTGGCGGCGCTTATTGTGGGCGCTATGTTGCTCGGGCTGCACGCCCTGGGCCTGTATTCGACCCAGATGAACGTTCCGTTCTTTAAGAACCTGAAGCCGGATATGCTGATAGACGCCTGGCTGCGTTCGCCGCTCACCTATCCCCTGGCTTTCATTTTCTTCTTTGCCTTTCTGGTGTTCGTTATCGTGGGCAGCGCCAACGCGGTGAACCTGACCGACGGGCTGGATGGGCTGGCGATCGGCCTGATGATCATTTCCTCCGGCGCCATGACGGTGCTGACCTACGCCAGCGGCCACGCCCAGTTTGCAACCTATCTGGATCTATTGCGGTTACCCGGCGCCAGCGAACTGACCATCTTCTGTGGCGCTATGACCGGCGCTTCGCTTGGGTTCCTATGGTACAACGCCCACCCCGCCGAAATCTTTATGGGCGATGTCGGTTCGCTGGCTTTAGGCGGCGCCATGGCCACGGTAGCCGTACTCATAAAACAAGAGATTCTGCTGATTTTCATCGGCGGAGTGTTCGTCCTGGAAACCCTATCGGTCATTCTTCAGGTGGGCAGCTATAAGTTGCGCCGCAAACGCATTTTCAAAATGGCCCCCCTGCATCACCACTTTGAGGCGCTCGGGTGGCAGGAATCCAAGATCATCGTGCGTTTCTGGGTTGCCGGTCTGGTAATGGCGCTGTTTGCTCTCACTACGCTGAAACTGAGGTGAACGTGCAGGAGTGGAAAGGAGTCAAGGTAACAGTCATTGGGCTGGCGAAATCCGGGCTGGCGGCGATTGAATTGCTGGCGAACAAAGGCGCAGTCGTCACTGCCTGCGATTTGAAGCCGCTGGAAGAGCTGCCTGAGGCGGCGGTGCTGCTCAGACGTTTCGGCATCACCTTCCGCCCACAATCGCCGGAAGCGCTTGAGCAAGCCGATTGGATCATCCTCTCGCCAGGGGTTCCGGCCGACCTGGAAATCCTCGAGCAAGCCCGCCGGCGCGGCGCGAGGATAGTAGGCGAAGTGGAACTAGCCGGTCTTTTCTTGCAAGGTCGGACCATCGGCATCACAGGTTCCAACGGCAAGACCACGACCACGGCGCTGGTGGGTCACATTCTTAAAGAGTGCGGGATACCTGCCCAGGTCGGAGGAAACATCGGCACCCTGCCGGCAACGGCCATGGCCGCCCGATCACAGCCCGACGGCTGGAACGTGCTGGAGCTTTCCAGCTTTCAACTGGAGACGATAGAAACTTTCCGCGCGCACATCGCCGTGATTTTGAACGTCACGCAGGATCATCTGGATCGGCATCACTGCTTTGAAGCCTACGCCCAAGCCAAGGCGCGCATCCTGGAAACTCAGGCGCCGGAGGATTGCGCCATCCTGAATGCCGATGATGAAACCTGTCGGCGGCTGGCTGCAAAGGCCAGGGCAAAAACACTGTGGTTCAGTCTTTCCGGACCGGTGGCGGAGGGCGCCTGGCTCGAGGGCGGGCGGATTTTTGCCGGCGGAAAGTCTCTGCTGGCCGCTTCTGAAATTCCGCTGCGCGGCCGGCACAACATTGAGAACGTCATGGCCGCGGCGCTGGCCGCTGCTGAAGCTGGTGCTCCGCGGGAAGGCATCGCCGCGGCGGTTCGTTCCTTCCGCGCCGTCGAACACCGGCTGGAGTTTGTGCGCAAGGTCCGCGGCGTTGATTACTACAACGACTCAAAAGCCACCAACGTGGATTCGGCCATTAAAGCGGTCGAAGCTTTTGAGGGCCCGCTGTGGGTCATCCTTGGCGGCAAGGACAAAGGCAGCGATTACGCTCCGCTGGCCACAGTGCTGGCGGGCAAGGCGCGGGCTGCGTTATTGATTGGAGCGGCCACGCCGCTGATTGCTGAAAAGCTGCGCGGCGCAGTCCCGGTTGTCGAATGCGGCACGCTTGAGCAGGCCGTTCAAATCGCTTACCGGGAGGCGGCGCCCGGAGACACGGTGCTGCTGGCTCCGGCCTGCGCCAGCTTCGATCAGTTCCGCAACTACGAGCATCGCGGCGAGGTTTTCAAAAACCTGGTAAACCGGCTGAGGGAGGAATGAAGAACCGTGGCTCAAACAATCAAACCCGACTACACGCTGTTTCTCGCCACCTTGTGCCTGGTTGCCACCGGGGTGGCTATGACCATAAGCGCCAGCCCCGTCATGGCTGAGCAGCGTTACGGCACACCCTTCTATTTCATATTGCGCCAGGTCGGCTGGGCCGTTGGTTCGGTCGGAATCATGTATTTCCTGAAAAAAAAGGATTACCGTGAGCTGAACAACACGCCGCTGGTCTTTACGGCCATGGCCGCGGTCCTGGTCTTGCTTCTGGCGGTTTATTTTTTAGATCCTCGCTTTCACCGTTGGATGCGGTTCGGCCTGGTCAGCATCCAGCCCTCAGAGTTCGCCAAGCCGGCGTTGATTGTCTTTCTGGCCCACTTGGCCGCCCGCCGGGCCTCAGTCATAAACAACCGTCATACTTTGCTTTGCGCAGCGGCCATAGTCGGCCTGGTTGCCGGAGCGGTCATCGTGGCGGATCTTGGAACAGCAGTTGTAATATCCCTCACGGCCGCCGTTATGTTCCTGGTAGCCGGCATAGAATGGCGCTTCCTGGCAATAGCAGCCTTGGTGATGACGGTGGTGGTCTCGGTTGCAATCTTTTTAAAGCCCTACCGCCTGGCCCGCGTATTCAGCCTGGTTGATCCCGAGTACAAAATACTTGACTGCCGGCCGGTGCGGGCCATCGATCCCGAAGGAAAGCTGAAAGCTTGGTGCCTGCGCGCAGCCCCCACGCGGGACTCAAACTACCATGTCAAACAATCCTTGATCGCCGTGGGAGCAGGAGGGACGCTGGGCGTGGGCTATCTAAACAGCCGGCAAAAGCTGTTCTATCTGCCGGAGGCGCACACTGATTTCGTCTACGCCGTTTTGGCCGAAGAGTTCGGACTATGGGGTTCAACCCTAGTGCTAATAGCCTTCCTAGCGATCGGCTGGCGGGGCTTTCGCATCCATTCCCGTGCGCCGGATGATTTCGGCCGCTTGGTGGCGCTGGGTGTCACCACAGCCGTCCTGGTACAAGCTTTTTTGAACATGAGCGTCGTGCTTGGCATGATTCCGCCCAAGGGGATCCCGCTGCCGATGTTGAGCTACGGCGGAAGCAGCTTGGCTAGTACGCTGATCTCGCTCGGCATATTGCAAAGCGTAGGTGAACACACAGGATGAGGCCGGCTTCGTGTTTCGTAATGGCGGGCGGCGGCACTGGTGGTCACATCATGCCGCTGGTGGCCGTGGCTCGCGAGCTTCGCCAAAGGGGGCACCGCGTGGTGTTTATCGGCACCCGGCGCGGACTTGAATCCCGCCTGGCGCCAGCCGAAGGCTTCCCCATTGAATGGATCGAAATCGGCGGGTTAAACCGCGTCGGCTTGCGGCGCGCCCTTCGGTCAATCTTGCAAGTTATCCCGGCCGTTTTGCGCGCGCGGCGAGTGTTGCTAAAAGAGCAGCCGGGCGCCGTATTCAGCCTGGGAGGTTATGTGGCCGGCCCGGTCGTGCTTGCAGCCTGGCTGGAGCGCATACCGGTAGCGCTGATGGAGCCGAATGCCGTGGCCGGGCTCACCAACCGGTGGATGGGACGCCTTGCACGGCGGGCTTTGGTGAACTTCCCTGAGACCGTTACGCAATTTCCGGCCGGCAAAACGGAAGTGACCGGGGTTCCCGTGCGGCCGGAATTCTTCGCCATGGAATACAAAGCTCCGGCAGGCGAACTGACGCTGCTAGTTACAGGCGGCAGCCAGGGTTCGCGGCGCTTAAATGACGCAGTGCGCCAAAGCTGGCCCTTGTTCCGTGAATCGAATCTGAGAGTTCGTTTCATACACCAAACAGGTCGCTGGAATTATGAGGAGTTGGCGCGGGAGTTCGCCTCATCCGGCTTGCCCGGCGAAGTCGTTTCCTTTATTGACGACATGCCGGGGGCTTTTCGCCAGGCCGATCTGGTGATATGCCGTTCGGGCGCGGGAGCCGTCGCGGAACTGGCCGCCGCGGGACGGCCTTCGATTCTGGTGCCGTTTCCTTTCGCCGCCGGACAGCATCAACTGCGTAACGCCGAACTGATGGCGCGGGCCGGCGCGGCGCGGCTTATACCGGAATCCGAACTGAGCGGCCGGCGCTTGTTTGAGGAGGTGGCGGCGCTGGCGGCCTCGCCGGAAACGCTGGCGCGAATGTCCGAAGCCGCCCGCAAGCTGGCCCGTCCGAACGCCGCCGCCCGCGCAGCCGACGTGCTGGAGGAGCTGGCTTCCGAAAGAAAAGAGCATTGACAGAGAGAGCGAAAGCCGAAACAATACGGATAAAAAATGTTTTTTAAAAAACAGCGACTGCACTTCACCGGAATCGGCGGCATAGGCATGAGCGGAATCGCCGAGGTGCTCTTGCATTTGGGATACGAAATCAGCGGAAGCGACCTTAAGCTCAGCCCCATAACCGAGCGGCTGGCCAAGCTCGGCGCCGTCGTCTATGAGGGTCATGCCGCCTCCAACGTCCAAGGAGCGCAGGCGCTGGTGGTTAGCTCGGCCGTGCGGCCTGACAATCCCGAGTTGCTTGAAGCGCAGCGGCTCAAAATACCCATCATCCCACGCGGCGAGATGTTGGCCGAGCTGATGCGCCTGAAGTACGGAATCGCCGTAGCCGGAAGCCACGGGAAAACGACGACCACCGCTATGGTGGCCGGGATTTTCTGCCAGGGCGGATTGGATCCGACCGTCGTAGTGGGAGGCAGAGCGGCAATCATGGGCGGATCCAACGCGCGGGTCGGCCGCAGCGAGTTTCTTATTGTGGAAGCGGACGAAAGCGACCGCTCATTTTTGAAACTGGCGCCGATACTGGCGGTGGTGACCAACATCGACCGGGAGCACGTGGATTGCTACGCCTCGATCGAAGAAACTCGCCAGGCTTTCATTGACTTTGTAAATCGGGTTCCCTTCTACGGTGCAGCCATCGTTTGCCTCGACGACGAAAACATCCAGCGGATCTTGCCGGAGGTAAACCGCCGGACCATTACCTATGGCACTCTGCCCCAGGCTGAAATGCGGGCAACGGAAATCAAGTGCTCGGCCGCGGAAAGCGTTTTCGATCTTCAACTTCGGGGCCGGCCATTGGGATCCTTCCGTTTGCGGGCGCCCGGCCTCCACAACGTTCTGAACGCCACGGCGGCGGCGGCCGTGGCTGTGGAGCTGGAAATACCGGTCGAGACCATACGCGCCGCCCTGGAAAACTTTCTGCCCGTAGAGAGGCGCTTTCAACTGCGGGGAAGCGAGAAAGGCGTAACAGTAGTAGACGACTACGGTCACCATCCGACCGAGATCCGCGCCACGCTAGAGGCCGCCCGCCTCGGCGGTTACCGGCACGTGCACGTGCTTTTCCAACCCCACCGCTACACGCGCACCAAGCAATTGATGGAGGAGTTCGCCCGTTCCTTCCATGCAGCCGACACGGTTGTGGTTACGGACATATACCCCGCATCGGAGCCGCCTCTGGAGGGGGTCAGCGGCGAAGCGCTGGCCGTACGCATTCGCAGCTTCGGGCACCGGTCCGTTTACCATGCAAGCAGCCTTGAAGCAGGCGCAGAAAAAATCGCCGAATTGGCCACCGAGGGCGACCTAGTGCTTACGCTTGGCGCAGGCAACGTTTGGCAGGCCGGCGATCTGATTCTGGCCAGGCTTCGTGAGAGCAGGTAAGATGGCGCCTAGGCAAAACTCCACGCAAGCAAGAAAAGGCACCGGCTGGCGAACGGGGTTAGCCCATGCATTGTACTCTGCCGGAATTCTGGCTGTTTTCGGCGGCGGTGTATTTCTCTACTTCCGCGCGGACAGGTTTCTGGCCGAAGATGAGCGCTTCCGTCTGGTCGAGCCATCCGTCGGCGGCAAAAGCTCAGCCATTGAAATTGAAGGCATAAAATACGCCTCCCGGGCGAGCGTCGAGGCAGTGTTCGCAGAGGACTACGGCCGAAGCCTGTACCTGATACCCCTGGCCGAACGCCGGCGCAGCCTGCTGGCAATAGATTGGGTGCAGGATGCTTCGGTGGTCCGCCTCTGGCCCAACCGTCTGAGAGTGAAGATCACCGAGCGCCGTCCGGTGGCCTTCGTACACCTTACGGCCGAGCAAGGCCCCAGCGAGGTAGCGCTTATCGACGCCGAGGGAGTGCTGCTCGGACTTCCGCCCCGCGCCGAATTCAACTTGCCGGTTCTTACGGGCATACGCCGGGAACAAAGCCTCCAGGCGCGGCGCCAGCGCGTAGCCGCCGCCTTAGACCTGATAAAAGAATTGGATGATCTGGCCGAAGGAATATCCGAAATTGACGTTAGCGAGCTTGAGAACCTGAAAGTTGTGCAAGTTGCCGGTGGGCGCGGCCTGCTGCTTGAGTTGGGCAACCGGAATTTCCGCAGCCGCGTCCAGAATTTCCTCACTCACTATCCCGAAATTGAACGGAGGTTGCCCGAGGCAACCAGTTTCGATCTCCGATTGGACGACCGTATAACGGCTCGGGAAGGAGGCCGCAAAATTGGCAAAGGTTGAGTACGCCGTCGGCCTGGATGCTGGCAGCCACTGGACGCGCTGCCTGGTGGGAGCGCTGGAACGTTCGCAACTGCGCCTTATAGGCGCAGGCCAGGCGCTTTCCGGCGGATGGCTGAAGGGACGGATCGCCGATCCGCAGGCCGTGACCGCTTCCATCGCCGCGGCTGTGAGCGAAGCTGAAAAGTCTGCCGGGGTCGCCATTGGCTCCGCCGTAGCAGGCATGGGCGGAGCTTCAGTGGAAGGGCTGAACAACCGAGGCATTTACGAAATGGGCCGCCCCCGAGAAATCGTCTATGCCGACATGCGCTACGCCGTCGAGCAGGCTCTGAAGGTTCACATGCCGGCCGACCGCATGATCCTGCAAGTAGCGCCCCAGGATTTTCTGGTAGACGGCCGGACCGAGTATTGGAATCCGGAAGGCGCCTGGGGCAGCCGGCTGGAATCTTTCGTTCACCTGATCACGGCTTCAGCGCAAGAGCATCATGCGCTGGTTACGGCGTTGAACCAAGCCGGGCTGGAAGTCGAAGAGACCATCCTGGAGTCCTATGCTGCGGCTTACGCCGCCGTGCGCCCGGAAGAGCGGGCCGGCGGCGTCGTGGTGGTGGACGTAGGAGCGCATTCAACCGAAGTAGCCGTCTATTACGGCGAAGCATTGCTGGCAGCCGCGTCGCTGCCCATCTGCGGCGACCATTTTACCCGCGATGCGGCCCAGCGGCTGTGCCTGAACTTCGAAGACGCCGAAAGATTGAAGCTGCAATATGGCTGCGCCGTGACCGGGCTGGCGGCCGACAACAGCTATATCGAGCTGCCAAGTCCCGCCGGCCGTCCCCTGCGGGAAGCGCTCCGGCGGGAGCTTAGCGAAGTGCTTGAAGCCAGGGCCGCAGAGCTTTTTCTTTACGTGCGGCAGCAGATTGTGCGAGCGGGTTTGGAGCAAGGCTCGCTCAGCCAGGCGGTGCTGGCAGGCGCCGGAGCGTTGTTGTCCGGCATGTGCGACATGGCCGAGCGGGTTCTCTACTGTCAGGCTCGAAACGGATTGCCCTACGGCATCAAAGACTGGCCGGAGGAATTGGATAATCCGGCTTGGACGACAGCGGCCGGACTAATGATGTACTCCGCCCGGCTGAAAATGGATTCCGACGGCGGGCACGAAAAACTCGGTTTCTGGAGCCGCTTGTTCGGATAGCGGCGGCGGTTTCGGAAGCCGAAGGAGGCAATATGGCGTTACTTGAAATCAATCCGGAAGGCTTGAAGTTTGAGATTCAGCCGGAAGCTCGGACGGGCGCGCGTTTCAAGGTGATCGGGGTAGGCGGCGGCGGCTCAAACGCCGTGGCGCGGATGATGAGCGAGCGGCTGGAAGGAGTGGAATTTTATATTGTAAACACCGACTTGCAGGCGTTGGAGGCCTCGCCGGTCCCCAACCGGATTCAAATCGGGTCCAAACTCACCAAGGGACTAGGTGCTGGCGCCGATCCGGAAGTCGGCAAACAAGCCGCACTTGAGGACACCGAGCGGATAGTCGAAATAGTGCAAAACACCGACATGGTGTTCGTCACCGCCGGGCTGGGCGGAGGAACCGGCACCGGCGCGGCGCCGGTGGTGGCCTCGCTGGCCAAAGAGCTGGGAGCGCTTACGGTGGCGGTGGTCACCAAGCCGTTCAGCTTCGAGGGGCCGAAGCGGCGTTCTCAGGCCGAACAGGGACTCACGGAGCTGGCCTCCACCGTTGACACCGTGATTGCAATCCCCAACGACCGGCTGCTAGCGCTGCTGCCTCGCGGCACCAGCATCTATGACGGCTTCCGTGCGGCCGACGACGTGCTGCGACAAGCTGTTCAAGGCATCAGCGACATCATTGTTACGCCCGGCCTCATAAACCGCGATTTCAGCGACATACGCGCCACCATGCTGGGGTCCGGTTTCGCCGTAATGGGCACGGCCGTGGCCGAAGGCGAAAACGCCGCCGTCGAAGCTGCACGCAAGGCCATCAGTTGCCCGCTGCTGGAGGAAGGCGGCATCAACGGCGCGCGCGGCGTTCTGATCAATATCACCGGATCAAGCCGGCTCGGCCTGCATGAAGTCAATGAAGCTTGCACGCTGGTGGCTGAGGCCACTAATAACGCCGACGTTCAGATAAGTTTCGGGGTGGTGCTGAACGAATCCATGGCGGATGCGGTGAAGGTCACAGTCATTGCAACGGGCTTTACCCGCGCAGCCGCGGCTGCTGCACGCCCAGCCCCGCTGTTTGCCGCTGTTAAAGAACCCGCGGCTGAGCCTGCGCCCGAGCCTGAACCGCCGCCCCCGCCGCCGGCAGCTCCGGCATCCTTTGAGCCGGCCGCCGCGGACGACATCGATACTCCGGCCTATCTGCGCAAGGACAGGTTGCTTTTTTAAAACAGGCCCATTTGCCTGGCGGTCTGTTCCGCCACAGGCTGCACGGCGCGCCGGCCGCGATCCAGAAGTTCCGCCGCTTCGGCCAAATCCAGCAGCGGGCGCGCCAGCGTTCCTTCCTCCGTAGAAGAAAGCAGAATTATTTCTCCGGTTTCAACGCCTGGACCGCACATCAGATCCAGCGAGTGAGTGGTCATGATGAGCTGTCGTCTGCTGCGCCGCACCAGACGGTTCAAAGCTTGAGGGACCAAACGTACAGCCTGCGAATGCAGCGACGTTTCGGGCTCTTCCAGAAGCAAAGGCCCGCCGGTTTCAAGCGCTGCCCAGAAAACAGCGATCAGGCGCAGTACGCCGTCGGGGAGCACATCCTCGTTCTGCCAGGCCCCGGGCGGCCGCCACTGCGCCAGCCGGGCTCGCAGATGGGGCCGGCCAGATGCGTCGCGAAAGGCCTCAAACTTCCGGAACTGGGGAAAGACCTTTTCTATGCCTTCGAGAATTGCGTCCAGACGCGCTTGCCTGGTTTTTTCGGATACTGCCAAAACCTGGTCCAAAAATCCTGCTCCGAAAGGTTCAAGCCATGGCTCCCGAAAACAATCGGACTTGCGGAGTACTGGCGGAGCAGGATTCAAATACCTGATGGTTCCCAGAAAATCAGCAAACTCGCTTGCTTGTCTGGGCCTCAACAGCGGCTCCAACGAGCAATGCGCCAGGCGTTCTGAATGCTTGCGATCGGCTTCGTCCGGACGATCGACAATATCCTCCCCTAGATAGGCCAGGCGCTCCCGATGGATCTCTGCCGGACGGCGGTCCTGCTGGTTGAAATAGAGCTCGTATTCCCAAAGCGCCGGGTTCTGCTGGTCGCCCACTTGCACGGCCAGGCCGAGTTCGGAATCCTGGCGGGCCGCCAGACAGCGCAGCCGGCTGAGACCGCCGCGCGCGGCGACCGCCCGCTGGAAACCAAGACCAGGGCAGGCGGATTCGGCCAGGAAGCGAAAGGCGTCCAGCAGGTTGGTTTTGCCGCTGGAGGCCGGCCCTGCCACCAGCACGCGCCTCCCCAGGGCCAGATCGGCGCCGAGCAGGCTGCGCCAGTTTTTCAAACGAATTCGCGTTATGCGCAGGGCAGATTTCTGAGCCCACATACCGCCGTCCCGCAGGCCATCCATTTTTTCACCTGCCGGAGCTGCAAGCAAACCGGCGCCGTCGCTATTCGACGGTTACGCTCTTAGCCAGGTTGCGCGGCTGATCCACGTCGCAACCCAAGCGCACGGCAATGTGATAAGCCAGAAGCTGCAAAGGTACTATTTCCAGAATGGGAAGAAGCATCTCCTCGGCCGGAGGGACCTCAATTACGCAATCCGCCAACTTAGCAACCTCGCTCTCGTTTTGAGTGGCGACGGCGATCAGGTTGCCGCCGCGCGCCTTCACCTCCTGCATGTTGGAGAGCGTTTTTTCGAAAAGGATCCGGCTCGCTTCTCTGGCCGGATCACGCCCGGCGATAATGACCACGGGCATATGCTCGTCGATGAGCGCAATTGGCCCGTGCTTCATCTCGCCGGCCGGATAGCCTTCGGCGTGTATGTAGGAAATCTCCTTCAGCTTCAGTGCGCCTTCCAGCGCAATCGGATAATTGATGCCGCGCCCCAGGAAAAGGAAATTCCGGGCTCGGTAGTAGCGGCGCGCCAGCTCTTCGAAGCTTTCGTCTCGCGAGAGCACGGCCTCGAGCTTGGCCGGTATGCTGAACAGTTCTTGCGCCAAGCGCCGGCCCGCTTCAGGGGAGAGTATGCCCCGCTCGCGGCCAAGGTGCAAAGCCAGCAGAAACAGTGCGGCAAGCTGGGTGGTGAAGGCTTTGGTTGAAGCCACGCCTATTTCCGGACCGGCATGCGTATAGATGGTGCCGGCCGCTTCGCGCGTCACCATCGAGCCCGGCACATTGCAAATGGCCAGCGTCTTTGAACCTTTCTGCTTGGCTTCGCGCTGCGCCGCCAAAGTGTCGGCGGTTTCGCCGGATTGCGAAATAACCACCGTGAGCGTTTCCGGCCCCAGTATAGGATCCCGGTAGCGAAACTCGCTGGCGTAGTCGACCTCCACCGGCATCCGAGCCAGCTTCTCGATCATGAACTTACCGGCCAGCGCGGCGTGCCAACTGGTTCCGCAAGCCACGATTTTGATTTGCCGGAAGGAGTGAAATTCATGCGGCGCAATATCCATCTCATCCAGGAACACGCGTCCGCTTTCAAGCTCGATGCGGCCCACAATGGTGTCGCGGACGGCCCGCGGCTGCTCGTAAATTTCTTTGAGCATGAAATGCTTGTATCCGCCCTTTTCCGCCATTATGGGATCCCAGAGAATATGACTTACCGGGCGTTTGACCGGCCGGCCGTCGAAGTCGCTCAAGCGAACGCCCTCGGCTGTGATTACGGCCAGATCGCCATCAGAGAGGAAGAACACGTCTCGGGTGTGGCCAAGAATGGCCGGCACATCCGAAGCAACAAAGTACTCGCCCTCCCCCAATCCGATAACCGCCGGCGGCCCCATGCGCACAGCCACGATTTTCCGCGGATCGCAGCGGCTGATCGTAGCCAGGGCAAACACTCCGTGCAGTCGCCGGACCGCACGGCGTACTGCTTCCTCAAGGCTGCCATTAAAACTCTCCTCAATAAGATGGGCGATGATCTCGGTATCTGTTTCGGTCTCGATGCGGTGCCCCGAGGCTAGTAATTCGTCCTTCAACCCAAGGTAATTTTCAATGATTCCGTTATGGACCACGACTATGTCGCCTTTACAGTCGCGGTGCGGATGGGCATTCTCTTCGGTAGGCCGGCCGTGCGTAGCCCAGCGGGTGTGGCCTACACCGAAAGTCCCACTTACCGGGTCCAGGCGAATGGCTTCCTCCAGATTGCGTAGCTTACCCGAGGTTCGCCGAATTATCAGGCGGTTTTCGTCATCTAGCACGGCCAGTCCGGCCGAATCGTAGCCGCGATACTCAAGTTTCTTGAGGCCCTCAAGAATGATCGGCACAGCATTGCGGCGGCCGATATAGCCGACTATGCCGCACATGTCCGCATCCTCTCAGTCCAGACACTCGATCCGGTATTCCTCAATTACCGGATTGGCCAGCACCTCATGCGAGATCTTCTCGATCTGGCGCCGGACTTCTTCAGCATCGGCTGAAGCATCAACCGTTATCTCGAAGAACTTGCCTTGCCGCACATCAGCGATGGCTTTATACCCCATGCTGTTCAAGGCGGCGTGGATCGTCTTTCCTTGCGGATCAAGTACAGTAGGTTTCAAAGACACGTACACACGGAATCGCATTTGTCCTTCCATTCTAATTCAGCCGGACCGCCCTCCGGCATGCGGAACTTAGAAAGCCTGGCCGATACTAAAGAAGAACTTACCGGCCGGCTCTCCCGGCCGACGGTCGAGCTTGCGCCCATAATCCACGCGCAGCAAGAAGTAAGGCGTGCGGATTCGCAATCCGGCTCCAGCGCTCTTTCGAACGTTGAACAAGTCGAAATCCCGCACGCCGGCATAAACATTACCGATGTCCAGAAAACCAACTCCTTCCAAGATCCGTAACAACGGGAAGCGCAATTCCTGGTTCAGCAAAAACATGGCATTGCCGCCCGCCGGGTCCCCCAAAAAATCCACCGGGCCGAGCGTGTTCTGGTCAAACCCGCGCAAGGTTGTGCCGCCGCCCGCGAAAAAGCGTTCACTGCGGATGAGTTCTTGACCTCCCAGGCCGCCGGCTAGTCCCACGCGTACTGCTCCGGCATACACCCAGCGCGCACGGCGGGCGCCTTGTCCAAAAGCAAATTCGGCGGGCCGGGATAAAGGCACATAACGAAAGTACTGGCCGAAGTATTTCAGATAGTGCAGTTCGCTGCCGAATGCGGCCGGAGCCCATTCAAATGCTTGTGAAAGAAAAGAGCCGCGGCGCGCATCCAGCACATCGTCGCGTGTTTCGCGGGTGAGCGTCGCCACAAGCGGCGCAATCCGGAAAGGCAGCAATTGGAACGGCGATTCGGGATCTTTGTCGAAGGTGTGTGTGCGTTCCAGCCGGTAGCCGTAGGAAAGGATGAACTTGCCGCCGAGGTGCGCTTCCTGCTGCGCAGAGAAGCCGACCCGGTCGGTGATGAACGTCTGTTGAATTTCACGGCGAGCAAAGCCGGTAATATTGGTCTGCACCGGAAAGCTTCGCAGTAAGGGCTGGCTGAAGTACGCTCGAAACTCGCGGACATCGGCGTCATAGCGAGTTCTCAGCCCGAGCAGGCGCGCCGCACCAAGTGAATTGCGATTGGTAAACTCCGCAATTCCGCCTGCCCCGCGCTCGGTGTCGAAGAAGAACCCGTAACGCAAGCGGAATGGTTCCACCTCCTGAACCCGCACCCGCAGATTTACGCGCTTGCGCCCCGTCGCCCAGGGCGGCTCCGGCCCTTCGAGCGGCTCCCGGGCCAAGTCTACCAGCGTGAAAGCGCCGGTTTGGTAGAGGCTGCGGCGCGAACGGCTGGTTTTGGCGTAATCCAGCACATCACCCTCGGCTAAAGCCAGTTGAGAGCGAATGAGTTTCTCGCTGACGGCGCGGTTGCCCTCAATCGCCACGCTTTGGACTATTTCCTGGCGGTTTTCGGTAATACGGAAAGCTAGAGCGACCTCTCCCGGTCGCGCTGCTCGCTCCAGTGAAGGAAGGATCACCACGTCGTTATAACCACAGGCCCAGTAAAGCTCTTCTAATCTCTCAATAGAGCGCTGGACTAGCTCCGGCCGGTAGGGCTCGCTTTCACGAAGCAACACGGACTCACGCAGCGCAGCTTCATCCAGAGCCCGGTTGCCTTCAAAATGTATTGCGGCAACGCGAAAGATGGGGCCTTCCTCAAGCTCGATTGTAAACTTGGCACGGCCGGCGGCTGCGTCCAGCTCTCGCCTTACCGAGCCGACGCGCACATCCAGATATCCTTGCCGGCGGCAGTATCCAACCAGGAAATCAGCAACGGCGCCCGGCGCAAGCACAAGCTGCTCAATTTGTCCCGACTTCTCAAGCAAACGTCGCAATTCTCGGCTGCGGTTCGCCTCTAGGCCCGTAAAGTGCACCTCCACGCTACGGTAGCGAGGACCTGGCTGAATCTGGAAGATAACTCTCTTTTCGCCGGAATCCGCCATCTTAATTTCAGGCTGGATCTCCGATTCCAGATAACCGCGACGGCCCAGGTAGGTTCGGATTTCTCGTACTGCATCCTCGGTGCGCTGAGCATCGAATTGACCCTGTCGCCACAGGCGGCGCACGTTGCGCGCCAGCGAGCGGGGAACATCGAACCCTTCATAAATGAACTGAACTTTTGGACCGGCTTTCACTTCGATGGTTATATCCACCAGTTTTTCGCGCTCGGAGCGCATCGTGCGGATGGCGGCTTCCGGATAGCCTGCTTCATCATAGAAACGCAGGAGTCTATCGATCCCCTTCTGCAATTCAAAGAAATTGTAAACATCACCCGGCTCAACACCTAACTTAGAAGCGATTCGGGCAGGCTCAAAAACCGTTACGCCTGAAATTGAGATGCGTCCGATACGCTGCCGGGCCTGCCGCGCCGCCGGCCGGCCGGGGCCATAGCCGCCGAAACGCAAATCATGCCGCAAGTCAAACCGGTAGCTCTCGTCGCTCTGGCGAGTGGCTTCCGTCTGGAAACGCCGCGTCACATCGTAGCGGACAATGTATATTTGTTCGCCCCCGTTGACCAGATTCATCGAATAGATCAATTGCAGGCGGTTGGAGAGCTCCTGGCCGATGGTGAGGCGTGCGCCGGGATTTGCCTCGGGGTTTATGAAGCTCGGATCTATTCGAACTTGCGACAGGCGCAACGTTTCTCGAGCACGGCGCGAAACCAGTCCCGCCGCCTGGCTGGACAGAAGCGCGCCGGCTTGTTCGCGCGCCACTGCCAATCCGGAGCCTTCCAGCTCGCTGAGCGGACGTCCGGTGACAAGCACGGATAGAATATCCGGCTCGGCCAGCGGCGGATCGGAACTCAGCTCGGTCTTAAGGTCGGCCAGAGTCCCGCTTAGTTGCAGGCTTATCTGATACGGGCGGACTTCGGTAGTGGCCAGAATATCCAGCTCGGGTTCAATCTTACTTTCGTTGTTGAACGAAACAATGCCCCGCTCGATCAGGTAAGTTCTCTCGTTTAAGAAGAGGTTCCCGCCTTCTTCAATCGAAGCTCTGCCGGTTAATCCGGGACGGTAGTAGGTTCCGACCAAACGCAAACCTGCGGTGAGCGTGAGGCGCGCCAGATTGTTGTCGATAAGCAGCGGGCCTTGTGTATCGACGGCCATGTCAAAACGCACCCGGCTAAGCCAGGGGTTGCGCTCTTCAGGTAACGTGGGGGCGCTCGAGGAACGAAAATAATCGAGCCCGCCGGCAACATCTATGTCCCGGCGGTAAGAGCTTTCCAATATGTGTACTTCGCCGCCTACCAGCACGAATTCATCTTGGGTGCTTATGTTTAAGCGCGCATCCAGGCGCGAACGCAGGCCGGGGGGAAACTCCAGGTAGGCCCCTTTGACCGAGGCCTCCGCACGTATTTCCTTAAAAGTAGCGCCCTCCATCCGAACCCGGCCGCCTCCCGTCAGAGCACCCCCATTAAGCGTGCCGGTAAAACGGGTGATCTCGGCCTGGCCGGGGCTGAAGTCTACGCGAACATCCAGCTCGTCAACGCCGATTTGCGGCGAACTCACCGCCAGGCTGCCTTGACTCAACTCAAGGTAGCCGTGCAACTGGGGTGCAACAGGACTGCCCGCTATCGCTACGGCGAAATTGGCCGGGCCACGCGCCCGGAGTCCTCTCACCAACAGGGCCAGCAAGCCGGCATCAAGATCGCCCCGAATTCCAAGGTCGAGCGCCTGGCTTCCCTCCAAAGCCGCACTCCCGGCTATCTCAATACGGCTGCCGGTCCCGGCAACCTGAAAACGCTCGACCTGAAGCCGCCCTTGTCGGATTGTGAGAAGTGCAGTTTCCGTTTGACGCAATTCAATTCCTGCGCCGGCAAGCTCGAGCCGCGGAAAACTGATGTCAGCTCGCAGCGTATTCAACTCCGCCAGTCGCTCCATCTCGGCTTGCACATTCAGGCTGAAAATACCGCTTACTTGCTCGGGAAGTTCAAAAATCTCCTGAGGTCTAAGCTCACGCAAGGCGGCCCTGAAAACCGCCGGAGATCCGTCGGCCGGAATTTTTAGCGGTAGATCAAACCCCAAAGCCCCGAGCGGAAGCCGGCCGCCGGCTTCAATTTTGCCGCCGCCCAGATTGGCTCTGAATGATACAAGCTCCACTGCGCCGCCGGAATACGTTACTTCAAGACCAATGCCGCTCAGGGGCGCACGTAGTCGGGGATGTTTTAAAGAAGCTCCTTCCAGCACAAGCTGAGCCTGCGGGTCGGGCGCTTTGAACGATCCCCCCACCTCGGCTCTCAGCTCTAGAGCACCTTCGGCCTGGAGTCCTTCAAGCGCAGGCGCTAGCGCCAGCAGGTCGGAAAGATCCACCCGGCCTTGAACCTCGACGGATGCCCCATCTGCCGGCGCTTTGACCGGCAGAACACCGCCGACTGTTAATTCAGAGCGACCGCTTACCAGCCGCGCGGAGGAAATTTCGACCTTTTCGTCTCGGTAACGAATTTCCAGCGGCGTCGTCGCGAGCAGTCGAAGCTCCTTGAAGCGCGCCTCCAAATCTTCCAGCCTGACCAGCGCCCGTCCTTGTTCCAAATGGTCCAGCTCGCCCGCGCCCTCCGCCTTAAGGCTCACTGTGCCTTCAAGCCCGGCTACTCCAAACTTAGATAAATCAGTTTTCTGAGCTGTCAGCCTGAATGAAGCTGGGTAAGGAGGCGACGTCGAAGCTTCAACAACCGCCGCAAGCCCAAAGTTATCAACGCCGGCTTCCAGCCGGGCGGCGTGATAAACGACTCCACCTTCTACGTGTATGTTCCCCAGCTCCAGATCACCCAATTTGAGATCCGTAGCTTCAAGCGATAGCCGCAGCGCCGGATTGTCAAACGACCCTTGACCGGCAGCTTCGAAACTCACACCTGTGCGAACCGTCCGCTCGCCCGGCAGTTTCAGGTTTTCCAGCTTGAGCGTCCCGGCGGATTGAAAACGAAAAGTCTTGTCGGCCAGCCCGATCGTCGCCTGGCCTTCCAGCCGGCCCGGTTCGCCCGGGGCCGGCTTGGCAAGCACAATCCGCTCAATCTCAACCGTCTTCCCGGCCAGCCGCGCTGCGACATTCAGCGTGCCGAAATCCTCTTCAAATGCCCGCAAAGAGGAAACCGAAGCCGCCAGGCTTACATCAGGCGACTCCAGACTTCCGCGGGCAACCGCCGCGAGATCAACAGAACCATCAACCGGGGATCCCCCGAAACCTCCGGCCAGCGCTCCTAACGAAGCGCCCTCCAAGTGCACCTCAAGTTCTAGCGACGGGCTGGGCGAGTCAAGTCCGATCATTCCTCCGGCGCGTAGGCTCTGCCCGCGCCAACTTAAGTCAACCAAGTCGAGTTTGATGCGTTCGGGTGTGTAGACACCGCGAACCGATAAACCAATGCCTTCAAATCCGGATACATTGAGCGACGGCGCCTCGGCGGCTACCGCGATCTCCGGCCGGCTGAGGGTCCCGCCAAGGCTCAGTGTCGCCGCCAAACTACCATCAAGCTCGACATATGGAATTGTTTCCGGAAGGGCCTTTGAAACGCGCAGATCGTTAGCCGTTTCGACCAAGCTGCCGGCGCGCAGCCTCAACTCTCCATTCAAATCCTGGCCGCCGGCCATCCCGACCGTGCCCTCAACCTCCAGGCCTGCGGCTTTAAACCCGAGAAGCTCAACCTGGATCTCGCGGTCTTTCCATGCTGCGCGCAAATTGCCCGCGGCAGCCAGCGCTCCCGGACTGCTTGCCCGAGCGGAAGGAGTGATTTCAAAAGTTGCGCTCCCCCTGCCGGCATAAAGCTGCGAGCCTTTCCAGTGTGCTTCTACTTTGCCAGACAAAACCGCAGCCGGGCGCACTGCCAGTCCAAACCCGGCCGCAACCCGCTCCAAATCCAGCCGTTCAATAGAAGCAGACAGGCGCCCCGGCACCACGGAATCAATTCCCATGACTCCGGTTGCGCGTATAGATCCAAGCGGTGAGCTTAGCCGCAGAGATTCAACCCGTAATTGCTTTGTTGCTGAGGCGAAGCTGATCTGCCCGGACAGCTTTGCATCGCGAAACTGCCGGAACCGCAACTTTCGGCCGCTGATTCCGGCCGCGGCCGATAGATTATCCAACCTGCCTTCTACCGTAGCGTCTATCACAAGAGCGCCTTCAAGGCCACTCAAACCGGCCAAGGCGGCCGCGCCGGCGACATCCACTCCGGCTCGAACACGCGCATCTACGAACGGGGCGCTAAAATCAGATACCTTCCCAGCAAGTTGAACAAAAGATCCCGCCGACTCAAGCCTCGCCATCTGAACCTCAGCCGCCTTACTGCCGGCCTCCGCGACAAATTCGAGCCTGTCAATCGGGATTACCCGCTCGGCCAAACGCATTTCGCCCGGCGCAACTGTCAGAATCCGGATGCGATGGTTAAGGGTCTGCACGTCACCACGCACAGCAGCCGTCCAAGCAGGCAACGAGACGCTGATTCCCCGCCCTGCGTCGGCGTAATTGAATGCACCCGCAGTTACGTCGAGCGCTTCGATAACAAAAGGCCACTCACCGCCCGCGGCCGGCCGCACTTCTGTCGTAGCGAGCGCGGGCAGATTGATTTTTCCGCTCGCATCGACCGCCAACTCCAGCCGCGGCTCTTCAATCCGAGCGGCATGCACAACCAGCTTCTTTCGCAACAGTGGCCGGGCGTCGATCCGCAGCATGGCCGACCGCACGCTCAAAAAAGGCGTGTGCGCCCCTGAAGCTCCGGCCATGACGTCTTTCAGCCACACGGTGAGCGTGAGCAGGTTGTAGTCCAGACTGCCGGCGCTGAACTCAATTCCCTGGGTGTGCAACCAGGCAGAGACCGCCTGTAAAACCAGACTGCGGACTGGACCACTATGAAGCAGCCCTACGCCGATCGCCAGCATAGCGACCAAGGCGAGTAGGGTTGTCAACCAGACTCGCAGTCGTCGCATCCGGCTTTTCTTTCTCAACGCACGCTGCGCAGCAAGGAACGCACCTTATCTGCCTCGGGGGCATCGGGGGCGAGTTTAAGGAAGGTCTGAAATGAGTTCACCATGCGGTCTGGGCGGCGCAAGTTGCTATAAGCGATGCCCGCAAAATAGTAGGCATACGGAGTCTTCGGCGCAATTTCAATGACCCGTTCCATCGACTTGGCCGCCTCAGCATACTGTTTCTGCTGTATAGCCAGATATCCCAGCGCAAAGTGTGCTTCCGGGCTGTCTTCTTTGATCTTTAAGGCCTCGCCGGCGAGCCGCCTGGCTTCGTCATAGTTCTTAAGTTCAGTTTCCAATTGGGATTGAGCAGCGCGAATTTGGTCCGGCCGCGGACCCGCCTCTCCACGGCGCTCCTCGGCCGCAACCAAGTGCTTCCTCGCCGCTTCGTAGTCTTTGGTGTGGATCAAGGCAAGCGCCAGATAGTAGTGAGCCGGCGGATCATCCGGATTCTCTTCAAGAAAACCGCGCAATTCGGTAACTGCTTCTGCGTATTTTTGGTTTTCATAAAGCTCAATTCCTCGGCCGCGGTCTGCGGCTTGCATTTGTCCGGCACATCCAAGGACCAGCGGTATCCAAAACATTACATTGCCGAACCGATTCAGCATGTTCAATCCCTCCGAAATTTCCGCAATGCCGTTCTAATTCCAGTATCCGCTAATCCGGCGCCGTTGTTTCACCCACCCGATTCCTGCTACAAGGAAAAGTCCGGGAGGTTGCCATTTTAAAAGTCTGCATACTGGCCAGTGGAAGCAGCGGCAACGCCACCTTTATCTCCACCGGGAGCACACGAGTGCTGGTGGATGCAGGGCTGAGTTTCCGCGCTTTGGCTGAAAGACTGGCAAACATCGGTGAAGACCCCGCGCAGCTTGACGCAGTGGTAGTAAGCCACGAACACAGTGATCACGTTTCCGGATTGCAGGTGCTTTTACGAAAACTGGAATATCGGATTCCCGTATTCCTTACGCACCTTACGGCGCCCGCTTTTGAATGGGAGGACCGCACGCCTGCAATTGAAACCTTCCAGGCAGGCTGCCGCTTTTCAATAGGCGACCTTGAAATCGGCAGTTTCACCATTCCGCACGACGCCGTAGATCCGGTGGCTTTCACCTTCCATTGCCAAGGTCTGAAGATCGCCTCGGTCACCGATCTTGGATATATTCCCGATTCGGTCAAGTATCACCTTAAAGGCGCGCTGCTGGTTGTGATGGAGTCTAATCACGACCTGGAAATGCTCAAAGTAGGACCTTATCCCTGGTCGGTTAAACAGCGCGTCATGGGACGGCGGGGGCACCTTTCCAATGAAGTCGTCTCGGAATTTATTCGAACGGACCTTGACCCCGTCACCACCACTCTGGTGCTCGGGCACATCAGCGAGAACAACAATCACCCCGAGCTGGTGCGGCAGGCGGCTTCGCAGGCGCTCGCAGCCCGCGGGCTGGCCACCCGCCTGGTCGTAGCCGAGCCGCGCCGGCCGACAGAGGTTTTTCTACTATGATCAGCCGATACACGCGCCCGGAAATGGGCAAAATCTGGAGCGAAGAAAATCGCTTTAGAGCCTGGCTGGAAGTCGAGCTGGCGGCATCGGAGGTGCTGGCCGAAATGGGCGAAATCCCGATGGAGGCGGCGCGACTGTTGCGCGCGCACGCCGGCTTCGATGTGGCGCGGATTCACGAGATCGAGCGTGAAGTTCGCCACGATGTGATCGCTTTCACCACGGCCGTAGCCGAGACCATGGCCGCAGCCGGACACGCCGAAGCCTCGCGCTGGTTTCATTACGGGTTGACCTCAAACGACGTAGTCGACACCGCGCAGGGACTGCTTGCGGGCCAGGCCTCGCGCCTGCTGATTAAGGGCATGGAAGGGCTGCTCGAAGTGTTGCGGCGGCGCGCCTTCGAGTTTAAAAACACGGTACAGGTCGGTCGCACACACGGCGTGCACGCCGAACCGATCACCTTCGGGCTGAAACTGGCCCTTTGGTACGACGATCTGCGCGGGGGTCTCAGAAGATTCAAAGCTGCCGCCGAGGACATGATGGTGGGAAAGCTCAGCGGAGCGGTCGGGACCTTCGGCCACATAAGCCCGGAGGCCGAAGAAGCCATCTGCGCGCGCCTAGGGCTGAAGGCGGCCCCCATAAGCTCGCAGGTAGTATCGCGCGAACGCCATGCGGCTTTTATCTGCGCCATGGCGCTGGTTGCGGCTACGCTCGAGAAAATCGCGCTCGAAGTGCGGCACCTGCACCGCACGGAAGTGCGAGAGGCCGAGGAACCTTTCGCCCGGGGCCAAAAGGGCAGCTCAGCCATGCCGCACAAACGCAATCCAGTCACCGCAGAGCAGATCTGCGGCCTGGCGCGAGTAATCCGGGCTAACGCCCAGGCGGCGTTTGAGAACATAGCGCTATGGCACGAGCGTGACATCTCGCACTCCTCCGTCGAACGGATTATTCTGCCCGACAGCGCCATCCTGCTCGATTACCTGTTGGCCAAGACCACCTGGCTCGTTGACAATATGCCCGTCAATCCGGAAAGAATGCGCCGCAATTTGGAGATGACCAAAGGCTTGATCTTCTCGGGCCAACTGTTACTGGATCTGGCCGCGGCCGGCATGCTCCGGGAGAAGGCTTACAAGATCGTACAGAGCCATGCCATGCGCGCCTGGCAGGAGGAAGGCGATTTCCGAGCCGCCATTGAGGCCGATCCGGAAATACGCGCAGTGCTCTCGCCGGATGCCATCGCCCACAGTTTTTCGCTTGAGCGGCAACTCAAGAACGTCGACCGAATCTTCGAGCGAGTCTTCGGCGCCGATTAGCGATCCTTAGCCCGGCACACTCGGTACCTGCCATTTCCGCCCCGCGCCGGAAGGCGGCCGCTACCGTCCCTGACCTGAATAACGCTGCCGGCCGCCTGAGCCGGAATGCGCCATCATGTAGCCTTAACCGTTGGCTTACGGCCCAAATACTTAAGCGGATGGGGCCGGAGCTTTTGGGCCGCATTGATTAACTGGAAGCCGATCGGTTTAAGCGAGCTCAGCTTCCGCCGTAAGACCACGGCGCAGCAAAAAAGAACCACAGCTCCGGGTTATGCTGAAAAGTTCCAATGTCGCTTGACGGCAAGCTGCGATGAACTGGCTTAGGTGGCAAAACGCCGTGGATTTGGCCGTGCTGGCCGGAGCAATCTACATGCTGCTTCGGTGGGCACGCGGCACGCGGGCGCTGCGTTTGGTGCTGGTCATTTTCGCACTGTATGGGTCGGGGCGCTTGGCCTGGAAATACGACCTGACGATCACCGGGTGGCTGCTGGATTTGGCCAGCCTGCTGCTGGTGTTGATGCTGCTTTTCTTCTTTCAGCCGGAGCTTCGGCATGCTTTTTTGCGCTTGGACAACCTTCTGGGGTTGGGCCTTCACCCCGCCAAACCTTCAGATTCTGCTTACCAAGCCATTGCGCAGGCGGCGTTTATTATGGCCGCCGGGCGTATCGGGGCGCTCATGGTCGTAGCCCGCAAGGATCCTCTGGAAGAACTGGGAACCGGCGGCGTCGCGCTCAATGCCGAGATTTCCCCCGAAATTATCACCGCTATTTTCCGCAAAGAATCTCCGATCCACGACGGAGCAATGCTGATAGAATCCGGCCGCATTGCCCGCGCGGGCGTCATACTCCCGTTCACACAGCGCGAAAACGTCCCGCCGCATTTCGGCACGCGCCATCGCGCGGCAATGGGAGCTGCCGAACGCAGCGACGGACTGGTGATCGCCGTTTCCGAAGAGCGCGGAGAGGTCACGCTCATGCATGGGTTGGAATTTCGCACCATCGCCTCCGCCTCCGAACTGGCCTCGCTGCTGCAAAAGCTGAGCACACCTCCGGCAATTCCTCTCGGGGTTCGCTTACGTCGTTGGCTGCTGGCCGATTTTAACTATAAACTGGCCTCCGTCGGATTGGCCGTCTTATTGTGGCTGCTCTCCATGTGGGGCACAAGCGCGGCCGTGCGGACAATTCGGGTGCCGGTAGAGTTCAGCCGGGTTCCAGCCGGTATGGAAATAACTTCACAATCCGCCCTGAGCCTTGACGTACAGATCAGAGGCCCAGGGTGGCTGCTTGCATCCGCCCAATTAACGGGCATTACGGCGCGTTTCGACCTTGGCGAAATCAGTGCGGGCTGGCACACCCTGAAGGCAACTCCCGCCAATCTTAACCTGCCGCCCGGACTGACCGTGGAAAGAGTCGACCCTGCATCGGTTGTCGTGCGGCTAGTCAAAACAGGCCGCTAACACGCTTAAAATCAGCTTCTAAGCACCTGTTCGAGATCCGCTACGGTGAACCATGCGCCGGGCCGTGCCGCCGATCGGTTCTCCAGAACCTGGCAGACTTCCCCGCCGGGATCCCCCAAGCAGGTCAGAACGATGGCGGCTTTGGAAAAATCCTCTTCGCGAGTGTAGCCGCTGATCGTCACCACGCACTTCATACCGGCTGCCGTAGCAGCTTCTACGCCGTTGTTTGAATCTTCAATAACGACACAGGCCGAAGGGGCAATTGCCAGCTTTTCGGCGGCTAGCAGATATATGTCCGGAGCGGGCTTTTTCGCCTTCACCACATCGCCCGCCAAAACCAGGGCAAAACGTTTAGCCGTCTCATCACCCATAGCATGCGTCAGCACGGCGTTGACCGCCTCAGGCGCCGAGGTCGAGGCTACGGCCAGCGTCCAGCCCGCAGCCAGCGCCTCCTCGGCCAATCTTTTCACGCCGGAGCGCGGCGGAACCCGCCCGGAAAGAATGATCTCACGGTATATTTCAGTTTTTCGTTTATGCCAGCGCGCTACCAGCTCTTTGCGCGCGGCTTCTTCAGTGGGGCATTCGGGCCAGGCCTTGAGGAATTCAGGATCTTGAAACAGGCTGGCCATTCGCTCCTTGCCGCCCCCGATTTTCAACTTGCGCCCGTACTCCTCAACCGACCACTGCCAGGGTACGCCCATTTCACGCCACATCTGGTTAAACGCGGGCAGATGGCCGAACTGCTCGGTATCGCCCAACACGCCATCGCAATCAAATATCAATGCTTTTTTCATGCCGCTTTACCCTCGCTTCCGAAAATCCGCATGAATGAAGCCACCATATCAACCAGATTCTTCTTAACCGCAGCAATTAATTTCAACGGATCATATTCGGTCGGTTTCTCGTTCAGGTAATTGCGGAAACTGTCAGCGTAGGTGATCTTCAACTGGGTTGAAATGTTGATCTTCGGCGCCCCCCGCCGAATCAGCTCCCGGAAAGTTTCATCGGAAAGTCCCGTGCCGCCGTGCACAACCAGCGGGATCGGCGCCTGCTCGACGATCTCGCTTACCCGCTGGAAATTGATTTTGGGCGTCCCTTTATACACGCCATGCGCCGTGCCGATGGCCGGAGCAAAACTGTCGATGCCGGTCTCGCGAATAAAATTCACAGCTTTGTCCAGAGCAACCACGCCGCTGCCGTGTTCATCTCCAAGACCATCTTCAACTCCTTTAATGGCTTCCAGCTCTCCCTCCACCGCTGCGCCATAGGAATGCGCCAGTTTGACCACTTCCTTGGTCTGCGCCATGTTTTCCTCGTAGCTCAGCTTGGAGGCGTCAAACAGAACCGAATTCCAGCCTGCCGCCAAGCATTCTTCGATCACCTTGCGGTCAGGACAGTGATCCAGGTGCAGAGTGGCCGGAACAGGCACGCGGCCGGCCATTTCTTCAAACATCAGGCGTATGAGCCTTGCGCCCATGAACTTCACCGTTTTCACCGAGACCTGCACGATAACCGGCGAACGGGTTTCGGCCGCCGCCGTAAGCACGGCATCCATACTTATGCCGTCGACGATGTTGAACGCTCCTACTCCGTAGCGGTTTTCGAAGGCATGTTTCAAAATCTGTTGCATCGGTACAACCGGCATGATTTCACCTCTCCCCTATGATTTCGATAAATAAACTTGTCCCAACCTGGCAGCTCCGGCCAGGGAGGATTGCTCCTGATATTCATAATCGAAATCCCCGGTCCAGCGGCGCTTGGCCTCAATGTATCCCGGAATGGACGCCCCGCCGCCGGTGGTGACGACCTTGCGCCCCAATTTGACCAGCCGTCCCACCTCGCGCAGATGCTCCCCATGATACCTCGCATTGCCGCGGATCAAAGCCAGCAGCATGTCGTCGCGCGTCGTCTCCAACGTCACCCCGTCAAACGCGGCCTTCTTCAGTTCCAGCGAGTAGCGGCTTCCGCCCAAAAACGGCACATACTCGGGGAGCCGAGCTTCCCAGCGATCCGTTTCGCCTCCGTGGAAGAAGCGCTCCAGCACCGAAGGAACATATGATTCATAGAACTCGCGCTCGCTCATCTCCCGGCAGAATACCGAATGAAACCATTCGAGCGCCTTGCCGCCGGTGTTGAGCACGAAAAAGGTCAGCCAGCGTCCGGGAAGCACATGGCAACGTACGTTGAAATTCGAGCTGGCAACGGGATGATCAGTCCATACGCTGGTGATTTCACATGTGCCGCAGACGTTGTTGATCATGCCCGGTTCGGTCGAGCCGCCCGAATAGGCCGCCAGCACCGCGTCGTTTCCGCCGCATAACACCACGCAATCTTCGGCCAGCCCCAACTCTAAGGCCACCTCGCGCCGGATCCTTCCCACGGCTTCGTAGGAATGCCTCAGGGGTGGCAGCTTTTCTTCGGGAATCCCGGCTGCGGCGAGCACATCGCGGTTCCAGCTAAGGTCATTGGCGGCCGTGTTGTAGAGTCCGGTGATCGAGACCGTGGATGGGTCAATGGTCCAACGGCCGGTCAGCCGCTTTACCATATAAGTATTCGTATGCCCGAATTTGGCCGCAGCGCGGTAGACTTCCGGCTGATTCTCTTTGATCCAAAGTATGGAACACAGTGAGGAGCCGCCTGAGACCGGCAGATTGCAGGTTTCCCTTAGAAACTTCTCCTCGCCTACCTTGGCCCGGATGGCGCGCGCCTGCTCGTGCGAGCGGCCGTCGAAAAATAAAATTGCCGGACCTAAAGCCGCGCCGTCCTGCGCCATGGGAACCAGGCCCGGCGTGGTTACCGACAAGCTCACCACGCCCACATTTCCAAGCTGGTCCCGCACTTGCCGGCAGCACTCGGCGAGCGCCTGCCACCACTTTTCCGGCTCAATGTCCGCCTTGCCCTGGTCGTAAACGTTCACCTGGTAATCGCGGCTCACCTCGCACTTTTTTTCCAGCTCGAAAGAAAAGACCCCCAGCTTGAATGAAGTCGTGCCGACATCCAGGCTCAGAATATCCCGTTTCACGGCAAAAGTCCCTCTTGCTCAAGAAACCTCCGCAGCTCCTCCACCTGCGTCGGCGTGAGCGCCAGCAGCGGGCGACGCGGGATGCCGCCCCGGTATCCGGCCAGGTTCATAGCTGCCTTGACTCCGGCTACGCCGTAGGAACCCGCAATTGCGTTGTTTATGCGGGTGACGCGCTCCTGAAGCGGGTAGCCCCGCGCTTGGTCGCGCGCCAGGCCGCAATGGAACAATTCCATCACGAACTCGGGAAAGGAATTGGCAAGCGAGACGGTCCCCCCCAGCGCTCCCCCCAACATCGCCGGAAACAAAAAGTTAGCCGAGCCGGCCAGCACATGAAATTTATCGGATTCGAACTTCAGGAAATTCTCAATGCCGCTCGGGGCGCTGTCCTTCATTCCTACGATGTTCGGGTGCGCCGCCAGACGCCCGACCAGCGCCGGCGTAAGCGTCACGCCGCAAAATCCCGGTGCGTTATAAAGCAGCAGCGGGATTGGCGACGTATCGGCCAGCGTCGAAAAGTAGCGATAGAGAACTTCCTCGGTCATTTGCTTGCGGAAGTAGCCGGGTGAGAGCACCAACCCGAAATCGGCCCCGACATCGGCCGCTTGCTTTAGAAAACGCTCCGTGTCGCGCTGCGCATCGTAGGTCGCCCCGGCGATCACCACTTGGCCGCGCCCTTTGCACCGGACGATCGTCTCCAGCACTCGCAGCTTTTCTTCCTCGGTGAGGCTGCGATTTTCGCCGTTTGAACCCAAGGCCAAATAGCCCAGGATGCCGCTGGCGGCGTAGCGTTCCAGGTTAAACTCCAGCGCCTCATAATCAACTTCTTCATCCTCGGAGAAGGGGGTTGCAATCGGCGCGAACACGCCCCCCAGCTTGGATTTCAGGGTTTCAGCATCAATCTCTGGCATGTTATGTTCAGCGTTCATTTTATTCCAAACGAGCCGGTGTACACTTAACTTCTCGGTGACTCTTGATACTCCGATAAAGTACCTGAAAGGAGTCGGCCCGGCCCGCGCCGAAATTCTGGAGACTAAGGGAATCCATACGGTTGAAGACCTGCTGGGCTATGCTCCGTTCCGCTACGAGGATCGCAGCAACCTGAAGCCGATCTCGCGGCTTGCACCCGGCGAGATGGCCACGGTTATCGCCGGCGTGAAAAGTGCCCGGCTGTCGGCTTTTCGCCGTCGCGAGCTGGGCATGTTTGAAGCTGAATTTACAGACGGCTCCGGGATAACGCTGCTAGCACGCTGGTTTCATGCAGCTTACCTCAAGGATGTGCTCCAGACGGGGCAGCGGATTGCTCTTTACGGGAAAGTCGACTGGGATGCGCGTCAAGGCGGACTGTTCATGCTCCATCCCGAATTTGAAATCCTCTCGGGCAGCGATGAGGAGGGCGACGCCTCGCTGCACGTAGGGCGGATTGTGCCCATCTACGAAGCTGCCGGCAAAATTACCACCCGAGTTTTCCGCCGCCTGACTCACACTGCCCTGGCCGCCGTCTCTGCCGTTCCGGATCCGCTGCCCGAGAACGTACGGCGGCGCCTCGGCCTACCCGACCGCCGGACTGCTTTGAGCTCACTACACTTTCCGGCCCCTGATACCGACTTGCGGCTGCTCAACGAATTCCGCACTCCGGCTCAGGTGCGGCTCATTTTCGAGGAATTCTTCTGGCTGGAATGCGGGCTGGCGCTAAAACGGCGCGACTTACGCCGGCAGACCGGCATCGCCTTTTCCCTTTCCGATCGCGCCCGCGAGCAGATCAAACGCATGCTGCCCTTCCGCCCGACGGCCGCGCAGAAACGGGTATTGGCCGAAATTGCAAAAGATATGGCCGCGCCGCACCCCATGAACAGGCTGCTACAAGGCGATGTCGGAAGCGGTAAGACGCTGGTAGCCGCCGAAACCGCCGTAATCGCGGTTGAAAATGGATATCAAGTCGCCGTGCTGGCGCCCACTGAAATTTTGGCTGCTCAGCATTATTACTATCTCCGCAATCTCTTTGCACCGTTGGGCTATTCCCTGGTCCTGCTGACCGGGTCAACCGGCGCACGCGAGAAGGCGCGGCTCAAAAAACTCATTGCCGAGGGGGCGGCTCAGGTGGTCATCGGCACACACGCGGTGCTTGAGCCGGACGTGGAGTTTCACAAACTGGGTCTCGCTATAGTCGACGAACAGCACCGCTTCGGCGTAATGCAACGGCTGCGCTTCATCCGCAAAGGCATTCACCCCGATGTGCTGGTTATGACGGCCACGCCTATTCCGCGCACGCTGGCGCTCACATTATATGGCGACCTGGACGTTTCGCTGCTCGACGAGCTGCCGCCGGGCCGCAAGCCGGTCATCACCAAGCATGTGACCGAAGACCGCATCGAGCTGGTCTACAGCTTCCTGAAACAGCAAGTTGATCGCGGGCGGCAGGCCTACATCGTTTATCCAGTGATCGACGAATCAGAAGCCACGGCGATTAAAGCCGCCCGGCGAATGTATGAGCATCTTTCTCAGGTGGTTTTTCCCGGCTTGCCCATCGGTCTGCTCCACGGGCGGCTGCCCGCCGCCGAAAAGGAAAGCGTCATGGACCGTTTCAAGCGCGGCGAGCTGAAGATTTTGGTCTCCACCACGGTTATAGAAGTCGGCGTAGACGCGCCGAACGCTACGGTGATGGTGATCGAGCAGGCCGAGCGGTTCGGTCTGGCCCAGTTGCATCAGCTCCGGGGGCGCGTCGGCCGCGGCGCCGAGCAAAGCTACTGTATTTTGGTTACCGGAAAGTTGAATCCCGTGGCCGAGGAGCGGATCCGCGCATTGGTCGGGTCTAACGACGGTTTTCAGATTGCCGAGATGGATCTGCGGCTGAGAGGTCCGGGCGAATTCTTCGGCACTCGACAATCGGGCCTCCCCGCCATGCGCATAGCCAACCTGGTACGAGACGCCGAACTGCTGGTAAAGGCCAGGGCCGAAGCTTCGCGGTTTGTTTCCGAGCCGCCCACGCGCGAGGCCCTTGAGCAAGCCGTGGCCTATCTGCGAAATAACTGGCAGCGCCGCTACGGCCTGGTGGAGGTGGCCTGATGCGAGTAATCGGGGGCGAACTGCGCAGCCGCCGCATAAAAACAGCAGCCGGCCTGCTTACGCGCCCTACTCCCGATCGGCTGCGCGAAGCTTTGTTCAACGTTCTGGCGCCGCGTATTGCAGGTTGCACATTCCTAGACGCTTATGCCGGATCGGGCGCCGTGGGCATTGAGGCGCTGAGTCGCGGCGCCGCGCAAGCCGTCTTTATCGAGAAAAGCCGCTCCGCCCTGCGTGTCCTGGAAGAGAACCTGAGCTCGCTCGGCCTCCGCAGCCGGGCCAGAGTAATCTGCGGCAACGCCCTGAATTTTTTGGGCCGCATCCAAGCCGATATTGTCTTTCTTGATCCTCCCTATGATTTGGAGCAGGAATACGAAAGAGCGCTGCGGCTGCTCGGAGCCACGCCCCCGGCGCTGGTAATAGTACAGCACTCCGTGCGCCTTAAGCTTGAAGAACGTTACGGGGCTTTACAGTTCAAACGCCGCCTCGTGCAGGGCGATAACGTTCTTAGTTTCTATGAGCCTCCCGTTGCAGACTGATCATTTTTGTTTGGTTGCAGTGAAGGTTCCGCTGGCCATGCCGCCAAAATCAACCTTGCCTTTCATCGAACGGCCGGATTCGTCAACCTTGCCGGTGTAAACGATCCGGGCGCCTTGAAGCTCGAATTCTATGGTCACATCATCACGCCTCACGGCGCCTGTAACCTGGGCCTCGCCGAGTACGCCCGAATATGTCCCACTCAGCTTCTCGCCGCTTTGTTTGAGAACAAAGACAGGCGTGCCTGATCCCATTTCAGTTTCAACGGTGAAGTTCCAGGTTCCGCTTATGTCGGCAGCCGCCAGCACGGCAGAAAACAGGAACAAACCAAACGCCAGCTTATTCATGTCTGGGAGATTATCCCGGTCGGCGGCTCCTGGTCAAGCCCGGCCCGGAAACCGCCGCCGCTTGGGTCAGCCGCCTATTTCTTAGCGCTCTTCAGCTTTTCGCGTTGCTCTTTTAGAACCGCTTTGCGACTGAGCCGGATCTTATTGCCTTCAATGGCCAGCACCTTTACCAGTATCTGGTCGCCTTCCTTGAGCTCGTCTCGCACATTGCGAATGCGGTTTTCGGAAACTTCGCTGATGTGCAGGAGGCCGTCGGTTCCGGGGAACAGTTCGACGAACGCGCCGAATTCAACCAGTCGCACCACCTTGCCCAAGTAGGTCTTGCCGACCTCGGCAACAGCGGCAATTTCGCTGACCATCTGCATGGCTTTTTCGGCCGAAGCACCGTCGGTGGCGAAGATGTTGACCGTGCCGTCGTCTTCGACATCGATCTTCACGCCAGTCTGATCGATGATGCCGCGAATCACCTTACCGCCCGGTCCGATCAGCTCGCGGATCTTCTCGGTGGGAATCGTCATGGTAAAGATGCGGGGTGCATACGGCGAGAGCGACGGCCGCGGCTCGGAGATTGTCTCCAGCATGCGGTCCAAGATGAAGAGGCGCGCACGGCGCGCCTGTTCGAGCGCTTCCTTCATCACGGCCGTGGTGATGTTGGGAACTTTGATATCCATCTGCAAGGCGGTGATACCCGCACGCGTGCCGGCCACTTTAAAGTCCATGTCGCCGTAGTGATCTTCGGCGCCCGCTATGTCGGTTAGGATGGCGTATTCATCCCCTTCCTTGACCAGCCCCATGGCGATGCCGGCAACGGGTGCTTTTATCGGAACACCCGCATCCATCAGGGCCAGTGTGGCGCCGCAAATGGTGGCTTGCGAACTTGATCCATTGGATTCCAGAATGTCGCTCACCACCCGCATGGTGTAGGGAAAGGTTTTCTCATCCGGGATCACCGGCGCCAGGGCTCGTTCGGCCAGAGCCCCATGGCCGATCTCGCGCCGGCCGGGACCGCGCAGGAAGGCCACTTCGCCCACGCTGAAGGGCGGGAAGTTGTAGTGCAGCATAAACCGCTTGGAGGTTTCGCCGCTTTCGAGCAACTCCAGACGCTGCTCATCCTCTTTGGTGCCCAGCGTGAGTGTGACCATGGCCTGGGTTTCGCCACGGGTGAACAGCGCCGAGCCGTGCGTGCGCGGCAGTATCCCCACCTCGCAGCTTACCGGGCGGATCTGGTCGAAGGCTCGCCCGTCTGGGCGGCGCCGCTCCTTTATCATCTGGTCACGGAAGATGCGCTCCTTAAGACGCTCAAATAATTCTTTGGCCTCCTCGCGTTGTTCCTCAGGTAAGGCCTCAATTGCTTTTGTTCTTATTTCATTTGCCCGGCGCTGGCTTTCCTGCTTGGTGTACTTTTCGGTATTTAGCGCATCGGTCAGATCTTCGCGCCACTGGGCTGCGATATGATCGTAAAGCTCTTGATTTATGGGGGGAGGGGTAAATGTCCGCTTCGGCTTACCGGCTTTGGCAACCAGTTCACGAATGGCCGCCGTCACTTTGCGGCAATTCTGGTAGCCGAACTCGATAGCCTCAATGACCTCCTCCTCGGTGGCCTCACTGGCTCCTGCTTCAACCATGACGATGCCCTCGTCGGTGGCGGCCACCACGATGTTGAGTTTCGAATCACGCAGCTCGCTATGAGATGGGTCGGCTATCAACCGCCCGTTGACCTTGCCGACGGTGACTGCGCCCAGGACATGCTCGAAAGGAATGTCGGAAATGGCCAGCGCCGCCGCCGCGCCGACCACCGCCAACGGAGCGTGGTCGACCTCCGGATCGGCCGAGAGAACCATCCCGATGACCTGCGTTTCACAAGAGAATCCTTCCGGGAAAAGAGGGCGGATGGGACGGTCTATAAGGCGGGAGGTCAGGATTTCCTTTTCCGTCGGACGGCCTTCGCGTTTTATGAATCCGCCCGGGAACCGGCCCGCCGCATAAGTGTACTCGCGATAATCGACGGTCAAGGGCAAGAAGGATATGCCCGGTTTGGGTTCCTCCGTGCTGCAAGCGGTCACCAGGACCACCGTGTCGCCCATACGGACGACGACACTGCCGTTTGCTTGCTTAGCTACTTTGCCTGTTTCAAGGCTGATTTTCCGACCATCCAGGTCGAACTCAACTGTATGTATCATGGGAACTCTCTCCAACCTCAACCGGCCGCTCGGGCCCTTGTGGAATCTGAGAGACTGGAGTTGACAATGGGGGGATCGGCGTTCGCATATAGAACGCCTACGGGCGGGCGCTTGACCCGCTTATAGATCGAATATGCCTGACCTTGCTCGTTCTCGGACGGCAATGGGCTGTCGCCCGCTCCGTGCTCTAGCGGCGCAGACCCAGCTTCTGGATCAAGGCCTGATATCGCTCGGGACTCCGATCCCTGAGATATTTCAAAAGCCTCCGGCGCCGGGCCACCATGGCTAGCAGACCTCGGCGCGAGTGATGATCCTTCTTATGGGTTTTGAAGTGCTCGGTAAGTTCCGCAATCCTTCGACTGAGGATGGCTATTTGCACCTCCGGACTGCCGGTATCCTTGCTATGGACCCGGTACTCGCCGATCACTCGCTGTTTGACGTCCACCGCCAGTGCCATCTAGAGTGGATGCTCCTTGTCTTCTCGTAATCTCGTTTTCGTACTTTTAAAGGATAGCACAACTCGGCTGGATTCTGCTTTTTGAGGCGCCGAAAGCGCCTGGTGCCCGGGGTGGGACTTGAACCCACACGGAGGTCGCCCCCCAAAGGATTTTAAGTCCTTTGCGTCTGCCAGTTTCGCCACCCGGGCGGAATGGCTCTCTGTGTCCATGATAATAAATGCCGCAGGCGGTGTCTTCAAGGAAACCTATATACTGCTCGAGGAATGCGTCAATTCCTACTCTTATTCGGGTTTTGAACCACACAGGATCTTTCAACGCCTATAAAATTAAGACTTCGGACCGTACGATGATCGATCCGGAAAAACTAAAAACAGAGACAACGCCCATGAGACTCTTCGCTTTGCTTCTATTGCTTGCCGCCGGCGCTGCGGCTGAAATCCGAGAAAATCCCGGCAGCTCAAAACCGCTTCCGCACGACAAGTACATTCATGTGGTGAGCGAAGCCGACTCGCCCGTTCAGCCAACCTACATCAAAACCCGCGATGGTCTTTACGTTGCCGCCGCCATTCGCAAACCTAAGGGTGACGGCCCCTTTCCGGCCATCATCATCTGGCACGGCGCACCGGGCGGGCGCGGCATGGAGCAACTGATCGGCTGGTCGCGCGGCGATACCGGCGGTCCGGTCTGGGAGAGGTTTCTTCAAGAAGGATGCGTCGTGGTTGTGGCCGATTATCGCGGCGGGAACACCAACCTCATGTCAACCCCTTCGACAACCGGCTTGGTAACAGCCATCGACGACGGGCTGGCCGTCATTGACTACGTCAAGTCTCTAAAATACGTGGATCCCAACCGGGTGAGCATTTATGGAGTCAGCCTGGGCGGCAACCTCGTCATGCACCTTCTTTCCAAGGTGCAGGTTTGGCGGGCCATCGTCGGAGCGCCGGCAGCCATGTGGTTTTTGGGCATCAAGACCTCAGGCGCTCCTGGCGCCGATCGCTTCAAGGATGTCAAGCCCGACCCGGAGGTGGCCCGGCAGAACATTGCGCCGATCCAGACGCCGGTTCTGATCCTGGTCGGAACGGCCGACAGCCTTTTACCGGTGGCTCGCATGCTGCATGATGAATTGGCTGCCGCCGGCAAAACGGTCCGTCTTGAAATTTACGAAAACGGCTACCACGATTTCTGCCTCGGCCCGCAGGGTCAAACCCGCAAGGATCTGCCACAGGGCGAAGCATTGCTTGATTCCACTTTGGATGCGCTTGAAAAGTCTGTAGCTTTCGTCAAAGGCCAGCTCAAATAGTCTCAGGTCGGAGGGAGAGTTTTAGCTACTTGGGGGTAGCTGTCTCCGTCCCCAAACCGGACAACCGATATGTCATCTCGGCTGATCCAAACCGGGCTATGAGGACATCCTTGCCCGCCGTCGGATAGGGCTCGCCTTTGATTGTGCCGTTGAGCACGCCGGTGGCGAGCGTCAACTGGTCGTCTACGTATTGCTTATCCAGCGGCTTACCGTTCAGCGGCGGTTTGCCCCGAGCGCCGGCTGAGATCTGATAGAAGTGCCCCGGCAGAATGGCCGGATTGTTGAGCGGCCGCAATACTTCCTGAAGGTGGCGCAGCGAATCGGCATACGTCTTAACCGGACCGAAGTGCGCCCAGACGCAGCCTGAGCCGATGGCGTCGCTGGTAAAGATCATGTTGTTTTCAACGTCAAGAAAACCGACCGAACCGGGGGTGTGGCCGTGTATGTTGATGACCCGGATGGTGCGCCCGCCCAGTTGGATTTCCCCAACGGCCTTGCCCTGGCCATGCGTGGTCTCACCGCCGCCTTCCTTTATGGGGACATAGTTCGGTTTCGCATCTGCCGGCCAGTCCAAATCAGGGAAGTAGACCGTACGGTCATCCATCTGCGCGAGCTTGCCGGTATGGTCTCCGTGACGGTGCGAGATGGCGACGGTGAAATCCACGGGATTGGATTTCGCCGTGCCATCGTTATTGTGGCCGAGTAGATGATGGACTACCGTCTTGAGGTCGTTCTTCCCTGCAACTTCCGGGGTGTTCTGCCCTGTATCAATAAGCAGCGCCCGTTCAGAGCCTTCCGCCAGATAAATAGTGGAACCCTGGGTCATGTTGGCCATCTGCATGTAGTTCTCTATGCGCCAGGTTCTTTGTCCCTTGGCGTTGGTCGCCATCAAATAAGCCGTGTATGCGCCCCAGGGATTTTCCCCAGCAAAACCGGAGCCGATCGCATACCCGTTCTCATTCTTGTTCTCAGGCAAAAAGCCGGGCGCCAGCCGGTAATACTCCACCGGCGGTGAATTCTGGGCAGCCGCTACAGGCGTCAGCAGGACAAGCCAGAGTAGCAGAAATCCAGCCACCAAATAGCCCTTGCAGGCGCCTGGAAACCCGCTGCCCAGTGTATTCACTTCAAAAGAAATCATAGGAACTGGCCTTCGCGCGCCACAGTCCCAGCTGTTTGCACGGAAAGCTAGGGCTTATATGTTTTCGAAAAATTGTTGCGCGAGTTGGTGATCGTGAAGCTGCCGTCGCGGCGCGCCGACACCTTGATCCAGTGCCCCTGACAATCCTGGGCCTTCATATTGGCGATGAACTGTTCGGGAGCATTCAAATCCGCGCCGGCCGTAGTCGAGTAGTGCAACTGCCAGATGTCTTCCAAGCCAGGACTGCTGCGCAGCGTCTTGACCACTTCGGGTGCTATGCCTTTGCGCTCGCCGTTATTCGTAATCGCCGCCTTTGGCTGAATCGCATGCACCAGCGCAGGCGCATTCGAAAGCCCGAGCCCGTGGTGTGAGACCATAAACAAATCCACCTTGCCGATCAGATTGTTCGGGCACACCAGCCGTAGCTCCGCCCATTGCAGCAAATCCGCCAGGTCGAGCATGCGGAATTTGCCGAACTCCCACAGTGTCCCCACCGAAGCGGCATTGTCGTCGCCGCGCGTGGGTTCGGGCAGCGCCGCCGGGCACGCCGGATTCGCCTGGCCGGCGCCGGGGCGCGGCTTGGTGATGAACTGCTCGTTGGATGAAACCACGGTTATCCTAACATCCCGCAGCGGAATCACGTCACCCGGTTTGACCGAGAGGCGCTTCTTGCCGACGATGAACGGAATGTAGGCATCGGCAGCCTTGCGGTTAACGGGCGCCAGCTTCGGATTGGGCAGCAGCGGGCCGTGGTCGACCAGCAGTTTGGCCGGAAAGCGGTTGTAGATGTTAGGCACGTTGCCCACATGGTCCACGTCGTAGTGCGTGACCAGATACACGTCAAACTGCTTGATGCCGGCTGCCTCCGCCGCCGCTGCGACCCGGTTCAGATCACGGTCGTTTATGCCGGGCATTCCGCCGTCGATCATCATGGTCTGGCCGGAAGGCGTTTTCACAATCATGGCTTTGCCGCCTTCGACGTCCACTACCCAGATGTCCAGTGTATCGGCCGCGGCGGCCCAAATTGTGCAAGCCGCCAACATTAAGAAGAGCATAAGGAAACGCCGCATATAATCCTCCTGTGACATTACCGCCGTCGCTGAGTATACCTCAAACCGCACTGCTCATAGTGCGGAATTATAATCTTTCCGAAGAGGAGGAAGGATGAGAGTTGCATTGTTGAGTGTGCTGCTTCTGGCGCTGCCGCTAGCCGCTGCCGACATTTCCGGGAAATGGACCGGAACAGTTGAGGTTCCTGCCGGAACTTTCCCGGTTTGGGTGACCCTGGAACAAAAAGGGGACGAAGTTGGCGGATCTATATCGGCTGAGGGCGGCGTGTATTCGATCCAAAGAGGGAAACTCTCAGGCAACACTTTGACCTTTGAGGTTTATGCAGACCAGCTTTACGCGGTTGAGTGCACCATCGAGAACGGCTCGATCACAGGCACGGTCAAACCCGCCCAGGGTGGTAAAGGCAGGCTCGCTGTCAAGCGTTCTGAAAACTGAAGCGGATTTGCCAACCGCCTGCGTAGATGCACACCGCTTTGTGCATCCTTGTGCATCGGCACTGAACTAGAAAGCTGCTCCGCCGCCTCTTCCGGCAGGGTGCACACCGCAGGCTCTAGTCGAACTCCCACACCGGACGGCAGAAAAGCCCTCCGTCAACCCAGATGGTTTGTCCGGTGATGTAATCCGCTTCGTCGCTCGCCAAAAAAGCCACCGCGCGGCCGATGTCCGCCGGCATCCCCACCCGCCCGAGCGGGGTCAGCCGAGCGAAGGTCCCGGCGTAGTCTGGCAGCTCGCGACTGGTGCGCTCGACCAGTACAGCGCCCGGGGCAACGCAGTTGACGGTAATCTTGTATTCGCCCAGTTCCACAGCCGCCACTTTGGTGAACATCTCAATGCCTCCCTTGCTGGCGGTGTAATCAACCAAGCGGGGGAAAGCAATCTTATTGCAGCCCGATCCGATGTTGATGATCCGCCCTCCGCCTTGGTCTTTCATAGCCAGGGCAGCTCGCTGGGTACAAAGAAAACAACCCTTTAGGTTGGTTCGCAAAACCCGGTCCCATTCTTGTTCGGAAAGTTCGATGAGCGACTTCCAGGTCTGGATGCCGGCATTGTTCACCAAGATATCTAGCCGCCCGAAACGTCCGAGAACCTCGTCGAACATGGCATCCACCTCGGACTTCAGGCCAACGTCAGCCCGAACGGCGAAGGATTCCCGTCCCAGGGCCGTCACTTGGGATACAGTTTCTTCGGCAGTCTCAAGGTTAATATCATTTACGGCTACGTCGCAGCCGCAACGGGCAAGTTCCAGTGATATACCGCGTCCGACGCCTCCGCCGGCGCCGGTAACCAAAGCTTTCTTACCAATCAATAACTGTGGCATCAGGCTGATTTTACTCCTGCATAAGGTTGCGCCGGAACACGATTATTTTTAACAAAAGTTTTACGGAAAATACCGGCGGGCGGGAAAATTTATGCTTGGTTATTCGTCAGAATAAGAAGTAGATCTCGAACTGAGGTAACAAAATGCGACTGTCGCTTCTGCTGTTGTGTCTAACCTTGATGCTTTTCTTTGTTTCGCCGCTTGCGGCCGCCGACATTAGCGGCAAGTGGAAGGCCAAGTTTGAAACCCCCATGGGCGCTATGGAGATAACCTTCAACTTCCAGGTCAGCGGCGAGGAGCTGAAGGGCACCGTAACCAACCCTCAAGGGGGTGAGGATCCGATAAAGGACGGGAAAGTCAAAGGCGATGAAATCAGTTTCGTGGTGACGGCCGGACCGGGCGGCGAGTTTACCGTCAACTATAAGGGCAAACTGGCCGGAGATGAGCTGAAGCTTACGCTTAGCTTCGGTGACATGCCACCCATTGAGATAACCGCCACACGCGTCAACTGATTTCGCAACCTTACAAGGAAGAACTTCGATCTGCGCGCCGGCATTCTGCCGCTGTTCATAATTTCTGTGGTGGCAAAATCCGGCGCGCTTTTCTTTTTCTCGTACTCACTTTCCAAGTCGTTCTGTCTGGCTGTGCGCGACCGACATTGAGTCGCTCATCGGCAGGATGATGCTTGAAGAAAAGCTGTCGCTTATCAAAGGCGCCAGAGATCCCCAAGATCAAGGCCAGGCAGGCTACTGGCCGGAGCTGCCCCGCCTGCCACAACCCCGGCCTCCTCGACCGCTGGCTCCGCCAGGAAATGGGCTTCGCGGGCTTCGTCACCTCCGACTGGGGCGCCGTCTACGGCCCCGATGTCCGTGCCGCCGGAACCGATCTCGAAATGCCTGGCCGCGAAATCGCCGGTCGTGGCGGGCCATACTTCAGCGAAGCCCTAAAAGCCGCCATCGAAAAAGGCGAGAGCCCTCTCTCGGGGGTGGACCAAGCCCTATCCCGCATTCTCCGCCAGTTGGATCGTTTCGGCCTTCTGGCCCCTTCCCAGGTCCATCTTCGCCGTGTACATTGCGGCCGGCGGCCCGGTCTGCTTGCTGATGATGAGCTGCCACTGTTTGGAGTCCGGCAGGATGTACAGGGAGTAATCCCCCTTGGGCACCGCTAGGCCCTGGATCTCAAGCCCCGCCTCCTTATGGAACAGAATTGGTTTATCTCCCGGCAGCCAGATCTTGTTGTAAGGCACTGCGGCCCCGAACACCTTCGCCCCGGGCATCGACGGCGCGGCATATTGAACCCGGATCGCCTTGCCGCTCATCTTCACCGCCGACTCCTTCATCGCGGTCTGCCCCAGCGCGGCCACCGCCCGCCGGCAACTAACACCAATACGAAATGAAACCACACGCCTTTGCGCACAGGCCTTTCTCCTGTCTTCTTCTACCGCTCCGCCCTTAGCTCCGTGCCCTTCTTCTTCGGCACGCCCTTCGGATGGCAATCGGCGCATTTCACCCAGTGAATGTTGTGCTTGCTGTCCGGGTTGAAAAACGTCGTGTCCATCTTCTCCACGTCCAGTCCGCAGTTGGACATCTTCGGATGGCACTCCGCGCAAGAAGCCCGCGTCTTCTGCCCATGCTTGAGGTGGCACGAGAGGCAACTAATGCCTTCATGCACGCCTATGGGGGTGCGGTCCTCACCGCTTCCTACCTGGCGTGTGGCCAGCGCGGCATGGCACTGGTAGCAGACCGCCTGCCGGCGATCTGGGCTCATCCGAACAACCCGGTTGCCCTCAAGCATTACCGGCAAAGGCAATTCGGACACAGGAATGTGGCGCTGCGAGCGCCGGTCAAAGAATGCCAGCGAAGGGCGGTTGATTTCCTGTTTGGGCCCCTCTATGCGGCCTTCTTCGCCCACTTTCTTAAGCTGCGGCCCGCTGCGGTGAACGGTGTGACAGGTAAGGCAGGGCATGGCCGGCTTTTGAGCCATGCCGGGCGGAATCACTCGCCACGGACCGGTTCGATCCAGAGGCGCCACCAGCTCTCGAATGCCTTTTTCGAAGTGCATGCCATGACAGCGCAGGCAGTCATCCATCAGCAGGTGGTTTGTGTTGTGGGTTTTGTTGGTGAATATGCGCTCATAGGTTGCGCTGTGCGGTCCGGCCTGCCATTGAGCATACTCCTGGCGGTGGCAACTCCGGCAGCGCTCCACCATGGTGTCCATATCCACGCTGCGGATCTTAATCTGCTCAGGCAGATCGCCTCTCAGGTGGTAATAAACCCGGGTGGCGTTATTGAAATGAAATGCGGGGTCGGGCGTGAAGGCGCCGCCGTGGCACTTTGAGCAACTAACGTCGCGGTGGCTCGAGGCGTGCCATAGGTCGAAGACCTGGTTCATTTCATGGCACTTTGTGCATCCCGTTCCCCCGCCTGATTCATAGTAGAGGCTCGCTCCGGGCACCATCAGCACGACGGCCAGCGCCACCAACCCGGCGATAGCAGCGGTTTTTTTCAGACTAGCCTTCATACGCGCCCCCGTATGTTGCGCCACGCCTTTATCAGGTGGTCGGAAGCGTAATAGGCAAGCGCCAGAATGGTCAGCACGGGGTTGAAGCCGCCATTGGTGACGTGAACGCTGGCGTCGATGACGTAGACGTTATCGACATCATGTATGCGGCAGTAGCGGTCCACTACCGAGGTCTTCGGATCATTGCCCATGCGGCAAGTGCCGGCCTGATGCTGCCCGCCGCTCAGCCCGCGAGCCGGCTGCCGCCGCCAAGTGCGGATGGCCCCCGCCTCTTTGAGCCAAGCCTCGGCTTTTTCGGCCATCACACGCGCAATCTCGATTGTGTGCGGGTGCCTCCCCCTGAAAGGCGAGCTACCGGAATTCCCCAGAAATCCTTCACTTTGGGGTCAACCTCGACCCGCGCATCAAAAACCGGCATCTCTTGTGTAGGGCCAATAACTACGATCGTCCTTCGGAAAGCCCGCCTCACAAACTCTTTATGTTCACGGCCCCAGGCCGGCACGTAAGGCGGCACAAGGCCCAAAAACTGATAGGGCAAGCGAATGAACTCATTGGCCAGCATGGCCCCGCCCACCAGCCCTGGGTTCCCATGATTGTAATCGCAGATTGCGATCTGTGCGCCCGGCCCCAGATCATCATATGTGTCAAAGTCGAACAAGCCCACAGCACCTGAGTATGTGTGGCCTTGCAGGTTCCGGCCCACCCAGCCGTAGCGGTTTCCAAGCCCGTTTGGAAACAGTTTGCTCTTCGAGTTCAACAACAGCCGGGCGGATTCAACCGCGCCGCCGGCTACCACCACCAGATCGCAAGGCTGTTGTTGAAGCCGATTGTTTTGATCAAAGTACACCACGCCGCGCGCCAGTCCCCGCTCGTTTACTTGGATTTCTTTCGCCATACACTCGGTGCGCAACTCGCAATTACCGGTAGCCAGTGCCGCCGGTATCACCGAGTTATGCGTCCCCGTTCGTGCGTCCACCTCGCAGGCAAATCCCACGCACCAGCGACAACGCATGCACGGGCCGCGCCCGTTATAAGGTACGGTGTTGCGCAGCATAGGTATGTGGAAGGGATGAAGGCCGAGCCTTCGAGCCGCCGGGTACAGGATCTCGTATTCGCGGTTGGGCGGCATGGGCGGCATAGGCAAAGGTTTTTTGCGCGGGGCTTTGAACGGATTGTTGGAGTCGTCGCCCGAGACTCCCATTTCCCATTCCGCCTTTTCGTAGTAAGGCTCAAGGTCGTCGTAGCTTATGGGCCAGTCCTCAAGCGTACTGCCCTCGACGGCTCCATATATGGATTTCATGCGGAAATCCTGCGCCATAAAGCGCCAAGCCATTGCTCCATAGCTAAAGGTGCCGCCGCCGACACAAGCCGCATTGTTGAAATAGCCGCTTTCGCTGGCCCGGACAATGCGTTCCTGCCCGTTTTCGTCAACCACCACGCGCGGGTTGCGCTCATCATCGGGGCCGAAAGCGTTGCCGAGGACCGTCGTACGCTGGTTGCGCAGGTCATCCTTGCGGCAGTCAGCCGCCGAGTACCATTTGCCTCGCTCAAGCAAGACCACGCTGAAGCCGGCTGTGGCCAGCTGTTTTGCAACAACGCCGCCACCAGCACCGGCCCCGATTATTACTGCATTGACATGTTTTAGCGCCATGGTCTAACTATCCTTCAGCTCATAAGGAAGGCGTCCTCGCACCGGCGGGTTGGGGAGCCCGATCATTTTCCAACTGACTTCATCGCGGTTGCCTCCATGCCGGGGGTCGCCATAAAAACCCTGCATGGTGTGAGCCCTTACCAGCGCAAAAAATTCCGGTTCTCTTTCCGCGATCTCGGTGAGGATACCGGTTTGCTGATCGAAGTCCAAGTCGGCAAAAGGTTTTTTGTGACGCTCGATGCTTGCGGCATCGACCGCAGCCAGACCGCGCCGGTAAGCAGGCTGATGCCGCTTGTAGTGGCGTGTTAACTGAAGATCGATAAAATGCGCCACCCCCGCCTGTCGTGCGCCCGGGCTTTCATCGGTGGGAATGATCTGCTCACAAATAGCTTCGATGGTCCTGACTTCGGACGTCGTAAAAAAGCGCCAGTATGGCCCGCCGCCCCGCCGCCCACAGCCTGCGGCCGAACCGGCTGCCGCCGCCAACCCGGTCTTTAAAAATGCCCGTCGCCTGATGATGAATCGATTTTGGGGCATATTAAACCTCTCGCCAGTCTCTTCTACAGATAAAAGCGGTTTGCTCCCGCAGCAGTCTTACGATCGAGCAGCGCCATACCGGGTCGCCCAGTAGGCGTTTTCTTTGACTTCATTCTTGATGCGCGGGAACATACCCACAAAAACGCAGTCGATGGGTTTTATGCTCTCAAAAGCCAGCTTGAAGGCCTGCTCGACGCTCGCCACTCGGCCCGCCGCCAGAATCTTGAAAGCGAAACAAGGTTTTTGGGTCTGGCGCATGAACCTGTACATGCGCGGCGGGTCGTCTTGCAGATAGATTTCGCTTGGCATCTCCGGGAGTTCGCCTCCCAGCAGCTTGCGAAACTCTTCCGGAGTCCGCCGCCGGTTGTAGACACAGCCGGCATAAAAGTCCACATCCCAACCTTCATCTTCAATCCTGGCCAGCACTTCCGGAATATGGCTGCCCACCCCCACCAGTACGCCCATCTGGCGCAGTTTTTTACAGTATTCCTTGACCTGCTCCAGATTCCCGGCGCGGTAGGCGTTATCGGTCATCTCGCCGTGGTGATAAACGGCCAGCGGCTTTACGGCTTCAATCATCGGGGCGGGATCGCCCATGCCCTGGCAGATCAGGTGCATCTTGCCGCCTTCGGCAAGGAAACGCTCATAGTCGGCGTGCCCGCGCCCACCATGCAAGTAGTTAAAAGCATTAATCCCGTATTTGTTGCACTCGAGCAGCACCTCGGTCACCTTCGACGGCGTGTACCACTCGCGCATGACGGTGTTGTAGATCTGATTGAAATGGCCGTAGCCGTAAAACATGTTGCACCCAACCACCAGGCGGCTGATTTCGGCGTTACCGAATTTCACCTTCGGGACGCGAATCTCCGAGTCAGGCACGTTCGCAGCAGGATTTGCAGGCATTCCTCGCCCCGGCGCCTGCTGTGCAGGTGCCGGGGAAGGAGCCGCCAGCCCCGTGGCGAGGCCGGCGGTCGACTTGATGATGAAACCTCTGCGGGTTTCTGACACTTGGATCTTCCTCCTCTTTGAAAATTCAAAGATCTAGAACAATAATTTCAGCGCAAACTGGATACGTCGAGGTTCGGCTGCGCTGCTGATTACTCCAAAGCTGGATGTTCCCAATGCTGTTCCAGGGGAGCCGAACTTAGGCGTATTCGTTATGTTAAAGGCCTCGGCTCTGAACTGTGCACGAACGCGTTCAGCAAGGCTGAACTCACAGTGCAGTGAAACGTCAAAGTTCACTTTACCGGGGCCGGCAAAAGAGCCGCGGATCGAGTCGCCGTATACGTAGTTGGGCGGAGCGGCGAAGGCGCTGGTGTTAAACCAGCGCTGTAAGGTCCGCTGGTTGCGCGGCAACACCGGGTTACCGATAATGTTGGCCCGCGAGGGCCCACCGCCATTGAGCGTGGTCACCGAGTTAGTAACAGTTTGGGGAATGCCGCTTTGCAGCACCATTATTACGTTCAACTGCCAGTTTTTGGCCAGTACATTCTGCTGGAACGGCAAACGGTAGTTGGAGGTTAACGTAAAACGGTGGCGGATGTCGGCGGCACCGTTCCCCTTCACCAGCCGAAGTTCCGGTGTCGAGCCGTAATAGCGAACTTCTCCGTTATCCAGAGCGTGGGACCAAGTATAGTTGGCCAGCAGGCCGAATCCGCGCGAGAAACGCCGTTCCAGGTTCGCTTGCAGGGCATGGTAACTGCTGTCATAAATCGTCGTGTACCAGGCCACGCCGGCCAGATTCGGATAGAGCGAATAGAACGGCCTCCGCTGGTTGTAGTTTCCAGGGCCGGGCGCAGGTTCGTTGCGCCCCACACTCAAGGCGTTATCGCGGCCCAGCACCCCGACATAGCTGGCCGTACCGACCAGGCCCCAGGGGAGCTCCCGCTGCACGGTGAGATTGAACTGCTTTACATGGGAAGTAACATTGTCCATGCCCACAGCGCTCAGACTGCCGGAGGGATTGGCCGGGTCGCCGGGCACTGGCACGGGCAAGCCGTCAGACAAGCGGTTGATGGGGTAGCCCGGAGTGGAGGTCGTAACCGTATATAGGCTAGAAAACGGCGGGTTGCGGAAAGCCTGGTCGCTGCCCATAAACGGCGGGTTGTAGCTGATGGCAAAACCGCCTCGCAGTACCCATTTCCGTGCGAAGGTGGCCGCAAAACCAAGTCGCGGCGAGATATCGTTGCGGTCGGGCTTTACGCCGGCGGTGTTGGAGACTCCGCCTTGGCCGGCGATCACGATTTTTTTCTTTTCAAAATCAAAATTGGAGATCCGGTTATATGCCTCGGAGATCGGACTAAAGTATTCATAGCGAACACCGAGGTTTAACGTCAGCCAGGGCGCAACGCGCCAGTCGTCTTGCAGATAGAACGCATATTCCAAGATCCGGTAACCAGGGAAAACCAAATACAACGAACGTGTGGTGCCAGCCGGATAACCAAGTAATAGCGATGCAATAGCATGGCCACCCGCGCCTGTAGCCGGGTCGTTCGTCAAAAACTGGTTGAAATTGTATGTCCCAACTCCCCATGAACTCTGGTACTGGGCCACTTGACGGCGGCGAAGATCCGCACCGAATTTCAGCCCGTGCCTTCCACTGCTATAGAAAAGGTTGGCCGCAGGCTGGAATAGATTGTTGAATGTTATCAGCGGTATCCAGCCGAAATCCCCCAGCGCCGTGTAGCCGGTTATGTTGAAACGCGGCATATGGGAAGTATTGTTGTTTATGTTCGCATTCTTGATTCCGAGTTTTTCCGCGGCATTCGTGCCATAATTGACCGGAAGGCTGTTAACAGCCATACGAGCGAAAGCGAACTTGAACTCTCCAACCATGCGGGGAGTAAAGGTGTGAGTTTCACTGAGCGTCGCATTTTGGCTGCGCTGCAAAGCGCTGCCGGCGAATGAAGAACCGCCGACCGGATCTAGCTTCGTCTTCGGATCAATAGGCAGCGAAGACGGAATCGTCGTGCTTGTGTCATTGAATGAATAACGCGCAAACAGGATGTCGGATTCCGAAAAACGGTGGTCGATGCGCACGTCGAAGGTGTCATCGGTCTGCCGCTTGGGCGGGCTCATGGTGTAGTTGTTGGCGGTCGAGGTTGTTTGCGGGTCCGGATACATCCCCAAAACTTTAGCTCCCACCGAATCCCAATAACCCTGCGGAATGATGTTTCCCGGAAAGGGAGTTCGCGCCAGGCCGGTAGGGCTAGAGGAATCTGCCCGGGTCGAAGCCGGATCAAATACGTTGGCCACCCCGGCAAAATTGCCCTGCTTCAAAGCAGGGAGCGGGACGGTGTTGGTGAAAGTCTGCCCCTGCGTCACACGGTACTCTTCAAAATCTCCGAAGAAAAATGTGCGGTTGCGCACGATCGGCCCACCCAAGCTGCCACCGAACTGATTCTGCTTGTAGGGCGGCCGCGCGCCCCGGGCAAAGAAATTGCTGGCGTCTAGTTTCTCATTCCGGAAAAATTCGAACAGCGACCCGTGAATTTCGTTCGTGCCGCTTTTGGTAATGATGTTCATGACGCCGCCACTGACCCGGCCAACCTCGGCCGAGTACATGCTGGATTGCACTCTCATTTCGGCGATGGCTTCAATCGAGGGTTTAACTATCAGAGTTCCTATGAAACGCTCGTTATTGTCCATTCCGTCGAGCAGATAATTGTTGGCCGTCCCCGGCTGAGCGTTGACCGAAACGGCCGAGCTGCGCCTCCGGTCATCCGGGTTTGCACCGGTGGCCCAACCGGCGGCTCCAGTGCCCACCGGATCTATAGCCCCGGCTGTTAACTGTACAAGATTAATGAAATTGCGCCCGTTGAGCGGCAGATCTTGCACCGCACGCTCGGTTACCAGATTACCGACTGTGGAAGATTCAGTTTGAAGGGCCGGGCATTCGGCCGTCACTTCAATTGTCTGCGTAACCTCGCCCACTTCCATACGGATGTCTTGACGCAGGCGGTCGCCGGCAGCCAGAACCAGCGAGGAAGCCGTCCAGACCTTGAAGCCCGCAGCTTCAGCCCGCATGGTGTAGGTTCCTGGCGGGAGCAATCGAATCAAGTAGTTACCCGTGTTGTCGGTCACTGCCGAATATTCGAGGCCTGTCCCAATGTTGCGCACTAGAACCTTCACTCCGGGCAATACCGCGCCGGAAGGATCCATAGCCGTACCCGCGACATCCGCCGTGGTAACTTGGGCGGGCATTGGGGATACGTTTGCCACCATGACCGCTAGGCAAAGCCATACGGCGGCTATTGGAGCCCTATGCCAGCCGTTTGGGTGGTTTTGCACAAGCGGTGAGCTTACTTTGTAAACCTGCCTTGACATTGACATTTCTTTTTCCTCCGCTGTGCCCCCCCTTTTGCACTTTTTCTTTTTGGCTTGACCAAAATCGGACCTTATAGTCCTGTGCTAGGTCGACCCAAGTTTATGCTTTTATCTAGTTGAAAAAAGGAAATTACGGTAGCCACAATCATAGCTGCTCTCGTAGCGTGCGGCGCAGCGACGGCACGTAACAAACAGTATCAAGCAATTGTATTTATATGATAATAAAGGGGATAAATATGCTACGGGCGTACTACGGTAGGCCGCAGCGTCAGCCGGCTTTACCAGAAATGAGTCGCCAGGATATTGGGCTCGCTGGTTTCCCCGTTGATGATCTTGGTGGAAAAAACCACCTGAACATTCATCCTTTGCCACCCCTTGGGGGCCCGCGCAGCAACCATTTTCATGATGTTGGGGTGGGTTAAAAACTCACCAGACGCCAGAGTGCCATAGTAGGCAATTCCTGAAGCGATTACCGTTTGCTGTCCGGTGACCGGCTCGAAATATCGCGTTATTATGCCGAAATCCTCATTAAAGCCGGCGAGCGGCGTGAACGTATCCACTGCCCAGCGGCGGTTGGATGGGTTTTCGCGATCATGAATATAAGTTAATTTTTTTCTTGATCGCACCTATAGGAAATCGCCACTGTCCGGTAAAGCGCATGATCCAAACGTTATTGAAGCCGCCTATAAGCACTGCCGGTCGTTCCCTTAACAGAGTCAGCGTGGTTTCATCCGCCCGGGTCACCTCAACAGCAACTTTCTTTGAGCCCAGAAAGTTTGAAAGCCGGCTGAGCGTAACAGTGTCAGCCCAGGCGATGCGATTCAAGCGCATAACTTCGAAAGCGTTGGCTGGGTTTTCAGGGTCGCCTGAAGCCGCGGGAGCTATCCCCCTTGCCACGCAAACCAGAATTTTATCTCTACCTACCAGAACCGGTGCCCAGAATTCGTCGAGCGCATTTTCACGACCAGGCGGCAAAATACTCAAGTAAACGGAAACACTCACCAGAGAAACTGTCCCGCCTCAGATGGAAATGGAGAGAGCGTTCCACCGCTAAGATAACGGAGAGAACGCGTGAAGAAACCACGAAAGCACTACACCGCTGAAGAGAAGGTCGCCATTCTGAGGCGCCATTTGCTGGAGCAGGAGCCGGTCTCCAAGCTCTGTGACGAGCTGGGGCTGCAGCCCACCGTCTTCTACCGCTGGCAGAAGGAGTTCTTCGACAACGGGGCGGCGGCCTTCCAGGCCAAGGCGCGAGCCAACCACCGGGCCGAACAGGAACGGATCGAGTGCCTGGAGAAGAAGATCCAGCGCAAGGATGAGGTCCTGGCCGAACTGATGGGGGAGCACATCGCTTTAAAAAAAGTCTTGGGGAACTCTGACCGGGGTCTGGGTGGCGCACGATGTGCGCGACCAGATCGTGGACTTCGTCCGGCGCTGGTCGGAGGCCAGCGAGATCGGCGCCGGGCAGTTCATCGGGTGGCTCGGGGTGACGGCCAGCAAGTTCTATTCCTGGCGCCAGCGCTACGGCCGGGCCAACGAGCACAACGGTTGGGTTCCCCGGGACTTCTGGTTGGAAGAGTGGGAGAAACAGGCGATCGTTGGCTTCCATCTGAAGAATCCCTTGGAAGGCTATCGGAGGTTGACATTCATGATGCTGGACGCCGACATCGTGGCCGTAAGTCCCGCCAGCGTCTGGCGGGTGCTGGGCCAGGCGGGACTGCTGCGCAAGTGGAACGGGAAGCCCTCCAAGAAGGGGACCGGCTTCCAACAACCGCCCGCACCGCACCAGCATTGGCACATCGATGTTTCCTATATCAACATCGCGGGGACGTTCTACTACCTTTGCTCGGTGCTGGACGGATTCAGCCGGTTCATCGTGCACTGGGATCTGAGGCCGGCGATGACGGAGGGCGACATCGAGATCATCCTGCAAGCGGCACGGGAGCAGTATCCGGAAGCCAAGCCGCGAATCATTTCCGACAACGGGCCACAGTTCATCGCGCGGGACTTCAAAGAGTTCATTCGCATCGCGGGCATGACCCACGTGCGCACGGCGCCCTACTATCCGCAATCGAACGGCAAAATCGAGCGCTGGCACAAATCCCTGAAAAGCGAGTGCCTCCGGCCCGGCACGCCGCTCACGCCGGAGGATGCCCGGCGGCTGATTCAGCGGTACGTGGACCACTACAACACGGTGCGGCTGCACAGCGCGATTGGATTCGTGACTCCGGCCGACATGCTGGCCGGCCGCCAGAAAGAGATCCACGAAGCCCGCGACCGCAAGTTGGAGGAGGCGCGGCGGCAGCGGCAACTGCGCCGTCAACAGGCGGCATGAGAACTGGAGTTACAATGGCTTTGCCAGGTGAAACGGAAGCGGGCTCTGCGGGGACGCAACCCTGCCAAGGGATAGCCTGGCGGGCTCATCGAGACGATCCAGGCGAGCGCGGAAGTCGTCTTTCGCGCTCTTCCCAAAACCACATCGGATCGAAAGACCCCCATGCCTTGAAAATCCCCGCCCGAAGGGCGGAATGCTCACTAACGGGAAACGCTCGGTTTCCATTTCAGGCTGAGCCGGAACAAAACGACTGCCAGAAGGGCCAGCCAAAGCAGGGGACGCCGAAGCAGATTCAGAACCCAGAAGTTTTTCCCGGCAGGCTCGCGCTCTGGAGCGGCACCGCTTCCTCCGTTAGGCGCATCAAGCGCCGCGGTGTTCGGCTCAGCCTCAGCCGGCCTCCGAAAAACAGGCACATAAGTGCCGACCGGCATTTCGATTCTAATCTCAGCCTCGCGTCCCGGCTCCTGGTAATATTCGGCCAAACGGCGGCGGATTTGCGCCGCGGCAATACGGACCACCGAGTCGGCGTTGCTGTCGTAATCCGGTTCTCTGCCAAAAACCTCAACTCCGAGCGTGCGCTTCTTAAGCCCCTCGGTTTTCCCGGCTAATGTCTGCTCGACAACTTGACGCAGCAGGCTGGGATAGCGCCGGCTGATACGAAACGGGGCGACTCAAAAATACGCTCCAGTTGCGCCCGCACCGCTTCGCGTTCCTCATCAGTCTGAGGATTCCAGCCGTTTTGAGCCTTGTTGTCGCGGACGGATTTTTCCATCGAGACTCTAAGCTCCGAAGTACCTTGAGAATAACACCCCAAAGGCCGGCCAGCAAGACGACTCAGGCCTATAAGTAAATTTTAAAAGAAAACCCGCTTAATTCTCCCCACCTGAACTCCGCTCGGTGTATACTTTCACGTGCACCTCGTGCGCTCTCGAGGAGAATCAGTCGTGAAGATCATTGAAATTCCAGCTCGCAAGCTCGATACCAAGCAATTCATCAACGATAAGGTCAAATTCATTTCCGAAACGGTCGGCAAAGGAACGGCGGTTACCGCTCTTTCAGGAGGGATCGACTCTTCGGTCGTCACCCGGCTCGGGAATATGGCGCTCGGCGACAGGCTCAAAGCCTACTTCATAGACAACGGCTTGATGCGGCAGGACGAACCGCAGGCTGTAGTCCGGCTGTTCCGTCGCATCGGCATTCCTGTCGAAATAATCGACGCCAAGAAACAGTTTTTCGAAGCCCTTAAGGGCTTGCGCGACCCCGAGCAAAAGCGTGAAGCGATCACCCAAACCTTCTACAAGAGAGTCTTCGGCCCACTGGTCAAAAAAAGCGGCGCGCAATATCTGTTGCAGGGCACGATACTCACCGACATCGAAGAAACCGTGGCCGGTGTCAAGCGGCAGCACAACGTGCTGGAGCAACTGGGGATTGACCCGCAGCAGGCCTTCGGCTACCGCGTGATTGAACCGCTGGTTGAGTTGCGTAAGGACGGGGTTCGCAAACTGGCCAAGGCGCTGAAACTGCCGGTTAGCATCTACAAGCGAATGCCTTTCCCTGGACCGGCGTTAGCCGCACGGGTGGTCGGCGAGGTGACGCCGGAGCGTGTGGATCTAGTCCGCAAGGCAACCGCAATTGTGGAATCCGAGCTAAAAAACGTGAAAGCCTTTCAGTTTATGGCAATTCTGCACGAAGACCGCTTTGCGGGCCTACGGGACGGCCGCCGCGATTACGGCTTTCAGATCGAAATACGTTGCTGGAACAGCGTAGACGCCAGAGAGGCCAAACCAGTCTGGCTGCCGCACCGCGCGCTGCAAAGGCTGGCTTCGCGAATCACAAAAGAGGTTCCCGGAGTGGTCAGCGTCACTTACAATATCGCCTCAAAGCCGCCGTCCACACTGGAAGCTGTGTAGGCTGTTTTTTTACTTCACTACGCCGAAGCGAAACACGGTTGTGGTCTGATATTTCTCACCGGGGCGCAGCACGGTAGATGGAAACTGCGGCTTGTTTGGAGAATCAGGAAAATGCTGGGTCTCCAGGCAAAAGCCGCTGCGTTTTCCGTAGACCTTGCCGCCCTTGCCCTTGATCGTGCCGTCCAGAAAATTGCCCGAGTAGAACTGAATCCCGGGCTCGGTGGTGAGAACCTCCAACAGGCGGCCGGATTTCGGTTCTACGACACGCGCCGCCAGCGCCGGCGTGGGGCTGGCGCCGCTGTCGAGCACGAAATTGTGATCGTAGCCGCGGCCTCGCCGCAGTTGCTCATCCGGCTGATCTATGCGAGCGCCGATAGGCGTAGGCTTGCGGAAATCAAAGGGCGTACCCTCGACGCTGGCCAGCTCGCCCGTAGGAATCAGGTATTCGTCCACTGGAGTATAACGGCTGGCATATAGTGTAAGCTCATGGTTCAAAATATCCGGCTCATCGGCGCCGCCCAGGTTGAAGTAGGAGTGATTGGTTAGATTCACCACTGTTGGCTTGTCGGTGGTGGCGAAATAATCGATGCGCAGCTCATTGGCATCGGTGAGGGAGTAAACCACCGTAGCCGTAAGATTCCCCGGAAAACCTTCCTCCCCGTCCCGGCTCAGGTAGGAAAGCTCAAGCCGAGGGGCTTGGCCGTCGGAAACATCCCGCGCCTTCCAGAGGACCTTATCAAATCCCTTCTTTCCTCCATGCAATGTATTGGGGCCGTCATTAGCCGGGAGCTTGTACTCCACGCCATCCAGAACAAAACGCGCGCGGCCGATACGGTTTCCGTAACGCCCTATGATTACCCCAAAATACGGATGATCTTTTAGATAGCCGTCCAGCGTGTCGAAGCCCAGCACCACATCTTCCAGCCGGCCTTGGCGGTCAGGGGTTTTTATCGACACGATCGCGGCCCCGTAGGTCATGATCTTAACCTCTACGCCCTGCTTATTGGTAAGCGTATAGAGTTCCACTGATTCTCCGTCCGCGGTGTTGCCAAAGCGTTGTTTCGTCATCTTCGCCTGTGCTCCTGTCTCGCGTCTTGGTCCGCAAGCGGCCAGAACGGCCAGCAGTAGACCGGTTATAAAAATCTTGATTAAGCGACCCATGCTCTAATTCTGCACAAATTTCGGCAGCCCGTGTATACTATTGTGCCGTACGGTGCGCAATTAGTCTGAGCCATTGTTCGGATGTTTGACTTGGCCAATAAGCGAGTTGTTGTAACCGGCGGCGCCGGGTTCCTGGGACGCCACTTGACGGAAAATCTCCGCCGGCGTGGTTGCCGCAGGATCTTTGTGCCGCGCCGGGTCCAGTTTGATCTCACCCGCCCGGCCGATATCGAGCGCCTTTTCCGCGAGCAGCAGCCTGAGGTGTTGATCCATCTGGCGGCTACGGTGGGCGGCATCGGCGCTAACGCTGCGCAGCCCGGCCGGTTTTTTTATGAGAACGCCCTCATGGGCATCCAGTTGATAGAAGCAGCCCGGCGCTTCTCTGTTGAAAAGACCGTGGTCATCGGGACCATTTGCGCCTATCCCAAGCTGACGCCGGTCCCTTTCCGGGAGGAAGATCTATGGAACGGCTACCCGGAGCCCACGAACGCTCCCTATGGTCTGGCGAAGAAAATGCTGCTGGTGCAGTGCCAGGCTTACCGTGCTCAGTATGGAATGAACGCCATCTACCTGCTGCCGGTGAACCTTTATGGGCCGGGTGACAATTTCGACCTGGAAACCGGGCATGTGATACCGGCTCTGATCAGGAAGTGCATGGAGGCCGTGGAGCTGGGCTCGGACGAAATAGTGCTTTGGGGCGACGGAACGCCGACCCGGGAATTTCTGTATGTTGCCGACGCCGCCGAAGGCATAGCCGCTGCGACCGAGAAATACGACAAAGGCGAGCCCGTAAACCTGGGCAGCGGAGAGGAAATCTCCATAAGGGAACTAGCCTCCAAGATTGCGGAGCTCACAGGTTTCCAAGGGCGCATATGCTGGGACACCTCCAAACCAAATGGCCAACCTCGGCGACGCTTGGACGTAAGCCGGGCTGAAAAAGAGTTTGGTTTCCGGGCGAAGATCTCACTGGAGGAAGGATTGCGCCGTACGGTTGACTGGTACCTAAGCACGCGGCGCGCGCCATGACTTCGGCCGGCAGGCGGTCTTGCTTCGAAGGGGCGAACGCTTACTTCGCCAGGCACGGCGTTTTTGTCTTGGTGACCGGCGCGCTTGCCGTAGTCGCAAATTTCCTTCGACTGAGCGAGTTCGGTTTCTATGAAGATGACTGGTACTACTGCGCGCAGGCCTTTATCTACACACCGCAAGAATGGTTCGGTCAATTACTGAATTCGGTACGAAATTTCTATGCGGGCCGCCCAGTGCAAGAAATATTTCTTTATATGTTCAGTTGGGTGGGCGCTGCACTGGGTTCTCCGGTTGCCCTTTATCTGGAAGCGGCAGTGCTGCTGGTATTGGCCTCCGTGCTTATGTATCATGTGCTGAGGCTTCGCTATCCGGTTTTCTTTGCTCTGTTTGCCTCGCTGCTGTTTTCCATTTCGCCGCTCACCACTATTCGCCAGCACCTAAACGGCACACTGTGGTCGGCGCCCGCCTTCATTTTGCTGTTTACGGCCTTCCTGCTCTACGGGCGCGGCCTGAGAGCGGCGGCATTTCTGCCGGCCGTTGCAGCGCTTATGACTTATGAGCCGGTGGGGCTGCTGTTTTTGGCGGCCCCTGTTTTTGAGCGCAGGCGCCGTAGGCTGCGACGCTTGGTCGCTCACTGCGCAGCTTTCGGGCTGCTGCTGGGGATATACATATTGATACGCGCCAAGCTCGGCGAACCCCGCCTGAACGAATCGTTAGCCGGATTCGGCTGGAATTCCATTTGGCAGGTATTGAAGTACGACCTTCTTTACAGCATCCAATCGTTTCGGTCCTATATTTTCGCCTGCCACTTTGGGTTAGTAAATAAATCCAGTAGCACGCTCTGGTGGACGGCGCTGACAGGCGGGCTGATCTTTCTAAGACTTAAAAGTATGCCTGCGCTGTTCTCAGCCTGGCGGCGCAGGCCAGCGTCGATGCCGCGCGCTAAGTTCTTCTGGTGGCTGCGGCGCGCAGCGCTGCCGTCGCTCGGTCTGATTCTGCTGGGGTACGCGCTGACTTATTTCACACTGCCGCGCCAACTGCTTTATCCATTCGCCGGGCGTGACACACGGGTGTCACTGGCTGCCTCTTTTGGCAGCAGCATGCTGGCCGTCAGCCTCGTATATCTAGCCTTACTTCTTAGCCCGCAACGGTGGTGGCGGAGGGTGGTAGCGATAACAGCTCTGGCCGTTTCCCTGATGGTACTTCGATTTTCCTTTGTAGTTCAGGAAGACTACGCCAAAGCTTGGTCCGACCATAAAAACCTGCTGTTACAGATGGTGTTGCTTAGCCACGATATCAGCCCAGATTCCCTGCTGCTTATCGAAAGGCTGCCTCCCTCAGCCGGCCGCCCGGCTTCGATAAACACCCAACCTCATGGGCTACAGGTGAGTTTCACACGCCTGTTCAGGAGGAACCACGGCCCCTCCGTCCAAGTGGTTTATAGCGATCACTGGAAACGCTACCTTGAGATCCGCTCCGATGGGAGACTTTATTGGAAACAGCGAGAATTTTACGGCGCTCACTACCTTGACACCAGCCGGCCGCTTGGCCCCATCATTCACTTTGTGGAACACAAGCCTATTTGTCTCAGGCGAGTTGAAAATCCACTCTATATTTCCGGCCGGCAAATAATCAAGCAGCGCCAACCGGAAGCGTTCGAAAAGCACATAAAGAACAACTGGGCTGCGTTTGAGAGGTCAACTTTGGTGAGCTGGGTCCTTCCGGATTTTGCCCTCCAGCCGTAGGCTTTCCGCGAAGCTTTGAAACTATGGATCCCACTCTAAAATTCAATGAGAAAATTGCGGCTCAAAAATATATCACTGCTTCCACACGTGCTAGAATCTTGCCGAACCGGCAACGGAAGTTTTAGCGCCGGAACTATGCTAGCCACACAACAAGCACACCTGCTTCGTCTGGCTTCGCGACTGCGGGCTCTGTCGGGAGATTACCTCAACCGGGAAAGCGAGTCCGCCGGGCCGAGCTACCCGATTCAGAATGCGGACGCAATCGTCTCCCACATTGAGGTCAATGACGCCCACGGGGTGGGTATACTGCTTAAACGGTTGTTTTCGGGACAATCCGGGCTGATCTCAATACGCTCCAGGGACTACTACGGGGGGCGGCAGGAGTTCGGGGAAATAGCTCTGCGCCTGACGCACGAGTCAAGCTCGCGGGACGCCGTCTTCAGCAAAGTGCTGCTTGCCCTGGGCGATGCAACAGTGAAGCGTATTCTGTGCGTGCCCTATTTTGCCGATGATGCCCGCACCGCCATCGCCCTCAAAGAGATCTACGGAATCCCCATGTGTACCTGGTTGATGGATGACCAGAATATTTTCGCCGGCGGAATCCCCGACCAGTTGATGCGCGAGCTGCTGCAAAAGTCCCGCCTGCGGCTGGCTATCTCTGCTGAGATGAGAGAGGCGTACCAACAAAAATACGGACTTCCGATCTGGTGGCTGCCACCGCTCGTCCCGGACCATTTCATTGCCCGAGAAATTGTGCCACTTCCTGAGGGAACGCCGAAGGCAAGCGTTATGATAGGCAACATTTGGAGCGCCCGCTGGAAGCGAGCCTTGTGCCAAGCCGTCGAGGAGGCTGGCTTACGCCTCACCTGGTTTTGCAATGAATTTCATTCCGGCGCCGGGCCGTCCGCCCAGCATTTAGCAAATGGACTGATTGAGGTGCGGGCGCCGCTCGCCGAGCCTGAACTTGTAGCCTTGCTGCGTAATTCCTGGTTTGCAGTCGTGCCCACCGGAACGCTTGACAAGGGTGATGATCGCGAAAACCTTACTCGCTTGAGCCTGCCCAGCCGCCTGGTTTACATCTGCGCCACTTCCCAATTGCCTATTTTGGTTTTGGGCAGCCCAGAAAGCGCCGCCGCCTCTTTCGTAAGAAAATTCGGCCTTGGAATCGTGTGCCCCTACGACGGGTCAAGTTTGCGCCGGGCGGCCCGGACTCTGCTTGATCCGGAGAACAACCTTGCCTTCCGGCGGAACGCACTGGCAGTCGGGCCGTTTTTTAGCGATTGCAATGCCGACGAATGGATCTGGCGTTCGCTCGCCGAAGGCCAACCGGTAAATTTTCAATATGAACAGTTGCTCGCCTCCAGGCGGCCGAGCCCTGCTGTTTCGGACTAATAATGGATGAACTGGTTCTGCTGCAAAACGTCAGTTTGCGAGCCAGATTGCTTGGATTGCTCGGACCGAGCTATTGCGGCGCAGGCCTGTCGGTGGGATCGGACGTCCCCATCGACGTAGTCGTTACGCTCAATGAAGTGAATAACCGCCACGGCACGGGTCTGCTGGTCAAGCGCATTTTTCAAGGCCGCAAGAATATACTCTCCATACGATCCCGCGATGACTGGGGCGAACAAGATTTCGGTGACTGGAATATACGAATTTCCCAGCAGGGTCGCTCGCGCCACGAGTGTTTCCGCAATGTTCTATATCATCTCCGCGGCAGAAAGATCCGAAGCGTAGTCTGTATCCCTTTTCTGGCGGATGAGATCCTGACGGCCATAGCCATCCACGAAGCCTTCGGAGCCAGGCTGTGCGCCTATATTATGGATGACCAAAACATCAGCGTCCCCGCCATTCCGAACCATCTGATGAGGGAGTTCCTTGGGAAAGCCTGCTTGCGGTTGGCGACTCACCCAGAACTAAGGGACGCCTATGAACAGAAATATGGACTGGCTTTCTACCTGCTGCCGGCCGTCGTGCCCGCCGCACTGGTGGCAACCAAGCCTGTCTTTCCCGCAAAACCCGCCTCAGACCGGCGCGCCGCTTTGCTGGGTAGCTTTTGGGATCAGGCCTGGTTTGATCGGCTGTGCCTGGCCTTGGAGGGCTCCGGCTTCGCCATAGACTGGTTCGGCAATAACCGGTCGCCTTGGCTAAGGTTTCCACCGGAGCGCCTCAAGGCAGCCGGCATAACTCCCCACGGCGTCTTGCCGGAAGCACGCCTGGCGCATGAGCTTAGAACCTACCTTTTCGTGATCGTGCCGGCTGGGACTTTGCTTGAAAGCGGCCCAAGTAAAGGTGTGGCCAAACTAAGTCTTCCGGGCAGAATCATTTTTGCAGCTGCCGTCGGCCATTGCCCTATCTTGCTGGTGGGGAGCGAACAGACCTGCGGGGCGCGGTTCGTCCGTCATTTTAAGATTGGCACGGTCGCCCCTTATGCACGGCGGGCATTGTTGGCAGCTATGAAAGAAATTTCGGATCCGGAAAACCAAGCTACCTATCGCCGCAACGCAACCCGCCTGGGACCGGTTTTTTCCGATGCCGGAGTTTCGGACTGGCTTCAGGAATCCATCCGGCTAGGGCGGCCCGCAGACAACCGCTTTGAGAATGCTTTCAAGGAGTACCCTTCTCAAGAAAAGCCCGAATCATAGTACTAGTACATTTTCCTTAGTTCTACTAGTGGGCATTTAACCTTAAAAATTCATTGAAAACAACCGGGGCCAGTGATAAACTACAGCTTCGGAGGACGGAATGGGCCTGAGAAAGTATCGGCTGACTAAATTGGCGTTCCCACTAGCTTTTATCCTGCTTTTGACGGTATCAGCAGAGGCAGCTCCAATTTTTTATTCGGTGAACCCGACCAGCTCTTTCCTGAGACATGACCCCAATGATTTTGCAGTTGCGCCTTTATTCATCAATTTAGGGACTTTGGGAGTTAGTGCGGGAGATACCATCTTGCTCATGGCCGTGGGCGATTACTGCATGATGCCCGGGGCAAGTTGCACTCAATACGTGGTCGGGCTGGACGCTGCATTCACCGTCAATATGAGTCTGGCTCTGCCCAGCAATCTCCTGCGGATTTCAGCCGTCAGCTCCGGCCTCCCGTCGGTGGTGACCCCCGTTACATACTACAACCACCTGACAACGGACATATCACAAGATTTCCTGGTACCGAACGGCTCCTGGCTTTCGGTAGTCGTACCCTCCGGTGCAAATTTCCTGGCGATTGGGACAATTGACTCCTTCTACAAAGACAACACCGATCCTGACGGCAATCTTGGGATCTATATTGAAACTGTGCCCGAACCGGGCACGGTTTTTCTCCTTGCCTCAGGTTTGGGGTTGGCGGCTGTTTTCCTGCGCCGTCTCCGGGCCTGAGTGAGTAGACCGACTCTGCCGCTGCAAGACGCAAATAATTCAAAAAACGGCCGGCCAAAGGTCGGCCTTTTTTATGTCTCCATATCTTCTAGTAGACTGCAAGGTAGATGTCGGAATTCCTCTCTTTGCAAAACCTACGCGCCAGAGTAAAGCATTTGCTCAAGATGTGCGGCCACGCCATAGTGAGTACAACCCACGATCGCCTGGACGAAATAGAAAAGCGGCTGGCTGAGCTTTACTCGCAAAATGCCTGCCTGGCTGAGACTCAGGAGGCCTTGCTTAAGGCGGCCATCCACTTGGTTGAAACAACAAGCCGAAATGAGGGTGTTTTACCCGCTGTCCGCGCATCATGTCTTTCCGGTTGCACCCAAGAGTTCCTCACCGAGGATGAAAACTTGCTGAATCCTGAGGTGGAACTTGCAAAGTTTTTATGCGCAACATCTCTCGCCCCATTGCTGCTACAAGCAGAAGGCAGCCAGGCGGATACGGCAAAGGTTTTAGTTGAAGCGGGATGTGAAACCGCCGCCCTGGAAACTCTGGAAAAATCCGAAACCCGCCGGCCGGCAGCCGCATTGTTTTTCAGCAAAGAAGAAGCGCCGAGCGATTTTTCCCTGCCGAGCTTCGTCGAACGCATGCGGCAGCAGGGTTATTGTTTTCATCTAACGATTTTCCGGGAGAACGAGCAGGCGGAAGCTGCGTACTACTGTAACCTGACCCAAACTGAAACGCCTTGGCGTGGAGCTGTTTTTTTCTTTCGTTCACAGGAGAATTTTCTGGGCGCCGAAAGGTGGTGCGCCGCCACACTTCCACGAGCGGTCTTCCGCAGGCGACTTTCACCACCTGAACAGCCTTGAGGCTCTCAACCACTCGCCGAAAAACTTGGGGGCATGCCTTGGGTTATGCCATAAGCCGGCTGGAAGGCTCCACAGGAACGCCGGAATCGATGGCTTCATGGCGCCCGGTAGGTCTTCTCGCCCGCGCAATAGAAAACGGAGCTGGGCATAGACCCAGGCGAATGGCACATACCCGTAATGCTTTTTCAACACACGGAATGCATCCGCATAGACCAAGTTGCGTTGCCGCAAGGTTTTCCCTCCGCGGTGCAGCCGAGAACCCGCCAGTTTCACAGGTATACGGACCATTGGATAAAACCTAGTCATCCGTATCCAGAACTCGTAATCAAAAGAGGTTGCCAGTGTGGTATCCAGCCCGCCTACTCGCTCCCAAGTCTCACGCCGTATAAACGACGCCGGCTGGCAAATACAGCACTCGGCTGCCAGCGTCTGCTGGTCCGCATCTCGCACCGGATATTCACCGATGATTTCTCCGGAGGCATCCAACCACAATCCTTCACCGTAGACCACCCCAGCGTCGGGGTGCTCTCTGAAAGCAGCCACGGCGCAAGAAACCGCACCCGGCAAATAGATATCGTCAGCGTTGAGCCAGGCTACAATCGAACCCCGACTCATCGCCACTCCGCGGTTGATGGCATCCGCCGTTCCTGCATCCGGTCCTGAGTAATAACGCAGGCGGTCCCGATAACGCTCCAACACCTCCAGGGTCCCGTCCGTTGAGCCGCCATCCAACACCAGGTATTCAATATGCGGATAATCCTGTGACAGCACGCTATCAATGGCCTGCTCGATAAATTCACACATGTTTAAGGAGGGCGTAATTATGCTGACCAAAGGCTCGGGATCTAGCGGTTGCACATGACCATTTTAGCGGTCGCCCGTGCAGCCGCCATGCAACTTTTCGCCGGTTGGATCATCACATGCTTAGAGGAATTCGAGAAGACCGATGTCAGCCCGTAAAACAGTATCAAACCGCCCCAGCAGGAGAGACCTGCTGGGCTATGTTTCTGTTTCCGCCGCACTGCTGGCCACACGCCTGCCCGCAGCCCAGCAGACCGCTCCAGCCCAGCCATCCGGGCCTTTTAGCCTACCGCCGCTGCCTTATGCAGTTGACGCCCTGGAACCGCATATAGACGCAAAGACTATGGAGATCCACCACGGACGGCACCACGCGGCCTACGTGAATAACCTGAACAACGCCTTGGCGGGCGCACCTGAACTTGCCCAGAAAAGCATCGAAGAGATTTTGAGAGACCTCGGTTCCGTGCCGGAAGCCATGCGCACCGCCGTTAGACACAACGGGGGCGGACACGCCAACCACACGCTCTATTGGCAGAGCATGTCGCCCTCCGGGAGGCGTACGCCCTCCGGCGAGCTGGCACGCGCCATAGACACTCGATTCGGCAGCTTCGGCAATTTTCAGGACCAGTTCACGCAAGCTGCACTGAGTGTGTTTGGTAGCGGATGGGCATGGCTGATCCTGGAGGCACCCGGTCAACTGAGAATCGTAACCACCCCTAACCAGGACACGCCACTGATGAACGGCCATCAACCCGTCTTCGGGATCGACGTTTGGGAGCACGCTTACTACCTCAAATATCAGAACCGCAGAGCGGACTATGTGGCTGCCTTCCATAAAGTTCTGAACTGGGACTACATCTCGGAACGCTACGAACAGCTTTTGAAAAAGTAGAATCCCTCCCGCAGGTTGCTATCATGAAGGCTCATGCGGGAGTCTGTAAAACTTCCCTCGGTCGTTATCGTCGGACGGCCTAACGTTGGCAAATCAACCCTTTTTAACAGCATTCTAGGCAAGCGCCGGGCCATTGTAGGCGACGAGCCGGGCATTACCCGTGACCGCATACACGGCTTGGCCTCGCACCGGGGACGCCTGTTTGAACTGATCGATACCGGAGGCATACTGCCCCGCGAAAAGGACCTGATCCCCAGCGAAATTTTCCGCCAGGCGCGCACGGTGCTCGAGCGGGCTACGCACATCATCTTTCTCGTAGACGGCCGAAGCGAGCTGACTGCGGCTGACTACGAGCTGGCTGATCTGCTTAGACGGCTGGGGCGTCCGGTTGCCTTGGCAGTCAACAAAATCGACAGCCCTGCGCGCGAAACACTCGCCCATGAATTCCACAGCTTGGGCATCCCCCGGCTTTTTGCGATTTCCGCCGAACATAAACTTGGGCTGGACGAACTGCTGGATCACGTCACTTCGGATTTTCCAGTCACTACTGAAGCCTTGCCCGAGACGGGCCCGATAAAGGTTGCCATCATTGGGCGGCCGAACGTGGGCAAGTCCACCCTGCTCAACACGCTCACCGGACAGGACCGGGCCATCGTCTCACCCGTGGCCGGAACAACCCGTGATGCGGTTGATCAATTAGTTGTCCGTGACGGCGAGGAATACCTGTTCGTCGACACCGCCGGCATCCGGCGCAAAGGAAAAACCAAGCTGATGGCTGAAAAGCTGAGCGTGGTGATGGCGCGCAAGCACATACGGCTGGCTGACGTAGTTCTGCTGGTGCTCGACGCCACCGAGGGAATTGTCGGCTTGGACGCCACCATCGCCGGTTACGCGCATGAAGACGGTCGGGCATTGATCATCTGCGTCAACAAGTGGGATGCAGCACCGGAACGAAACCGCCAGAAATTTCTGGAAAGTCTCAGAAGCGAGCTGAAGTTTCTTGAATACGCCCCGGCAGTTTTCATTTCTGCGCTGACCGGCCAAGGAGTAGAACAGCTTTTTTCATTGGTTCGGAAAGTCTATCAGAGCGCTTCCCTGCGCATATCAACCGGGGAATTCAACCGCTTCCTGGAAGAGCTCCGGCTTGATCCGGAGTTGAAAATTCTCTACGGCACGCAAGTCGGCGTGCGCCCGCCCAAATTTGTTTTGTTCACCAGCGGCGCCGCAAAGCTTCATTTTTCGAAAGAGCGTTTTATTATCAACCGGATCCGCGAACGGTTCGGATTTCAAGGCGCCCCAATTTTTCTGAAGGTTCAACGGCGGGCGCGCTAGTGTTGCTTGCCGGCCTGATTGCAAAACAAAACGTTCCTATTTGTTAGCCTCAAAGGCACAGAATTTGCATAGTCGCACTTGCAGCCGCCATAAAACCACTATTCAAGTCCTAATCGTTTGATCACAAGCGGGCTGAGGTACCGCTTGCCGGCCGCTAGCACCCTAAGCGCTGCGACAAGCTCTTCCAAGTGCACGTTTTTTGAAACATACCCGTCCGCGCCGGCCCTTAGCACTTCCAACAGGTAATGCGCATTTGTGTAATAACTGAAAACCAACACCCGAGCGGTAGTCATTGATTTTAGGGTTGGCAAAAGCTCAATACCCTGAAAATTATCGATAGTAGGATCGATAACCACCAGATGCCAGTTGCCGGATGATACCTGTTTCAGAGCTTGCTCGGTACTGCCTGCTTCCGCAATCAAGCAACCTGGCAGTGCCTGCTCTACATATGTTTTCAAACGCCCGCAACTTTCGGCATCCGCATCAATAACAAGAATTTTCAGTACCCCATCCTCTATTTGGCGCATGCTCGGACATAAAGAGTAACATACTATGAGTCAATAGTCTAGTACTTACAATGTATTATTATGCAATCCTGCCCCCATTAAGGGTATTCCGATGCATTTCTAAGAATTTTTCGGAGTTCAGTAGCGCTACGCTTGCTGCCGCAGCCTGACGGTAACGCTACTTTTCCCGCCGATAAGCTCGGTGTGGGTTCTAATAATCTTGCTCCGCTACTCATAGGCGGCGCCTTGCTGGTGTGGCATCCGGTGTCCGGCTGCGCGCAAACGACTTCTGAAAGCAAATGGGGGAAGGCCTGGCTTGGATCGGTCGCCGTTCTGGCCGCCGCTAATACTGCCGATGTACTGTCGTCCCGCAATCTAGCTGAAATGAATCCATTTCTTAGAAATCAGCAAGGTAATTTTAGTGCCGGCAAGGCAGCTCTGATAAAAGCGAGCGCCACCGGAGGTTTCATTTTTTTGCAGTGGCTCATCCGGCGCGGCCGCGATCGCAAGCATTTTGACAAGCCTTTTGCGATCATAAATTTAAGCGCAGCCGGAGCCGTCGGCGCCACGGCCGCGCATAACTTTTGTATTCCACGTAACCCATAAGTGGTGGCATTTCACCTTTTAATTGGGTCTACGGAAAGCAACTTTTCCTTGACAAATTCAACCTCGGTCTGTAAGCTCAAGTGAGCTTCCTTATTTAGAAGCAATGATTTAAATAGAGGGCTTATTTCAGAACCCCAAAATTCTCTAGGACCGCCGCAGCCGGGCGAAGCAGACCGCGCTTTTGCTCTGCGGGTGGAACTCACCGAGCGCTGCAATTTTCATTGCGTATATTGTTATGCCAACTCCGGCCCTGACAATACAACGGAGCTTGCCCAGGAAATTACCTTAGACATAATTGACCAGTTCATAACGCAAGGGGGCGAAACAATAGTAATCTCCGGCGGTGAACCTATGCTTCATCCGGAGTGGGAGAAAATCGCCGCCCACTCCTGCAAGGTCGGCACACGCGTTTGCCTTGCCACAAATGGGTCGTTAATCAGCCGGTATATTGAGGCTCTGGCCGGACTGCCCCTTCGGGTTCTGGTCAGCTTGGACGGTCTAGTCGCAAAGACGCATGAGAGCGCTCGCGGTCGCGGGACATTGGATCCTGTTTTGGCCGGCATCCTTGGCTTGGCAGGCAAGCAGAATCGGGCTTGCAGTTTGGGCTTAAATGTCGTGGTGTTTAAAAGCAATCTTATTGAGGTTCCGCGGCTCATCCAGTTTGCGCTCGACAATGGTATAGATTACACAGCCTTTTGTGTTCTTAAACATCAGGGGCGAAACCGCAACCAGCAAGTCCAGCCGCTCAATTCCATTGAAAGGCTTTGGCTTCACGATTACCTGGACCAGAAACAGTTGGAGCTCGGCGAAAAATTGCGAATCGAAGGCGCCAATTGTGGTCACGAAAATTTCCTGCTGGAGAGCTGTGACGCCGGGGTTTATCCCTGCTGGCTGGGGCGGTCTGTTAAAGTGCTGCCGGATGGCCGCATATTTGCATGCGATCAGGCTGAGCACCCATTCTTCTGTGTTGGGAATGTCCATACCGACTCCCTGCTATCAGCTCTCTATGGTGAAGCAATCAGCCGGAAGAGAAGCCTCATTGCCGAGCGTTTTGCCCAAACGCCGGTTTGCCGGGCTTGCCTGATCGGCGAGCTCTGCGGAGGAGGCTGCCCGTCAGAGGCCCTTGACCGCTACGGAGAACTGCTTGCGCCGGACGGCAGCTGCGATGCTCGCCAGCTCTATTTCATATCGACCGCGCTGGCCGTAGAAAAAAATGCAGGAAGCCGAGCTACAGCTTATTGACGGAAGATTGGTACTCAGCCGCGAAACGGCAGGACTCTGGCTGGGTCTGGGATATGTGCGCGCAGCACTTGAAAAATCCGGCTTTAAGGTTGGCCAGCCCGTTCTGCCAGGCGGCGCCCCGCAGGATTTCACCGATTCCCTCACGGAGATCTTTAACAATAACAATTCCGGCAATATTCTCTTCATCGGCTGCCACTCAGTTTCGCTTCCGATGGTGCTCGAAGCGTTGCTTCGAACCAGCCCGTGCAGAAAAGCTCGCAAAGTATGCCTGGGCGGCCCGGGCACACTCCGCTTAAGCAGGCTGCTTATGGAGCGTTTTACCTTCCTGGATGCGGTGGTTGAAGGTGCGGGAGAGGATGCCGCAGTGGAAATTGGCGGTTTCTGGAAAGGTGGTCCTTTTCCACGATCACGCAACCTGGTCATTCGAGTAGGCGAGAAAATCATTGGCAAAGCGATGCCGGCCGACAGCGCCGCCTGGTTCGACCTGTGGCCGTATTGTGAAATGCCGCTTAACGGCAGCCACGTGGCACCGGTCGCCTGGAGCCGGGGTTGCGACTGTAACTGCCTGCACTGCGTAGTGTCAGCCCAAAACGGGCGTCTTCAGCGTAAGGATCTGGACTCAGTTATGGGTGATATACACCGCCTGATGACCGATCATGGCATAAGGCATTTCGACATGATTGACGACTACCTTGGCGGAACGCGCACTGCCGTGGAGCAGTTTTGCGAGCGTGCAGAAAAGATTGACATCACCTGGAATTGCAGTCTTAGGACTGAAGTGATCGATGAATCCCTAGCCGCAAGGATGTTTTCGGCAGGCTGCCGCCACGTTTACATCGGCCTTGAATCGGCTTGCCAAAGCATACGTTCGGCTCTGGGAAAGCCTTCCCCGCTGGCCGAGGCCTTGCGGGCGGTGGAGCATTGCCGGAAATTCATGAGCGTAACATGTTCGTTCATTTGGGGATTCCCATTTGAAAGTCTGCCTGATTTTGTAAGAACACTGGCCTTAATCAGAGAACTTCGCGCGGATGGCGTAGACACCGCCAGCAGTCCTTTTGTCCCGTTTCCAGGCAGTCCGCTAACCGCCGAGTATGCGGGAAAACTCATCTATGATCCGGATCTGGCTCCCTTGGCGCTGGGACTCTTCGATAAGTTGCCTGAAATCGCCCAAGGTCTGGTTCGGAAGCACCCGGACATCTTCACTGCTTTCGGGTTGCTCCCCGATGAGAATTTTCACCGAAAAGTGCGCCTTTACGAAGAGTTTCAGCAGTTGAATTGAACAAGGAGAAGAAAAATGAGCGTAGAAGTCGTTGAAAAAATCCTGATACAGTTGTCCGATGACGACAGCTTTCGTTCCAGAGTTTTCGCTGACCCCAGCGCCGAACTGGATAAATTTGATCTAACCGCCGAAGAACATGATCTGTTGTACCGGATGGTCTTTGCCCTCCGCGCCAAGTCCGCCGAGTCGCAGGAATACATTCGGGTTAACTACATCGATAAACTGCTAAAAGATCGAGCCGCCCGTTTCACCGCCGAGCAGCGCCGGAAACCTTCGCTGCGCTGCATCGGGGATGGCTCTTCGATGAAGTATTACGTAGTTTGAGAATTCACTCTAGATTTCCGATTTAAACATTTGGGCGCAATTCTGTAGAATCCATGGACGTCTTCATTGATACGGGTGCCAGCACGGTCAAACCCTTCTGGAGGCGAAACTCTGTGGGTGAGAAAAAAATCGGCCCTTTCAGCTTTCCTTCAATCCCTCCCTGAAATTGGACCTTCAGGGATCGCGGGTTAGCTCTGACGGCGGCCTGATTCTGGTCCGCAAAATGGCCGAGCGGCTCAGCTTCGGGGAACTCATCGAACAGCACTTGAGCAACCCGCTCTGCGGCAAGAACACACAGTTTCCGCTGACCTATCTGCTGCGGCAGTCGATCTACAGTAGTTTGGCCGGCTGCGATGACTTCAATGACGCCGCGCCGCAGCCAAGATTCCTCCTTGTGCTTGGTCGGCTGGGAAAAGATCCGGGAGCGCGGCGCTGACTTCCCGGTTTCAATCCTTCGAGACTGAGATGCCGGCCAAGGAGCAAAACTTTGTGGGCTTGGCGCGGATCAACCGGGAGCTGATCAGCAAAGCAGAGGGCGTCGCCTCAGCGCCGGCCGAGCCACAAGCCGGTGGTACGCGGTACAAGGGCTTCCTAAACCAGGCAGAGAGTTGGAGGAAGGCATGGCGCGCGGTGGCCAAAGCGGAGTTTTACCTGGACAATTTGTTCCCGCATGCCGGCTTCATTCGTGGCCAACTTGGAGACCCACAGTCAGGCGGTGGTGCGTTTCTGCGACAAGCGCGGAACGGCGGAGCAATGTTTCAGGGAAGGCCGGCAGGCGGTGAAGATGACCGGCCTGAGCCTCTGCCGATTCCGTTCTAACGAGGCGCGGTTGTGTACGGGCGTGATCGCCTACAGCCTGGGGAATCTGTAGAGGCCTCTCGTTCTGCCGCTGCGGGCTGGCAAATGGTCGTCGACGTGCCTGCACAACGAGTGGTGAAGACAGGCGGCCGGTTGATAAAGCACGCGAGATACTGCTGGCGCTTGCGGGAGCAGGGCCATCTGGCGTGCTGGTTTTTCGGGGAGATGCTGCGGCAGGCCCCAGAGGGTACTCCGGCGTTGCCGGTTCCAGCCGGATAGCCTGGGAGAAAGTTGAAGCAAACTTGATTGAAAGACTTTGCGCAGGGGCTGGGGTGTCTGAAGAAAGGGCCGCCAGCGGCACGATTTTCGGCGCTCGAGGGCGCTGGGAGACGGCAGGATCGCCTCATCTCGGGCCACGCCAAGCGGGAGAAGCGCAAAGAACGACCAAGAACGAAAAACAACGATGTGGTTACGATGGGGCTGAAACTTGGGGGAAATGTTCAACTTGTCCGAGAGCCCAAAAAAGAAATTGGGCATGAGTACCGGCTTTGACTTTGCGCATGCCAAGCTGTATGCTCAATGCGCTGGCCAGGTCTTGGGGCTTACTGCTGTGAGGATCCCGCCAGAGCTAGCGTGGCGGCCACAGAGGGCTGACTAGGGTGCCCGGCGGGCGATGTGTTCTGCGGCCCGCTGGTTCTTCGGCACGGTGAACAGGGAGGCTCAGATGTCCCGACACTTCTTTTTTATTTCATTCCTTGTGTATCTCGTTTGCCTTTCAGCGGATGGCGCTTCTCAAACGTCCCCGTTCTGGACCCAGACGAGTGGTCCCGAGGGTGGTGTAATCACGGCCATCGCCGTAAGCAATCAGGGAATTATTGTCGCAGGCGGTCCCCTCACGGGCGCATATAGGTCTACGGATGACGGAAGAACCTGGGTTGCCGCCAGGAGTGGGCTGCTGGCTGGATCTCACACGCTTGGACTGAACAGCATCGCGGTTAACTCCCGTGGCGTGTTCTTTGCCGCAAGCCAAGGCGGGTTCTGGCGCTCCCAGGATGGAGGCTTGAACTGGAGCGTGGTAGGCGATCCTGAGGCCGCGCCCGGGCCTCCTGTTGCGATCGCGCCAAACGGTACGATTTATGGCGGCGGCGCCGCGCAGGTGCTGCGCTCATCGGACGATGGTCGCAGTTGGGACCGCTTCACCGTCGACACCGGTCAACCTGCTCTTCGGATACAGGCGCTGTGGGTCGAACCTTCCGGGCAGGTCTATACCGGAACGGACAACGGCGTTTACATCAGCAGTGATCGTGGCAAGACTTGGATCCAGGCCGGGCTCGAGGGGAAAAGCGTCACCTCTATCGGCGTCAGCAGCAATGGGGATATTTTTGCGGGTCTGGACCGAGGAAAGGGAGTCTATAGGTTGAACAAACACAGCTCGGAGTGGGAGTGCGTTCTGGGCCCCTACCAGTATGCCGGCTACAGCTTCCCCGCCATGATCTTCAGCCGAAGCGGCGACGTCTTTGTTGGCGCCTCCCAGTGGGGGTCCGGAGTTTGGCGCTCCACGGACCGGGGCGAAAACTGGCAACAGTTCTTACCTGGACGGGGTGTATTCGCGCTGGCTGAGAAGCCGAACGGCAACATCTTTGCAGGCCTGTTTGGAAACGGTGTGTTCTAGTCTTCTGACAGCGGCGAGACCTGGGTACAAAGGGTCCGGGGTCTCCGGGCCGCCGATGTTCGCGCTGTGGTCCAGACCAATGAAGGCGTGTTGCTGGCCGCCGCCAATCCTGAGGGGGTCTATCGGTCGGCCGACCGGGGTCAGACCTGGAATATGGTTCATCCCTCAGGGTCCGGTTGGTGTTGTTGGACGCTGGCAGTCAGCCCAATAAATGGAGATGTCTATTTGGGAGGCAACCTGTTACGGCGCTCCACGGACGGAGGAGTAACGTGGGAAGACCTTCCCTGGTATTCGTTACCTTCGGGTCCGGGGTGGGACCCCAATGCAGTGGCGGTCGACGGGAAGGGGCGCGTGTATGTAGGTTGCCCAAACGGAGTGCTTCGAACCAACAACAACGGGCAAAATTGGGAAATCCTGATGCAAGATGATCTGAATAAGTGGGTCGTGAACATCGCGTTCGGGCCTTCTGATGGTGAGATCTACGCGTATTCCGGCGGGACAGGGCTCTATAGGAGCCTGGATGACGGCAGCAGCTGGACACTCATCAAGGCGGTACCATCTTTTGCCTCCGGAGCTCCCATGGTCGTTACCCCGAAGGGAACGATCATCGGCAGCTTCTGGGCCGAGGACCACACCAACTGGTTGTACAGGTCGACCGATAGCGGCAACACGTGGTCGGTCATGTATTATTGGGGCGCGATGGCATTCACGCTGGGTGGTGATGGCCGGGTTTTCATGACCCAATACGGGGGCCAAGTTTCTTCATCCCAGGACGACGGCGCCAGCTGGACTCCGCTAGGCGGATCTGACCGGCACATAATTCCGTTCGCGCTCGCCTTGGATTCAGACGGCTACCTTTCCGGCGGGATCTCGGGTGTAGGCGTTTGGAGAAGCGTGCAGCCGATCCTGCCCGCCTCGCCGTAGAGATCCAGCCCCAGGGTATCCGGAGACGCCGAACTGCTGTAGTCCCGCTGGGAGCTCGGCTTGAAATCCGGCTTCACTCCTTAACGGCGGAAGCCGGTACCTTCAATAAGTCTGCCGGTTGTCGCAAAGGCTATGGTCACTTTTGCTTTGAAGCGCTAGCTGCGCCGATTCTAAGAACCATAATAAGCGACCACAGCTTTGCTGTCGTCTAAAGGCTGAGTTGCCAACACTGCCGGCTGGCGCAAAGCCACCCCCGCATCAACGCCGCGGCGGGTAGCTCAGGCCAAAGCCGAACTTGAACAGCGGCTCGCCATAGTCAAACGGCATGTCTGCCGCCTGCGCCATCACCGAGGGCATATCCGCCGGCAGATCAAAGGGTAATTTTCCTGTCGGGCTGTGCTTGCCGAAAATTACGTCGAGCAGAGCGGCGTCGCTTGCTCCAAAGTTCGCAAATACAGCTGCGACTTCGTCCAGGAATTCAGTGAGAATAGCGGGCCGGTCCATGGAAACCGCCACAACGGTCGGCACCCCGGTCGAAGCCAATTTCTTTATGGCATTCAGCTCATTTTCATTTGCCGCGCCGGTGTAAGCCAGCGTACCCACCCTTCCGGTTGGTCCCTGCGGCAAACCGCCGCCGCCTCGCCCCACGGCAAATCCCCCGCCATAAGGGTAAACCCAGGTCGGCGCATTGACTTTAATGATCGCTAGATTGGCTGCTTTGGGGTCGTCGACCAGGGTAGCGTACCGCGCTGCAACGGTCTTGTTTATGTTCTCAACGTAGAGCTTTATTTCCTGGCGCGCCGGCAGCACGTTGCCCGCATTCTTCAGTAGCACCAGTGAACGCACCTGCGCCGCGTAACCTGCATCCAGGAATTTCTGGCTGGCGACGGTTGTGCGCGCGTACTCGGGATCGACGTAGGGATTCTCGAAAACACCCAGCTCAAACATGGGCTTCAGCACACGGCGGACGCTCAAGTCGATGCGTGAGGCAGGTATGCTTCCATCCTTGACGTTCTCCAGAATATATTTCGGATCGTTGTCCCCGCCGATCTGATCAACGCCTGCCAGCACGATCAGCTTTTGCCGGTCCTTTTCCGAAAGGTGTTCGACGCCCCACGGCATATTGCGCAGCCAGTCGGTAACCACCAGTCCCTGAAAGCCCATCTGACCCCGCAGCAATCCGTCTATCATTTTCTTTGAAAAGTTGATGGCGACCGTATCTTTGCCCACGGGAATGAAGTACCCTCCCATGATGCCGCCTGTGCCGGCTTCAAATGCAGCTTTAAACGGAATCAGGTGGTAATCGAAGTTGTCCCCCGGATAAATGGTCCACTTGCCAAAGCTGTTATGCGGATCATATCCGTCTTTTACCGGGCCGTCACCCGGGAAGTGCTTGGTCACCGTCATCACGCTCTCCGGGCCGAGGCGCTTGCCTTGGAATCCTTCCACATAGGCTTTAACCAGTCGGGCAGCCAGTTGCGCATCTTCGCCGAAAGTGCCGGAGATGCGGTTCCAGCGCGGTTCGGTCGCCAGATCGGCCATCGGCGACAAGGTGCATTGAATTCCGAGCGCCCGAAGTTCCTGAGCGGCGATTCGGCCAAACTCCCTGACCAGGTTTTCGTCGGCCGCCGCCGCCAGACCGAGCTGATCCGGCCACTGGGATATGACCGGCTTGGCGGTGGGATCAGCGCCGCCACGGCTGCTATGGCGTGGGTCTGAGCTGAAAATGATCGGGATCCCCAGACGGCTCCCCTCGGCCATTTCTTGCAGAGCATTGTGAAATTTCGCCGTTATATCGGGGGACTCACCGGCATTGGGCCGCACCAGTATCCAGCGCACGTTGCGTTCCAGAATCAACTGCGCGGGCGTGGGTGAATCCATAGGCGTGACATTGTTCATATTTGGACGGCCAAGCAACGCCCGCTCGACGGGCGTTAGAGTTCGCGCCATGCCGGCGCCGCCACGGCCGCCGCGACCAGCAGCCGGCAAGCCGAGTACTTCACCATTGGGCCCGGTAAAGCCGGCCAGCGAGGAATGAATCATCAGCCCCACTTTTTCCTCCAAGGTCATCTTGGAGACCAAGTCTGCCACCCGCTCCTCTACCGGCAAACGCCAGTCCTCATATTTGTCGAGGCTCCCATTCTTGTTCAGGTCACGAAAAACCAACCCGTCGACTTTTAGCAAAGGAGCCTTGCGGCTCTGAACTTTCGGCTGGGAAGCGGCAAACAGGCTGCTGCAGGCAAGCAGCGCAGCCACTGAAATCAGACTAGTTATTCGACGCATCTTGGATTTTCTCCCCCCAAGGAATCAGCAGCACCAAACTTCTTACGATAGTCCCGCCGCGCCGTCGGTTCAACTCGCAAGAGACATTGCTCCGGCCGGCGGCCTGATGCGAGCCGCGCAGTCAAACCTCGACGCTGGTTCCTTAGGTTCCCCTCTGGCCCGGCCTCTGCTGGCGGTAGCAGTCCGAATGAGTTCGTGGTAAATTATTTTTTTAACATGAAAATGCCCGTTGCCAGCCGACACCACCATCACCACGGCGTCAAGACCGCGACGGGCTGATTTTACGGCACTCCTGGTAGAGATTTGAATCAAGATCGCCCGCCGCGGTTGCGGCGGGCTTTTTATTGGTGCACGCATGAACATTGACTTCGACAAACTCGGCGGGCTTGTCCCGGCCATAATTCAGGATCAAGCGAGCGGGCGTGTGCTTATGCTCGGCTTTATGAACAGCGAAGCTTTCAAAAAGACGGTCGAGAGCGGCTATGCTACTTTTTTCAGCCGCTCCCGGAATAAACTCTGGGTGAAGGGCGAAACCTCCGGGCATAGATTGCGGGTAAAGGAAATACGCGTCGATTGCGACCAGGATGCCTTGCTTTTAAAGGTCGAACCATTGGGTCCGGGCGTATGCCACGAGGGCTACGAAAGCTGTTTCTTCCGCACCCTGGAAAACGGTGACTGGAAAGTCGCCGACCAGCGCAGCTTCGATCCCCAGAAAACTTATGGAGGCAAGTCATGAAATTGAAACTGGGCATACCCAAGGGCAGCCTGGAAAACGCAACCATCGATCTTTTCCGGCGCGCCGGTTACGTCATCACCTCAACCAGCCGTTCATACTTTCCTTCAATCGACGATCCGGAAATCGAATGCATGCTGATCCGGGCGCAGGAAATGGCGCGCTATGTAGAAGATGGCGTACTGGATGCCGGCTTGACCGGCCGCGATTGGATTGAGGAAACCGAAGCCGACGTATGCGCCATCGCCGACCTGATCTACGCCAAGCAAAGTTTCGGCAAAGTCCGCTGGGTGCTGGCCGTACCCGAGTCCAGCACGTTCGAAAACGTGAAGGATCTGGAGGGCAAAATTATCGCCACCGAACTGGTAGGCGTGACGCGCCGTTACCTGGCCAAGAACGGAGTCACGGCGAAGGTCGAATTCAGTTGGGGCGCAACCGAAGTCAAGCCGCCGGTGCTGGCCGACGCTATCGTCGAGGTTACTGAAACCGGCTCCTCGCTACGGGCCAATAAGTTGCGCATCATCGACACGGTGCTCGAATCCAATACCCAACTAATCGCCAACCACGCCAGTTGGCGTGACCCGTGGAAACGGCGCAAGCTGGAGGACATGCGCATGCTTCTTGAGGGAGCAATTAACGCCCTGGGCAAAGTCGGCCTGATGCTAAACGTGCACCGACTTAACCTGGAAAAGGTTTTGGAGGTGTTGCCTGCTCTGAAGAAACCTACGGTCAGCCAATTGAGTGATCCGGAATGGCTTGCCGTAAACACCATACTGGACGAGTCCGCCGTCCGCTCCATCATACCCAGGCTGAAAGATGCCGGAGCTGAAGGGATCGTCGAATATCCACTAAACAAAATCGTGATGTGAACCATGCTTCGAATCATCCAATTTCATGAGGCCGAATCGCTGCTGCGGCGAAGACAAGCCAAGCTTGAGGAGGCCGAACGCATAGTCGAACCTATCATCGAAGATGTCCGGCGGCGGGGGGACCGAGCTTTACTAAAATACGCACGTAAGCTGGATGGGCTGGCGCGGCAGGCAAAAAGCGTAGCTGTTGCTATGAGCGAATCGGAAGCCGCGCTGGAATCTCTGCCTGTGCAGTTCCGCAAAGCAATGGCCCAGGCGGCGCGGCATATACGTGATTTTGCCCGCCTGCAATTGCCCAAGCCGGCTATGTGGCGCTTGGCTGACGGGCAGCGAGCCGGCCAAATTGTACGGCCGCTGGACGCCATGGCTGCTTATGTTCCCTCCGGCCGGTATCCGTTGCCCTCCACCGTCCTTATGACCGTGATCCCGGCCCAGGTGGCCGGCGTACAGCGAACTTATGTCGCCAGCCCGCATCCATCGGCCGAAATACTAGGTACGGCAGCCTATTTAAAAACAAGCGGAGTGTTTCGCATGGGTGGAGCGCACGCCATAGCCGCGTTCGCCTTCGGAACTGAAACCGTACCGCGCGTCGATCGAATAACTGGTCCCGGCAATATTTATGTAACCGCGGCTAAGAAGCTTTTGGCCGGAGTGGTGGGTATAGATTTCGTTGCCGGCCCCTCGGAGATCCTGATCATCGCCGAAGACGGCAATCCGGCAGCGCTGGCGGCCGACCTGCTGGCGCAAGCCGAACATGATGCCGATGCCGCTGCGATTCTGGTGACGACCCGCCCCAGGCTGGCCGAAGCCGTAAGAACCGAAGTCGAAGCCCAGCTTAAAGACCTGCCTACGGCGGCAACGGCGCGCCAAGCTCTACGCCGTAACAGTGCGATCATTATGGCCCCGTCGCTTGAAAAAGCCGTGGATCTGGCGAATCGTTTTGCGCCCGAGCATCTGAGCTTGCCGGATTCGCGCCTGCTCAATCTAATACATTCGGCAGGAAGCATCTTCATCGGGCCATTTAGCCCGGAAGCAGCGGGCGATTACGCCTCCGGTCCCAACCATGTGCTTCCGACTTCGGGGTTCGCCCGGGTAAGAGGAGGACTTTCGTCGGCGGATTTTGTAAAGATAATCTCCGTACAGGAGTTGAGCCGGGCGGCGCTGGAGCGCCTGGCGCCGGCCATCATCACGCTGGCTCGCTCTGAAGGTCTGGAGGCGCACGCCCGCAGTGTGGAGGTGAGACTCGGTGGCTGAACCTGTTCCAAGATTACGCCCTCGCCGAGCAGTGCTTAAAATGGCGCCCTATTTTCCGCCTACGGCCGGGCGAGCGGCAAAGTTGCGCCTTGACTTTAACGAAAATACGGTCGGCTGCTCGCCGCGGGTCGTTGAGCGGCTGCGCCAGTTTCTGGACGCCGGCGCACTGGCAGTGTATCCGGAATACGGCGAAGCACGGCAAGAGCTGGCCTCGTTTTTCGGCGTTCAACTGGAGCAACTGCTTTTTACCAACGGCACCGACGAGGCCATCCAGGTGGTCATTAACACTTATGTCGATGACGGCGACGAGGTGTTGTTGCTACGTCCCTCCTATGCCATGTACCGTTTCTACTCGGAGGTGGCCGGAGCGGCAATCCGTGAAATCGATTACCGCCGCGAAGATCTCGCCTTCCCGTTCAATGAGCTTGTTGAGGCCATAAGTCCTGCAACCAAAGCCGTGCTCATCGCTAACCCGAACAACCCTACCGGAACCGGCATCGGTCTCTCTGAAATCGAAAAGATACTTGAAAAAGCCGCCTCGGCCGCCGTGCTGATAGATGAGGCTTATTTCGAGTTCTGCGGCGTTACCGCGCTGCCGCTTATCAAGCAAGCGCCGAATCTTTTCGTAAGCCGGACTTTCTCCAAAGTTTACGGGCTCGCCGCCATGCGTATGGGATGCTTGTTCAGCCAGGAGGAAAACATCCGTTTTCTGCATAAAGCCCAGTCGCCTTACAGCGTGAATACGCTGGCCGTCGTGGCCGCCGCCGAAGCCGTCCGGGACCAGGATTATGTGAGCGCTTACGTCTCGGAGGTGCTGGCCGCCCGCCAGATGCTCTGCGCAGGGCTGGCACGGCTGAAGATACCTTATTACAACAGCCAGGCAAACTTCGTTCTGTTTCAGGCAGGCGAAAGGGCGATTGAAATTCGCGATAAGTTGCGCGAGCGCGGCGTGCTGGTGCGCGACCGCAGCTACGAGCTACCCGGTTGCGTGCGCGTAACTGCCGGCACGCGATGGCAGGCGCAGCTTTTCCTCGAAGCGCTGGAGGAGATCTGGTGATGCCCGCAGAGGTGTTGGTTTTTGATATGGACGGCGTGCTGGTGGATGTTACCGGCTCCTACCGTGAAACCATCCGGCGCACGGTAAAGCATTTCACCGGCCAGGAGATCTCAAACGAACGCATACAGCAATTGAAAAATGCAGGAGGCTGGAGTAACGACTGGGACGTGACCTGCCGCTTGATCGAGGAACTGGGCGTTAAGCCGGATTACGGCGCCGTGGTGGCTCAGTTCCAAAAATATTTCCTGGGCGAGGGTGACAACGGTTTGATTCTCGAGGAACGCTGGGTGGCCGCCCCCGGCTTGCTGGAACGGTTGTCACTCAACTACCGCTTGGCGGTTTTCACCGGGAGGCCACGCCTTGAAGCAGAACTAACGCTGGCGCGCTTTGCGCGGCGCATACGCTTCGACCCGGTAATAGGCGCCGAAGACGTCGAGCTGGGAAAGCCGGCGCCAGACGGATTGCAATTGATCGTTGCCCTCACCGGCGCCAGGCGCATGTGGTACGTCGGCGATACGGTGGACGATGCGCGCAGCGCGCGCGCCGCCGGCGTGCCTTTCATCGGCATTGCGGCTGAGACCAGCCCGCGCCGCGATGAGCTGGTCGAGCTGTTCCGCCGGGAAAATGCAATAGCGGTGCTGCCGGATATCAACCATCTGGAGACCGTCCTATGAGAAGCGCCACCGTGCGCCGCATCACACGTGAAACCCGTATCGAAGGCCGCCTGGTGATTGAAGGCCGCGGCCGCTACAAGATCTCAACCGGAATACGCTTTCTGGACCACATGCTGGAGCTTTTCGCCCGCCACGGCGGCTTCGATCTTGAGCTGAAGGCGACCGGCGATTTGGACGTGGACCAACACCACACGGTGGAGGATACAGGGATTGTCCTGGGCGAGCTTTTTGCGCGCGCTCTTGGCAAGCGGCGCGGCATCAACCGGGCAGGATATTTCGTCATGCCGATGGATGAAACGCTGGCCGTTGTGGCCGTAGATTTGAGCGGGCGCCCGGCTCTGGTCTATAGCGACCAGGTACGCAGCCGTAAGGTGGGCGATCTGGATGCCGAGCTGGTCGAGGACTTTTTCGGCGGATTCGCCGCTCATGCCGGCGCCAATGTGCATGTGAAGGTTATGTACGGCCGCAGCAGCCACCACAAGCTGGAAGCCGTGTTTAAATGTTTCGCCCGCGCCCTGCGCTATGCCTGTTCGCGCGATAAACAGATGGCGCGGCAACTGCCGTCGACCAAGGGTCTGTTATGATTGCAGTGCTTGATTACGGCGCAGGCAATCTGCGCTCGGTGGCCAATACGCTGGAGCAGATCGGTGCCGCATATCGGCTGGTGCGCGACGCCGCCGGAGTCGAGTCCGCCTCTAAGATAATCCTGCCCGGCGTAGGCCATTTCGGCCACATGATGCAATCGCTTGAACAAATGGGCGTGCGTGAAACGCTCATTAAGCGAATCGCCGCCGGTGTGCCGTTCCTTGGGATTTGCCTCGGATTGCAGGCGCTGTTTGAGGCGAGCCAGGAAGCACCGGAGGTCAGGGGGCTGTCGATTTTTCCGGGCCAGGTTCTGCGCTTTTCGGCCGGAACACGCGTGCCACACATGGGCTGGAACAACTTGATTGAGCGGCGGCCCTCAAAATTACTCAACGGGCTGCCAGCTTCGCCTTACGTTTATTTCGCACATAGTTACTATGTGCCGGAAACCGAAGCGGCGGCTGCTGTTTGCCATTATGAAACGGATTACACGGCGCTTCTGGAGTCCGGAAATATCTTCGGAGTCCAGTTTCACCCGGAAAAGTCCGGAGCCGTCGGGTTGAAAATCATGCGGAATTTCGCGGAGCTGTAGCTATGCTTGCCAAGCGTATAATTCCCTGCCTGGATGTCACCGGCGGAAGAGTTGTCAAGGGCATCAACTTTCTTAATCTCCGCGACGCCGGCGACCCGGTAGATCTAGCCGAGCGTTACAACGAGCAAGGCGCAGACGAACTGGTTTTCCTTGATATCACGGCTTCCAGCGACGATCGCCAGACCATGGTCGATGTGGTGGCCCGCACCGCCCGCAAAGTTTTTATTCCTTTGACCGTGGGCGGCGGCATACGCAGCGTGGCCGATGCCCGCCGCATCCTTATGGCAGGCGCTGATAAGGTGAGCGTGAACACAGCGGCTATACGTCGGCCGGAGCTGCTTACGGAACTGAGCCGGGAGTTCGGCTCGCAAGCCGTGGTGCTGGCTATTGACGCCAAGCGGCGTGGGCCAGGCGCTTGGACCGTCTATACGCGGGGCGGCCGCGACGACGAGGGCATTGACGCCGTCCAGTGGGCCGCCCGCGGCGAAGCTCTGGGCGCAGGCGAGATCCTGCTCACCTCAATGGACACCGACGGCGTGCAGGGTGGCTTCGATTGCGAGCTGACGCGGGCTGTCTCCCGCGCCACACGCATCCCGGTCATTGCTTCAGGCGGTGCAGGCAAGCCCGAGGATTTTCTCCAGGTGCTGACCGAAGGTGAAGCCGACGCTGCCCTGGCCGCGTCTATTTTCCATTACGGCACTTATACGGTGGGCGAACTCAAAGAATTTCTGGCGCGTCACGGCATCCCGGTGAGGCTGGCATGATAATTCCATGCATCGATTTGATGGACGGCAAGGTGGTGCAGCTTGTCCAAGGGCGGCGCAAAGCCCTGGAAGGCGGCACGCCCGAGCAGATGCTCCGGCTGTTCTCGCCGTTCCCGGAAATACAGGTGATCGACCTGGATGCTGCCATGGGGCGCGGCGCCAATGACGCGATCGTCGAGTGGCTGGCCGCACGCGCACGGACCCGCATCGGGGGCGGAGTTCGCACGCCGGAGCGGGCTCGTCGGCTGGTTGAGCAAGGAGCCTGCAAAGTCATTGTCGGCACCGCTGCATTTTCCCCGACGGGCCCCAACGAAGATTTCCTCCGCGCCGCCGTCGACGCCGTGGGGCGTGAGCGCCTGATCGTCGCGCTCGACTCCATGCACGGGCGCATAGTAGTCAAGGGCTGGCGGGAATCCACCAATCTCGAAGCCGAGCAGGTCATCTCCTTGCTGGAGCCGTACTGTTCCGGTTTTCTGTGCACATACGTCGATAAGGAAGGCATGCTCGAGGGCACCAACCTGGAGTGGTTCCGCAGGCTACGGGCGGCCACCACGCTGGAGCTCACCGCGGCTGGCGGCATAAGCACCCTGGAGGAAATCCGCGAACTAAGCAGAATGAACATACATGCCGCGCTTGGAATGGCTATCTATACCGGACGCCTGAGTCTGGAAGAGCTGGCCGCCGAACAGCGCCTGCTAAACTGAAAAATGATCCGCACGATAGTTTTCGATCTCGGGAAAGTTCTTGTGCCCTTTGACTGGCAGCGCGGCTATGCCGCGCTAGCTTCGGCCAGCCCGCTTTCGCCTGAAGAAGTCCGCCGCCGCATAAAAGAGAGCGGGCTGTTCGACGGTTTCGAACGCGGAAAGGTCGAGCCTCGCCAGGTGGCCGCACGCGTTTCGGCCATGCTCGATTTAAAGGTCGGATTTGAACAATTCACGGAACTTTGGAGCAGCATATTCCTGCCGGAGACCATTGTTTCGGAGGAGTTTATTAAGGGGCTGCACACCCGCCATCGCTTAATGCTGCTCTCAAACACGGACGCCATTCATTTCCAGTGGTTGCGAAAGAACTATTCCCTTCTGGAACATTTTGACGACTTCGTGCTTTCCTTCGAGGTAGGCATGCGAAAACCAGAACCGGGAATTTATCAAGTGACCATCGAGCGAGCCGGCTGCCATCCGTCGGAGATTTTCTTCACCGACGACCGGGAGGAGAACGTCCAGGGAGCAATTGAAGCCGGAATCGACGCTGTTCAATTCCTGTCACCGGAACAATTGCAATCGGAATTACGGGCCCGCGGAGTAAGCTGGTAACTCAAAGCAGCGTTGCGTCAAGACCCGAATCAGCCGGAGCCGGCGAAGGCTTTGCCTCCAGTCTCTGGTTCTGCAAGAAAGCCAAAAGCTGATCGACCGAGCCTCCGAAGAAGTTATCCACCAGCTCCTGTACTGCCGCACGGCACGCTTGTTCCCTGCCCAGCACCGGCGAGTAGAGAAACATGCGTCCGGACTTGCGCCGCCTGGCGCCGCCCTTGCGCACCAACCTCTCCAGCAGCGTCATGACCGTCGTATAGGCCAAGGCACGGCTCTGCGCCAGATCATCGCGAACCTCGCGAACGCTGGCCTCCCCCAGCTTCCATAACACTTTGAGGCATTCAAGTTCGAGCGGAGGCGGAATGTCGCGCGGGGGAGCCGGCCGTCGCATCAGTTTGAATCCTCGGAGTCCACCCCGCCGAGCGCGCTGAGCAGCTTTTCTCCGAAAGCCGTCGGGGGACGTTGTCGGCGTTTATCAGGCGGAGCAGCCGCAACTTCGGCAGGCGTACTTTCCGTGCCGCCAAGGTAAAGATCCTTTTTCAGGAGGTTTCGCTCCAGCGTCGGGCTGTACCCGGTCCAGTCGTCCTCACCCTGGCGGTCCCGGGCGATTTGCGCTCGCACGCATTCCAGCTTGGAATCCATGTCATCCAGATAATGGAGCAGCAAGGCCTCGGCGAACATGGGCACCTTGGGCGAGCCGAACTCCAGGTGGCCGTGATGGCTGAGCACCATATGCTCGACCAGGTCGCGCAGGCGCGCGGGGAACTCGGGCAAGCACCGGAGTTTATCCTCTATAATGCGCAAACCGATGGCGATATGGCCCAGCAACTGGCCTTGGCTGGTGTACCCGAAACTGCGATCGAAGCTCAGCTCGTAGATCTTGCCTACGTCATGCAACAGCGCGCCGGTCACCAGCAAGTCCGCGTCGATATCTGCATAGTGGGAGACCACCAGCCGGCATAACTTCACCAGAGAAAGGACGTGCTCCAGCAAGCCGCCCAGATAGGCGTGATGCACGGTTTTGGCGGCCGGGGCCCGGCTGAAGCGCGAGATAATTTCAGGATCATTGAAAATTTCCTCTAGCAGGCGCTTCAGGTGCGTATTGCCGATTCCGGAGATGACGGCTTTCAATTCAGTCGTCATCTCCTCCCTGTCGCGCGCGGAAAGCGGGAAAAAGTCGGCCATGTCGACTTCCGACTCGTCCACGCGTTGCAGCTTGTGAATTGAGAATTGCGGGCGCCCCTGGTATGTATTAAGTACGCCGCGGACCCGAACAAAGTCATCGCGGTCGAACGTGTCCATGACCTCGGCGATGTTGTCCCACATTTTGGCGTCGACTTCGCCGGTCCGATCGCCGAGAACCAGGGAAAGGTACAAGTCGCCGTTCTTCTTCTGGCGAATCTCTTTGGAATGGACCAAAAAAACTCCGGTTACCTGCTGGTTAACCTGTAGTTCGCTTATATAAGGCGATTTCATGCCGGCACCTAAACTCAGGAGGACCCGCGAACCGTACCCGCCGTTCGCACCCAGGGCATGGGAATTAACCAGAAAAGACGCGGGCGGTAGCGGCGGCTGACCACCTCCTCTTTGGTGACGGTTTCCGGCTTCAATTCGGCGGCTCTCATCCAGCTTGTGTCTTTGCCGGGCGCTGCGCCGCTGTCAACATAACCTTCGCGGATTTCAAGAAAAGCGTTCATCCGCAGCTTTGTGAGATATTCCCGGACTGCCGGTTGAAACTTTGGATCGGCCAGTTTTTGAAAAATCTCGTTTTCCACCTCTTCCAAGGACGCCAGTCCGGCATTATGCTTTTCATCCACTCGCAGAATTAAAAAGCCGTTGGGAATGCGGATGGGATCGGTTACATATCCACGTTGCTGGGCAAACACTATGTCCGCGATTTGAGGCTGAAGGTCGCGCCGGCTGAAAGCGCCCAGCTCTCCGCCTTCTTCGGCAGATTCGGAATCGGAATTATCCCGTGCCAGTTCCGGGAAACGTTCACCGCGCCGGGCGCGTTCGACCAGACTGCGGGCTTTCTTTTCAAGCGCTGTAATCTCTTCGGGACTTTTGCCTACGGTTGAAATCAGGATCTCACTCAAGAAAACCCGCTCGTCGCGGATGAACTCATCCTGATGTTCCTTGTAGTACTTCTCAATCTCGGAACGGGGAATGTGGATCTTGGACCCGATTTCCTGTGAAATAACCCGGCGCCTTAAAAGATCGTCGGTCAACTGCTGGCGGAAATCCTCAAAGCTCATCCCGCTTTGCTCGCGCACGAATTCTTGAAACTTTTCCTGATCGGCGATCTTGGCACGGCGTTGCAAGTCAGCCAGTTGTTTGGTGACGTCGCTATCAACTTTGATGTCGAGTTCCTTGGCCCGCTGCACCAGCAACAGATTATCTATCCGATCACGCAGGATGTCCGCCTCCCGGGCTTTGAGGGCCTGCTCGAGACGTTCGCCGGTCAAGCCTTGCTGGCGCAGTTCGGCTTCAGCCGCTCTCAGATAGCGTTTGATCTCGCTCTGGGTAATGATTTCGCCGTTGACCTTAGCGATGATCTGTTCAATTATGCGCACATCCGCCGCCCGCCCGGCGCAAACGGCGAGAAAAACGCATATCACAGCCCGCTTTAGGCTCATGTTCTTATTATCAGATACGAACAGAGTCGGCGCACTGGCCGGGACCGGCTATTCCTCAGCAAAAAGTGTTGTCTTAATGGCTTCAAGCCGCTCTAGATCTTCTCGTATGCGGGGCGCTTGCTGTCCAGCCGAAGCGATCAGTTTTTCGATCGTTGCCACCAGATCCGCTAGCCGGCGCAAAGCCTCCTTTTCGAGCGCCGCAAGCGCCGTTGTGACCACGCCTTCCCATTGAGAGGCTAGACGGGAGAGATTTGTAAAAACCAGGTCTGCAACTTTTTTCTCGAAATGACGGCGGACCATCCCTTTAAACAACACCATGGGCACAAGGAAAGATATCAGCTCCCAGTTGCGGTCGAATATTCTCCCAACGCGCACATCAGGGCTCTTGGGCTCCTGGGCATGCAGCTCGATCTGGGTGGTTTTTAGCGGAATGCCCAGGGCTTCAAGCGCTCTTTCAGACAGGCGGTTACGGAAATCCTGCAAAGTCTGCGAAAGCTGGCGGCTGACCAGCCGGACCGGCTCTAGGAACTCACGGCGGTGGGCGGCCGAAAGAGCCGACATCTCGCGGGTAAGGTGTGCAGCAAGCCAAGCATCGTATTTTTCAAGCGCATAGCTTAGGCTTCGGGTCCAGGCCGGAAACTCAGCGTCCAGTTCCTTGAGCAGGCGGCTTCGAATGGGAACTTCATCCTTGCGAAGCAGTTCCTCAAACTTGGCGCGCGCGCCGCCGGCGGCATGGCGAACAAAAAGGCGCAGCGTCAACCGCGTATCTTCAAGCGCGCTTTCCTCCCCCAATATCTTGCGGCGGAGCTGCTCCCGTTCACTGTCCGCTGTTTCGGCTGACTTCAGGGCCAGGTTGAGATAGCCGGCGCACTCTTCGATAAGCGATATAACCTTGTGGCGAAGTATGGCGGCTCGGTGCTCATCTGCTTCCGCATGGGTTGCCGAAAGCAGCTTCTCCTCCAGTTGTCTTCTAAGCTTTTCAAAGCCGGGCCGGACCGAATAGGGAAACACCGGCACTCCACCGCTCCAGTAGCGCGCCAGTTGCTGCTCAACGAAACGCAGCACTTGCGCCTGTTCTTCATCGTTTAATACGTCAACCTTGGTCAGCAGCAGCGAAATATTAGGCGTATAGCGGCTCAGATTGCGGATCAGTTCAATGTCGTGCTGGCTGAGCGGAGGATCCACACCCACCGCCACCAGCGCCAGCCCTACGTTCGGCAGCCAGTCCAGCGAGGCGTCCGTATTGTGCTCGAAAACACTCTCCAGCCCCGGGGTGTCGACAAACCGCATGCCGCGGTAGCGCTCTAGCGAGGGCAACTGAACGCGCACTCGGCTGACTCGCTTCACGTTTTCAGGGTTGGCCGTTTCCGAAACGAACTCGGTGATTCGCTCGGCAGCGACTTCCTCCACCCGTCCGTCAGCAAAGTGGACTTCAGCCCGCTCACAGGGACCGTATTCAACCTCAGTGACCACCGAAGTCACGGGGATCACGCCCACCGGAAGCAAAGGCTTGCCGAACAGGCAGTTCAAAAAGCTACTCTTGCCGGCTTTAAAACGTCCAAAAATTGCGATATTTAAAACATCCTCCCGGGCAAATTCCCGGCAGCTTTCTATAAAGTCGTCAAGCGAGGTTATTTCATACCGGCGGCATATCTGCTCAACCTCATCGAGAGCGCCGGTAACCGACTTTGCAAGAAGTTCATCTACGCCGCGCTCCATGTGAGATTACTCCTTCTTTTCCAAGCGAATGACGCGAACTCCGGAAACCGCCATGAGGCCGGTCTCAAGCATGGGCTCCAGCGCCGGTATCAGCGCATCTATTTTTTCGGCGGAATCAATAACCGTAATTAGAATCGGTTCTTCATGGCGGCCCAGGTGACTACGATGAATCTGAGCGGTCTCGCCGAAGCCTTCCAAACCTCGAAACACGGTCACCCCAGCCATCTTATGTTCACGGCACTTATTAACGATAGCTTCGTAGAGCGGCTTGCCCTGACGCCGGTCAGATTCTGAAATATGAATGCGAAGTAGTTTAGCGGGTTGAAACGCTGGCATCGGACGCCTCCAATGCGGTCCGGCTGCGCACCAGCCGGATCACTTCGACTTCAGATGTGACAATCAAGCCGTCTTCGAGCATAGATTCAATGACCTCGACGGCGGCATCAATCTTTTCCTGAACATCAACAACGCTGATCATTATGGGAAGGTCGCGCATCGGGTGCAGAAAGCTGCGTTTGTGCTCATGGCCCTTAGCCCCGTAGCCCATGATCCCCCGGTAGACCGTAGCGCCTGCGATCTCCATCATCCGCAGCCGCTTGACGATCGCGTCGTACAATGGTTCACCGCGCCATTTGTCCGCCTCGCCCATGAACACCCGCAGAAGGACCGCCCGCCCCCGCTTTTCCTCATGGGGCAGCCTGGGTTCGGGCTGCGGGCCCCGCTGGGCATGCTTGATCACCGTCGTATCTTGAACTTCTATCAGCCCATCGCTGACCATTTCGTAAAGGGCCGGCAACACTTGCTCGACTTTTTCGGCGCTTTCGACAAACTCAATGCGAATGGGCAGTGGTTGCGCCAGCTCCTCGGTTCTGCGAGCGTGCAGCATTCGGTGGGCGCCGAAACCCGAAAGGGCACGCGTGGAAGTGGCGCCGGCAATACCCTTATTCATCAAATACGCCAGAATCGCCTCATGCAAGGACTCCAGACGGTGCTGGGTGTCCTCGTTTATGTAGATGGTGACCTTCTTGGCCGGTCCTTTTGCTAACATCGCGCCTCCCCATTATCCCCGGCGTTGGGCGCCTGTCCGGGGATCATTGCTATGTGTCCAATTCTCCGACCGGTTCCCCATATACCGCTTCACGAAGTTCCCGGCGTTTTTCAGGCAGCAGATGATGCGGCAGGAATCGGGCATTGGCGATCGCCGTCGGTATCACGGCGCTACCGATCACCGCCGCCACCAGATACGAATACTGCGACTGATCAATAATGCCGTGGTTAAGGCCGAACAGTGAAGATATGGTCCCGAACGTCAAGCCGGTCGACATCATCAATGAATAATAGATCCCATCGCGTCCGCTGTAGCCGAAAGCCCGCACGGTGGGAAGCAGGCCCGCAAGCTTTGACGCCATCTTGGCCAGCAGCAGCGCCAGAAAGGTAACCGGCGCCGCCGCCAGCGCCGGCAGCGAAACGAAGCTTCCGGCGCGTATGAAATAAAAAGGCGTCAGAAGACCGAATGTCATGGTGCGCAGCCTGCGTATTAGAAAATGGTCTTTCCCCACCGATCCCGCCAGAACCATGCCGATCACATAAGCCGGCAGCACCGCTTCGCTTCCGGACCATACCGCCAGCCCGCCCAAGGCGAACAACGATAGCAGCAGATATTTGGTCTCCAGCTCCGAGACTCGTCCGCCATAGCGCGTAAACAGCCAAGGCGTGATAAAAGGCAGCAAGGCGAGAAACGCCAAGCTAACCGCCAGAAAGATCACGGTCCGGAGGGTGAACGGTGAAAAAATCAGCCCAAGTGCTATTACTGTTCCGAGGTCGTTAACAAAACAGGCGGCCAGAATGGCCTTGCCGTAACGTGTCTGGTTGAAACCCAACTCGAGCAAGACGGCGTAGACGACCGCCACCGAAGTTGTAGAAAGCGCCACCCCAGCCAGCCAGGACTGCGGCCAGCCCCATCCCAGAAGAAAACGGGCGACGAAGGCAGCGCCAAGAAACGGGGCAAAAAAGCCGACCAGTCCGACTGCCAGCGACTCTTTCCATTCTGCGCGGAAAACGTCGGGATCCAGCTCCGCTCCGGCCAGGAAGGTGAGTACAATCGCACCGGTCGAAGCCAGAAAACTTATCCATTCAACTTTAGCTCCAAGGGCGCCGGCGCCGAATAAGGATGCAATTACGAATTGCGCAGCGGTCCCTACGACGATTTCTGCAAGCGCTGTTGAAACCTTAAGCCAGTTAGCTATGATGACAGCCAGGAGGGCTAATACAAGCCAAAGTGCCGCCAGGAACCAAACCTGCTCCATTCAAACCTCCGGGGAGAGTAATCTGGCTGGCTGTAGGAGGTTGGGAATTATTGCTCCCACAGCTAGAAACTGTAGGAGTCATTGGCCGCTCCCGACGGCGTTAAGCGAACTCCACCGCCTTCATTTTTAATTTACCACTGCAACTTTGGCGAATTCAAGCGAGGTTGACTGCTCTGTGAAAGCCGCACCCAACAAACCTCGCGGCGAAACAAAGTGTTTTCCGCCCATCGAGCTAGCTGCTAGCCAGCAGGGCCTCGCGTAGTTCGCGGTCAGGATCGCTTTTGACCTCGCACGTGTTATCGAAGACCATAACCGGCCCTTGGCGCGGATTGAAAACAGGCCAGGACGGCAAGCCCGGATGATTCGGATCGCCCTTACGGGCGAAGTTGATCCAGGCGTCGCTCACCTTAGCCGCCAGCTCACGCGCTTCATCACCGCCACCCGTGGCGAATGCCGACCGGTCCGTGTTGTAGAACACAAACGGGATTTCAGAACAGTGAAAAGCGCGCGGCCTGCCGTCCAGCACCGAGGTCTTCCAGGCAAACAGGTACATGTAAGCCGGCGCGGCTTTCTGCTCAATCTTGCGAGTCGCTTGAATGATCGCATTGGTCCTGGGCCTGGCAATTAAGCCTGAAAGCTCGACGGGTTTGGCGTTCGGGTACACCTTGCGCGCCGCCTCCAGTATGCGACCGGCTCTGCTCCCAAAAGTTTTGGTTAACTGTTTCAGCATTTCTTCTTCAGTGAGCAGCTCCGCCTGAGGATCGCTCATACTGGGAGAACTTTCGTTGAGCACCGTTCCAATCAGCATGGGCACGTTTGCACTGATGTTCGGCGCCTTAGGATCGAACGGGTCCGATGGCAGTATACGCCCGTCCACCGTCGGTCCCCAGCCGGTGCGCGGGGCAATCACGCCCGGTGGCGGCGCCGGCGACGTGGGGATTTTCTTCCCCACGGCGATCATAGCTGCAATCAACTGAGAGACTGGCAACTCCTGGAGCTTATCCACCTGGGACTTGCCGAGCCCGAGTTCGGAAAGGACTGCGGCCGCCAGCCGCGCCGAATCCTCCGACTGAACCATCCTGAGACCGGAGCCGCTCTGCACCACCGCCTTATGGAACAATCCTTTTGCCGCCGGCATAGCCATCAGGGTCGAGACTTTTGCGCCGCCGCCCGATTGGCCGAAAATTGTTACGTTACCGGGGTCGCCCCCGAACTGAGCTATGTTATCGCGCACCCATTCAAGGGCCGCGACCAAGTCAAGCATGCCGACATTGGCTGAATCGGCATATTTCGAACCGTATTCAGAAAGATTCAGGAAGCCAAGCACACCCAGTCTGTGGTTCAGCGTCACCACCACCACATCGCCGCGCCGACTTAAGCTTTCGCCGTGATACGCCGGTTGTTCCTGGCCCGAGCCCGCGGTGAATCCGCCCCCATGCAGCCAGACCATGACCGGGCGCTTCCGTCCGTCGTTCAGTCCAGCGGTCCATACGTTCAGCCGTAGGCAGTCTTCGCCGGGCTGCCCGTCGTCCCACTGAAATAGGAAGGCATTCTCATCGTTGGCCCACCCGGCCCGCGGCGCCTGGGGGCAAGTCGGGCCATACCACATACAACTGCGGATTCCACTCCAGGGGGCAGGCTTGGCCGGAGGCATAAAGCGCGCTTTACCGGCAGTCGTAGCGGCATAAGGTATGCCTTTGAAGGTATGGATCCCGCTACTGGTAAATCCACGCACTTTGCCCGCCGTAGTCTCAACGATTGCGTTCGAGTCTGAGGCAATGATGAGCGTCGGGGCGGTGCCCGCGCCCACACTGGAACTTTTTTGCCGGGAACAGCCGGAAGGCAACAGCAAAGCAGCAGCGCTCCCTGCCATTCCCGCTGCGCCTTTCATAAGGCTGCGCCTGCCAATAGCCGGCCCGACGAAACTGTCGGTCCTTTTTGACGACATAATTTCAAATCTCCATTCCGTTACTTCACTGGGCATGCCCGGTTGAGGCATGCCCCGCATTATCGGTTGGCATCAGACTTTGCGTTGCTCCGGCCTAGCAATGCAATGCTACAGCCATACCCATTACTTGAAAAGCAATTGCGCCATATCCGCCAGCGAATGACGCCAGACCCTCCACTCATGCTCGCCTGGATAGGTTTTCCAGACTACCGGGATTTTTCGGCTGTTCAACTCCTGAGCAACCTTGGCCATGCCATCCACGCGCGGATCCGCCGTACCGCAAGAGAAGAACAAAAGCCGGAGCATCTTGGCGGTGGTCGCCGGATCAGCCAGGAATTTCGGATTGATCTTTTGAATCGTCTCCATTCCAGCTTTTGGATCCCGGAGGGCTCCGGAGCTGAGCAAGCCGATCGAGGCGAAAACATCGAGTCGCTTGAAAGTTACGTTCAGGGTTATGCCGGACCCCATCGACAAGCCGGCCATTGCGCGGTTTTCGCGGCCGGCAAGCACGCGGAAATGTTTCTCAATGAAAGGAATCAGGTCGCCGACTATGTCCTGCTCATTTTCAGCGTAGCTGGAGCTCCCCGCGCCTGAGCCGACGGCCGGAGGCGGCGCCGTGCGCGGTCCGGCCAAATCCAGCGAAGCCAGTTCATTCCAGTAGGCGTTGGGCATGACAATGATCATTGGCCGGGCTTTCCCCTGCGCAATCAGATTGTCCATGATTACGTTGGCGATGCCCATTACCGGCCAGGCTTCTTCGTCGCCGCCGCTTCCGTGAAGCAGATAGAGCACCGGATATCGGTTCGTGCCCCCCTCATACCCTGGCGGCGTGTAAACGAAAGCGCGGCGCGGCGTTTTCATCAGCGACGAAGGCACCCAGACCGCCGTCATGGAACCGTGGGGCACCCGCTGCGGTTGAAAAACCTTGGATCTCTCGCCGAGAACAAGGACCGTGTTCATGAAGCCCACGCCGTCCCGCTGAACGTTGTAGTTACTCGGATCGAGCGTTCTTACTCCGTCCACCGAAAAGGTGTATGCCCAGAGTTCCGGCTCAAGCGGCTGCGTGGTAACTGACCAAAGCCCGGAAGCGTCCTTGGTCATAGCCAGCCCGCGGCCGCCTTCCCAATTGCCTTGGACGAGCACTTCGGTTGCCTTGGGCGCCAGAAGGCGAAAGGTTACACGGCCATCGGCATGCACTTCCGGCGAAATGATTTTCGCGCGAGCCTGGCCCCCGGCCGTCCCCGGCGAAACCGCAGCCGGCTCCTGCGCCGGCACCATGTAAACCAGAACAAACATAATTGTCGCAAACTTAAATAACTTCATTTACATACTCCTATTAGACTTACTATTTTTGAAAACTATACCACAACCCAAGATGATCGGCTGTTGAAATAACTGTACATGTAACTGTACATGTATAAGTGATCTCATGTACATCCATTCGGATATATATGATGTTCTCGTTGCCGAACATGCCCGTACCTCTCTTGTAAAGCCTTCAACCGATCGCAAGGAATTTCTTCAACTAAGAAAGGACAAAGGGGGCACGCCCGCACGGACCTGCCCCCATGAATCAAACAAAACGCCTAGAAGTAGAGCTTGGCTCCGATTTGAATGTTGCGAGGATTCCGAACGGCGTTAAGCGCACCGAATCCGAACCGCCCGCCTCCGCCGCCGACCAAGCTGGACAGATTGGTAATCTTTCCAGTGTTCGGATCGAATGTCGGAGTGTAGTTGAAGCTGCTCCATTGTGTATGGTTCCAGGCGTTGTACATCTCAAAGCGGAGCTGGATGTAGCGCTGTTCGTTCGCACCGAGTGGGATGCGTTTGAACAGTGACAGGTCCCAGTTATTGATTCCGGGCCCGCGGAAAGGCCGTATGGCTGAATCCATGCCCATGCTGCCTTTAACCGCCGGCATGAAACAACTGGTGTTGATGAAAGCGCCGAGCGTGCGGTCGCCGGGCGAGAGATTCGGATTGCAGGTGATTAGCGGGCGCGGCGCCCAGCCCTCCGAACCGGTTATGCGCCGGTTGAGCGTGGTTGCACCCACACCCTGTACGCTGTACTTGCCGGTGCCGCTGACCGAAGTTCCATCGCCAACCACCAGCGGGGCGCCGGAGCTCAGGCTGGTGATGCCGGATATCTGCCAGCCATTCAGGATGGCTTTGAAGACCGGATTGCCCAACGCTGTGCCCTTCCGTGCTACTTGCGGCACGTTGTAGATGTAGTTAACCACAAGCGCTTGCGTGCGGTCATAGTGCAGCAAGCCGTAATCGGCTTTGCGGTGGTTAACCGGGTTAGCCACAAACTGGAAGTCGGTATCGGTGCCGAGGACTTTTGACCAAGTGTAGTTGATGCCGAGGGTCAGATCCTTGGCCACGCGCCGGTTGGCTGATATTTGCAGACCGTTGTAGTTGGAGCTGCTGCCGAAGGTGGCGATAAAACCGCCGCCGCCCAGTCCGGATTGAGCCACGGCCGTACCCAGCCCGGCGTAACCCGTGTAGGGCCGCAAGAAGTCGACCGGCAGCGCATTATCACCGCTCAGGTTGCTTGTGTCTTTGGTCGGGTCCTGGTTCTGTGGCAACCAGGCGCTGCCGAAGGGTGCCTCGTTAAACGGATAACGGGCCAGTGCATGGCGGGCCAGGGTCCCGACATAACCGATGTCCAGAAGGAACTTGCCCGGCAGCTCGCGCTGTATGCTGAGGTTGTAGTTGTAGACCGTGGGGTTCTTCCCATCCGGCGACAACCCCGCTACGTTGAGCGGGAACAAAGTGCCGGCAGCCGAGGCGATCGTGCTCAGGTTGCCATAGTAAATCTTCGGAGTAACCAGCCCCGGCGGGTAGTTGATCTGGTTAAAGATCATGTTCCCCTGGATGCGCTCGTAGAACACGCCGCCGCCCAGGCGGATCACGGTCTTGCCGTCCGGTCCGGCAGGCGTCCAGGCCAGCCCAAAGCGCGGCCCGAGCAGCACGCCCTGGCTGGCGATCATGCCGCGTTCTACGCCGTTGACGCCGCCGACCACGATGCCGTTGAACGGATCACCGGAGTTGGGAACGATGGCGCCGATAAGAGCGGCGGGCATCACTTCGCCGGTAATCGGATTTACCGCCATGCGCTTCCCGTTAACCAGGGCAGGCTGATAAAGCTTGACCCTCTTGGATTCCTTATACTCCCCAAGCCGCAGGCTGGATACCTGGTTCTTCTCGTCGTACCACGGCCGGAGAACGCTGAAACGCACGCCGAAGTCCAGGGTCAGGTTGGGCCGAAGCCGCCAGTTGTCCTGCCCGTACCATTCGTAGGTCTGGTAGCGATAGTAGCCTTTGCGGTAGTTGCTCGATTGCTCAAAAGTTTTATAGTTCCCGAGCAGCGCATTGGAGAACGCCCAGCCGGTCTCTCCAGGGTTGGAGGAGTCACGACTGAAATCGATCCGCCCGTTGTTGACCATAGTGGCCGTCTGGCGCTTGAAGCTGGATTCGATGAATATGCCAAACTTCATCGTGTGCCGCGACGTAACCTTGGCTACGTTATCGGTAAGGTTCCAGGTCGGATTCTCGTTGTCATAAGGCATGCCGGCGATGAAAATCGTCGGCGGGTTAGGCACATCCCACGTCATGTTCGGGATCACGCCCAGCGGGTCGGCGTTGGGGTAGAGCATGGGTAGCGTTATGCCGCTATTTTTGCGGAGGTACTTGCTGTCGGGAAGCGGCGCGTTGGGTAACCAGTTGCGGGTGTTGCCGTAGCTGAGCTCATTGGTCAGGGTTGGGGTGATGATGGTGGTTAACGTCCCGGATCCGCCAATCGCCCCGTTAGGCGCATCAAACCCGCTGATGCCGATAGCGTTGTTAACGTTCAGCCCGGCGTGCTGGTAAGTATGCCTGCTCTGCCGCAAGAAGCGGGCAAAGGCCTTCCAGTTGGTGGATATGTTCCAGTCACCCCTTATGATCATGTCATTGATCTTTCGCCAGCCCTCAAATTGATACTGGTAATTGAAGGCCGGGTCTCCCGAGCGGTTGGGCAGGGGGAAAATATTTAGCAATTGCAATCCGTATTGATTGATACGGGTTTGCGGAATGAGGTTTCCCGGGAAAGGCTGGCCAGTAGTTGGATCCTTTATGGTGACCGGCTTGTTGTTCTCCTGGGTCTGGGAAAAATCACCTTTACGCTGCGCTTCCGTAGGCACAGTCAAGCTTGTCAGAGCATCAAAAATCCTGGGTCGCTGGAACTCGAAGTTGGTGAAGAAAAATAGCTTTTCCTTGCCAGTGTTGAATTTTCCGGGAATGTAGACCGGACCGCCCAGGTTAAATCCCTGAACGCGCGTACGGTTCCTGGCACGGGGGCGATTATTGTAGTTGTTGATCCATGAGTTGGCGTTCATCCACTCGTTTTGGATGAATATGTAGGTTCCACCGTGGAACTCGCGGGTTCCACTTTTGGTGACTATGGTGATGTTAGCGCCGGCGGCCCGACCAAATTCCGCCTGCTGCCCGTTGGTCAGCACCTTAAACTCGGCAATCAGGTCGCTGTTCAACCGTAGCAGACCGGTTCCGTTGTTGCCAGTATCCATCGTGGAGATGCCATCGACCATCAGCGCGTTTTGGTCAACCCGCAAGCCGTTGGCGTTGTTGGTATCCGGGTTGAAACCAGGCACGGTCTTCAATAGGTCAGTGAAGGCCCGGTTCATGGAAGCCAGGTCAACAATCTGGCTGCCCGTAATGACGCCCGAGCGCTCGGCGCTGACCGTCTGCAAAGTTACCGCGCTGGCCTCAACCGTAATTGACTCGCCTACCGCTCCAAGTTCCAGCGTTATAGGCGGCAACCCTACGCGGTCCTGGGCGAACACTCGTACATCCGTCTTGGTGTACTTTTTGAAACCTGGTTTCTCAACTGTAACCGTGTACGTCCCCGGGGGAACCGGCGTAATAACGAAAGTACCCTCAGGGCTAGTCTCCAGTTGGCGGAAGACAGCCCCTTGAGCCTGGTTGATTACCGTTACCACTGCCCCAGGAACTACTGCTCCCTGGGAGTCTTGCACCACCCCGCTTATCACGCCTGAACTCTGCTGAGCATAAGCCACTCCCAGCATGCAAAGCGCAATGAGCAGGACAGCAAACACTTCCTTTATTGCGAAAGTCCTCATCACACACTCCTTTTTTGTATGCACTCTAGTCACAGACTACTGAAAACATTGAAATCTTTCTTTGCCCTAAGGCAATCAGCTGCTCACCTCCTGAGACACACCAACTACTCGAAGTACTCATCCCTCTCAGAAGCATTTCAATCTTGGACCTTGCCAAGCTGGAAATCAAGCTTCAGCGTGATACACGATGGTGAGTCACCGTTACATCACATACTTCTAATACTTTGAATCACTTAGCCTTACCAAATTGCATAAGCTAAGCGCCGGGCTTCTATGGAAATCAGAAGGCCGAATGCGTCATTCCGCGGGCAACCGGGCAAACCGGCGTGGCGCTAACGGCCTTCGGAAAGCCGACGGGGAGTCAATTCGTGATGGAGGACGTACGCAACTTCGTTGGGAACTTCTTCCTTGTACTTAACTTTCAATACGATTTGATAGTAGCGGGGCAGCTCACCGGAAGGCTTCCGAAGCTTTTCAAACAGTTCTTTGGCCAATGCAGGAGTCGTAAAGGCTTGCACGGCGCCAAGTGTGCCTATGCTGTAGCTGCTGGTGAAAGCCAGCACTGTGGTCGAGCCAAGCGGCCCGGGAGCACACGTTATCACTGCATAAAGTTCACCAGGATCCAATGGGCTGGAGGAATACTCATCAACAAGCGATCGATAATTGTCGAATAATAAAGCCGGCTGCCCATTTTCCGGGCGCAGATTTCTAACACCTCGCGAGTCCCCAACTATTAGGAGGTCAACAGGCAAACCGCGCAATTGCTCCGCCAGCACCCGGAAAGAACCTACCAGGATGACGTTGTAATCAGCCAACTGCTGCCATGTCAGCAGACTGCTTCGGAAAAGCGACGCACGAATGTCTTTTACTGCTAATAGTTTACCTAAATAAAAGACCGCATTGGCGGTGCCGATAGAGGTGTAGTTGTGGCGAGGGAATATCACCCCTCCTCCTAGGGTGCGCCGCAGGGCCTCTATTTTGTGGGATTTTTCAACCTCAGCCCATTGATTAAGCATTAGATCACGGAAAAGACCTTGTCCTGTAAAACCCACAAATAAGGGGGATGAAACCGCTACCACAATAGGGGCGCCAGAATTGGTAAGAGGATGCCAGAGTTCCTCCATCTCATCGGACCACGCGGCTTTGAGACGCGAACTTGTTCGCTTCTCGCGCCATAACGCCACGGTTGCCAGAGCTGCCCAAACAATCGCCAATCCCAGAGCGATGCCCAGGATCTGCTTTGCGGTTAACCGCCGCCGGAACTCATGGGGGGCAGCGCCGCTCTGGTCTCCCCCGTTTTGGCCATTGCGCCCTTCTATTTCATCCGGCGCCCGTTCCCTCCAGTTCAGCTTAAAGCGACCTTTGGGAAGTTGAATTTCTACCGGATCGCCTTTACCCTCGCCACCGTAATATTCCTGCAATTTTTGACGGAGGCGTCCGACTTGAATTCGCACAACTGAGTCTCGGCGGGGATCGTAGGTTGGGGGTTTGCCTAAAGCGTCTATGCCGACGGAATATTCTTTAAGCTGGTCTGCCTCCCCGGAGAATGTCTTGTCAGCAAGAAAGCGCAACAATCGTTTTAGCGCATCGCAGTTGCGAAAAGTCTCGCTTTCAAGGATGCGCTCGATTTGTTGCTCTATGGCGTGCTGATTCACCGACCCGTTAACTAATTTTACACTACGCCCCAAACTACCGTAGGAGGCGGCATTCCAGCAATTATGCCTCCGGCCATCGTTCCGGAAGAAACCAGCGGCCTGCTCCGGTGGACATGTGTCAGGCGGCCGCAAAAACCACACAAACCGGCGCAGGCGCCTTTATCGAGCGGCCCGCGGGGGTTAAACGACCTCTTAGTGCGTCAACCTGAAATACAACCACGTCATCGGAAGCCTGATTTGTCACCACCAGAAAGCCGCCGCCGGGCGCCAGGCTGAAACTCCACGGAACCCGTCCGCCCGATGGCACGTGTTCTAGCGGGGTCAGGGTTCCGGCTTGCGGATCAATGGAAAAGACGCCGATGGTGTTATTAGTACGGTTCGAGGAATAGAGGAAACGTCCGTTGCGATCCACTTCGATTTCAGCGCCGCTGCGGTCGCCCTCATAGCCCGCCGGATATGAATCGACAAGCTGGATTTCCCTGAGGCGGCCGCGCTCGGAGTCCCAGGCGAACACCGTAATGCGGGCGACCAGCTCGTTCATCAGATAAGCGAATTTTCCGTTTGGGTGAAAGGCCAGATGTCGGGGGCCATAACCGGGCGGCACTTGCAGGAAAGGAGGATCATTTAGCGCCAACGCCCCGCGCTTTGCGTACAGACGGAACACAAATACCCTGTCAGCGCCCAGGTCGGGCGAGAGAACAAACCGGTTGTTCGGTGAGATGACAGCGGCGTGGGCGTGAGGAGATGCTTGCCGGCGGTGCGGGCCGCTTCCGCTATGCTGCATGCGGGAAATTCTTTTGCTCAAAGCGCCGCCGGCAAGGATTCGGAATGAATTGGTCGCCCCCCCTCCGAAAGTCGCCGCCACCAGGGTTTTGCCGGTGCGGTCAAGGCTTATGTGGGTCGGCCCGCCGCCGTCCGAGCTTACCTGGTTAATTCGCTCAAGCCGTCCTGTTTTCTTGTCAATCGCAAAGGCGATCAAATAGCCGTCGCGCCGGCCGTCGTTGCCCAGCTCGCTCACAGAGTACAAATATTTATGGTCGCGGCTAACCACCAGCCAGGTGGGACGCTCCACATCGGCCACCATAAACGCTTCGCCGCATTCGCCCGTCTGCGCATCGAAGCGGCAGGCATAGATCCCTTGCCCTTTCTCCCGGCTGTGGGTTCCAATATATGCCCAGTAGCGGCGCGCACTTTGAGCTGCCCTTATCCCAGCCGTACCGGTTATGGATACGGGCAAAGCCCTCAGGAACTCACGTCTCCGCATACAGATTCCAGAAAGAACTTGCTTTTCTAGTTACGACCAAAACGAACTACTGCTGCTTCTACTTCGCCGCAGTCTTATTGCTGCCGCATCAGCTCCACAAAACCATTCACGATGGCAGACGGGCCGCAGCCTTTTTTGATCGGGCTGCCTGCCGCTTCGTAGGTTGGCAAATCATGCGAAGGATCGTCGGCTATATAGCCGATCCTGCCGTTGGCCAGGGTGATAAGGATCGTATTGGTGAAGGGTGAGGCGCGCCGCAATTGCCAGTAAATGGTGGTGCCGACTTCGGCGGGAATGGCGGCTAGCGCCACATGGCCGACCATAAGCAGGCGCAGCCGGAAGCTGACGGGATCGGCGTCAACGAACTTCACTTCGCCTCGCTGTCGCGCTTCCGGGTCACGCCGCTGCCCAGGGCAGGTGGCAATTTTCTCCGCGCTGCGGATTCGCGCGGCAGGCGTATCGGCTTTTATGCTTCTGGCCACGCGCACTATCTCTTCGCCGAGCATGTGTCCCAGAGTGTTAACCAAATCAAAACCCGGCTCCGTTGTTTTATTGGTGTATGTCGTATCCCAGCTCATATAGACCGGATTCTGGTCGCCCGCAGATCCGCTAGTCCACAGAGCCACCAGCTTGTCCCCAAAAACCGATTCGACGAAACGCGAAGCAGCCCCCGGTAAGTCTCCCGTCACCAGATTGTTCTCCGGTCCCATGACCACGGCGTGCACGGCATAGTTCGCCAGTAGAGCAACCGGCTCGCCCGAGAGCGTTTCAAATTTGACCACCCAGACCGTTTTTTCAGACGGTCCGTCCGGATTATTCCCGATTTTCCAGCCTTGCGGAGTCAGCTCATCACGGTTGATGTTCACATACGCCCGTCCCGTGCCTATGCCCATGCGTACAGGCTGAAGATGCTGCTTGGCTTGGCTGATAGCGGCGATGATATCGTTCTCGGTTTCGGCGATCCAAACCGGCGCGCCCGGCCCCCCCTTGCGTGTAGCCCCGGCGTTGGCCAGCGCCATCATGGGCGAGTTGTGGTTGTGCGTGGCGGCCAGTATCACGTTGGAAGCCGGAATGCCGGTCGAGGCGGCAATTCGTTTCTCTAGCGCCGTTGTGTCGCCGAATTCAACCGTATCCACCGCCACGATTGCGGCCATTTGGGCGCCGTCATCCAGCACCAGGGCGCGCGCCCAGATCCGGTCGTGAACGCCTGCGAAGGGAGTTTCCCACAGGTTTCGCAGCCCGGCCGGGTCCGCCGGAGTAATATCTACCTTGGCTGCCCCTGCTCGTAGCAGCCCCTGCGAGCACAGCGGGATCGCATAAAGAACAAGGACAACCGCCAATGTGAGCACACGTCGAAAAACCATCCTATTTCTCCTTTCCAGCCGGATAACTATCCAGCGTTTTAAGGCTCGCTGCCGCCTGCTTTGAGTCAAACTGAAGAGCGCAGCCGACGCCGCCGACTACTTTTTGGGCAAAGGCAAACCGGCTGCCTCGTAAGCCACTTCCACCGGTATTTGGATTCCCCCTATGCCGTATAGCATTACGTTCACAGGCTGACCGGTTTGGTTGTGGATCACTTCCATCATCCGTAAACCGCTATCCGGCACTGTCCACATTCCCTTCAGAACAGCCGCCGCACACAAAGCCTGATCTTGTATGAATCGCCAGTCCAGCCAGTCCAAATCCAGCGCCGGATGGTTCGGGCTCAAAAACCCTGCAATCTTACTTTCGACGCTGTGCCCCGTAAAAACCTTAAGCGAGCGCCGCTCATACGGGGACAGGTTATTCATGAGGTAATCAACCAGTTTTTTTGTATCCTCGGCGAAAAGTCTAAGGTTGGCCGCCGAGCGGAGGCTGCGACCGGTCCCGGTTCCGAGCGTATCCCCGGTAAAAATCATCAGGTCCTTGGCCAATAGGTAGGCGGTGCAGCCGTTGGAATGGCCGCGCACCAGAAGCGGTTTCAAGACGCGGCCGCCGCCCAGGTCAAAAACCTTAGTCTCATGATCGAAGATGGTGTAAACCGAGGGATCGATTTTTCCTTCAAAGCGTGTCTTAACCGATTCCAGATCCTCGCCTTTCGGCATCCATATAGTAGTCTTGCGGCCTTGGAAAGCCCGCGTCATTCCGATGTGGTCCGGATGCGCGTGCGTTATGGCGACCTCCAGCGGCAGCTTCCCTCTAAGCCCGTCCACAACCGCAAGGAACTCTTCGGCGGCGTTGGCGCGCGGAGGGATCAAATCACCCGGAAAGCCGTCGATGTAATTGTTGCCTAGGTCGATAAGTAAGGCTTTGGAGGCGCCGAGGACCATATACATGTCAGTGCCGATTAAGCCGCCTGCACGGGCTTTCGGATCGCCTCGGTCTGCAATTTGGTAGATGCCCTCCCCGAGTTTGATTATTTCGTAAGAGCCGTACTTGACCATATCGCCGGGCTTAACAAGACCGGTTGTTTTAAATAAGGGCGCCGCGCTAAAAGCGCAAGCCGTCGCCAAGCTGAAAATAAGTATTGCGAGTAGCAGATTTTTCCTCCGCATAACATCACCTCCTGTGTTCTCGTGCAAGCTTCGCATTGCTAGGTTCTTAATTCGGACAATTTAAACACCGGGGCGGCCTGGATATTTGGCCGCAATCTCCTTAATTACGGAGCTGTCCAAAATGGTCAGACGCCCGCAGTCATGTATTAGATTTCCGCCCACACTAAAAGTAGGTGAACGTATGTCACCTGTTACATGCATCCAATAAGGATAGTCCTTGGTAGCTTGAGGTGAACCGATGTGCACATGCAAGTTACGGCTGTTAGAGTGTTCAATCAGCCTCCGGTAGAGCGGGCTGGGACACAGGTGCGGCTCAACCTCGGCGTGCGGGTGAACGCCGAAGTGCAGCGTATCAAAAGCATAGACTCCGTCCCCCAGGCGCGAGCGCATCTGCTCCAGGAAACGGCGCAACCGCTCTGCCTCCGGGCCACCTTCAATCTTGAGGATTCGGTTGTTCTCAATCTGAAGCCGGATCGGTTTTGAGAAATAAGGCGATATGCCAATATAGCGGCTCCACCAGCTTAGCATGCAGTCGAAAATGAAAACACCGGAAGTCTTTTCCACCCTAATAGGTGGCGCCACCCATTCCGGCCAGGGTAGGTATGTGCCTTCCTCGCGCCGCACCGCGTAGCCTTTTGCCGGATTGCGGGCAGGACCGATCACGCCTTCCAAGTGAGTTCCGTTCGGATCGGTGATCCGCCAGGCCTCTCCCGCCTGAATCAGCTTCGCCGCTTGATACCGTATTTCGCTTACCAGTTCATGTGGCGTGAGTGCCCAGTCGGTCAAGAGCAACGGAGCCGTCGTGGCGAAGTTGCGGACCATGGGCAGCTTGCGGTCAAACTCCACATACTGCCGGAAGGCCATTATCTCTTCGACGACCAGATCAAACGAGTGGTTGATCATGAGGTCGCACTCGTCCATGGCTTTGCGCACCTCAAAGGGGAACTGCCATGCGTGGGCCTCGGCTGGCTGATCAACCCATAAGATGCGCGGCTTTGCCCCGTGGGCTTCAACGGCGCGTGCAATCCAGTGGATGGCGTCGCGATCAACCAAATTATCGCCGCCGTATAAGCCGTCTATATAGGCCAGGATCAACACTCGTTGGCCAGGCTTGATCCTGGCTGCATATACGAGCATGTCCTCGATCGCCGTCGCGGCACGGCGCGGGATGCCGTCCTCGCTGGTAATAACGCTGGAGGAAGCGCCCGGCGTTTCAACGGCAGACCCGCCAGCCGCCAGGGCCGCGCCCGAGAGTCCGCCGAAAATCATCTTTCTCCGCGTGATCCGACTCTTTCCGCCATCAACTTTGGTTGCGTCTTTTCGCGACATAGCGCTCCCTCACCAGGGTTTCTGCGCCATCAGGTAACGCCTGATGAAATCAAACTTGACCCGGTCGGCGATGGGAATCGGACCGAAGTAGTCGCCCACCTCCATCGTCACCAGCTCCCCAGGCTTGAATTCCGGCCAGTTGGGCAGACCTTTTCCGTTGGGATCGCCCGTGGCCGCAAAATTGGCCCAGAAGGAAGACATAATGTCGGCTATACGCCGGTCCTGATCCGTCCACGGCCGGTCTACGGCATAGAGGTTGTTGAAAACATAGTTGATCTCAGAGCCGTGGTAAGCGCCGCGGGATGCGCCTTCCGGCCCCGGCGGAGCATGCGTCCAGAAATAAGTGAAAACCTTATTCTTAGCCGCCTTTTTCCACTCGACGGCCCAAAGGTACATAGAGACACGTGCTTCATCCCGACCGCTTTCTCTCTGCGCCATAGCCGCCTCTTGGTCTCCTGCGGCGGGGTAGAGTTTCAAGAATTCATCAACCAGGTTCCCGTATTTTTCCCGTGCGGCGCTCAAATAGTCAGCCAGTGTTATTTGGCCGGAAGGCCCGCCGCCGCGCTCGTCGCGATTGCCGCCTGACAGAACGGGCACGTCATTCTGGATGCCTTTGGCGTAACTCTGGCTGTAGCTCATAGGAATCACCCAGCCATCTACAACCGGCCGGAAAAGCGGCGGCGGCATTTGCCCGGGTGGCAGCTTCACATCCGGATCGTTGGCGTTACTGCCCTCTAGCAACTTCCGCCAGCTCATGGCCCGCAATTCCGCCAGGGTGTGCGCTCCGTGCTCTTCGGCGTATTCCACGCCCGCCCGCTGTGCGGCTTCCAGCGATCGCCAGGAAGGCGCCAAACCGCCGATATAAGGATCGTGCGGAAACAGCGCATGACTCTGGATGATGGCGCGGTGGAAAAGCCCTTTGGCCAGAGGAGAAATGAGCAAGAACCCCACGGAAGCCGCCCCCGCCGACTGGCCTGCTATGGTGATCCGATTCGGATCTCCGCCGAAAGCTGCGATGTTGCGGTGTACCCACTGCAGGCAGGCGATTTGATCGAGCAAGCCATAATTGCCCGAGGCGTTGTGTCCGGACTCTTTGCTCAGTTCCGGCGTCGCCAGGAATCCCAGCACGCCCAGCCTGTAGTTCATCGTCACCACAACCAGGCCTTTGCGAGCCAGCCCTTCGCCGTCATACATGGGGTCGGATCCCGCACCGCCCGAGAAACGGCCGCCGTAGAACCAGACCAGAACCGGCCGCCTCTCGTTGGGAGAAGCGGCTCCTGTCCAGATGTTTAGGAAAAGGCAATCTTCGTCGCCCTCTGCCGCTCCACCTCGCCGTAGCTGCGGGCAGACATTTCCGAAAGCATCCGCCTTACGCACCCCCTGCCAGGCTGCGGGCGGCTGTGGAGCCTTCCAGCGCAGCTCGCCTAAGGGAGGCTTGGCGTAAGGCACCCCCTTGAAAACCGTGATTGAGGGATCGCGACCCGATATACCTTCCAGAAGTCCTGTTTCAACCTTTACCGGCTGAGGCAACGACGCCCAGGACGGCGCCGGCCCTCCGGTGCATAGAAGAAACAGCGACAATGCAGCAAGCAGCGCCGCGCGAGCTTGCTTTATCCAGGCTCTTGGTATCTGCCAGCGGTTCATTGGACTTTCCTCAGCACGCATCTAATCTGCAACCGCACAATACACTACGGTTGGCGGCTCAACTGCTCCATCATTTCGAGCAGGTTATTGACGATTCCCTCCTCACCGCAGCCTCGCACCAGAGGGTCGCCGGTAACCTCATAGTGGGCGCTGTCGGCAATATAACCGATGCGATCGTTGGCGATAGTAATCATGAACATATTGGTAAAGGGCGATGCTTTCTTCAGCCGCAAATAGATGTTCGTAAAAACTTCACCTGAAACACTGGTGATGGCGAGCTTATCGATAAGTATCAGGCTCAGGCGGACATCCATCTTTTCCGGCCTTGGCTGGGGCGGTCCCGGATTCACCGGCCCTCCTCCCCCGCCGCCCGGGCGCCCTCCAATCGTCGTAGGTTTTGTGGCGCAACTGAATACCCGCTCGGCCGCCACTATACGGGCCGCATTACTCATGCGGCCGATTTCGCCGGCCACACGCACCGCCTCCGCGCCGATGAGCAGGCCCTGCGCCTCCATCGCCTCATAACTCAAAGCAATGTCGTTGGCTTGGTCCCCGCTGCGGCCCATACCGGGCACGCTCAGGTTCACGCGCGGGTTCTGGTCCCCAGCCGGCCCCATAGTCCACAGCGCCACAACTTTGCCCTGAAACTGCCGCTCGACATAACGCTCGACGGCTCCGGCCAGATCACCCGTAATCTGCGGGTTGCCGGATCCCGCTACCACCGAGTGAACGGCGTAGTTCAGCAACAAGGCGATCGGTTCACCCGAAAGGCTCTCAAATTTCACCACCCAGACGGTCTTGTCGGAAGGCCCGTCCAAATTCACGCCGGTGCGTATCCCCTGCGGCGTAAAAATGATCCGGTTGACATTGACGTCCGCCCTCCCCCTGCCGACGCCGAAACGCGCCGGCTGAAGCGAGGCCTTGGCGCGCCGCACGGTTTCGACGATCTGATCATCGATGAACTGAGTGTAGGCGGGCGGCGAAGCGGGGCGACCCTCCGCAGATGATGTTCCCGGCGTCGGTGGGCCGCCACGGGGAGCGTTGTGATCGTGGCTGGCGGCGATGATAACGTGGTCAGCCTTGATGCCGATCTCGCGTTCGATTCGCTGGCGGAGCGCAAGAGTGTTGCCGAATTCGACCAGATCAGTGGATACGATCGCCACGCTGGCCGCACTGTTGTCCACAACCAGCGCCCGAGCAAAGATGGGATCGTGCACGCTTTCAAACGGTTTCGCCCACACGCTGACAATGCCCGTCAGGTCTGTCGGCGTTATATCCACCTTGGCGGCGCCGGCTCGTAAGGCACCTGGCGCCGCGCACCAGGCCGACTGCGGCGCAAGGCCGACAAGAACACAACTAGCAAGAACCGCAATAACTGCGATACTTTCACGAAAATGCATGACTTTTCTCTCTCTGGGAGATCATCTCGGCGGCACTCAAATCTTTCGTTCTCCGGCTTCTCCCCGGCCGGGCCCAGCCAATCCGCGCAATTTGCAAACAGAAAAGCGCTACTGCACGGGATTGGCTCTTTGTTCAAAGAATTTCTTCTGCAACTCAGGCGTTTCACGGTCGGCTTTGATCGCGCGGATGGCTTCAACCACGCGCTTGACCGTATACTCAGCCAGTGCTTTCCCTCTCGCCGCAGTTGCTCCTGAAGCGTCTCCTAAGTAGCCGGTCGGCGCCACCTTGGCCCGCGAAACTCCGGTTTGAACTCCGGCCGGCAGGTTGAGCCTAGAAGTTCCTTCAACAACGATGGGCTCATCGTGTCCGCGCTCCGGATGCACCACCTCCGGCCGGTAGGCCATCAGCACCGAGGCACGCTCCTCGCCGCCGTGCCCGTCAGCATCAGGTTTGGAGGGATGCAGCTCGGTCGGCAATTTCAAGGACTCGGGTTGCTGCGGAGAAATCTTCGGCGGCCCGCCCTGAACTGCGTAAACAACATAGTTTTTCGGAGTGAGTAGTTGATCATTAAGAATGGTTTGAATAAGCGAGTTGTTTCCGCTGTGGCCGTTGAGAATTATGATCTTCTGGCAGCCGTTGCGCGCCATCTCGCTGATTGTCTCTTCGAGCAAATCGCGCTGGAGTCGACTGCTATAGGCTATCGTTCCCGGGTGGTTGCTTACGTCGATCACTCCACCGGCGTAGTATTCCGGAAAAACCACCGCATATTCCTGCTTCACGGCTTCCGTAGCTACAATCCGGATGACAAAAAGATTTGTACCCGTAGGCAATGCAGGTCCTGATTTTTCGATGCTGCCGAAGGGCAACAGGCAGACTCCGGAAGCCTGCCGAATCGCTTTTACAAAATCAGGCCCGGTAAGTTCCTCCCACTTGGCCGGCAAGTTTTGGGCAACACAGGCGGCAGCACCGAAGGCAACCGCAAAAAACATATTTCCGAAGGCATTTTTCTTCATGAGGTTGACTCCCATCGAAAGCACACTCTAAAAAAAGAGAGGGGCGCAGCGAGCGCCCCTCCAAATGCGGCGTTTCAGAAGTTCAAACGCAAAGAGAACTGAACCTGCCTGGGGTTATTTGACTGGGAGGTGACCACGCCGAAAGTCGACGTACCCAGCGTTACGCCCGGCGCTCCAAACTGAGCCCGATTGAACAGGTTGAAGAATTCCGACTTGAACTGAAGCCGGAAGCGTTCGCTGATGTCGGTGTTCTTGGAGATCGTCAAGTCGAAGTTGTTGATGCCGGCTCGCCGGATTTTGGGATCAACCCGGGCTTCGTTTCCGAACTGGTAATCGCCGGGCTGGACGAAGCAGGCAGTGTTGAACCACTTGTTCCGGCGGGATTGGGCTGAGCCGCTCAGCACCGGATCACAGCCTGCAACCAGGTTAGGCCGCGGCGTGCCGGCGCCAAAAGTCCGGCTGAGCGCGGTGCTCTGCGCCAGGATGGAAAGTGCAAATCCGCTCTGCATCGTAACTATGCCGTTCAATCCCCAACCGGAAACGATTTTTCCGAGCGGGCCGCTCACCGAGTTCAGGTACCGTTTGCCCTTGCCGACGGGCAGCTCGAGCACGTAGCTGGTGACAAAGCGGTATGGCACATCGAAGTTCAAAAGCGACCGCTCATTTTTCAGGTTCGTATAGTCTTGATATGAACCGGCGGTCATACCTCCTTCGATGAAGCTGCCAACCGTACCTGAGGCGTTGCCGATATTTTTCGACCAAGTGAAGTTGGAGTTAAGTATTCCGGCCTCGCCGAAGCGTTTCTCCATCCTGGCCTGCATGGCGTGATAGACAGTATCGGCAGCATGGGCATTCCGCTCAAAAAAGTTGATGTACTGCGGATAGGGCCTAAGGAGCTGCCCTTGCGTGATGGTGGCGCCGTTAAGCGCACTGGTGACGTTCACCTTGCCGGCCAGCGGGTTGGCCACCTTCGCCAGCAGCGCCGATCCCTGCGAGATGTACTGGCTGGAGATCTGGTTGCGGTTAATTGCGAACGTCGTAATGTGAATGCCCCGGCTGCCGCCGTAAGCCAGCTCCACCAGCGTTCCAGCCGCCACCTCACGCTGAATGCTGAAGTTCCACTGCTGCATGTAAGCATAGGGTTGCCAGGGTACGGCCCCGTCGATCGACAGCCCCTTCAGGCTGGCCAAATAGACCTCGTTCCGCCCGGCGGGCTGCACTATATACTGTTCGCTGTTGCCCGGAATGCCGCCCGCAGGGAAAGGATTCGACAGCACATTCAGCGGAACCAGCCCGGCGTTAAGAACCGAAGTCGTCATGATTGTAGTTCCCCGGTTGACCGGCGAATTAGACGGCAGGTTGCCAAGGGGCGTCATGCCGACGTCGTTCGGAAGGTAGCTGATCCCGTAGCCGGTGCGAATCACTGTGCCCGTACCGATCCGGTAGGCCAGCCCGATGCGCGGTGCAATCAGGAAATTCTTAGGTTCCTCGGTCGTGCGCTTGGGCCATTGCGCCGACTTTACCAGTGCCAGTCCGCCTTTAAGCGGCAAGCCGGTCGACTGCGCCAGCGAATCAGGTAGGTCCGGCAGCAGCACCGTGGCTGAGTCGCGCCGGTCGGCGATGGCGCCGGGCATATCCCAGCGCACACCCATATTCAAAGTCAGGTTGCGGCTGATCTGGAAGGTATCTGTGAAATAGAGCGCCTTGTACCAATTGAACATGCCTGTCCTGCGCACTGTCTGCATTCCGCCTGAAGCCACATAGCCGAGCATGAAGGAAGCAAACGGCTGCCCGCCGGCAGATGCCGCCGTCGTTCCGTCGGCCGAGGTAAAGCCGGCATCAAAGTTGAAAATGCCGGACGCTGGATAATCCGCGGTTTCCCGGTGGCTGTAATCCATCAGGCGAACGTCGCCTCCGAACTTGAAACTATGCCGGCCGGCAATCTTGGTCATGTTGGGCATTAAGGCATAGGTATCGCGGAAATGCTCCGTATCCACGGTCATACCGCCGAAAGCTCCCATGCCTGACACGCTTATGCCTATGTTGCCCGTATAGGACATTTGCTTTTGCAATGAACGCCAGGCGGCTCCGTACACCGACATATCGCGGCCGTGGCTGGGCGGCACATCATCGTAGAAGCCCCGGGTGAAGGAAAGCCGCAGATCAAGAATTAAGCTGGGATCCAACGTGTAGGTATCGCCAATGACCGCTTGGTGGGTGCGCTGGTGGCTGGCGGCGCCCGCGGTCAAATTGCTGTACCGGTTCATGGAGATATCAGCCAGGTTCCAATACGTGAAACGTAGGAACAAGCGCTGCTTGTCGCTGAGACTCTGGTCCCCGCGAGCGTTGATCTGATAGGATTTACCTCCCGGAGCCGGCGTGTTAACAAAGTTTCCGTTGCTGAGGTTGGCATTTGGCGCCGGCCAGTATTGTTCCTTATTAGCAATCACGTTGGCCGTCTCATCGAAACGGCTGGAAGGGATCTGATTGCCCGGGAAAGGCGTGCGGACCACCTTGCCGTCGACCGTGGTGGTCGTCAGCGCGTCGTAGATGGTCTTGCCCCCTGAAAAGTCCCCCGCCCTTTGCGCGAGCGTGGGCACCCAGGCAATGTATGTTGAACCGACGCTGGCTTTGTAACGCTCGAAATTGAAAAAGCCGAAGGTCTTGTCCTTGCGCAGCGGGCCGCCGATTGAAGCACCATACTGGTTCTGGTTAAATGCCGGTTTCTTCTGCCCGGAAAGGTTAGCAAAGAAATTGTTGGCGTTAAGTACTTTGTTGCGGAAATACTCGTAGATGGCGCCGTGAATCTCGTTGCTGCCGCTCTTGGTGGCCATGTTCACGACTCCGCCGCCGAAGCGCCCGTATTCGGCGCTGACGTTGTTGGTGACTACACGAAATTCCTGAATGGCGTCTTGGGTGACGATCAGTGCTACCATGTTTCCACCCAAGCCGTTTGTGGGCGCGCCATCTACGAACTGCGCGCCATGGCCGGCGACGCCGCCGCCGATCTGGTAATTGTTGAAGGCCCAGTTATTGGTGTGGCCCGCACCTTGGTTGCTGGCGATCGCTCCAGATGTCGAACCTTGCGGAACCACACCCGGAACCAAAGCAATCAGGTTCATTACGTTGCGCCCGTTCAAAGGCATTTCAAGCACCGTCTTGGACTCCACAACCTGCCCTAAGGCGGCGCTCTCCGTTTGAAGCAGAGGCGTTTCCGAAGTCACCTGAACGACTTCGGTGACCTCACCGACTGCCATTTGGGCGTCGATTCTGACGACGCTGTCAACCTCAACCACGACAGGCTCCCGCGAGAAGAGCTTAAAGCCCTCTCGCATAACCTCCACCCGGTAGCGCCCCGGAACAAGGTTCACTACACGGTAGTTACCCGAGGCGTCGGTTTGAACCGTGCGCTTTTCAGCAGTGCCCAAGCTTGTGATGGTCACCGTGGCGCCCGGTATGACCGCACCGGAGCTGTCGGTCACTGTTCCAACGATTGTTCCAACAGCCTGGCTGAAAAGCGGTTGAGACAAAAGCCCCAGACAGAAAGCTACAACCACCGCCATCTGAAGCCAGACCAGAAGTTTTTTAAAACATTGTGCATTTTTCATTCGACTTCCCCTAACTCCTTCCATTGACTCTCTCGGCCAACGATTTCGCTCCTTGCAGAACAAGGGGCGCTTTGGGCGGTTTGCTCATTCTCGCCAAAGCACCCCGAACCCTATGGCAAAGATATGTTCTGGTCAAGTAAAGCCAAACGCCAACATGGGGTCAAGTGCATAACAGTTATTAACAAAAAATCCCTTGGCGCCTAAATAAAGCCTGTGAAAGCAACAAATTACAGCAATGGGTTGAGTTTGGCCGGAAGCTTTGCGAGCTTGCTTTTACCTTTGTTTAACATCAAAATTCGTGCAAAAAGTGCAAGATACGCAGCTCCTTTCCTGCCTTAAGGGTTTTGCCTACGGCCTAATTCGTAGTGCCTGACGGCACCGTCTGACATAGCAGCCGCCTGCTGTGCATGAGGGTTTTACTGCCCGGCAGCTTCCTATAGAAGCGGCGAGGTCGCCGGCAACTGCGGTCTGCTCCCACTCGTGGTTGCTTCAGCTTAAGTATTTAAAAAAGATCTGCCTACCAAGTGTGAATGGCCACTACATTACTCGCGCCGGGGCTGCCGTCAATTATTTTTACGGCCAGCACAAACTGAAGATTCTTGCTTTCCCAGCCTTCCGGGAAGTTCTTTACAAGGGGAGCCAGTGTTTGGGGATCAGTGAGAACTTTGCAGCCGATCTGTGTGCCGACTCCGGTCAATCCGGCCACGGAAATCAGCCATCTGCCCGTGGTGGAATCTTGAAGGCGGGAGATGAGGACGTAATCCAATTCAACCCTATTAAAGGGGGCGCTCAAATCCACCACCCATTTTTTGTTGGCCGGCTCTCGCACGTCGGCAATCCACCGCAAGCCTATCTCCGATTCCCTTTGAAACTGAAACCGCCAGTCGGCGCCAAGCTGAATAGTCCAGTTGTTGTTGAAACTTCCCAGCAGGACCGGCGAGTTTTCACGTAATTCCGCCAGCACCGTGTTGCGCGCCGCCTGAACAAAGGCATCGCGTCCCTTGCGGTGGAGAAAAGAGCTCAGCTCAGAGGCAGCGGTTACATCGTTCAAGGCGACGTCACCCCTACTGCGCAAGAAATCGAACAGCCGCACAGGCGCCTTGCCAGAGCTCCCATTAGGCGCGGAATTCTGAACGCCCTCGGTTGTGCTGCGCGGCGGCGAACTGATACAAATCAAAACCCGCTTCGATCCTTCCAAAACCGGCGCCCAGAACCTACTAACCACCGCCTCCGGACTAAATTTCACGACCAGCAACCAAGCGATGAGGGCGACAATTACCGCCGCTGCCGGCACGCCAATCAGCCACAGTTTCCGTCGCTTCTTTTCGGAAGAAGCCTGCACGGCCGGGTTCTGCTCCGGCATTCGGAATTCGGCAATGTAGCCGCGGGTGGGGACCTCAATCCTTAGCTCGTGCTCTCGGCCGGGCTCCTTATAATACAAAGCCAGCCGTTTTCGTACCTCGCTGGCCGCCACCCGGACGGTCGGGTCGGTGCTGGTGTCGTAATCGGCAGGGCGGTGAAACACTTCAACGCCGATGATCCGCTCCCGTAGATCCTGATGCTTGCCTTTAAGCGTGTTATCGACAATGTACTCAAGTAGTTTGCTGTAGCGGGAGCTATTGCTGAAAAGGGGGTCTGCCAGGATTCTTCCCAATTGCTCGCGCACCGCTGCCGCCGGAATGGAGGCGCCGGCTTGCTCGGCTTTGGAAGATTTGATCTCACTCTGGGGCTTGGCCAAGGTTTTTCAACCCCTGTGGCCTATTATCGCGCGGTTTTATCCTCGCGGTGCAAGCGGCTTTTAACATTTTGACCAGTCCTGTCAGAACTGGCCACATCTAGTTGAATGTTTTAGTTTTGTTGTCTAGTTACCGTTATTATCGTGACAATTGACTCCCACTGGCCGTAGAGTAAAGCCTTAGGCTTGCGGCTATACATTTCTCGGTATGGCTAAAGGCCGGCCTAGAATATTTCAGAGCGATAGGCAAGGTTTGAAATGGGCATTGGTTAACCGAGTTTAATGAAGGGGACACATATGGAATTGAACAAAGATCATGCGCCGACTGCTGCCGTGTTGCTAGCGGTGGTCACTGCATTTGCGCCGCTGCTCGCACAGACCCAGATGGCGCCTAATCCCGACGCCACACTAAGGTCCTGCGAGGTGTTGCCCGAGGGAAAGGTAGTCTTTAGGATTTATGCCCCAAAAGCCACTGAGGTTACGGTGAGTGGCGACTGGGTCACCCAGGGGTTGGGTGTCGGCGGCGCGCTTCAAAAGGACGCCCAAGGCATCTGGTCGATCACTGTCGGCCCGCTGCCTCCTGACATCTACTCCTACACCTTTACCGTGGATGGGGTTCGCACGCTCGATCCACGCAACCCGCAGCTCAAGGTCGGCAGAAACGTTGATAACGTTTTCGAAATCCCAGGCCCTGAAGCCGCTTTTCAGCAAATCCGTCAGGTGCCTCACGGCCAGGTTATCCAAGTTTGGTATTACTCGGAGGCGCTCAAAGAGACACGGCGGATGCACGTTTATACGCCTCCCGGGTATTCCACCGGTGCGGCGCGCTATCCGGTCCTTTACTTAATTCACGGTGGTGGCGACGACGATTCGGCCTGGAGTACGATCGGCCGCGCCAACTTCATACTCGACAATTTGATTGCTGACGGCAAAGCCAAGCCGATGATTGTAGTCATGCCCAACGGCGGCGTGAGTCTGCCGGGGGTATCGGCGACTCTGGCGCCCGGTGACCGCGACAATCCCAAAGCTCTCGAGGCTCGCATGGAGGCTTTGGCTAAAGAGCAGGATGCTTTTGTTCAGGATCTACTCACCAGCATCATTCCATACGTGGAAAAGAACTTCCGGGTTCTGGCCGACCGCGACCACCGTGCTATAGCCGGCCTATCGATGGGCGGGGCTCGCACGTTGCGGGTGGGGCCGTCGCGGCTGGATCTGTTTTCCTATATTGGCGTCTTCAGCATGGGCTTGCAGAAGGGGCCCACCCAGGGCGTCCCATCCGATTTCGAGGAGCGCAACGCGAAATTTTTAAAAAATCCCCAGGAAACCAACAAGTTGGTGAAGCTGTTCTGGATCGGCTCGGGCAAGATCGATCGCACAGTTTTCGACGGTCCGAAGCTGCTCTCGGAACTCCTAAACCGTTACGGCATCAAGCACGAATATCACGAAACCGAAGGTGGCCACACCTGGATCAACTGGCGTCGTTATCTGAAAGAGTTCGCTCCGCGGCTTTTCCGTTAGCGCGGCAAGTGGGCGGATGCGCCGGCTCTTCGGCAGGGGGCCTGATTAGACTTCGCCTGTCGGCGGTCTGGCCCGCATGGATGAACTGAGAGAAAGAGCCCCAAGCGGGCCGGAGGAGAATATGGTAAAGAGCAAGAGCTTCCCAATTATCAATACAATTCTTTTCGTTCTGATTGGCTTTGCAGCGTGGACGGCCGCCTTTGCGGCCGAAGCCGGTCCCTTGCGGGTTGGCGCCGCTAAGGTCGACATAACCTCGCCCGAGAACGCGCTGCCGCCCGGATTTACTTCGATCCATGATCATGTCTACTCGCGCGCCATTGTGCTCGACAACGGCAAGACCAAGGCCGTCTTACTGGCCGCCGATCTGGGCATGTTCACCGAGGATTCTTGGGAGGAATTGACCGCCGCAATCACCCGTGAAATCGGTTGCCCGCGCGAGAACATACTAATGTCAGGAACGCACACTCACTCGTCACCCTCACCGGGCGCCAATCCTGGTCCCGGCCAGCAAAGCAACGTTTTGGATTCATTCGACGTGCGCTATGCAGAATTCATCAAGAGAAGAGTCCTTGAGTCCGTACGCCTGGCCAACCAGCGCCTCCAGCCGGCTCGAGTCGGATTCGGCACGGGCCAGTTCCATCTGAACGTAAACCGCAACGCCATAAACCCCCAGACCCGGCAATGGTATCAAGGCCCCAATCTCGACGGCCCTTCCGATAAAACTCTGGCGGTAATTAAGTTCGAAACTTCGGCGGGTGACCCGATCGCTGTTTACGTCAACTATGCTATGCATCCGGTGTTCATGTTCATGCGCAACGAGATTTCGGGCGACTATCCGGGGGCCATGTCGCGTTACCTCGAGGAGGTCTTTGACGAAAAGATCGTGGCTGCCTGGACCATCGGCGCAGCCGGCGACCAGAATCCGCTCTATCTGCGAATGTCCGAACCGGCGATTGCCGAGATGAAACGTCGCTATCTGGAGGCCACTGGACAAAACACAGAAGTTGTTAACCTTGCCAACTTCACCGGGGCTAAACTGGACCCCAAGATTCTGGACTTAAATGCCCGGCTGGTGGCTAGCGTCGGACAGTTGATGGGTGAAGAAGTGATCCGCGTTATGGGCGAGATTAAGCGCACCTACTCGCAGGCATCCCTCACGGGACGGCAAACTTCGGTGGTTTGTCCCGGACGGCGCCGCACCAACACCGGCCGCGAAGGCGTCGCCGGAACCTACGAAGACGCCGACCCGGTCAGCGTACGCCTTTCGCTTCTTACAATCGGCAACATCGCGCTGGCCGGCGTAACCGGCGAACCTTACAACATGATCTTCCAGCGACTGCGCCGTGAATCGCCTATGGCCAATCTAATAATGGTCGGAGTGGCCAACGGCAAATCGGCTGGTTATCTGGTAACGGACGATGCATATGAACAACAAGTATTCCAAGCTCTGGGTTCACGCATTAAGAAAGGCTGCATAGAGCGCGGAATCATTAACGGTTTCCTGAACATGATGGAAGAAACCAATTAGCCGGACTTACAACTGGTGCGGAGGATCAAAATGTTACTTTGCAGGGATTGCCCGAAGCTAATTCTTCTTATCGCCGGCCTTGCCGCAGCGCCGTTTGTTTACGCGCAACCTGCCGATCTAAAGCCGGTGGCCCCCATCATGGAGTGTTCCCAACTGGCTAAAGTTGACCTAAGCGGGTTAAAGCACGCACCGGCTTACATTAGTTCTGCTGAAACCGTGGGGGACGCAGCAGGCGGGGGTTACTGTCGTATCTTGGGATATGTCAAACCTCAGGTAAAATTCGAAGTACGCCTGCCCCTGAAGAGCTGGACCCAGCGCTACCTGCAAACCGGCTGCGGCGGCTTGTGCGGCAACCTGAACATAAGGATCAGCAAAGCCGACGGATGCGCGATCGCCGAGCGTGGAGAGCTTGCGCTGGCTTCAACCGACATGGGGCACAGCTCAAGCGAAGCGGCCTGGCAACTGGATGCCCAAAAACGCATCGATTTTGCCTATCGCGGCGTTCACGTAACGGCGGTGGTCGCCAAAGCGCTAATCGAGAAATTCTACGGGCAAAAGCCGAGATATTCGTATTTTTCAGGCTGCTCCGACGGGGGGCGGGAAGCGCTCATGGAAGCGCAACGCTTTCCGGAGGACTTCAACGGCATAGCCGCCGGTGCACCCGCTATGAACTTCATCACGCAAAACACCTTCTATCATGCCTGGAATGCGCGGATTAATACCGGCGCCGACGGCCGGCCGATCCTTACCGCCGCCAAACTTCCGGTCATTCACGCTGCGGCAGTAGCGGCATGCGATGAAATCGATGGTTTGAAAGACGGCTTAATCGCGGATCCGCGAGCCTGCCGCTTCGATCCCGCCGCCGCACAGTGCAAGCCGGGGCAGGATGCGGCCTCCTGTCTGTCTCCGGAAGAAGTACGCGTTGCTCGCGAAATTTACCGCGGCGCGCACGATGGCCAAGGCCGGATGCTGGTTATCAGCGGCCCGCAGCCCGGCTCGGAACTGGCTTGGGAAGGCGTCTATATTCCAGCCTTCCCGGGCCAGAATATCATGAGCCCACAGATTTCAACTGAAGTTATTAAGTACATGGCGTTTCAGAAGAATCCGCCTCCAAACTTTACGCTGCCCGATTTCCGTTTTGATCTGGAAACCTTCAGGCAGATTGCGCCCATGCACGCCATCTACGATTCCACCAATCCGGATCTCAGCTCTTTTTGGAAATTGGGAGGCAAATTGATCTTATGGCACGGCTGGGCCGATTCTCACATTTCCCCGCTCAACACGATTGCCTACTATAAAGCCATGCAGGAGGTGATGGGCGAGCAGCGCGTGGCTGAGTTTGCCCGTTTATACATGTTCCCGGGAGGCTATCACTGCAACGGCGGCGAAGGGCCTTTCAATTTCGACCTGCTGAGCCCCCTTTTCGCCTGGGTTGAGCGCGGCCTTGCGCCTCATGCGCTGATTGCCTCAACCGAGCCCGCCGGCGGACGCGGCGCTCCCGGCGCACCGGCCGGCCGCGGTCCCGCGCGCGCAGAGGCCGGACGTAATCAGACTCAGCAGGCGGCGTCCCGCGGGCCGTCCGCCCAGCCCGCGGTGAAAAGGACCCGACCGGTTTTCCCTTATCCCCTGGTAGCTCGCTATAAGGGCTCGGGCAGCCTGGACGACGCCGCTAGTTTTGAGGCCGCTCGGCCTGTAACTTCCCTACCCGAAAAGTTTGACTGGGCAGGTTCGTCATTCTTTGCGCCGGGATATGAAAAATGGTGCACGGCCCAGGGCCAGGACTGGGAATGCAGCAGCACCCGCAAATAAACCATGGTAAATGTTTCACCATAATTAGAACATATAACTTTTCGGCAACCTGTAAAGGCGAAAGTATTTTTTGTTTAACTATAAGTGATAAGTGCAGCTATTTTAAGCTGAGTAAGGCTTGAGGGCATTCCCCTGTCACTGGAACAGGTTTTAAGAGCGCATCCCCTAGGACCTAGGCGTAACACGTTTTTCATGGTGCGACTGCAAGCCAAACCTGGTTACTGCCGTTTCCGTTGACTTTAACCTCAAGTAGCATTCGGGCCGGCGCATTTTCCGGAAGGCGAAACGAAATCGCCACAACGCCCGACATCGCTCGCGCCGCCACGGCTCGCTCAACCGGCAACCGTGCGTCCCGCCAGTATAACTCAACCTCATCCGCCAGCGGAAATTGCGGCTCTGCGGGAACTGGAAAACCATCCGGAGGCGCAGGCTGAAAAGGCCCGAAGCCCGTACCGTAAAGCGTAATAACCTCGCCTGCTCTGGCGGGCTCAGTGGGAGTTATGGGGCGCCCGTTTTCACCGGTGGCCGCTGCCCATGCCGTATCTTCGGTTATGCTCGCAAATAGCCCGGGCGCGTTGCGGCACACCTCAAACTCGACCTGGACGGCAGCCATATCTTCACCCCTGATACTTAGTGAGTGTGCACCGGCGGGAATGTCCCCGGGAAGTATTGCGTTAATTTGGACAGGTGAGACATAGAGCAACGGCAGCCAGCGCTCGCCGGCCGATACGACCACTCCGCCCAGGGTTTGCGGCAGCCTGCCCAGCTGCGAGTAACTAACCTGGCGGGCGAGCTGTTCGCCATAGATAGCTATGATTGAACCTGGCGCCACGCAAGCTACCGGCGTCGGTCCGGCGGCGTTTAGCACGTAAGCTCTCCGGGCGCCGTCTGACGGCCTCATCCTTGCAATCAGAGTCTTTGGCGCATTTACCTCAATTTCGATCAGCGGGCTTGTACCTTCCGTATCTCCGATCCAGCGCAAGAAATCGAACCCGACGGCGGGCTCGACTCCGGCTACAACGCGTGAACCCGCCACATAGAATCCGTCCGCAGAGAGCGGCGTCAACCTTACCTCGGCCGCTCCTTCGGGTTTAGCTGCGGTCGAGATGCGGTGCATTACGCGGTAGACCGCACGCAGTCGCTCTACGCCTGAGCCCGCTGTCCAGACGCGCTCGCGCGGCGCCCCGTCCTCCCAGCCGGCAAAGTCCCAGCGCGTTCCTGCGGAAACCGGCACGGCTTCGGGCGGCACAATCTCCACGCTGCCGCCCGGCGCGACATCCAATGTGCAGGGGGTCTGACATTCGCTTGCGCCGATGCGAAACCGGACGCCGGGCGGGGTTGATTCGACAATCACCCGTCCCAGGACCTCGTAGCGTGCAACGAAAATCTGAGCCTGCTCCGCTGCGCCGGAGGCCACCACTTCACGGACCGGATCAGTTGAACCATCCTCCCACTGGCGAAACCGATAACGGCGCCCGTCGGTCCCGGTCTGCTCGGAGGGCGCCACCAGCCGGTGCCTGGATCCTGCCGCCCAGAAGAAATTTGTCCCCGAGCGCTCGCGGCCGGAGTCGACTTCGATGTGCAGCCCCGGGGGCTCGGTTACTATTCCTACGGGTAATCCCATTACGTAACGAGCCGTTACGCATTGCGCGTCGACGATGGCTTTAACCTCGTAGCGATGCTCCTGCTCGCCTTGGTCGCTCCAAGAGTCGAAAAACCAATAGTGTCCGGCGGCATCGGTTTGCGGGGAAATAGCTCGTAGCAGTAAGCTGGACCCGACGGCAGGGGCCAAGCTTACCGGAGCTTTACTAACCGTGCCGTTGATTGACACCCGCAAGCCGGCTGGTTCGGTGACAATGCGCACATCGGCAGCCCGCGCAAACTGCGGAACAAGCTCGATGGGGCCCGTCATGGCAAACGATTGCGCGGCCGCCTGCCGGTCTGGGAAGGCGTTATCCCACCCGGCGAAAACAAAGCCCGGTTCAGCTCGTGCGGAAACTTCCAGCAGAACGCCCGGTTGCATCCACAGCATTACGTCCGAGTTGTAGAGTCGTCCGTTGATGAATACGACACCCGGCCGGTCCGGGCATAAAGAAGGATCCTCCTCGTGGCAGGCATAGAGCCTCAGGCTGAGCGCATATTCCACGTCGAAAACGGCCAGAATATTTCCGGGCGACGATCCGGCCACCAAAGTAAGCGCAGTCCCTGCCCCTAAGTTCTGGCCGCTTGAATTGCGCCAGGCGCGGAAGGTATAGCGTAAGCCCGCCGAAAACTCAACCTGCTCCGGTTTTACGGAAAGCGCGTGAGTCGAACCCGGCGCCCAGAAGAAATCATTTGTTCCACGATACTCGGTCCCATCGACGATCACGGCCGCCCCGGTCGGTTGGGTTGAAATACGGGTAGCCACCCATGCGGTTTGGCCAAACGCCGCAAGCGCCGCCCAGGATGCCGTCAAAGACAAAAATATCCTTCGCATGTTCTCCCTGTTAGAAGGTCGTCTGAGCAGGGTTCGGCAGGATCAGGCAAAACCCTCAAACCGGCAAAGGTTCCGCCTTTAAAGGCTGCCTGAAAACTCCCGGTTGTTTGCGTTTCGAATTCAGCCCAGCCGAGCGCAGAGCAGGCCGGACGGCAGAGCGGCTAAGGGCAGGCCAAAACCACCCGACTTTAGGCCCAGACAGCTCGAACAGAAAGCTGCCAGGCCGGCAGTTACATTAGTCGCCAGAACTCCGACAGTCACCCCGCTATCATGCTATTGATTACTGTTATGAAGTTATGCAACCTTAGTTTGTAAGTATTATCAAGAGACAATTTAGTGATGTATAATGCTTATCGCTGTGAACCAAGAACATCTGACATCGTACAAAGATTTTTTCAAGCAGATCACCGGCTTTTACCCTTACCCCTACCAGGAACGGCTTTCAAACGAACCCATCGAGGATCGCATACTCCACATCCCCACCGGTTTTGGGAAAACGCTGGCGGTGGTCGGTGCGTGGCTTTGGAACACATATAGACGCCCCGAGGAAACCCCGCGTCGGCTCATCTATTGTCTTCCGACCCGAGTCCTGGTCGAGCAGACCCTTGAGACGGCCGTGCGCGCCGCTGCTCAAGCCAACCGGTTTCTGCCCGGCGGGAGCCAGGTGTCGGTTTTCCAAATGCTCGGCGGAGACGCTGACCAGTCCTGGGAAGTTCTACCGGATGGGCGCTGCCTGATTGTGGGCACGCAGGACATGCTGCTAAGCCGGGCGTTGAACCGCGGATATGGCCTGAGCATGTTCCGCTGGCCGGTGCATTTCGCCTTGTTGAATAGCGATGTTTGGTGGGTCGCCGACGAAGTTCAGTTGTTCGGCTGCGGTTTGCCCACCACTATTCAGTTGGCCGGCTTTCGCCGCAAGCTGGGCTGTTTCGGCCCGGCCGTCACCTGGTGGATGTCGGCCACGCTTTCCGAGACGAGCTGGAAGACGCCTGATTACGGCCGGCCGCCTATTTTCCGCTTGAATCCCGATGAGCTGAATGACCTCGGCTCGCGCTGGAGCTGCCGGAAGACCTTGCAGGTGCTCGGTGAAGAGGATGCAAAGGAGAAGCGCCTTGCAGCGCTGGTTTTGAAAGAACACCGAGCGGGCGCCCTCACGCTGGTGGTGCTGAATACGGTAAATCGAGCCCAGCAGGTCTACAGTGAGCTGAAACGTCGCAATAAGGCAGGCATTCCACTGGTGTTGCTGCACTCCCGTTTCCGCCCGCCGGACCGGCGGCGCGCCTGGGAACAAGTCGTTGCGCCTATTGATGAGGGTGGGCCCGGAAGAATTGTAGTTTCCACTCAAGTAATTGAAGCCGGCGCGGATCTGGACGCCGCCGTTCTGTTTACGGACTTGGCCCCGCGCTCAAGCCTGGTGCAGCGTTTCGGGCGCTTGAACCGGTCCGGGCGTCTTGAAGAAGGCAAGATATTTGTCGCTCCCCTGGAGAAGTTGGTTCCGTATGAGGTCAAGGACCGAGCGGCGCTGCTAGAGTGGCTAACTGGCCTCAACAACGCGGCGCCCGCCGATCTTGAAGCAGAGGCCGAGCCGGTCGATGACTGGCTTGTGCTGCGAAAGAAGGATCTGCTGGAGCTGTTTGACACCACGCCGGATCTTACCGGTGCCCAACTTGACGTCAGCCGTTTTGTCCGTGAGCTCGACCAAAGCGACGTAGAGGTCTTCTGGCGGTCTTTTGAGGGCAGCCCGCAAGACATTTCGGAGCCGCATCCTAGCGAGTTATGCCCGGCGCCGGTCAGCGAAGTGGCTGCAATGATAACCGCACAGACAAAGGACCGACAAGCGCGCTTCTTCGTCTTTCATCCCGTCCAGGAGCGCTGGATTCAGATTGAGGAAACGGATCTACGTCCCGGCCAAAGGTTGCTGCTTGAAAGCAGACAGGGCGGCTACAGCCCGGAAATCGGCTGGAGCCGGTCGCTTGCCACCGCCGTCGAACCGGTGGCGATTGAGGGCGAGAGAGCCGCCGAGGAGGCGGAAACGCATGACTCCGATCCCGCCACCTTCCGCGGCTACCGTCAGACGCTGGCCGCTCACAGCCGTGAAGTCTACGAAAAAATGCGGGACTTGCTGAACAATCTCGCCAACCTACAACTGGCCAAATTCGAAAAAGCACTACTGGAAGCAGCCGCTTATCATGACTGGGGCAAGGCGCATCCGGTTTTTCAGCAGACCCTGCGCGACAGCCGGCCGGACCCCGGTGACACATTGCTGGCCAAAGCCGAAACCGTGCGCCGACACGCACGCCGCGGATTCCGCCACGAGCTGGCCGGCGCCGTTGGACTTCTCGAATCCGGGCGTGATTTTCTGGCCGCCTATCTGACCGCTGCTCATCACGGCAAGGTGCGCATGAACCTGCGCTCGCTTCCTGACGAAGAACGGCCGGGGCAGCCGGACCGCCGGTATGCCCGCGGCGTTTTCGAGGGCGAGCTGCTGCCTGCCTTTTCTCTCACCGATGCGCTGCTCGAGCCTCTGGCCGAGATTCGCTTATCCCTGGATTGCATGGAGCTAGGTTCGCTTGCGGACGGGCCGCCCAGCTGGGGCGCGCGAGCCTGGAAGCTGCTTGAGGAACTCGGCCCGTTCCGCCTCAGTTTCTTGGAGATGCTGGTCCGTGTAGCCGACCTGCGGGCCAGCGCCGCTCCCCGGGAGGTGCTGCGATGACGGTAGTCCGTTTGGAAGGCTGCCACACTGAACCGCTGGGCAGCTACTTGAAGGGCCTGGGAGTGCTGCGGATCGTGTCCGATCAAGTGGATGCGGAAGCCGCGGCGGCCTGGTCCGAAGACACATTGCTTCTTCGCTCAACTCTATCCAAAGATGAGCTGGTTGAATTTTTCCTTAAGCGTTATTCCCCGCTGCCGGCGGTCTCGCCTTGGCGCTTAGGCAGTGGCTTCTATCCCGGCGACAACCGTACGGGCATTGATCAAATCCTCAAGGCCGACGATCCACGCTTTAATGAGCTGAAAAACGCCATCAAAACCGTGCTCGGCTGGCCGGAATTTAAAACAAACGAGCCATTGCTCGGCCCCACGCTTACAACCGTAGAAAATGAATACCGTGGCAAGCAGAGCAAGAAAGCGGAAGAGGCGCTTCGGCTCGTCGGCACAGCCCGGCGGGTCCTGGAGTGTCTGGACGAGCAAGACAGGAAAAAGCTGGAGCAAACCCCAATTAGCGCCCTCAAGCCCCAGCAGCTCCGTGCCAACCACAACTTGCGCGCGGCCCTCACAAGCCGCCTGCTTAATGGGGATACCGGTGCGGCTGTTGACGCCGAGCTGAAGCTTTTCGCCGACGTCGCAAGCAAACTGCGCACCGAGGCCAACCGCCTGCTGCGCTCGGACGACGGGTGGGCTATTCGCCGGGCGCGCAACGAGCTTTCCGACCGCGCTCTGGCTTGGGTGGATTGCGCCGTATTTCTCGGCTCCTCCGGTGAACCGCTTTACCCGCCGCTTGTCGGAACCGGCGGCAACGAGGGTAAGCTCGATTACTCCAATCAGTTTCACCGGCTGGTGGCGGAGGTGTTGACTCCGGGCGATCCTAGCGCACAAGCCCGTTCTCGCAGCCTGCTCCTGAATGCGCTATTTGGCGAACTCTGTTCGGACCTCGTGGAAGCCTCGGCCGCTCAGTTTGATCCGGGGCGCGCCGGCGGTTTCAACCAGGGGCCGGAGTTTGAAACCAAGCAACCTCCGCTTAATCCCTGGGATTACATTCTGGCGCTGGAAGGAGCAGTGCTATGGACCAGCGGTTTAGCCCGCCGCTCTGTTCGCTCGCGCGATACGCTTCTCACCAGCCCCTTTACGGTCAGCCTGGCGCCGGGCGCCGTTGCGTCGCTGGCCCCCGGAGAGGAAAGCAACATCCGCGCGGAAATCTGGGCGCCCATCTGGCCGCGGTTCGCCACCTGCCGGGAGGTTTCGGCTCTGTTTCGCGAGGGACGCATTATGAAAGGCTGGCAGCCTGTCCGAAACGGGCGGGATTTCGCGGAGGCGCTGGCTGCGCTGGGAACCGACCGCGGTCTGGCCGCCTTTAGACGCTACCTGCTGGCTAAACGTCGCGGCGACAGCTACGTGGCGCTTCCCTCCGGCTGCCTTACGGTCCGCGCTGAGCCGGCCACGCGTCTGCTTTGGGAGTTGGACGGCTTGCTCCAGCAATTAGATCAGTTCGTCGGCCGCTTCCGGGATTCCAAGCCGGCACTGCTGGTTAGCCTGCGCCGCCGCCTGGAGGATTCGATCTTTGAGGCTTTGGTCGCGCCGCAAGCGGAGACGTTTACCGCCGTGCTTAAAGCGCTCGGGCGGCTGGAAAGGTGGATTGGGCGGAGAGACCCAAAGCGTGACCCCAAACTATGGCGGCCTTTCTGGGGGCTTTCCTCGCGCTGGCTTGAAGCCGCCAACGACGGCAGCCCTGAATTTCAACTGGCCGCCTCGCTGGCCGGTCTCGGTCATCGGTCGGCCCTAGGCCCGCTACGGCGGCATTGGAGCCCGGTTAACGCCGGCCGGCTCCCGGACTGGGATCAGCCCGGCCCGCAGCTATGCTGGCAGGGCGCTACGGCAGTCGAGCGCATGGTGAACGCGCTCCGCTGGAGACTGCAAAATGCTCGGGCAATTTCTGAAGATGAGCTGGCGCGGCAGCAGAGCGCCGTCGTATTCGCCCCGCTTGCGGCCGTGGCCGCCTTCATCGGCGGCCGCACGAACTTGAACGATTTTGAAGATCTGCTTTTCGGGCTGAGCCTGCTCGACTGGCAGAGCGTGCCGCCTGCGAAGGCCGGCGTGTTATTCGAATCCGCCGATGCAGCCGGCGAGGAATTGCTGCTGCCCCGAGCCTATGCCCTGCTCAAGCTGTTTTTTACGCCGCGCCTGCCCCGCTGCCTTGGGATTGAAAAAGAATTTCTGCCGCCGCCGCCCTCCCTGCTCCCGCTGCTTGCAGCCGGGCGGATTAATGACGCCGTTGAGCTGGCGCGCAGACATCTGTTTGCGGCCGGACTGAACCCGGTCCGCATTGCTTTTCCGGAAACCGGCGGCATGCTGCTGGCCGCCGCGCTACTGTTCCCGGTCAAAAACATCCGCCGTTTGGCGAAACTTGTTTTGCACGAAGAAGCGTAGGGAAAGGAGATGAAATGCATCTGAACGAAATCGGCGCTGAACAGCGCCTGTTGCTTGAAGTCGACCTGAAACCCATTCAGGGCAGCCGTTTCCAACCGACCGGCTTCGCCGACCTGGGCGCCGCCGTCTACCAGCACCCCGATGGGCGCAGGCGCCTTCTGGTGGAATCGACCCAGTCCATGGCCAACCGCCTGGAGGCAGTCATCGTCCGGCAGGCTGATGTGATTCCCGAGCTGAAGGGGATGCCTTATGTCAGAGTCCAGCTCAAGGGCGCCTGTGAAGCCGTCACCTCCTCGCTGGTGGAGCCGCACCGGATCAACTCACCTTTCATCATCGGCAATTCGAATTTTGACGAGCTCTTTCGCCAGGCTACCGGTTACCGGAGGAGCGAGATTCTGGACTGGCCGAAGCTGGCGCGGGGAGTTTTCCGCCTGGACCCCAACTCGCTGATTCACGGCGTATTCATGTCCAATTTCGAGGACGGCCGCATTCGTTTTCCGCGGGCTTTATCCGCATTTGTTGAAGCTGAGGGCGTAGGCGAGGCCGCTTCCGGCGGCGTCAAGATCAACCCCTTTGACCCGACCGGCACAATTCGCACGCCTGGCGTCAGCAAAGATGTGTACGGGAATGTTCCGTATCATCGCATGGAGTACACCGCAGCGCGCATTACGGCCTACTTCAACATCGATTTGGCGCTCTGGCGGGGCTACGAGCTTCCGGCGGAGGCTCAGGAGTTTCTCCTCCTGCTCAGCCTTTTCAAAATTCGCCGGCTGCTCGAGACCGGTTTGCGCTTCCGCACGGCCTGCGATCTGACGCCGGATTCGCCGCTGCGCTCAGTGCGCACGGACGGCATAGAAATCCCTGAGCCGGCGCAGTTGCTTGAGGCTGTCCAAGCGTCGATCAAAAAGTGCTCCGCAGCCGGATTATTCGCCGAGCCCCCGGTTACCGAGCTGGAAACCAATACCGTAAAGACTTCAAAGGGCGAGGCGGGTTCACAGGAGGAGCCCGAGCCGGCGGGGGGTGAGTAATGCTGGCGCTTCGCCTCTATTTCTTGGCGGGCCGTTATCATGCCACGCCTTGGGGCCGAAACGTAAATGAGGCCGAGCCGGAGTGGCCTCCTTCCCCCTACCGGCTGTTCCGGGCACTTATCGACGCGTGGCATCGGAAAGCCCGCGATCTTGCCCAGCCAGAAGTTGAAAGCGTGCTGGCGGCGCTCAGCCGGCAACATCCGCTGTTTTGTCTGCCGCCGGCTGCGGCTGCGCACGTCAGAACCTACATGCCGGCGCCGAAGAAAAAGCAGCTCATCTTTGATGGCTTCGTTGTTTTGAGTCCCGCCGAGCCGGTCATAGTCGAGTGGCCGGACCTGGAACTGCCGGCCCGCGAGCTGGAAGTACTGCGGCGGCTGGCTGCCGCGCTGGCCTACCTGGGGCGAGCCGAATCCTGGGTGCGGGTGGAAGTAGGCAATACGGCGGAAGCTCCCGGCTACTACTTGACCTCAATTCCGTTCCAGCCTGGAGCGAGCGCCCCTGAAGGCAGCGAACTGGTGCGCGTGGCCTCGGTCGTGCCGTACGAGCGCTTCGTGCCTCCTCCGGCCGGCCAGGCACGCAAGCGGGGCAAAAAAGCCGCAACAACGGATGTCGGTTGGTTTGACGCCCTCACCATGTCCACGGCCGATCTGCTCAAGCAAAAGCTGAGCCGGCCGCCGGCACTCGAATGGGTTTCCTACTGGCGCAGCCGCCGCTGCTTTACAGTTGAGTCCCGGCCTGCGGTGGCGGATACCTCCGTTGAAGCTTCGCTGATGCTGTTTAAGATGAGCGCCCCGGTTTTGCCCCGGGTGGAACGCACACTGGAAATCGCCGAACAGGCCCGGCGCCGGCTTATGGGAATCCACAAGGAACTGATCGGGAATCCGGCGCAGGTCTCCTGGCGGTTTTCCGGGAAGGACCGGAGCGGCAAGCCCTTGGAGGGGCACCAGCATGCCTATTTTTGGCCGCTTGATCGGGATGGAGACGGGCGGATCGAGCATTTGCTGGTCTGTTGCCGTAGCCCGTTTGCTGACAGTGAACTAAAGGCTCTGCTGCGGCTGTCGTCGCTGTCCCATCCCGGCGGTTTTCCGACGAAGCTAAAGCTTGTGCCGGTTTACTGGGGCGCTGAGTGGGATAAAATCTTTCCGCCCGGCCGGCGCTTGATAAGCTGCACTCCGTTCATTCCGCCGCGCCATTTTCGCAAAGGGCGCGGTGAATTCGCCGAGTGGCTGGCGGCGGAGGTGTGTCGCGAATGCGCCAATCACGGCCTACCGGCGCCCTCTCGGGTACGCCCGCTGACCAAACACCGAACGGCCAATGGCGCCGAAGTCGGCTGGCTCGAATTCCGCCGCAACCGTAAGGGAGACCCGGTGCAGCAGGGTTTCGGCTTCGAGCTGGAGTTCGAAGCCCCGGTTCAGGCGCCTTTTGCGCTGGGTTACGGAAGTCATTTCGGCCTCGGGCTTTTTATGCCGGCGAGCGCCCCAGAGGCTTGAAGAGGGCCGCACCCATGCGAAATTCTTATCTGGTCTGTTATGACATCGCCGACGATAAGCGGCTGCGGCGAGTTTTCAAGATCATGCGCGGCTACGGCGACCACCTGCAACTGTCAGTGTTTGAGTGCCAGCTAACGCGCATGGACCTGGCGCGGCTGGAAGCCGAACTTTCCGAAGTCATACATCATGAGCAGGACCAAGTGCTTTTCGTCGATTTGGGGCCTGCCGAAGGCCGAGGCGACCGGGTGATTACGTCTATCGGCAGGCCTTACGTCAGCCTGGACTCACCTTGCATTGTGGTTTGATACCGGGCGCCGGCCGGGCGCTCCGACCGGCTTTTTGAGTTTCGTTTTTGGAGGTGGAAATGGGAGCTTTGATGGTTCCTGCGCCGGAGCAGGAATGCGCAGCCCGAAGCAGTCTGCCGGACTATTTGCCGGCGCGGATGGTGAATGAGTACTGCTATTGCCCGCGCCTGTTCTTTTATGAGTGGGTGGACGGCATCTTCCTTGAAAGCGCCGATACCGTCGAAGGCGCTATTGAGCACTGGCGCGTTGACCGCGAGCAACAAGCCCTGGCCGCGCCTGAGCAAGCCGAGGGAACCTGGAAAACCCGCTCCGTAACGCTTTCAAGCGAACGCCACCGTCTGATCGCCCGGATGGATCTGCTTGAAGGCGACGGGCGCAAGGTTACTCCGGTCGACTACAAGCATGGCCGCCCCCGGCAAACCCCCGATGGGGTTGAGGCCTGGCCCGCCGACCGCGTGCAGCTTGCCGTCCAGGCGGTGATATTGCGGGAAAACGGTTACGAATGCGAGGAGGGTCTGGTGTTTTATCAGCAGACCCGGCAGCGGGTGCGCATCGCCATGGGCGAGGAAGTTATTCGAGAGGCGCTGGAGTTGGCAAGCGCAGCCTGGAGGACGGCAAGGGAGGGCCGGCTGCCTCCGCCGCTGGTCGGCTCGCCCAAGTGCCCTGGCTGCTCGCTAGCCCCGGTCTGCCTGCCGGATGAGACCAACTGGCTGCGGGGCATGGATAGGGATGAGGACGAGCGCCAGTTGTCGCTATTCGGCGAAACGCCGCCTCCAAGGAAACCGGCGCGTTCCGAAGAACCTCCGGTGCGTAGGCTGGTGGCCGCCCGCAGCGACCTCCGCCCGGCTTATATTGACACCCAGGGGCTGCGGGTCGGGCGTTGCGGCGATGTGCTGGTGGTGAAAGAGAAGGAGACCGTGCGGCAGCAGATACGTATGCACGAGATCTGCCAGCTCAACCTGATGGGCAACATACAAATCACCACCCAGGCGGTGCAGGCGCTGTGCGAGAACGGAATTCCGGTTTGCTATTTTTCGCAAGGCGGCTGGTTCTACGGCATAACCACCGGCTTGCTGACAAAGAACGTTTTTCTGCGCGAGATGCAGTTTCGCTATGCCGGCGAGCCTTGGTTCGCAGTGCGCCTGGCACGCCGGCTGGTTGCAGGAAAGATCCGCAACCAGCGCACCATGCTTCTGAGAAACCACCTGGAGCCGGATGGGCGGGTGTTGAGCGAGATGAAGCTTATGGCCGAGCAGGCCGGGCGTGCCGGCTCGCTTGAACAGTTGCTGGGCATCGAAGGCCAGGCGGCCAGGCTTTACTTCCAGGCTTTTAACGGATTGATAAAGGTTGCAGGAGAGGGAGACCTGCCTGAAGTTTTTCGTTTTGAGGTCAATGGGCGCAATCGGCGTCCGCCGCGCGATGCGGTGAATGCGCTGCTGTCGCTGGCTTACAGTTTGCTGGCAAAGGATTTCACGGTGGCCTGTTATGCGGTGGGCTTCGATCCTATGATGGGTTTTTACCATCAGCCGCGTTACGGGCGTCCGGCGCTGGCGCTGGATCTGATGGAGCCGTTCCGGCCGCTGATTGGGGATTCGGCCGTGATCCAGGCGATCAACACACGCATGGTGACGCCGCGGGATTTTCTGCAAGCGGGATCGGCGGTGGTCCTGCGTCCGGAAGGCCGCAAAGCGCTATATAGAGCGTATGAGCAACGTATGGACACGCTGGTCACACATCCGATGTTTGAGTATCGTGTGAGCTACCGGCGGTTGCTGGAAATACAGACGCGGCTACTGGCCAGGTATATGGAGGGAGAGATTGCCGAATATCCGGTTTTTCTCACGCGCTGAAGCGCGCGAGAGGCGGGGTGAGGCGTTATAGGGGGGAGGCGCTCGCAGGCATGGAAGTGGTTGAAAAAAGTGGAGGAAGTGAGAAGATTAGAATAGGCGTGCAGACTGATGAGGGGTCCGGGGAGGGGGCTGCTCGCAGGCTGCGCCGCAGGTCATTGACAACAGAATAGATGGGTGGGAGCTATTTCCGCGACTGAAGAGTCGCGGCCCCATTGAAGCTCTACGGTCTTGATCAACTCTACCGCTACATCTTGCATTTCCGCGACTGAAGAGTCGCGGCCCCATTGAAGCCTTTGTGCCCTGGCAGCCTCAATCTCCCGCCGAGACATTTCCGCGACTGAAGAGTCGCGGCCCCATTGAAGCGCCTACTGTTGAAATGGCCAAGCGCAATTCGAGACATTTCCGCGACTGAAGAGTCGCGGCCCCATTGAAGCCCATGGTTCGCGTGGAAGAGCGTAATGCCATCACTCATTTCCGCGACTGAAGAGTCGCGGCCCCATTGAAGCCCCGGAGAGGATGAAGCGGATTGGCAGGAATTCAAAATTTCCGCGACTGAAGAGTCGCGGCCCCATTGAAGCCATTGC